>Ga0302347_1000010_pt1 | contig 540363 bp, 501 predicted proteins | sample PhyWR1_FD_202178 | JGI IMG/M metagenome (GOLD analysis project Ga0302347, IMG submission 202178) | Leaf surface microbial communities from wheat plants in UC Gill Tract Community Farm, Albany, California, United States - DLSL W.R1 (v2)... | ecosystem: Host-associated > Plants > Phyllosphere >... | reverse complement strand
ACGTGGGAGAGTAGGTCGGTGCCAAATCTTAAAGAAAGCCTGTAGTGAAAACTACAGGCTTTTCTTGTTTATAACAATTCCAATAAACCTACAGCCAGGCCCTACCTCCCGGTTCCCAATCCCAAAGCCCACCTGATAGCTCTATTGGCATGTTCCGCAGGGGACAAGGCAATCTCCACTGAATCAAAAACACCATCAATACACTATAGATAACCTGATCAGGAAACGAGAATGATCGTACGGTAGCTTGGACATCTCTTTTCGGGACAGATCCGCAAACAGGGGGATTATCGGATGACAATCATGTTCTTTTCAAGTTTAGGAATAGCATCAGGAGCAGAGAGACGAGGAGCAAAATTCCAGTGAATTGATGAAGCAAGGCATATATTCTATAACTTTTCTCCAGACTATGGAGCAAGGTGCTAACTCCTAAGACGCATTGTATAAACACGAGTATAGGTGGAATTGCCCTGATAAGGGATAGCGAGGGATTGATCTTCCAGCTTCTGTTTCGCCAGTATAGCACTAGTGTAAGCAAAAAAATGAGGTATGCTAGGTTGCGGTGAATGAATTGAATATTTAATAAATTTCCGCTCAGTGAATTTAAGCTTAGACCGATAATGCCTTGATTGGGAAGAAAAAGTTCCATTCATATCAGGCCAGGTGATTGCAGCGAGGGCAGCATTACTACCCGCCATAAACGTACCATAAATCATTTGTAAAACAAGCAGTGCAAGCAATACGGCGTTGAGCGTAGTAAATCGCAGACGGTGCCTCATTTTTAATTCTTGCATGCTCATACTGAAAGCAAGCCACAGGGTATAACAGAGTAGTAGTAGGGCTGCAATGAAATGAATGGCCAGTTTGATGTGATCAACCCTTATTGAGGTTTGATTTAAGCCGCTTTTTACCATGATCCACCCAATGACACCTTGTAGCAAACCGAGTAAAAATAAGATGGATAGTGCTGGAATCAGTTTTCTACTGATCTTTTTGTGAAAAATGAAATAGGCCATTGGCAGCAGAAATGCGAGACCTAGGAAACGCGCCCAGTTTCTGTGTAGCCATTCCCAGAAAAATATCGATTTATAATCTTCTAAGCTAAAATGAGCATTTAATACATGAAATTGAGCAATTTGCTGGTATTTATGAAAGCTGAGTAGCCATTCTCCTTCCGTTATTGGTGGAATACTACCAATCAGCGGCTGCCACTCCGTAATGGATAAACCGGAACCTGTAAGTCTGGTGATACCACCGAGGAGAATTTGGATGGCAATACAGCAGGCACCAAAATAAAGCCAATTGGCGATCAGTCGTTTATTCTTAGCCTTCATAGACGACACCTGAAGTTGGGGTTTCGTTGAGTTCAATTCTACTTAGTTCAGGAAATGCTGGCCTGATCATGTCCCAAAGCCACAGGCATAATCGTTCGCTGGTTGGGTTTTCCAAGCCAGGAATGGTGTTGAGCAATTGGTGGTCCAGCAGATCTAGGATGATTTTAATCCCGTTTTTCAGATCGCTGTAATCAATGATCCATCCACTTTCTTCACCAGGGGTTCCGGACAAAAAGATTTTCAGTGTATATGTATGTCCGTGTAGGTTCCCACATTTATGGCCTTGTGGTACATTGGGAAGATAATGAGCAGCATCAAAGCTGAATGTTTTGTAAATGAGCATGATAAAGTTTTTGTCTAAAATGTGATTTTAAGCCCGAAGAATAAATGACGGGTATCATGATCCCTTATAATTAACATCATACTCTGTAAAAAAATCTGTATAATAGCTCAATGAAATCTATTTTCTCCAATTTGACTTTCCAGGTATTACTGGCCATTACACTGGGTGTTTTGGTAGGGGCTTTTTACCCAGGCTTTGCGGTTCATGCCAAGCTGATCAGTCAGACTTTCATTAATATGATCAATATGCTGATCGCGCCGATCATCTTCTTGACGATAGTACTTGGTATTGCGCATATGGGGGATATGAAAAAAGTGGGCATTGTGGGAGGAAAGGCATTATTATATTTCGAGATCGTGACTACACTGGCTATTCTGATCGGAATTATTATTGCAAATGTGCTCGAGCCAGGTGTGGGGATTCATGCGGCTACGGGGGATGTCGGAAAAGTAAAAACCTATACTGATCAGGCGGGTGAGATTAATTGGATCGAATTTTTTACACATATCGTACCGCACAATATATTTGAAGCCTTTACGAAGGGAGATATCCTGCAGATCCTATTCTTTGCTATACTTTTTGGGTATGGTCTGAATAAAATGGGAGGCGGTGGACATTCCTTGCTGGCTACTTTCGATAAACTGTCGAAAGTATTCTTTAACATCATGAAGTTGGTGATGCGCCTTGCTCCGGTAGGTGCGTTTGGTGGGATGGCGTATAGTGTAGGAACTTATGGTCTGGAAACCTTAATACCAATGCTAAAGTTGATGGGTTCGGTGTACCTGACCTGTTTTTTATTTATTTTTGTGGTGTTGAACGCTATTTGCCGTTACTATAAATTCAGTCTCTGGCAATACCTGAAATATATCCGTCAGGAAATCCTGATCGTGTTGGGTACCTCTTCGTCGGAGTCGGCCTTGCCCAGCATGATGCAAAAGATGGAAAGCTTTGGCTGTGATAAATCTATTGTTGGGTTGGTAATCCCTACGGGATATTCTTTTAATCTGGATGGGACGGCAATTTATTTGTCGATGGCTGTGATCTTTCTTTGCCAGGTTTTTCAGGTTGACCTCAGCATATGGCAACAGATTACTGTGCTGGCCGTATTGATGGTGACCTCTAAGGGTGCAGCGGGAGTTACCGGGAGTGGATTTATTGTGTTGGCATCTACATTGACTGCTTTGAAAATCATGCCGGTAGAGCACATTGCGATTCTTTTAGGAGTGGATCGGTTCATGTCTGAAGCAAGGGCGATAACCAATGTTATTGGTAATGGCATCGCAGCGGTGGTGATTGCGAAGAGTGAACATGAATTTGACGAATCGAAATATCAGCTGGCAATACAACCTGCCTCCCTGGAAAAGATTGAAGAAGAGATTTAAATTATCCTGATTTTTTTCTTCAAGTGTTTGACAATTAAAGATATTACACTATCTTTGCAGTCCCTAAAATTGAGGGGAATAAATAATTGTTAAACAAATTAAATACAAGCAAGTGAATACGTTAAGTTACAAAACTGTCTCTGCCAATGCAAAAACTGTTAATAAACAGTGGGTTGTTGTTGACGCACAAGGCGAGATTTTGGGGCGCTTGTCATCGAAGATCGCAATGATCATCCGTGGTAAAAACAAGCCTGAGTATACCCCACACGTAGACTGCGGTGATAATGTGATCGTTATCAATGCAGACAAGGTTAAGTTGACCGGAAGTAAATTTACCGATAAGGTATATACTTCTTACACTGGTTATCCAGGTGGTCAGCGTTTCATTTCTCCTAAAGAGTTAATGGCGAAACATCCTAAACGTGTAATTGAAAAAGCCGTTCGTGGTATGTTACCTAAAACTAAACTTGGTGCTAAATTGTACACCAATCTTTACGTTTATGCAGGTGCTGAGCATCCTCATGCAGCACAATCACCAAAAACCATTACACTTTAATTAAGAAGAAATGTCAGTTACAAATACTTCAGGAAGAAGAAAAACTGCTGTTGCTCGTATCTATTTAAAAGAGGGCAATGGTACAATTACCGTAAACGGTAAAGATCATAAAGTATATTTTCCAACTTTGCCTTTGCAATACATCGTTAACCAATCATTCGAAGTTTCAGAACTGACTGGTCAGTATGATGTAAATGTAAATGTTGCAGGTGGTGGTATCAAAGGTCAGGCAGAAGCTGTTCGTTTGGCTATCGCTAAGGCTATCGTAGAATTAGATGCTGAGAAAAAACCAGCATTGCGCGCTAAAGGGTTAATGACCCGTGATATGCGTATGGTTGAACGTAAGAAACCAGGACGTAAGAAAGCACGTAAGAAATTCCAATTCAGTAAACGTTAATCTTAAGGAGACAAAACAATGGCAAGAACTACATATCAAGACTTATTGGATGCAGGTGTACACTTTGGTCACCTTACCCGTAAATGGAACCCAAAAATGGCGCCTTACATTTTCATGGAGCGCAATGGTATCCACATTATAGATTTAAATAAAACTTTAACTAAAACTGAAGAAGCTGCTTCAGCAATCAAACAGATTGTTAAATCTGGTCGTAAGATTCTTTTCGTAGCAACTAAGAAACAAGCTAAAGAAATCGTTGCTGAGCAGGCAAAAAAAGTAAACATGCCTTTCGTAACTGAGCGTTGGTTGGGTGGTATGTTAACCAACTTTGCTACTGTGCGTAAGTCGATCAAGAAGATGGCTAACATCGACAAGATGACTAAAGACGGTACTTATTCGATCCTTTCTAAAAAGGAGCGTTTGATGATCCAACGTGAGCGTATCAAATTGGAAAGCTTATTGGGTGGTATCGCGGACTTAAACCGTTTGCCAGCTGCGATCTTTTTAATTGACGTGAAGAAAGAGCACATCGCTGTTAGCGAAGCGTTGAAATTGAACATTCCAACTTTTGCAATGGTAGATACCAACTCTGATCCTTCTAACATCGATTTCCCAATTCCTGCGAATGATGATGCTACTAAATCTATCTCATTGATCACTGATGTCATCATCAAAGCTATCGAAGAAGGTTTAGATGAGCGCAAACGTGAAAAAGACGAGGAAACAGAGAAAGAAGCTGTAGCGGCTAAAGCTGCTGCTGATGCTCCTGAAGCTGCTGCTCCTGGCGCAAGAAGGAAAAAAGTAGAAGCTGATACTGAAGAAGGTACAAGCGAAGAAGCTTAAAATACTATAATATGGGTTGTATGGTGCGTTGCAGGGTTTTCTTACAACAATACCGTACAACCCATAATTTTTAAATCATAACTTAAAAAAGAAAACTAAGATGTCAGTACAAATTACTGCTGCAGATGTAAATAAATTACGCCAACAGACCGGTGCCGGTATGATGGACTGCAAAAAAGCATTGGTAGAAGCAAACGGAGATTTCGAAGCAGCCGTTGATTATTTACGTAAAAAAGGTGCTAAAGTAGCAGCTTCCCGTCAGGATCGTGATTCTAACGAAGGCGTTGTAATCGCTAAAGCAACTGCGGATGGCAAACGTGGTGTTGTTGTTGAATTGAACTGCGAGACTGATTTCGTTGCTAAAAATGCAGATTTCGTTGCCTTGGCTAACAAATTCACTGATTTGGCTATCGAGCAAAACCCAGCTTCTTTGGAAGAACTTTTGGCTTTGGAAATTGATGGTCAGAAAGTTTCTGATATCATCGTTGAGAACACTGGTAAAATCGGTGAGAAAATCGGCATCTCTAAATTTGAGACTGTATCTGGCGAGAAAGTTGTTCCTTACATCCACGGTAACTACCGTTTAGGTGTATTGGTTGCTTTGAACCAGGATGTTGCTGGAGTTGAAGAGGCAGGTAAAGACGTAGCTATGCAAATTGCTGCTATGAACCCGGTTGCTTTGGACAAAGGTGATGTTGACGCTTCAACTATCGAGCGCGAAACTGAGATTGCTAAAGAAGTAATCCGTGCTGAAGGTAAGCCAGAAGAAATGGTTGAGAAAATTGCTGCTGGTAAATTGAATAAATTCTACAAAGACAGTACTTTGTTGAACCAGGAGTTTGTTAAAGATTCATCTAAAGATGTTCGTAAATTCTTAAATGATACTGCAAGCGGTTTAACCGTTTCTGCATTTAAACGCGTTCAGTTGGGAGCTTAATCTCTCTTAATTTTTACAGCTTATAAGAAGTCCCCTGTTTTTCAGGGGACTTTTTTTGTGCTATATTAGCAGTCATGATCGCCATTACCAATGCCAGCTTGTTTAAAAATTCTCAATTGTACACGGGCCAGGTGATTTTAATTGCTGGCGAAAAGATTAAGGCAATAGGGACTAATTTAGATCTTCATGGATTTGAGATAATTGATGCCGCTGGCGGGTACGTAGTGCCTGGCTTTGTGGATCTGCAGATTTATGGGAGTGGTGGTGATTTGTTCTCAGCCTATCCTTCTGAAGCGACCTTGAAGCAGATGGATGCCGATCTGATAACTAAGGGAACTACGGGGTTCCTGGCCTGTGTGGCAACCAATTCGCCGGAAGTGGTGTATCAGGCCATTTCCGCAGCTAAAGCCTATCGTGAGAAAGCAAAAGGGTTTTTGGGACTGCATTTGGAGGGGCCCTACCTCAACTCCAAGCGTTTGGGAGCTCATGTGCCGGAGTATGTTTGTAAGGCCAAGCTGGAGGAAGTCAAACGCGTGATGGAGCATGCCGACGGTACGGTGAAAATGATGACTATCGCGGCAGAATTGCAGGACGATGAAGTGATCACTTATTTGCTGAAACAGGGTGTCGTACTGTCTCTGGGACACAGTGATGCTTCTTTTGAGCAAGCCATGAGCGCCTATGAACAAGGTTTTAAGACTACTACGCATTTATTTAACGCGATGCCTTCGATTCACCATCGGGCTCCCAATTTACCGACGGCCGTTTTGAACCATCCTTCAGCCATGGCGAGTATCATCGCTGATGGTGAGCATGTGAACTTCGAGATCGTCAAAATGAGTTATCAACTTATGGGTGAGCGGTTGTTCCTTATTACAGATGCCGTGACGCCTTGTCAGATCGGACCTTATCAGCACCAGTTGGAGGGAGATCGTTTTGTTACCCCCAACGGGACACTTTCAGGTTCCAATATTACCATGCTGCATGCCATCCAAAATTGCGTGCGATACTGTGGTGTGCCTTTAGATGCTGCATTGCGTATGGCTTCTCTTAACCCTTTGAAATTGATGGGGATGAACAACAAAAAAGGGCTTCTGACTGTTGGTCACACAGCTGATCTCCTGATCCTGTCTGAAGAACTGAAACTTCAGAAAGTTTTTGCAGGCGGAGTAGAATATTGACACGTATTAATTAAAACAAATAGTTATTTTTGCTGCATGAAGTATAAACGGATCCTACTGAAGTTAAGTGGCGAATCGCTGATGGGCGATAAGCAATATGGTATTGATAATGAGGTTGTAAAGCAATACGCCGAAGATATCAAAGCTGTGCATGACAAAGGCCTAGAAATTGCGATAGTAATAGGCGGAGGTAATATTTTTAGAGGCCTGAGTGCTGAGAAGTCTGGAATGGACAGAGCTCAGGCAGATTACATGGGCATGTTGGCCACTGTGATCAACAGTATGGCTTTACAAGACGCGCTTGAAAAAGTAGGTCTGAAAACCCGTTTGCTAACTGCCATTAAAATGGAGCAGATCTGTGAACCCTTCATCCGTCGCAGGGCAGTAAGACACTTAGAAAAAGGACGCGTAGTGATTTTTGGTGCAGGCACAGGTAATCCTTACTTCACTACTGATTCTGCAGCGGCATTGCGTGCCATTGAAATCAAAGCAGACGTTGTACTGAAAGGTACAAGAGTAGATGGTATTTACACAGCTGATCCGGAAAAAGATCCAACAGCAACAAAATATTCAGAGATCTCCTTTAAAGAAGTGTACGCAAAAGGCCTGAATGTAATGGACATGACTGCATTTACACTTTGCGAAGAGAATAAACTTCCTATCATTGTGTTCGATATGAACAAGTTCGGTAACTTCATGAAGATTGCTGAAGGAGAAGAAATAGGAACATTGGTTAGATAAAACATAGAAATTTCACATATTATGAATGACCTCATAAAGAAACAGTTACAGGATGCACAGGCCAATATGGACAAAGCCATTGCGCATTGTGAAGCAGAATTGACTAAGATTCGTGCGGGTAAAGCATCTGCAGGTATGCTGGATGGTATCATGGTTGATTATTATGGCAATCCTACCCCTTTAAGTCAGGTAGGCAGTATCAATACACCGGATGCAAGGACTTTGCTGATCCAGCCCTGGGAAAAAGCTTTATTGGTTCCGATAGAGCGCGCGATTATGGAAGCAAATATCGGCATCAATCCTCAAAATGATGGTTTGGTCATCCGATTGGTAGTTCCCCCGCTTACAGAGGAACGCAGAAAGGACCTGGTTAAAAAAGTAAAAGAAGAAGCAGAGCGCGGCCGTATTACCGTACGTAACATCCGTAAAGACGCGAATGAGAAGATCAAAAAGCTGAAGGGTGAAAGTGTCTCGGACGATGAGATCAAGACTGGTGAGGCTGAGGTACAGAAGATCACTGATGCTTATATCATTAAGGTAGATAAGCATGCTGAGGCGAAGGAAAAAGACGTGATGACGGTTTAAGACCAGATTATAATCTATAAGTAAATTAAAGGGAATGAGGAAAGTACTTCATTCCCTTTCTTTATTTTTGAAGCCTCAAAACAAAACGAAGATCGATGAAATTATTGTTGGAATACCTAAAAAACCACAAGTGGGTAGTGGTGCTAGCCTTGTTGTTAGCTGCCATTAACATTGGTTTTTCCCTGCTGGATCCTTATATCACTGGAAGAATTGTAGATCAATTTATTGAAAAGAAAGATGTACTCAAACGGAGTGAATTTATTCTGGGCGTACTGGGCCTGGTCGGTTTAGGGGTGGGTGCAGCGATGGTATCCCGGATTGCAAAGAATTTTCAGGATTATTTTACGAGCATCATTGTGCAGAAGGTTGGTGCAAAAATGTACGCAGATGGTTTGAAGCATTCACTTGAATTGCCTTATCAAGTCTTCGAAGACCAACGCAGTGGCGAAACACTGGGGATTTTACAGAAGGTACGCCTGGATTCGGAGAAGTTTATAGTGGCCTTTATCAGCATCCTGTTTGTAAGTTTGATCGGAATGGTGTTTGTCATCGTTTATTCTGTAACGGTAAGTTATAAGGTGACGCTGATCTATTTTTCTGCAATACCGATCATCAGTTTTGTGAGCTGGTTCCTAAGCCGGAAGATCAAGACCATCCAAAAGAGTATTGTTGCAGAAACTACAGCCCTGGCAGGTTCTACTACAGAATCATTGAGAAATATAGAGCTTGTTAAAAGTCTGGGTCTGGCCAATCAGGAAATAGAGCGTTTGAATAAGACTACCTATAAAATCCTGGGACTGGAGCTGAGGAAAGTAAAATATGTACGGAGCATGAGTTTTGTACAGGGAACTACGGTTAATTTCGTTAGAAGTACAATGGTAGTGGTATTGCTGATCCTCATTTTTGAAAACACCATTTCTCCCGGACAGTATTTCTCCTTCTTGTTTTATTCCTTTTTCCTGTTTGGGCCTTTACAGGAACTCGGCAATGTGATCCTTTCCTGGAGAGAAGCAGAAGTGTCGCTCGGCAACTTTAAAAAGATTCTGAGTATACCAATAGACCAGAAGCCTTTGAACCCGGTAAAGCTGGATAAGATCACCAAACTGGCATTTGAAAATGTAAATTTCAAACACCTGACCGGTAAGCACAATGCGTTGAACCACATTACTTTTACGACACATAACGGGGAAACCATCGCCTTCGTGGGGCCATCAGGATCAGGTAAAACAACTTTGGTAAAGTTGCTGGTCGGATTGTATCAACCTATGGATGGAGAAGTGTACTATAATGGGGCTTCGAGTAAAGAAATTGACCTTGATCAGTTGAGGGAAAAGATCGGCTTTGTAACCCAGGATACGCAACTATTTGCAGGTACGATCAGGGAAAATCTTCAATTTGTGCGTCCGGGCGCAACAGACGAGGAGTGTATGCGGGTATTGCAACAAGCTGCCTGTCATAACTTGCTGGCACGCGCTGACAATAGTCTGGATACAGTGATCGGCGAAGGCGGCGTGAAAGTCTCAGGAGGCGAAAAACAAAGACTGTCTATCGCACGGGCTTTGCTTAGAAAACCAGATATCCTGGTATTTGATGAAGCCACTTCTTCATTGGATTCACTGACAGAAGAGGATATTACTGCAACAATCCAAGATATTTCTGAAAAGACGAATCACATCACGATATTGATTGCCCATAGATTGTCGACCATCCGCCATGCGGACCGGATCTTCGTATTGGAAAAAGGCCATATCATTGAAGAAGGAAAACATGAGGACTTGCTGGCATTGAACGGCTTGTACTATGCAATGTGGAGACAGCAAATTGGAGAGCGCCTGGAAGCTTAGTCCGGCACTTTCTGTTCGTTGATTTCCTGGAGGCTGAGCTTGACCAGACCCTTTGTTTTTAGGTAGGTGATACCCGCCACCAGGATGGTCATGCTTCCGCCGAATACTACAGCTGGCACTGTACGCATGAGTTTTGCGGTAAGCCCTGATTCGAAAGCCCCAATCTCGTTTGAAGAGCCTATGAACATGCTATTGACTGCAGAAACACGTCCGCGCATTTCATCTGGCGTCAACAACTGCATGATCGTAGAACGGATGATCACACTGACGCTGTCGAACGCACCTTCGGCAAAAAGAAAGATGAGGGTAAGGTAGAAATTCTTGGAAAGCCCATAGCAAATGATACTGGTTCCAAAGCCGGTAACGGCGATCAGCAGGTTCCTCCAGGGTTTGTTCATTGGAGAGAACCTGGTCATGGCCAGCATGGTCACCACTGCGCCACTGGAGGCCGCCGCACGCATGAATCCAAGCCCTTCTGAGCCTACTTTCAGGATATCATTGGCGAAGACTGGTAAGAGGGCGACTGCACCACCAAAGAAAACAGAAAAGAGATCAAGGCTCATAGCACCCAGCATCATTTTACTTTTGAATACGAAGCGTACTCCTTCTGTAAGGCTGGTGACTATACTTTCTTTGGGAACGAAAGTAGGTGGATGAGTTTTTAAGAAGAAAATACAGAGAAGCGAGATAGAGATGAAAGTAACGATGACGATATAGGTGATGGTGATCCCAAAAAAACCATAGATCAATCCGCCGGCCGCTGGGCCCAATATAGAGGCCATCTGCCAACTGGAACTGTTCCAGGTACTGGAGTTGGGATATAGTTTTTTTGGAATAATCTGTGCCATTAGAGAAAAGGTCGCGGGGCCGAAGAAGCCCCTTGCCAGGCCGACTCCGAAGATCATACAGTACATGATCGGAACAATATAGCCTGTTGGTATGTATCGGTGCATTTGCTGAGTGGTGACGGCGAGCATGACCAGTGAACAAAGGAGTACGCCCGAAAAAATCTTCAATAGCAAACCCCGTTTTTCTGATTTATCTGCGACATAACCACCGTATAATGCAATGCTAATTGCTGGAATGGCTTCGCACAGTCCGATGAGGCCAAGTGCCAATGGATTTTTGGTCAGATGATAAATGTGAAAGCCGATAACAACGGCTTGCATCTGGTAAGCAAAGGTGAAGAAAAATCGCATTCCCAGGTAGGAGCGGAATTCCGGGTAGCGCAATGCGGCATACGGATCCGGTTTCTCGATGATAACAGTATTGTCCACGCCAAAAAGTTTGAGCAAAAGTACTGGTTAATGCCCGAATCCTTCAGCATTTCTTTACATAATCTTGTCATAAAAAGCCAAATAAGCTTCGCGCATGTTTTCTGACTGATTGATGGCTGAAGAAGCAGCAATGCCAAAGATACCTGTTTGCATGAGCTTGTCGATATCCTCCGGTGTAATGCCACCAACGGCGAGGACAGGAAAATCAATGTCGAGTTTTTGCATTACTTGTTTGTATCCTTCTACCCCCAGGAGAGGAAGGTTATTGGGCTTGGTTGTAGTGTCGTGAAAGGGACCCAGGCCAGCATAATCTACACCTTCCTGTGCAAGCCGGAGCAGACCTTCGAGCGTATTGGCAGAACCGCCTATGGTGAGGGCTTCACCAAGCTGTGACCTGATGGTTATGAAATCGGCATCCATGTCTTCGATGTGAAAACCTTGGATGTCTGCCTGGCCATTTAAGTGGATATGATCTGTGACGATCAGGGTAGCTCCCCAATCGTCGCAGATCTCCGCAATAGCATTGATATCCTGGAGAAGTTCATCGTCATTTTTCGTCAGGCAGCGGTACTGAATCCATTTGGATCCGGCTTCACAGGCAATTTGTGCTTGTTCCACATGTGTATGCTGATCAATATCGTGCGTGATGAAATGGAATTTTTCGATGAACTTTTTCATTAGGATTAGAATTTCAGGTTGAGCGAAAGTAGGAAATTAGTTCCGGCCTGTGTGAAATAAAAATTTTCTGTGGTGGTAACGCCTTGCATCAAAGAGCTGTATGTGTAGCCGTTACTTTCATATTGTTTATCGAATAAGTTATTCACCAGCAGGCCTACGTTTACATTTTTGATGCCCTTGAGTTGGAGGTCGTAGCCTAAACGTGCATTAGTCACAAAATAGGCATCCAGCATTCTGGATTTATTTTGTGTATTGTCCATGTACTGTTTGCTCACATATTTCCCTTGTAATGCAGCAGCAAAGCCTTTTGCTGGTCTGTATACCAACTCGCCGAAAAGGACTGCGGCAGGAGAAAAGGAAATGTCCGGGTTTTCGTAGGTGGTGGCTACCTTACCTAGTACATCGAAATCCTCATTGTATTCTGTCACATAATCTACGTAATTTTTGATTTTGTTCCTGCTTAGGGCAGCATTGGCATTGAGGGCAAACTGTCGGTTGATGACATATGAGGCATCTAACTCAATACCCATGCGGTAACTTTTGTCAACATTTTGACGGTAAGCATCTGAATATTCATTGATCTCTCCGGTAAAGATGAGTTGATCTTTGTAGAACATTCCATATACATTTAATCCAGCATTCCATTTGCTGTTTTTGAATCGGTATCCAGCTTCGATGTTATTCAGACGCTCAGGTTTGGGAGCCTCGAGACCTGCCTTTAGATTGGTAAAATCATCGCGGTTGGGTTCTTTATTCGCTACACTGAAGGAACCGTAGATATTGCTTTGATTATTCAGGATGTAAGTAGCGCCGAATTTTGGATTGAAGAAATTGTATTGGTTGTCAAAGTTTAACGTACTCAGGTTTTTGTCTGTACCTGTAATGTCATAGCTGACCGAGCGGTACTGCAGGTCGGCGAATAGATTCAACTGATCCAACGTATAACTGACTTTTCCATACGTATTGAAGTCGTCCTTATTTCCTTTTCCATCGTAGTAGTGGCGATCTATGCTGCCTGTAGAAGCATACTGTGCCCAGATGACCTGACCATAATGCTTGCCACGGTACTGATTGAAAGCTCCGCCCAAAGTAAAATTCAGGTTGGTCAGGGCCTGATAGTTGAAAGCATAGGTTAGTCCGTAGAAATCGTTGTTTAGCCAGCGACGTCTGATCAGATTGGTTTCTTCTTTTTCTTCACCATTGATTTCGGCATTAGGCAGGCCATATTTTGAAAATGCCGCGTCTGCTTTATATTCTTCGAAATAGCCTTTTCCATCGGTATAATGCAAGGCGCCATTGAAGGAGAATTTGTCGCTGAACTGACGCGAATAAAGTGCCTGGTAATGGCTTTGCCAATAATTGTCGTTTTGATCTTTATAAGTAAAGGAATTATAAGTTCGGTTTCCAGAGTTCAATAAATGTGCTGCATCTTCCTCATTTAACCAATTGCGGTCTATGTATTCCTGCATACCTGCAACATCACCCCTTAAGCGCGCCTCGGGAATGCCATTCCAGGCTTGGTATGTTTTTTCTGAACCAGCGAAGACATTCACCGTCAGCAGGTCTTTTTTGCCATGATAGCTACCCGAGAGAAAATAAGATTTCAAGTCAGATGCAGAGCGGTCGATGAATCCATCAGATTTGACCCTCGACAATCTGCCGTCGAAGCTCCATTTGTCATTGATGAGGCCTGTTCCAATTTTAACGGTGTTTTTTAAAGTATTGAAAGAACCATAAGTGTTGTTCAGTTCAGCATAAGGCAGGTCGGTTGTGCCTGAAGTCTGGATATTTAAACTCCCACCAAAAGCCCCGGCACCATTAGTAGATGTTCCTACACCACGCTGAATCTGGATATTGTCTACTGAAGAGGCAAAATCAGGCATGTTTACCCAGAAGGTGCCCTGACTTTCATTATCGTTGTATGGGATACCGTTGATGGTGACGTTGACGCGGCTTGCATCACTTCCCCTGATCCGGATACCAGTGTATCCGACGCCTGCACCGGCGTCTGATGTGACTACGACGCCAGGGGTATTGTTCAAGATAAAAGGAAGATCTTGTCCGAAATTGTTCTCTTCAATCTGCTCCTTGCTGATGTTTTTATAAGTGGTGGCCGTTTTTTCAGTAGCACGGGTAGCCCTTACAATGACCTCGTCGGCGAGGAAAGCCGACGAGGTGAGTGTAAAATCCAAACTTTGGTCTGCATTTAAGCTGATCATTTTTTCTGCGGTCTTATAACCGATGAAACTGACGGTCACTGTATAATTTCCCGGCTTCAGATTGCCGAGTTGGTAATTACCGTTGGCATCAGCATTGGTTCCTGCAAAGGTGTTTTTGATTTTAATGGTAGCGCCTGGTAAGGCTGTATTCCCTTGAGTGACTTTTCCGGAAATGGTGAATTGGGCCATCGATACCAATGGCAGTAGCAGCACAGCCATGGCTGCGATCATTGATCTTTTCAACTTGTTGGATTTTAAATGAATTTTCATAACTCTTATCCCTACGCCGGCATTATCCGGATCAGGTGCTTACGGCTGTTTTGCAGTCGTAATGGGTATACTCTCAGCCTGTTTTTGTGTTTCTGTCAAACAAGGCACCCCAATTGATGTTGCAAACATACCGAAAAAAGCGGAATGTGGCAACCAGAAGCTAATGAGATTGTTGAAGGAAGCGCTCTACTTCCAGAATGCAGTTGTCTAGTCGGTCCTCCAGTCCACCTACCAGGACATAGTTTGCGTTCAGCGATTGTAGTTCATTATGCCATATCTGCATAAAGTGTTCCCTTTTGTGTGGAAAATCACGTAGAGGGTCTTCCTGCCAGGGCAGGTCGATATCCAAAAGGAGGTATAAGTCGTAATTGTATTTTGGAAGGGCATCCAGTACCACCTGTGGGGTTTCGCCAAAAACTTCATCGCTCCAGATCTTGACGGTAAGGAAAGTGGTGTCACAGAAGATCAATTCCTTTTCTGCTATAGCCAGGACTGACGCTTCCAGAGCTACCTGCCCATGGAACATGTTCACTTCGTCCTGCAGGTCGCAATCTTTGGTCAATGCCGCACAATAATAACGGGCATATTCGGGAACCCACAGGGTTTGGTAGTGCTTCGCGAGCTGGCTGGTGATGGTAGACTTGCCAGTACTTTCAGGTCCTACGATGGCGATTTTCTTAATTGGCTTGTTCACGGTAGTTTTTCTTCCAGTCTAAATATCCTTTTATAGCGAGTGCAATGAGTACAGTGTAAAATACAGCACTGAGATTTAGGTTTTTGTAAATGTATAAAGGAACATAGCAAATGTCCACAATGATCCAAAGTATCCAATTATAAAGGACTTTTCTGGTCAGCAACACTTGCGCAACAAAACTCATGGCCGTACAGAATCCGTCAGCAAAGGGTACATCTGTATCGGTAAAGTTCGCGAGGAATACTCCCAGAAGCACCGTAAGTATAATCACTGCCAGGACAGCAGTGATCCGGCCGCGAAGATCGAGATCGGTAATTGGTTTGTCGTTGCTTTCTTTTTTCTTCATCCAATAATACCAACCATAGATGGCAGTAAAGAGGAAGTAAAACTGTAAAGACATGTCCCCATACATTTTAGCTTCATAGAATACCCATGCATAGGCCAGAACGCTGATGATAGAAACTGGCCAGCTCCATACGCTTTCACGTGTAGCAAGGTAGATACAGGCGAAGCCGGTAATCACTCCGATCCACTCTGAGGGGGAAGTATGCAGGAACTGATTGGCGACCAGCTGGAAAAAGGAGTCTAAAAGTAGCATGGCCAAAAGTAAAAAAACAAATCGGGACTCCCACTTGTCTTATAAATAAGCATAACTAAAAACAAGGATCATTATGAAAAAGTTAAGTTTGAATTTTTTAGCAGTAACGGTATTTGCTTTTATATTGTTGGCCTTTACAATCGTTAAGAACGGTGGGATAAAGGGAAATGTGAGTCCGGCCGATGGTGCTACCAATGTGATGGCCGTCTCTGGAACAGATACACTTAAGGCAGTGCTGAATAACGGTAATTTTACGTTTACAGATGTAAAACCCGGAACTTATACCATTTGGGTAAAAGGCAAAGCTCCTTATAAAGATGCTTCAGTAGAAAATGTGGCCGTCATAGATAGTACAGTTACAGATGTAGGTGAGATTAAACTTCTACAATAAATGGGCTTTTAAGTATTGAAAAGGGGGTGTTTAGACCCCCTTTTTTATTTCTGTTTCTTTTTATAAAAAAGCCTTATTTTTAATGTTCCAAAAGCGTAACTTTGCATCCCGACAGAAGGGTCGGGATCTTTCATGATTATCAAGGGGAATCTCAAGACTGTTCCGGTCTACAATAAGCATTGTTTTACCCAATTATACTTTAGACTTTTTAAAGCCTTATGCCTAAAGACACCTCCATACGCTCAGTACTAATTATCGGATCAGGACCTATCATCATTGGTCAGGCTTGCGAATTTGATTATTCGGGATCACAAGCCGCCCTTTCTTTAAAGGAAGAAGGTATTGAAGTATCCATTATCAACTCGAACCCCGCAACGATCATGACCGACAAGGTCATTGGGGACCATGTTTATCTTTGGCCTTTAACAGTAGACTCGATCGAGCAGATTTTGCAGGAACGGAAGATTGATGCGGTATTGCCTACTATGGGTGGACAAACGGCATTGAATCTATGTATCGAAGCCTCCGAACGCGGAATTTGGGATAAATACGATGTTAAGGTGATTGGCGTTGACGTCGCGGCAATCGAAAAAACTGAAAACCGTGAAGCATTCCGTCAGTTAATGGTTGATATCGGTGTAGGTGTGGCCACTTCAAAAATTGCGAACTCCTTCCTTGAAGGTAAAGAGGCTGCGCAGGAAATTGGCTATCCATTGGTTATCCGCCCTTCTTACACCTTGGGTGGCTTTGGTGGCGGTTTCGTACACAAGAAAGAAGAATTTGATCAGGCACTGAAACGCGGATTAGAAGCTTCTCCAACACACGAGGTTTTGGTAGAACAGGCTGTATTGGGCTGGAAAGAATACGAATTGGAGCTATTACGAGATAGTAATGACAATGTGATTATCATCTGCTCTATTGAAAACTTCGATCCAATGGGTATCCATACTGGTGATTCCATCACTGTGGCACCTGCAATGACATTATCTGATCGTTGTTATCAAGATATGCGTAACCAGGCCATCAAAATGATGCGCGCGATAGGAAACTTCGCCGGTGGTTGTAACGTTCAGTTTTCTGTAAATCCGGATAATGACGAGATCATCGCCATCGAGATTAACCCAAGGGTTTCCCGCTCATCGGCTCTGGCAAGTAAGGCTACCGGATACCCAATTGCTAAAATAGCCGCTAAACTGGCTATCGGTTATAACCTGGATGAACTGGAAAACCAAATTACAAAAACTACATCTGCATATTTCGAACCTACACTTGATTACGTGATCGTAAAAGTTCCCCGCTGGAACTTCGATAAGTTTAAAGGTGCAAATACAGAACTTGGCCTTCAGATGAAATCTGTAGGTGAAGTCATGGCTATCGGACGTACTTTTATCGAAGCCATACAGAAAGCTTGTCAGAGCTTGGAAATCGGCAGGGCAGGATTAGGTGCTGACGGCAAACATAACCGCAGCATTGAAGAAATCATGCACGGCCTTGAGCATCCAAGCTGGAACCGCTTATTCCTGATCAAAGATGCGATGAGCATGGGTGTACCTCTGGAATCCATCCGTAAAGTAACACGTATTGATAAATGGTTCCTTTCTCAGATCCATGAGCTTGTACAACTGGAAGTAGAACTAAAACGCTATTCGCTGAATAACATCCCTAAGGATTTCTTCTTTACCCTTAAACAAAAAGGCTTCTCAGATATACAGATCGCTTACCTGCTTGGAAATGTAACGGAAGATGAGGTTTACGAACGCAGAAAATCATTAGGAATCAGACGTGTTTATAAAATGGTTGATACCTGCGCAGCAGAGTTTGCTGCACAGACCCCATATTATTATTCCACATTTGAAGAAGAGAACGAGTCTGTCCGTTCCGATAAAAAGAAAGTGATCGTTTTAGGTTCAGGTCCTAACCGTATTGGTCAGGGAATTGAATTTGATTATTCTTGCGTACACGGATTACTTGCAGCCAAAGAAACGGGTTTTGAAGCCATCATGATCAACTGTAACCCTGAAACGGTCTCTACTGATTTCAATATGGCAGATAAGCTATACTTTGAGCCGGTATTCTGGGAGCACGTGCGTGAGATTATAGAACTGGAAGACCCTATCGGAGTTGTCGTTCAACTTGGTGGACAAACTGCCCTGAAAATGGCAGAAAAACTCCATGAAAATGGAATCAAGATCATCGGTACTTCTTACAACGATATGGATGTGGCTGAAGACAGGGGCCGTTTCTCTGACCTCCTGAAAGAACTTGAAATCCCATACCCTCGATACGGAGTGGCTGAGAATGCTGAGGAAGCTATTGTTGTCGCCAATGAAGTAGGTTATCCTGTTTTAGTCAGACCTAGTTATGTATTGGGTGGACAAGGTATGAGCATAGTCATCAATGATGAAGACCTGGAGAAAGCGGTTGTCAAACTACTGGGGGATCTTCCGGGAAACCGAGTCCTGATTGATCACTTCCTGGACAGGGCAGAGGAAACCGAGTCAGATTCTATTTGTGATGGTGAGGATGTACATATCGTAGGTTTGATGGAGCATATCGAACCTGCAGGAATCCATTCGGGAGACTCGAGTGCCGTATTGCCGCCTTTCAGTTTATCTGAAAAAGTCATTGCCGATATGGAAGCTTATTCTAAAAAGATTGCGAAGGCCTTGAATGTGATCGGACTATTGAACATCCAATTTGCAGTAAAAGACGAAAAGGTATATGTGATTGAGGCCAATCCAAGAGCGTCAAGAACTGTTCCGTTCATCGCCAAGGCTTATGATGTACCTTACATTAATATTGCTGCCAAGGTCATGTTAGGGGTAAATAAGCTGAAAGATTTCAGTATAGAGCGTAAACTTGTGGGCTATGCAATTAAAGAGCCGGTATTCTCATTCTATAAATTCCCTGAAGTCACAAAAGAATTGGGTCCTGAAATGAAATCGACAGGAGAGGCAATAAGATTTATCAAAGATACTGAAGATCCTTACTTCAGAAAGCTGATCAAAGACAAATCGATGTACTTATCTAAATAATATAAAGAGTCCCGAAAGGGACTTTTTTTTTGCCCGATATGCTGAACGCATCTCTTTGGTTAAATAGTTGTTGATATAAGGATGATGCTGTTAATGTTTTCCCCAGATTCTGGTGTTTAAGTCTAATTCAGCTACGATATCATACATGAAGCGGATCACATCAATATCTTTCTGCCAGTTATTGGCGTTAAGCAGGCTTTTGAATTGCGGGGGTTCAAAATAGTTTTTGTCGAGTGGAAACGCGATATACATATAGCTGTCGATAAAAGACACTGAGATGGTATATTTACTTTTACTTTCCAATTGACAAAGGCGCTCCATCATTGCTGGAGTAAGGATATATCTGGCTTCAATCTGATCGATAGAATAGGTTACAAAGCATTTACTAAAGTCGGGGTTTTCCAGTTTGACCATGCTACTTCCTGACGAGAAAATAGGCATATTTTCGGAAAACCAGTTGCTGATGCTGCTACCAATATCCTTTGGTCTAATGACGGTTATGCCTTTGAAGTGTTTATTGAAATCGGCGCAAAAAATGATTCCCTTGAAGATGTCATGCCATTCGACTCGTCTGCCATTTTTTGTCTGTGTAACTGTCTTATATTCTGCATGCACCTCAGAAAAAGCAAATCTCGTCTTTCCCGCAGATCCTGTGATCTGATCTTCACTGGAGTAACGGTCTGGCCGGGTGTTGAATAGTTGAGAATGGATAAAGTTTCCCTCTGAAAGTCCTTGTTGATAGTCAATTTCGAGGGATTGATCAATAGATTTCATGGCCCCGGCGATAATCTTTAGCTTGAATTCGTGTCTATATTGTTCGAAAAGGCGACTTCCCCTATTAAGCGCAATAAAGCCAAATACGAATGCGACCAAGGCAGGAATTAAACCAAAAAGGAGGAAGTCAGAGAAGATGAAACCTGCCGCAGCAAACAATATTCCTGCGCCAATAAAGATATAGCCTTTTGTTTTTAAATATGCTAAAGCTTTTCTTTGGATCTCAAGCGCATCAATGCTGGGCTGTAATCCTTCAATTATGGTCATTTTAGCTACTAAAAAGCGTCTTTGCACTGATGTTCTTGCGCTCCTCTTCGGTATTTTCCAATACCTGCATTGTCTGATAGTTAAGCATGCCTGCGAATAGATTACCTGGAAACATCATAATGGCATTATTATATTCGGTAACCGCTGCATTATATGTCCTTCTTGCCGCAGCAATTTGTTCTTCACTTTCAGTCCATGTGCTTTGCAGATGTAAAAAGTTTTGATTCGCCTTTAAGTCTGGGTAGTTTTCCACATTGACCATTAATCCTCTTACGCCGGAAGTCAACTGTTTATCCAATTCTAGTTTTTGCGTGGTAGTTAAGTTTGCTTCACCGGCCTGAGCACGTAGTTCAACTACTTTGGTCAGCAGTCCGCTTTCGTATTGCATGTACTGTTTCAAAGTAACCACCAGGTTTGGCAAAAGATCAAAACGTTTTTTTAACATGACATCAATAGCAGAGAATGTATTAGTAACTTGATTTTTTTTGCCGATCAATGAATTATAGATTCCAATTCCGATAATTAACAGAATGACGATGGCAACAGCGATTAATATCATTTTAGAGGTTTAAGAGGTTGTGAATATAAAAGTAATAAATGTATGCCTTTAAAACAAAAAATCCTCGCTACCTTACGATAACGAGGATAATCATCCCTATTGTTATCATCAAACATAAATGCCTGCTGATATTAACCTATATTCAATTAGTGCGCCGGAAATTTTTAGGTTTTATATCTCGTTGTATTTTAGTTGGTTATGTTTTGTTTTTATGGAGAGCCAAAAATATCAACGGGAAAACATATCCCCATAACGGGGAAATACAAAGTGAATTTACGCGCCTGTTTTTTTCTTTTGAAGTCTTTACCCGAAAAGTATAGCGAATATGTCCTCTATTTTACTTACTGGCTTTAGTTCTATGTTATACTTTTTTGAAACCAGTCCTTTCAGATTATAGTTAGAGATGAATATTTTTTCAAATCCTAACTTCTCAGCTTCCATGATTCTTTGCTCAATTCGGTTAACCGCCCTGATTTCACCAGATAGGCCTACTTCAGCGGCAAAACATAACTTTGAAGAAATTGAAATTTCTTCGTGGGAAGAAATGATGGCTACCAATATCGCAAGATCGATTGCTGGATCTTCCACTTTAATTCCTCCTGCTATATTTAAAAAAACATCACGTGTACTCAATCTAAAACCGCATCGTTTTTCCAGTACAGCCAGGAGCATATTCATTCGTTTTGTATCAAAGCCATTCGCAGAGCGCTGAGGCGTCCCGTATGCCGCTGTACTAACGAGCGCCTGGGTTTCAATCAGCATTGGCCTAGCTCCTTCCAGTGTCGCTGATATGGCAATTCCAGTTAACTCTTCATCTCTTTGCGAAAGCAGAATTTCTGATGGATTGGAGACTTGTCTCAGGCCGTTTCCATGCATTGCATAGATCCCCAATTCGGCAGCCGCACCAAAGCGGTTTTTTATGGATCTAAGAATCCTGTATACGTGATGTCGGTCTCCTTCAAATTGGAGCACGGTGTCTACCATATGTTCAAGTATTTTAGGCCCTGCTATGGTTCCGTCTTTTGTGATATGACCTATGAGAAATACAGGCGTATCTGTTTCTTTTGCAAAACGTAAAAGTTCAGCAGTACACTCCCTGACCTGTGAAACGCTACCAGGGGTGGATTCTATATGAGCGGAATGAAGAGTTTGTATAGAATCTACAATAATGATATCAGGACTGAGGTCCTCGATTTGTTTGAAAATATTCTGGGTTGAGGTTTCCGTTAATATGTAACAATTTGCTTTTGGGTTCGGTGTGATCCGCTCAGCACGCATTTTGATTTGTTGTTCACTCTCCTCACCCGAAATGTATAATATTTTTTTACCTGAAATATTTAAGGCCAGTTGAAGCATGAGTGTTGACTTTCCAATCCCGGGTTCACCTCCAATAAGGATAACAGAGCCAGCTACCAATCCCCCACCTAATACACGGTCAAGTTCCTGATCTCCGGTAGATATTCGCTCTTCACTAATGGTTTTTATTTCTTCTACTTTAGCTGGCTTATTTGTCCGCTGCGTTCCTGCAGTTGTTTTCCAGCTAGGCACTTTAGCATTTGGTTTTTCAATGATTTCTTCAACAAAAGTGTTCCACTCATTACAAGAGGGGCATTTGCCGAGCCATTTCGCAGATTCATATCCGCAGTTCTGACAAAAATATGCCGATTTAGTTTTAGCCATTTTGTATTTGATTTAATGGGGTAACTGTTTCTGCGAATTTATAGTTTATTTATAAATAAACAGGCCTGATCACAATCATGTGATCAGGCCTGTTGAGCAGTGAGCTTCGTTTACAATTTGATCTCTTCATCCTTTGATGATAGAAAATGAAATTCAGTAAGGTTGTAGGAAGAAACCGATCTGATCTTTATTCGCTGACCAAATTTGAAGAACCATTTCCATTGTAAAGAAATGAAACCTTTTTTAATAAATGCTTCAATGTAAGGATGTACACAAAGCGTAATATTTTTTTCATTTTGCTCTTGCAAAATATAGGTGAGGTTATTTTCGATGTCATCCATCAATACAATACTCGCCTTGATTTCCCCGGTACCATCACAGGTCGGGCATTTTTCACTTGTGACAATGTTCATTTCAGGCCGAACACGTTGGCGTGTAATTTGAACAAGGCCAAATTTACTTGGAGGAAGGATCGTATGTTTTGCACGGTCCAACAACATCAGGTCCTTTAGGTAGTCAAATAACATTTTCCGGTTCACCGGTTTGTGCATATCAATAAAATCAATAACTACAATACCCCCCATATCACGTAAACGCAATTGGCGTGCAATTTCTTTTGCAGCTTCTTTATTTACCTGTAATGCATTTTCCTCTTGATTCTCCTTACTTGCAGTTCTGTTTCCGCTGTTTACGTCAATGACGTGGAGAGCCTCGGTGTGTTCTACAACAAGGTAAGCCCCACCGGCCAGATTTACAGTCTTTCCAAAGGAGTTTTTGATTTGTTTCTCTATGCCAAAATGTTCGAAGATCGGTTCCTTATGTTTGTAGAGTTTTACAATTTTCTCCATTTCTGGAGAAATCTCATGAACATAAGATCGGATATCTTCGAAAAGACCATTGTCATTGACATATACATTTGTGAAATCCGTACTTAAGATATCCCTGATTAGGGTGGAGGTGCGATCCATTTCTCCCCATACTCGTTTAGATGGCTCAGCGTCAGGAAGCTTCTTAATGAAATTTTCCCATTTCGTTACAGAGTCAAGTAAATCTTTCTGGAGTTCAGCAACTCCTTTTCCTTCGGAAACGGTTCGGATGATTACCCCAAAATTCTTAGGTTTAATACTTTCAATAATCTTTTTTAGACGATTACGTTCGGTATTGCTCTTTATCTTTTTGGATATAGAAATCACATTTGAAAAAGGAACCAATACAATGTACCTTCCAGCTATTGACAGGTCTGAACTCAAACGAGGACCTTTAGTGGAAATTGGCTCTTTCGCGATCTGTACTGGTAATACAAGGTTCTTGCTTACCACCTCAGATATTTTTCCGGCTTTATTGATATCCCCCTCTAACTTAAAGTTATCCAGTAAAGTACCATTAACCGAGCCATTACGCTTGATTTTAGTGAGCTTAATCAAAGATTGAACCTGTGGACCCAGATCAAAATAATGCAGGAACGCATCTTTTTCATAACCAACATCTACAAACGCAGCATTCAGGCCCGGCATAATTTTCTTTATACGGCCTAAATAGATGTCGCCTACAGCGTAGTTATTATTGATCTGTTCTTTATGAAGTTCTACAAGGTGTTTATCTTCAACTAAAGCAATGGTTACTCCCAGCGGAGAGGAATCTATAATTAGTTCTTTTACCAAAAGCTACAGATTTTAAGGCATTGAAGCCCTATTAACACATGGACAATAAAAAACTATGCAACCAAAAATTTAGGCTATGATCAGATCGTAGCCTAAATTTTTGAAGCATTACATTAAGAAATTATTTTTTCTTATGTCTGTTTTTTCTTAAACGTTTTTTACGTTTGTGTGTAGCCATTTTATGTCTTTTTCTTTTTTTACCGCTTGGCATAATTTTAAAGTTTAAATATTTTTATAAATCTGTTTATTAATTTTTACTGTTTAGCTCCAGCACCTTATCATCTATGAATTTAGATAATGTTGGATTTGAAGCAAGTTTTTTGCTTTTCAAATAGGCATCAACAGCTTCACTGTTTCTTCCAAGATTCTCATATGCAGTACCTAAGTAAAAGTAAGCATCAGGACTTGCCTTAATGGCAATAATATTTTTAAACCTGATGATCGCCTTGTCAAATTGACCGGATTTGATCGCAAATGTTCCTAAGCTCATATTGGCTTTAAGGTTTTTTGGATCTCTTTTCACCACATCCATCAGCATTGCGATTCCTTGCATTGGCATTCCCATTCCATTGACAATGGTAATTCCAAGTCCTGTTTTGGCATCATTACTAGTTGAGTCTATCGTTGCAGCATTTTTAAAAGCTGAATTGGCCTTTTGAAGCAGGGAAGGAAGTAATACGCTGTCCCGGGTGTTGTCAAAAGCTTTCAAAAACTGATCTCCTGCGCTTAACCAGGTATCTAGGCTAGAGACTTTATTTGCCACAATTTCTAGATATAACGCACTCTGAACAGGTTGCTCAACATCGTCCCACTTTTTAGCCAGAATTTTAGCAACCGCAGCCTGATCTTGTTCTGCTGCGGTCTTATACTGTTTTTCGAGTGTGCCGATTTCTGCTGCAACACTGGAAGCTAAAGTGCTTTTTGCTGCCTCCGAGATTTCAGTCAGATTAATTTGAGATGAAACCTCTTGCGTTAGTTCTCTGCCAGCTGAAACAGCGCCGGTTTCCTGTTTCGGCTTTACCAGGCCTTTGATATCCCGGCTAAACAAAAACGCAGTTAGCAATACCATTGCAACTGTTATCATTACTTGTTTTGACCGGATACTATTCAGCATATTGGAATTAAGCTTCTACGCTTACTTTTTTGGAGTTGTTCTTTACCTTATCAACAAATACTTTTGCTGGTTTAAAACTAGGAACAAAGTGTTCTGGGATAATGATCGCAGTGTTTTTAGAAATATTTCTAGCGGTCTTTTGTGCTCTCTTTTTTACAACAAAACTACCAAAACCTCTTACATATACATTCTCTCCACCGATCATGCTATTCTTGATCACTTTGAAAAATGCTTCAACGGTCTCTTGTACATCTACCTTTTCAATTCCTGTTTTCGTTGATATTTCTGAAATAATATCTGCCTTAGTCATATTCTCTATTAATTTATTTATATGTATTATATACTTTATAAGTGTTTTGGGGTTGCAAAAGTATTGCTTTTTAATGAGATAGGAAAATAAAAGATGATTTATTTGTTAAGTCTTCTATCAGGGAATTGCAAGTTTTATGAATAAGGGTGTATTTTTGTACTTATGGCTTTTCAAAAGGAAATTGTAAACTGGTATTTGAGGAACAAAAGAGACTTGCCCTGGAGGAATACCAGGGATCCTTATGTAATTTGGCTCTCTGAAATTATTTTACAGCAAACGAGGGTAGAGCAAGGATTACCGTACTTTAATCGTTTTCTCGAAGCTTATCCTACAGTAGTGGATTTCGCTAATGCAAGCGAAACCCAGGTGCTCAAGCTTTGGCAAGGTTTGGGCTACTATTCCAGAGGTAGAAATATGCTGTACACCGCAAAGCAAATCGTAGAACTTTATCAGGGGGCTTTTCCTGTAAACTACGCAGCCCTTATTCAGTTAAAAGGGGTGGGAGATTATACCGCTGCTGCAATATCTTCATTTTCTTCCGACGAGATGAAGCCTGTCGTGGATGGCAATGTTTTTCGTGTGCTGTCTCGTTATTTTGGAATAGAAACTGCAATTAACAGCACCGCTGGCAAAAAGCAATTCCTTGATTTGGCCAACGAATTGATTGAGGGTCAATTACCGTCTTTATACAATCAGGCGATCATGGAATTTGGAGCCCTACAATGTAAACCCAAGTCCCCTGACTGCAGTGTTTGCCCATTACAGTCCAGTTGTTATGCCAGGAAGATTGATGTAGTTTCAATGCTTCCTGTCAAGGAAAAGAAGTTGAAAAAGCGCATACGTTATTTCAATTATTTTGTTTGTACTAAAGACCAGGAACTGCTGGTCAAGAGACGTGGTGCAGGTGATATATGGCAGGAGCTCTATGATTTTCCACTCATCGAGTCCGGCAGACCTTATTATGAGATGGAGGAAGAATTCATGTCTTTACTAAGGAAATCGTTTGGTGCTGAAGTGCTTATTAAGGTTCTTGATCAAAAAAAACACTTATTGACACACCAAACTATATATGTTCAATTTTTTGCTTTAGATAATTATATCATTAACTTTAATCAGAATGCAGAAATAAAATGGGTTACATTGACTGAGTTCGACACATTGCCGCAACCGAAGGTCATCACCAATTTTATCAGTTCCTATTCATTAAATTAGTAAAAGCAGAATTCATGTCAGGTATTAACAAAGTTATTTTAGTAGGGCATTTGGGCAAAGATCCAGAAGTCAGACATTTAGATGGAGGTGTCACTGTTGCTAGTTTTCCATTAGCTACATCAGAGACTTATAACAAGGATGGCAAAAGAATAGAGCAAACCGAATGGCACAATATTGTCCTTTGGAGAGGACTTGCAGAAGTGGCGTCTAAGTATTTGACAAAGGGCAAACTGGTGTATATAGAAGGCAAGCTACGTACTCGATCCTTTGAAGACAGGGAGAAGATTAAAAAATATGTGACCGAAGTAGTCGCTGAAAACTTCACAATCCTGGGAAGAAAGAGTGATTTCGAGCAGACCCCAGCAAGTAGTGATAACACTACACCTAAAAGTGAAACAGATTACATTGATGATCCTTCTGGCGATCTGCCTTTTTAGTTTTCAGGGTAAGAATTTTATTCAACACAGAAAAGGCTATCAATACACAGATTTATCTCTATGTGCTGATAGCCTTTGTCGATCTTTATGTTTTTTATTCAGCTACTCTGCTGTAATAGATATTTAATTTAATGCCTTTCTGTCCTGTGCCAGGTGCTCTGCTGTTAATTACTGAGCGTGCAGCTGAACTGATTGATGGTGTCAAATTATATTCTGTAAGTGAGCTTGGCGCTAAATAAGTGCCGTAGTCTTCAGTCTTGCCGTCTATTAAATCTTGTATATATGCAGTTACTGTAAAAATATATCTTTTGTTCGTTGAGTCGTAAAAACCGCCAAAAGCAGCTTCTGAGCCTGCATAACGATGGATTTCACCTCCTGTTGCACTTGGTGCATCGTTATCCGGGATATTCTTACGTTGTCCTGCAATGTCTAGCTTATAAAGTGCGAGCCTTTGGGCAGCGGTGAAAGGAGCTACATCAGTTCCATTATTCAGGTTTACGACCAATTCCGCTCTGTTGACAATTAGTTTCGCATTTGAATTACCAGCTTTTATCCTGGTGACGAAATCCTTTAAATCAGGGAAGGATATTTTACTTCTAATTCCTGCCATGGCATGTAAATAACTAACCGGGTAAGGACTTGCAGGTGTAGGTGCATCCAATTGGACCTTTACAGGAGTTCCAGTATAGTCGTGCTTGATCGTTGCTGCTACAGGGGTATTCGCAGTGCTGATGGGGAATTTAACAGAGACTGTATCTTTTAATGTCGATGTTGAAGCTTTTTGCTTTTTATAATAAATCTCTATGTTCGCATCCGCGCCAGAAAAGCCAAAGAATGCTATTCCTCCTTTTCCCGTACTCTTTGTCTTGTCCACACTTACTTGTAAGCCTTTAAAGGCAGCCCTGAATTTGCTATTGTTGGATCTTGTGGCGGAGTCCAGGTTCAGGATGTTGTTCTGTACAAAGGAGTTGAGAAGCTTGATCCTGAGTTGAGGAACAACTGTTTTTAAAGTATCAGCAGCGCCAGATACAATGTCACTGATCTTAACTGGAGTTTTAGGTTGGAGCTTGCCTTCAAAAGACCCTTGTGAGGTCGACGCTACGGCCCAGTCCCTATTGCTCAAAAATGACTTTTGCAAAGATAGGTCGGAGCTAAGTTGCTTAACCTGGAAAGCGTAGGTGGAGCTGGTAGTATCTCCATAAAACTGTGTTGAGTAAGGAAGCACCAATACCGCTGAATCTACAATAGCATCAGTACCGAAGCTATATCCATCACTTGGGAGGGTTACCGACATCACGATACTACCTTCAGTGTTTCCAAAGATAGGGTCGCCGTTGATGAAGCCCAGCGGGTATCTTGCAGCGCCGATTGTATTTACCGGTTCATCTGTCTCGGTCGTGGTATTTACGATGAGGCCATCTTCCAGTGTGCCTTCTATTTTGTCTCCCGGATCAGGTTCGAAACCTATAGTGTTAGTACTTTTACACGATGCAAAAAGAAAAAGACCTATTAACAGGGTCAATAAGTCTTGTTTTGTAAATTTCATATTTTTTATTAACCTGAGTTTATGCTATTGAAACCAATTCTTCGCTTGAAATCTCTTCATATAATGAATAGAAGTTGTCGAAATTTTCGGTTAAATTATAAGCTAAAGTTGGTTTATTAGAATCTTTAACAAATTTTAACACATTAGCATCCAGCTTTTCGTCAGCTAATACCACTGCATCTGAATAAGTTACCGCCCCAATGTGAAGTGCATTGCAATCCGCTTTCTCGAACACTTTAGTATCTTCTACAGTCATTGCATTCATTACTGCCTTTTTGTACAAGTCTGCGTTTAATGTTTCAGTGAAGCACTCCTCATAAATAGAGTATACTACTTTTGAATTTTTAAATGTAGGGTCGTTCTTATAAGTGGTTTTTATATACGCAGGCACAAGGGCTGTCATCCAGCCATGGCAGTGTACAATATCAGGAGACCAGCCTAATTTTTTTACTGTCTCAAGGGCGCCTTTGCAGAAGAAAATAGTTCTTTCGTCGTTATCTGCATAAAACTTGTTCTCTTTATCCCTGAATACATATTTGCGCTGGAAATAATCTTCGTTGTCAAGGAAATAAACCTGCATGCGGGCAGCCGGTATAGATGCTACCTTAATGATCAAAGGGTTGTCATTGTCATCAATGATGATGTTCATTCCTGAAAGGCGAATCACTTCGTGTAATCTGTTCCTTCTTTCGTTAATGTTCCCGAAGCGCGGCATCAAAATGCGGATCTCAAATCCTTTGTCCTGCATAGCCTGGGGTAACTGACGGGTAATTTCTGAAATCTTTGTGAGTTCAAGGAAAGGCGACATCTCGTGTGTAACAATCAGTAGCTTCGTTTTTGCCATCTCCATATTCGTAAATAAAAATTTATGTTAAAGAAAAGATTATCAAGGGGCAAAGGTAAGCAAAATAATAACATTTATCAATATAATACGCAAGATGTTTTGTTGGCAATGTATAAATAAGCAACTTTGGCATTTGAAATTTTACAAGCTGGTTTGAAAGTTATAAATACCGTTGCGGCGCTAAAGTCGTTGCTAGGGCCGATCCGGTCGGCCCAGCAGAAAATTGCCTTAGTGCCAACCATGGGTGCATTGCACAAGGGACATGTGTCTCTGATTGAGGTTGCCCAGCAGCATGCTGAAGTAGTCGTATGCAGTATTTTTGTAAATCCTACGCAATTTACAGATCCAAAAGATCTTGAAAAGTATCCCAGGCCACTGGAGCACGATATGGCTATGCTTGAACAATGCGGCTGTGATATCGTTTTTATGCCTTCAGTGAGGGAAATGTACCCGGGACCGGAAAACTGGCATATTGACCTTGGCCCGGCAGAGTTCCTGCTCGAAGGAGAATTTCGACGGGGACATTATCAGGGAGTGACCCAAATCGTCAAGAAGCTTTTTGATGTGGTTTCTCCTGATGTAGCTTTCTTTGGACAAAAAGACTTCCAGCAGGTGCTGATGATCCAGCAAATGGTCAGCTATTTCAATTTATCAGTGCAGATCATTACCTGCCCCATTATCAGAGAAGAAGACGGCTTGGCAATGAGTTCCAGAAATATCCACCTCAACGCTCAGGATCGTCAAAATGCACTGGTGCTCAGCCGCGCCTTATATAATGTTAAAGATCATTTCGATCTTGGCCGAATACCTGAACTTGAAGCGAAGGCAAGGCAAATGATCGAAGCTACGCAGGGTGTAAAACTGGATTATTTTGTGATCGTTGATGGCCTCACACTAGAACCCGCGGAACTGCCTTATGGCAAACAGTTGGTTGCGCTTGTTGCTGCTAAAGTAGGAGAAACAAGGCTGATAGATAATATGATACTGGCTGAACAATAGACAGTCTATTCCTTTCATAAAATTACCTAACTTTGTTCCATGATTATCGAGATATTAAAATCGAAGATACACCGTGTTAAAGTAACACAGGCCGAGCTCAACTATGTTGGCAGTATTACCATTGATGAAGATTTGATGGATGCTGCACAAATCATAGCAAATGAAAAAGTACAGATTGTCAATAACAATAATGGCGAACGTTTTGAGACCTATGTGATCAAAGGCGAGCGTGGCACCGGTACAGTTTGTTTAAATGGCGCAACTGCCAGAAAGGTTCAGGTGGGCGATATTCTGATCATCATGTCCTACGGCTCCCTGCCAATTGAGGAAGCAAAAAAATACCATCCTATACTTGTATTTCCCGACGACAATAATCACTTGCTGAAGTAGGACATAAAACTATATTGAAAATAATACTATGCAGCCATAGCATTCTGTTTCAGAATTACATAAATTTGGCTTAACTTATTATTTTAGAATATATAATTATGCGATTTCAATTAAGTGAAGAACAATTGATGATACAGCAGGCAGCCAGGGATTTTGCACAAAATGAACTGAAACCGGGTGTCATTGAGAGAGATGAGCACCAGAAATTTCCTGCTGAACAGGTTAAGAAATTGGGCGAGTTAGGCTTTTTGGGGATGATGGTGTCTGAGAAATATAGTGGCAGCGGGATGGACGCGCTTTCTTACGTGCTGGTAATGGAAGAATTGTCCAAAATAGATGCTTCTGCTTCTGTTGTGGTGTCGGTCAATAATTCCCTGGTCTGCTACGGATTGGAGGCTTATGGCTCTGAATTTCAGAAGGAAAAATATTTGAAACCCCTGGCATCAGGAGTGGAGATTGGGGCTTTTTGTTTGTCTGAACCGGAAGCAGGTTCAGATGCAACCTCACAACAAACTACAGCTGAAGATAAAGGTGACTATTATTTGTTGAACGGAACTAAGAACTGGATTACAAATGGCAGTACGGCATCTACTTATTTGGTAATCGCTCAGACAGACCGTTCGCTGAAGCACAAGGGGATCAATGCTTTTATTGTAGAAAAAGGAATGGAGGGTTTTACAATAGGACCTAAAGAAAATAAATTGGGCATCCGTGGTTCTGATACGCATTCCCTCATGTTTAATGATGTGAAAGTGCCTAAAGAAAACCGCATTGGTGAAGAAGGTTTTGGTTTTAAATTCGCGATGAAGACGCTGGAGGGCGGACGAATCGGTATTGCTGCCCAAGCGCTTGGCATCGCTGCTGGAGCATACGAATTAGCTTTAGCTTATGCGAAGGAAAGAAAATCTTTTGGAAAGCCGATTGCAGAGCACCAGGCAATCGCATTCAAGTTGGCTGATATGGCTACCCAGATAGAGGCTGCACGTCTACTTGTCCATAAGGCGGCATGGTTAAAAGATCAGGGACAGTCTTATACGCTTGCGGGGTCTATGGCCAAGCTTTACGCTTCAAAAGTTGCAATGGATGTGACAATAGAGGCGGTCCAAATCCATGGTGGATATGGCTTCGTAAAGGAATATCATGTAGAGCGCCTAATGCGCGATGCAAAGATCACCCAGATTTACGAAGGCACTTCCGAAATTCAAAAAGTAGTCATTTCCCGGGATATTTTGAGGTAAATTGACCATACAGGATCATCACCTCCAGAGTAGAATAAGGGTGATGATCTTGTGATACTAATCTTTATCACTCCCGGCTATGGCGCCAAAAATTGCTTTGATAATGGCGACTACAATTGCCAGTATCGCCGCCGCTAAAAAGCCCGAGGTCGAGAATCCGGACATCATCCTGTCTACCAGCATGATCATGAGTACGCTGATGATAAATGACACGAGTCCCAATGTCAGGAAATTGATGGGAAAGGTTAGTATTCTTAAAATAAAGCCTATCGTTGCATTAGCAAGCGCAATTAAAAGGGCAGCGATCAATGCGCTGGTATAGCCATCTACTTCTACGCCTGGTACCAGTTTAGCACCCAGGAACACAGCTAGTCCCATTAATAAAATTTCTAAAATCAGTCGCATAATATTTAATTTAGTAAAATGGTTAAAAGTAATTTCAGGCTTTTTAGTGGAAAGTACATCAGTTGGGCAGTCTTTTTTTCAATTTGCCTGCTGCTGCTTACCGGATGTTTCTCATCAAATAGTAAGCCACTTTCCATCTGTTTTTCTTCAGATAGTACAAAAATTGAACTGAATAATGTAGATCGGGCAGGACTATGGCGTCTCAGTTCGCTTGAGTCCAGGGATTCATTATTAAAAGAATTGGTTGTAGTGCTTCAAAGCCCTTCCGAGGAGGATTCTCTGGCTATGGAGCTGCCTTTGTCTGGATATGTGACACTTAGTGACAGCAATGTAGTTTTTAAGCCTGACAGCCCCTTTGTGAAAGGTCGGGGGTACTTGGTTGTCACGCATTTGAATGCGAACTTTGCAGAGTTGAATGATGTCTTCCACGGAGAGATGAGCACACGCGTACAGCCCCTTCAAAAGTTGCTGGTCAGGTAATGCGTCTTTTTTTGAAAAATGTCGCTGAGGCTGTATAATGACGGTTATTTGGTAACGCGAACAAGATGAATAAAAATGAATGAAAAAAAAGTTGACATTTAGTTGCCAACAAGCCCATACTTTAGCTACTTTTGATTGAGCTTGATAGCGAGCTTATTAACTAACTTATTACGACGCTGGAAAATATTATATTACATCCCAATCAATTGGTTATCGAGGTGATAACGATCATGCGCGAGTACGAGCTTGACAGGTTGCCTATATTTCAAAATGGTAGTTTTGTTTCTGATATTTTATATACAGATTTAATGGATTTTGTAAACCGCAAAGAAAGGGGGCAAAATCTCTACTACCATAAAGTAAATTTTGATCTGGGCAGTGCGTTGATCCTGATCAATGAGAACCATAAAAAGAAACAACGAACAAACCTTACTATGGCCATGGCTGCAGTCGTTACTGTAGCAATGATCAGCGTGGCCTGGCTGTTTTTCAAACAGCAACCAGTTTCGGATATACCCGAAGAAGTGCAAATAGCTGCTGGATCGAATAAGGCAATACTTACTTTGGACAATGGCAAGCAGATCAATTTAACTGAAGCTAAAAGCGGCCTGCTTTTTTCAGGAGAAGGATTTGAAGTGAGCAAATCGGCAGAAGGCCAATTGCACTATAAAATGTTGAATGCAAATGCCGCCAAAAGTTCGGCATACCATACCATTACCACACCTAAAGGGGGACAATATCAGGTAGAACTTGCAGACGGCACTAAAGTCTGGCTGAACGCAGGCTCCATCATTAAATTCCCTGCTTCTTTTTTTTCCGTTAAGAATAGGAGTATTTCCTTGCAAGGGGAAGCTTATTTCGAGGTTGCGAAGGACAAAAGCCACCCCTTTTTCGTATCTACTAAAGGACAGCAAATTGCTGTTTTGGGAACGCATTTCAACGTCAGTGCCTACTCGGATGACAGTAGTGTAAAGACCATGCTGTTGGAAGGTTCAGTCAGGATAGATCCTGTAAACGAATCCCTAAACAGTACTTTGTTGAGGCCAAACCAACAAGCAGTATTGACTGCGGGGAGGATTGCTGTCAGGGACGCAGATCCTGAAGAAGCTATAGACTGGAAAAATGGAGAGTTTATTTTCCGTAAGGAACCTCTGGAGCAGGTGATGCGGAAAATAGCCCGCTGGTATAACGTTGATGTAACCTATGAAGACTCTGAGTTGGGTAAGGTTCCTATCGGAGGATTTTTCTCGAAAACAGAACAATTCACTGAAGTATTAAAAATGCTTGAGCTCACAGCTAAAGTTCAGTTCAAAGTAGAGGGAAGAAGGGTTACTGTCAGTAAATAATGCGTTTAATCAATACTGGGATAGTACTGGTTCTGGTGCTGCTTGGCATTTCTGCCTCTGCCCAAAATCTGGATATTCAAACAAAGAAAATTTCTTTGGCTCAATTTTTCAAGGAATTGAGAAAGCAAACAGGCTACAACGTAGCTTGGAATGAGGATGAGATTGATGCGGATCAGCTGCTTGAAGTCGACATTCGAAAAATTCCCATCAAAACGGCACTTGATCAAGTGTTGGGCAGACTCTCAATGGACTACAGCCTCAATGGCAAAACCATTCTCGTTAAAACTGCGAAAAAGAAAACGGTAGTTGCTGTAAATCCTCAGGTTGAGCCTGATGAACTTGAAAATAAGCCCATCAAACTTAAGGAAGTAGAAATCGTAAGGACCGGGTACCAGGAGGTTTCTAAGCATCGCGTAACTGGTAGTTTCGCATTGATCGACACTTCTTTATTCCAGCGGAGAGTAGGTCCTGATTTCATTTCACGCCTGGAAGGCATCACTAGTGGGCTACTATTCAACAAAAACACATTAAGCAGCAGCTCAGGGAACATCGATCTGTCGATACGCGGGCGGAGTACGATCTTTGCGAATGACCAACCTTTAATCATCTTGGATAATTTTCCTTTCAAAGGTGATTTCAATGCGCTGAATCCGAATGACATTGCCAACATTACCGTATTAAAAGACGCTGCCGCAGCATCCATCTGGGGCGTACGGGCAGGTAACGGTGTGATCGTAATCACCACGCGCAGGGGTAAATACCAACAACCTCTAAATATCTCACTGAGTACCAACTACAGCTTTTCTGAGCGGCCAGATTTATATTACAGCCCTAATGTGCTGTCCTCCGCTAGCTATATTGAGCTGGAAACTTTCCTTTTTGAAAACGGCAAATACAACGATGCCCTTGCAGATCCCGCAAGCCTGCAGATCCTATCACCTGTGGTCAAGTTGCTGAACAGTCAAAAACAATCAGGTATCTTGATTGAAGAACAGCTGGACGCCCTGAGGAAGAATGACATCCGAAAGGAATACGAACAATATTTTTACCGTAGGGAACAGCGCCAGCAGCATGCGCTTTCTTTAAGTGGAGGTACGGACAAGTCCAGTCATTACTTTTCCGCAGGTTATGACCAAACTTGGGCGGCACTCCGGGAAAACGACAACAGCCGGATGACCATAAACAGCCAGCATAGCCTGCGTCCGCTTAAGAGCCTGGAATTGAGTCTTGGTTTGAACTACGTAAGGGCTGCTGCCAGGGTAGACAGTACAATAAGTAATACCTACAGTCCGGCCTTAACGCCTTACTATCAATTTAAAGATGCACAGGGTAACCCAACTGTTCTAGAGCGGAGCTACAATTCAACTTTCACCGAAGCGGCCCTCAGCAGGGGCTTTTTGAACTGGAATTTTATCCCATTAGAAGAATTAGGTAAGTCCCCTTCAAACAGATTGAGCCATGATCTTAGGTTAAATGGTAGTATCAATTATCAGATCATCCCGGGTTTGAGTGCTGCTGTCAAATACCAATACCAGCGCATCGATCAGCAGTCGACTCGGTTAACCAGTGAGGAGAGTTATTATACCAGAAGCCTCATCAACCAATATGCCTCCTTAACTGCCGGCCGTGTTACAGGATATAACGTTCCATTGGGAGCTATTTTATACAGAAGGGACATTAAAGCGATTTCTACCAATTTGAGGGGCCAGCTCAATTATCAGAAGACTTTTCAGGATCATGGGATTTCTGCATTTATGGGTTATGAGATTTCCGAATTTGAAACATCAGGCAATAGCAAGGTTCTTTACGGTTATGACCAGCAAAGCGGTAACTCCATGCCCGTAGATACCCTGAGCCGTTTTGAACTGAACCCCAATGGCAGGGATATGATCAGAACAGGAACAAATTTATTTGGGATCCTGGAGCGCATCCGTTCCGCATATGCCAACCTTGCTTACACCTATCAGGGGAAATATACACTTTCGGGCAGTGCCAGGATTGATGGATCAAATTATTTTGGCGTAAAGACCAGGCAAAAGAATGTACCGCTATGGTCTGTTGGAGGTCTTTGGAACTTGGACAGAGAAGATTTCTATCTTGTAGATTGGCTACCCTCACTGAAATTGAGGGCCTCCTATGGTTTCAATGGAAACCTGGACCGCTCCAATACCGGCATTACGACTTTTAAATACGGCCTCCTTGGCGCTCCCTACACCAATTTGCCCTTTGCGGGGATCATCAATATTGGTAATCCCGAACTACGTTGGGAAAAGATCGGTATTGCCAATTTCGGGATTGAGTTTGGTACCAAAGATCAGGTGCTAACGGGTAAGATTGAATATTACCTGAAAAAAGGCAGCGATATCCTTGGCGACCGGGAATTTCCATCTAATTCGGGGATCAATAAATTACGCGGAAATTATGCCAAAATGGATGGAAATGGGATTGATGTGACCTTGACTTCACAAAATCTGAAGGGAAATTTGAAGTGGCAAAGCAATCTTTTGTTCTCAGCTATGAAGGATCGGGTCAGCGATTATGGCGCGGTAGAACCCGGCAATATGAACTATGTGGGTGCTCACAGTAACGCACCTGTACTAAACAAACCCGTATACGGAGTGTATAGCTATAAGTGGGCAGGTCTCGAACCTTCCAGTGGCGATCCCATAGGTGTCCTCAACGGTACTATCAGCAAAGATTACGCAGGCATCGTCAATACAACACCCTTGAATGATCTGGTATACCATGGCCCTGCAAGGCCCACCATATATGGGGGCTTAGGCAATACCTTCGCTTACCGTAAATTGACCTTGAATTTCAACATCAGCTATAAACTGGGTTATCATTTCAGAAAGACGGCCTTGAACTATTACAGCATGTATAATTCTGCTACTAACCTGGCACAAAGCCGGGATTTTGAACAGCGGTGGCAAAAGATGGGTGATGAGGCCCAGACTTCTGTTCCTTCCATGGCCAGCTATGGAGAAGATGCGTTCAGGGACAAGTTTTATATCAATTCTGCTGCCACAGTAGCCCGGGGCGACCATATTCGTCTGCAGGACATTAGCTTGGCTTTCGATCTCGACCACTCTAACTGGTCCAATATACCTGTAAAAAATCTCCAGCTGTACTGCTATGCCAATAACCTGGGCATATTGTGGAAAGCAAATCACTTTGGTATAGACCCTGATCTGATACCCGCACCGGGCGATCAGTTATCTAATCCTACGCCCAGAAGTTTTTCGCTGGGTTTGAAAGCAAATTTCTAACTTTGTTATCATATGGGGAAATTGAGGCATTTTACAATGGCACTGCTTGCAGTGTGTTTGCTGGGTACAGTATGTTCTTGTGGCAAAGACTGGCTGGGTGCGAAGCCAGATAAATCCCTGGTACTTCCCAGTACAATTGCCGATTTTCAAGCCTTGTTAGACAATAGTTCTCAAACTTTTAACGTTGCCCAAGCTTCCGGTTTGGGAGAAATCTCTGCCGGAGATTTTTACATCACTTATACCTCCTGGCTTTCCCTGTTCACCACGCAAGAAAGATCTGCCTATACCTGGGAAAAAACGGCCGACTTTTATAAAGGGGAGAAAAGCGGAGACTGGGTGAATGGCTATGCCAGGGTGCTGAATGCCAATGTAATTTTGGAGGGTATTGAAAAAATAAAACCAAAAACAGCAGAAGAGCCGGATTGGAACAATGTCAAAGGCAGCGCCTTGTTTTTCCGTGCCTTTGATTTCTTTTGCCTCTCCCAGCAGTACTGCAAGGGATATGATGCTGTCGCTGCCATATCCGAGCCGGGTTTGCCCCTCCGTCTGGACTACGATGTAAATATAGCACTGAAAAGGTCCAGTTTGCAACAGACCTATGAGCAGATCATTCAGGATCTGAAAAATGCAGCCGCCATACTTGGTACAAACCCGCTCCATAAAACCAGACCCTCTAAACAGGCTGCATATGCCCTGCTCGCCAGAACCTACCTTGCCATGGAAAACTATGATGCCGCAGGCTTATATGCAGACTCTACTTTACAGATCCAGGATCAGCTGATGGATTATTCCAAACTTCCGGTAAGTGGCACTTACCTGATTGCCCGTTTTAATCCCGAAGTGATCTTTCAAAGCATTTTTTCTTACGGGATTTTCAATACCAACCGTTTGCTGGTAGACCCCCTATTGATCAATACTTACGCCGCCAATGACCTGCGGAAATCGGTATTCTTCACTTCAGTGGCTGCAGGAATGACTTACCGGGGGAGTTACAATGGCGACAAGAGTTTTTTTGGAGGTTTGGCTACAGATGAACTCTACCTGATCCGCGCTGAGGCCTATGCACGTAAAGGGATGCTGGATGCTGCATTGAAAGACCTGAATGATCTATTGAAAACGCGTTGGAAAGGAAATTATACCCCGATAACTGGTGATGACCAGGAATGGGTATTGCGCCAGGTGCTCACAGAACGCAGGAAGGAACTGGTTTTTCGCGGGCTCCGATGGACAGACCTGCGCCGGCTGAATAAGGATTACCGCTTCTCGGTCAATTTGAACCGGACTTTGAATGGCCAGACTTACTTGCTCATGCCGGGAGACAAGCGGTATGTACTGCCCATTGATGAATCTGAAATCGCCTTGAGCGGTATTGCTCAAAATGAACGGTAAAAGCAAAAGGGAGCATTGCGCTCCCCTTTTGCTCGATCTATTTACTCAAAATGTCCTGTGATTACTGAGTTAGTTATAAAAGTGACACCAGTCAATGGTAGCGGGTCTCCGTCGGTTGGAGCAGGCGAGGAGCCGATGTCCCACTGGGCCGAGCAAACATTTCCTACTGCCTCACAATGGTCCGCCGAGTAATACATGTAGCCATTGGGGTTGTTCGCAGCAGGGTATGTCGAGTAGTTCACTTTGTAATAAATATATACACTACTTTTTTCTTTTGTTTTAAAAGCACTGAATCCAAATGCCAGGATTCCAAGTCCGAGGGCAAAAACTGTTTTCTTTAGGTTGTTCATGTTTTGTAGTTTTATTTGTTTAAGAATCTGCCACATTTATTTTTGCAGGTTGCGGCCTTTACCTGCTTTACGCGCGTAAAATCTTCTATTTCCTCCTCGTCTGCAGCCCTATGAACCCGAAGGTTACAAAAGCCAAATTGAACCAGATGTGCTGCTGCCAGGTCATGGTGCTGATCACACCTCCGCAATGGCAAGGTAATTTGCTTCCAGACAAAACCATATAGGAAAGGTAAACCGTAAATAAGATCATGAGGGCCAATGCAGCAGGGAGACTCCATTTTCGTTTACTATCAAGGATCAGTAAGATCCCGATAAGGATTTCAACCACCGGTATGGCCCAGGCGATAGTCATACTGAAACTACCGATCAGGGGAGACTTAGCCAGGGTACTTGCAAAAGATTTGATGGTAAGCAACTTGTTTGCTGCGGTGTACATAAAGAGGATCAGGAAAGCGTACACGATCAAATCGGTGATCACTTGCCTGAACTTTTCTGAAGACAAAAACTGTAGGGGTTTTCTGAATGTGATGTGCATAATATCCTTTTTTGATTGCTGATAACCCAAAATTGCGCTTCGGGCAGCAATAAAAAAATGTAGCTTTCTGCCAAAAAAAGACTCAATCCGATGGCAGTATTTTACTGTTTTTCCAGCCGCCGGGCGGAATTCCAAAATGTTTCTTAAATGCCTTGCTAAAATAATAAGGCTCCCGGTAGCCGATCGTCCTGGAAATTTCATGTACAGGTTTATCAGTAGTCATCAACTGGTAAAGACCACTATGCAATCTGATCTTGATGACCTGGCTATGAAGGGGAATACCAAAGGTCATCCTGGCAATTCTGGCGAGATGCCGTTCTGATACCATAAATTTGGCAGCAAGGCCTGGAAGGTCTTCTACCACATCTGAAGCATAGTTTTCTGCTATAAATTTTGCGATGGCTATCGCCTGATGTTGGTGGTGAAGCGATGTAATGTGCCTGCTGACTAATTTGTTGTGGTATTTATTGACGCAGTTGTTGATGAAGAGGAAGAAATCCTTGTCCTGATTCTGGAAGCAGGTTTTTGCATCTGCTTTTTTAAGCTGGTTGAAAACCCGCTCCGCTATGCTGTAAGCGGGAAGGGTGACCGGAACTTCAGGCCGGTAGGCAAGATTTGAAACAAAGTTTTTCAGATCGGGCAGCTTCAGGCATTTCTGTACAAACCAATCTGACTTGAAATGAATGAGTAAGATCCTGTGCTTGCCCGCGGTTACGATCTTGTGGTACTGCTCGGGAGGGCGATAGGAAATGAAACATGAATTTCTGTATAGATCTGCGCTTAAAAAAAAAGAAGCTTCAGTTAATGGAAAATCTATATGGAGGTTCGCCCTCAGACAAAAATCGATCAGTTGGATTTTTCCAACGAAGTGTTCGATGGACTGGATGATGATTTGCCCTTCGTCAACCGTGATTTTTTGTGCTTTGGCCATGCGTAATGGCATGGTGCAAAAATCGGGTAAGCTATCAAATGTCAGGTTTTCGGTTTTAACAGAATGCATGTCAGGATCAGTGTTAGTTACAAAATGGTACGGCCTGGAAAGACAGTACCCCAATTTGAAGTTTAAGCGTAAATACTTAACCTAGTACATGGATGATCCTTATTAAAATAAGCTAATTTTCACTAAGATCATTAGCCAGTCAAAACAAACAAACAGGGAATTGATTACTATTTAAATACCTGGGAAGGTTATGGCCGGGATGCCTGTTGAATGCTTACATGAGGACTCTGAAAGCAGCTCTTATCGAAGATTTTATTTGCCTGAAAGCTTTTGATAAGATGTTTTTTTTAGGTAAATCCGCTGCGGAAAGTTGAAAAAAGAAATCTGCGAACGCATCATATGCTGTTTTATCGGGTAAAATTTCAGTTTCGATAGGAACCGGGGTGGCGGCGAGAACCACGTCATGACTGCTGCTGTCCCCGCAGTGCGTACCTGTTCCATCAAGACCAATATTTTTCACTAATGAGCGGCCGGGATACAAAGTTAGTTTTTCTCCCAGAAATGCTGCAGCATACCAGCGGATGTCCCAGCAAGTTGTTTCTCCTGCGGCCTGTTCTCTCAGTGCTTGCAGGTATGGATAAGTGTTATTGAAATCGAATGCTGCGCCAAGTCCGCGCTGCTCAATGGCATCAAGCAGTTTCTTTCCATCTGGTTCAAATAAGTCCCAGCCTCCTTTCCAGGTCGCCCATCCCCAGCAATCGGCTCCTTTTAAGAAAAACACCTCTTTCAGTGGTTGAGTCACCGGATATACATAGCCATGTATGGAGATTACCTCTTCTTCTTGTTCATAGAATTCCAGTGCTTCATTCATGTATTTTAGAAACCATGGCGAGGTTACCAGGTCGTCTTCGAGTACTATGACCTTTCCATAGACTTCAATGATTTCTGTTACTCCGCTGATTACGTTGGCATCCACGCCCAGGTTCTGCTCCCGCAAATGAATATGCACCTTTTTGAAACCACTTACAGATGCTAAATACTTCCTGATTTCATCAACCTGAGGCTTGGCTTCAGCATCTCTTGCTGCGTCTGAATAGATATGGAATTCACTGTCTTGTGCGAATGCGTTGTTTGCTAGCGCATTGATCACCTGTTTCGTGTGGTCCAGGCGATTGTAAACAAAAAGTACAATGGGGGCAAAGTTCATCACGCAAGTTATAATTTCACCCGATTAAACACAAAAAGGTCATTAAATACCCACTGGCCTTCCTTTTGGCCCCCCCTTGCAATTACAAACTGATTTGCTGAACGTTTTTCATATAGGATCCGTAAACCAGGATCCCCTTCTTTCTGAAAGATGGCCTTGTTTTTACTTGCCTCTATAAACTGATACCTGTCTTGTTTATCTTTTTCTTCATGTCCGGTTAGGCCTGGTGAAAAGTGCTTCACCATAGATACCAAGCCTTTTTCTGTTTGCTCATAAGCGAGGATCTCATAAAGATCTGCCTTGCCGCCTTTCATCATGCGCATAAAGCCCAGGATATTTTCACCCTCAGGTTGCAGCCATACGCCATCAATGATTTGTCCCTGTGCGGTAGTGGCTTTCCAGTGTCCCTGGATAAAAGCGACATCATTCACAGATCCTTTTGATTGTGCATGAGAGTTGAGCGTTATAAACAGTGCACTGGCAAGAATGAAGGTTAAGAGACGGTAGGTATATTTCATAACTAAGTAGGTTAATTTTTTTTGAATAAATATACAGAATGCAGTCCACTTGTAGAAATCGGCCTAATTCCTCAACTTATTTGGTGGTCAGGGGGTAATTTACTTAAATTAGCATTAGCTAACCACTTAAAAACTGCTCTTGTATGAAAAAAATTGATCAACAACTAAACGTCATTCAATACAAAATGCTTTCACAGGAGCAACTGGTACTGTTGCTCCAGGGTGGTGATCAACGTGCATTTTGTGAGATTTACGACCGTTATTGGACTCCGCTTGTACTTCATGCGCAGAGAATGACTAAAGATAGTGATCTCGCTCAGGACGTTGTTCAGGACCTCTTTACTCGATTGTTTCATAATGCTACATTACTAAAAGAAGGCATTGCGCTGGAACCCTATTTATATCGATCCGTGAGGAATAATATATTTAACCTTATCAGGCACGAAAAGATAAAAGTCAATTACTTACAGGATATTGCAGACGCTATGCAAATAGATGACCACCACGCTGACGAACAAGTGTTGCTAAAGGAGTTGAGCGCAATCATCAATGCAGAGATAGACAAAATGCCCCCAAAAATGCTTGAAATATTTAAGCTAAGCCGGGAACAACATCTATCGCGAAAGCAAATTGCAGAAATGTTGGGTGTTACCGAGGATACAGTCAGGACCCAAATTCAAAGAGCATTGAAAATTTTAAAGGCAAGGCTTCCATTATTGGTTTATTTAGCGCTGGCTATCTCACTGGAAGATCAAATGAATTTTCCTGTTTATCGCCAAGTTTCAGACTTGCGTATATTCGTACGATCAAATTAATCTCAAACATATGGAAGCTAAGAAAAGAACCATAAACAAAATCAGCCAGTTGAGTCTTTCCAAAAAACTGGCGCATTGCCGCGAGTTGGATGCGCTCATCAGGTCAGGGAATACCGGCAATCTTGACGAAGTAGCAAAAACACTCAGCATTACAACGCAACTGACGTTTGCCCTCATTCAATATATGAAAGAGGATTTACATTGTCCAATAGTCTTTATTGAAGCTGATCAAAATTTTGTCTATACCAAGTCTGGTGAATTGATTATTGGATTTTTAAAGGCAGATGCTAATTCGGAGGTAGAATCGTCAATAGGGTAGAAACATGCCCATGAGCCAAAAACATCAACTTGACGACAGGTTTACACTGGTTGCAGAAAACCGATACCTTGAACTGCTAAAATACTTGCTGTCAAACTACTCTGGGCTATATGAGCAGGTAGCTCCGGAAGGATTTAAGAATTCGATTTATCACAGCATCTATTCGACCACGATGCAACAAGCCTATCGTAATTATAGGGAGTTGAGGGCACTTGGCTACAAGCATAACCGTTTGACGCATCGAGGTCTGGATGGTAAACTTGTGAAGCCAAAAATTGGCGATCCTGATGTATGGTCTCATGAATTGAACCCATATCATATACCAGAGCTCCTCAGTTATGAACAGTTTGCGAAAGCACATCAGTTAAACAATCCGGATCCTAATCTTGCTGCTTTCAAAGTATACCTGTCTTGCATAACGGATCTTTTGGATTACAATATGATCATTTACGAGGCAAATTTCCAATCTTACAAATCTTATACACGAACATTTGAGGAAGATCTGTTGGGTGCGACTTTAGAAGTTTTGCCAGAGTATGAGATTGTTTTTGATGATACCAGATGTGACTTTACACTTCACGGTTATCGGGTAGATTGCAAACCTATTTACGAATACATTTTTATCTTGCTTCAGAAGAGGGGGATAGATTGCATGTATCCGATCTTAGGAGAAAATGACAACCATGGGCTTTTCAACACGCTCGAAAAAATGCTACTTGATGCCGAAGCTGACCGCATATTGATAACAGATTACGGTGACAGAGAAATTGATGAAGTAGAGGCCGAGCGCCGTGAAAGAATGAAAGCAAAAGATGAAGCAAATGAGGTCTCTTATAAAGATGCTAAAATAGAAGCCTACCAGAATGTATATGGGAAGCTCATGGAAAATTATCCTTATGATTGGATATAATTTACAAAGCCAACCCTCCACACTAACAACAAATAAGGGATTTTCCTAACTTATTTGTTATTAGTGTATTAATATACTTAGATTAGCAACAGCTAACCACTTAAGAACTGCTTTTTTATGCAAGATTTTAAAGTCTTCTCTGATCCGGATCTCCTTTCCTTGTTGAAATCAGGAAATGCTGAAGCCTTCACAGAAATATACAAAAGAAATTGGTCTGCTATGTATTTGTACGCCAGAAAACTGATTAATGATGAAGCCATGGCAGAAGATATTGTTCAGGAAGTCATGTTATATGTTTGGAACAAACGCTTTGCTTTATCGACGGAAACCAAATTAATTCCTTACCTCTACACTGCCTTGCGCCATAATGCCCTACGCAAAATAGAACGTAGTAAGCATTATGATAAATACTTAAATTCCCTGCAAGATTTTATCGAAGAAAATCAAACGAGTGCAGACAGTGGGGTATTAGAAAAGGAAATGGATTATAGGATCCAAAAAGCGATTTCAGAATTGCCGCCAAAAATGCGGATAATATTTGAATTAAGTAGGCTGGAGTATCTGAGCCAGAAGAGTATTGCAGAACGATTGAATATTTCTGAGAGAACTGTCAAGAATCAGGTAACAACCGCACTAAAGATACTGAGAGGCAAATTGGGACTAGCTTTATATTTGACTTACTTTGCTGATATTTCTCAGCATAGTCACTTGCCTTACGATTGTAAAATACCTGATCCATTATTCCAGCTATATGCGTCATCAGGACATATTGGGATTGACTCATCTGCCGGAATAGTTAAAGCCAGGTAAGCGATTAACGGAAGTCTCATCTTGAGAATTTTTATTGCCCTTTGAAGATTGCTCTTCACTGTGTTTTCCGGCATGTTTAGATGCTCCGCAATCTCTTTACTGCTCATATTTGCATTTCTCTTTAATTCAAATACAATCCTCATATTTTGTGGCAGGGCAGCAATCTCCCTTTCTATGATTGCATATAAGTCATGCTGTCGAACAAGATGGTCAGAATTGTTTTCTTGGTGTGATAAAAACTTGTGAAAGTTATCAATATATTTCTGAGACACCTTTTGACGCCTGAAATGGTCAAGTATTCGATTTTTTGCGATGGTGAAAATGAATGGTTCCAGCCCTTTATGGATTGAAACGTCTCGGCGTTTTTCCCATAGATAGACAAATACGTCTTGTACCAAATCTTCGGCTAGCGCAAGATCCGTCACTCTTCTGTAGGCGAAATTGATTAGTATGGACGTGTATCTATTTAATATCTCCCCATAAGCTACAGCGTCATCTAGCTTCAATAATTGGATAAGTTGTAAATCAGAGTAGTTTTGGTATATGGTTTTTTTCACAATGATGAATTGGAGGTATTATAATTTCGCCAAATAAAAAGGGAGTGCTAGACTCCCTCTCGTTACTCGCCCCTCTTTGTATCCTTTTACCCTGAGTGGCAGAGACAAATATGTTATAATTAGATAGAAAAACAAATAATTGCAAGATCAATTAGGATTTATTTATTCATGGACTGTTGGAATTAAATAATGCATTGGTGTGATCTATAGTTATCGAACGCATTAGGTTAAAATTAGCCGATGGTAGCATAATCATCAGAAAATTCACAGGCGATAGTAATCCTTTTCCGGATATTATATATTTTCGGTACAAATCGCTTATATGAAAAAGGATAAAAACAACATTGAGCTTGCAGCGCTAGATAGTTTGAAGGATTATCTGGGTATAACCAGGGAAGAAGCCAGAGATTTAATTGGTGATGTCGTAGAATTTCATAGGGGAGAAATGGCACAGATACCCAGCATTAATGCCGATGAATTACTAAGCAAATCATCAAAAAAACCTTCCGCGAAGAAAGGTGATTATCTGAATTGATTAGTTCTTGAATCTATTGGAATCGTCTATTCTCCCTGGACAGTTTTAGATTTATATCGCCTCTGGCGGGTTTTTTCCAGTGGTGAGCATCCTTAACCTATTGAGAATCAATTTTTGTTTTCAAATATTTTGACCTTCGCTTTAATCTTTTCTTTAATCTCCTTTTGAATAATATTATGAATAAGGTCAGGATCAATTCCAAATGCAAAGGCCATTACATTGATATGCAAAACTGTGAATTTTTCTGGATTTAAGAGTTTGCCATGATATGAATCATAATTCATACCCAGGAGTTCAGCAACTTTTGTAGGACTGCGTTTGACCAGTTTATACATTGTGGATATTTTTCCTGTTAAAAAAGCGGATTGTATATCTTCAAATCTATAATTGATAGGATTTCTCTCTCCATCTTTTTCTATCGTATCCCAATTGGCCATATTTAATACCTGTTTACATATCTAATATGAATAAAAGCATATCTTATATGTTTTAATAAGTACAAATCGTAAATATAAATTTGCTATTTATTAATATATGTTTATTTTTGGTATGTGAGTAGGATCGGTGGAATTTCAATTAAGACAAAATCAACTTTTATGAAAACGTATAATTTGATACCTTTATAGCCTATAATGGCTTTTAACATTGCGTTTGAAATCTGCTCCGACTAAGAATACAGAAAAATAACGCAACGAGTGAAGCGCCCTTGCCTGCATTTATATTTCAATATATAGATGGTAAAACGGCATGGGAAGCTCGCTCGCTCATCTGTATTCTTAGTCGGAGCGGATGACGAGTAGAGAACCATGTCGTTTTTCCTTTAAACACATATCTGATCTTCTCGTTTCATCATAATCACATAATAACTTGTTATGAGTAAACGTAATGGATATAAAAAGAGCTTATCAAACTACTTATTCACCAGATGAAGCAAACTTCGTCTTCTCACAGTTCCTTCATTACACTCAAATGTTGGAAACTGAGTGTTTTTCAAACCTGGAAAGGGACCTCATCCTGCTCTATTACCTAAAATTAAAGGAGTTATTAGATTCCTTTCAGGCTGCTCATAGGCTTTATAAATTTGGCTGATCAATGAGTTCGGCCAATCACATATCAAATCAGATCAGGCCACTTCAAGTAAAAAATACATCCTTATCCCCACAAAATTTTGAAGTCTCTAACAGGACTTTGAAAAAACCAACAAGATTTATTTTTCTTGCAATTCATTATGGTTTTTACGCTTTTTTCTCAAAATTTTCCATCTTTCAGGCTATTTCTTTCCCATTTCGCACGATAAATAGGACAATATCAGCCTTTTTGGGTAGATGTAATTTCCTGGAAATGAAACCTGATAATTATCACCTATTTATAATGATTATTAAATCTATCCAAAAATGAATTACGTAAATCAAAATACTGTATACAAGAAATCAGAGCGAGATATGGGATCAAAAGCTGATTATAACTCCCTTTCAGATATAGAATTAGTCAGCCAGCTTAAGGCAGGTAACCCCATGGCCTTTACTGCCATCGTAGAAAGGCACTACAATTTGCTTTTTTCCTTTGCCTACCGCCGCCTCGAAGACAAAGAGCAGGCTAAAGATACCATTTATGATGCTTTTGCTGACCTTTGGGAAAAACATGATCGTATTGGCGAAGTCCCTAACCTCGAAGCTTTTTTAATCACCGTGGTTAAGAATAGGATACTCAATCATTACCGGCGTCAAAAAATATCCCGCAGATATATAGATCATTTCCAACAATACCTGAATACCTATCAGAACGACTCAGACCATCTGGTAAGACACAATGACCTCAAGACACTCATCGAAAAAGAAATTGCAGCCCTCCCGGAAAAAATGAGGGTCGTATTCGAATTGAGCAGAAAAAATGGAATGAACCGCTCCGAAATCGCCGAGCATTTAGATATGCCAGAGAATACCGTAAAAACTAACTTACAACGCGCATTGAGGATACTTAGAGGCAAGTTGCCGCCCAATGGTTTTTCGTCCCTATTTACTTTTCTTTAAAAATAATTGACTGTTGTACAGTTTTTTATGTAAAAATATCTCCTGGTTTGAATACTAAGTTGACTTGTCTGTGTAGGGTGACTGATAACGATCAATACCATGCAGAAATTCGAAGCCGAGAAATTATTAGAGAAGTATAAAGCTGGTGAATGCACACCTGAAGAGAAAGCCATTATAGAGGATTATATGGTATATGAGGGAATCACTCCGCGTGACCTCTTGTCAATCGAGCCTGAAATGATCATTGCTAAAGAGAAGGTGATGCGAATTGCTGCAATTCCGAAAATCACCTCATTGCCTGTCCGCATCGCAACAGTCGCAGCAGCTATTGCCATCATCACTACTTTGGTCTTATTTTATATCTATCCTGCCAGAGAACTTCCAAATACTTATGCTAATGACATTAACCCTGGAGGAAACAAAGCAATCCTTACTTTAGCCAATGGAAATCAAATCAACTTGAATGATGCTAAGTCCGGAGCGCTGGTTTCCGAGTCCGGATTTGAAATTGTCAAAGATAAAGACGGGCAGATCAGCTACAAGGTTAGCGGATCTGCATCAGGAACAAACGAATACAATACCATTACCACCCCACGGGGCGGTCAATTTATCGTGACATTGCCGGATGGCAGCAAAGTAATGCTTAACGCCGGATCTTCAATGAAGTATCCCACGTCTTTCGCAAAATCCCTCACTCGCAAAGTCGAATTGTCCGGCGAAGCTTACTTTGAAATTACTAAGGATACTAAGCATCCATTTATTGTCGCTACAGACTTACAGGAAGTTGAAGTCTTAGGAACCCATTTTAACGTCAGCGCTTACAATGACGAAGCTTCCGTAAAAACAACACTCTTAGAAGGATCTGTTAAGGTTACCCCGTCATTGCAGGGGACGAAGCAATCTCCAGGATCAATCATCCTTAAACCAAATGAACAATCATCTCTAACCAAAAATAACATCCAAATTAAGCAAGTAGACACAGACGAAGCCGTAGCCTGGAAATCAGGGGAGTTCCTGTTCAGGAACGAACCTCTGGAAAGCATTATGCGAAAAATATCCAGATGGTACGATGTCAAAGTAGTGTATGAAGACCAGGCACTGGCCAAAGAATTATTTGGCGGTATGATCTCCAGATCAGGGAAAATATCAGAAGTGCTGCAGGTCCTGGAAATAACTAAGGACGTTCATTTTAAGGTAGAAGGGAGGACTGTTACTGTTATGAAATAAATGATTTATATCAATTACAGGCCCTATAGCTACCTAAACGTATAGGGTAGCTTGATTCTTCGCTGTAGAGATCAAGCTGCAGAAATAAAAATGGTCAGAAGCCTCTTACACTCCTGACCAAAAGCCTGAATTACAGATAAGTGCAACCTATCAACTAAACCAGACAAGCAAACTTAGGCAATTTTGCTCAGGGCGCAAAATTACGGCATCATCTACCGCTAAGACTTGTCACAGACATGATGAAATGAACCTAACGTATACCACGAAAACGGGTGTGTGGACTCCCCATATCCGAAAAATATTATTTGTAATGAGGTTGACCATCGTAATTACAATATTAACCATGTTCCAGCTTAGCGCTGCGACCTCCTTTGGGCAAAGGATTACCTATGTGCAGAAGGATGTATCCCTTGTAGAATTGTTCAAGGAGATCAAAAAGCAAACCGGATATAACATCTTCTGGAATGAAAGTAAACTGGATTTAAACAAAACCATTAATGCCAATTTCAAAGACGCCTCCTTAAATGAGGTACTGGAGAATAGTTTGAAAGGCATGCCGATTTCGTACTCCATTGTTCTTCAGAAAAAGTCCATCAGTATCAAATATGAGGAGCCTTCCTTTCTCGATAACATCGTACGCAATTTTAGCGCTATTGACGTTCGCGGTACTGTGGTTGACGATCAGGGAAATCCGCTCAGCGGTGCGACAGTAAAAGTGAAGGGAACGACTAAAAGCACGGCAACGAATGAGAAGGGAGAGTTTTATCTGCAAGGTGTAGATGAGAATGCGGTTTTAGTGATCACTTATTTAGGGTTTGAAAGCAAGGAAGTCAAAGCTTCTGGTAATTTGGGGTCTATTACTTTGACTGTGTTGAGCGATGATTTGAAGGAGGTGGAGATCAATGCTGGATATTATATGGTAAAAGATAGAGAGAGGACGGGGAGTATATCTAGGGTTACACAAGAAGACATTGGTAACCAACCGGTAAGTAACATCCTGGGGGCTTTACAGGCAAATGTACCTGGACTACAAATCGTTCAAAATACAGGAAATCCTGGTGGGGGATTCTCAGTTCGAATTAGAGGCCAAAACAGTATACTACAAGGAAACGACCCATTCTATGTTATTGACGGCGTTCCATTCAATACTATTTCAGTAGCCGGTACTAGAAGTAATTTCATTACGCCGAATGCAAGTCCACTTGCCAGCATAAGTCCATCAGATATTGAGAGCATTGAGATATTAAAAGATGCAGATGCAACTGCAATCTATGGATCTAGGGGCTCCAATGGAGTTATTCTTATCACGACAAGAAAAGGGAAAGATGGTCATTCTAAAATTGGGCTGTCAGTTAATCAAGGTATCTCAAGAGTCGGTAAAAAAATGAAGTTGATGAATGTCGACGAGTATTTATCGATGAGGGAAGAGGCATTAATGAACGATGGAATCTCGGAATCTGCAACTGACTACGATATAAATGGCACTTGGGATAAGACTAGAAATATAGATTGGCAGAAGGAACTCATTGGTGAAAATGCAGCTACAACAAATATCTTAGGGTCACTTTCCGGTGGAACATCGAACGTTACTTACCTGGTAGGCGGTTCCTTCTATCGAGAGGGGACCGTTTTCCCAGGTGACCACTCTTACAAAAGAGGGGGGGGGAACTTCAGTTTACAATATAAGTCTAATAATAAGCGTTTTGCTATGAATTTTGATGCTAATTACAGCCAAATAAAAAGCAATCTTTTCACTCAAGACCTAACTTTATTTATTGGATTGCCTCCAAATTATCCTGCTTTAACCGATAGCAATGGAAATCTAAATTGGGATAACAACACTATGTATGCAAATCCAATTGCAAATTCACTTAAACCATACGAGGCGAAAACTGGAAATTTAATTAGTAACATGCTTATTAGTTACAAGCTGCTTCCAACTTTAAACATCAAATCTAATTTCGGGTATTCAAAAATCGATAGAAAAGAATTTAGTAGTGATCCTTTGATGACGTATAATCCTAATGATCGGCCATATGAAATGAGACGTTCATTTTTTACTAATAATTCTGTAGACAATTGGATTGTAGAAAATCAAGTCGATTGGAGTAAGATTTTTGGAGAGGCGAAGTTGAACATACTGGTTGGTAATACTTTTCAACAAGGGCTAACTGATTTTCAGGAGGTTAGGGGTAGTGGTTATACTAGTGATGCATTAATGAGAGATATTGGGGGGGCATCGACATTTTCTATTCCATTAACATCTTACTTACAGTATCGTTACACAGCAATTTTTGGAAGAGCAAACTTAAATCTTTCAAACAGATATATTTTCAATCTTACCGGTAGAAGAGATGGTAGTAGTAGATTCGGTACAAATAATCGATTTGCAAATTTCGGCGCGATTGGCGCTGCGTGGTTGCTTAGCAACGAACAAATTTTAAAAAATATATTCCCGTCATCGGCATTTGTGAAGTTACGCATGAGTTATGGGATAACGGGTAATGATTCAATTAGAGATTATGGTTATCTTGAACTTTGGAATTTTCAATCAGGCACTTATCAAGGATTGCCTAGCCTAACACCGTCGTTTCGTTCAAATTTAAATTATGCTTGGGAAGTAAACAAGAAGGCAGAAGTTGCAATTGATTTTGGATTACTTGACGGAAGAATTAATGGAAGTGTCGGATATTATAGCAATAGGTCTTCTAATCAATTAGTGAATAGATCGCTTGCTCCAAGTACTGGATCAACCGCCATAACTGATAATATTCCTGCAAGAATAGCGAATACTGGTTTGGAATTCGAGATAAATACTAAAAATTTATTAAGAAAGTCCTTTACATGGACGACATCATTCAATTTTACTAGGCCAACAAATAAACTTGTTTCATACCCGGGATTAGATATTTCTGGATTTGCCAACCTATATGCTGTCGGGCAACCATTGTCGATAAAAAAATTGTTTAGTACGAATATAGATCCTCAATCTGGGCTGTATGTCAGAAAAGATTATACAAATGATGGGGTTATAAATGCAAATGACCAGTATATTTTGAAATTTATAGGCCGAAAATATTACGGTGGACTCACGAATTCATTAACATTTGGTAATTGTGGACTAGATTTTTTATTTCAATTTGTAAAACAGGCAGGGAATGGTTACTTGACAGACTGGTCTGGTAATGCAGGCCAATTCGTACCCCAAATACCTAGCAGAGCTAATTTTCCAGTGGCTATTTTTGATCGGTGGACGAGTATTGGACAACAATCCACATATCAGAAATTTAGTACTAGTACCCAAGCTAATACCAGTCATTTTAACACAACATTTACAGGGGGGCTTGCGGTTGAAGACGCGTCTTTTATTAGGCTGAAAAATTTAGCGTTCTATTACAATTTAAACAAAAAAAATGTACAAAAACTTAATATGGAGAATGCAAAATTGATTTTTCAAATGCAAAATCTATTTACTATTACTCATTACAAAGGCCTCGATCCTGAAACGCTCACCTCTAATCGATTGCCATCTCTCCAGGTATTCAGTTTCGGCTTACAGCTCACACTTTAACTCACTTTGATATGAAAATTCCGCATAAAGCATTAGTAATTTTGACGTCTCTTACCTTGTTCATTCATTGCTCATGCAAAAAATTTCTTGATATAGATGCGCCGAAAAATTCGGCAACTTCTAGCCAGGTATTTGATAACGATGAAACCGCAACTTCGGCCATTATTGGAATCTATACTAGAATGTCTGGATTTGGCGCCTTTTCTGGAAACCAAAATTCACTATCAGTATTGAATGGCTTATCTAGTGATGAACTTATAAGCTACAGTCCTTCACTTGATGTTTTTTATAAAAATGATATACCCACTAATCAATTTGCTATTGATTTTTATTTGTGGAGTCAAGCGTACGCATTTATTTACACTTCAAACAGTATCATTGAAGGTTTAGAGAAAAGCACTAATATTTCAATGAATGTTCGTAGTCAATTAAAAGGCGAAGCAAAGTTTGTTAGAGCATTTTGCTACTTCTATTTAGTCAATATATTTGGCGACGTGCCTCTGAACTTATCAACTGATTACACTATCAATGAAAAAACCGGTAGAACCCCTTTGAAAGTAGTTTATGAACAGATTGTTAGAGATCTAGTTGATTCTGAAAATCTATTATCGGATTCTTTTGTAGGAGCAGAAAGAATTCGACCAAGTAAGTGGGCTGCAAAAGCTCTACTCTCGAGAGTTTATCTATACTCCAAGAATTGGCAATTAGCAATAGAAAAAGCTTCTGATGTAATTGGAAAATCTGAATTGTTCGAGCTTCTTGAAAATCTGGATCAAGTTTTTCTAAAAAATAGTAAAGAGGCGATTTGGCAATTGATGCCAGCAGTAGGAAATAATACTCAAGAAGGTAGTCTTTTCATATTGAATAATGTTCCTACCAGAGTATCCTTGTCCCCGGATCTGGCTTCTGCACTAAGCGCTGCAGATAAGAGAAAAATTAATTGGATTGGTGAATACACCTTTAATAATAATAAATACTACTATCCTTATAAATATAAGATTCGCCAAACCACAAACGGTGTTGTGAATGAGTATTCAATGGTTCTTAGGCTAGCAGAACTTTTTTTGATACGTGCCGAATGTAATGCAAAGCTATCAAAACCGATAGAGTCTCTTCGTGATATTAATATCATAAGGAAACGTGCTGGCTTTAATGTACCGTTAACAAACCTAAATTCGGAAGAATGTTTAAAGGAAGTTTCTAATCAAAGAAGATTCGAGCTATTTACGGAATGGGGGCATAGATGGCTCGACTTAAAGCGAACTGATATGGCAACATTTGTTTTGGCTCCACTTAAACCGACAACATGGGTGAATACTGATACTCTATACCCGATTCCTGACAGTGAAGTCAATAGAAACCGAAATGTGACTCAAAATTTGGGGTACTAAACGTTTACAATAGATAGTTTATTAATGTTTTATTTTTCAATTTGATTTTATGAAAGCAATTTTGACGTCGTTGGTTATTTTGACCTCCCATCTCCTAGCGGCGAAGGAGGTAACCAGAGATACAGCCTTCGAGAAGATTAGCACCATAATACTGAAACCAAATACAAAAGTTCAAATTGCCGATAGTATATGTGTTCAGATTTATGAAAGTGGAAAGGTTTCTGATATCCCAACCTTTACTAAACTGAAACGTGAAGATAATGGTGAATATATTGTCTCCATTTTCAACAGACAAAAGATTACCCCTTTCAGGTTATCTTTTACCTATGGCGAGAATACCGTCGTTACCGAGTTTTTCTACGCGGCAAAACGTGATAAGGTTAAATTTATCTTCGATGTATTACATCCTGATAATATTTCAAAGATGAATATTTCATTCAAATTTGAAGGAAATACTGCGACGAAATATAATATCTGTCATTTAATAAACAAGAATAAAAAAAAGCTGTTGATAACAGGAAATGGATTCATACGAGCAAATTTTGGAATAGAGAATAATCCATTCAAAATTAAAGGTACCCTAACTGATACCAACAATTATAATCAATATACGCAGGTTTTAGATTCGTTATTCAACATTGTTAAAATAGCAATAAATGTCGATAGAAAGATAATTTCTGAAAGCGAGAATAGAATTGGGCATGAGATCTCCGAGTTTTATACATATGAGCTAAATAACTACAGCTATTTCAATTTCTTTATCAATCAGCTTTTCTGGAGATCAACCAATGATACTACCAAGAGATTTCTTGCCGACTTTTATCTTTCAAGAATCGGCTCTTTAAAGTTACAAGAAGGTAAATCGCCGTTACTAAAGTATGGGGTTAATTATCTGTTTGGTCGGGTAGAAGAAATCATGGAAGAATTAAAATTTGAATCTCAGACCTGGAATTATTCATTTCAAAAAGCTTATAACACAGTCAAAGCAATAAGAAGTGATGAGTTGAGGGAACCTTTAATTTTTAAATTGTTTGAGGTGGATGGACTTCAGAGATATGTCTCAAATTATGATAAAAAAGATTCATGCTTACGAGACGCTATAAACTACATCGCTTCTCGTGAATTAAAAGACCAGTTGAGAAATCAATTGGTCTTTACTAGAGGAAGCGATGTGCTGGAATTTTCATTTCCAGACATCAATGGAGACCTAGTAGGTCTTAAAGATTTGAAAGGTAAAGTTTTTATGATTGATTTTTATGCCAGTGGCTGTGTTGGTTGTGCGTCATTTGCTAAAAAATTTGCTGACGAAGTACACCCAGAATTTGCCAATAATAAGAATTTCGCTGTGATAAGTGTTTGTGTAAATGCAAGTAGGGATGTTTGGCAGCGAGAAGTTGCTAAGGGATTATACAGTCAAAAAAACGGAATAGAGGTCTTTACGGCGGGAAAAGGTTTTGATATTCCGCTTATGAAGTACTACAATAACAATTCTTTACCTTTCGTTCTTTTGGTAGATAAAAGAGGAAAACTTATTGCAAGATTAAATGGTAATCAGGATAGCTCATTAATCGCATCGCTTATTAGAGGAGAATTAGAAATAAAAAACGATGAGGAAAATTTTTAATTGCTACATAGAAAATAGAGTTAAAATAATGCGATTACTTCGTTGTTAGCGAAGCTTAATTTTAAGAGGAAGGCATCTGCTTGGAGCCAGAGATAATTCAAACATGAAGATTAATGCTGGCTTAAATATGGGTTTTCTTCTCTCAAATCTTTGCTGAAATTTTGGGTTAATGAACGTATATCAAGTTATAGTAATTAAATTTTAAATACAGCAATTGCACTGTCATATAATACCACCATCGTGTTTTTATTAATAATAAATTCCTTTATCAAACCATGCGAGAGCTTTGGTATATAAAAACTATATAGATAACTTCCGTTGTTCAAATTATATACATCAATTTCGCCATTATCTTTAAAATTCTTCCCATTTTCATTATCGGATTTTATGTTTGAATGCATATATATTTTTTCCTCGTCAATATAAAATCTTTTATTTACTACATTTGGAGGACTGGCGTGCACAATAAATTGTCCCCGAGTTTTAAGCTTGAAAACAGCTTGAGTAATAGTGTCAATGGTTTTTGCGTTGTATACAATATTCAGGTTACTATCTAAGCAAATGAACTCACCGCGATAATAATACATATATATTAGATGTTGAGTTTTTTTGCTAATCTTGAACAATCCATCTGTGCAGAAATAACCATCAATTTGCTTTGGCGGCATGTATGAGTGATTGATTTCTCCCTTCCAATTAACGTTTGATAAGACACGTCTTTTTGTTTGATCAACAATGGTATCCTTTACTAAGAAGAAAGAATTATCGTTAGCTATCTCCGACTGATAAAATCCGTATCTCGTTAATTTCCCTTCTGTATTTGTCTTACTATAAATGCCTATTTTATATGCTGTGGACGAAGCTCCACTTAGAATAAAGGTATCTCTGTCTATAAATGCAACTTTATTTAGTCCATCAAATTTGTCTCCATTTTGGACGAAATTTATCCTTTTTTGTCTCATTGTTTTGAGGTCAGCTGATATCTCAAGTAAGTTATAAGGCATATTAAAATTGTATAAACTAATCAGATTTGGCGTTAATTTGACAAATGAATAGTTTTCATTTTTTAACGAAGATATCGCTTGTATTTTGATCGGCTTTTTTAAATAAATCCGATTAAAACCATTTTTTACGTTTGAGCTTTCAGGTAAAAAATTAAAAAACAAAACGACACATGTAATAGCTAAAGCGAGGATGGCAAATATTGATAATATTTTGACTTTCATATATCTTATTCGAAAGAGTTAGGCTTCAAATTAAAATGAGAACCAACCCTTCGATTGGTTCTCATTATTACGACTAATTAATTGTTTCTGATAAACAATGAATAAGCAGGACTTCCTGTTGGAACAGGACCCGATCCGTCAGCGAAATAGATAGTTCCTAAAGTAGAACATTGTGGAGCAGAGGTTTGAACACAGTTAAATGTTGGCGCCCCGCCGGATGGATTGAGTGAATACTGAGCGAAAGCTCCGCCTATGGCAACTGTTGCTAACACAGCGGAAAAAAGAATTTTTTTCATTTTTTGTGATTTTTGTTTAAGTACCTACTCTGTAAACAGGTTTTCGGTATTCCCTGATTCATTGGCCAAAAGAATATTTTTTCAAAGATTTGAGCTATAAACTATCGATGATTTTTATTTGCGAAAATTGCTAGTACCGCTAAACCGACAAAACTTATGTTTAGAAAGAAATGTTGATTCCAAGTTAGATTTTGCACTATACCTCCGCAGCTACAAGGAATTGAACTACTATAGTTAAGTATAACATAGATGTAGGCGGTAAATACAAGCATTAAAAGGAGTGCGGCATATAATCCTAATAATTTCGTTCTAGGAATAATTATTATAAGAGCAATTGATATCTCAATAACTGGAACCAACCATACTAAAGTAGAAGCGTAATCTGAAATTATTGGAGATTGCTCCATCTGTGACTCAGATATACCATAATTAATTAATTTACTTGTAGCAGTATACAAAAACAACAATACATAGAGGTAACAGATCACGTCTACGATCACTCGCTTCCCTTTGTCAGAGATGTATAGCTTCGGTTGCTTTTCCACTGTAGTTTCCATATTTCTTTTATACTTGGTTATTTAACGTGCTTTTAAAAAAACCGGAGGTGTCATTGGCATTCCACCTCTCGGTCTGGGTATTCAACATTGGGTCTGCGTTATTTCATTTAATCTGTCTGTCACAACAAGACTAATGGAGATGATCGTTCCCTGGGTTAGTATCATCCAGACCCTGTGTCGAGCAATGTCTGTGATGATGGGGGTTCTTACTGATCTGAGTTTGAAACGATCATGATCCATTAGCTTATTGTCCCTATTTATTTTCTAATATTTATAATAATCTGAGTTCATCCTAAGCATCACTCCGAAATAGCAAAGAATAATGCACACGAGGTTTAATCTGAGGTGGCCTTGCCAACCCAGCATTTCAAATAAACCTCCATCGGAATAGGGCCTGTGTCCGGCAAAATTGAGTATGATCACCAAGTAGAGCGTAAAAACTACCAGCATGATACCCCCTGCTACCAGACCAATCAAACGTGTCATATTGAAAAGTAGCAATGCGCTAATGCTCAGTTCGATGAATGGTACGATCCAGGCTACCAATCCAGCTATTCCGGAAAACATCGGCATTTGGCTTACCTGGTGTTCAAACTGCTGATGGTACAGCATTTTGCTAGAAGCAGCGTAGATAAATAGGATGATGAAAAAGTAGCTGCTCAGGTTCACAATCCTTTCCTTTGTCCTGGCAGAAAGCGCCCAGTTTGTTTTATTGTTTATCGTTTCCATTGGGATGATATTGATCATAACTTTTAAACTCTTCTTTTTATTTAGGAACACAGGAACTGTCCTTGCTCAAAACAGTTCCTTGTTCCTTTCCAAATCTGTTGATGAAAAACAACTTCCAGAAATGTCTGCTTATGTTGTGCTTTGTTGTTCATATAACTGTCATTGGTTAATCCAAAATTAAGAAGGAATGGGAAGCCAGCGTTAGCAACGCATTTGCATTTTTACTGCCAAGCTGTTTGCAAATGGAATGCAAACACGTTTGCATTTTTTGATAGTATTTATAGCAAAAAAAACTACTCCTGTTGTTTAGGAGTAGTTCTATGATTTTGAGCAAAGTAGGTGAAAATCAAGCCAGATGAATATAAAGATATATTGTGACAGACCTTATTTTCTGTCGTTTAGGTGTAGCGCCACTACCGTGAGCACCAGCAGAAGGGAGTCTAGCCAGATGAACAACTCCAGGGAAAGATCGATGTATAACAACGAATCGGCTGAGGGGAGGGTATTGTAAATAAGGATGCTATAGCTGATGAAAATTAGCGGGAAGATGAACAGGAGAAAGACCGTCCACAAACCAGTTTTAAACAATATGTTCCTAAATTTTAACATGCTCATTTGGTTTCTTTCAGTCGTTTCAGTTGTAGTTCGTAGCCCTGTCTCGTCAGGCCCACATGCATAGCTTTGGTCGAATTGCTCGCTATAGCGCCAAACAAAGGATTCTCCTGTTCAAATTCCTTTACCCTTTGCAGAGGAGGTTTGTTGATCAGGTGGTTCAAATGCCGGTAATGATGTTCTGTTTTTACGTGAAGGTGTCTCATGTGTTTTTCTACCCCCGGTAGTTCGTTCATCAATTTCCTCATTTCTGCATAAGAAATGGACAGTATTTCTCCCGGCTCTAATGCTTCAATATAGTCTGGCCGGTCTTCCTCATGGAACAAGCTGGAGCCGTCGAAGATGAACTCTCTCTTCTTCCAGATCCTGGTGCCGGTTTTCATATCTCTATCGTTGTTATAGTAGTAACCATGAACAATACCAGACACCGAAAACCAGAGGTAGCCATTTTCATGACTCCCAGGTACTTCCATTTGCTGACATTTTACTGCCTGTTGCAGTCGACAGATTCCTGCAATTCTGTTCACAACCCATTCTTTATCCCTTTGACACTCGCCAAAGGCGGGTAAGACATATTCCATGATCAGCTTTTTCTTATAATTTTCCAGTTCTACCGTGGAGAGGCGCATTCGCTTAATTGGTTCATGGTAATAAAGATTTAGTGATGATTTAAGCATAAAGTTCATCAAAGGAAATTAAATTATATGAGTACAATATTGCTTCAACTGCCGGTGCCAATTTTTCGCAACCGCCCAGGTCACCAGTGCCGCTGTTCCTTCGAACATGGGCATCTGGCTGATCTGGTGCTCAAATTGATTATGGTCGAGCAGCTTAATCGCGGGGGCGTATGGCAATATTTTATTCATTCTGCATGTGGCGTGTTTAGTTATTATAAAGTTGGCAAGTATTTCTAGCACTTTTCCGCCAAACTGCTAATTGTTTTAGGGGCTATTTGGCGGAAAAATCCTGTTCTTTTGTCGGATCCGAACTCAGTCGAAATTGCTTTTTCTGCCCCAAATGCTGCTCAGCAGTATCCCATTCGCCTTTCGAAACGGCTGCGTTGCGTATAGAGATGGCCTTTGCCAGTGCTTCTTCAGCTGAACTGGCAAGTAATGTAACCTCAAAGATGCCAAATGCAGCGCCGGCTACAAGACAGGCTTCAATTGTGTAGCCCTCCTGTATTTGGTAGTTGGTTTCGTACATAGCTGGACAACTATAATGATCATAAGGTTTATCAGAATATTTACCCAGCACAACGAGGTAGGGTTGGAGCGGGTGATACTCATGGTAGCTTGGATTGAGTACTTTCTCCTGGATTTCGAGTTTGCTGGATTTACCGAATCTTTCGATAAATTTTTCGGCTTTCGGTTGAGTGTCAAAATAGGCTAAAACATCGTCTATCAAATGGAGCTTAGCAGGTTTTACCAAGAAAATTTTCAGTTTTTTGTTCATGAATAGTAGTTATATGTAATTTCGAATTCAAATGACTATTGCCGGATCTCAGAAGGGGGGACACCGAAGCGGCGTTTAAAAGCGCGGCTGAAATAATTGACATCTTTAAACCCTACGCTTCTGGCGATCTCTGCTATAGGTCTGTCTGAAGACATGAGCGCGACGATACTGGATGATAAGCGAAATTCATTGACCTGTTTATTGAGCGGTAGTTGAAAGGCCTTAAAAACCAGGCGCTCCAACGAGCGCACCGAAAGTCCAAATTTATTGGCCAAAAAAGAGATGTTTTTGGTGTCATTAGAAACATAGCTCTTTTTGATGTACTCTGATATTTCCAGCATCTTCATGCGCTGTACAGTGCTCAGGTCATAGTGCCGGTCTTCAAGGTGCTTCTGGTATTTGTCCAGACACTCATCTCCATAATTTTGGACGGCTGCATTAAACTTTAAATAACCGGATTGTACTTCAGTGGGAATAAGTTTTTTAAAAGCGTTGAAAAGTCCAATAGATATTGGGCACTGGGGTAAGCTGAAGAATGCTTCTTTCATCAGGAAGGATCTGATCAATGGTGTGAATTCGGGAACGAATTCTGCTCTTTTCAAAAAGAACTCATCCCGATAGGTGAGCAGGAGCATCCTGTGTGTGCCAGGGAGAAAAACCCTTTTGTAAAAGCCTGCATTAAGGTACGTGAGTGCGCAGGAATTGCCATCAGTTTCAGAAATCCTTTTTCGCTTATGGTCTTCAAAGATGCTGCTGCCCGATACCATCAGAAATAAAAAGAATCCGGGACTGTTAATCCTTAAGTCGATAATGGCGGTCTGTGTTACCGTCACTTCAAAGTGTTCTACAAAAACAAGGTAATTGCTGTAAGATTGTACTATAATATATCCCTCGTCTAAGGTCATTTTCTGGACGCCACCATAAGGTAGAGCCAGGTGCTGAGTTCCGTTGAGTTCCGCTTTACTCAATTCGCCAGACGTAACATTTCCCAATAAGAGGTCTACTTTAGATTTCATATTCGGTTTGTGTAGGGATACAACCAAATATCTTAAACGGAATTTTTCTGGAAAATGGAGAAATGCTACAAAATGAAGAAATATTATGTTACATTTTTATAAATCATCCAGAAATTTTTTGGGACTTTTTCCATAGAACTGCTTAAATGCATTGCTAAAGCTATAGATGTCAGAGTAGCCTAGTATTTTAGAGACCTCCGTGACACTGAGCTTTTGCGCTTTCAATAGGAATTTGCCTTTTTGCATGCGCTCGCTTTCTACCATCTTATGTAACGTCATGCCGAAACTCTTTTTGAATTCCCGATGTAGGGTTTGTCTGGTTGTCGAAAACCGTTCAGCAATTTCCTCTGTCGTGCCGATTTCTGGATTGGTATAATTTTCCAGGATGTATTGACGAACCCTATGCATCAATGATTTGGTTTGCTCATGTTTTCGAAGTTGTGGCCCCGCAGTCAAATGTACTCCCCATTCCGGATCCTTGCTAAATATAGCCAGCTTATGCTGCAGGTAGTTGTCCTCTGTCATATTCAAATAGGAAGCAGCATAAAAAGCAGGTAGATCGTAAAAGCCAGTGATTGCCAGGAACTCTGCCACCCTTTTTGGCTCGGGATGGTTGAGCAGTTTTAATCGTTTTTCGGTCGCTGCAATCTCTTCCAGCATAATGTGATTCACCAACTTATGAGTTTCGGGACAATGCGCTAAACTTAAAAAGCCTTTTTTGCTAATGTGGTGCAATCGGACTTCTCCAACTGTACGTAACCTAAAGTGACTTTTATCGCCTTCAAAGAATGCCGGTAAACAGGTATTGATGGTTCTGGGACCTCCGATCTTGATTACTTGCCATTTACCATCGGAATCAAGTTCTTCTGCCACAACATAGCCGACCAGTATATGCCAAGCATCATTTACTTCATCACCCAGTCCAATTAGATCAGTAGGTGATGTCAATATTTGTTTTTCGATCACATCCAGGAGCAGCTCGCGAAAAGTTTGGCCCAGAGGTGTCATTACATTCAGGTCGTCAATCAATAATTGAAAGTCCTCCATAACTGAATTTCTTATAATTTAGCGCATTATAATTCATCCAGGCTATAATTATTGTTTACAAAAAGGATGATTGGTACTCTATTGTTAAGCCAAAGTTAACGCATATTTCAGGGAAACACTAAATTAATCCCTGTTCATTTTCAGATTTCCATGATGTTGATTATTGAATTTCAGTGACATAGGTTGGTTTTTTGGTGTGGACTATAGGGTGGCATATTTTTCTAAGTAGTTAAAAACAGCTCTTGAGCTTTTAAAAGCCATTTTTTTGCTATCATTTCTAGCAGATGGCCGCATTATACATTTTGTTCATTTGTCATTTCTTTTTTGTTTTTTTTGACTTAAAATGATGTCCTTTTTCTTCCAGTTTTGTGATAGCCCTGCTGTAGGAACTACTTGGCATGCTCAGGTAAGCGGCAATCAGCCTATCGGCTAGTTCCGTTTTTGGATTTGGTCCCTTCAGGTTTGGGAATTGCTCGAAAAAATGTATCAGCTTTTTGGCGCCCAGTTTCCTTTTGTTCATTTCCCTAATTGCATATTGGTTCCAGTACAAGCTGTTGAAGTATTCACAAAAATCTGCTTTAAGAGGTGGCTGGCTCAAGATGCTTTGATAGGCCTCTGCGCTGAGCCGGATCAGTTCCGTTTTTACACTTGTCCGCATGATGTGTAGTTGGTTTGAAGCTGCATCATATAATGATGGAACCATAGCGAATTCGCCTGCTTCTACCAGGAAATGAGGAAATTCATTCTTTGCATCTGCAATAAAAAAAATGACAATCCCTGTTCTGACAAACCAAAGTTCTTTCATGGTTTCTCCTGCATGCAAAACTGTTGCTTTTGATTCTGCAGTGAAGCCTGTAAGTTGGCTTTGCAGGTTATCGGAAATGCTGTTCGAATGTATTGAGATCTTGGCTAGCTTTTCCAACACGGCTGCTCTCCCGGAAGCGTTGATTTGTTCCAGGCGCTTTAGAACTGTCTTTTTTTGCGTCATAGTTTTAACAAAGGATTATGATTGGCTTGCGCAGGGCCAAAATTATATAAATCATGAGCCTCAAACAATTAACACCTGTCAACTAAACGGGACTTTTTGAAATTAAATTAGTTTACAGATTGGAAATTTTTCGCTTTCAACCAGCTTTTTAAACCTCATCTGTTAACTATTCTTTAATGGCTTTTACGCGGCTGTTCTGCGGACATTCTGCGGCTTATGTGCGGGTTTAGCCGCGCAGCGTCTGGATAAGATTCTTTAATGATCTGACATTAATTTGATTTTTAGTAGAATTTCGTCCTAAGCCATTGATTTTGGTTTCTTAACGGCTGTGTTTTAGCTTAGGATAAAATTTAATCAACATGGCTAGAATCAAAAATGGCATATTGGGCGGTTTCAGTGGAAGAATTGGACCTGTGGAAGGATACATCAGAAAAGGTGTGGCTTGTATCCGATCAAAGAAGCGAAAAGCAAATGGACCTGTTACCAAAGGACAAGCTGCCAATAGAAGCCGGATGAGCGTAGTAAACGCTTTTATTGATACGATGACCGAATTTGTACGAATGGGTTTCACACCATCTACCAAAGACAAAAATTTTACAGCCAACAACGCTGCGAAAGGCTATCAAATGGATCATGCGCTGGAAGGCGAATTTCCGGATTTGAAGATCAACTACGCAGCAGTCCAGCTCAGTCAGGGGAAACTCCAGATGCCCCTGGAACCGCAAGTCAATGTGGATCAGGAAGGGCTGTTGTTCAGCTGGCAGGTAGATCCCCATGCGAGTTATCAGAACCGGCGTGCGCAGGCTATGGTGCTGGTTTACTGCCCTGAGCTTCATGAATCTTGTTATAGCCTGACCGGAGCCAGAAGAACGAGTTGTGAAGAGTTGTTATTGCTGCCGGTAGAACTGAAAGGAATGGAATTACATGCTTATCTGGCTTTTGTATCAGACGACCGTAATCAGGTCAGTAACACCACTTACCTGGGCAATATTATTTTTTAGGGTTTACTTTTAATTGTACAGAAGTCAATGATCAGCAATGAAGCACTTGCTTTTTTTATGGAGCAACTCCCCTCAGCCGATGCTAAGGATGACCTAATCCGGGAATGGAAAAACATCCTGGTGGTCCAGAGATTAGAGGAAGATACTTTGCTGCTTTCTCCTGGGAGCAGAGCCAAAGACCTTTGGTTCGTTCTGGGCGGAATAGTTTCAGAATCTTTTGTGGAGGATGGAGAGCTTTGCCTGTGCCATTTATACCGGAGGGGTGATATGGTGATCTCGCTTGCCGGACATATTCGGGACCTGGAACAAACGAGTGTTTTGACCGCTCATGGAGGTACGACATTGCTTTGCGCAAAGGCTGTCGATCTGGAAAGGCTCATCGTACGGAATCCAAAAATTGCGGAACAGGTAAACCGGATTGTACTCGACCGGCCTGATGCCTCTTTGGAGCTGCTGAAGCTCCGAAACTTAACCGTCCGGGATCGGATCATTGCGTTTTACAAGCGCTTTCCTGAGGTCAGAACCAGGCAGATCTACCTGTCGCATCTGTTGATCGCTTCTTATCTGAATGTTTCGCTAAATGCGTTTCATAAACATTATCGGCAACTCCAGGAAGAAGAAATATTATAGTCTTTTTGAAACTAATTAATCTCTTAACACTTTCAGTAACGTGCAAAAATGTCCGATTACTGCCCTAAATTAAGCTCCATATGAAATCAATTTTACTTCGTATTGAATCTGTACTAATTGCTTTTGTTGAACACAGCATGCAACATCACCGAAAAATGCAAAAGGCAACGAAAAAGAAACGCTGGCTGGACGCTGCTACCGCCAAATTTATGTTGGGTATAGGAGATCGCATGCTGTACAATTATGTAAAGCGTGGCGACCTGATCTGCGAAAAGCGTGGCAATGCCAATGTATACCTGGAATCCAGTATTTTGAAACTGCTAAAAAAACCTGGGAGGTAAAATTGACATTTAGTCCATCGAGTGTATTTGCAGCTGGGAATTACCGCTAAGCAAAAGGGGGCAAAGCCCCCTCTTACTAATCATCCCTATTGTTATCATCAAACCTAAATGCCTGACAACGCCGCAAATATGGATTATTTTGTTACCGTTGACAAATTTGGATGAAATAGCGCCCGAATAGTTGACAAGTGTTAATTCCTTAGGGCTTCAATTCCATTTTTTGACAACCAAATCCTAAAAGCTTCCGGCTGATCCGGAGTAAAGTGAATGACTTCATTTGTTACGAGTAAAAGAGAGAAAAAATCAATACTCTCTTTGAATTTAATAATCTCACTGGGCTGATAAATCAAACCGGGATAAGAAGGGATCGGAAGCACATTAGTCATATATGTGTTTACTTGGTTGAATGCAAAGCTATTATATGCAAAGACACCTATTTAATCTCTTAACAAATTTTAACAGATAAGGCTTGAAAGTTGTCTGCTTTGGACAAAGAATTGTTTTGATTTTTATTGAAGTTGATTGATCTGAACAAGTTACAGAGCAATTGCCATTTCCGGTTGTCCGGCAATCTTCCAGCAATCGCCGGAACTGAGCCCTTGAACCCTAGTTTTTTATCGAATCTGTAAATACGTTTGTGCCGTTGACTTGCAAGCATCGACAAATAATTAACAGAATTTATAAATTTTAAAAACCTATTATCATGGGAAAATTATCAAGAGGAATCCTAGGCGGATTTCAAGGACAAACCGGTACAGTTTATGGAACTTTCTGGAGGTTAATGGATCTGATCAAAGCGATGCCGCGAAAAGTAAAACGAGCGGCAACTGCGGCACAACTGCCGGTGCAGTACAAACTCAGTATCATGACCGCCATGCTTTCTGGTATTTCGGAGATCATAAAAAAAGGCTTTCAGGATACGCCTAGGCCAAAGTCGCCAATGAATGCTGCGGTGGCCTATAACATCGCCAATGCCATCACAGGCGTTTATCCGGCACTGACCATTGATTTTAGTAAATTCATGTTCAGCCAGGGTAAACTGGCCAAGCCGAATGCGATCGAAGTGGAAGATGGTGTGGCAGCCGGATCGATCAAGTTCAGCTGGCTGGCTTCTGCTCCGGGAACGCCAAACAGCAATCTGGATGATACACTTACCTTCCTGGTCTACAATCCGGATAAGGCCGAGTATGTAGTCATAACCGGTGTGACCCTGAGGTCGGCTTTGAGTTATGAACTCCTGACACCAGGACATTTCAGCGGAGATACCGTCCAGTGTTACGCCAGCACCGTTAGCAAAGACGGAAAATTGGTCAGTAACAGTGTTTACATCGGTCAGATGGTTCTTTAAACCCGATTCAACGGAGAGTGGCCAGCCGGCCGCTCTCTTTTTCATCTATTAAAAAATCATGTTATGAAAATATTAGAAATGTACACCGGTTCCAAGTCAGAAGACTTGAAACAACGCGCTTTTCCGCTTATTGAACCTACTGGATCAAGTCTTCCTGACTTGATCTTATCCAAACTCCCTTACTTACTCTTTGGCCCGCTGATCCTCATATGGTTCGCTGCGCCAAAGCTTATCGGCCTTTTTGATCCCACTGCCGGCACTATTGACCCCAGCATCTGGCAACTGATCCTGCTCTCGCTGATCTGTTTCCTGCTGATCCTTGGGCTCTGCTGGTGGTTGATTAGGCAGTTCTGGAAATGGCTGGGCTTTCCCGCAATGAACATTATGGTTTCACAATTCAAACAATTAGAATCATGGCAACAATTAAGTTTTTGCTGGGCTTCCTTTGCTTTATTGCTCTTTGCAGCAGTAGGGGTATTGAGCGCCATAATTTAATACAGGATGTCAATCATGAGCCTTATCAGCGCATTGTCGCTGCCGCACAAAAAGAAATCGGCACTCGTGAGGCAAGTGTTCCAAACACTGGGCAAAAAGTATCTGCATACCTCAGGTATGCCGGGATCAAAACAGCCGCACCCTGGTGCGCAGCATGGGTATCTTATGTGTTTGGACAGGCAGGCTATTCGCAGCCTAAGACGGCTTGGAGTCCGGATCTGTTCCCCGCCTCGCGACAGGTCGGGGAGGCGAGGCCGGGTCTGGTACTGGGTATCTATTACAGTTCCTTAGGGCGAATCGGTCACTGTGGAATCGTAGAAAGCCTTCGCGGGGAGTATGTAAACTCGATAGAAGGCAACACCTCGGCAGCTAATGAGCGCGATGGGGATGGAGTCTGGAGAAAGGTCCGGCATAAGCGCAGCATCAGGTGTTATGCAGACTGGATCAAAGGGCAAAAATTGGGAGGGCCACAGAAATGACCAGGAACAAGATTGTATGGAAGATCGTGATTATTCATGTCCTCATTTACCTGGCTGTTTTCTGTCTGAACAGTTGCGGTTTGCTCAAAAACAACCTTAAGGAGAAGAACAGCGCTGTCCACGAAAGGAGCAAGCAGACTGAACTGCAAGAGCTAGACCTGAGCAAGGTCTACCGCGAAAGCAACATTTACAGCTACCGGCCGGATGGCACGGTAGCTGAATTTGAGCACAGACGTGAGCAGATCGATGCGGCGACTATGACAAAGCTGAAGCAAAATGAAAATCAAAGAGAGAAAACTATAGAACTGAAAAAAGTCAGCAGCCCTGCAAGGTTATTGATCCTAGCAGGCATTGTAATCCTGACATTTTTGAGCTATACCTTCTGGAAAAAATTTAAATTGTAAACCAATACTATGAAAACACCGGTTTCCGAAGAATTGATCAACAAATCAAGTGGTCTGATCCTTCGTTACTCCCTGTCTTCCCTTGCGGAGGTAGGGATGGCAGAAGCCTTTTCGAAAGGGCACTATCCAGATTTAAAGGACCTTGTTTGTGTAAATAATGTAGATGACGTCGACCTGGAATTGATGGAAGCACTGGATGATCCTAAGTTGAATGCGGTATTGTCATAAATTTATTTAATTGTAGAGCATATTGAAAAACAGATCATCATCAAAAATTTAGATGAGCTCGAATGCCGTAATGATCCTGAAGTTTGCGAATTTGCAAATACTTTTTTTAACACATTCCGCTGGCCAGTGAAGCAGGACTTTGATTTTTGGGAAACGGCATGGGTTTACTTGAGTGTAATTAGGCGTACTGCTACGACGGTTATTTCATCTATGGCAATCAAACGTTTAGTCAACTGATTCTTCAGAGTTTTCAATCTGTTTTTTCAGCTTGCTAAATTCAGAATGAAAGTCATTTTTATTGTAGATTTCCGCCAAAGCCTTCCTCGGATAGGTTTTGTAAAAGCTCGAATCTATAGCATCTTTTAACATCTTAATTGCTCCAGACATATCTTTCTTGACAAAATATTGATATTCCCCTTTCATAGTTAATAAAATTTCATTGGCTTTATTGTCATGGCTAATTTTTATTTGCTCCATGAGTTTCGTTAGTGTCTCCTTATCTTCATTCGTGAGGTAGGGTTTTCTAACTAAACATTTGAAATACCCTTGTATATGAAACGCATTGAGGTTATTCTGATTATAATTTGCCTCCGCATATTCCAACGCATCAGGATATTTTGACTGAGCCAGTAACGCGCTAACCAATTCCCGCCTAGCCTTTTGAGAGTGAGGCTCAATTTCTAGGCCTTTTCTTATAAATCGTTCGGCTTCAGCAAAATCTTTTTTATGACGCAAAAAGAAGCCCCTAAGAAAAAAATGATCCAAACCTTCAAAATAATCAATTTGATCCCAGAATTCTTCCATTCCTTTCCTACAGTAGGACATAATTAAAATATAACGAACCTCACGAACGATGTCGGTGTCATATTTAAGATGATTATTAAGTATCTTTTCTGCTAAAGCCTGCACTTGGTCATAGTTACCTTCATAATAGTGGTTTTGAATAATTCTTATAATAAATGAGGGTATTATATATCTATCAGGTATATTATTCGTCGTTTCCAAGATAGATTTAATCGTAATTAGCAGCTGAGATAAATCATTGTACTCATTATCTTCTGGGGCTGTTACCAACTTCATCTCTTTTTGAAGCTTTTCTTTAATAGTTTGGCTGATTGGAAACTTAGCGCGCTTAACATAATCAGTAATTGCGTGATGTGAGTTTATATACTCCTTATTAATACCAATTCTGTCGTAAACACCATAAATATAAAGTTGGTCTAAGGCATATTCTATTTTTGAACTCCTTCCAAATAATTTATAAATGAAATCATAACTTACAAATTCAAATTTTGCAATAAACACTAGCAAATTATAAAAAATTTCACCCTCGGTTTTAATCGCTTCTATGATCTGGACAACTTTTATATCGCTAAATTTTTTAATATCGTCAAGTTTGTTGATAGTTTTTATAATACCTTCGCTTTTTATCATTTGTGCACAGTGAAAAATCTGATTTGGCATGCCGTTTAATGATCCTAGTATTTTTTCAGTTTGATCTTTTTGCGGGTTGAGTTCAAAGAGTTCGCAATACTTTAGAAATAAAATTTGTCTGTCAAGCGGCTGTAATTCAGGTACATGGAATGATATATATCGATTGGAATTCTTCGATGTACTTTGTCGGGGTCGAAATTTCGAAATTAAACAAACGCAAGTACTGTTAAAAAATTCATCACTATGGATAATTTTATCAAACCAACTAGAGACGTATTTGTGGGGTCTGACGATGCAACCATTGTCTAAAATAAACAAGATCTCATTGTTTTTTTGAAAGTTAATTAAAAGATCTTTTGCCAGAAGTTCCTTCTCTTCCATCGATAGACCTGAGATTTTCCTGAGCGTTGTTTCGGGATTCTCTGAATTTAGATCTTCGATCCTTAGTATAAAATCCTCCAAACTTTCTTTCGAATCTAATGAAATTGTAATAGGCTGATGAAATTCGTTTAGTTTTTCCACCTTTCCTAAGGCATGTAAAATAAATTTTCTTCTACCAACCTCCTCAAATCCAGAAACTATGATTGCTGATGGCTTCACATTTTCAAGGTTGTAGTACTTTTCTTCAAACTCTTCCATTAATTTGTTTCGGCCGACAAATATGCTTTCTCGCTTTAGAATGTAAGGATGACTTGCTATAGATATGTCGCGAAGTTTGGAGTCAATTTTTTTAAATAAAAGGATGGGATCCAAGACAGGCTGTAAATTATATTCCTCTCTCAACCAAAGAGGTATTCTCTCGTCCTGATGGTTAATTGTTTTATCGATAACAAAAATTAGAATCTTTTTCTTAAAATCCGCATTACGTAGGTTATTAATAATGGAAATCTCTCTTTGCACCCAAGCGGAATCTAATGCCTCATCTGATATGAACAGAACGAACAAATCTGTTTTGGCTATTCCGTGCATGATGGAGTCTAAAGTCGGAGTGCCAATTTCGAAATTATATTTGTCGAGTACACAGTTGTCTCGGCCTAATTTTTGAGCAATTATCTCGACTAGCGGCTTCTGTAAACTTGAATGCGATAAAAAAGCTTTTGACATAAAGGATATTTATTAGTATCGTCAATGTAGAGATTTTAATTTTTAGTTCAAAGCTCAAAATTTATATTGGATATCTTGATGTCAAAATCAACACCTTCATATATGCTAAAATGCTAAATTAAATGCATGCCAGTACATCATATGTCAAATAAATTATTTCTCCTGTAAGAGGACTAGTCTCCAAATGAGCACTAGATGACAGCTTTTATGAGGATTTTAATCTAAATAGCTGCGTTGAGGTGTTGGTCAACTTGTGATGTGGAGCAATAATTAAAAACAAACTAATCCCTGAAGAAGACTGAATATTTGCAGGGATTAGTTTGTTCTTGACGTTAGTTTTTTTGCCGTAGTGTTGAGGATTAGTTCGGTACGTTAATGGTGACCGCACCAACAACTCCTGCTTCTATGGTCTGGCTGATGTAAACAGTTCCGGTGGAACTTGTAGTCTCGACATGAAATATAGTGCCTGCCGCAAGGCTGAACTGATGGACTTTTACCTGTCCTCCCATTTCCTTGTCCGCTAGCACTGCTCCGCCTGGTGCATTTCCGGCCACAAGCCTTACGTAAGCATAAGGGGCATCGTTACTTGTACCACTTGCAATAGTTACCTGGAATATGGCTTCTTCCAAAAGTGAATTTAATGTCGTTGCCTCTTTAGGGCTAAAACTGTAAGTGGTTTTTTTCGAGGTTGATGCCTCATCGTTAATAGGGTCTGATTTTTTACAACTCGCTACAAATAGCAATAGGGCGAGAACGGAAAAGAGAGATAATTTTTTCATGTTTTTGGGATTTGATTAATTGATCCTAAAATAGGATAGTTTTTCGGAAAATGCAATACTTCGAAAAGAAAATCAAGTCAAGCTACATTCAGGATGAGTGGTGCAGAGTGCATATACATTATCCGATCTCTGGTAAAACAATTTGCTGGGAAAACCACTTATAGATGAAGTACTGGTATGTCAAAGAAATGCTAGTCGCTCCGTCTCATGAAACATTTAAATTTCTTCCTTGCGATGCTAATATTGGTCTTTGCAGCCTGCAATCAAAGTAACGAGAATAAAGAAGTCCTTTCTGATACCGCGACAACGAATGCGGTGCATTTGGAAGAGGGAACGCAGCTGTTGGCAAGGATGCAGGCCGATAAATTAATCAGGGGTAAGGACTCTGTCATGCTCACCTTTAGTGTATATAATCCGGCAGATTCTGTACAGCAGTTTTGCAAATGGCATACACCTTTTGAGCCATTGATGAGCAAATATTTGGAGATCAAGGATCAAAAGGGAAGAGAACCAGATTATAAAGGGCCAATGGCCAAGCGCATCATGCCGCCTCCGGCAGATAGTTATGTCAAAGTAGCCCCTAAGGAAACCTTGAGTACTAAAATAGATTTATTGCTGGGTTATGACCTGAAGACCGGGAATACTTATACCGTTATCTACGCAGCTGAAGGCATCAGTGGTTTAGTTGTGAGGGATACTGTTTCTTTCTCGTACAAAAAGTAATTGGCCTTTGTTTGCTTGTCGAACTGATTGTGGCTTAGCATTTTTAATTTGTAAAAATATTTATCCTTACATAGTTCACGTCTTTGTGATTTGGATTTATTTTTCTCCGTTTTGACATTATTTTGTCCTGCTGACATTCGATTTATACTGGTTGCTTGTTTAGTTATTTCTGGATACAACTAGGCTTTCTAGAAGTGGATAACATCGTTTCGAAATTCTAACAATTAGAACCATAGCAACAATTGCATTTACTTGATTATCGAGTCTGGAAGGTGAGTAATACCGTATGTGACCAGTTTTAGGTCGACTGCTCAGAGCGTCTCTACGATAGTCATAGTCTGAATTCGGAGATTAAATAGCTGCTCTATGAAATTATTATTTAAAAATTATTTGCATTTATCTTTGAAGTAGATAACTTTGAGCAATCCCTAAACAATTAAATTATGCTTTCACTTAACGCTCAATACCCATGGTGAATATCTATCACCCTTTCAGAAAGCTTTTGCTTTACGTCAATAATCATTTATTTTTTACTTATAAACCCTAGTTATGCAGAAATTGAAAAATGCATTTGTAATAGGCTCCCTAGGCTTATTGCTAGTAATTGCAACGATCAGTTGCCAGAAAGAAGAACAGCAACCGATTAAAGAGTTGGCAAAACAAACAGAATATGATGCCAAAGAACTTGTGACGCTAAAAACTTACTATGCCGGCCTAGTAAATGTTCAGCCGAATCAGATTGAGTTTGACAGCAAACGAGGAATGTTTTTGATCTTCGGTAATGATCAAGCCACAATAGATCAAGTAAGAGAGTTTTACAAAATTAGCCACGAAGGACAATGAGGAAGTTTATTAAAGCCTTAATGATAATCGGCTTAATTCTGCAGACAGCCGCTATAAAAGCTCAGGATTTCACTATCACTAAATTTGAAGTAGCGGCTACCCATCTGGATGGAGATGGAAAAATCAAAGTTAACGCTTCGGGAGCTACTTTAGTGACTTATAGTGTAACCATCGTGAGGCAATATGTGCCAGGGACCTCTGAGTGGAAGCCTTTAAATGCAGAAATTGGTTTGAGTACACCTAATTCCTCTAATACTCCTTTTTTCCTGAGTAAGACTAATAAAATTACTAACACTGTTTTCCCGGACGCAAATTCCACTCTAGGTGTATTTACCTTCACTGATACGGTAAAATCTACAAGTCAGCTTACTCTGGGGATTCCTATTATATTAGGTTTTCGCAACGTTGGGGCGTCTGCTATAAAATCGTATGATTTTAAGAAGTATCATTTTGCCATACAAAGTGGAGGGACAACTCCGGGTGGTGGTGGTTATTGGGTAGAGGGTACCCCTCCTCCTTATATTGCTCCTGTGACAGGAGCAGTCCCATTATATGAGTATCGCGTGATAGGAGCCGGTACGAAATGGTTTTTAAGCAGAACGTATTATAGCAATTCCCCTGGATATGCATACTTCGGCATTTTTGGATATGTATTTCCAACTGAACAGCCTAATACCGTTCCATTGTATAGATTTTATATTCCTTCTATTGTTGGTTCTGGTCCAGCAGATTCTGATAACTATGGTTTATCAGCTACTGCAATTCCCACTGGATATTTGTTGGATGGAATAATCGGTTATGTATACGCAGCGCAAGTCGCCAAGACAATGCCTGTTTATGAGCATAGATACAGTAATGTGTTTAGATACTCAAATGAACCGGATTCTTACGGTGGTTGGATAAATTACGATGTTAAGTTTTACATATTGCAACATCCTCAAAACTCATTAAATCCTCTTCCTGATGATGAATGGGAAGAATTTTATACCTACTTTAATGCTCCAAACGGTGATCATTTTTATACTTCAAAGAGAACTTCAAGAGATCCATGGATGTATGAAAATGTAATGGCTTACATTTCTAGGGTTCCAAGGCCGGGTATGGTGGCCTTATATAGGTACTTCTATAGATCAGTAGTTGATCACTATTACACTACAGTTAAACAGGACTATGGGGATTATAAATACGAAGGAATTGCAGGTTATGTTTATCCGTCATCTGGAACTGCGGGTACAGTGGCGATTCATGGATGGATGCATGAACAATGGAACCACTATTACCGTGCTAGCTATATTAGTTTGGCTTCAGGTTACAGTTATGAAGGCATTCAGTTTTATATGAAGCAATATCCTTACTAAGTCATTAGGGAATAAGTCGTATATAATCAGCTCCTCTACTTAAAATTTATTGCATTCTAAAACAATTTCTTCTGGGCTAGACCGGGAACACTTATACCGTTATCTACGCAGCTGAAGGCATCAGTGGTTTAGTTGTGAGGGATACTGTTTCTTTCTTGTACAAAAAGTAATTGGCCTTTGTTTGCTTGTCGAACTGATTGTGGCTTAGCATTTTTAATTTGTAAAAATATTTCTTACATTTGCAAAGTAATAGCGGTAAGAGGGGGCAGGAGTCCCCTCTTTTCTGTTACTGGTAAATTGGTTATGCAGGTAGAAAAAAGAGTAAAAGAGTTAGTTGAAGAAAAAATTTCGGACAGACCGGAATTGTTTTTGGTAGAGGTAAAAATGCTTCCGAACAATAAGCTTATTATTCATGTAGATGGTGATGAAGGTATTACAATCCAGGACTGCGCGGCAATCAGCAGGCATGTAGGTTTTCATCTGGAAGAAGAAAATACCATCGAGAAGGCTTACAATTTGGAGGTTTCTTCACCAGGTATTGGAGAGCCATTGAGGTTGAGAAGGCAATACGATAAAAATGTGGGCCGGGAAGTGAGTTTGAAGCTGGAAGGCGGGGAGCAAAAAGAAGGCAAGTTACTTTCGGTAACGGAAAGCGGAATTGTGATAGAAGCGAAAGTAAAGGAAAAAGGAAAAAAAGTACAGCTGGTAGAAACAGCTGTGGATTTTAATCATATAACAGAAACAAAGGTTTTAATTTCATTTAAATAAAATGAGTAACATTAATTTAATCGATTCATTTCAGGAGTTCAAGGACTTTAAGAACATCGACCGTCCTACAGTGATCAGTGTGCTGGAAGAGGTATTTCGCAGCATGTTGCGCAAAAAATACGGGACCGATGAGAATTGTGACGTAATTGTCAACCCGGACAACGGGGATTTGGAAATCTGGCGTACCAGAAAAGTGATGGAAGATGGTTTTTCTGAGGATGACGATTTGGAAATTGAACTTGCTGAAGTAAAACAGATTGATCCGGACATGGAAGTTGGCGACGACTACATCGAGCAGATCACTTTGGAGAGCTTTGGCCGTCGTGCAATTTTAGCCGCACGTCAGACCCTTGTTTCTAAAGTATTGGAGCTGGAGAAAGATGAGATCTTTAAGAAATATAAAGACAGAGTAGGTGAAATTGTAACCGGAGAAGTTTACCAGGTTTGGAAAAAAGAAACGTTGGTACTGGATGACGAAGGCAATGAATTGATGATGCCTAAGACGGAACAGATCCCTGCAGATTATTTCAAAAAAGGTGATGCAGTACGCGCTGTGATCCTGAAAGTGGATATGGTGAATGCTACGCCTAAGATCATCATTTCCAGGATTGCTCCTGAATTCCTGCAACGTTTGTTTGAGATTGAGGTTCCTGAGATTTTCGATGGACTGATCACGATTAAGAAAATTGTACGTGAACCGGGAGAAAGGGCTAAGGTGGCTGTAGAGTCTTATGACGACAGGATAGATCCGGTAGGCGCTTGCGTGGGTATGAAGGGTTCGAGGATCCACGGTATCGTGAGGGAATTGAAAAACGAAAATATCGACGTCATCAATTTTACCAATAACATTTCACTGTATATCACCAGGGCATTGAGCCCGGCGAAGATCACTTCCATTAAATTGGATGATGAAACCAAGCATGCTTCGGTATATCTGAAACCAGATCAGGTTTCTTTAGCAATCGGTAGAGGCGGACATAACATCAAACTGGCAGGTAAATTGACAGGTTATGAAATAGATGTGTACCGTGAGGCTGGAGAAGAAGATGAGGATGTGGATATTGAAGAATTCTCAGATGAAATCGATAGCTGGATCATCGATGAGTTGAAATCGATCGGATGCGATACTGCGAAAAGCGTATTGTCCCTTTCTGTAGACGAATTGGTGAAACGTACCGACCTTGAGGAGGAAACCATCAAGGAAGTCATGAGTATTTTGAAATCAGAATTTGAATAATACAAAAACTGGCTTCTGCGCATGAAATAAACAAGAATAAACGTTACTTTTGTATAAGAATTAAGAAAAAAATAGGATATCAATGTCAGACGACAAACCAATAATTTTATTTAAAGCAGTTAAGGAACTTAACGTAGGGATCGCTACGGCCGTTGAGTTTCTGGAAAAGAAAGGCTTTTCTGTTGAGAATAAACCCACGACTAAACTCTCCCGCGACATGTACAATGCGCTGTTGAAAGAGTTTCAGGGCGATAAAATCGTAAAAGAAGAAGCCAATCAGATTGTTATTGGTAAAATTCGTCGTGATGAGCCTGAAGTAGCTGAGAAAGCTGTTGAGGCGCCTAGAAAAAATGTTGAGTTTGAGAACGAAGGCATTTTGATCAAAAATCTGAATACATATAGTCCTCCTGCTGAAAAAGCTAAGGAAGAAGTTCCTGCTAAACCGGCGGTGGAGCAAAAAGCGGAAGATAAAGCAGAAGAAGGTGCATTGCCTGGTGTGAAAATAGTTGGAAAAATAAATCTTGATGATTTAAATTCTAAAACACGCCCTGTGAAAAAAGAAGAAAGCCCTGTAGTGGAGCCTGTGGCTCCTGTAGTTCAGGAAGCGCCTAAAGAGGTTCAAAAGGAAGAAGCACCGGTTGAAAAGCCTGCTGCTGAACCTGTGAAGCCTGTTGCTGAAGAAAAACCAGTGGAAATATCAAAGCCAGCAGAAGAGCAGAAAGTGGCCGAGCCTGTTAAACCAGTCGAGGTTCCTGTAGCAAAGGCTCCTGAGCCTGTAGCGCCTAGAGAAACACCAGCTGCGCCCAAACCTGAGGAAACTGAGGTGATCAAGGCGCGTTCGGTAAAACTTTCAGGTCCGAACATCATTGGTAAGATTACTTTGCCGGTGACACCAGAGCGCAAATCACAACCTATCGCCTCTTCAGGTGACAGCGCTGATGCTAAGCGTAAGCGCAAGCGTAAAAAAACTCCCGGAGGACATCCTGGACAACCAGGTACGCAGCCTCAAGCAGGTGGACAGCAGCAAGCTGGTCAGGCTGGAGGACAGCCAGGTCAGCAACGTACGCCTCCTACATTTACGAACAGACCTGATTTTAGGAACAATACTAATAATACAGCCAACAGGCCGAACTTTAGGAACAATAAACCGGGAGCACCTGCTGGCGGACCTAAGGAAGAACCTACGGAAAAAGAAATACAAGACCAGATCAAAGCAACACTTGCCCGTTTGAGCGGTGCTGGTAAATCTGGTAAATTTGCCCAGCGTGCGAAGTTGCGTCGTCAAAAACGTGATGATGTGGCGATGTCTGCTGATGAAGCTGCAATGGAGCAGGAACTACAGTCTAAAGTACTGAAAGTAACTGAGTTTGTTACAGCAAATGAACTTGCTGCCATGATGGATGAGCCGGTAACGAAGATCATCGCGACTTGTATGAGTCTGGGTATGTTCGTATCAATCAACCAGCGTCTGGATGCAGAAACATTGACTATTGTGGCCGATGAATTTGGTTATGAGATTCAATTTGTGAAACCTGATGATGAGAGTGATGTGCTGATCGAGGAAGAAGATTCTGAAGAGGATCTGCTGCCAAGAGCGCCTGTTGTAACGATCATGGGGCACGTCGATCACGGTAAGACTTCATTGCTGGATTATATCCGTAAGGCAAACGTAGTAGCCGGTGAGGCGGGTGGTATTACTCAACACATTGGTGCATATATGGTAACTACACCGACGGGTAAAAAAGTAACCTTCCTGGATACACCGGGTCACGAGGCCTTTACGGCGATGCGTGCACGTGGTGCGAAAGTAGCAGATATTGCGATCATTGTCGTTGCTGCGGACGATGCGGTGATGCCTCAGACGAAAGAGGCAATCAACCATGCTCAGGCTGCGGGCGTACCATTGGTATTTGCCTTCACCAAGATCGATAAACCGGGTGCAAACTCAGATAAGATCCGTGAGCAATTGTCTATGATGAATATCCTGGTAGAGGATTGGGGTGGTAAATTCCAGTCTCAGGAGATTTCAGGTAAGAGCGGTCTGAATGTAGACTTGCTTTTGGAAAAAGTATTATTGGAAGCAGAGTTATTGGAACTGACTGCTAATCCTGATAAACGTGCTACTGGTAGCGTAATTGAAGCGACTCTGGATAAAGGACGTGGTATTGTAACTACGGTTCTTGTTCAGGCTGGTACGCTGAAAGTTGGAGATCCTATTCTGGCCGGTAGTTATAGTGGACGTGTTAAAGCATTGTTCAATGAGCGCGGTCAGAAAGTAGATAAAGCAGGCCCATCGGTACCGGTACAGGTATTGGGTATGCAAGGTGCACCGACTGCGGGTGACCGTTTCAATGCGCTTGAAAGTGAAGTGGAAGCTAGAGAGATTGCTAACAAGCGTTTGCAATTGATGCGTGAGCAAGGATTGCGTACACAGAAGCACATTACTTTGGATGAGATCGGTCGTCGTTTGGCTATCGGTAACTTTAAAGAACTTAACCTCATCATCAAAGGTGACGTGGATGGTTCGATCGAGGCATTGTCAGATTCATTGTTGAAACTGTCGACACCGGAGATCCAGATCAATGTGATCAGCAAAGCGGTTGGTCAGATTTCGGAATCCGATGTATTGCTGGCTTCGGCATCAGATGCGATCATTGTTGGTTTCCAGGTAAGGCCTTCGCCAGGTGCGCGTAAGCTGGCTGAAGCGGAGCAAATCGACATCCGTTTGTACTCTATCATTTACGACGCCATCAACGAGATCAAAGCAGCGATGGAAGGTATGTTGGCTCCAGAGTTTGAAGAGAAGATCACTGCCAATGTGGAGATCAGAGATACCTTTAAAATTACTAAAGTTGGTACGATCGCAGGATGTATGGTTCTTGATGGAACAATCACACGTAACAGTAAGATCCGTATCGTAAGAGATGGTGTGGTCATCTACACTGGTGAACTGGCTTCATTGAAACGTTATAAGGATGACGTGAAAGAAGTATCAAGAGGTTACGAGTGCGGATTGAACATCCATAACTTCAATAACATTGAGGTTGGGGATATCGTAGAGGCTTACGAACAAGTAGAAGTAAAACGTAAGTTGTAATAGACTTATAGATATATTTGCAAAGCGCCTTGAGAAAGGCGCTTTTTTATTGGGATAAATTAACGCTTAAAATAGATGCTTTCTTTTTATAACTTGAGAATAAACATTGTTGATTTAAGAACAGACTTAATGTTGTTCTTGAACAAGAAAAAATACACAGAATTTCTTTCAGGATACAAATCTGTTTTCGAGAATAAAACTGGATTAGAAATTGGTGGTCCGAGTAATATATTCTCTTCTGAAATCTTGCCTATCTATGACTGGGCATTTAAGGTAGATGGTTGCAATTTTAGTAATCATACCATTTGGGAGGGCAGTATAGAATCTGAGGACTATAACTATTATCCGAATAAGCATGGCTATCAATTTATATTAGAAGGGACTGACTTGTCGAAGATAGCGGATCGGTCCTATGATTTTGTTTTATCTTCTCATAATTTAGAACACATAGCAAATCCATTAAAAGCTTTAAAAGAATGGGAGCGGGTCATAAAGCCGGGAGGATTCATCCTTATGATTTTACCAGACAAGCGCTTCACATTTGATCATAAAAGACCAGACACAATTTTCTCACATGTTCTATCGGATTTTGAGAATGGTGTACAGGAAGACGACTTAAGTCATTTGGAGGAAATATTGAATTTGCATGATTTAAAAATGGATCCAGGAGCAGGTAGGGATTTTGAGATTTTTAAAAAGAGATGTGAAGATAACCTTGCAGTAAGAGGAATGCATCATCATATTTTTTCATTTACACTACTTGAACAATTATTAAAATATATTAACATGGATGTCATTATGAAGTATGATGTGCCACCTTTTCATAAAATAATCCTTGCTAGAAAATAGCTTTAAAATCTTCTCCCATGATCAGTGTAATTATATCTTCTGCAAATGCACAATTGCTCGCAGATGTAACTTCAAGTATAAGCAGAACGATAGGTGTGGAACATGAAATTATCAGTATCGACAACTCGGATGGGAGCAAAGGGATTTGTGAGGTATATAATATTGGTGCAGAAAAAGCTCAATACGGCTTACTTTGTTACATGCATGAGGACATTGAATTTCATACTGAGAACTGGGGCAAAGTGGTAGTTGAGAAATTTCTGGTTAATGAGAACTTAGGAGTGTTAGGTGTGGTTGGAAGTTCTTATAAATCAAAAGCGCCGTCCGGGTGGTGGGCTCGATATCCTGGAGACCAATTGCTACATTGCAATTATATTCAGCATTATAAGTTTGATGCCCAACCCTTCAAACATGTTCAAGAAAATCCTCTAGGTCTGGAGCTGGCGCCTGTTGTTGCTGTTGATGGGATGTGGTTCTGTACCACAAAGGAAATTGTTAAGCGTTTTTCTTTTGATGAGGAGCTGTTAAAAGGATTTCATTGCTATGATTTAGATTTCTGTTTTCAGGTTGGCGAGCATCATGATGTTGCTGTTACCTTCGATATATTGATCGCGCATTTTTCCGAGGGTGGATACAAAAAGGACTGGTGGCTTGATACTCTGAAACTCCATGATAAATGGCAACAAAGACTCCCCAAATACATCGCTGATTTGAGTCATGAGGAGAAATATCAAATTGAGAAAAATGCCTACATAGAACTAACTTACCTTTTGAAAGAAATGGGGTATTCGTTAGATTATTTATTTAGAGCATTCACCAAACTGATGGTAAAGAATATAATGAGTTGGAGATTGTATTTTAGAATGATTCGTTTTGCCAGAAAGCACTTCGGATAGCGTAAATAGTTGAATGACTGTGGCCTCTATTTTTCATTTTTCCAGATCGCACTCAATTTGAATTTGTAGTAAATTATTGAGGAATGAATGCAAGCCTTGAAATGTCCTACGACTTTCTTTCTAGCATCTGGGTCTAAATCTCTTTTTTCTTTCCAAAACATTTTGAATTGATGCTTCATCGCTTTATTGTAGGCTTCTGAAGAAATCATTTGTTGAAGATGAAGGCTAGATAGTAAATTTAAGGCTTCAATAAAATTCAGACCGCTATGGTATGCACCGCTGCTCACATCAAGATCGTGCTTGCGAAAGAAGTTTAAAATCTTACCACTGACATAGACATTTCCAAGCTGAGCTAATTCTATCCAAAAAAGCCAATCTCCGCAAAATTTATAAGTTGTAAATTCTTTCTTTATGAAAGGGAACTTATCTTTCTTCCATAATACCATGCTCGCATTGAATATGGTATTATTTTTCAGCATGTACTTTAATGAATAGTCTCGACCGTCGATAGATTCAGTTAATTGGTTATGCTGAGATATCCAATGAATATTGCCATAATTGTTTACACAGTAGGATTGACAGTAGCTTAGCACACAGTTTGGGTCTTTAATAAATCCCTGTACTAGTTCTTCCAGCAATGTCGGCTCACACCAGTCGTCGCTTTCGGCTATCCATATGAGTTGTCCTGAGGCCAACGTAATTCCTTTTTCCCATTGTTTGAAGGTAGTGCCGCCGTTGCTCTCGTTAAAGATGATTTGAGTAACCTGTGGGTGTTGTCTGTACTGCTCGATTACAAGTTTGCTATCATCGGTAGAGCAATCATCCAAGATAATGACTTCAAAGTTTCGGTAAGTTTGATTCAGTACCGTATCAATTCGTTGGTTCAAAAAAATTGAGTGATTATAATTCGGAATGATTACTGATACGAACATGCTGATTATTGGATAATATGTATCTTCGGTTTTATATCAAAGATACTATGTCTTTATCGAAACAAATGGAATATTCAATTATTATCTGTACCTATAATCCTGATGAAAGATTATTAAAACGCTGCCTTAATGCGGTGCGAGGTTTAAGTAGTAATTCTCCAACTTTCGAAATTATTCTAGTTGATAATAACAGTGCTAATCCAATAGATGATCTGTCCTACGTGAAAGACTTTCTCGGTTCTTGTTCAATTGCTTTTTTGATAAAGGAATCGCGGCAAGGACTCAACCATGCCCGACTGGCTGGTGTTAGGGTTTCAAAAGGACGATTTATTGTGTTTTTTGATGATGATAATGAACCTGACCCTAACTATTTAGTTAAGTTAGGCTATTTGCATTTAATGTACCCGTCAATCGCGGCTTGGGGTCCAGGTTTAGTGTCAGTTGATTTTATAGATGGTATGGTTTCCGAGGAGTTGGAAATTTATGCTAGAGAGGCGTTTCAGGAGCGTTCTGAAGTAGAACTCGTATATGCTCAGGAACCATCCTGGCAAAGTTGTTATCCATACGGCACAGGATTGTGTCTTAATAGGCAGGTTGTCGAAGGTTATGCAGAGTTGGCCAAATCAGGACGTTTTAATATTGCTGATAGGACTGGCAATCAATTAACTAGTGGGGGAGATGTGCAAATGGTTTTATACTGCATAAGTCTTGGCTTGGGAGCAGGGGTAGATCCGGAACTAAAACTAACACACATCATCCCAGGCAAAAGGACAAGTTTGGATTATTTAAAGCGGCTTACATTTGGTAACAGTATTTGTTATGCCACATGCCTTTCTGAAGTATTTCCTGATCAACTAGCGACGCTAAAGGCGAACGTGATGACAGAGGGAAAGTTTATCAGAAAATCATTCAAAAGATTTATTGTAGTAAAGTTAGTTACTGATCCGATAAAAGTTCTTGACCTCATCGATTATGTTGGTGGTCATTACGGAATTTATCGCGCAATTGGAAAACCGGTTCCGAAGCTGATAGACTGGATGCTAAGAAGATTGTTGTAGATTTCAAGTTATAGCTATCTTTGCAACTATGGCTGTTATAAAAGTAGGATTTTTGATCTCTTATGATTATGAATTTATTAAAACTTCGCTCCCTAGGGTTTATAATGAGGTAGAAGAAATCTATTTTGCAGTTGATGCAAATGGTCTTACCTGGTCGGGTGAGCCTATTCAGATAGCTGATGGATTTTGGGAATGGATAGAGGAATTTGATACGGCTAATAAGATTAGGATTTACAAGGATAATTTTTATGTAGAAGGCTTAACGCCTATAGAATGCGACACTAGGGAGAGAAATCTTTTGGGAAAGCATATGGGAGAAGCAGATTGGTACGTGCAAATTGATTCCGATGAATATTTCGTTGATTTTCCTTTATTCGTAAAGAAGCTTAATACTTTTAAATCTGCTGGGCCTGTTACCATAGGATGTAGGGTGGTAACTTTGTTTAAAGCGCTTTCTAATGGCTATTTATTTATAGCCGATTCTACTGAACGGCTCGACTTTGCAACGAATAACCCAGTTTATGAGGTGTCTAGAAACAACATTTCCAGTAATGAGCAATTGAGTTGGGATGATCTGGTGTTGCATCAGAGCTGGGCAAGGAAACCAGAAGACATCTATTTTAAACTACATAATTGGGGTCATAGAGATGATTTTAATCTTGACAGCTTCTTTAACCTGTGGAACGCAATGGATAAACATAACCATCATGTGGTGAAGGATTTTCATCCTTTAGGATCCGGAGTCTGGCCCAGGTTAAAGTTTGTAGAAGGAAATGTTCAGCAAATTCTAAACTCCGATAGCGTAAAAACAATTGCTGAGCCGGAAGTAATCTTAGTCAAAAGAAAACCGCTACTGTCTAGGTTATGGAAAGAAATTAAGTCAAAATAGCTTTTTATATTGCCAAATTAAGAACTTGGAAACGCTGCTTCGCCCGAAAAGATTGATACATCTTTTCCTATAATCGTTCACCATCTCTTTAGAAAAGGAGCGCATAAGAGTCTTACCTTCATAACGGTCTATTGGTAAATTAAAATGTGTTAATATCAATTGTTCCAAGCTTGCTACTATGCTCTGTGCTTTGTAGGCAGCGGCTACCTTTAACTTGGATTCCACAGCTAATTGTTGACGAAGATCTGGATTTCTGTACAACCGCTGCAATGCCCTTGATATAGCGGTTCGACTATGTTTGACAACAATTCCACTTTTTCCATGATCTACGAGTTCTATTTGTGCATTGTCCCGATTCTCAGTACTCGCTGTCACCACTGGCGTGCCGACAGTCATAGCTTCCGCGATGACCATACCGAAGCTCTCACCTATTTGACTTATTGCGAGGAATACATCCATCGACTTGTAGTAAATCAGCAAGTCCTGAAAGTTTATAGTGTTTTCTTGTATAACTAATTTGTCCTGTATACCCAAAGAGGCCGCATGTGCAATCATTTCTGGTGTGGCTCCTATAAGGAGGAATCTGGCCTCTGGAACTTTTCTAGCGAACTTAGCAAAGCCGGATAGCGTTATCATGTCAAATTTGTAATTGTCTGCTCTTCCGATTCTGCCTACGATGAAATGACTGTCCAGGCCCATCTTCTTTTTAAATTCTGAAACCTGCAGATCTGTGGGCATCATTTGGTTGATGCGATCTATATCAATTGGATTGGGCAAGACCTTTCTTTTGTAGCTAAAGTTGTCCTCTAATTTGGAATCCTGCTCCATCCTCCGTACTAATATCATATTTGATACATACAGATCATAATCAACAAAATTGTAGAGCGGAGAGGCATCATATATGCCAAAAACATTGGTTTGAATAACAAGACTGGGTTTATGGGTTTGGATAACCTGAAAAAGGTCAGAATCCATGGCCCCGCCACCGTGCCAATGCAGCACGTCAGTATTATCTAATAAGGCTGGCAGCCGGCTAAAATCTCCGTTTAAAACAAATACCTCTATTCCGAGGTCTTTTAAGATTTGTTCCCTGTCTCCCCCCTCTAGAAGGCTCAGAACTGTGACTTCGAAGTATCTTTTATCCAAAAAATTAGCGAACAACTGCAATGTGTATTCCGTCCCGCCAAGCCCCAATTGATTGACTGCCTCTAAAACCCTGATCTTCTTCATTTTTATAAGTTAACGTCAAAAGATCTTAATACTGGAGCCCAGAAATCGAGATTTCGATCCCACGCATGGCAACCAAATGGGTATTTATCCTTTAATAGCTGAAATGCATATTGCGGATTATTTTCAATAGAAAAATTGATAGCCGTTTTATAATCGGGAATGCGAAGTCTTTTTCCTTTTCTGTTGACCTCCATACTCCAGAAGATATCTTCACCGTAATAATGTTCGGGCTTGCTATTGTAATGAGCGATCATTTTTGTATTGGTAGTACAAATTTCGTAGAACTTCCTGGTATTCCGAAGTGAGAACCCCCCGTTTCCAACTTTATTTTCACGTTGGAGTTCAGTAGGGAAATTTGTAACAGGGTCCTTTAAATCGTGTTTGATGTGCCAATATCTGATCAATTCACTTTTTAGACGCTTGACAAAATCAGGATATGGCGCATACCTTAGCCAAGGTGCTCCTATATAATCGTAACCTGAATTAGACCAGTATAGCAATTCGTCTTTAAATACAAATACATCGGGCTGATAAATAAGGATATATGAATAATCGAGAAACCTTTGATAGAAAGTCGTTGACATCATGAGTTTATTGTAGCCCGCAACATCTGCAAAGTATTCATCATCAAATGAAATGACCTGATCAAAATTGAAATCATAGTTATCTAGATTCAAACTCATCGGTTTTACCGCAATTATTTCATGTCGATCTAATACTTTGAAACACTGTTGTAGCGAAATGATCTCAAATGAATCGAGACTTGTCTTATAGAGCGGTATTACTACCGCTGCCGTATTAGTTACTAAATTCATTTCAGTCCTGATTTTAACCATCTTTTGAAACGTCTTCTTAGTAGGTTGTGTTTTTTCCATTTTTCATCTAAGCGATAGTCTCTTCTGAAAACTTCGTAGTCGGCGGCCTTTTCCGGCAGCACATATTTGGGATAGGTGATTTCTCCGATGTCTTCAAATGGTAAATTGGCATATGGACTTTGAAGATCTACGGTATGGGTTGCATCTTCTCTAAATCCAATATTAGTGATGAGGTTTACATTTGGGTTGATGGATAGACCATTGTTGAAAAAATTAAGCAGAGCTAGTTGGTAATCCCAAGTATCTATTTCTCCCGCCTTTAATTTTTTGAAAATTTGCATCCATGCCTCAACAACAAAACGGTCAGAGAAGAGTTTATTAAATTGCTCTTCTACTTCATTTTCTTCAAATTGGCTTAATTCCTTATCATAATCTTTCCATACCCTGCGCCAACTTGCCCAGCCCCAGACATGAGTCTGATTTGCATAATAGATACTTGATGTTCCCCATTTTCTGCCAAGATGGTGATTCGCACCTGTAATGTGCCTAATTCTCGTGTCAAATCTATATTTTTCAAGTAAAGTGTCGCAATATTTAAAAAAGGAGGGTGCAGGCAGGCAATCATCCTCCAGTATGATCCCTTCTTCTTCCTGCTCAAAAAACCAGCTTATCGCAGAAGATATGGCTTCTTTACATCCTAAGTTGTAGTCCCTAAAAAGCGTATGAATTTTGCAATCCCAATCGATGTTTTGGAAAATTTGACGGGTTTGCAGGCAAAGTTCCAATTCTCCCTGTCGATCCAAACGAGGACCATCTGCTGCAATATACAGCATTGCAGGGCGTGCTTGTCGGATTGCTTCAAAGACCTTCTTAGTAACATCTGGTCGATTAAAGACGAGAAAAAGTACGGGTGATTTAGCGTCGTATTGGCTCATATTAAGGCTATTGTAATAGGGACGTGTCGACTAACGAGCGGTAGACATTGATCGTCTGACTGAGGCACTTTTCGAAAGAGAATTTCTTTAGCTGGTCATAGCCCAGGTCTATATAGTTATTCCTCAAACCAGCGTCGCTAAGCAGTGTAGAGACTGTTTGTTGGATGGCATTCGAATCTCTTGGATTGAAATACGCGACGGCATTGCCGCCTACTTCTGGTAAGCAGGATTGGTCGCTGCAAGCTACCACACACCCGTTCTTAAAGGCTTCCAGAATCGGAAAGCCGAAGCCTTCTTCCAGGGAAGGGTAAATGAATACCAAAGCTTCTAGATATAGCTGCTTTATCAATGGATCTGGGGCGTTAATTTGAATCAGTTGAGCGCTGATGTTCAATTCTTGGAACATTTGGAGTTCGGCATCATTAAAAGCACCACCTCCGGTGCAGATCAAGCGTAGTTCTGGGTTCTGAATAAGAATTGATGAGATACCAGTAATCATTGCTTCGAAATTCTTGTATTTCGCGTAGCGGTCGCCAACATACAATAGGAATTTTTCCGGTAGGATTTCAGAAGCTGGTTGGAGACCAGTTTCTGGTAATCCGTGATAGATTACCCGGATTTTCGATTCGTATTGCGGATAGTATTTCAACAACTCCTGCCTGGTGTATTTTGAAATCGCAATGATTAGATCCGCAGCATTTATTACCTCTCTTTTTTGAGCAATCACCTGATCAGCATCTTCATATAAATCCGCATAGTTTTCGTGGATCATATCGTGCACTGTGATTACCAGCGGTTTCTTAAGGTCTTTGAGAAAATAAGGATCATAGTAAGTAGCGTGAAGAATATCAAAATCTGACTTCTTGATCTGGTTACATGCAAATAGGCGATTTGCCCCAGTCCGCTTTCTGTTACTCTTGAGTAAGAGCCTTCCCAGTCTGTTATTAAACAATTGAGGAAAGGACCTTACATAGTAATTATTCGAGATGGCCAAAGGAAGTTTAGCTTGTACGTGTTCTAGCTTATTGATCCCTGTGACCAAATTGGCAAAGTAGCGGGTAATTCCCCCATAGTTTTGCAAATCAAACATTTGAGGTTCGTACATGATCGATAGGGGTTTGGACATATCTTTCTAATCTTCAAATGTCTGCATATCTACCAATCTTCGATAAAGCCCATTGTTTTCCATCAACTGCGCATGTGATCCTTGTTCCACCACCAGAGACTTATCCAGTACAATAATGAAATCTGCATTTTGGATGGTTGAAAGCCGGTGTGCGATAATCAGTGAAGTGCGATTTTCCATCAATTTATATAAGGCATCCTGAACTAGTTTTTCTGATTCAGTATCTAGAGCAGAAGTCGCTTCGTCTAAGAGCATCAATGGCGGATTACCTAAGATGGCCCGTGCAATACATAGCCTTTGGCGCTGGCCACCTGAAAGCCTTATGCCCCTGTCACCAATAGGCGTATCGTATCCCTGGTCTGTATTCAGGATGAATTCGTGCGCATTGGCAATTTTTGCTGCCGCGACTACATCGTCGAACGTGGCATCAGGTTTGGCAAAGGCAATGTTGTTGAAAATGGTATCGTTGAACAGAATAGATTCCTGGTTCACAAAACCCATTTGATCACGTAGAGAATCGATTTTAACATCCCGGATATCATGGCCGTCGACAAGGATTTTGCCCTGATTAGGTTCTATGAATCTGGGTAATAAATCCATAAGCGTTGATTTTCCCCCACCAGATGGACCTACCAAAGCAACAGTTTTTCCTTTTGGAATTTCAATATTGATACTTTTTAGTATTGTCCTTTCGCCATAAGCAAATGATACATTTTCAAATTTGATCCCTTCGTGAAATGGTTTGAGTTCTTTCGCATCGGGTTTGTCTACAATTTCAGGCCTTTCATCGATAAGGTCTAGTACGCGCTTACCTGCTGCTAATCCCGTATGAATTGCACTAAAAGCATCCGAAAGTGCCTTTGCAGGTCTTGTAACCTGAGAGAAGATGGCTATGTAGGTGATAAATTCAGCCGGTCCCAGGGATGATTCCCCTGATAGCACCATAGATCCTCCAAAATAAACGATACCCGCAACCATCATCACGCCCAAAAATTCGGATACCGGAGATGCGAGCTGTTGACGGCGTACCATTTTCTGAGTAATCTTGGAATAAACGACATTTTCTTGGTGGAAGCGATCTTTAACGTATTCTGTAGCATTGAAGGCTTTAACGATTTTAATTCCCGATAGTGCTTCATCCAGGTAGCCCAACATATTGGCAAAGCTCTCATGTGCAGCGTTCGCCTGTTCGCGTAGCCGTTTTACTATTTTAGCGATGATCAGACCTGAAAGAGGGATGACCAATAAGGAGAATAAAGTCAGTTTTACTGAAATAGCCAAAAGCAAAACAATATAAACAATGAGGGTTACCGGTTCCTTGAAAACAACTTGAAGCGTGTTGGTCACTGTAAACTGAACTACTTGTACGTCAGATGATACCTTAGAGATGATATCGCCTTTTCTCTGACTGTTGAAGTAGCCCAAATGTAAATTCATGACGTTGTTAAATACTGACCTCCTTAGGTTAAGAAGGGTATGCACACGCAGGTCTTCTATGGTACGGGAGGAGATGTATTTGAAAATGTTAGATAATAATACAGAACCTATAATGGTTAAACACACATATTTAAGCGTGGTGACCGGGCCGTACGTGGTTCTGAGGTAATCTGTCATGGCATTAAAATGAGCCATGATGTCCCAGTCTGAATGTTCTTTCGCAGGTACAGCTGACTGAACAGCTTTAGCCCCTTCAATCAGATCGTCTTTATGCTTAAAAAGTGTATCTAATAATGGGGCAAGTAAAGCTAAATTTAAGGTGTTAAATAAGATATAAAGCAGCGTCGTGATGACATAAGGAATAGCAAACTTTTCAATCGGTTTGGCAAATGATAATAATCTGAAATAATCTTTCATTCTAAGTTATTAAAGAGGCAAAGGTAAGTATTTAAATTTGATCGGATTAGAAGAACCTGCTTCCTGGCCTCCGGGATTCTTTGAACTTTCTGAATCTGTATCTAAAATAGATGATATGTCCCAGGTATTTTCTTATGAAAAACGGCTTATCTCTTCTGAAATCAGGATCATTGGCAGTAGAAGAGAAACCTTCCATGTTATAGTAGGCAATGTTGATGTTCAGGTACTTTTTAGTAAAGGCACTATCGCCCCAACATTGAATGTTCAGGAGGTAGTCAGCAAAGACAGGATACTTAAGGCTGAAGTTATATGCCTCAAAAACCTGCCTGGGGTAGAGTATGGCCTGGTGACATAGGTTCATTTTTGCCAGTTTATATGCTGAAAAGGTGCCGCCAAGAGCATGGTCTTCGTTGACACAGTTTCCATAATAAATGGTGCTGGCATCTTTAAGCTGGGGGAATATGGATGAAAATGAAGGTAATATCCTGTCATCTGCGCCTAAAAACAACACCCATTTTCCAGTCGCACATTTCAGCCCTTTATTCATCGCATCATATATACCTTTGTCCGGCTCTGAAATGACAAGCGGCGCTATACCTTTAAAATTGCGGATAATTTCAAGTGTGTCATCCTTACTTTGTCCATCAACGATAATCAGCTCATAAGGTTCAGCTACATTTTCGGCAATAGCGTGCAGGCAGTCATGGATATATCTGGAAGCATTGTATGTGGCAATGATGATAGTTAAAACCGGATTTTTGGTTTTTGCTTCTGGAGGGTATATCATATTCAAAGATAGAAAATAGGGGGATGATTTAAACTATGTATATTTGATCGCTATGTTTGAAGCCAATACGATTGATGTTGTGATCCCATCTTTTCGCCTGGAAGAGAGAATTTTGTTGAACATTTTTAATGTTGATATACCCGCGGGTTTTAAAATAAACTTTTATGTTGTTGCCGATAATCCCGAATTGAACATCCCCCTTTCAATTGGAGATTTAGCGCAGAAAGGCGTGATCAACCTCATTGTCAACGTAAGAAATTTGGGCTTCTCAAGGACAAGGAACAAGGGTATAGGTTTAGGAAATGGTAAATGGGTGCTTTTACTCGATGATGATATCGTTCCGGAAAAATCATTCCTGACGGCCTATGCCGATGCAATTTTCTCACAACCCAATGCTGTTGGCTTTGCGGGAGTTACTCGGTTTCCAAGGCCCTTTAATTCTGCTACCCAAGCGATGGAATTGCATGGAATGACGGGGCATTTTAAGGCTGCGGAAAAATATAGGGAGCTGATGTGGGTGCCAACTGCTAACGTGATGCTCAATAGAGAAAAAATGGACAAATCTCTCTTCAATGAAGATTTGCTAAAGGGTGGGGAGGATATAGAATTTTTAGTGCGGACTGCAAAGCGGTCTGGTGAAAAGTATGTAGGAGTGCCGGATGCGAGCGTAGAACACCCGTGGTGGAACAATGGGCGCATTCAGACTGAACGTACTTTTCGGTATGGAGCGGGAGCGGCACAAATAGCGAAATTACCGGCGATCAATGCCCATACCTACCATGATTTTACAAATACTTCAGAAACGCTGTTGCTGCTTGCACTTTCAGCACCTTTTATTTTATCCACTTATTCATGGGGCGTATCATCCAGTTTATTTGTAATTGTGCTTGGCGCTGAAATATTGACTAACGTGATCAAAAGTGTTTACCTGTCCGGAAGACTCTCTTTAAGCCTCGCTGCCTATTTGATTTGGTTAAAAGTCTGTTATGAGTTTGGGTATTTGTGGGAGAATATAAGGGCTGCCAGGCTTAATGGCTTCACTGAGCGTATAGACATGAGCTTTGGTAAAGAACATCCAAGTTGGTTCAGACTCAACAAATGGAAGATCATCAAAATGATTTTGATACTGATTGGACTCAGTCTGCTCAGATTTGTTTAATTCCATTTTTGCAAGTCGTGATTCCGCTTTCAACTACCCTCTGGTATTTTTTGTAGTTGAGATCTTCATTGTTTCTTGCATTGATCTTGTGATACAGGTGGAAGCAAACCGCCTTCATTTTTAGTTGCCTTTGTTTGATGCCCAGATTGGTCAGCCTGGCCGCCAATTCGATATCTTCATGGCCCCAGCCTTCAAGGTCATTATTATAACCATTAACACGCATAAAGTCTTTTTTCCAAAATGAAAAATTGCAGCCACGAAGGTTGTTTGACCTAAGCTTGTCACCCCGAAATAAGAAAGATAGAAATGGAAAACGTGTTGCATTGATCTTGCTGCCCACACCTTCTGTCAGGGGGTGTATTTGTACATTTTTGGATTGGAGTATACTTCTCGTTCGGCTTTCTGAAAGCATAGAGCGGCTTCCCTTAATATAGAATCCTTTTTTTGCTTCATTCAAATGATCTTCTATGAATGAGGACTGAAGAATGATATCTCCATCTATTTGGATGATGTAATCTCCATTTGCGGATGCCAGAGCTTCATTCATGATGATCGTCTTTCTAAACCCGTGGTCCTCATGCCAAAAATGTTTCACAGGGATATCTGTACTTTTTCTAAAAGCGTCTATCAATGATCTCGTGCGATGGTCAGAGCCATCATCTGCGATTAGAATTTCATCGACAACCCTGGTCTGAGCCGCAATGCTCTTAAATACGAGCTCGAGAGCTTCCGGCCAGTTGTAGGTGGCGATTAGAAGAGATGTGGAACAGGTTGGCATGTTTTACAAATATTGATCAATCCCTTTTTCGCAAAAAACGATCTTTTTCTCTATGGTGTCTTTAAAAAGCTCGGTATTCTTTTGCAGTCGATTTCTGGAGTTCTCCTTGTGGAATAAATGAAAAGCGAGTGCGCCAAGTTTGATAAAACGTTTCTGAATTCCCAGATTCATCATTCTTGCGATAAGCTCTTTATCTTCCGGACCCCAGCCATTAAAAAGCTCGTTGTATCCATTTACTGCTATGAGGTCTTTTCTCCAGTAGGCCATATTACATCCGTGTATCTCGTAAACCTCCTCTCCTTTGTTTTTGTAATTCGTCTCAAACAAGGACCAGAGGAATGGAATTCTTAAGACACTTAATACATTTGTTATGCCTTTGCTAAACGCATGGATTTTATACCGTTTATGCTGAATAATGTCTTTAGTGGTTTTTTCATCGACATAGGCTCTGCTGGCCCTGACAAATGATCCTGGCTTTGAGAAACTAAGATGATCTTCTATAAATCGGTGGTGTATAATAATATCTCCGTCTATCTGGATGATGTATTCGCTTTTAGCTTTTGCAATCGCCATGTTCAATACGATCGTTTTTCGGAAGCCCTTATCTTCATGCCAAATGTGGATGAGCGGAATTGGGAACGCTGCCTGAAACTTGTTGATCAATTCTTTTGTAGCCGCTCCGGAGCCATCATCGGCAATGATCACTTCGGCAGGCAGGACGGATTGCGCCATGACGCTACGCAGGCTCAGCTCTAAGGCTTCAGGCCAGTTGTAGGTCGAGATAATTAACGAAGCTGCCGGTTTGCTGGACATATCAATCGCTACTTAATGATTTTGTAATTCTTGTATTCTCCAATTCTCCATCCGGTAATCTGCTCTATCCTATGAAGAAAAAGACGACGTGGGCTAAGTGCGATGTGTTTGGGATTGTGCTTAAATGTCCAGCTCTGTCCGGCAATAGTTTCATTCATGCTTGATGGATGGCTTTCGTTGAATGGCGCAAGGATGTCCGCGACGGTATTGAAGTCAAATTCTACAGGATCTTCATTGAATTCAACGCCAGATTGATAATAACTGGTGAACCGTTTCACTTTTCCGGTCAGTAAATATGGGTCACGGCAATAAGAATAATGAAAAATCCTGGCATTTAATAGTTTGACGTTCAGTTTTCTGCTATTGGTATTGTTTTCGTAATCTTGAATCGTGGGGTAACTTCTGAAGCCCTGTGAGTCTTTATAAGAGTAAAAGCTAGGGTCATTCCTAATGATCCTTATTTCTCTGCGGTGCCATTTCCTGGTAGTGCCGATATGTCGGTAATCGCCTATAAAGTGCAGGAAGTTAAAAAGAAATCCCTCTACCTTTTTATTATTCAGATGATCTTTCATCGCCTGCTGAATTTCCGGCAGGTCGTCTTCATGGAATACCTCATCTGACTGAATGTGAAATGCCCAGTCGCCGGTAACCGCCTTTAATCCAATATTCGCCTGCTGTGCGAAGACCTTTCCTCCTTTAGTGAGCTGATCATCCCACTCTGTATCGATAATCCGGATTTTATCGGAACCAATCGCAGCAATGGCTTCTCTGGTGCCATCGTCAGATTTTCCAACGACAGCAATGAACTCATCGCATATCGGAAGAATAGATTTTATAGATTCAATGACCGGGTAGCCATATTTGAAGCTATTTCTCATGTAGGAAAATCCGCTTACTTTCATTTTGTGTAGATTAATTGTAGGCGCAAACGTTCCGTCAGATCACTGTGCCAGCTGCAAATATAAAATTTAAAAAATCTTATTTATAAATTCTAATATTTGTAGAAAACAAGCTCAAAGATTTCATGCAGAACGCAGCAGCACTTGTCGAAGGAATAAGGAATAGAGATTTTATCTCCCTTGCCAGGGTATTGACCTTGGTGGAGAATGAAATAGAGCCTTATGCTGAGATTCTGCGTGAACTCGACATCAACTCTGCTGTTCCGGTAATTGGGATCACGGGGCCTCCGGGAGCAGGGAAGAGTACACTGGTAAATGCCATCACCAGTCAGTTGATTGATTTGGGGAAGAGAATTGCTATTCTAGCTGTAGATCCGACCTCACCCTTCAATTTCGGATCTTTATTGGGCGATCGCATCAGGATGTCCAGGCACTTTAATAATCCAAATGTTTTTATCCGTTCCCTTGCTACCAGGGGTGCTTTAGGAGGAATCTCAGGGAAGACCATTGAAATGGTAGATGTGCTTAAGTCATCTGGGTTTGACCTGATTTTAGTAGAGACCGTGGGTGTAGGGCAATCGGAAGTAGAGATCGCGGGCCTCGCAGACCGGACCCTGGTGGTGCTCGTTCCAGAATCAGGTGATGAAATTCAGCATATTAAATCAGGACTGATGGAGATCGCACAGGCTTTTGTTGTGAACAAAGCAGATCGTGAAGGAGCCGACACATTTGCCAATAACCTAAAGCAGATGGTGCATCAGCAAGTGCAGGAGATACCGGTTTTTAAGACAGTTGCTGATAAAAACGAAGGTGTGACCGAACTCTGCCAGTGGCTGACAGGACCTCTTTTGGCAGGTCAGGAGCGCAAGGTCATGCTCCTGGCAGAAAAAGCATTTAAGATCATCCAGCACTATCGTATGAGGGATGTGGATAAAAAAAGGTTATCCACAGCGATAGCGCTGGCATTGAGTGAGGAAGAGTTCAATATCTATAGATTTATAGATCAGTGGAAGTGATTTTTGGTTTTTAGGAGGTGTCTTAAAAATAGGACTTGAATTGTACATTTGAATAGAAATATTGATTTTTAAAAGGCAATTCAACCGTTTAAATAAGTTTGGAACGGAGTTTGTACAATCGTTTTGAGAAATTAAAAATTTGTTTAATTTTGCTACACAAAAAAAACATACAATTAAAATTTGTTTAACCTTAAAAAAGAAAATTATGAATTATTCTACTTTAAAAAAGGGTCTAGCAGTTTCTTTTGTTGCGTTAATGGGAGCTACGTCTCTGGTTAATGCTCAGGAAACTGATGCGACTTCATCTTCTGCCAAGGTATTTGGTGGGAGAGGACAGTACAGAACTTGGTCTTTAGGTGTAAATGGTGGTGTTCTTTCTCCATTCGTTGCAGTTGGAGGATCAAACGACTTTACTAACTGGGAGCCAAACTTAGGTTACGGTATCTCTTTGAGAAAACAATTAGGTCATGCATTTGGCTTAGAAGGTAACATCTTCCGTGGAAAACTTTCTGGTACTAATAAAGACGCTGCTGGCGGTGTTGTTAATGGTGTTAGAGATTTCGAAACTGATCTTGCTTACTCAGCTGACATCAGAGGTGTTGTTAACGTAGCAACTGTTGACTTCTTACGTCGCGACAATTCAGTTAACTTCTTCGTTACTGCTGGTTACGGTGTGGTTGCTTACAATCCTAAAGTTAATGGTGTTGACAGAAAAGGTACTTTCGGTGATGACCAAGATAAAGATTACATCAAAGAAGCTTACATTCCTGTAGGTGCTGGTATCAAATTCAAAGTGTCTGACCGTGTTTCCTTCAACTTAGGTTACACTATGCACTTCTTAGACGGAGATAATCTGGATGGAGTTTATGCAAAAGCTACTTCTAAAGATAAATTCTCTTACGGATATGCTGGTTTAGAATTCTCATTAGGTTCTAAATCTAAACCAAACCTTGACTGGGTTAACCCACTTGCTTTGATGTATGATGAATTGAAAGATCCTTCATTGCGTCAAGAAGTTGAAGCTTTGAAAAACCGTGTATCTGCTGTTGAAAAATCTGTTGAAGATTTGAAAAAAGATAGCGATGGTGACGGTGTAGCTGATCAGTTCGACAAATGCCCAGGAACTCCTGCTGGTACTGCTGTTGATGGTTCAGGATGTCCACTTCCTGCTCCTGTAGCTGCTCCTACTACTAGCACTGCTACTGGTTTCGAAACTATCCAGTTTGAATTCAACTCATCAGTTTTGAAAACTGAAGCTTACCCTACTTTAGATAAATTATCTTCAGTATTGCGTGAAAACGGTGGTAAAGTAACTGTAAACGGTTACGCTTCTAGCGAAGGTACTGCTGCATACAACCTGAAATTGTCTAAAGACAGAGCAAATTCTGTTAAAACTTACTTAGTAAACTCTGGCGTTAACTCTAGCCAAGTAGCTACTAAAGGTTTAGGTGAAGCTAACCCAATTGCTTCTAACGATACTGAAGAAGGTCGTATCCAAAACCGTCGTGTTGAAACAGCTAGAAACTAATCGTTTCTAATTAAAATACGAAAAGAGGGTCTCAATTTTGAGACCCTCTTTTTTTTATGCTTATCTTTGGGCTATACCAATTTTCTATTCAGCGGATTTACTACAATGAACAAGATCATCAATACTACAAATGCTCCGGCGCCGATAGGCCCCTATAACCAGGCCGTAATTGCCGGCGGTTTTTTATTCATGTCAGGTCAGGTTGCCATCAATCCTGCAACAGGAGAAGTTATTCAATCGACATTAGCAGAAGAAACTCATCAGGTGATGAGGAATATCAAGGCAGTGCTGCTGGAGGCTGGATATGGCTTTGAAGATGTAGTGAAAACTACGATCTTCTTATCGGACATGAGTCTTTTTGCTGAAGTGAATGAATTGTACGGTTCTTATTTTGAAGGAAATTTCCCCGCTCGTGAAACAGTCGCTGTTAAAGGTTTACCTAAAGGCGTGAATGTAGAAATTTCCATGACCGCATACAAAGCTTAGATTTTGCCAAAGTCAACCTTAAGGTATTTCTTTGCCGGGATCTTATCTTTTGCAATCTGGGGCTTCTTTTCTATTCCCCTTAGAAATTTAAAAACATTTCCCTCGGAAGAGATTCTCTATTACCGGATATTTACCTCATTGGTATTTATCTGGATTGCTATTCTATTGTTTAGGAGAAAGCAGCTTAAAGCCGATTATGCTTACTTGGCTGCCTCTACTCCCAAAATAAGAAAAATGGTGGGCCTGCAGATATTGGCTTCTACCGTTTTTCTCACACTGAACTGGTATACTTACATCTATGCAGTAAATCATGTCAGTTTACAATCCGCAGCATTTGCTTATATGGTCTGTCCTTTGTTGACTGCTTTTGGAGGATTTGTGTTGCTGAAGGAGGAGTTGTCCCGGCTGAAGTTAATCTCTCTGGGAATTGCCCTGTTGAGCATTGTCCTGTTGGCTACGGGCTCAATGGTTGAAGTCGCCTGGTCTGGAGTGATTGCTTTGCTATATGCTTTCTATTTGATCATTCAAAGGAAGATGCAGCATCTCGACAAACTGAATGTGCTTGCTGTGCAAATTGGATTAGCGGTGGTACTGATGTTGCCATTTTACCTTTCCAGGCATGGTGCTGTTCCAGATAGTCTCTGGTTTTGGGGAAACATTAGTGTGGTAGCCCTGGTGTTTACCATCATCCCTCTTTTTCTGAGCCTATATGCCCTGATCGGAATCCCTTCATCTACCTTAGGGATCATCATTTACGTCAACCCAATTATCGCCTTTGCTGTGGCCATCATTTATTTCAACGAACATATTGACTCCCATAAGCTGTCGGCTTATCTGCTCTTGCTGATTTCCGTTTTCGTGTTTAATTGGGGCATCATCAAAGATATCATTACCTTTAAGGGTAAAAAAGTTTAAAGCCTTGTTTGCTGTTACCTTAGATACCACGATAGAATTTCTCAAAGGCGTAGGGCCTAAACGTGCTGAGCTTTTCCAAAAAGAGCTGGGTGTTTTTACCTGCGAGCAGCTGTTGAACTACTATCCTTTCCGATATATCGACAGAACCCGATTTTACAAGATTAATGAGTTGAACCAGGATTTACCTTATGTGCAGATCCTGGGCAGGATCACCAGCAAAGAGGTGATTGGGGAAAAGCAAAAGAAGAGACTGGTTGCCCGTTTGACTGACGAAACCGGATCTATCGAACTGGTGTGGTTTCAGAGCTTAAAATGGGTAGAAGAAAATGTAAGTAAAGGAAAGGTGTATATCGTTTTTGGTAAGCCTGCATTATTCAATAATTCCTTTAGTATTTCACATCCGGATCTGGAAAATTATCCGAGGCCATCAACGATTACGGGTAACCTCAGGCTTCAGCCGGTTTACCATTCAACGGAGAAATTAAAGAAATTCTTCCTCGACAGTAAGGGGATACAGAAATTGCAGACTCAGCTCATTGAGCAGAACATCAGAGAAGTAAGGGAGACCATTCCGCTGCAGGTGCTGGAGAAGTATCAGATGATCTCCCGGAGAGAGGCCTTATTGAACATCCATTTCCCTAAAGACCTCAAAGCTTTAAAAGCTGCGGAGCGCCGCTTGAAATTTGAAGAGCTATTCTTTATACAGCTCCAATTATTGCACAATAAGCAACAGCGGGAAATGCGTTTCAAGGGGCATTCATTTGCTGTAGTAGGCGAAAAAGTCAATACCTTTTATAATGAGATTTTGCCTTTTAAACTCACCAACGCACAAAAGCGGGTGATTAAGGAAATCCGGGTAGATACCCAGCGGGGTATTCAGATGAACAGACTCGTGCAGGGTGATGTAGGCAGTGGAAAAACTGTTGTTGCTTTGATGAGTATGCTCCTGGCAAATGACAATGGGTTTCAGGCTTGCATGATGGCCCCTACAGAAATTTTGGCTAGGCAGCACTATGCGTCGATTGCTTCCCTGGTCAACGATGACCTGGTGAAAGTGGCCATTTTGACAGGAAGCTCGAGCCGTAAGGAACGGACGAAATTACATAAAGCGCTTGAAGCCGGAGAGATCCATATCCTGGTTGGTACTCATGCGCTGATAGAAGATAAGGTGATCTTTAAAAACCTCGGGCTGGTGGTGATTGATGAGCAGCACCGTTTCGGTGTGGAGCAGCGTGCGAAGCTCTGGAGGAAGAACGCCATTCCCCCTCATATCCTGGTCATGACTGCCACGCCGATTCCGAGAACACTGGCCATGACGATGTATGGCGACCTTGATGTTTCTATTATCGACGAATTGCCTGCGGGAAGAAAGCCCATTGAAACCCGGCATTTGTATGAAGGACAGCGACTGCGGATGTTTGGTTTTATGAAGCAGGAAATTGCAAAGGGCAGACAGGTTTATATTGTATATCCCTTGATCAAGGAAAGCGAAAAATTGGACTTACTCCACCTTGAAGCCGGGATAGAGCAGATGAGGTATCAGTTTCCGCTGCCAGATTACCAGATCAGTATTGTACATGGGAAAATGAGCAATGCCGATAAGCAATATGAAATGCAGCGCTTCATAGATGGGCACAACCAGATTATGGTTGCTACCACAGTTATCGAAGTTGGTGTGAATGTCCCTAATGCTTCTGTAATGATCATCGAAAATGCAGAGCGTTTTGGTCTTTCGCAGTTGCACCAGTTGCGTGGACGTGTAGGGAGGGGTGCTGAACAGTCGTTTTGCATCCTGATGTCGGGAAACAAGCTGAGCAAAGACGGCAAACTTAGGCTCGAAACAATGGTAAAGACCAACAATGGATTTGAGATCTCAGAGATCGACCTGCAGCTACGAGGTCCGGGAGATCTATCGGGGACACAGCAAAGCGGGGTATTGGATCTGAAGCTGGCAGATTTGGCCACAGATCAGCTGATCCTGCAAGAGGCCAGAAATACCATCATAGAAATTCTTAAGGAAGATCCCATGTTGGAAGATCCAAAAAATAGTCTGCTGAGGACTTACCTCATTAAAAGAAGCCGGGGCATTGCCTTCGATAAAATCTCTTAATCTTCGTCGCTTCCCGGAAGAGAACCTGAACCTGAGTAAGCCCCTTTGCGGATGATCGGCATTTTCAGGTACTTGAACAGCTCATCTAAATGTACAAGACTGCCATTCGTCAGGTTGCCCAAAAAGATGACTACAATGTCCTTATCCAGGTCGCGGATGTAGATGTGGCGGAAGCCGTGCCACCAGCCGGTATGGTAAACTACTTTGTCCATATCCTTACCATCGAACATACGCCATCCATAGCCATAGTTGAAATGGCCATTTACCGGTTTGTTGCGGCCTTTATAGGCTGAGTCCAGACTTTTCTGGGTAAGTAACCTGCCATTTTTCAAATACTTATCATACAATACCAAGTCGTGCAAGGTACTGTAGATTCCCTTGTCGCCCACCGGGCCGTCCAGGAAATTCTGAGCTACAGAATAGCGCCATGTTCGGTCGTGGCCCACCACATCGACAGGGATTTTCTCGTATTCAGTAGTGGAATATACATGTGTATTTTTCATTCCCGCCGGTTTAAATACGTGATCCATCATGTACTGGGAAAAGCGTTTTCCGGTGACTTTTTCTACGATTGCACCCAATACCATAAAGTTGGAATTGTTATAGTGAAATAATCGGTCAGGTTTGGTATATGGGTTAGGTTTCTTCTCGGCAATGATCTGCATGACCTCCTGATTAGATACCCCTTTTTTCATGTTTCTTTTTTCCTTGCGCCAGATGTCGTCTATGAAATAAACATAGTTCATCATTCCGCTTCGGTGAGAGAGGAGCAATTGTACCGTGATGCCCTCATAAGGAAAATTAGGGTAGAATTTCTTGACATCGTCTGTCAGGTTCAGTTTACCTGCTTCTACCAATTGCATGATGGCAACACCGGTAAAAGTTTTGGTAATAGAGGCCAGCTCAAATTCAGAATTGATCTTAAGACTATCGCGGTGTAGGTAGTCGGCCCAGCCTATTGCCTTTTCATAAAGTATTTTTCCCTTTTTAGCCACCAGCATATTGCCATTGAAACCGTATTTTTTATGCAGATTGTATACAAAATCAGCAATCCATTTATCCCCCTTTGCCGGATCATAAGCCAATAAGAGGCTGTCGGATTTATCGTCTTCTTTGATTCTGACCTTCTTGTCGGCTTCTGCCTGTTTTGCTTTTTCCTCGGGATTGGAACAAGCTGAAATAGAGAAAATGGCGAGCGAAAGGGTTAAGGTCAATAGACGAAACTTCATGGACTAGGTGATACGGGTTAAAAAGTCGAAAATTAAGGATTTTTAACACGTTAAACGCAAAAGAATTGAAGATTGTTTGTTTTTATCGGTTCAACAGCTTTTTTACCCGTTCACGGTTTGGCTTGGATACAGGAATTTTAAAGCCATCTGTCAGCAAGAGTGTCCCACCATCTTCTTTAAGCCAACTCTTAATGAAGGTCGGATTCACAAGGTGTGACTGGTGACTGCGAATGAAGCCATGTGGCAGGAGCATGTCTGAATATTCTTTTAGCGAACGCGAGACCATAATTCTTTCTTCGGAATGCAAGTAAAAATAGGTGTAGGTGTTGTCTGCTTCACAACGCACGATGTCACTCACTTGCACATACCTGATTTCCTGAAGCTGGGGTAGCGCTATTTTTGGCGGACTTTGTTCACCCCTTTTGATTAGACTCAAAAGAAAATCCAATTGTTTGTTGTGATTTTTTTCCTTGATTTTTTGATATGCTTTATCAACAGCCTTGACGAGTTCGTCAATATCTACTGGCTTCAACAGATAGTCGAGGGCTGCAAATTTTACAGCTTGAATTCCGTAGTGGTCATAGGCGGTGACAAATATGATCTCAAAGGATTTGTCGGTTAGCAAATTGAGAAGGTCGAAGCCCGACTGTCTGCCCATCTGGATGTCAAGGAAAAGCAATTCCGGGCGGTGTTTGCTGATGGCCAGAGCTGCTTCTGGTACTTCAGATTCCATCCCAAGAATTTGTACTTGGGGGCAGTATTTGCCCAGCAAGGACTGGAGGTTTTCCAGGTTTGCAGGCTCATCATCGATTAAAATTGCCTTTATCATCAGAGCCAGTTTGTTAACATTATGGTAATCAGCGTTCCCTGATTACCGCTTTGGATGTTCATCATCATCTTTGTTTGTTTACTGATGGAATTGTAAAGATTGATTCGGTTTTTCATGAGCTGAATACCATGTCCCTCACTTTTTAGGTTGCTGCTGAAGCCAGGTCCATTATCCGCAATGCTCAGGATGAGGTCATTTCCCCTGCTGGTGAAGTTGATGTTGACGCTTCCATTATCTTTTAGTTCATTTATACCATGTTTAACTGCATTTTCGGCAAAAGGTTGAAGTAACATAGAGGGTATTTCCAGATTTTCGATGTCCAAATGGTCTTCGGTATTTATTTGGTAATAGAACTTAAATCTAAGTTGCTCCATTTGCAAGTAATCATTCAGGAGGCCAATCTCCTCAGAGATGCTAATCTGTTCTTTGGCTTCCAGGACGTTACGAGTTAGTCTTGCAAATTTTCCCAGATACCTATTTGCATTTTCGATGTCGTTTTTGTTCATCAGGTTTTGAATTCCAGCAAGAGCATTGAACATAAAATGTGGGTTTAGCTGTGATCTTACTGCATCGAGTTTCATTTTCGCAACTTCTTTTTGCTGACCCTCATTTTTCGCGAATACATTTTTCCTGATCAGAGATTTAATGAGGAGCACTACAGCGATGAACAATCCGATAAATAGGAATGTAACTATTAAAATGGCGATTTCTGGGCCTCCAATCATGGATGCAATAGTGTGTTTTGGTATCATTTTTTAAATTATTTAGTATTCAAAAGTAGATCATAACCAATATTGAAAAAATGCACAAACAGTGAAATCCGGAAACCAGACAGAATTGGGCATTATCGAGATGGTATTTCGACTACTGAACATTAAATCACCGGCCAAAATAAACAGAATTTATCCAATGTGTATTGAACATCTGACAATAAACACATCGTTTAAAAACTATAAAAATCTTAAGTTTGTGCAGATATAAACTTTAGAACAAATGAATTTTAGAATCGAACACGACACGATGGGAGAAGTTCAGGTACCTGCAGACAAATACTGGGGTGCTCAAACTGAACGTTCAAGAAATAACTTTAAAATCGGACCTGAGGCCTCCATGCCAAAAGAGATCATTCATGCTTTCGGTTACCTGAAAAAGGCGGCGGCACTGGCCAATGCAGAACTGGGCGTGTTGTCGCAGGATAAGGCAGATCTGATTGCTAAAGCATGTGATGAAGTGATCAATGGAAGCCTGGATGATCAGTTTCCATTGGTGATCTGGCAGACCGGCTCAGGTACGCAGAGCAATATGAATGGCAATGAAGTAATTGCCAATCGTGCCCATGTAATCAATGGCGGACAGCTCAGCGATGATAAAAAAATCCTGCACCCAAATGACGATGTGAATAAATCTCAGTCTTCGAATGATACTTATCCTACGGCAATGCACATCGCGGCCTATAAACAAGCCGTAGAAGTGACCCTTCCAGGTCTGGATAAACTGCGCAATACACTGCATGCAAAGGCAGTTGAATTTGCTGATATTGTGAAAACTGGCCGTACGCATTTTATGGATGCTACACCACTGACTTTGGGTCAGGAGTTTTCCGGTTATGTGCAGCAGATCGACAATAGTGCCCGTGCGATCAAAAATGCGCTGGTTATGATCAGCGAACTGGCTTTGGGTGGTACAGCCGTGGGAACGGGTTTAAATACTCCTAAAGGGTATGACGTGCTTGTAGCGCAAAAAATTGCTGAACTGACCGGACTTCCTTTCGTAACTGCACCAAATAAATTTGAAGCATTGGCAGCGCACGATGCCATGGTGGAACTTTCAGGCGCTTATAAACGTACTGCAGTTTCCCTGATGAAAATTGCCAACGACGTCAGGATGCTGAGCTCTGGTCCACGCTGCGGAATCGGCGAGATCATCATCCCTGATAATGAACCCGGATCTTCTATCATGCCTGGTAAGGTAAACCCAACACAACCGGAAGCAATGACGATGGTCTGCGCACAGGTAATGGGCAATGATGTTACGGTGAGTATTGGTGGCAGTAACGGTCATTTCGAACTGAATGTCTTTAAACCGGTGATGGCAGCAAATGTATTGCAGTCGGGCCGTCTGATCGGTGATGCCTGTGTTTCATTCAATGACAAATGTGCCGAAGGCATTTTGCCAAACCTGCCTGAAATACAGAAGCACCTGCAAAACTCGCTAATGTTGGTTACTGCGCTCAATCCACACGTTGGCTATGAAAATGCAGCGAAGATTGCCAAGAAAGCACATAAAGAAAACAAGACCCTGAAGGAAGCCGCAGTAGAACTGGGACTGCTTACAGCAGAACAGTTTGACGAGTGGGTTCGTCCTGAAGACATGGTCGGTAGCTTAAAATAGATTTAGCCTATATGTTCAGATTGTTCTTTGCCCTTTTTTTTGTTTCTATTTTAGCCATTTCCTGCCGGAGATTGCCGAATGTACAAGGGGAGGGCTCAGCATCTTTACAAGGTATCTGGAATCAGGATAGTGTGCCGGGATCGGATAAACTGCTGAGTTATACCAAGCACCGGTTTAAGTTTACCTGCGACTCTTTTTATGTGGATCTCGTGACGTATTCCAAGGCCAATTACTATGCTGATTCCTGTTTCAACAATGGCATCTGGAAAGAATATGCCAAAGGTGTTTACGAGCTGAGAGCCGATACCTTGTTTCTGCTCGGCACCTGGACGAAAGCCAATTACAAACAGAAGGTTTCAGGGTGTTACCGTATAGGACAGTACATCAGAAGTTTTAAAATGAAGACGGCAGAACCTGGCTTTTTAAATTTTGAGAGCATCGATGACCAAAGGGACATCAGCCTGGTGCTTAAACAGCCAATAAAATGCATACCACAGGAATTATAAATCATACCTTTTTATCATGAAAAAATCTGCTCATCAGAGATTTAAAATCGCAGTTGTCGCTGCACTTATTTATCTGCCCATACAGGCCAGCGCCTGGGGCATGCTTGGTCACCGGATTGTCGGTCAGGTTGCAGAAAATTACCTGACTAGTAAAGCCCGTAAAGGAGTGCTTGCTGTACTCGGAAATGAAAGCCTGGCTATGGCAGCCAACTGGGGTGATTTCATTAAGTCTGATCCTGCTTATAACTATTTGTACAACTGGCATTTTGTAAACTTGCCGGCCGGACTGGATCAACAAGGGGTCTTCCAGTTCCTGGAGAAAGATACTGCAGCCAACGTATACAATAAAACGCTGGAAATGGCCGAGGTTCTGAAGAGTAAAAGCAGTACTGCAGAGCAAAAGAAGTTGGCGATGCGACTCCTGGTCCATATGATAGGCGACCTGAACCAACCGATGCACACCGCACGTAAAGAAGATCTGGGCGGAAACAAGGTTTATGTCACCTGGTTTGGTGAAAAATCCAACTTGCACCGCGTCTGGGATGAGTCCCTAATCGAATACCAGCAACTGAGTTATACGGAATATGCTAAGGCCATCAATTACCCAACTAAAGCGCAATTGAACCTATGGAAGGAAAATGCACTCAAAGACTTCGTTTATGGATCTTACCAGGCCTGCAACCGGATTTATGCTTACAGCAAGCCGGAAGATAAACTGAGTTACAAATACAATTTTGACTTTGTAGACCTGCTCAACGAGCAATTGCTCAAAGGCGGGGTATGCCTGGCCAATGTCCTCAATGAAATCTATCAATAATGAAGATACTGATGGTTTGCCTGGGAAATATCTGCCGGTCCCCGCTGGCAGAGGGCATCATGCGGCATCTCGCAGAGGAGCAGGGACTCAACTGGCATATTGCCTCTGCAGGAACGGGCAACTGGCATGTCAATCAACCGGCCGATAGGAGAAGTATCGCCGCGGCGAGGGATTTCGGTTATGACATATCAAAGCAGCGGGCCAGGCATTTCAATGAAAGCATGTTTGAAGAGTATGATGTCATTCTGGTCATGGACCGGAATAACCTCAGAGACGTCCTGAAGCAGACCGATCAACACCAGCACCGCAGTAAGGTGAGGTTGTTTCTAACGGATGAAAAGGAAGTCACAGATCCTTACTTTGACGACCGGCTTTTCGAACCGGTATTACTTGAAATAGAGGAACGCTGTAAACAGCTGATTGAAGAATTAAAGCCATTGTCCCGATAGACAATGGCTTTAATATTTTAAGGAAAGTTATACCCCGAACTCTTTGTCGAGATATTCAGATACTTTACCAATCGCATTGTCAATGGTATCACTCAGAATGGTGATGAATGAGCCCGATTTGGCGGTTGCCATAATGTATTTCAGGCAGTCATCACCGTTGTTATTGATGATGATCTCCATATCCGGTTTTACTTCCTGGATTCCTTTGATCAGGAGGTCAATCAGCTCTTGTTGCTGACGACCGCGCAGGTATTTTTCCTGGCAGATGATGATCTTATCGAACATTTGGGCGGCAATGCGTGCCGTTTCCATGATGTCGCCATCCCTTCTGTCGCCCGTAGCCGAGATCACGCCCACATGTTCGGTTGCTTCTATGCTTTGTAAATAGTTCTTAATGCCATTGAAGCCTGCAGGATTGTGTGCAAAATCGACCAGTACCTTGAATTCTTTGAACTTAAAGGTGTTCATTCTGCCTGGCGTTTGTGCTGCGGAAGGGATGAAAGTCTCCAGTGAGCTGCGGATGTCTTCAATTTTATAGCCCCAAAGGAAGGTAGCCAAAGTGGCTGCCAGCACATTCTGGATCATGAAATCTACACTGCCGCCAAAGGTTAGCGGTATATGCGTCACTTTCTCCACCCTGATCTTCCAATCGCCCTTCTTGATGGTGATGTATCCATTTTCATAGATTGCCGCAATGCCACCTTTTTTGCAATGCTCCACGATCACTGGATTTTTCTCGTCCATACTGAAATAGGCTACATTACAATCTGCATTGTTGGCTATCTTAATGCAATATTTATTATCTGCATTCAGTACGCCCCAACCTGTGCGTTTTACGGCACCAATGATCACCGCTTTCACTTTGGTGAGGTCGTCAAGTGTATTGATATCGGAGATACCCAAATGGTCTTCCTGGATATTGGTGACCACACCAATATCGCATTTATTGAAGCCCAGTCCGGCACGGAGAATTCCGCCCCTGGCGGTTTCCAGGACTGCAAATTCTACAGTTGGGTCACGCAGGATAAACTCAGCACTGACCGGGCCCGTGGTATCCCCTTTCATCAGTTTGGTATTCTGTACATAGATTCCATCTGAAGTGGTGAATCCGACACGTGTGCCATTGCTTTTTACGATATGGGCAATGAGCCTGGTGGTAGTCGTTTTTCCATTCGTTCCGGTCACGGAGATGATGGGAATCCTGGCATCCTTACCGAGGGGATACAGCATGTCAATTACCGGAGCAGCCACGTTTCTTGGCAGGCCTTCACTAGGCGCCAGGTGCATCCTGAATCCAGGCGCAGCATTTACTTCCAGCACTACACCTCCATTCTCTGTAAGGGGTTGGGTCAGGTTCTCTGCCATGATGTCGATGCCGCAGATGTCCAGTCCGATCACTCTTGAAATCCTTTCGCAGATGAATACATTTTGAGGGTGCACAAGGTCAGTTACATCTATGGATGTACCACCTGTACTCAGGTTAGCGGTCGACTTCAGGTATACGATTTCACCTCCCGCAGGAATGCTCTCCAGCGTATAGTTCTTCTTTTCGAGCAAATCTAAGGTGTCACGGTCCACGGTGATCTCAGTCAATACATTCTCGTGTCCGTAACCCCTGCGTGGATCTTCATTCTCCTTGTCGATCAGTTGTTGTATCGTGAGCTGGCCATTTCCGGTCACATGAGCCGGTACCCGCAATGCTGCGGCAACCATTTTGTGGTCAATCACCAATACCCTGAAATCGTAGCCGGTGATGAACTTCTCGATGATCACCTTGCGGGAATAGTTTTTTGCATATTCAAAAGCAGCGGTTGCGGCTTCATCCGTTTTTACATTGATGGAAGCACCCCGGCCATGGTTTCCGTCCAGTGGCTTGAACACCAGCGGATAGCCTACACGTCTGATCGCGTCAGGAAGATCAGCAATATCTGAAATGGTTACACCCTTAGCCACAGGAATAGCGGCATCCTGAAGCAGGCGTTTGGTTTCATCCTTGTTGCCAGCAATATCTACGGCAATGGAATTGGTTTTCTCAGTCATGGTTGCGCGGAAGCGAACCTGATTTTTTCCGTAACCCAATTGGACCAGGGAGCTTTTGTTGAGCCTGATCCAGGGGATGTCCCTGGCAATGGCCTCATCTACAATAGAACCTGTGCTCGGTCCAAGACGTTCCATTTCACGGAGTTCGCGCATTTTCTGAATGTCACTTTCCAGATCATACTCCTGATTGTCTATAAGGGCCTGGGCGATCTTCACTGAAGCCTCCGCGGCATACACACCTGCCTTTTCCTCCAGGTAGCTGAATACTACATTATATATACCTTCGGTTTTGGTCTGACGTGTGCGGCCGAAACCAGTATCCATTCCAGCGATGGTCTGGATTTCCAGTGCGATGTGTTCAATGACATGCCCCATCCAGGTACCTTCTTCTACCCTTGCCAGGAAACCTCCCGGTGCACCTTTAGAGCAGCGGTGGGTATGGAGGGAAGGGATCAGTTTTTCAATCCTTTCCCTGAAACCATCAATTACGTTTGTCGGTCGTTGCTCCAGTTCTTCAAGATCCAGCCTCATTTGGATCAGTTTTTTCCTGTTGATCGACCAAATGTTCGGTCCACGCAGCACCTGTATGCCTAAAATCTTCATATTTTTTTATGTAATGTTTGTTCGTTGTTAATTTTTTCCGGTCGCCGACAAAGCCGTCATGATACTCATGCCCACGATGTTGTGAGTTTGCTTAACTCCAATGACCATCGATTTGTTTTTAATATGTTACGCTCGGATAAAATGTTGGGTTGGGGATATTAAAGTATAAAAAATAATTGAGATGCGGTGAATATATTTCAGCAAGGTGATTTAATGTTAAATTTTGCATGATGAAATTGTTAAGGCCCGGATGGGACATGAAGTTTTTTCAAAAATGTTCAGGATTGCTAGTCAATTTCTCCTAAGTTTGAAATTATTGGAAATGTAAAGACTTAAAATGGCTCCGAAGGGTAAATTAATTATTATAGGGGGCGCAATCAATACCGGTAGTTTTACGGAAACACAATTTGGATTGCCCCAGAATATGAACTTTTTTGAAAGGGGTATTTTAAAGAAAATCACGGTAGAATCTGCGAAGGACACGAAGTCCCGTTTTGAAATCATCACGACGGCTTCACTGATCCCGGAAAAGGTGGGAGAGGAATACATCAAGGCCTTTGCGCAATTGGATGTACATGATGTTGGTGTGCTGAGCATCAGCAACAGGGAACAGGCCAATGCGGAAGAAAACTGTGCCCGCCTGCGCTCTGCCGATGTGCTCATCTTTACCGGAGGTGATCAGCTGAGGTTATCCTCTATCTTTGGTGGCACGGCCTTTCACCAGATCCTTCTGGAAAAATATGAAAATGAAGAGATCGTCATAGCCGGTACTTCTGCTGGTGCTGCGGCCAGTTCAAAAAATATGATCTATCAGGGCAGCAGTAAGGATGCCTTGCTGAAAGGCGAGGTGAAGATCACAGGCGGTCTAGGTTTTATAGATGGGGTAATCGTAGATACACATTTTGTACAAAGAGGTCGGATCGGGCGCTTGCTGTATGCCGTAGCGAGTAACCCGGGTATCCTGGGCATCGGCTTGGGCGAAGATACCGGATTGTATATTTCCAATGGCAACGTGATGGAAGCGATCGGGAGTGGGATGGTAATCCTGGTAGATGGCAGGCATATGGCCGATACCAACCTGACAGATGTGGAGATGGGACAACCTGTATCCATCAAAAATATGGTGGTGCATGTGATGTGCGACGGCGATACCTATGACCTTACTCAGCATACACTCAACATACACCATCCAAAAGTAGCCTCATTCGATTAATTATGAAGTTGATCATTCACGGTGGTTTCTTTAGCGAATCCGCAACCAATCAGGAAACCAAAAAAGCCAAGCAAGATGCTTTGGCGCACATTGCAGGCGAAGCCTATACCTACCTGCAGACACACAGCGCTGTAGAAACCGTAGTTTATGCAGTAAGCCTGCTGGAAGACCATGAACTCTTCAATGCCGGGCTTGGCTCACAAATCCAAAGTGATGGGAAAGTGCGCTTGAGTGCTTCCCTGATGGACGGCAGGACCCAACGTTTTAGTGGAGTGATCAACATAGAAAATGTACAGCATCCCATACAGGTGGCAGAACTCTTGCTCAGTTATAATGATCGTGTACTGAGTGGCGAAGGAGCATCCGATTTTGCCCTCAAACAAGGCTTTCATTATTTCAATCCAATTACAGCACAGCGCCAGGCAGAATATGAAGCCAAGCTGAACCAGCAGGAGCGAAAAGGAACTGTAGGCTGCGTGGCACTTGATGCAGACGGACATCTTGCTGCAGCCACCTCAACCGGAGGGAAAGGCTTTGAAATCCCCTGCCGCGTAAGTGACTCCGCAACCGTGGCGGGCAACTTTGCCAATGGCTCTGCGGGGATTTCCTGTACCGGTGTAGGGGAGGACATTGTGAATGTTGCCCTGGCAGCGAAGATCGTGACGCGTGTGACAGACGGCTTCACGCTAAAAGAGGCCTGCGATAAATCTTTCTCAGAGTTGAAGTCTTTCGACGGTTTTGCCGGAGTGATTGGGATTTCTGCACAAGGTGAACTTTACCATACCGACTCTCACCCTTATATGGTTTGGGCGTCGTACGATGGTTCAGTTAGCGTGTTTGAGTAAAGCTTATTGAATCTTTGACAGACAGCCCACTCATTCCCTCGGCAACGTAACGAACAGTATACTTTCCAATTTTATCGAGCTTATAGATTTTACTGATATCTACGTTCACGCTCAGGCTGTCACCGGCTTTAAGGCTAATGTAACTATCTGCGGGAGGCGGCATGATGCGTTTCGCCATTGCTCCGCTATAAAGCACTTCGGAGCCTTGCTCATGGGTGATGTCCAGATATTTGCTTAGTGGTGGTTCAAACGGCGTATGCCATTTGCAAAACTGAAGACTTTTATTCGACCTGTTGTAAACTGTAAAGCGCATTTCTACAGGGCTTCCGGTTTTTACTTCCGGTTGGATGTACATTTTAGCGACCAACTCTCCGGATTTCACATTTTGTGGAGTGGTATTTTCTTTAAGCGTTCCGCAAGCTGCTAAAAGCAAGGCGCCCATAGTCAGAGCGGTAAGTGTGTTTTTCATGGTCTCTTTTTTACTATAAACGTTTGCTGAAAGGAATACGCTACAAACTTGTCGTAAAAAAAGACCAAAGTTCGGCCTCCGACGCAGATCCTTCGCACCTCCATATTACCCGGGCCATAAAACAGGTACCTTTTACGAGCAAGCTACGACCGAGGTATTGAGGAGCTGATAAAGAGCTGGGTCTGTAATTTGTTTGAGATAGTTATTGTTTTGTTAATTTATCATATCTTTATCACATGAATAAGAGTTGGTTAGCCTTAGTTTTATTGCTGGTGTCGAATCGTATGATTGCACAGACCAGTCATATGCTGAGCTTGCAGGAGCCACCCCTGGGTGGGGCCATCACCATTTCCAGTTCCAGCCTTGAAGAAAATGAGGGCAACACTTATTTTGCTGAGGCTGAGAAGAACGAGAAAAAAGGCGATTATGACGAAGCTGTCACCTTGTTTGGCAAGGCTGCATTTGAATACAACAGTGCCAGGCAATTTAGTCGTTATGGAACTGCCCTGATGAGGCTGAGCAATGTCCACTACCTGCAATCGCATTATACCGAAGCAGAGCAGGTGGTGCTGAATGTAGCCTTAAAGACTTATTCTAAAATAGGGAGTAAGACAGGGCAGATGGAGTCTTACAGTCAGCTGGGCAAGATTTACCTGGCTTCCAATAAATTGACACAATCCATGTGGTTTTATACACAACAGGGCATTTTGGCCAAGCAAATCGGAAATAACAATGCGTTTATTGAATCGGTAATCGGGCTTGCAAGTGTGAAGATTAAAAAGAAAGAATATATAATGGCCTCCCGGGACATCAACAGGGCAGAACTGCTGGCCAGAGCTGCGAATACCAATCAGTTTAATGGTAAAATCAAGGAAGTGAGGTCTTTGATCCCTACAAAGACTGCGGCTAAAAAGAAAGCATAAAGAATTTGAAAACAAATCTAATGTTTCATTAAGTTTACAGAAAAGAGACAGTAATAATCCTGTCTCTTTTCTGTTTATTTGTGAAATTGGTATCATATTAGTGTGGATTATAAAAATGGATTTTAAAATAGTAAAAGAGATGTTGAAGAGAATATTACTGGTAACCTTTACCGCCGCTGTACTGGCCTGTCATGCCGCTCCAAAACCGATGCAACTGGTTCCTGGCGTGAGCAACATCCTGCCTGATGAGAAGCAATCGCTTGTAGTGAAAGAAATCGTGAAGCTGATTGAAAGTTATAACTACAAAAAACTCCAGGTAAATGATTCCATTTCATCTGCTGTGCTGGACAAATACATCAAGGATCTGGATCCTTACCGCTACTATTTTCAGGCAGCGGATATTAAAGAATTTGAGAAATTCAGGTATTCCCTGGATGATGATTTCAGAGCCGGTAACCTGAATGCACCCTTTTACATTTTCAATGTATACCTGAAAAGATATAATGAATACATCAGCTACGCGTTGGGACACGTTAAAACGAAGTTTGATTTCAACGGAAATGAGACTTATACTTTTGACAGGGAAAAAATGCCATGGGCAGAATCCACTACTGCACTGAATGACATCTGGAAAAAAAGGGTAAAATATGAACTGGTGAATTTGAAAATCTCCGGAACAGCCGAAACCAAGAATGTAGAAGGACTGACCAAGCGTTACGAAGGTCTGAAATCACAGTCTGCGAAAATCAATAACCAGGATGTTTTCCAGACCATTATGGATGCATTTACTGAAACTATAGATCCACATACCAACTATTTTAATCCAACTAACGCTCAGGCATTCAATGAAGATATGGCCCGTTCATTTGAAGGAATTGGCGCGAGACTGCAATTGGAAAATGAAGTCTTGAAGATCAGTGAAGTGATTCCTGGCGGACCTGCATTCAAAAGCAAATTGCTGAGCGCCGGTGACAGGATCATTGGCGTAGCTCAGGGGAGTGACGAGTTTGAAGACATCACCGGATGGAGAATAGAAAATTCAGTAGCTAAGATTAAAGGACCTAAAGGAACTAAGGTGAGGTTGAAGATCATTCCGGTAGGAAAAGAGCTTTCTGCTAAACCGGTGATTGTAGAACTGCTGCGTGAGCGCATTGTTATGGAAGACCAGAGTGCCAAGAAAAAGGTCAAAACCATACAGTCCAATGGTAAGCCTTATAAGATCGGGATCATTACTGTACCTGGTTTCTATGCCGACTTTAAAGCCGCAAGAGCTGGAGACCCTAATTATAAGAGCACTACCCGGGATGTCAGGTATCTGATCGACACTTTGAAAAACAAAGATAAAGTGGATGCGATCGTAATGGACCTGCGTGCCAATGGCGGTGGTTCACTGGTAGAAGCAATAGACCTGACCGGATTATTTATTGATAAAGGCCCGGTAGTACAGGTGAAAGACTTAAGAGGAGATGTTGACGTGCAAGAAGATAAAACTGGAGGCGCTGCATGGACTGGCCCGTTTGGCGTAATGGTAGACCGTTTGAGCGCTTCGGCCTCAGAGATCTTTGCCGGTGCCATTCAGGATTATGGTCGCGGTATCATCATGGGTACGCAGACTTATGGAAAAGGAACAGTGCAGTCTTCAATCAATATGAATGAATTGGTAAGCCCTTCTATCATGCAAAAACTGGCTTCGCTGGTGATGAAGGATGCTAAGCTAATGAATTCAGGTAAAGATCAGGCTCCTCAACTGGGTCAGATCAACCTGACGATGGCGAAATTCTACCGCGTAAACGGAAGCAGTACCCAGCATAAAGGGGTAATGCCCGATATTCAGTTCCCTTCAATATATCCATTGGACAAAATTGGTGAAGACACAGAGAAATCTGCCCTGCCATGGGATGAGATCACCAGATCTAATTATCAGACTGTAGCAGACCTGAACCCGATCAAACCATCTTTAGTGAAATTGCACAACGAAAGAATGGCAAAATCATTGGATTATAAAATGCTGCAGGAAGATCTTGCGGAGCTGAAAAAACGTGATGGCGAGGTTTCTGTTACCTTAAATGAAACAAAACTGAAAGCCGAGCGGGACAGCCTTGAGGCTAAATCTCTGGCACGAACCAACCAACTAAGAGCCTCAAGGGGTTTGAAGCCGGTTAAGAAAGGGGATAAGATAACTAAAGAAGAGAGCTTCGATTTTGTAGAAGACGAGAGTCTGAAGGTGATGGCCGATTTCATTCAAATGATGAATCCCAACAGTAAAGCAGTAGTTAAAACTGCACAGAGCTTGAATTAAGATTACACTATAATAAAAAAGGCTTCCAATCGGAAGCCTTTTTTATGCCTTATTATTTGCCCGATTTTTCGGCTGCATCTTTTTGGATTTGCATGGCCATCATCTCCTTCATGGTCCTGTTCATCCCCTCTGTGGAACCGTCCAGGAAGATCACATTACCTTCGCTGTTTTCCGCAAATTGCTTGATAGATTCTGTCCACATGGTGAAGAGGATGACAGAAATGTCCAGGTTTGCCTGTTCCATTTCCTGTGCCGCTTTCGTCATACCATGTGCTACTTCGGCGCGGAACAAAGCAATACCTTGTCCCCGCAGTTGTGCGGCTTCCCGCTCTGCCGCTGCTGCGATTTTGATGGCATTGCCATCTGCTTCGGCACCTTTTGTCTTAGTAATGAGTAAGGCCTGCCCTTCGTTTTCGGCGGCTGCTTTCAGGTTGTTGGAAGCCACCACCCGGCTCATGGAACGCATGATCTCTTCGTCGAATGTGATGTCATTCAACTGCAAATCCTGAAGGTGATAACCCCAGCTTTCCAGTACCTGGTCAATCTGGTGTTTTACATGCTCTACGATCTCGTTGCGCTGTGCCAATACATTGGCTTGCTTTTGCGTAGCCACATAAGCCCGGATAGAACCTTCGATAGTGCGGATCAGTGCCTGCATCAGGTTGGTGGAATCCACGAATTTAAAAGCTACATTTTTAATTGTTTCTTCATCGTGATTGATGACGGAGTACAAGAGCATGGCTTTAAAATATACATTGGCCTGGTCTTGTGTCACGGCCTGAAAGGAAAGTTCCACTGAGCGGTTTTGAATGGAAATCCTGGAATGGATGTTTTCGATCAATGGGATTTTTAAGCTGAGACCTGGTCTGAGTAACCTGCGGTATTTTCCAAAAATGGTGATGACTGCAATTGTGCCCTGTTTTACAGTCACGAATGAACTGAAAAGCACAACGACAGCAAGGAATAAAAAGATGTAAAGTGTGTAACCCATAGCGTTGTTTTTATAGTTTGATGAACGAATTATGCTTAAGTTACAAAGAATCCTGCGGTTTGACAGGATTTATCTCGGATATGGGGCACAGATATTGCATAACCCGCATACATCTATTAGGAAAACAACATGAACGTTAAACGAACTTTTGGAACGGTGCTGACTATTTTAGGAACCATCGGATTGATCTATGCCGGTTACGGCTTTACAAAACAAACTGTGCAATTTAGAGAACTGGCGGTTATCGGAGTGATCAGCATTATTTTCTTTGTATCGGGGATAGGATTGGTCAAAAATACCAAAGACGAAGCTTAGTTATTTTTCAGGCTGATCCGGCCCTTCACGCTGAAGTCGAGCTGATGCCCCGGGAAGTCTGTATTGCTCAGGGACCTGATTTTGTAGAAGGCGGTGTGGTTTGTGTCTAAAGTCAGCCGCCTCACTTTGTCCTGCTTTACAGAAACCACATCTGCGGAAAGGAAATCGCCCTTACCATTGATCTTTAACTGTAGCAGTGGCGCAAATCCATTTGGCCCTTTCAGGCTGAACATGCCATAAGTATTGAAATTGCCCAGACTGTAGGCAATGAATTTGTTTTTGTATACTTCTACGGCCCGGGTCACATGCGGGCCATGTCCCAATACTACATCTGCGCCGGCATCAATGACGCCATGTGCAAAAGCGTAGACATTTCCCCTGTTTTCCTGGTAGAAGATTTCATTTTTACGTAGTACATGTTCAAACCTGGCCCCTTCCGCTCCACCATGAAAGGAAACAATGACAATGTCTGCCTGAGCTTTCAATGCTGCGACGAGGGCTTTAGCACTATCCAGTTTATTGATAGAGACGGTATTTTCATTCGGTGCAAAGGCACAAAAGGCATAGCGTACACTGTCTTTACTAAAGAGACTGAAAGGATGGGACTGTAAGCCCGCATAGTGAATGTTCAATGAATCCAGGATCTGTACTGTTTTTTCACGGCCCTTCAATCCAAAATCTCCAACATGGTTATTGGCGATGCTCATTAAATTGAAACCTGCATTTTTTATAATCCCCGCATAACGTTCAGGCATACGGAAAGCAAAACAACTGTTGCCGCTGGTGTCTTTGCATTTCGTCGATTTGCCACTGTTCAAAAAACAGCCTTCGAGGTTACCGAATACAATATCGCCTTTTAAAAAAGTATCTACTTCCTTAAAACTATTGATGCCGTCGTCTTTGGGCAGGTTGGATTTGCTGGGATAGGCAGAGCCGATCATGATGTCGCCTACTGCTGTTATGGAAATGGTATCTCTCTTAAAAAGGGGCGTGTCAGGTAAGGTTACCTGAGGCAGGTTTGCTGTATTTCCCGCTGTAGTGCAGCTGAGGATAGCCAGGCCAAATGCAAGGCTGAACAGACTAAGGTATAGGGATTTCAATGGTTTATTCTTCGATCAGGTCTTCTTTAATGCCTTCCAGGATTCTTCCGCCTTTGTAAAAATAGCGGGAGTAATAAGGTTCATTGAGGTTGCTGATGACGACTCCACGGGTAGAAGATGCATGCGCAAACCTGCTATCGCCCAGATAGATTCCGATATGGGTGATGCTACGGCTTTTGATCTTGAAAAAAACAAGGTCTCCCTCCTTCAATTCATCTTTCGGCAAGGGGTTTACCATACTGAAAATATCCCTTGAGTTTCTTAAGATGGTGGTGTTGAAAACTTTATCGTAAATGGCCTTGGTAAAGGCCGAACAATCGATTCCTTTTTTTGTATTTCCTCCGAAGCGGTAAGGTGTTCCGATCCATTCGTAAATGAATTTATATAACTTAACATTGGAGGTTGCATCTACTGCGACACCCATTACCTGGGAAAAATATTGGGAGGCTAAATTATCCGGATCTTCTACTTTGCTTGATTCTTTTGTTTTTGTTTGTGCGATTAAAGCCGGGAGGCTGCACAATACAATCAGTGAGGACAACAAAAACTTTTTTATCATGTTATACTGTTAAGTTTGGGTAAAAGGCACTTACACTTAAACGTACACCACCAGGGGCTTATTGTTTGGAAGGCAAACATATGTATTTTACCAATGTTATCCAAATGTCATGAAGTTTCACTGAAAAGTTATCCACATTTTGAAGAAAAATGATTTATTTTTTCAGCTGTATAACTTTCTGTAAGGTATCCATTGGGTGCAACATTAGAAGGCCGTATGAAGGTTTTGTTTGCCTTTAATTTGTCGATATTCCGATCTCTGCCAATTTGGTTTTGAGTACTTTTTTGAAGCGTGCCAAATTTTATACAAGCTTAGTGTGCATTTTACAATCATTTTTCGATATGTTGCAATAAAAAAGTAGATTTGCTCTCGTAAATAAAAATCAACACCCAACAATGAGTGCAATAGAAATAAATAAAGATACCTATCTGAAGTGGTTTGAGTCGATGTTGCTGATGCGCAAATTCGAAGAGAAAACCGGACAGTTGTACGGACAACAAAAAATCCGTGGATTCTGTCATTTATATATTGGCCAGGAGGCTGTTGTAGCAGGAGCAATTTCTGCAATGCAACAGGGAGACTCGATGATCACTACTTACCGTGATCACGCTCATGCACTGGCTTTGGGTGTAAGTGCAGACAGCATTATGGCCGAAATGTATGGTAAAGCTACTGGCTGTTCCAAAGGAAAAGGTGGTTCAATGCACTTATTCAGCAAAGAACATCATTTTTATGGCGGTCACGGTATCGTTGGTGGACAAATTCCGCTGGGTGCTGGTATTGCATTTGCTGAAAAATACAAAGGCACTAATAACGTGAACATTTGCTACATGGGTGATGGTGCAGTTCGTCAGGGTGCTTTAAATGAGGCATTCAACATGGCGATGCTCTGGAAATTACCTGTGATCTTTGTTTGTGAGAACAACTTTTACGCAATGGGAACTTCTGTGGAGCGTACGACCAACATGACTGATATTTACAAGATAGGTTTAGGCTTTGACATGCCATGTGCTCCGGTAGATGGAATGGATCCTGTTGCTGTTCACAATGCAATGGACGAAGCCATTCAGCGTGCGAGAGCCGGTGAAGGGCCAACTTTCTTAGAGATGAGAACTTACCGTTACCGTGGTCACTCCATGTCTGACCCTGCAAAATACAGGACTAAAGACGAATTGGAAGAGTACAAAGCTAAAGATCCGATCGAGCAGGTAAGAGAGGTGATCCTAAATGAAAAATATGCAGATCAGACCTGGATTGAGGAGATTGAAGCAAAAGTAAAACAGATCGTTGACGATTCTGTGAAATTTGCTGAAGAGTCACCTTGGCCTGAGGCTTCTGAGCTGTACACGGATATTTATGTACAACAGGATTATCCTTACGTAAAAGATTAATTTAGAACGCATTTCAATAGATATATAGAATGGCTGAAATAGTTAGAATGCCCAAGATGAGCGATACCATGACCGAAGGGGTGATGGCTAAGTGGCATAAAAAAGTTGGTGATAAAATAAAAAGCGGCGATGTTATGGCCGAAGTGGAAACCGATAAGGCGACCATGGATTTAGAATCATACTGGGATGGTACCATTTTGTACATTGGTGTAGAAGAAGGTAAAGCTGTTCCTGTTGATGCAGTGATCGCTGTGGTCGGTAAAGAAGGCGAGGACTATAAAGCAGCTCTTGAGGCTGAAAGTGGTGCTGCTGCTCCAGCTCCGGCAGCTGAAGAGAAACCGGCTGAAAAGAAAGAGGAAGCACCTGCTGCAGCTGCGTCTGGACTTTCTGAGGCAGAATTAGAGAAAAAAGGGGTAACGGTAATCCGGATGCCGCTATTGAGTGATACCATGACTGAAGGCGTAATTGCTGAATGGCATAAAAAAGTAGGCGATAAGGTAAAAGATGATGATATCCTTGCTGACGTGGAAACCGATAAGGCGACCATGGAAGTGATGGGTTATGCAACCGGAACCTTACTGCATATCGGTGTTGAAAAAGGTGCTGCTGCAAAAGTGAATGGCATCATTGCTATTGTAGGTCCCGAGGGAACTGACATTAGTGGTATCCTTGCCGCTGGCGATGCACCTGCAAAACCTGCTGCAGATGCAAAAACTTCTGATGCACCTGTAGCTGAAAAAGCTGCGGAGGCTAAAGAAGAAGAGGCTCCTGCTGCAACTGGTACAGGCGATCGCGTAAAAGCATCTCCATTGGCCAAACGTATCGCAAAAGATAAAGGAATTGACCTGGCACAAGTTGCAGGTAGTGCTGATGGCGGACGAATCATTAAAAAAGATATTGAAAACTTCAAGCCTGCTGCTGCACCTGCTCAATCAGAAACTTCTTCAGCTCCTGCTGCTGAGAAAGCCGCACCGGTAATCCCTCAGTATGTTGGTGAAGAGAAGTTTACAGAGAAGCCAGTATCGCAAATGCGTAAGGTGATCGCTAAACGCTTAGGCGAAAGCTTGTTCACGGCTCCGCATTTCTACCTGACCATTAGCATTGACATGGATAATGCCATGACTGCACGTACTGCAATCAACGCAGTAGCTCCGGTGAAGGTTTCATTCAATGATATCGTGATCAAAGCAGTTGCCGTGGCCTTGAAAAAACACCCTGCGGTTAACTCTTCATGGGGTGGTGATAAGATCCGCTTCAATGAGCATACCAATATCGGTGTAGCTATGGCTGTAGAAGATGGCTTGTTGGTTCCTGTTGTTCGTTTTGCAGATGGCAAGTCATTGTCTCACATCTCTGCAGAAGTGAAAGAATACGGTCAAAAAGCAAAAGCTAAAAAATTACAGCCAGCTGATTGGGAAGGTTCTACCTTCACCGTTTCTAACCTGGGTATGTTTGGTATCGATGAGTTTACTTCGATCATCAACTCTCCTGACGGTGCAATTTTATCGGTAGGTGCCATTCAGGCAGTTCCGGTAGTGAAAAATGGTGCAGTAGTACCAGGTAACGTGATGAAACTCACCTTAGGTTGTGATCACCGTGTGGTGGATGGCGCTACAGGTGCAGCCTTCCTGCAAACCTTAAAAGGATTACTGGAAGAGCCAATCAGGTTATTGGCTTAATCAGATTAATAAATAATTATAAAGGTTGTCTGCCCATAAAGCAGACAACCTTTTTTTATGCCTGTTAGTTTTTGTACTTTTGCGGCATGTCGACTATCAAACCCTCTTTAGCTAAAGGAACAAGAGATTTTTCTCCTCTGGAAATGGTGAAACGTAATTATATTTTTGATACCGTTAAAAAGGTGTTCAGGAAGTATGGCTACGCAGAGATACAAACCCCTTCAATGGAAAACCTTTCTACCCTGACCGGCAAATACGGGGATGAGGGAGACAAGTTGATCTTCAAGATACTGAACAGTGGGGATTTCCTGTCCAAAGTAAAACCGGAGCTGTTGACGCAGGCACAGTCGAACGCCATTACCTCTTCCATCAGTGAGAAGGCATTGCGCTATGACCTGACAGTGCCATTCGCCCGTTACGTAGTCATGCACCAGAACGAAATCACTTTGCCGTTTAAGCGTTTTCAGGTACAGCCAGTATGGCGGGCAGACCGGCCGCAGAAAGGTCGGTATAGGGAATTTTACCAGTGTGATGTGGATGTAGTGGGTTCAGATAGCTTGTTGAATGAAGCAGAATTTATCCTGATCTATCAGGAAGCTCTGAGCAATCTGGGTTTGAAGGATTTTACCATTAAGATCAACAACCGCAAAATCCTTTCGGGTATAGCGGAAGTTATTGGCAAGCCGGAGCTGATTATAGACATGACAGTCGCGATCGACAAGCTGGACAAAATTGGACTGGATGGTGTGATCAAGGAACTGATGGAGCGTGGATTCACAGAGGGGGATATTGAACAGCTGAGGCCGGTCATTCTATTGCAAGGGGACAACCTGGAGAAACTGGAAAGTTTGAAGCAGGTTCTGGCCAGCTCCTCAACGGGAATTGCTGGTATAGCAGAAATAGAAAAGGTATTTGCGTATGTAGCTGCGCTGCTTAAGGCTGATCCAGCTTTGGTACCAAATGTAGAGTTGGACATAACGCTGGCCCGCGGACTGAATTACTATACCGGCTGTATATTCGAAGTAAAAACGAATGAAGTAGCTATGGGAAGTATCGGTGGCGGGGGTAGGTATGACGACCTTACCGGCATGTTTGGACTGAAAGGTCTGACTGGTGTAGGCGTTTCATTCGGTGCAGACCGGATCTATGATGTATTACAGGAACTGAACCTTTTCCCGGAGTCGGCTGCAGCGGGCACTACTATATTGATCAGCAATTTTGATCAGGAAGCTGAAAGCTATGCCCTACCTTTGTTGCAGCAGTTTCGCCGGTCTGGTATTGCTGCGGAACTTTATCCTTCGGCAGCTAAGCTTAAAAAGCAAATGAGCTATGCGGATGACAAACGAATCCCTTATGTGATCCTGATCGGAAGCGAAGAGATGCAAAGTGGAAGTCTGACGCTAAAGGAGATGCAAAGTGGAGACCAGCAGAAACTATCCGCTGAAGAAATCATTGCGCTATTGAATAAATAATTTTATTTGCCGGCTTGCATATATTTATCGAGATTTTGTTGAGCGCGGGCGCTGATCTTATGCCTTAAGAAACTTGTCCAGCCCAAGACCAGGCCAGTAAATCCCAGGGCCTGTCTGGCCCATTTGTAGAAACTAAACTCGTCAGTGTGCTGTACAATCCTGCCATTTTCGATGATGAAGTTTGCCTTGATCTTGTTGACTACTTTGTTGCCCGTAACTGAAAAAGTATAATAGGCATCCCATTCTGCAGTTGCACCCAGGGCATTTGCTTTGATGTTTTTAAATTCAATGCGCATATCTTTTCCGCTTTTGATGAGCATAGCCCACATCGCCCGGACCTGTTCTGCATTCAAACCTTTAAAAACAGGGTCGCTAAATTTCGCATCTTCAGCGTAACATTCCTGCATTGCCTTTACGTCTTTTTGCTGAAAGCTGGTATAGAAATGTCTGATGAGTTCCTCGTTTGTTTTCATGTGATTTCTTTCTAACTAAGTTAGTCAAAAACAAAGGATAAACTCTCTTGTTGTAGTTTAAATACCCACAGATATGAGAGCGATTTGGAAAGGATCTATAGGCTTCGGATTGGTAAATATCCCCGTCAGGCTTTTTTCGGCGGTTCAAAACAGCAACCTGGATTTTGACATGCTGGACGAGAAGGACCACTCAAAGATCCGGTTTAAGCGGATCAACGAAAACACAAAAAAAGAAGTATCGTATGACCACATTGTGAAAGGATACATGCTGAAGGACAAGTATGTGATCCTTGAAGATGCCGACTTTCAGGATGCCAGTCCGGAAAAAACCAAGATGATTGAACTGGAAAATTTCGTGGAACTGAAAGAGATCAATCCGATTTATTACGAAACCTCTTACTATGTGGAACCCGAAGCACAGGGAAGGAAAGCTTATGCATTGTTGCTAAAGGCATTACTGAAGTCTAAAAAGGCTGGTCTGGCACGCTTCGTATTGCGGAGTACAGAAAACCTTTGCGTGATTCATCCGATGGAGAATGTATTGGTGGTTACTAAAATCCGCTTTCCTGAGGAAGTAAGATCTGCGGCGGATATTGATAGCCCTTCTCTGACCTCCATTGGGAAAAAAGAACTCGACGTTGGACTTGCCCTGATCAAGCAATATAGTTCAGCATTTGATATTGAAGGCTTTCATGATGAATACAGCAAGGAGTTACTGAAGATTATCAAGGCAAAAGCTAAAGGTAAACGTGCAACGATCAAAAAATTGAAGCCTCGCGAGGAACTGAGCGATGATCTGTACGGACAGCTCATGAGGAGTTTAGGTGGAAAGAAAGGTGCCTAGTAAGTTTTGCCGGCCAGAATTCCTTCAATCCTGTCAAGCAGATCATCGATATCAAAAGGCTTGGCCAGAAATCCATTGGGCTTATATTCTCCGTGCTCTACATTGTCCTCCGTATAGCGGGCAGATATCAGCAATACAGGAATGTGCGCTGTCGTTTCGTCACTGCGCAATTGTTTTAACAACTCCCTGCCATCTGCATCGGGTAACATGATGTCCAGAATGACCAGATCGGGTTCCGATTCGCGAATGTTGGCCAGCATGTCCGCACTCTTGTTGAGACCGGTTACTTTGTATGCTTCGCTTTGTAAAATCAGCGTGATGACGTCAAGTATTGCATGGTTATCTTCGATAACCAGGATGTTTTTATAAACTGTTGTGCCTTTTGCCAAACCCAGAATTCTTTAATTGTATGCAAATATATTCAAGTAGATTGATTTGTTCATTGTTTATTTCTAATTTATAAACAAGTTGTTACAAATAATCTTAAAATACGCATTTAATCCCGATTTGGAGCGATTTTAAAATAATTGATTTTTCGATGAAACCTTTTACACTTTCCGCAGTCCAATGTGTAGTTTTTAGTTTTAGGTTAGGTAAAGACATAGTTGTGGCGACTGTGTCTTTCCTATTTTAAGTGAGGCTGGTAGGTTGTCGTATCAACTACAGCTTTGAGTTCCTGAAGGATGCTGTATAGGCCGAAATTAGTCCTGTTGACATAAATGAAATGCTTTACTCCCCTTGCCTGTTTAAATTCAGGCATTTTGGCAATCTTATCTCCATAACTGTATAATTCTTTGAAGAAGTCCGGATTGTCGAAGTCGAAAGTCCTGCTCGTATATGGCCGGGCAAAAAGGCTGATCATTTCCAGGTAGATCTTATAGTAGAAGGCCACTTGTTTTTCATTGTCGCCGGGTAAGATCATTTCCAACTTGCGGAAAGCCTCGATGGTCTTTGCTTTATCTTTAATGACGTCCGTAGAAATCAGGGAAAAGAAGGGTTCATAGAAATCATCAGGCATTTCTTTAATGCAGCCAAAATCAATTACCCCTAGTTTTTCCTCTGGTGTGATTAGGAAATTACCGGGATGGGGGTCGGCGTGTACGGCCTTTAGCTCATGCTGCTGAAAGTTGTAGAAGTCCCAGAGTGCCTGCCCGATTTTGTTGCGCAGTTCCTGGGATGGATTCGTTTTCAGGAATTCTTTGAGGTGTAAGCCATCGATCCAGTCCATCGATATGATCCGCTTTCCGGAGAGCTCAGGATAATACTTGGGGAATACTACGTCCCTGAGGTTTTTACAAGCTTCTGAAAATTCAATCGAACGCCTGACCTCAAGCTCGTAATCTGTTTCTTCCAAAAGGCGCTCCTCTACTTCTTTGATATAGATATTGAGCTCTTTCTCGCTCATGTTCAACAAGCGGAAAGCAAAAGGCTTGACCAGTTTAAGATCGGAGGAAATACTGTCGCCCACACCCGGATATTGGATCTTTACAGCCAGTTTTTGACCATTCAGCTCGGCACTGTGTACTTGTCCGATGGAGGCCGCATTGGTAGACTTCAGGTTGAACTTATCGTAGATCTTTTCAGGCGGTTTGCCAAAGTTCTTGGTAAAAGTTCTCACGATCAGCGGTCCTGAAAGGGGAGGTGCATTGTATTGGGATTGCGTAAATTTGTCGACATAGGACTGCGGTAGAATATTTTTATCCATACTGAGCATCTGCGCAATCTTTAATGCACTTCCTTTTAGCTCACTCAATGACTTATAGATGTCAGTCGCATTGTCTTCATTCAGCTGATCCCTGTTGAGGTCCGGATTGAACAGTTTCTTAGAATAATGCTTAATATAATTGCCGCCGATTTGAATGCCTGTCTTGACAAATTTAGCCGAACGTTCGGTTTTACTTACTGGAATGCTTTTTTGTTCTTTCATGAATTCTTATAGCCCCATCTTTTCTCTGAACTTACCATTCCTGGAAAGAAACTTACCGTAATCCAGTAAGTTGTCGATCGGGGAAGGTTGGAACAGGTCGAAAGTAACATTAATACCTTTCTCTATGGCTTCGTCAGTTTTTTCAAAACCAGCACTGTCGTCATTGATCCAGAATTTAAGGATAAAGGCAAACTGGATCCAGAGGGCATCTTTATATCTTCTGCTGAAAAACTTCCGGTCCGCAAGCTCAGTGCTTTCTATACCTTCGTTGATGATTTCCTCAGCGAAATGCTCAAAAATAGGCTTCACACCAGACAATACCTGAGGTGTATTGAATCCACGGTTTTGCTTGCTCAGGCTATAGATCACGAAGCTCCTTTGCTTTTTGAGCACTTCTACATAGCTGTAAAAAAAGGCGAGGACCTTATCTCTTGAGGAATAAGCGTTCCAGACCTCCTGCTGCTGCAGTGTATCTATGGTTTCTACGATAAACTCTACCCAGATGTTCTTTTCGATACTGTCGAATGATGCATAAAATTCGTAGAAATCCGATTCTGAGATCTTCAGTTTTTTAACGAAGCTGTAGACTGATTTAGGTTGTTCATCATGTGTCAGCACATAATCGATATACCCGTTTTTGATTTGAAGAGCAGTGGCCATATTGTTTTTATTGATATAACGTGAATGCCGGAACTATAGTTTTTCAAGCACTTAAAGTTAGGGCTTTATTCTATCATTATTTTGTAATAAAAGCTGCTCCGGCTGATTTGCCGGTTTCAATTTCAGTGCTTACTCATTTAATTGAATGGAATTGATTAGTTTTGAACCCGAATTGAAAAAGCGTCTTTTACATATTCACCGTGCAATTGCGGTTTTGTTGCTCATGGTTTTTGCCATGGCGCTCACGCCCTTTGCGGCATTTCACGATCACCATCACGAGGCACCTGTCTGCGTCAAAAATCACCAGGATTGCGGGCACAAGTTTCACATTCATGAGGGGGGCGACAACTGCCTGATCTGTAAAGCACACTTTGAAAAAAACTACGCCGTACAACAGGTTCAATGCCATTATTTTTCTATCACACGTACTTTCATGCCGGCTATGCCCCCGGTAAAAGGAAGCTATACTGAACTGATCAGCCTGTCCTTAAGGGGACCTCCTTTGGCTTAATTCAGCACGAGCGGATTTCCGCAATTCAATTGATCCATTTACCACAATTATCCAAACCATGGCCCGGGTGATGCTTTGCGTTGCCTGCTGACCATTTGGTTCATTTACGATTTTACAACACATGAAGAAAATACAATTATTATTGGCGATGCTGATGGCTATTGCCACCTATAGTTTTGCCAATGAACGCGCCGAATTTAAAGGCAAGGTCATTGATGCATCAACACAGGAGCCACTTGCAGGTGCGACAATTTACATCACTGATCTCAAGGCCATTACCACAACCAACCAGGCAGGTGAATTTACACTTAAAAATATCCCGGCTAAAGGCCGTTTCCTGCTTGAAGTACGTTATATTGGCTATAAAACGCATGCTGAAACCATAGACCTGGCTAGTGCGGGCAGACTCAGCGTCGCATTGGAACCTTCCATTGTCGAAAGCGCGGAAGTGGTGATTACAGGTTCCCCTTTTAGTTCAAACAACAAAACAAATAGTCTTTCGGTAGTTACCGTAGGAAAAGATAAGCTGATCCAGGCAGCAGGTACCAATCTGATTGATGCGGTAGCAAAAATACCGGGAGTAGCCCAGGTGAGCACCGGAGGTGCCATTTCGAAACCGGTCATCCGGGGACTCGGCTATAACAGGGTGCTAACTATGGTTGACGGAGCAAGGGAGGAAGCCCAGCAATGGGGAGATGAGCATGGCATTCAGGTAGACCAGTTTTCGGCTGCCCGCGTTGAGATCCTCAAAGGGCCGGCAAGTTTGCTGTATGGCTCTGATGCCTTGGGCGGCGTGATCAACATCATTGACGACCTGGTTCCTGCCCCTGGCATACACAATGGCGAATTCACCACGACTTACGCTACCAATAATGGCTTAAGCGCTTCCTCAGTAATGATGCAGGGCAACGACAATGGATTTGTCTACCGCGGACGTGTGTCCTATAAAAATGCCTATGGTTTTGGTTATAAAGATGCAGTAGTGCCCAATTCAGGATTCAACGAATTTAACCTCAACGGAATGATCGGACTCAACAAAAGCTGGGGTTATTCACACCTGACTTTTTCCCGTTTCAACACCAATGTGGGACTGGTGGAAGAAGGACCGGACGACAATGGCAATTACCTGGATGAAGAGGGGGCGGTTATCAGTCCTGCAGATGGACGCAAAAGAGGCCTGGGCTTACCCTTTCAAAACATCAACCATTATCGCGCAGCACTGAACAGCAATTTCATTTTGGGTAAAGGTCAGCTGAAAACAACCTTTGCCTTTCAGCGCAACCTCCGTAAAGAATTTGAAGAAAGTATGGATGAGCCAGGCTTGGATATCAATCTGAATTCTTATACCTATGACCTGAAGTATTATTTTCCGAATGCCGGGAAATGGGAACCTGCAATTGGCGTGCAGGGCATGTACCAGAAGAATGTAAATGAAGGAGATGAATTTCTGATCCCGGATTACAACAGCAATAACATTGGGGCTTTTGCTTATCTGAAGCGTAATTTTTCTAATGGGGCCATCAACATAGGGGCACGCTATGATTACAAAGAAGTGAAGGGGCAGGACCTGATGTTTGAAGGTGAGCAGGTATTCAATGGCTTTAACAACAAATTCTCTAATGTTTCAGGCTCCTTAGGCTTTGCATTTGAAGTGGCAAAAGACCTGGTGATTAAGGGAAATGCAGGTTCAGGGTTCAGGGCGCCAAACATCGCCGAACTGGGAGCGAATGGCCGCCATGAAGGAACCTTCAGGTATGAAATAGGAAATAGTAACCTGAAACAGGAAACCAGCCTGCAGTTTGATCTTGGTCTGGAGTATACTGCGCATCACATCACCTTTGGCTTGAACGGTTTCGCCAACCGCATCTTCAATTACATTTATCCAGGCAATTTCAGCAATGAGACGATCGATCTGGAAAATGAGGCTGGAGAAGTAGAAACACTACCTGTTTACCGTTTTGTCCAGACTAAAGCTGATCTGCTGGGTGCCGAAGCTTCTGTCGATTTCCACCTGATCAAATCGCTGCATTTCGAAAACTCTTTTGCCTATGTAAAAGGGATCAATAAGGCAGATGATAGTCCATTGCCCTTCATTCCTGCGGCCAGCCTCAACAATGAACTGAGATTTGAGCCCAGCATGAAAGGTCTGGACGGTGCTTACATTAAAGTTGGCCTGACCAACGTGTTTAAGCAAGGCAGGTTTGATAGCTTCGAAACCCAGACCAATGGTTACACCTTGCTGGATGCGGGAGTAGGTACAAGCATCAAAACCGCTAAAGGGAAGTTTAACCTATGGATCACTGGTCAGAACTTGTTGAACAAAGAATATTACAATCACTTGAGCAGGTATAAACTGGCAAATATTTACAATCCCGGAAGGAATGTGACTTTTGGCATTAGTGTGCCATTCTTGTAAGGGTGAATGAAAAGGGATGCCGCAACGCATCCCTTTTTTAATACAACAATTTTACATTGCTTTACTGTCATTTCGGAAGCCCTGTTTCAGGATAGCAGGAAATAATGCTTATGTTTAGAACTTTCAGTTCCTATTTATTGTTTTTCCGTAAATCTATACCTAATGATCAACAAAAACATAATTCTTGCCTTATTTCTCAGCCTTACTTGTTTGACACTCCAGGCGCAAAAAGCCGATACCTTATCCGTTACCCTGGAGAATGTGAAATATGCCTATCCGGTAAAATTTCTGCCCCTGAATGTAGAAGGACAGGATGTAAGGATGGCCTATATGGATGTGGCCCCGGCAAAAATGCCAAATGGGCGTACCGTGCTTTTGTTTCATGGCAAGAATTTCGGTGGCTACTATTGGACCAATGTGATCCAGGCCCTGAGTAACCGTGGATTTAGGGTAATTGTTCCCGATCAGATCGGCTTTGGAAAATCATCCAAACCTTTCATTCATTATAGCTTCCATCAAATGGCGAGTTGGAATAAGGCTTTACTGGATCATTTGGGAATTCCGAAAGCGAGTGTTTTGGGCCATTCAATGGGTGGTATGCTCGCTACGCGATTTGCGCTGATGTATCCGGAGCAAACAGAAAAACTCCTGCTGGAAAATCCGATCGGACTTGAAGATTACCGCCGTTTTGTTCCTTATGTAACCACTGAGCAGCAATACCAGACCGAACTGAAGTCTACCGCTGAAAGTGTCCGAAAATATTACCAGAGCTCTTATTTTACCGTATGGAAACCGGAATATGAAGAACTGGTACGTATTGCTGGCGGTGTTACAAATAGCGCCGATTTCCCGCGCTGGGCTAAGGTGGCTGCATTGACCTTTACCATGATCTACGAACAGCCAGTAGTTTACGAATTTTATAACATCAAGGTGCCAACGGTACTCTTTATCGGCAAAGAAGATAAGACAATCGTGGGTAAAGGTTTATTGAGTCCGGATCAGCAGGCCATCTATGGTCAGTACAAGCTGTTGGGAAAACAAACTGCAGCAAAAATTCCGGGTGCAAAGATCGTAGAGTTTGAAGCTTGCGGACACATTCCGCACATTGAAATCCCAACGGAATTCAATGTCGCACTACTGGGTGCTTTATAGTTAAATCTCCCGGGAGGCCGGGTCCTGTAGGAATATGGCAGATAATGCTTCATACAACTCCGGATGCTTATGGCTGAACTGATCTGGCTTTTCAAAGAAATATTCAGCTGCTACCGCAAAGAATTCGGCTTCATTGGTGATGGCGTAGGGGTTGATGTCTGATTTTCCTTTTTCGATCCGTTGCATCTCCTCATGGATCATCTTCAGCCAGGGGATGGTATACTCGTGTTTCATCAGGTTTTCCGGTACGCCGTCTGTAGCGCCATCTGATTTGTCGAGCAGGTGTACAAACTCATGGATTGCTGTGTTTTCCTTGTCTGATTTATTGGAAAAACCATGGAGCAATGCCGAGCGGGACAAAATCATCTGCCCGTTCATATAACCCGAGCCCACCATGCCCAAGATGCTCCTGTCTCCGCCTTCGTATTGAAAATCGGTATTGAAGGTGTCTGGGTACAACAATACATTGCTTAGATTTTTATATTTCCAGTCCGGAAAGCCAAAGACAGGAATAATGGCGCTGGATGCCACTAATAATTTATCCAGAGGTTCTACAGTTGTACCTACACCTTCAATGCGGACGTAACTCAGAAAGGACGAAACTTTCTCTTCAAACCTGATCCTTTCCTCCACATCAAGGTGTTGGTAGTAATGTACATGCTGGAACAGCAGCTCCTTGTCTGTTTCGCCCAATTGTACATAATTTTTTCGGCTATCTTTTCTAAAAATGAAATAGCAAACCAATAAGAGGATCGGGATCAGGATAAAGAAGCTTTCCATCAATTAGGCTTCAAGGATTTCTAACTGTGTCAGTACTTGCTCCCTTGTTACGTAATATGCTGCGTCGTTGACGATGCTTTCATAGACCGCATCAAATAACGACAGGTAATTTCCTTCCAATGAAGGTACAGCAGTAACGGTTTTGTTTCCGGATTCGTCTATCAATGTAAGTTTTCCTTCAGCACCTTTGGCTTCTATACCATAGCCCGGCTCATCCAGCTTCATACCTTTTAGCAATTGTTCTTCCTGACTATCTGACCGCTGTTTATGGAAAGATCCATTGGCCCCATGCAATACAAAGGCAGGAAGGGGATCCAGTAGCAGGAGGTTGGAGTGAACAAATACATTCACGCTGTTTGGATAGGCCAGGTGGATAGAGAAGTAGTCATCTACCTTAGTATCCGGCCTGTTTCTGCCGATGATCTTATGGAATGACTCAGGCTTACCAAAAATGCTGATGGCCTGATCCAATAAATGTGGTCCCAGATCATACATCAGTCCACTCGCAGCAATAGGCTCTTCTTTAAAAGTTTTGGCACCTATAGCGACACGGTAGCGGTCGTAACGGAAATGTACTTCATTGAGCTTACCCAATTGTCCGCTTTCGATGACATTGCGTACGGCAGTAAAATCGCTGTCCCAACGGCGGTTCTGGTAAAAGAAAATCTTGCGGCCCAACTCGTCAGCCAATGCAAACAGTTCTTTGGCTTCCGCTGAAGTCGCGGTGAAAGGTTTTTCTACCAGAATATCTTTACCCGCCCTGAGCGAACGGCTGGCATAATCATAATGCGTGTAATTGGGTGTGTTGATGATGATCAGTTCAATAGCCGGATCATCGATAATTTCATCTATCGTGTTGTAGCTTAGTATACCAGGGTAGTCTTTTTCTGCTTCTTTTTTGGAACGTTCCGTAATCGCATACAGTTTAAAACCGGGATGTGCATTTATGAAAGGTGCATGGAATACTTTTCCAGACATACCGTAGGACATAATGCCCGTTACAATTTCTTTCTTCATAGGCTAAAAATAGCAAATTATCTTTATGAAGCTGCGATGAGTTTTATCAATGTTACGAATTGTATCTTTGCCACATGAAGCCTGCGGAAATACATGCAAAATGGAAAGATTTGCAACACAAAATAGCTGAGGAATTTGATTCTGATATCCCAGATCTCAAAGTGATCCTCTTTTTAATTGGTGTTCAGGAATTAGGGAAAGGTCCGGGGAAATATAGCAAGCGCCAAAAAGAGGAGCTGATGCACATTGCTACCTGTCGCCTGTTGAGTGAAATGGGTTTCTACGAACTGGAGGGACTGGATCAGGATGGCTGGCCACATTGGAATCTGGTGAAACCCGTGCCTTCGTATGCCATGATGGAGCAGGAACTGCTGCTGAAATCTCTGGCCATCCAGTATTTCGCCGACATCTACGAAGCCTAAAAGTACCTGAGCATAAAGTAAAAAAAAAATCCGAAGTACATTAGTACGACGGATTTTTATGTTTTACATAGGTAGATGTAAAATGTTTTTATTTGCCTTGTTGCTGTGCTTCTTTTTTCAAGCTTTCGTTGGCTACGATCACTACTTCAACCCTACGGTTAGCAGCTCTTCCATCCTCAGTTGAGTTATCAGCAATAGGCTCAGAAAATCCTTTACCCAATGTGATTAAACGTGACGATGGTACGCCTTGTGACACTGCATAAGCTTTAACAGCTGCAGCTCTTCTTTCAGAAAGGCCCATGTTATAAGTTTCTGTTCCTTTATTGTCAGTATGACCAATGATCTTAATGTCTGTTCCAGGGTACTGGTTCAATGAACCTGCCAATGATTTCACATTTGATTTGGCCTGTGCTGTCAGATCTGATTTGTCAAATCCAAATAGGATGCCACTATCAAATTTCACAATGATACCTTCACCTTCACGAATTACCTCAGCATTAGGAATCGCATTTTGAATCTCTGCAGCTTGCTTATCCATCCTTTTTCCGATAAAACCACCGGCAGTACCACCTACTGCAGCGCCGATGATGGCGCCTACAGCCGTATTACCCGCTTTTTTACCGATAATAGCGCCAATTACACCACCTGTTGCTGCACCAATACCTGCTCCTTTTTGTGTTTTAGTTAAACTATCGCAACCTTGAAATGCCATGGCACCAAGAGATAAGGCGATACTAAATGTTGCTATTTTAAATTTTGAAGTAATCATAACGTAATTATTTTATTTGTGTTCAGCGTAAATCAAACCTAATGCCAGTTTTGGTGTTTACGACCGGATAGGGTTGATTTTGCTGCGTACGAAGCTTATTGCACTGAAAATCATCAGGCTAATTTTGGTAACAAAAGCGTTGCTGACTATAATTTAGTACAAGTTTAGTCAGAGAAATAGGCCTCTAATTCCCTTAATGTATTTTCGTCAGTGTGGAAGTCTTTTATAATCAGGCCTTTTTCTACCAGGATGATCCTGTCACAAACGTCAGTGACATGATTGAGGTCGTGACTGGAAATCAGGGTAGTCATTTTTGTTTCGGCCTTCAGAGATTTCAATAAAGATTTGAGCCTGATTTGTGTGGTGGGATCAAGGTTAGCGAAAGGTTCATCGAGGATCAGAAGTTCAGGATTTTGCATCAGTGCTGCGGCAATACCGATTTTATTTTGATTTCCTTTGGAAAAATCCCGGATGTACTTCTTCTTGCGCAGGATTTCATCGTTAAAAAACTCCTGGTAGCTGTTCAGGTAGTCCAGTACATGTGCTTCACTGAAATTATGGAGACTTCCTATAAAGAAGAAATATTCTTCCGCTGTGAGGTAGTCGATGAGGTAACCTTCGTCGAGGTAGGAGGCGGTGTAGTTTTTCCACTGATCCGAATGGGCTACGTTTTCTGCCTTAGAAAGTACTGCGCCTTCATCGGGCCTGATGAGGTCAAGCAACATCCGGAATAGCGTGGTTTTACCTGCACCATTATTGCCCACTACGCCAATGGTTTCCCCGGCATTGATCTGTAATTCGGGAATGTCGACTACCGTACGCTGCCCGTATTTCTTTTTTAGTTGTGAGATTTCTAAAATCATGATTTTTGTCTGAAGCCTTCGGCGATGGTATATTTTCTTTTATTGAATGCTCCCAGGATAAACGACACCCAGTAGCTCCTGCTGATCAGCGCTGTAAATCCGGCAAAAGCAAGGAAGGCCAGGCCCCAATACGGTTTTCCGGAAATGGAGAAAGGCAGGTAAAAGAGATAAGGAAGGAGGAAGTAAGGGATCATGAGCACAAACTGGCTGGCACTCAGTCCCTGGTAGTTGAATGTAGAGCCCTTACTCATGTCTATGGACTTGTAGTTTCTGGTTGCGAAATAGAGGACGACTACTGTTCCGATTCCAACATTGTAGAGATAGGCTGCAAATTGTACAGCCAGGATCTTCCAGCTGATGAAGCCATAAAAGCTAATCAGTACGGTGGTTAAAGTAGACATTAATGTGAAGAGCAGAAACTTCGCTTTGATGAAATTGCGCAAATTGGTTTTATTGACCAGCAGACCATCAAAATGTGCGCCCTGCCAGCCGAACATAAACTGGCCGTAAATTGTGACCGCGCTTCCTGTCATAAAGACAGCAGCAAATAACACCATGTCCAATTGATCCTTGGCCAGTACTTCTTTTTTGTAAAAAAGGAAACCGTAGAAAATAAAGAATGCGCTCATGGAAAGCGCAGTCCTGGTGCGCTTATGTCTCAACATCAGTTTCAGTTCCAGGGCAGCCAATGTGCCCACTTCTCCGAATCGGCTAAAGAAGGGATAGTTCGTGCTTGCTTTTTTCTCTTCTGCTGCACCAAGTTCTTCTGCATATAAATTACTTCGCAAGTATTTGGCATTCCATAAAAACATCAATGCTGCTGCGGCACTGAAGCCCAATGCCAGTAATGGTTGCTCGGTGATGGATTCAAATACCCGGTTGGAGATTGCCGATATAGAAAAGATCCGGTAGTGTTCCAATGCGGCAATTAGGGCGATGACCAGGAGTGTAATCAGGGTATACCTGCTGCTGTTGACACTAAGTCTCTTGATGTACAATGCGGTATAATTGTTGAAAATGACCAGGGAGAGGATCGACACCACATACATAAGGGAAACAAAAGAACCATGAATGTCTGAGATGTAAGTACAGGAAAAAGGCAGCAGGAGGATCAGTGGCAGGATATTGAAGGCGCTAAACAAAGACCGGGCATTCAGGAAGCGTACAATCTTTCTTTTGGAAATCCTAAGGTGCAGGTAGGGAACAATGCTGAGGGTGGGCAGTTCCTGCAGTTGTATGCGCATTAAAAAATCCAGTGCAAAGTAATAGATGATGTAACTGTTGAATACCGTTTCTACGTCTTTGCCTGGAAAAAAATTATCTGCCCAATATTCCAGCCTAAGGCCCAGAACAAAAGCAAGCAATAGCAGACAAAGGATCATTAGCCCCATCAGGATGTTGGCAGCTATAGTGCCCCCTTTGCTTTTCGATCGCCAAAAGGCTTTCCATTGTTGACTTAAAAATGTGCTGAGCATCTAGTAATTGTATTTATTTTTCCAGTTCTGCCTTAACTTTTCTCTCAATTTCTCTTCTGCCGGATTTTTCCCCGGATCATAGAGTTTAGTGCCGCTCAGCTCATCAGGGAAATATTCCTGTGCAGAGAAGTTTCCTTCATAACCATGGGAATATTGGTAGTCTTTACCATAACCAATGTTTTTCATCAATTTTGTCGGCGCATTGCGGATATGTAATGGGACTGGCAAATTGCCAGTTTGTTTCACCAGGGACTGTGCTTTATTTATGGCTTCATAAGAAGCATTGCTTTTTGCTGAGGATGCCAGGTAGGTCACGGCTTGCGAAAGGATGATTCTGGATTCGGGAAAGCCAATCACATTGACTGCCTGAAAACAATTGTTGGCCAGTAGCAAGGCATTTGGGTTGGCATTGCCGATGTCTTCGGAAGCCAGAATGAGCAACCTGCGGGCAATAAATAAGGGGTCTTCCCCGCCTTCAATCATCCGTGCCAGCCAGTAGACCGCAGCATTGGGATCGCTGCCCCTGATGGATTTGATAAATGCAGAAATGATATCATAATGTTGTTCCCCTGCCTTGTCATACAGCGCCAGGTTTTGCTGGGCATGCTGGAGCACGTTCTCATTGGTCAATACAATCTTATTTCCGCCGATGCCATTAACCGCAATCTCCAGAACGTTGAGCAATTTCCTGGCGTCACCTCCCGACAAGCGGATCAGTGCTTCGTGTTCTTTGATGGTGATGTTCTTTTCTTTGAGAATGACATCTTCCTTAATGGCTGTTTGCAGGAGCCCGGCGAGTTCATTTTCATCAAGTGCTTTCAGGATATAGACCTGACTTCTCGACAGCAGTGCGGAGATGACTTCAAAAGAAGGGTTCTCTGTGGTCGCGCCGATGAGGGTAACCAGTCCGCGTTCGACTGCACCCAGCAAGCTGTCCTGCTGAGATTTGCTGAAACGGTGAATCTCATCGATAAACAGGATCGGCAGTCCAAGCAGGCTATCCTTCAAAGCTGCCGCCTTATCAATCACTTCCCGGATGTCCTTCACACCCGAATTGATGGCGCTGAGATTGAAAAAAGGTCTGTCGAGTGTATTTGAAATGATGGAGGCAAGCGTAGTTTTACCCACACCTGGAGGCCCCCAAAAGATCATAGAAGGCAGTTGCCCGCTTTGTATGGCTTTTCTGAGCACAGCGTCCGGGCCTACAATATGTTTTTGACCAACATATTCGTCCAGGCTTTGCGGCCGCATGCGTTCAGCTAAGGGAGGTAGGTTTTGCATACTAGTAAAGATACAAAACCCCCGGTATTATGCCTTCTTTTTGAAGAATTTGCGTTTAGGTTTCCCTGATGATGCTCCTGCTGGTCTATTACCTGATGAACGGCCATGTGCTGGTTTCGTTTCGGTAGAAACCGGGATGTTAGCCAAATGCTCTGGAACGGAAATCCTTGGGATCTCCTTCTCTATCAGTTTCTCTATGCTGGCCAGCTTGCGTTTATCTCTGGCATTTACCAAAGTAATTGCTGTACCCTTTGTTGCTGCCCTTGCGGTCCGTCCGATCCGGTGTACATAGTCTTCTGCATCATGAGGTACATCGAAGTTGATCACCAGGTCTATACCTTCCACATCAATACCCCGGCTCAGTACGTCTGTGCCAATGATGATCGGAAGCTGCCTGTTCTTGAACTTCAATAAAATCTCTTCTCTTTCCTTTTGTCCAAGGTCGGAGTGGAAAGCTTCTGCTTTCAGTCCAAGCCCCCTGAATACCTTACCCAGGTTTTTCACCTTCTCCTTTGTAGAAGCAAATACAATGATGCTTTTATAATCTCCGGATTTGAGTATCTCGGTCAGCAGAGGGACTTTTTGCTCATCGTAAGCCATATAGACTTGTTGAGAGATGCCCTCCGCAGGTTTGGAAATGGCCAGACTGATCTGTTCCGGATGTTCCAGCAGGTTGCCTGCCAATTTCCTGATCTTAGGTGGCATGGTTGCCGAAAACATGACCGTCTGTCTTTTCTTGGGCAGGTAACTCACAATGCGCATGATGTCATCGTAAAAGCCCATATCCAGCATCCGGTCGGCTTCATCCAGTACCAGGTGTTCCAGTTTGTCGAGTTTCAGTACACCTGAAGACAAATGTGAAATCAAGCGGCCCGGAGTGGCAATGATGATGTCTACGCCTTCACGCATCGATCGTTTCTGTTGCTCATAGGCAATCCCATCGCCACCACCATATACCGTTAGTGAACTGATATTGGTGAAATAGGACAGTGCCTCTACCTGAAGGTCAATCTGCTGTGCCAGTTCTCTGGTTGGAGCCAGGATCAGGGTATTGTTGTGCCGTTCTTCCGTCCCGGCGATCATGTTCATGATCGGGAGTAGGTAAGCACCTGTTTTTCCTGTTCCTGTCTGTGCGCAGGCGATCAAATCCTTTTTGCTTAATATGAGCGGGATAGCTTCTTGCTGAACCGGCGTGGCATTGCGAAAACCCATCGCCGATAAACCCTCGTATAAATCAGGGTTGAAGTTAAAATCTTTAAAATCCAATCTACTTTTGTATTATTAGTATTTACCGTATAAAAGTAACCTTTTTATTTGGTTTTATTCTTATCGGCATAACCAAACACCTTTTGCAGCAATGTAGTAGACCTCGATCCGATGTTTTCCCGGATCTTTAATTCCTCCTGGGCTACCTGGACGAACATTCCGTCTATTGCTTTCTGGGCCACGTAAGCGGAAAGATCTGTATTTACCGGTTTTACCAAAGGGATTTTATTGTATTGACTGGCTGCGTCGCCCCAGTATTTGGTTGCGCCTACTTTACTTAAACTTGCCGTAATCACCGGTCTGAATTTTTCCATCAATTGCGCAGTGGTTACTCTTTTAAAATACGAGGTGGCTGCATCTTTATTGCCCAGCAGGATATTTGTGGCATCTGCTATGGTCATCTGCTTGATGGCGGAGATGAAGATTGGCTTCGCCTCCTTAGCTGCATCTTCAGCAGCGCGGTTCAGGCTGGTGATCACATTGTCTGCCAGAGAATTCAGTCCGATACTGCGCAAAGTCTTTTCTACCTTCTGGGCTTCTGGTGGGAAAAGGATCTTTACCGCCATATTTCCCAGAAAGCCGTCCTTTGCAGAAAGCAGGTCTGCACCTCTCGTGGTCCCAATTTCCAGCGCCTGTTTCAGGCCCAGGCCAATTTCTGTGCTGGTCGGGTTTCCTCCCGTAGGGATTTGTTTGATGATGTTGCCAAGCTGCGACTGGCTTTGCACGTCGCAGCTATTGAATAGAAGCCCGCTCAGAAAAGCGAGGGAAAGAAGTTTCAGGTATTTCATCGTCTTTATTTATCAGACGAAGATAACAATTCCCCTGCCACGTTTGAATCCAGTCCGGTATATTTCCTGATCAGCCTGTTCATTAGGGCATTCAGCTGCTCTACCTGAAAGCTGCCGGTTGTCGGTTTAAGGTGTGAGTTTCCTATCCCGCTGTCGTCTGTGAGGAATACATAGGTGCCGTTGGTACTCATCGCCATGAATCGCATCAGGAATTCTGTGTTTTTGTCGATACCACTCGCAACGACCGGGATCAGGGTAATGCCCTTGGCTGCGGCTTCTTTTACACTGCGTTGCAGGCTGCCGATTCGTTTTTGGTCGTGATGCGGGGGTGCGTCCAGGATCATGAACATCAGTTTTGCTGATGGACGCTCAGTTGTCCATTGCTGTTGATAGATTGCGCTTTCCATGGCTTCTTCTACAGCTTCCTCAAAATCGCCGCCACCAGAGGCAAATTGTTTGGACAGGTTGGCTTTTACTGCCATCAGGTTACCATCAAAACCAAAATCCCTCACCACATATTCATCCCCCTGATCCCGGTAAAATACAAGACCTGTGCGGGTATTCAACTGATTTCCCCTGTTCAGTCGGCCAATGATGTCTTCGAGTTCTGATTTCAGATAAGCGATTTCATCCCCCATCGAACCGGTAGCATCTACCATGAATAGGACATCGAGGTTTTTAATTTTTTCTGCTGTACGATTCAGGGTAATCTCCACATTCACGACATCGGCAGCAAAGTCTTTGTTGTACAGTAACGTTCCATCTGCCGAATTAACTGTGAGGGTAAAGCGTTCTCTATCATTGCTGTATACAGCCGGCCATAATTCGGCTTTCCCTTCAAAATTGCTCTGGGCTTTCCAGACTGCTGTACCTTTCTTCAGGACAGTCACCGTATAGCCGGTCAGCGCTTGTTGTTGTTTATTTTTAAGGCGGACTCCAACACGGTTAGCGGTGTAGAACTGCCAGTACGATTGTTTGTCAGACCATTCCTGATTGCGCATCAGATCTTTCCAAAAGTCCCAATGGCTTACGTCATTCCATTCCCCTGCTGTGAGGAGGTTAGACTGTGGTCTGGGTTCTGTTCTTCCTGGTTTAATTTCTTCGTCCAGCACCGGTCTGGGTGCTTTTTTAAATGGCTTTTCCTTACTCATTGCAATGCCGGCCACTCTTCCTGCAAGCGACTCGCTTACAGGGGCTACACCGCGAATTTTAACTTTTTCTGAGGAACTGAGGACTGTCCTCGAAGAACTTGTGCTCAGGGCCTTGGGTTCCGCGAAACTCAGAACAACGTCTTCTCTCAGTGATTCTTCCGCTGCTAGTGATACGTTGATCACCTTATGCTCCCTTACTTCTATAGTTGCTTTTACAAAGCCAATATAACTGAACACTAATGCACTTTCTTTATCATCAATATTGATGGCGTATTTGCCATCGTCATTGGTTTTGGCTTTGGACTTACCGCTGAGTCCTGATACCATTACATTTGGAAGTGGTTTCCCGCTGTTTTTTTCTTTAACAATTCCTGTTATGGTTCTTATCCGGCTCGGTCCTGATTTGAAGGCTGCAAATAACAAGACAATTAGCATGGGCAATAATATCTTCTTCATGGCTTTTGTTTTTTTAATGATGTGGGCTTTAAAGAAATTCCATAGCTTCTCGAAAAATATTTTTATACTTGAGAAATTTATGCCCTAGTCAGCCTTGAAATTCATTAAAAACAATAACCGGATCCGGGAGCAGGATGATGCTGCTCTGATTGCCAGCTACAAAGCGACGGGCGATCTGGAGGTATTGGGTGTATTGTACAATAAGTACATGCACCTGGTTTTCGGGGTTTGCCTCAATTATTTGAAGGATGAAGAACAGAGTAAGGATGCGGTGATGCAGATCTTCGAGGAGTTGGTTTTGAAACTGAAGCTTCATGAAGTGCAGAATTTCAAAAGCTGGCTGCATGTGCTTACCAGAAACCACTGTCTCATGGCACTCCGTAAAAATTCTAAGCAGACAACCGTTTCATTAGAAGATACTTTTGTGGAAAATACGGAAATTGTGCATCTTGATATCGATGATACAAAGGAGCGTCAGTTGACCGTTATGGAAAAGTGCATGGAGACATTACCTGAAGAGCAGCGTGTGAGTGTGGATTTGTTTTATTTGCAAGAGAAATGCTATAAAGAAGTGGCAGATATTACCGGCTTTGAGATGACTAAAGTGAAGAGCTACATTCAGAATGGTAAGCGTAACCTGAAAATTTGTATAGAAAGGAACAGTAGTGAATAAGGATTGGATAGATATATCGGTTTTAGAGGATTACCTGGAGGGTAAGCTGGATGCGAAAGCCATGAACAGGGTAGAGCGGGAAGCTCTGGAAGACCCCTTTGTTGCTGAAGCATTGGCTGGTCTTAGTGAGTCGCCCCGACGTTCCCTTGATGCAATGTCGCTACTTCAAAAGCAATTGAGGGAGCGGGTGTCTGAACAGCAGGTTTACAAAAAACGCAGCCTGATCACCTGGCAACGACTGAGCATTGCAGCTACAGCAGCAGTGATGTTTATCTCCGTGAGTGTGATCTTTTGGATGAGGGAAGATAACAGGCGTAAGGAGCTGGCAGCATTGCCTAAGAAAGTAGATGTCAACCTCGCACCGAGAAAAGAAAATAATGCACCAATTGTCGCTTCTGCAGTACCTGCTGTTGAAAATAAAGATTCATTGGCTGCCGACCGTACAGCTGTCGTAATCGACCGGGCAATCCAAGCTAGTAAAAAGGAGACCTACGCCAGTTTGAAAAAGAAACCTAATGTGCCGTCTCCTTCAGCCCCTCAGGATGTGAGTTTGAATGAAGTCGCTATAGTAGGTTATAAAGCAGAAGGAAAGCGCGCTGTAGCGTATTCTTCATCACGATTGGTCATGCCGGATAGTAGTAAGCACCTGAACGAAGTTGCGGTGACAAGCTTTGGTCGAAGTCCGGATACCAACATTTCCAAGGCGCTTGCGGGAAAAGTCGCGGGTGTGCAGACCGAAAAGAAAAATATCATGATCAGGGGAATGGCTTCAGCTTCATCAGTTTCAGGAGCTTTTAGTCCAGTCGGGGGCTGGGATAAATTCCGGGAATACCTGAAAAAGAAAAACCGGTTCAGCAATGAAGCCAAAACCGGTAAATCTGTTGTTCTTTCCTTTAATCTGGATAAGAAAGGCAAGCCTGAAAACATCAAAGTGTTGATGGGCATTGCCGAAAAATATGATCTGGAGGCTGTACGTTTACTGCAAAAAGGTCCGAAATGGAACGCTTCTGAAGCGCAGGACAAACAACTCTTTGTTAATATAGACTTCTAAAAGAACAAGTGAACAATGCTGTAAACAATTGCGGCTAAAGTAGCGGATACGGGTATCGTCAGTACCCATGCCCATAATAAGCTTACGGTAACGCCCCAACGTACCGCAGATACCCTTTTCAACAAACCAACACCGACAATAGATCCTGTGATGGTATGCGTAGTGGAAACAGGAATACCGAAGTGTTCTGTAATACCCAGGGTTACAGCACCTGCAGTTTCTGCAGCTACACCTTCAAAGGCATTCACTTTAGTGATCTTTGAACCCATTGTTTTCACAATTTTCCAGCCACCACTCATTGTACCCAGTGCGATCGCAGCATAACAGGAGATAGGAATCCATTCCGGCATGGCATCCCCAGTTTTAAGGACGTTGGAAGCTACCATGGCGACATAGATGATACCCATTACTTTCTGTGCATCGTTACCACCATGGGTGAAGCTGAGTGCAGCGGAGGAGATCAACTGTAGCCTTTTAAACCATTTTTCCGCGACAGAAGGCCTGGCATTTTTAGAAATATGAAGGATGATGATCGAAATGATCACGGAGATGACCATACCGATTACCGGTGCCAGTACTATAAAGGCAACTACTTTTAAAATAGGTGCAAGGTTGATGGCCGACATGGCATTGGCGCCAAGCGTGACAGCCTTGGCCATACCAGCACCTGCAAATCCACCGATCAGGGTATGCGAAGAACTGGAGGGGATACCGAACCACCAGGTAAATAAGTTCCAGGTGATCGCGGCAAGCAAGCCCGCAAGAATCACTTCCAGTGTAATGAAATTTTCTACTACCGTTTTTGCGATAGTGTTGGCCACTTTGTGGTCCGTGAAATAAAAATAAGCGGCAAAGTTGAACAATGCTGCCCACAATACAGCCTGAAAAGGCGAAAGCACTTTCGTAGATACGATTGTTGCAATCGAGTTGGCCGCATCATGAAAGCCGTTTATATAGTCAAAGGCAATAGCCAGTACAATTACAACGACCAATAAGGTAGTTACCATTTTTTGAAGGTTTAAGCGTTCTTTACCAAAATAGATTCCAACACGTTTGCTGCATCTTCACATTTATCTGTAGCCATTTCTAATGTCTGCAGTACTTCTTTCTGTTTGATCAGTTCGATTGCGTTAGTCTCAAATTCGAATAAACGGGCAATGGCCAGGTTACATACGTAATCTGCCTGGTTTTCACCGCTGTTGATCCTTACGCAGGCATCAGCAATTACACGGATGTTTTTAAAGCTTCTCAATTCTTTGATCGCTTTTTCCAGATCCGTACACATTTCCACCAGTAATTCAGCCAGTTTGATCATGGCATCACCGATGTTTTTCACATTATATAATTCGATGTTGCTTGCCGAGGCATGAATGTAATCTGCGATATCATCTACAGCGCTGGCCAGTGCATGGATATCTTCCCTGTCAAAAGGCGTGATGAAGTTTTTACTAAGTTCAAGGAAAATGGAGTGAGTAATGTCATCTCCTACGTGTTCCAGACGTTCTACCTCTTTGATGTATTCCTTGCGCTTTTCTACGTCTGTTGCGCTTAGAGCAAGAAGCAAAGCCTCAGAAATCTTCAATACATTGCTTCCTGCCTGTTCGAACAGGGGCTGAAATTTTTTGTCTTTTGGGGTAAAAAACTTAAAAATACTATTCATCTTGTCTATAAAATATGATACAAAAGTATGAGTGTAATGTTAAGTTAGTGTTAACTGTTAAGTTTTTTTAACACGCTTAACGCTGCTAACCAATTTTTTCCAGTGTAAATGCAAAAGTAGTCCCGATCTGCAAAGTGCTCCTGACGGAAATGATCTGTTCATGCGCTTCCAGAATGTGTTTAACGATCGCGAGTCCCAGTCCGGTTCCACCTTCTTCTCTTGAACGGTGTGTGTCTATACGATAGAATCGCTCAAATAGACGGGGCAAATGTTTTTCATCAATGCCGATGCCATCGTCCGTAACCTCTATCAGGTATTGATCGTGGAGTTCAAAGATCTTGATCGCCGTGGAACCTTCCTTCTTTCCATACTTGATGGAATTTTCGATCAGGTTGACCATCACCTGTCTCAGTTTTTCCCGGTCGGCCCTCACAAAGGCAGGATGCGTATATTTTTCCTTGAAAGAGAGGGTGATTCCCTTGCCTTTTGCTTTGTCTTCCAACAGCTCCATTACTTCCCGGGCCAGGTGAACAAAATCAAACTTCTCATAATTGATCGGGATCTCTCCTGTTTCCAGTTTAGAGATGGAATCCAGGTCATTGATCAGGTAGCTTAAACGCTCTACATTATTTTCTGCCTTTTTCAGGAATTTAACCGCCATGTCCGGATCATCTACGATGCAATCCTGCAAGGTTTCGATATAGCCCTGTATGGCAAAAAGAGGTGTTTTAAATTCATGGGAAACGTTAGATAGAAATTCCTTCCTGAACTGCTCTTGTTTTTTCAGCAGTTCAATTTCCCTTTTTTTCTGACCTGCCCATTCTTTTACTTCCTGTTCTACATCATTGATTGGATCTGAACTCACATATTCGCCCAGGGCATCTTTCAGATCTTTGCCCAATTTCAGGTTATGGATCAATTTGTAGATCAGGACAATTTTAGAATAAATGTATTTCTCCAGGAGGTAATAAAAAACGACAAAACAGGTAATAAAAGAGACGCCGAAAGAAATCAGCATGAAATACCAGCTGTGCTGGAAGTAATAATTGACCAAGCCTATAGAAAGCGCTACGGCAAATGCGGTGATAAAGACCAATAAGCTTAATTTCATCCCAATAATGTATTCCTGTAAGAATAAGCGCCTACATTGCCAGCAATTTACAAGTAAAATCTTTATTTGTCCTGCTTTTCCGTAAGATATTTCCAATATCTTTTGGGTACATGCTGCACATGGAGTTTGGTGTTCTTTCTTGCCACGATATTCGTACTTTTAAAATAATCTTTCCAAAGCGTGGCATAGAGCGCTTCCTTTTCAGAGAGCAGGTTTTTTGCAGGTTTACTCAATGTCTTTTGAGCCGCAGCATCCATTTGGATCTCTTCTACTTTTTCCAGGTCGTAAAAAAGTCCATAATGCCGCTTCAGGTCATAAATGATCCATTGCTGGTCGGCATACCGGTTTTTAAAATGCTGCATAATCAGCGGAAGTACATTATAATCGGGGTCTATACCGCAATAGAACATGCCGTCTGCAGTGTGCTGGAAACGGATAAAAGCTTCCATCCTGTGTTTTTCCCGCTCTACCTTTCTTGCCGTCTGGGCCACATGGAGCACATGCGGATTGCCATAGTTATCCTCCGCACCTTCCGGATTCAAAAAAAGATAACAGGCAAATTCAAAGAGGCTGGAATACGCTTCCGGACTTTCTGAAAGAAAGGTGCAATAAAACTTACGCATCCAGCCTTTGTCGAGCTTAGCCTGCAGCCCCTTCCACACCCGGTCGGCCTTCTTTTCATCTGGCTGTACCGCGAAAACAGTTGTAAATGCATCAGGCTGATGGTGTTGCTCCAATTGCAGGAGAATCTTGCCCGGCTTGCGCTCAAACCATTCGAATACTGCACAGAGTAAACTTTCCAGGCTGCCATCTATCAGGTAGATCGTCATCTTTTTTGCGTTAAAACAGGATCATCTGCTGACTGCCGGCTTTTTGGTACTTGCTTTGGCTTTCTGCCAGGATGAAAGCCTTGATCTGTGTACCCTGGTAATCCTTCAACTGAAATGGCGTATCTGCACAGGTGATGAAATGTTTTGCGCGATTATACGCCACACCAATCTTTTTCAACTGGTCTGAGCGCAGACGGCCGAACTTTCTGGCCTGCACAATCTTTTGCGCAGAGCTCACACCAATTCCTGGTATCCGCAGGATCATTTTGTAGGCGGCCACATTGATGTCGACAGGAAAAAACTGCAGGTTACGCAAGGCCCAACTCAATTTGGGGTCAATGTCGACATCCAGATGCGGATTGCTGTCGTTCAGCAATTCATTGACATGAAAGCCATAGAACCGCATCAGCCAATCGGTTTGGTACAGCCGGTTTTCCCGGATCAATGGAGGCTGGGAACCCAGAACAGGCATTCTGCTGTCATTGCTGATCGGGATATAACCCGAATAATAGACTCTTTTCAGAGAGAAATCCTTGTAGAAGGCAGCAGCCGTATGCATGATGTCTTTGTCGGTTTCCGGTGTGGCGCCAATGACCATCTGGGTACTTTGTCCGGCCGGAACGAACTTAGGAACACTTTTGATCAGTTTCTTTTCGTCTTTCAGTTGTATGATCTGACTTTGCACAAAACCCAGCGGCTTTCTCACATCTTCATGACTTTTCTCAGGTGCCAAAAGCTTCAATCCGCTTTCCGTAGGCATCTCCAGGTTAATGCTCATCCTGTCGGCATACAGTCCGGCTTCCCGTATCAGTTCTTCGCTGGCCCCCGGGATGGTTTTCAGGTGTATGTAGCCATTGAAACGTTCTTCCAGGCGTAATTTTTTAACCACCTTTAACAGACGTTCCATGGTAAAATCAGCATTCTTAAAAATACCTGAACTGAGGAAAAGTCCCTCAATATAATTGCGGCGATAAAAATTGATGGTCAGGGATACCACTTCTTCCACGGTAAAGGCGGCACGCTCGATGTCATTGCTCTTGCGCGAGACACAAAATGCACAATCGTAAATGCAATGATTGGTCAGCAATATTTTAAGGAGGGAAACACAGCGCCCATCTTCTGTATAAGTATGGCAAATGCCTGAACTGTGACTGTCGCCCAGGCCCTTATTGTCATTTTTTCTCGTTCCCCCACTGGATGAACAGGAAACATCATACTTCGCCGCATCGGCCAAGATATTCAGCTTTTCTCTAATCCGTTCAGACATATCGCTATATTTTACTAACAAATATAGCAACAAAAACTAATTTAATTAGTTTTTGTTCTTTTCCTTATATTAAACTTCGGAATAGAATTGTTCAAGGTAGCTCAGCATGAACTCATGCCTTTGCTCCGCGATCCGTTTTCCTTCCTCTGTTTTCATCAAATCTTTCAACAACAGTAACTTCTCATAAAAATGATTGATCGTAGGTGCTGTAGAATTTTTGTATTCCTCCTTGCTCATGTTCAGATTGGGCTTGATCCCCGGATCATAAAGCACCCTGTTTTTATAGCCACCATATGTGAAGGCGCGTGCAATCCCAATAGCGCCAATTGCATCCAGACGGTCGGCATCCTGCACAATATCCAATTCGCTTGATTGGAAGTTCACTACACCCAGGCTTGCTTTATAGCTGAGGTTGCGGATGATCTGCTGCACATGTACGATGAGTTGCTCATCCAGGGCCAGGCTGCTCAGAAAATCTCCCGCCATACGCGGGCCGATTTCTTCATCACCATTATTGAACTTCGGATCTGCAATGTCATGGAGTAACGCTGCCAGGGCCACAATTAAGGCGTCGCCCTTTTCAATGGCATTGATCTTTTGCGCATTGTGGAATACCCTTTCTATATGGAACCAGTCGTGCCCGGCTTCAGCATCGGCCAATGTGGCTTTTACAAATGAAATGGTTTTGTCGATGATCTCTTGCATTAGTCATTTGCTTTTACAGGTCTTTCCTCTTCCGGTCTTCTGCTGCCATCATACAGTTCATATTCCAGCATACGACAATCCAGTTTTCCATTATAAAACTCAATCTTACGTGCGGCTTTCAAGCCGATTTTTTTAGCCAGATCCGGATTTCCTGTGAAAATATAACCGAAATATCCTTTGCAATGCTGTTTCATGAAATCGCCCATGCGTTTGTAAGTCAGTTCCAGTTTGGAGTGTACACCCAGACGTTCACCGTATTCAGGATTAAACATCACAACGCCTGTCCCTGTATCAGGAACCTGTGTTTCAGCAAAGTCGCAAACTTCAAAAGTAATCAGGGTATCTACTCCCGCGGTTTTTGCATTCTTCCGGCTCACATCTACAGCATCTTCAGAGATATCTGTAGCGATGATCTGCAGGTCGACGTTCTTGATTACCTGGTCCTTCAGGATCCGGCGTTCAGCAAAGAACTCCTGTTCGTCATAGCCCATAATGTGCATAAATCCATAATTCATGCGGAATAAGCCGGGTCTGCGGTTGGTAGCCAGCAAAGCCGCCTCAATGGCCAGCGTGCCGGAACCACACATCGGATTCACAAAGGGCGATTTTCTGTCCCATTTGCTGCTCATGACTACGCTTGCGGCAAGGGCTTCCAGCATTGGGGCTTTTCCCGGGATTTTGCGGTAGCCATGCTTGGCCAGGGTTTCGCCGGAGGTATCTATAAATATGTCGGCTTCACTGTCTTTCCAGTACAAATGTACTACCGCTTTGTTGGCATCTGAGCCCGAATTCGGACGGATGCCTTTTTTATCTTTGATCCGGTCTACGATGGCATCCTTTACCTTTAGATTCGCAAACAAGGGAGTGGTGATCGTCGGGTTATCCACATTGGAAGTTACAGAAAAGTAACCTGAAAAATCAATCAGCTCTTCCCATGCGATATCTACGAGTTCCCGGTAGAGTTCTTCCGGATTATTGGCTTTAAAGCTAGTCAGGCAGTATAAAATCTGACTGGCACACCTGAGGTTCAGGTTGAGTTTGATACATTCCGTAAGCGTAATGTTCAGCTCTACGCCCGTAGGGAAATCCCTAACGATGTCGTAGCCCAGTTCTTTCACTTCTTCAACCAGATAGGGCGAAAGGCGTTTGTTGCAGGTGATGATCACCTTACTTTTTGTGTGGAAAACTTGCATAATTAATTCTACGAAGTTATCAATAAAAATATAGAGATTTGAACTTCGGATAAGAATAAAAAAGTATTTGATATGGAAATTAAAGGAAAAGTGCACGAAATTGGTGCATTACAGCAGGTGAGTGAAACTTTTAAGAAACGTGACCTGATTATAGAATATGCAGAGAACCCGACTTATCCTGAATACATCAGGTTTGAGGCATTACAAGATAAAACAGCGTTGTTTGATACTTTGAAACAAGGCGATGATGTTGAAGTATCCTTTAATCTACGCGGTCGTCCATGGACAGACAAAGCCGGAAAAACTTCTTATTTCAACAGCTTAGTGGTATGGCGTATCAATGCACTGTCTGCTACCGCAGCCGCTGCAGCTCCTACTCCAGCTTACGCACCTCCTGCAGACCTGAACAGTTCAGCAGCAGAGGATGATGATCTTCCTTTCTAAAAAGACCTTTTTTAAATAAACAAATTGACCATCGTGCCGCCCTTCAACAGGGGCGGCATTTTTTTTGGTTTTAATTAAGCAATGATGGATTCCAGTTTGCCCCGGATGTCGGCCGGTGAGTAATTCACCGATTTCAGCGTTTTGTGGTCGTTGGACCGGTAGATCAGGAACAATTCCTGTTCTTCTTTGTGATAAGCATCACACTGATGGTTTTTGCGGTAATGCTGAATGGTCTGCTCGGCTTCTTCCAGCGATTTGCAGGCCTTGCTCATATTGGAGCGGTGCACTTCATCGAACAGTTCCTTGAAGCGGTGTCCTAGGCCAAACTCCAGGATCGCTCCGCTCAATACATATTGCAGGTCGCACAAGGCATCTGCCACTTCAATAAAGTCATTTTTCTCAATTGCCTGTTTAAGTTCCTGCAATTCTTCTGCCAATAGCGATACCCGAAGATTGGCCCTGTCGCGGTGAGGGATGCCCGGCGTCTCCTTAATGGGGTGCTTAAAGGTGTTATGAAATTCTGCTACCTGGTTAAGTGGTTTCGGTTCCTGCATGGTTTTCTGGTTTTTAAATGAAGTTTAAAAATACGTTTATTTTTTATTTTTCAGAGTTCTGTATCTTGCAGACAGATTCTGCACCTCTTCAAAAACAAAAGTACATGTTCCATTTGCCCGAAGTACCCATCACCTTTCTTTTCCTTCTGCTGGTGCTGCTGATGGTCTTTTGCTTCAAAATGAGGAAACTGACTTTGTCCGCTACCTTCGCCGCCGGATTAATCGGTGTGCTGGTTTACCTGGCAGATCGGGAACGAGGGGTACTGATGCTGTTGTCCTTCTTTCTATTGAGTGTAATGGCTACAGCGCATCAAAAAAAGTTTAAAGCCAGCTTGAGCCCGGAGGGGCGCCATCCGCAGGCGAGGAATGCCGGACAGGTTTTTGCAAACGGAGCTGCTGCCGGAATGCTGGGCCTACTGACCATAATTGATCCTCTGCATGCTGAAGTATACCGGATCATGATTGCCGCAAGTCTGGCATCCGCACTGTCCGATACCCTTTCTTCTGAACTTGGGACAGTCTACGGAAGCTACTTCTTCAATATCCTCAGCTTTCGCAAAGACCAGCGGGGCCTGGATGGAGTGATCAGCATAGAAGGAAGTCTGATCGGTGCCCTCGGTGCTGTTTTTGCAGGCCTGCTGTTCGCTGGAGCAAGCCATTTGGCTATAATTGTTGCCATTTCCGGTATCGCAGGCAACCTGGCTGATTCTCTATTGGGCGCGCTGATGGAGCGAAAAGGCTGGATCGGAAATGATGCCGTCAACTTTCTCAATACAGCCATCGCCGCTCTTTTGAGCCTTTTGCTCATTTACTTTTTTTAATTCCTTTATTTTTCTCGCTAATCTGCTATTCCTGGTATTTCTGATGCCCAGTTTGTCGATGATGAAAAATATTACATCCGGTTGGTCGAATAATTTCAGGCGTTGGTCGTGGCGCTCCCGAAGCTGGTATAAAGGCGCGAAAACCGCTGAAACGTTTGCCCTTTAAGGTCGTCTTAATAACAAACAATAAGAAAAACCTTAAATAAAAATATTATGAAATCTTTAATCAAAACCACATTCGCCACTTTATTAATCGCAGTAGTTATGGCATCCTCGGCATTTAGCAATGCAGTAGCTAAGCCGGTAAATTCCGTAAAAATGTTGAGCATCAATAAAAGCTTCAACAAGATTTGGGTAGGAGGTAATGTAAAGATCATCCTTACACAAAGTGAAAATGAAGGTATATTTGTAGATGAGAACTTCAATGCAGATCAAACTTCGGTAACCAGTGCTGGCAGTACGCTATACATCAATTCTATGGAGTCAGGACAAGTAACCATCAAAGTATCAGTAAAAGACCTGCAAAGGATAGAAGCTGCCGGAAGTGCAGTAGTGGTGACCAGCAATAATTTTGACGTCAAATACCTTCAGTTGTTCCTGAGTCAAAATGCAAAAGCTAAAGTAAGCGCAATCACAGGAAGTTTATATACCGTGATTAAAGATGATGCAACTTTAAAGATGAGCGGTATGGCGCATGAGCATACGCTTGTAGCCAGCAACATGAAGAATGTAAAGTTGACAGATTTTGTATGCAAGAGAAATAACAATAACGTTCCGGTGGCAGAGGCAGCCAGACTGGCTGGATTAGCAAAATAGATAGATAAGCGGGTTAGGGTAAAGCGGCAGGTGCAAACCGGTCGCTTTTTTTGTTTTAAAAAGCTGCTAAAAAGAAAAACGGGAATAACCACGAATGGTTACTCCCGTTCTAAATTAACGCTCTCGGGTACAAATATACGACCATCTCCCACTTTGGCAAATAATTTCTGTTATTTTTTCTAGGTCTAATTAAGGTCGGCCTTTATTGCGGATGATAATGGCGTTAGGTCGCATTTTGGATATAGATGAAATATAAACGGTTATCTTAAAGGATGAAATGCGAATTATTGTATGGTTGCTGTATCCTTGCTCTATGGTTACTTTATCTAAAAGATATAGCGACGATACAGCAAGGATAGAGCAAGGATACAGCAACCATAGAGCAATCCTGTCTAATAATCGATTGATTATGCATTTTATAGTATTTGTAATAGAAGGGTGTTATATAGACAAACCACTAGAATCTGATCCCCATTCGCCAATTTTAAATTGACCCTTTTTCTATTAATAGTCAATTTGTTATCTTGGATTTTTAAAATTGCGGAGAGAGGTCAATCAAATTGGTTTATCCAAGACCGGCATCTTTTCAGGCTTTAACTTAAATGCGGTGTTAAAATTTGTTAAATGAAAATGATTGTAGCTTTCCTTCGTTAATTTTGTATATTATAGCTAATGAAGAAAAGGAGCCTTTGGATAATCACCGCGTTAATGACCCTGGCTTTGCTGGGTGTTTTTGTAATGCAGTTGTATTACATCAGGCAGGCCTATAGCTTAAATTCCCAGCTTTTCGAACAAAATGTAAACCAGGCCCTCAATGGGGTGGTCAACAAAATCCAGAAACGAACGGCTGCACTGCATATCAATAAAAAGGACCGTCAGCTCGAGCGGGAGAGGGAAGCTGAGATCAGAAATCAGGCGCAGCAGCTTGTTGATTACAAAGAACGTTACAAAACGGAAGAAGAGCAACGCTTGCTTAAACAGGAAAAACAGGTGGTTGCTGACCTCAACAAAACGGTACGTGACATCGCAAGGGCCTACGTCAATCCGGTACGCATTACGGAAAATGAATTTCTTGCCGCTTCAGATATGAGCAATCCGATGAACTCTCCCGTTCATGTAGATGTAAATGTGGGGCTGGATGAATTTGGGAATGTAGTGGGCGGACAGATCAAATCGACATTTGTACCACAGCGTTTGAAATCCTTCAATATTGTATCTAATGAAATGCCGGATAGCATCCGCTATCACGCCATAGACCCTGTAACGGGTAAACTCGTTCTCATCAGCGTCAAAACCATAGATCCGGAACTGGAACGTAAATTTAAACTGGAGAATGACCTTGCGAAAAGGAAGTACGAAGAGGGCTTAAAGCGGATCATGCTGGATACGCTACCTTTGGGGCCTGATGCCAATTTGGTGCTTCAGGATGTAGCCAAGGAGATGCGCGAAGCCAATATCCCACTGAGCAAAATGGTATCAAAAGGCCTGCTGGATACTTTACTGAAGAAAGAACTCGTCAACAGGAACATTAGCTTGAAATATGATTTTTGGGTGAGTCTGGCCCAAAAGGATTCTCTCGTGTACATGAAGGCATCCAATGGGCATGAAGATATCGTTCCTAAAAATACGTACAAGGTGACGCTGACCAATATGGTGACGCGCGATCCGGGAATGCTGTATGTACATTTTCCAAATAAGAACTCCATGATTTTTGCCAGCCTGGGCGTTACTTTGGCTTCGTCTGCAGGACTTCTGCTGGTGCTGGTGTTTATTTTTGCCTATACGCTCTTTGCAATTTTGAGACAAAAGAAAATCTCCGAGATGAAAACAGATTTCATCAATAACATGACCCACGAATTTAAGACTCCGGTGGCGACCATTATGATCGCCAGTGAAGCACTTAAGGATCCGGATATGGAGGTGGATAAGAGCCGGATCAACCGGTTGGCAGGTATCATCTACGATGAGAATGTACGTTTGGGCAACCATATAGAGCGGGTGCTTAGCATTGCGCGCCTGGAAAAAAAGGAACTGAAACTGGAACAGGCAGAGGTGAATATCCATGACCTTGTTGCTGCAGTGGTAGACAGTATGGGTTTGCAGCTCCAAAAGAAAAATGCCAGTTTGAATATGGCGCTTGATGCGGAATTCCCTTTGGTCTATGGAGATGAACTGCATCTTTCGAATGTGATCTATAACCTGATCGACAATGCGAACAAATACAGCCGGGACGAGCCCGAGATCAGCATCAGGACCAGAAATATAGGTAAAAAGCTGGTCGTGGAGATTTCCGATAAGGGAATAGGTATGACCAAAGAACAGACCAAACGTATCTTTGACCAGTTCTACCGTGTGCCTACGGGCAATCTGCACGATGTAAAGGGATTTGGGCTTGGTCTGAACTATGTACAGGATATCATTGTACAGATGGGTGGTACCATCAAAGTACACAGCGAGAAGGAGAAGGGAACAACATTTGAAATCTATTTACCGGTAAACCAAAATTAACGACACATGAAGAAGATCTTATTAGTAGAAGATGACCCTAACCTGGGATTGCTGTTGCAGGAACACCTGCAACTGAAAGGGAAATTTGATGTGACGCTATGTGTGGATGGAGAGGAAGGTTTACGCGCCTTCACCAGGCAGACTTTCGATTTGTGCATCCTGGATGTGATGATGCCGAAAAAGGATGGTTTTACATTAGGCAAAGAAATTAGAAAAATCAATCAGGACATTCCCATCATCTTCGCGACCGCTAAGGCAATGATGGAAGATAAGGCCTTAGGTTACGATCTTGGGGGCGACGATTACATTACCAAGCCTTTCCGGATTGAAGAACTGCTGCTCCGGATCAATGCGCTGCTGAAGCGCGTGGCCGTGCGGGAGCCTCAGGAAACCGGAGCACCGCAGACCAGCTTCCAGATCGGTGAATATACTTTTGATTATACCACGCAGTTGATCCATCACAACGGACAGCAGCAAAAATTGTCTACCAAGGAAGCCGAACTCCTTCAATTACTTTGCCTGAAAAAGAACAGTGTGCTGACCAGGGAAGAAGCGTTGCTGAGCATTTGGCACGACGATAATTACTTCAATGGTCGGAGTATGGATGTGTTCCTGAGCAAGTTGAGAAAGTACCTGCGGGAAGATCCAAAAGTAGAAATATTGAATGTTCACGGAAAGGGTTATAAATTGCTCGTCAACAATTAAAGCAACAGCATTTTTAATGCTGAACCTGCAAACTCGCCCCATTGTTTCAGTACCTTATTGATGGTGTCTGCAAAGCCCTTGTTGTCCATAGGCTTTCCTTTGGCCGGCGCTTTGAAATCTGCCGCAGGGATGCTTTTGTCGGATACCGACTTGGCAAACCAGGTGATGTGCTCATGGGGGAGTGCGACGCCCAGGATCATTCCGGGCAGACCCTGAAAGGACTCCGGCCCGGCAGAAACGGGAATCTGATCGGTATAAAAAGCAACGACATAAATGGAATCTAAAATAATCGCATTTGCACGCCGGCATTCGTAGCCTGCAATCTCGCGCAGCTCACTGGTGATTTTCCAATTGATCTTTCGTACACTGTCCTTCACCAGAAAAGTTTCATTAAATGCGACTTTCTGGGTAATGAATCTGCCCGTTGTGAGTTCGGTATAAACCGTATTGGACTGATCAGCACTGGAGAACTCAAAGAACCCGGATTCTGCATTTGCTTCCACTTTATCGGGTGTAAATAAAGTTTGTTTTTCAGAAAACAGCAGGGTGCTCTGACTGACACGGAACTGTGGATTGCTTTTCTTGTATTCGTCAAGCATGTTGCCCATATAAGCCGAGTTTTTTCCATTGCTCATATTGCGGATTAAAGCATACATGTTGACTGATTTTTCGAAACGAATGGCCCCGCTCATAGGAAAACGTTTGTACTGTGCTTTTCCACTGAAGGTAAAGGCAAAAAATAGTACGGCGAGTGTGATCTGAATTTTCATCTTACTGTGTTTTTGTGGCTGCACCCATTTTGTTGAAATCCCAGATGATGCTGCCCAGGAAATACCGGTTGATGTTGCTGAACCTGTTTTGTACGATCATGTTGCCATTGATACTTTGGTTGAAGCCCTTGTTCTGATTGAGAAGGTCGTTGCCCCGCAGGCTAAGCCTCAGGTTTTCCGCTTTCAGGAATTTCTTGCTGATGCTGGCATTCCAGTTGAATCGGTTGAGGTTGCGGTCGAAGGCTTCTGTCTTGGTCTTGTAGGCATACACTGCATCCGAGCCAATTTCGATTTTTCCGGGCAGGTTTACAGAGAAGTTTCCGGAGGCATCTACGCCCCAGTTTTGACTTCTCGTACCTTGCAGGGAATTCGACAATACGGTATAGGCCGGTCCTGCGCCAAAGCGGAAGGAATAGGCGCCGCTTTTGTATTTTGCCAGAGATAGGTTTCCATAGATATCGAGGAATTTACTCTCGTTGAGTGTATTGTTGATCATTCCATAACTGTTGGAACTCATGAATGTAAATTCGATTCCCCCGTGTGCATCCAGGCTTTTGATTTTCCTGCTAAGCATGGCTTGTACCGTTAATCCATCTGGATTTTTGTTGGAGATGTTGACGGCCTGATTGCTGCTTTTGCCTGTTGTCGGATCCGTTACCGTGTTGTTGGTGATCTGATTGAAAGTATTGTTATAGCTTGCCTGCACATAGAAATATTGTTCGCTAAGCATCTTAAATGAGGAATAGCTTAGGTTGAGGTTATTGGAAAAAGAGGGGCGCAGGTCCGGGTTTCCGAGAATAACGTTTAGTGGATCAGTATTTTCCCGGATGGGTTGAATTTGTTCCAGGCCAGGTTGGGAAGTGCTGCCGTTATAGCCTAGTGACAAGCCTTGCTGCTGGGAAATCTTGAGCCGGTAATTGGCCTGAGGGAACCAGTTGATGAAATTGCGCTTGTAGGATTTGTTGGCATTGACGTCGAATTGATTGAATCTTACCGCCTGGATCTGCGTACCTGCCGTCAGGCCTGTTTTTCCTTTATTGAAATTGATGGATGCTCCCGCCTGATTGCTGATCTCATCCAGTTTGAAATGATTGCTGAAGTTCTCATCCAGATCATCGTATTTTCCTGTAGGCGATTGGTTAAATGACCTTCGGTTCGAATTGCTGTTGTTTAGGTTTAGCCCATAGTTGGCAGTGAGTGCCAGTGTTTTGGAAAGCGGTTCTGTATAGGTAGCATTACTGCTGAATGAATTGCGGATGGTGCTATTGACCTTATACTGATCTACCAGGTCTTGATTTTCCTTTTGACCGCTGACGTCGTAGAATTCATTGAGTGCATACAGGTAGCCATCTGATCGACTGTCGCCCAGACTTTGCTTGATATTGATAGAGATTGTTCTGCCTTTCTTCTTCAGCTTTTTGGCCCAAAATGCACTGGCGTTTAATGTTTTTTCATCTCCTTCATTATTGATGTTGCGTATCCCGGTATTCATCAGGCTATTGTCGCCCCGCGTGTTCGTCGACTTAAAGTCACTCCGTGTTTTAGAATTTGCCAGTCCGCCAGAAACCGTAAAGGTAATGGTTGAAGTAGAATCAAACTCGTGCTTATACCGTGCATCTACATTCTTTTGCAACATGATGTTGTCAAAATCCTCGTCAGATTCACTATTGATCACTCCGGTTGGCAGGGTGTTTCTGCTCAGGGTATTATTGTTGCCCTTTACGCCGGAGGAACCTAGTTTAAGGTTGGTGTTGATGGCTCTTTTATTGGCATTCCAGGCATCTTCAAAATGGAAGCCTCCGGTATGGCTACTGGGAATTCCCCGGCCATTGTATCCGCCATTGAAATTTTCCAGCCCTTCCCCCGAAGCCATGTCATCGCCACCGATCTGTATGCGCTGTCCGGAACCAAAGCCAGATTGGCCGGTATTGCCCGAGCCCCCGACGAAGGCCATTTTTTGCTTATTCTTGAAAATATTGGCGGTTGCCCTTGCTTCATAAAACTTGTCGGTTCCGGCGCCAGCTGCCAGTGTGCCAAAATAGCCTTGTTTCTTGTCCTCCTTCAGTTTGAGGTTGATCGTTTTCTCCTTCTGTCCATCATCGATCCCGGTAAAGGTGGCCTGATCGCTTTTCTTATCATACAACTGTACTTTATCGATCATATCAGACCTTAGGTTTCTGGTCACGAGCGTTGGGTCGTCCCCAAAAAACTCTTCTCCGTCGACGAGTACTTTATTGATGGTCTGGCCCTGGGCAGTAATTTTTCCATTTTTGTCTACCTGTATTCCCGGGAGCTGTTTGAGGAGGTCTTCCACCTTATCGTTGGGGCGTATGTCGTAACTCCCGGCATTGTACTCTGTGGTGTCGCCTTTGATCCTGATGGCAACAGCCTTGCCCTTGATGATGACATCATTGAGTAATGCTGCTTTTAGAAAGAGGTTAATGTTGCCGAAATCCTTAGCAGGATGAAGACTGTCGAGCTCAAAATTCTCCGCATAGTCTGCATAGCCAGGATAAGTGACCAGTAGAATAAACTTGCCTGCTCTGAGTTTGGTTATAGAAAAGTTGCTTTCTGCATCTGCGCGGGTATGACCAACTAATGTAGAGTCTTTTTCATTGAGCAGGGCGATGGTTGTGTTCAGCATCTGATGTGTCCCGGCGGTATCGGTGATCTTACCTTTTATGGTGTAGCCATTTTGTGCAAATGCGCCTGAGATGATGCCACAAAGTGAAAGCGTTAACAGTAAATACTTCATGATTTTAGTTTACGCTCGCAAGTTAGGTTAAACAATTTAGCGCTTCAATGATTAAAATGTTAATGTTTGTTAATATTGAAATCTTAATGATTACATTCATGGAATCGATCTGCTATGAAAATTAAATTGCCATCTCTCCAGTCCCTATGGTCCAGCTTTGCTGCTGTACTGAAGCGTTTTCCTTTACAAGTCCTTTTAGCACTACTGGCTACGGCCGCGTGGTGGTATGCAGTAGATCCGCCTGGGGAAGATGACAATATAGGTCCTGCTATTCGTTTCATCTGTGTTTCCAATCTGGCGCTGACGCTCCTGCTTTCAGTGGATCTTTATGCGGAAGTGAATAAATTGGGTAAGAGAAGGCAATGGTTTTTGCGGCTGCTTGCTGTGCTCGTCTGCGCAGGACTTTATTTCCTTTTGCACCCTGAACTGTACAAGGCCGATATTTATCGGATCGCCCTGCTGGCTTTTTCTTTTCACTTGCTGGTGGCTTTCGCACCATTTATCGGTAAAAGCAGTTTAAATGGCTTTTGGCAATATAACAAAACCTTATTTCTGAGGTTCCTGATCTCAGCATTGTATGCCGGGGTATTGTTTGCCGGACTGGCCATTGCCCTTTCAGCGATCAATGGGCTTTTCAACGCAGACATCAGTTCGAATGTCTACGTGAGGTTGTTTGCTTTGGTAACTGCGGGATTTGCTACAGTATTCTTCCTGGCAGGTTTGCCTCTGGATCTCAAAGCCCTGGAAGAGGATCATTCTTATCCTAGGGGACTGCAGGTGTTCACGCAATATGTTTTAATCCCATTGATGAGCATTTACCTGCTGATCTTACTCGTTTATGAAGTAAAGATTGCCCTGGAATGGCAGTTGCCCAAAGGGATGGTGTCATTGCTGATCCTCGGATATTCCGTATTTGGGATCCTGTCACTTTTGCTCATCTACCCGATCAAAGACAAAGAAGGTTATGGTTGGATCAGGCTGTTCTCTAAATTCTTTTATGTGATGATGATCCCATTGGTGGCGTTGCTTTTGCTGGCCGTATGGAAAAGGGTGGGGATATATGGGATTACTGAATCCAGATACATCCTGACTGTGCTTGCGGTTTGGCTGACCTTACTTACTGCCTACTTTTTGCTGAGCAGAAAGCAGAACATCATGATGATCCCGATAAGTTTGTCCTTGTTGTCTTTACTGGCCGTATACGGCCCTCAGAGTGCATTTTCTGTCTCGCGTTACTCGCAGCGTCTGCGTCTAAAAAAGATCATCCATTCGAAAGCACCAAAAGATGTAGCGGAGCAGCGTGAAGTGATCTACTATCTGGTGCGCAATCACGGATTGAAGTCCCTTCAGGACTTTACGAAAAGAGATCTGGAGGCGCTGGAAGATAAAATGGAGACGAAAATGATCAAATCGTCCAGGTATGGTATAGAAAACGACAAAATAGACTCCGCTTATGCGATTCTGAAAATAGCGAAAGAAAAGAATTCTTACTCTGATAATGTGGAGCTGATACTTGCAGGAGGGACAATGGTAAATGTCCAGGGTTTTGATCTGGCAATTCCGATAGAAGGATATGCTCCGGAGACGGAAGTGAAAGTCAATGGCCTGCCTTTAAAGTTACAGAAAGTGGGAGAAGGGGGCCGCGTGAAATTGACTGCCGGTGTAGAGCCTGCGCAGGAAATTGATGTCTTAAAGATTGCAAGAAAAGCCTCTTTGCTCATTAAAGCAGGGCAGCTGAAAGTCAAGCCCAAAAGTTACCGTACCTATGAGTTGAGTCAGGCTCAGCTGAGCTCGGATGCAGCCGTATTTAGCGGTTTTACTGCAGTTATGGTTTTTTCGAGCATAGACACGAAAATCGATGAGGTCGATGACCAGGTGATGGCCCGCTGGTTAAATTACAAGGGAATGCTGCTGATTAGGTTTAAGTAGTCAATTCTTGCTAACTTTGCAGAATGTCGAATTCAGAAACAGCTAATCCGGCCGGACTAGCGGCCAGATTTGTTAATTATACTTCCAGACACATCTTCCTGACAGGAAAGGCCGGTACCGGTAAGACCACTTTTTTGAGGAACTTAATCGAGCTTACCCATAAGAAAGCTGTGATTGCTGCGCCGACAGGTATTGCTGCGATCAACGCTTCGGGGGTAACGATTCATTCCCTGTTTCAATTGCCTTTTGGTACTTATCTGCCTAAAGCACCGGCTGCGGATGGCGACCATTACGACCAGCAGTACAATACACCGAGATCCGTGATCCGGAATATGAGCATGACTGCCGCCAAGCGGAAGGTGCTCATGGACATGGAGCTGCTGATCGTAGATGAAGTGAGTATGCTCCGCGCAGACCTGCTGGATGCGATCGATATGGTACTGCGCTATGTTCGGAAAAACAATGCCGGTTTTGGTGGAGTACAAGTGTTGTTTATTGGCGATCTGCACCAGTTGCCACCCGTAGTAAAATCCAATGAATGGAATCTGCTGGGTCAGTATTATAAAAGCATCTATTTCTTTGATGCCCTGGCCTTGCAAAATGATCCTCCGGTGTACATCGAACTGGAGAAGATCTACAGGCAGGCGGACGGTGTATTTATTGATCTGCTGAATAACCTGCGGAACAATCAGGTAACTGCGGCAGACATGGAATTGCTCCGCAAATATTATAAGGCAGATTTTAAGCCTTCTCTGGAAGATAAATACATCACCTTAACGACCCATAACAGTAAGGCGGACACGATCAATAAAGAAAGACTGGAAGCCCTGAAGGCAGGTTCGCAGAACTACAGGGCAAAGGTAGAAGATGAGTTTAGTGAATTTTCGTATCCGGCTGAATACCAATTGGAGTTGAAGGTCGGTGCGCAGGTGATGTTCATTAAGAATGATGCTACAGGAGAGCAGCGCTATTTTAACGGGAAGATTGCTACAGTGACTGAGCTAAAGCCCGATGCGATTGAAGTATTGACTGAAGGAAACAATGAAAAAATCACGGTAGAGAAATACAAGTGGGAGAATATCCGCTACAGCACGGATAAAGTGACAGGTGAGATCAAAGAAGAACTGATCGGAACTTTTACCCAATATCCGCTGAAACTGGCCTGGGCCATTACGGTACACAAAAGTCAGGGGCTTACCTTTGATAAGGCAATTATCGATATTGGCAATGCCTTTGCGCCCGGACAAATCTATGTTGCTTTATCGAGGCTCCGCTCCCTCGACGGTCTGATCCTCACTTCTCAGATTTCGGGGACAGGCATCAGGCAGGACCAGAATGTATCCTTCTTTTCTAAGAATAAACAGGAGGTCGCGGAACTGGAAGCCAGGATCCAGGCAGAGAGTGAAACCTTTTTAAGGAGTTATCTGCTGCAGTGTTTCGATCTGACTCCATTGGATAATTATGTCTACGAGCATGTACATTCCTATACCAAAGACATCAACAAATCGGCGAAGCAGAAACACGTAAAATGGGCTGGGCAATTATTGAAAGATTTGTCGGAATTAAAAGCACATGCCAGTAAATTTCTGGGGCAGATCCAGCGTTTGTACCAGGACCGTAGTGCCGAGGGGCAGAAGGTCTTATTGGATCGTGCTACGGCTGCCGAACAGTACTTTAAGCCACTGCTCCATGGTTTCTCCAAAAGCATTTTTGAACGGATGGAATTGGTAAAACAGGATAAGCAGGTGCTGGCTTACCTAACGGAACTCCTGGAGATGGAGGCGCTTTTTTACGAGCAGGTGAAGAAGATCAGCAAGGCAACGGCATTGCTGAGGGCGATCATTAATGGTGAAGAATTTACGAAGAAAGATGTCAGTGGCCTGCTCAATCAGGCACAGCGCGCGGCACAGATGGAGCAAGTATATGCGATGTCTGGTAAACTGGATTTCACGGACAAAAAAGGAAAAGGAAGCAAAGCGAAGGTACCAAAAGATAAAGATGCGAAACCTGATACCAAGGAACTGTCGCTGGAATTGTTTCAGGATGGAAAGTCCATATCGGAAATTGCTGCTGAACGTAAGATGGCGGTAGGTACGATCGAGGGGCACCTGGCGCATTATGTTGCTTTGCAGGAGATTGATGCCGCCGATATACTCGGGGCGAAAAAACTGGAGAAAATTTTACAGGCCATAAAGGTTTTGCAGACGATGAATATGACACCGATCCGGTCTCACCTGGGAAATAAGTTCAGCTTTGGTGAAATCAAAATTGGTGTGGCAGCCCACCTGGCGGACAGAGAATAAGCGATTTAGAAATTTATCTCACCCTCGAATACCTGTTCGGCTGGTCCGCAAAGGAATACGTTAGTAAATCTTTGTCCGTCGTAATCGAAAATGATTTTCAGATCGCCGCCAAGTACATTAACGGGTGTCTGAATGTGTCCGGTTTGGTTATGGTGTTTGGCCATAGACAACGCAACCGCAGTAACTCCAGTTCCGCAGGCATAGGTTTCATCTTCCACACCCCGTTCAAAAGTGCGTACAAAAAGATGATCAGCTTGCTCTTCCACAAAATTGACATTGATGCCTTTCTCCTGATACGTGCTGTTGTTCCTTATGGCTTTGCCCTCCTGGTAGACGTCGAAATCTTTCAGGTCAGCTTGCTGAGCTACGTAATGAGGTGAGCCTGTATTCAGCACATAAGCCTCGCCGTCCCTGCTGATGCTATCAATGTCGATCATTTGGAGCTCTACCCAATTGCCTTCTGCTGAAATTTTGGCATAGTGCGGTCCGTCGACTGCCAGAAAGTTAGTTTCTTTGTCGATGATACCGAGGTGTTTGGCAAAAGCTACGATACAGCGACCACCGTTGCCGCACATGCTACCTGGTCGACCGTCTGCATTGAAGTACAGCATTTCAAAATCGTAATCCGCATGGCTGGTTAAAAACATCAATCCATCCGCACCGATGCCAAAACGCCTGTCACAAAGCTGTTTTACCTTATCGTAATCAATATTTGCGATTGGGCTCCTTCTGTGATCAATCAGGATAAAGTCGTTTCCTGCACCCTGGTATTTATAGAAATGTGTACGTAACTGGCTCATTTAACATTTTTTAACAGTATTCATGACTTAATACAGATGCAAATATCGTTGATATGGTATTAAATTTGACTAAGTCATTGAAAAGAAAATAACTGTAGTTGTAAAAATGAGACTCGCATGAGTTTCTAAATGTTAACGAATTAAAACAATATATAAATGAAAAGAATAGGATTAATGGTGGCGGCAGCATTTATAGGGGGTGCAGCTGCAATTGGTGGCTACAAATTATTAGAGCCAAAAAATGACAGTTTATCGTTCCAGGAGCAACAAAACGTATTGTTTGCGAGCAATCCGAAAATTGCCTCTACAGGAGCAGTTGATTTTGTGGAAGCAGCGGCGGCAGTGTCGCCTGCGGTAGTTCACATTAAAACTTCGTATACAGGAGTTAGTGGTTCGGCAGATAGAAGCGGCTCTCCTTTTGATATGTTCGAAGATTTCTTTGGTGGAGGCGGCAGAAGAATGCAGCGTGCGCCCCGGGCAGCTTCAGGTTCGGGAGTGATCCTGACACCGGACGGTTACATTGTAACCAATAACCACGTGGTGGACAATGCAGATAAAATTGAAGTTGTTTTATCAGACAGGCGTAAAGTGAGCGCTAAGGTGATTGGTAAAGATCCAAATACGGATCTGGCCCTGATCAAAGTAGAAGCTACTAACCTTCCGATCGTGAAAATGGGTAACTCTGATAATGTGCAGATTGGTGAGTGGGTACTGGCAGTCGGTTTCCCTTTAGATTTGCAGACTACTGTAACGGCTGGTATCGTGAGTGCTAAGGCCCGTAACATCGGAATCCTGGCAAGGAATTCACAGCCTACTGAAGAGGAGTATGAAGAATACCAGAGAACAGGGAAAATGCCGACTAACAATAGTATCGAGTCTTATATCCAGACTGATGCGGCCATCAATCCTGGAAACAGTGGCGGTGCATTGGTAAATGCCAATGGTGAATTGGTGGGCATCAATGCTGCAATTGCTTCACAGACCGGCACCAATGTAGGTTATGGTTTTGCGATCCCGGTGAACCTGGCTAAAAAAATCCTCGATGATTTCAGGAAATACGGAGCGGTGAAACGTGGATATATTGGTGTTACTTTCGCGGCCTTAGATGCTGATCAGGCAGAGAAACTAAATGTTAAAGACATCACCGGTCTGTATGTGACCGATGTGATCCCTGGAAGTGGAGCTGCTGCTGCTGGTCTGCAAAAAGGCGACATCATCAAAAAAGTAGAAGGAGCAACCATTTATGATTCACCTGATCTTCAGGAAAAAATCGGACGTTTGAGTCCTGGCGACAGGGTGCAGTTGACTTACCTGAGAGATGGTCAGTTGAAAAACACCAGTGTAACCTTGAAAGGTGAAAACAGTGTTTCAGGCAATAAACCAGAACTTGCCAGTGCCGGCGGTACCAAAGTAGAAAAACTAGGCGCTTCATTTGCACCAGCACCAGCAGCTTTGAAAAGCAGATATGGTGTGAGCGGAGGGGTAATTGTGACCAATGTGGAGCCTGGTAAAGCTTTTGAGTCCTTCCCGAATGCTAAAGGTTTGCTGATTACCTCAGTAAACGGCAAAGCGGTGAACAGTGCTAAAGATGTAGAGGCAGCACTTGCCAATTCAAGAGCTGGGATCAGTACGATTACTGGCGTGACCTCCAGAGGTAAGTTTACTTATAGCATCGACTAAATTAAGAGAGATTCTAATTCTTGCAGGGCAGTGATGATTTTATCACTGCCCTGTCTGTTTATGGAGCTCGGCTATCCCATTGGAGAAGTGTCTTAGAACGTTTCTAAATAGCTTATTTGTTGGTTTTTTATGCAAAGGGTTCAGGAATTAATTCTTTTATTAAATACTTTTGCATGACAAAACTAAAATAGATATAAATGGCTAGTTTCGGAAACGCGTTTTCCTCTTCAATAGGAAAAAAATTGATCATGGGCATTACAGGCCTTTTTTTGATTTCATTTTTGGTAGTACACTGCTTTCTCAACTCGTTGATCTTTGTAAATGATGGCGGTTTGACTTTTAATATGGGCGCGCATTTTATGGCGACCAACTGGATCATCAGGGCAATGGAGGTTGTTTTGTTTGCAGGACTTTTGCTACACATCGTTCAGGGCTTCAGGTTGGTGTTTCAAAACCAGGCAGCGAGACCGGTTAAATATGCGGTGACTGCAGGATCGGCAAACAGCAAATGGTATTCCCGTTCCATGGGCTTACTGGGAACTTTGCTGCTGATTTTCCTGATCGTACACATTTCTAAATTCTGGGTAATCTCCAGGTTTACAGGAATCCCTACGCTGGATGCCAACGGACATGACGATATGTTCATCATCATGGTGGAAACTTTTAAGAACCCATTGATTGTTGTACTTTATGTACTGGCAATGGTATCCCTGGCTTATCACTTGCTTCACGGATTTGCTTCTGCTTTTCAGACATTAGGCTGGAACCATAAGAAATATACACCGATCATCAAAGCCGTGGGCGTATGGTATTCCATTCTCATTTCTTTGATCTTTGCTGCAATGCCTGTAGCCATGTACCTGGGTCTAATTCAATAATTTTAGCACAAAAGATATGTCAGATTTTAATTCAAATATACCAGAAGGCGAATTAACCGGTAAATGGACGAAGTTTAAGTCTTCTGTGCCTTTGGTGAACCCATCTAACAAAAGAACCATAGAGGTGATCATTGTAGGCTCTGGTCTGGCGGGTGCTTCGGCAGCTGCTACTTTAGCTGAAATGGGTTATAAAGTGAAATGTTTCTGCTTCCAGGATTCTCCAAGAAGGGCGCACTCGATTGCAGCCCAGGGTGGTATCAATGCAGCTAAGAACTATCAGAATGACGGTGACAGTGTTTACCGTTTGTTCTACGACACAATAAAAGGAGGTGACTACCGTGCACGTGAAGCCAACGTTCACCGTTTGGCAGAGGTCAGCGCCAACATTATAGACCAGTGTGTGGCACAAGGTGTGCCATTGGCCAGGGAATACGGCGGTCTGCTGGACAACCGTTCTTTTGGTGGTACACAGGTACAAAGAACATTTTATGCTGCCGGACAAACTGGTCAGCAATTGCTTTTAGGTGCTTATTCAGCACTGGAGCGCCAGATCGGTATGGGTAAGGTAGAGATGTTTACCCGTCACGAGATGCTTGAAGTGGTAAAGATCGACGGTAAGGCACGCGGGATTATTGCCCGTAACCTGATCACCGGAGAGATCGAACGCCATTTTGGTCATGCTGTAGTGCTGGGAACAGGTGGTTACGGAAACGTATTCTACTTGTCGACGAATGCTATGGGCAGTAACGTTACTGCTGCATGGAAAGCACATAAACAAGGTGCTTATTTTGCAAACCCTTGTTATACGCAAATTCACCCCACCTGTATCCCGGTTTCCGGTGACCACCAGAGTAAGTTGACTTTGATGTCGGAATCACTGCGTAATGACGGAAGAATCTGGGTGCCTAAGAAAAAAGACGATACCCGTAAGGCTTCTGATATCCCTGAAGAGGAAAGAGATTATTACCTGGAACGCCGTTACCCTGCTTTCGGTAACCTCGTGCCACGCGATGTGGCTTCAAGGGCAGCGAAAGAGCGTTGCGATGCAGGTTACGGTGTAGGTGCCTCTAAACTGGCAGTTTACCTCGATTTCAAAGCCAATACAGAGCGTTATGGTAAGATCGAAGCAGCAAAAGCCGGTAACCACCACGCAGACAAAGAAACCTGTATGCGTTTGGGTACAGAGGTAATTAAAGCAAAATACGGTAACTTATTTGACATGTATGCGCAGATCACCGGTGAAAACCCGTATGAGACACCAATGCGGATTTATCCTGCGGTGCATTATACCATGGGTGGACTCTGGGTCGACTATAACCTGATGACCAGTGTACCTGGTTTGTATTGTACAGGAGAGGCAAATTTCTCTGATCACGGAGCCAACCGTTTGGGTGCCTCTGCCTTGATGCAGGGATTGGCAGATGGTTATTTCGTATTGCCATATACCATCGGACAATACTTATCGAAAGAGATTTCAGTAAAAGCAATTCCGACAGATCATCCGGCCTTCGTAGAAGCGGAAGCCAGGGCAAAAGGAATTCTGGATACCCTTATCAATATTAAGGGAACAAAATCGGTAGATCATTTCCACAAGAGACTGGGACATATCATGTGGGAAAAATGTGGTATGGCACGTAATGAGAAAGGGTTAAAAGAGGCAATCGAAGAGATCCGAGCACTTCGTGCTGAATTCTGGAGCAATGTACGTGTACCGGGTGCAGTAGATGAACTCAATACAGAATTGGAGAAAGCTGGCCGTGTAGCCGATTTCATCGAGTTGGGTGAGTTGATGTGTATCGATGCACTAAACCGCAACGAAAGTTGTGGAGGTCACTTCAGGGAAGAGTACCAGACGGAAGAGGGAGAAGCATTGCGTGACGATGAGAACTACGCTTACGTAGCCGCCTGGGAATTCAAAGAAGGCGTGAACTTTGAGCTGCATAAAGAGGAGCTGAAGTTTGAAAATATTAAAGTAGCACAAAGAAGTTATAAATAGGACATAATCATGAGTACAGGAAATATGAACTTGACGCTTAAAGTTTGGCGTCAGAAAAATAACAAAGACAAAGGTGCTTTGGTAGATTATAAGTTGTCTGATATTTCGCCTGATATGTCATTTCTGGAGATGTTCGATGTGCTGAACGAGCAATTGATCAACAAAGGTGATGAACCGATCGTATTTGATCACGATTGTCGTGAAGGTATCTGCGGAATGTGTTCGATGTTCATCAACGGACGTCCGCACGGACCTAAAGACCTGGTGACTACTTGTCAGCTGCACATGCGTTCTTTCAAGGATGGTGATACCATCGTGGTAGAGCCATGGAGGGCAAAAGCCTTTCCGGTAATTAAAGATTTAACAGTAGACCGTACTGCGTTTGACCGTGTTATTGCAGCAGGTGGTTTCATCTCTGTGAATACGGGTAATGCGCAGGATGCGAATAACCTGCCGATCCCTAAGATTCAGGCTGATGCGGCATTTGAGGCAGCAGCTTGTATCGGTTGCGGTGCTTGTGTAGCAACCTGTAAGAATGCTTCTGCGATGTTATTTGTATCTGCGAAGATCTCTCAGTTGGCCTTATTGCCACAGGGACAGCCTGAGCGCTACAGAAGGGTTCAGAGCATGGTTGCCCAGATGGATGCGGAAGGTTTTGGAAACTGTACGAATACCGGAGCCTGTGAGGCTGAATGTCCTAAAGGAATTTCTTTAGAGAATATTGCCCGCATGAACCGCGACTTTTATTCTGCAAAATTTGTATCTGAGGAAGATATTTAATAGATTTATACCAACGAGACAAGGGTATTACATGCAAAACGCCGGCTAATTTTAGCCGGCGTTTTGTGTTTGTGCGTTATTTAAGGGTTATTTGTTTTGCCAGGTAGCCATCCGAACAATTTACTTAGACAGCGAGAAGCCGATCGGGATATTGTATTTGACACGTACAATCTTCCCATTCTGAACACCAGGTATCCATTTCGGGCTGAGCTCAAGAACTCTTATGGCCTCCTCATCTGTGCCCCCTCCAAGTTTTCTGTCCACTTTAATGTTGGAAAGACTTCCGTCGGCTTCTACGATAAATGATAAAAATACCTTTCCTTGTATCTTATGCTCCAGGGCATATGCAGGATAGCGGACATTTTCACCGAGAAATTTATAGAATTTATCCATTCCGCCCTGGAAGGTCGGATGCTGCTCTAAAGAAGTGAAATCATATACTTTTTCATCATTGTTCTGCGGGGCTGTGCCGGTACGGATATTGACCTCATTTAGGGGGATAGGCTTTGCATTTCCTTTATCATCCGGTGCATATCCCATGATCACTACCTTGTCGAGTAAAGTATAGCCGTCCAGTGTGAGGGCAGCTCCCTGATCCCTGGGAAGTTTTGAAGGCTCCAGGCGGAACGATACGACAAACATGTAATTACCATCTGGTTTTGTATTGTAGTCTTTATACGCGAGCAATTTAGACATTACTTCAGCGTCACAGCCGGTACCAATTGGTTTTCCAATGATTCCCAGACCCTCAATTTCACCGTTCCGGATACTGAATTTTACCTGACTATTGCCTTCGACGCTATTCTGCATTGCTTGTAGGGGATATCTGACATATTTTCCAATGAAGCGATAGAAGTCGCTCCAGTCTGCACTGCTTGTATGCGCTGCGGCAATTTTTTTCGCTTCTGCAGCATTTGGAACGGAGACCCCGACTGCCTTCGTTACGGGAGCAATGATGGTTTTTTCTACGGTTTCTTTGACCATATCCAAAGGTATTTCATCTGCGACCTGCTGGATTTTTTCATTATTTCTAATGGTTGCAGAAGACATCAGGAGTGTAACTGCAAAAAGGGGGACAAATAGGCCATATTTGAGTATGGCCGTTTTTGCGGAGCGTTGTTTGTGTAGCATATAAATTCTTTTTTTGATTAGTGATTTTGCATAAAAGTTATTGGTTAGTGTGCTGGGTGCAATACCAAAAGCGGTGCTCAGGAGCAGCATAGCGTACTCCTCTTTGTCGCCCTGAAATTTGGCTGCTTCTTCATCAGCGAGAAATTCATGGATGTTCTTCACCGTTTTTTTGTACAGGTAGGTTACAGGATTGAACCAGGTTATGATGCCAAGAATTTCAAAAAAGACCACGTCTAATGAATGCAGTTGACGGATGTGTATCTCCTCATGCTTGTGTATGGTCTCAAAACCGGGAAGTTGTTCGTCTACCATTTTTTTGCTAAAGAAAGAGAATGCGGTCCCTTTGCCGGCTTGTCTAAATAAGTTCCGGACGGAGAATAGCTGCAGGATAAACCGGATGCTGAAAACTGCGATCCCGATCAGGTAAATGATCACGATGAGGTTGCCCAGGCTTAATTTTTCAGTTGCGGGTTCCGCCACGGCGACCACGAGCATGTTCAACTGGTCTACACCGGTATAAACCGTCTGTGCAGCAGGTTGCGTGGTAAACCATTCAAATCGTAGAAAAGGTATGGCAAGCGACAGTGCGCCCGCTGCTACCAGGTAAATCCTGTTCAGGATGAAATAAGTTTCTTTGTCTAACAATAACTTATAAAAGCCATAAAATACAACTAGGTATATATTGACTTGAAGGATGTAATGTGCCCAACTCATTTTGGTTTAGTTTTAAGTTTGTTAATCATTTTAAGGATTTCATCAACATCGCCAAGGTCCAGTTTCTCTTCTTTGACAAAGAAAGAGAACATGCTTTCTACAGAATTTTCGAAATATCCGTCAAGCAGTTTTTCTGTAGCGTGACGTTTATAATCTTCTTTACTGATCAGGGGATAATACTGATGGGCTTTGCCAAAAGCGGTATGTCCAATGAATCCCTTAACTTCCAGAATCCGGATGATGGTGGAAACGGTGTTGTAGGCGGGTTTAGGTTCAGGTAGTAAGTCGATAACCTCCTTAACGAATCCTTTCTCTATCTGCCATACGATTTGCATGATCTGTTCCTCTGCTTTTGTCAAGTCTTTTATTTCCATGTTGTTGTTATTTTCTAATCCTCTGCCTATCAAAATACTGCGCAATATTTTTCTATAACTAAAGATTTAGTATAAACTTAAAACTAATATTTTAGTTTTCAAAATAATTGTGTCGATTTCTTTTTTTGGTAAAAAGCAAATGGCGGTTCAGACATGACCGCCACTGCTTACTATAACTAAAAACTAAACTTTATTTGCTACAGAGATTATAAAGATTTGGACAGGGGATTGCTCACCTGTATAAGCGTACCTTTTGTTGTCGAAGCTTTAGCCATTTCGTCTTGCTGAGTTCCATTGCTTTTAGTTAGCGTAAGCAATACCATGATAAATACAGGTACCAGTAACAATAAAAATGGAGATACGTTTGTTAGCTTTTTCATAATCGTTTTTTTTAAGGTATTTCTTGCTTTTAAATCTTTAGCAGCATATTGTGCTCCCTTTGATGAAACAAAGAGAATCATAATTGGAAAACTGCTAAAATCTTTTAGACCAAGGGCATGTTATTCTAGATCAACGGGCAGAAAGCGTAGTTTTGTGATTCATTGCCCAATCGGGGAATTTGGTAGAAAAAAAATGCCTGTTCGTCGAAAGTGAAGCCTCAAAAACGTTATAAACCGTTATTTTGGACTATAATTAAAAAGCATAAATGAAGAACAAAAGATCCTTTATCGTTCACCTCATCTTTTGGATGCTGACAGCGATTGTTCCGATAGTAGGATTGTTTAGCCATGACCTCTCTGCTTACGACCTCAGCATCAAGTACGGATATTTTGCGGTAATAAACCTGTCGATCTTTTACATCAACTATACCTTGCTGATCCCGCTGCTGGTTCAGGATAAAAAGAAGTACGGACTGTATATCCTTTCCATCGTTCTGGTGATCGTGATCATGGCCATCATTAAAACCTTTTTGGCTGCGGTAAACAGCGACATCATTCTGGCCCATCATATAGGATCCTCTCAGGTGCCTTTATATGAAGAGCTGGGAAGTTTTGCCCTTCAGTCCGTTTTCACTTCCGGCTTTTTCATCGTGGTCTCTGCCTTGTTGAAATTTGCGATCGACTGGGTGGGCAACGAGAAAGTGCAAAAAGACCTGGTCAGCGAAAAAAGGGAAATGGAATTGCAGTTCCTCAAATCTCAGTTGAATCCCCATTTTTTGTTCAACTCACTGAACAACATCTATTCACTGGCTTATCAGAAGTCGGACAAGACCGCTGATGCCGTTTTAAAGCTTTCGGAGATCATGCGGTACATGATCTATGAAAGTAACGACAGCTGGGTTTCTCTAAATAAGGAGATTGACTACGTACAAAGTTTCATAGAGCTGCAAAAGCTTCGCTTTAAGGACGGCGCGGCGGTAGAGTTTACTGTTCAGGGTGAGATTGATAACCAAAGGATCGTACCGCTGATCCTGATTTCATTTGTAGAGAATGCTTTTAAGCATGGAATAGCGAATGATCCTGAAAATCCGATCAAGATCAACATCATAGCGAATCAAAAAATCCTGCATTTTAGCATTACGAATAAAAAGAACCAATACAATAAAGACGAAATGGGCGGAGTGGGCCTGAACAATGTCGAACGCAGGTTACAATTACTTTATCCAGACAGGTATAAATTAAATATTGTAAATTCGGCAACCCATTACACCAGTGAGTTAATGCTTGATATATGATAAAGTTAAAATGTATTGCGGTTGATGATGAGCCGCTAGCCCTGGATATCATCGAAGACTATGTTTCCAAAGTTCCTTTTCTGGAGTTGGTGAAGCGTACGGAAAATGCAATAGAAGCATTGCAACTGGTGCAGGCCGGGGGAATAGATATTGTCTTTCTGGACATCCAGATGCCCGAACTTACCGGCATCCAGTTCCTGAAGATTGCGAACGCTAAAGCCAATTATATCCTCACGACGGCTTACTCACAATATGCCCTGGAGAGCTACGACCTCAATGTTTCGGATTACCTGCTGAAGCCCATTGCCTTCGACCGTTTTTATAAGGCAGTAGAAAAAGTGCACAACCAGACCAAGCCGGCTGAGCCACAGCCTGCTGCACAACCCATTCCGGTTTCTGCACCTTTTTCAGCAACAGCTAATCCGATTCAGGATTTTATTTTCGTAAAAACAGAACATAAGATCCAGAAAATTGAGCTGGATGACATCTTGTATATTGAAGGGCTGAAAGATTACATTTCCATTTACACCAAGGCAGAACGCGTGATTACACTTCAGAACATGAAGAAAATGGAAGAGACTTTACCTCAGGGGCAATTTATCAGGGTTCATAAATCCTATATCATCTCCCTGGACAAGATCGAAAGTATTGAAAGAAGCCGGATTTCTATCTGTGGCAAAGTGATTCCGATAGGGGATACCTACCGGGATGAATTCTTTAAGCACATTGACAACAAAAATATTTAAGCTGTAACAGGCTGATTCAATCTAGCCCTGATGGCATGTTCTGCTTCTGCAACAACATCCTCCGGGTTTTTGCCTTTCGGTTCTATGGGTTTCAATACCGTCCAGCTCAGTTTTTCCGCTGCACTGAGCGGATAGGATCCATATTGTACCAATTTCCAGGAATTGTCTATCGCAATGGGGACGATCAGTGCATCGGGAACTACTTTGAGCAAGGTCGCGATTCCTCCCACATGGAAGGTTTTTAATTGACCGTCCTTTGACCGCGTACCTTCAGGAAAGATCATGGTAGACCAGGTGTTTTCTTTCATCCGGCGACCGAGTTTGATGATTTCAGAGATGGCTTGTTTGCTGTCTTTTCTGTCGATATTGGCACCTCCGCCATATTTCAGGTTAAACGAAATGGAGGGAATGCCTTTGGTCAGTTCTATTTTCGAGATGAACTTTACATGATGTTTCCGTAAGAACCAGATTAATGCAGGGATGTCATACATGCTCTGGTGATTGGCCACAAAGATGATGGGCCGGTCTGTGGGCAGATGCTGTTCATTATTGAAACTGATTGAAGCAAGCAAAAAGAGGTCACAGTAGCTGAGGAAGAAATTAAGGAGATCAACAGATATCTTATGCGCTTTGTAGCCAAAGAACTTATAGCAGATCCATTGGATCGGCTGAAAGATCACGAGGGTGAGGAAAAAAAAGAAATAGAATATGGGGCTAAGGATATAGCCTAAAAATTTGTGCATAACTGTTGTTAAAAGCCGCTGTAAAATTAAGCTATTTTGCTCATAAAAGTTCCTGAAGCAGGATGATTTTGGTTTTGAGGATGGCCGCAACACTCATGCTGTCTGTGATGGTACCATCAATGACCATTTGATAAGCTTCTTCAAAAGGGAGTTTCCTTACGATGAGCTGTTCTGTTTCCTCGGGTTCTGAAATTCCTTCGCTGAGTCCTCTTGCGAGATAGATAATGGCAAGTTCATTGCTCACGGAATTGGAAAGGTGCATGCGCTGAATTTCCGTCCAGTCGGTAGCCCTTAATCCGGTTTCCTCCATGAGTTCGCGTTGGGCACTCTCCAATGGTTCATCTGCCAATGGCCCGCCACCTTCAGGGATTTCCCAACTGTAAGCCTTTATGGGGTAACGGTATTGTCCTACCAGCCAGGTATTGAGTTCTTCGTCAAGGGGTAATATCCCGATGGCGTAATTCTTAAAATGCACTTCACCATAGATTCCCCTGCCTCCTGAAGGATTGAGTACCTGGTGTTCGGTAAGGCCTATCCAATTATTTTCGTAGATCTTGTGACTTTCTATTGTGGTCCAGGGATTGATGTCTTCCATAAGGGCAATATACAAATTTCTATTTTTTCCGGGTATTAAGGTTTTGTTGGCGGAGGGGGGATAGGTTTGCTCTTGCTGATTCGGGTGAAGCGGTAATTTAAGCTGAGGGTTACGTTGCTGGTATTGCTGGTAAAATAATTCTCTGAGCGGAAATTGATACCTTCATTGCTTGCATAATTGTTGCTCCTCCCAAAAGGGTCGCTGATGCTGATCCTCGCGTTGAGTTTGTTTTTCAGGAAGACCTTCCTTGCGCCCATCCAGGTAGTTATAGAGCCTTTGTTCCTTCCCTGTGCAGAAATGTTGTTGTAGTAATTCAGGTTTCCTTCAAATGCAGTTTTGAAAGGAAGTTCCATCGTAAGCCCTATTCTTCCCCCAATGTTTTTACCCTTCCTGTTGAGCCCGCTGTTTTTGTCGGAGCGGTAGCTGGCCTGACTAAAGCTCAGGTTGGCATTTGTAGAAATGGTTTTATGGGGGCGGTAGGTCCCATTCACAAATAAGCTATATTGGGTATTGGCACCTACATTGTCGAAGGTAGTTTCGGATACACCGGTTTGGTCTACGGAACGGTACCTTTCTATCACCGCCCTTCGCTTGGAATAGGCAATTTTAGGCATGATGGACCAACGCTTGCCATAGGCATTGAAGCTGATGTCCATCTGGTGGGTCAGTTCAGGCAGCAGGTCCGGATTGCCGAAATTGATATTTAATGGATCATTGTTATTGATCTGGGGGTTGAGCGAATTTTCCCTTGGCCGGTTTACCCTCACACTGTAGGAGGCACCAATATTATAGCGTTTTCTGAAATTTCTGTTCACAGAAAAGCTGGGGAATAAACTGAGATAGGGATTGATATCGTAGTTCTCGCCTGAAGAAAGCTCAAATTCAACTTGTGTCAGTTCGGCACGCAGCCCCCCTTTTAGGCCCCAGTTCTTGCCCCTGAAATTGTAGCTGGCGTATCCCGCCAGGATATCCTCTTTATACAGGAACTGGTTGCTCAGGTTTTCATTGACTACATATTGCCCGGTATTGAAATCGAAATTCTGGATGAGCTGATCGTTGTTGTTGTTCCTGAAATTATAGCTCGCGCCCAGTTCGATGTGGTCCCGCTTTTTAAAAACGGGTCGCTCATAATCGAGTTTAAGGTTCAGTCCGTCATTAGTAATGGCATTTTGGTTGTCCTGTAAGCGTGCACTGCGGTTTGCGGGCAGGTAAGTGGTATTCTGAAGCCTCCCGTTCGTGTTGTCATTGTCATTGTAAGTGAAGCCTGCGGACAGTTTACCCCCTGTCGTATCGGTCTTGATTTCGTAGTCAACATCAAAAACAAAAGTATGTCCTGTCCTTCTTCCTGTGGTACTCTGGTTCCTCAGGCTGCTTTCTATCCGGTCTTCATCCAGATAATGATTGTAAGCCCCGGAATTGCTTTTATTCACGTTGTTGTTGAAATTGCTGGAGACATGCAGATTTTGCTTTTTACTAATGTCCCAGTCCAGGTTTACACGGTAGTTACCACCGTCGCTACCTTCCCTGCTGTCGTTCAGGTTATTGTAGTAGAAGGTGGTATCGGCAAAGAAATTTTCCCGGTAATTGGTATTGGTGTTTTTCCTGAGATTGTACCTGTAAGCGGCACCTCCATTGATCGAATAGGATTTGCTTTTATAGGAAGCATTGGCGTTGAGGTTGGTATTGCCCGTCAAACTGGATGAAATTCCTGCATTGCCACCCAGACCGATCTTAAAATTCTTTTTCATCACGATGTTGATGATGCCTTCTCCATCTCCTGAGTATTTTGCAGGAGGGTTGGTCATGACTTCTATTTTCTCGATCGCATCGGAGGGCAATACACTGAGCAGGTCTGCAATATTGGAGGTCATGTAATCAGAAGGTTTTCCATCGATAAAGATCCTGGTATTGCGCTTTCCGGAAATGGAGGCATTGCCGTCCAGGTCGACTTCTACCATGGGTACGTTTTTGAGGACATCTGCGGCCGTGCTTCCTTCCGATAAGATGGAAGATTCTACATTATAGGTCATCATATCTGCCGCATACTGGATCAGGGGTTTTTCTGCGGCTATGGTTACTTCATTAAGGTTGTTCTGGTCTGCAATGAGTTTTAAAGCCCCCAGGCCTTTCTCATAGTTTTTCTCGGTAAGGACAATGTCGTTAACGACGAGCGGACTAAAGCCGACGTAGCTGATCTTCAGGGAGTAGCTGCCATATTTTAGCATACTGATTTTAAAAGAGCCATCTTCTTCGGTTGGCATGGTCACCAATGCCTGCTGCGATCCGCTGGGGTAGACCGCCACAACCGCAGAAGGTATGGGAAGTGCTCCGGCCTGTTCCACTACTTTGCCTGAGATCACACCCTTATCCGCCGCATAGCTATGTATCGAAAGCAATGTGATGGATAAGGAGATGATCAAGCGTTTCATAGAGATGGGTTATTTTAAAATGATTCTTCGTCGGAGCGCATCTCCTGATCTGGTCTTTTCTTTTTGAAGCTAAAATCGTTTTTACCGAAGCGGTAAGAATAGGTCAGGTTGGCCATGGTGCCTTGCATCCTGCGGCTGAAATCGACAATCGTATTCCCGTCTGTGGTAGTCATAGACCAGCGCCGCGTATTGAAAATGTCCCTGACGTTGAGGCTTAAGGAAGATTTTTTGTCTTTAAAGTCATATTTCGCACCAGCATCTGCTGCATACATTGCGTTTCTCCTGCCCTGGGCCATTATTTCCCTGGCACGGTAGTCGCCTTTGATCTGTAAAGTGATGTTGTAAGGCAATACGATGTTATTGGTCAGGTTTGCATTCCAGCTGAAACCTGAGTTTTCCACTACACCAAGTTCCGGTTGTCCTTTAACATCAACCTGGTAGAGGTTTACATTTCCCGTAAAATTCCAGGCTTTAGACACATCCACCTTACTGATCAATTCAAATCCGGTATTGACACTTCTGGCAAGATTCAGGGGAGTAGTCAATGTGATTCCAAGGTCTATATATTCTTCCGGAGTAGTCCTTACACGCTGTATCACATCATTGGTTCTGCGCATATATACACTCGAAGTCAGGGTCACTTTTTTCCAGTATTTACTGTAGCCCAATTCAAATGCGTGTACGTCTTCCGGCTGCAGGTTGGGATTTCCCTGACGATAGTTGAGTGGATCGGAAACATCCAGGAATGGATTGGTATCCCAACCCCTCGGCCTGTTTACCCTTCTGCTGTAATTCAGTTGGATCTGTTGCTCACCATTAAATTTTTGACTGAGGAATACGCTGGGGTATATCCTGGTATAAGCTACCTTTCCTGGTGTATACTGTAGTCCCGAAGAAGTATACATACCCATACGTGTATCCAGGGTAGCATCTTCGCCCCGCAAACCGATCTGATAGCCGAAATTGGCGATTTGATTTTGGTAGTTCAGGTAGATGGCATGCACCTGGTCCTTGTTATTGAACTCATTGCTCAATGCATAATCCATATCAAAATTTCCTGTAAGGTTGTTAAAGGCATCTGCATACGTGCTGCTTTCTGCAAATCTGATCTGGCTTCTGTAGCCAGCTTCAATTTTTCCCATTTTCCCCACGGGGAGGGTATAGTCGGTCTGGAAGTTGTAGTTCCGGTTGATGCCCGATCTGTTGTTGTTTTGAATATCAGGGAGGGTATTTACCGGGATGCCATCGATGTTGTAGGTATTGGTATTGTAAAGTTGCAGGTTGTCGTTGTCTCCTTCAGAGAAACTGAAATTGAAGGTAATCTCCTCTTTAGGTTTTTTGAATTTATGGCTGAAATCTAATGCCAGATCATAACTGCCGCCTGTTCCATCGTTGTTGTTGTTTCTGTTACTCAACATCAGGGGATTTCTGTTTTGTCCAAGCCTGTCGATATTTAACAATTCTTTTTGCGCATTATCGCGGGTATTGAAGCCGGCGGTGAAGCTGAGCACACTCTGATCAGATACGTAGTAATCAATTCCGGCCTTGAGGTTGTGTCCATTTTCCTTTGACCTGGAATCGGTGATCTGATCGGCATATCCGGATACATTCTTAAGGCCGTCGAGATAGGTAATATTGCTAAAACCACCGCCTATACGATTGCCATATCGATAACTATAGTTACCATAGATATTGATCTTCTTATTTTGGAAACTCAGGTTGGTGCTCGCATTGTAGTTATCCCTGTTCCCGGCAGTGAGTGCTACCGAGCCGTTGAAACCTAATTTTTTATTCTTTTTCAATACGATATTGATGATTCCAGACTGACCTTCCGCGTCATATTTAGCAGAAGGGTTGGTGATCAGCTCTACACTTTCGATAGAGCTGGCTGGCAGCGACTGAAGGATTTGGGCTACATTTCCGCCAGCGATCAAAGACGGTTTGCCATCTATCAGTACCCTCACGCCACTAGAGCCTCTCAGGCTTACATTTCCGTCGATATCCGTTTGTACAGAAGGTACATTTTGTAAAAGATCCGAAGCAGATCCTCCTTCGCTGACCAGACTCTGGTCTACAGAAAATACCTTTTTATCTATGCCCATTTGCATGGTGCTTTTTTGAGCAGTAATGGCTACCTCATTAAGCACCGTACCTTTGGATGCTTTCATTTTTATCGTTCCCAGGTTAATGGAAGGGGCGGCGTCAGAAATGGATACAGAATCTCTGACCATGGTCTGGTAGCCTACATAGCTGACTTTAAAAGTATACACGCCATTCGGGATGCCGGCGATCAGCAGATTGCCATCCGCATCTGTTTGTGCGCCTTTCACCACAGCTTTGGTTTTTCTGTTGATGACCATTGCGGAAGCAAAAGGGACGGTTTCGTTATTGGAGGCGTCAACTACTTTTCCGGTAATTTTACCCTCAGCTGGGCTTTGGGCATTCAATTTTACAGTTACACTACAAAAGGCAAGGGCTAAAAACAGTACTTTGCGCAGATAATTCTTCATCTCGGATCTTTCTTTTTTCATCATATATGTTAGGAAGGACAAAGAAACGGCCGGGAAGTTTAAAAAAGCGGGAGTAACTATTTTATTACAGCAGGTTATGATTGACTATAATTCCATTTACAATAACGAAGGGATGACTTATGTGGCTTATCGACAACTAATTGATGAGCTTTTATTGGCAGGACAAACTACAGGGCCAGATGATTCGGAAGCGATGCTTCATTATACAAAGATGAATGTGCAAAGGATGAACAGGGTAGATAAAACTGTTCAGATTGATGAAGCACTGCAATCTGCCATCGGAAAGATCGGCTCCGGCTACCGCTTACTCGTAATTTCAGAAGGCTGGTGCGGGGATGCCGCGCAGATTGTTCCGGTTTTCGACAAACTGGTACAGGTCTCGGATGGAAAACTGAGTCTGAAACTGGTTCTGAGGGATAAGAACCTGCCTTTAATCGATGCGCACCTGACCAATGGCGGACGTGCGATCCCGGTGCTGCTTGTTTTGGACGAACAAGGTGAAGTACGCGCTCAGTGGGGGCCCAGACCACAGGTCTTACAGCAATTGCTTGTCGAATGGAAGAAGGAAAATACAGATATGATGGCTATTGCCGAGAAATTACACAGTTGGTACGCGAAGGATAAAACCAGGAGTACCCAGGATGAGCTTAGTCGTTTATTTTCAGAATTGAGCGAGGCTTAGTCTACAGATACCGTAAGTCCTTCTTGCTGAAGGATTTTTCGGTAGACTTCCATTTCAGTAAAAGAACCTTCAAGCACAGCGCATTTACCTTTATTGTGTACTTCCCAGGCAATTTTCTCTGCCTGGTTTTCAGAATAGTCCAGGTATTTCATCATGCAGTGGATCACATGGTCAAAAGTGTTTACATCATCATTCCAAAGTATCAGTCGATGAACGGTTTTTAACGAGGTCAGGATTTCTTCTAATGTAAACGTTTCTTCTTTTGTTTCTGTAGACATAGTACAAAAATAAGCTTATTTCAAAATAATGTTGCAGCTAAAGTTATTTTTGCCTAAAATTTGTATAAACTCCAAATATGATGCAGCGTTCAAAAATAGCAGGTATAGGTTACTATGTGCCTAAAAATGTGTATACAAATACCGACCTCTCCCGTTTTATGGATACCAATGACGAATGGATACAGGAGCGTACCGGCATAAAAGAACGCCGCTTTGCAGACAGGCTGGAAGAGACGACTACTACCATGGGGATCGAGGCAGCTAAAATTGCCATCGAGCGGGCTGGAATCACTGCACAGGATGTAGATTTCATCATATTTGCGACCCTGAGTCCGGATTACTATTTTCCTGGCTGCGGCGTGCTGCTGCAACGTGAAATGAAAATGAGGGAAATCGGTGCATTGGACATCAGGAACCAGTGTTCTGGTTTTGTATATGCGTTATCTGTTGCTGATCAGTTCATCAAGACGGGCATGTACAAAAACATTCTGGTGGTGGGGAGTGAGAAACATTCCTTTGCGATGGATTTTGAAACCCGGAGCCGTAATGTATCCGTCATCTTTGGCGATGGTGCCGGAGCGGTGGTTTTACAAGCCACACAGCAGGAAAACCAGGGGATCTTGAGTACACACCTGCACAGCGATGGTGCGGATGCGGAGATTTTAGCCATGTTTTACCCAGGTTCCAATGCCAACAAATGGCTGAAAGATAAGCCGGGATACCCTGAGCAGGAACTTGGCGGACTTTTTATGACCAGCGAGCAACTGGAAAGTGGCGCAGCGCTGCCCTATATGGATGGGCCGGCAGTTTTTAAGAAGGCAGTAGTCAAATTTCCTGAGGTTATTAAAGAAGCCCTGCAGGCAAATGGCATGAAGGCTTCAGATATCGATCTGCTCGTACCCCATCAGGCGAATCTAAGGATCAGTCAGTATGTGCAGCAATTGTTGGGGCTACCGGATGATAAAGTATTCAACAACATCCAGAAGTATGGAAATACCACCGCTGCTTCTGTTCCCATTGCACTGTGCGAAGCCTGGGAAGCAGGGAAAATTAAAGAAGGCGACCTCGTTTGTCTTGCCGCATTTGGTTCCGGTTTTACCTGGGCCAGCGCATTGATCCGCTGGTAGGTTTCTAGCTGCCTTTGGCGGAGCGGGTCATTTGTTCGAAGGCATCCCACATTTCATTGGGGATCGCTTCCAGGCCGTTAAACTGTCCTGCTCCCTGCAGCCATTCACCTCCATCGATGCTGATCACTTCGCCATTGATATAGCCCGCAAAATCACTGATGAGGAAGGCGGCCAGATTGGCCAGCTCCTGATGGTCGCCCACACGCTTTAAGGGCACGCGGTTTTTAAAATCGAATTTCTCTGCCAGATCACCGGGAAGCAATCTTTCCCATGCACCCTTGGTAGGGAAAGGCCCCGGGGCAATTGCGTTCGTGCGGATCCCATATTTCCCCCATTCTACTGCAAGGGATCTGGTCATGGCCAGTACTCCGCCTTTAGCGCAGGCAGAAGGTACCACATAGGCAGATCCGGTAAAGGCATAGGTAGTGACAATATTAAGAATACTAGCCGGTTGCTTTTCTTTGATCCAATGCTTACCGAAAGCGAGCGTACAGTTGACCGAACCTTTCAGTACAATGTCTATAATGGTGGAAAAAGCATTGGCAGATAACCTTTCAGTAGGAGATATAAAATTGCCGGCCGCATTGTTCAGCAGGCCATCTACCTTTCCAAAGGTTGCGATGCTTTCAGCCAATACGTGTTCTACCTGTTCATATTCCCGGACATCACAGGCCACAGCAAGTACTTTTCCTCCAGTCGCCTTTTCCATTTCCTCGGCAGTTTTTTGCAACACTTCTGCTTTCCTGCTGGTGATCACCAGGTTTGCACCCAATTGTAAGAAATACATCCCCATGGCTTTCCCCAGGCCGGTACCCCCGCCTGTGATTACAAATGTTTTTCCCTTTAAGGCATCGTCTCTGAGCATTGGTTGATTGAACATGCTTATTTCTTTTGAAGGTTATCGATGATTGTTTTGAGGATGCTGCGTGTGGCCGGCGACCACCATTGTTTGAGCATTACTTCCAGCATCTCACTCTGGTCGGCATTGGTACTTGCAATCAGGTCTTTCCGGATGCTGAGCTTGCTCTGTTCCCAGGTATTCCGCTCCATGGCCATGTACTTTCTGGCCTTGCGTTCCGCGGCGGTAAGGATCCCGGCAGGGTTCACCACTTCATCTACCAGGCCGATCTGTAGTGCTTCTTCCGGACTGAACAATTTACCCTCGAGGAGGCTCCGGTGTGCATGGGCCTGACCGATCCAGAAGGCGTAGAGGTTAAAAATACTGTTTGGTACCGTAATGCCTACAGGTACTTCATTTAAACCGATAATATATTGTCCTTCGGCCATGATCCGGTAATCACAGGCGAGTGCAATGACGCAACCCCCTGCCGGACTGTGACCGTTGACCGCAGCGATCATGGGTTTCTTGAATGCGGTAAGTGTCGCTACGAAATCCAGGAACAGGTTCCAGAAGTCCGCAACTTCAGTTTCATTATAATTATACAGCTCAATCAGGTCCAGACCTGCGGAAAAGAAATTTTCCTTCCCGGTGATGAGGACCCCGGCGATGTTTTGATCTGAAGCGATATTCTTCAACATGTCGTTGAGTTCTGTGATCATCGGGGCGTTGAGGGCATTGGATCTGCCCCTGTCCAGTGTGATGATTGCTAAATGATCTTTTATGCTGACTTTGATGGTATTCATTTCCTGATGTTTATTTTACTTCATAGGTATAGGTCGATCTGCCCAGATTGCCCAGCATATCTATGCCTTCCACTACAACACGGTAGCTGCCTGTTTCGTTTGAATTGTAGAAACTAAACTGACCTGCGCCTGCTTCGTTAGTTACGATGTGCGGAGCCCAGTAAATGGTTGTTCTGGCATCTGTTACATTGCTGGGACTCTCGTATTTTGGAGAATAAAACTGGCGAGGCATATAATAACCTTTTGGGGAATAAGTGGTGATCCCGGGTACAAACCTGGAGGCACCTGACATTCCACCACCTCTTTTTGTGGTGATGACCAACACGCCACCGCCGCCGTTCATGCCATAGATGGCCGTATTTCCTATCGATTTCAGGACTTCTATACTTTCTACGTCCATAGGGTTAATGTTATCCAGCATATCGCCCTCCATGGTCATGCCATCCAATACAATTCTCATTGGCGTATCGCCATTTCGTAACAGATAAGGCACTCCGTTTTTAATGATCAATCCGGCTACCCTGCCCTGCAGGCACATGGAAAGCGTAGGACAAGTTTGCAGTTGTTCGGCCGTGATTACGGCATCAGCCCTGCCTGCGCCATTCAGGTTGGCAGAATTTGGCGCCGGGTTCTTTTTCTCTACGATCTTCACTTCCTTCAGGGTAAAGGTCTTTTCCAGCATCCCTCTCCTGGTCAGCTCATCAAAATAATTATTGCTTTTTTGAAGATAAGCAGATAAAGCTTCATTCACATTGATCTCAATATCGCCGTTATTCTTGTTTTTGGTGATGATCTGGCCATCGAAAACATCCAGTTTGATCTCCACACTTGCTTTGTTTTTGGCATTCCTGGCTTGCACAATGAACTTCGTGCTGTCGTTGAAACTCATTGGTTCAAAGTTAAAATGCCCTTTTTCATCCGTCAGGGTATCTATGGCAAAAAAGCCCCCGGAGGAAGAAAATACGGAAACCTTACTGTTGGCCACCGGTTTTCCGCCATAAGTGGTAATGGTCCCACTGATCTTCAAGCCTTTTTCCGCTTGATATCGGATGATGGGCGCCAGTCCGGCAATGACATTTTTCCAGATGAACCTTCTCCAGCCCTGAGTCAGCAGAAGGTTGTCCAGTGCCCGCTGTGTATCCGGATCATCCTTCAGGAAATAATAATTGGGTTTTTCAACATAACCCACCAGGTCTGAGGTGAGGAGCAGGCTGCTGAAGATGTTGCTTTCATTTTCTTCATCCGGCTTTACGGCCGACATATTGGTTACCGACACGGAGAAGCTCCCGTTAACGGGTTTGTCTGCAGCTTTGGCCTGAAGGTTGAGTTCTACTTTTTCCTGGCGTGCATAGCTTTGCTTAGCTGAGGAAATGAGCAGTTCCATATGTTCTGAAGGGTTTTTGACAAAGGCGAGGCGTTCGCAGATCGGCACATCTGTTGCGGAGAACAAGGTCAGCTGGACGATTCCTGAGGGAAGGTCTTTTTTGGGGATACTGGTCGTAAAGATCTGCTTGGATGAAGTTGCTTTGGCTACGAAATATACATTTCCATTGTGTTGTGCTACCAGTTTCAGGGTTCCCGCGCCGACCAGTTTTTCAGACATCAGCACCTTTACGGAGAGGTTCTCCCCGGTATGATTTACCGTCAGGATATAACCGTTGGGCTGAGCCTTTGGCAGGGGAATGCTGCTTTCAGAACCGTCTGCAAATTTAACCTTTGCCGTATAGGTTTTTCCCGACTGCGGATTGATGATGAAATTTCCCATGCCAAGGTGCAGGGTGCTGAACTTATTGACCTCTGTTCCATCATTGTCTATAATCGTTCCTGAGACATCCTGGCCCAGTCCCGCGGCATTCAGTGCCTTTACTGCAATCTTGTTGGGCAGGGCTTCTATGAAGTTGCCGCTTTCTGGAAAGAACTGCACATCTACTGCATTTGAAGTGGCGGTTACCGGAATATTTTTAGTTACTTTTTTATTTTCCGGCAGGTTGATTGTGGTTACGATTTTCCCCGACTTATACAGGTTCGGCTGTGAGTTCAGGAAACTAATATTTACTTCACCTTGCTCATTGGTCGTTGCTTTTCCTTTGGCCAGGCTCCGGAAGCTCAATTGGATATCGTAACTGACATCCTTTGAGGCATAAGGTTCGCCTTTTTTATTGCTGAACCGGATCTTTGCGGCTACTTTTTCTAAATTGTTTTCCTTAACGAAGTTATAGGTCGTACTGGTAAAGACCTCATTGGCCCAGGAATTTCCTATCTTGATGGTTTTATCAAAGAAAAACTCAGTACCGGCGTTTCGCATCCATTGTGTGTAAGCCCTGATCCGGTAGTTTCCTTCGCTCAGCGAATCGGGCAGCTTGAAGTCCCCCCAGGTGAGTCCGGATACCAGGGGCAGTTTGATCTGTTTCTTGAGGGAGTCTTTTTCATTGATGAGCTCTACATAGAGCGAGCCGCTGATTTCTGAAGGTTTTGCAGTCTGTGTATTGATCACATAGGCTTTAAACCAGATGTCGTCGCCTATGGCGTAATAAGGTTTGTCAAGGTGCAGGTATACCTTTTCCTGGGCATACTTTTCATTGTATGCTTCCATTTTTTTTAGCAGTGCTGTAAAAGGGTCATCGTCAACCTTATAAGCAAGGGTGATGAAGAGTCCGGTCAGCAGAAAGAGGGGCAGTGCCAGTCTAAGTTTCATAGGTAGGAGCATTACAAAATAATGCCTCAATATACAAAAAATGAGGCAGATGAATCTAAAAACTTAGTTACACAGCTTTAGAATTTATTCTTCCACATCATGCTTTCCACCGGCTTGGTGGTCTTGTTGTTGTACTTGGCATTGTTCTTCGTATTGTACATCGTTTGTATGTCGCCCTCTACGGTGAAGTAGATCAGCTGACCGATGGGCATACCGGCGTATATGCGTACAGGCTGTGCACAGGAGATTTCCAGGGTCCAGGTATTACAAAAACCGACATCGCCTTTGCCTGCAGTCGCATGAATGTCTATGCCGAGCCGCCCGGTGCTCGATTTTCCTTCCAGAAAAGGGATATGGGCATGTGTTTCTGTATATTCCAATGTGACACCAAGATATAGCGTTCCGGGATGCAGTACATAACCGTCTTTAGGGATTTCAAAATGATCGATTTGGTTGTGTGCTTTGGCATCCAGAATCCTGTCTTTATAGGTCGCGAGGTATTTGCCTAAGTGCACATCGTAGGAGTTGGTGCCCAGGCATTCCGGTTTAAAAGGCTCTATGATGATGGTTCCTTTCTCTATTTCTTCCAGGATTCTCTTGTCTGACAGTATCATTTTTCGGTAATGTATATATGGTTTGGATACCCTGAAGCCTGCAAATCGCATTGATTGTGGAGCTTGAGCAATAAATTTGCGGCGATCCGGTATTTGGACGAAATTATGATTAATTTAAGATACTTTTGCATAGTTTTTCTAAATAGAGATGCCTGTAGTTTTTAATAAAAACATTGATGACGATGCCATACTTGCCGTGTGGAAGATCGAAGAGACGGAAGCGGAGCTGACCTCCGGTTTGCAGCTTAAGCAGCATGAACTGGATTTCATTTCTTCCCTGAACAATGGGAAGCGCTTGTTGCACTGGCTCAGTACCAGGGTATTGCTGCGCACAATGCTGAATACCGAGGAATACATAGACTGCAGGATGGATGAGCATGGAAAGCCTTATCTGCCAAGCCTCAACTATGAAATCTCCCTGAGCCATTCTTATGACTACGCTTCTGTCATGATCAGCAAAAGCCGTAAAGTCGGGGTGGACATCGAACTGATCAAGCACAAGATCAAAAGTATCCAGCAAAAATTTCTTTCGGACGCAGAACTGGCCCAGGAGCAGATCGGGGACAACATTGAAGGGCTCTACGTCTGCTGGTGTGCCAAGGAGGCAATTTATAAATGGAATGGACGTAAGGGACTCGAATTTAAGAAGGACATCCACATCAAACCTTTTACATTGGGAAATGAGGGCAGTCTGGCAGCCTCAGTAGATTTGCCCGAGGGCACTATCGAACTCAACGTCCATTATTTTAAAACCAATGACGGTTACATGCTGGGTTATGTAGCCGGTTAGTCTGTAAGATACATGAATAAAAAAGTTAAATTTATAGATTGGGGACTGGTCGATTATCAGGAAGCCTGGGATCGTCAGGAACAGATTTTTCAGCAGACGGTAGCTGTTAAGACTCAGAACAGGACCAATCAGACGACGCTGGAAACGCCTAACTTCCTGGTGTTTTGTGAACACCCACATGTATATACCCTTGGAAAGAGCGGTCATCCGGAAAATCTTCTACTGGATGAACAAGGATTGAAAGACAAACAAGCTACCTATCATAAGATCAACCGGGGCGGCGATATCACTTATCATGGGCCCGGACAGATTGTAGGCTACCCAATCCTGGACCTGGATAATTTTTTTACAGACATTCACCTTTATCTCAGGACACTGGAAGAAGCCGTAATCCTGACCTTAAAGGATTACGGAATTGAAGCGGGACGTTATCCCGGCTTTACGGGTGTATGGCTTGATGCAGACAATGAAAAGGCCAGAAAAATCTGTGCGATGGGAGTGAGGTGCAGCAGATGGGTGACCATGCATGGCTTTGCGTTCAATGTAAATGCAGACCTGGACTATTTTAAGAACATCGTGCCCTGCGGCATCGACGATAAAGCTGTAACTTCTATGCAACAGGAACTGGGTGAAAGATTGGATATGGAGACGGTTAAAATGCGTTTGAAGGCGCATATTGCTCATTTATTCCAGATGGAAATTGAAGAATAATTGCTGAGCTAAAAAAAATGGCCTGGGTTTTGATTTGTAGGCAAATACATTATCTTTACGTAAATTAAAACTCAAAAACCCTATGGAAAACTCTGATTACTCTGCTGTTGGCGCCGGATTTGGTGCTGGAATGTTTGTCGTTTGGCTGATCATTATTGTCCTGATCTATGGATCGCTCTGGAAAATATTTGAAAAAGCGGGAAAACCCGGATGGGCAGCAATTATTCCCATTTACAACCTAATTATCTTGTTGGAGATCGTTGGAAAGCCAATGATCTGGATCCTTTGGCTGCTGATCCCTTGTGTAAACATCGTGTTTGCGATCTGGCTGATGAATTTGCTGAGCAAAAGTTTCGGTAAGTCTGAAGGCTATACCGTGGGTATGATCATCCTGCCTATTGTTTTCTATCCGATGCTCGGATTTGGCAGTGCAAGATACCTGGGCCCATCTGCCGCGGAAGCCAATAATGGTTTCAACAACTTTAACAATCCCAACAATCCATTTGGCAACAACCCTTTTGGTGCCAATGATCCCTTCAACAAACCACCGACCACGCCAGACGCTTAGTTAAACCGTGTTCGTTTGTGTCACATATTTATTGTCCGTATGTTCTTCCTTTTTAGACCGTACGGACAATTTTTTAATTCCCTGCCCTTTCAAATACCTTACAGGCCTGGATTGTCCCGGCTGCGGCTTCCAGCGTTCGTTTATCTTGCTGATTAAAGGCGAATGGCTGGAGAGTTTCCATATGTATCCCCCCACAATTTTTATTTTGCTAACCGTGTTCACAGTTCTTTTCGTCAGGTATGGTCTAAAGAAAAAAAATGACAGGTTAATCAAAGTGCTTTACCTCATCACCGGCTCGGTGATCGTATCGAGTTATTTGCTAAAAATGTTTCTGCCGCACATTCATTAAGGATTTTGTGTTTTTTCAATCCATTATGATTAATATTGGCCTGAGAAAAACGTATCGTTCATGGGACAAAAATTGACTTATCTCGCACTTGGCGATTCCTATACCATAGGGGAGGCCGTACCGCAAGCAGAAAGCTTTCCATTTCAACTGGCAGATCAATTAAAGGAACAGGGTATTGATGTAGAACAGCCGGTTGTAATTGCAAAGACGGGCTGGACCACAAGTGAGTTGGAGGCTGCCATCCAATCTGCAGCTTTAGATCAGGAGTTTGATTTTGTTACTTTACTGATCGGTGTAAATAACCAATACCGAAAGGAATCTCTGGAAGTCTATCGTGAAGAATTCCGCACATTGTTGAACACCGCAGTGCAGTTCGCTGCTCAGGATACATCCCGCGTGTTTGTAATTGCGATTCCTGACTGGGGCGTTACCCCATTTGGTGTACAAAGTGGAAGGGGAATGGAACTCATAGCGGAAGAAATTGATGCTTTTAATGCTGTAAATAAAGCCGAAACCTTATTGTCCGGGATCAGCTATACCGATATTTCTGCAGATTCTCGGCTGGCATTTTCAGACCCGGATCTAATTGCTTCAGACGGATTGCATCCCTCAGGTAAAATGTATCAGGACTGGGCACAAAAGCTGAGTGAAAGCGTATACTCGGTGCTAAGATAAGCTATGCCATCGAAGTGGTGTAATTGTAATCCTTCACTATGGTCCTCAGGAAGTCCAGTTCATTCATGCCTTCCGGCAGGCTGATCCCAAGGTGAGCAGAGATTCTGGCTGCCATCGTATAGATCAGGTCGGGGTTATGTGTCTTATTGAAGGTAATCAGTACCTCATGTATCAGCTCCATATCCCTGTCAGATAGTTCGTTTGCATTATTAAATACCGGGACATAATCTTCTTCAACGGGGCGGAAGGCAATCTGCTCGAAAGCCGTGCGCGGCACCGTCCTGATCACGGTAGTTCCCGCTACAATATCTCCGATCCGCTGTTTTTTCTCTGATACGGCAATGCAGATCAGGCCACCTACCTGTCCGGTCATCCCAAAATCAATGATCCTGAACACCCAGCGGATAAAATACTGACCGATACTAGGCTGTCCGCCATCCAGGCTAATCACTTTGATCTTCATGAGTCTTTTGCCGATGCTCTGCCCATTCATGAAGATCTCACAAATGAGGTTGTAGAAAACATAGGCAGCAAAATAAAGCCCAATGACCACATAAAAGATATAGGGAGAGGCATCGCTCAGTCCCGATAGGCCGGTCATGAGCACCAGCACGATAAACAGGATATAAAGGCCAATGAAGCAGGCCAGGTCAATCAACCTCGCAGCGATCCTTTCTCCCAGGCCCGATACAGGATAGTCTATTTCTACATGCTGACTGGTATTTACTTTGACGCTTTCCATAGATCTCAAATATAATATTGTTTATTTTATTCTTGTAAAATTGTTTTTTATAGTATTTTAACCAAAAATTACACGCCCGTCAATCTATGAGAGAATCGCTATTTGTAAAGCAGAATTCCGCTAAATGGAAAACTTACGAACAAATGCAGTCAGCCAGCCCTGATGAACTTGCCGAACGCTTCATAGACATCACCAATGACCTCGCTTACGCAAAGACCTTCTATCCCAAATCAAAGACCACTGCTTACCTCAATGGTATCGCCGCGGTGCTGCATCAGTCTATTTATAAGAATAAAAAGGTAGAAAGCAATGTCTTCATTAACTTCTGGAAGCTGGAGTTGCCGGGGCTGTTCTATACCTACCGCATGCCACTGCTGTATGCGTTTCTCTTCTTCCTCATCTCCTCACTGATCGGTGCGCTTTCGGCCAGGTACGACGATTCCTTTGTCAGGCTCATCATGGGCGACAGCTATGTAAACATGACCAATGAAAATATAGCCAAAGGTGATCCCTTTGGGGTTTACAAACAGCAGGGCGAGGTGATGATGTTCCTCATGATCGCTGGTAATAACATTTATGTGTCCCTGGTGATGTTTGTCAGCGGTGTCTTTCTCTCCATAGGCCCCGTCTTCTATATTCTCAAAAATGGGGTGATGCTGGGTTCCTTTGAATATTATTTCTTCAGCAAAGGCCTGGGCCTGGAATCCATCCTGGTCATTTGGATCCATGGAACACTGGAGATTTCGGCCATCATCATTGCCGGCGGGGCGGGACTGGTACTGGGGCATGGCCTCCTTTTTCCTAAAACATTCACACGCCTGCAGGCTTTTCAGCGCAGTGCAAAAGACGGCAGCAAGATTGCCCTGGGTATCTTGCCGATCATCGTCCTTGCCGCCATATTTGAGAGTTTCATCACCCGCCATACCGAAATGCCGATCTGGCTCAGCGTTTCGATATTGGCAAGCTCTGCCTATTTCATGATCTGGTACGTGATCATTTATCCTTTACAACTCAAACGCAAGCAAATTATAGCATGATACAAAAAGTAGAATTCAGAAAGGTCCGCGACTTTGGAGAGGTCATCAGTGATACTTTTCTATTCATGAGACAGAACTTCAAGCCCTTGTTCAAGGCCTTTTGTTACCTTTGCGGCTTCTTCCTGCTGGCCGCAATGATTTCCACCATCCTGCAGCAGCTCGGCATGCAAAAGGTGGTCAATGATGGTTTTGTCTTCCGTTCTGATACGAATGTTTGGAACACCATACTCTCACGGATTTTTACTTTTCAATATTTCCTGGCCATCCTGTTCAACTTTATCGGCTATACCTCTATCTATGTCGCCATCAATAGCTTCATCGCTTTGTATGTAGAAAAAGGTGGAGTTGCGCCTACAGTAGAGCAGGTATGGGCTTATTTCAAATTCTACTTCCTGCGGGTCATGGGCAGCACCTTGCTGCTTTCCCTGTGTATGATCCTTTGTTTCGCGGCTTGCATTGTGCCATTCATATACATATTTCCGGCCATGTGCCTGTTCTACCCGATCATGATCATCGAAAATGCCGACTTCTCTTATTCTTTCAGCAGGTGCTTTAAGCTCCTGAAGGATCAGTGGTGGGTTACTGCAGGTACCATATTTGTACTTTGGATCATCACCTATGCGACAATGGCTTTCGCATCTATGCCAGCCATTATCATTGGCCTGATCAGTGGTTTCAGTCAGGGTGCAAAGACCATGTCCACGGTTATGACGGTGGTCACTACGGTCATCCAGTACCTCTGTTATGTGTTCCTGGTCATTCCTATGATCGGTACTTCGCTATGCTATTTCAACCTCGTAGAACGCCAGGAGAATACCGGGCTCCTCGACCGCATCGATCAGTTTGGTAAGCCTGATGCTGATTTTAACGCTAGCTCCGAGGAATATTAGGTATGCGGGTTGCTTTATTGTGTGCCTTTTTGCTCTGCTTTGGAATGCAGGTTTCTTTTGCTGATACCACAAAGGTATCGGCTAAGCGTCCCGTTGTGGTACGGCTGGACAGTACTAAACTGCAACTGCGGAGTTTTGACGCGGCCACACTCAAAGCCTACAAAACACAAAAAGAATTTATCTATGATGATGAAGCTCCGGTATCGGACAGCCTTTGGGACCGTTTCTGGGCTTGGTTCTGGAAACTGGTCGACCGCATCTTTGGAGATCGGGTTTCCGGCAAGCTCGTCAAATACCTGGTCATCGCCGCTTTTGCGGCCCTGCTGGCCTTTATTATTGCCAAATTGAGTGGCATCAACCTGATGATGTTTTCAAAGCGGTCTAAAGCGGTCGCTGTGCCCTACCATGAGGCGGAAGAAAACATCCATGAACTCAATTTCGCTGAGGAGATTGAAAAGGCAACATCCGCCGGCAATTACCGCCTGGCCATTCGCTTGTTTTACCTGCTGTCACTCAAAAAACTGAGCGACCGTCAACTAATTCACTGGCTGCCGGAAAAGACCAATCAGCATTACCTGGATGAACTGAAGGATGAAGGGAAAAAGCAGCAGTTTGCTTCGCTCACCCGACAGTTTGAGTACGTCTGGTACGGCGAGTTTATGATCAATAAAGAAGTTTTTAACCAGTTCAGAGCTTCCTTTGAGCAATTTAATGTGGACTTGTCATGAAGGGACTGAGAAGATACCTCATCGCCAGCGCCATCCTCCTGGTCGGCTACCTGCTCGCACAGTACTTCCGGCCGGTACCTACCGATTGGAAGGCTACTTATCTGAAGGAAGATAAGATCCCTTTTGGTACTTATGTGCTTTATCAGCAGCATGCAAACATTTTTCCTAAAGCGGAAATGCTGGTTACCAACAGGCGGTTGTACAATAACCTCAAGGGGAAAAGTTTCAGAAACACCAACTTGCTCTTGCTGGGTACTGCAGTGGATCTCGATAAAAACGATCTGCAGCAATTGCTGCATTTTGTCAGGGCTGGCAATGCGGTGCTGATCGCCTCCTTTGACCGCAGCACTCACCTGGAGAAATATTTCTCCATTGCTTCCAGCTCTTCCTTTGAGTATGCGAGGAAAAAGAGCATCGCCATTAACTTCACCAACCCCATGCTGCAAAGGGCTAAGGGCTATGTATTTGATAAGGGGCTGGGCGACCAGTTCTTCAGTAAATTCGACAGCGTAAAAGCGGTAGTGCTCGGGAAAAATGCGGAAGGGAAGGCCAACTTTCTCCAATATCCTATAGGCAAAGGGGCAGTCTATTTTCTGCCAAACCCACAGTTGCTGACCAATTATAACCTCCTCAATCCGGCGGGCGCCGACTATGCAGCTAAAGTATTGTCTTACCTCCCTCCGGCCAAAACCTTTATCTGGGACGAGTTCAATACCCGCGCTTACGAGGAGGACACCTCTGTGCTGAGGGTCATTTTTGGAAACCAGATGTTGCGCTGGGGCTATTACCTGGCATTGTTTAGTCTTGTCGCCTTCGTCCTGTATGAAATGAAAAGGAGGCAACGCATCATTCCCATTATCGAGCCGCTGAGTAATTCCTCGGTCGACTTCGTTAAAGTGGTAGGCAAGGTGTATTACCAGCAGCGCGACAACCAGGACATTGCCCATAAGAAAATGAATTACCTGCTGGAGCACATCCGGAGTACTTACCAGCTCAAGACGGCGGAACTGGATGCGGAACTCGAAGCAAAGCTTGCACAGCGCTCCGGAGTTTCGGAAGAGACCATTAGCGCAGTTTTTCAACTGATGCGCCAGCTCAGGGCGGGCGCCTTTGTGGATGATCAGATGCTCATCAGCTTCAATAAATTAACAGAACAATTTTACCAACAATCTCAATAAGACATGGAAACGGAAATGTTTAACGAAAGAACGGATTTAAGCCAGCTCAATATCGCAGTAGATCAGATCAGGAAAAGCCTGGGCAGCATCATCATCGGGCAGCTGGAAACCATCGACTTCCTCATAGCCGGGCTGTTGGCAGATGGGCATATCCTCCTGGAAGGTGTACCGGGCGTGGCCAAAACGCTCAGCGCAAAGCTGGTCGCCAAAAGTATTGATGCTTCCTTTTCCAGGATCCAGTTTACACCCGATCTCATGCCTTCCGACGTATTGGGTACCTCTGTATTCGATCCGCGCAGCGCTACTTTCGAGTATAGAAAAGGCCCTATCTTCGGACATATTGTATTGGTCGATGAGATCAACCGTGCCCCGGCCAAGACACAGTCGGCCTTATTCGAAGTCATGGAGGAAAGACAGATCACGGTCGACGGGCATACCTATCCCATGGATGAGCCTTTCATGGTGCTCGCCACGCAAAACCCGATAGAGCAGGAGGGTACCTACCGCCTGCCAGAGGCTCAGTTAGACCGTTTTCTGTTCAAAATAGAAGTGAAATACCCTACACTGGAAGAGGAGATCCAGATCCTGCAAAATCAGCATCACCAGAAGCTGGATGTAGAGATTGCGGAAGTGAAGCCCGTGCTCAGCATCGCCCAGATCAAGGCATGTCGAGACATCATCAAAGCGCTCCATGTAGAGCCGAAGCTGATCGAATACGCCGCAAAGATTGTACATGAAACGCGGAGCAACAAATCGCTCTACCTGGGTGCTTCGCCCCGCGCTTCCCTTGCGCTCATCAACAGTGCGAAGGCCATCGCCGCCATGCAGGGCCGTGATTTTGTAACTCCGGAAGACATCATTAAGGTGGCAGCCCCGGTGCTTGCACACCGCATCATGCTTACGCCAGATAAAGAGATGGAAGGTATCAGTGCTGCTGATGTAGTGGCACAGATCATTCAGAAAATAGAAATCCCCCGCTAAACAGGACCAACTTGAAGCATCTTTTCAGCACCTATTATCGGGACCTCTTCTTAAATAAACGGCTCTTCATCGCCTTGGGGACCTGTGTCGCACTTTTCCTGCTGGCCTTCTTCCTGCCATGGCTGGGCGAGTTGCCGTTCATTGCTTTGTGGATGCTCCTGGCACTACTGGCGCTGGATATCCTGTTGCTTTTTCGGCAGCAGAAGGGCGTTTTTGCCAGGCGCGATTTGCCCGAGCGACTCAGCAATGGCGACGATAATGAGCTCAGCATTTACATCGAGAACTTTTACACATTTGCCACCAGGATCGGTATGATCGATGAGATCCCTTTCCAGTTCCAGAAACGCGACCTCTGGTTCGATACCAATCTGAAGGCCCAGGCCCACAAAACCATCGCTTACCAGCTGCGTCCCACCAAAAGGGGAGAATACGTGTTTGGCATGCTCAGGATATATGTGCAATCGCCCCTGGGCCTGGTCAGCCGCCGCTTCAACTTCGGTACCGAAGCTACAGTTTCCGTGTACCCTTCCTTCCTGCAATTGCGCAAATACGAACTGATGGCGGTTTCCAACCGCTTGCAGGACATAGGCATCAAGAAAATCAGGCGTGTCGGCCACAGCATGGAATTTGACCAGGTCAAGAATTACGTGCAGGGCGATGATTACCGGACGGTCAACTGGAAGGCTACAGCAAGGAGGGCTGAGCTGATGGTCAATTCCTTTACCGATGAGAAGGCACAGCATGTGTACAACATTATCGATAAATCCCGGGCTATGAAAATGCCCTTCGAGGGCATGAGTCTGCTCGATTATGCGATTAATGCCAGCCTCATTCTTTCCAATGTTGCATTGGTCAAGGAGGATAAAGCAGGCCTGATTACCATAGCGGAGAAAACAGGTAGCGTTATTGCTGCTGAGCGCAGACCGGCTCAGCTCGGTAAGATCATGAATGTGTTGTATAAGGAGAAAACCCGCTACCTGGAGACCAATATGGAAGCACTTTATACCAGCATCCGCGCTGTGATCAAACAACGGAGCCTGATTGTATTCTATACCAATTTTGAAAGCATGTCGGCCTTACAACGGCAACTGCCATTCTTAAAGCGCATCGCCAGATTTCACCTGTTGCTCATTGTCTTCTTTGAAAACACCGAACTGAAATCGCTTACTGAAAAGTCTGTTGCCAATGTGGAGGACATCTACATCAATACCATTGCCGCAAAATTTGCTTATGAGAAAAAACTGATGGTTAAAGAACTAGCGAAGCACGGGATCCTGAGCATCCTAAGTCCACCTGAAAAATTAACCGTCAATGTGATCAACCGCTACCTGGAAATCAAAGCACAACAGAAGATCTAACACTCGGGCAAACTGATCGGGATGTTGGTCGCCAGTCCTCCGTCGGAAGTCTCTTTGTATTTCGAATTCATATCCAGTGCAGTTTCCCACATCGTATTCACCACTGCATCCAGACTGACTTTAGCCTTGTCGGGATTACTTTGCAGGGCAAGCTGACTTGCCGTAATTGCTTTGATCGCGCCCATGGTGTTCCTTTCAATACAAGGGATTTGTACGAGTCCGCCGATCGGGTCACAGGTGAGGCCCAGGTGGTGTTCCATGGCGATTTCAGCAGCCATCAGTACCTGCCTTTGTGAACCGCCCAAGCACTCTGTCAGTGCCGCTGCGGCCATCGCTGAAGATACGCCGATCTCCGCCTGGCAACCGCCCATCGCGGCAGAAATCGTTGCTCCTTTCTTGAATATGCTTCCGATCTCCGAAGCGCAGGCAATAAATTGGGTAATTTTCTCTTCGGTAAATCCGTCACAAAAAGTGATGTAATATTGTAGTACAGAAGGGATCACGCCCGCAGCCCCGTTTGTAGGTGCAGTCACTACCCTTCCGAATGAAGCATTTTCTTCATTTACGGCAAGGGCAAAACAGCTGACCCAGTCCAGGGTATAGTTGAATCCGTTTCCACCGCTCCTGATTGCGGCTACCCAACTTTCGTAATCGGTGTAGAGGTTGTCTGCAATAAGCCTCTTATTCAAAGCTGCAGCTCGCCGGCCTACATTTAGTCCACCGGGCAGGAAGCCTGAGGTATGACAGCCTCTGTAGATACACTCCTTCATCACATTGAAATGCTGCATGATGCCTGCCCTGGTTTCCGCTTCAGTACGCCAGGCCAGCTCATTTTCCATGACCACCTCGGAAACTTTCAGTCCGGTGGTCATGCACCAATGCCAGAGGTCATTGGCTTTCTCCACGGGGAAGGGGAGTTCCACCTGTTCCTTTTCGCTTCCGCTTTCTCCTTCTTTGACTACAAAGCCCCCGCCTATGGAATAATAGGTTTCGGAGATGGCCTTTCCGGAACTTAAAAATGCCTGAAATGTCAAGCCATTGGGATGGAAAGGCAGACTTTCAAAAAATAAGAACATGAGGTCTTCATTGTAATTGAAGGAGATCAACTTTTCTCCTGACAAGCGAATGAGCTGGTCATTTTTGATGGTTTCGATGGTAGAATCGATGGCATTGACATCGAAGGTCACCGGATCACCTCCATTTAGTCCCAGGAGGATGGCAATGTCGGTGCCGTGGCCTTTGCCGGTCTTGGCTAGTGAGCCATATAAGAGGATCTTCACCTGTTCTACTTCATCGAGTACGCCCTGCTGTTTCAATGAAGCGGTAAATTGCTGTGCCGCTCTCCATGGGCCAAGTGTATGTGAACTTGATGGCCCTATTCCTATTTTAAAAATATCAAATACCGATATCTGTTCCCTTTGCATGGCTACAAAGCTAAATAAAAAAACCCGCCATTAAAGCGGGTTCTTTGTAAGCTATTTGTGATGGAATTACATCATTCCACCCATACCGCCGCCGCCCATTGGAGGCATACCAGCACCAGCCGGAGCATCTTCAGGATCATCAGCTAAAACACATTCCGTAGTCAACAGCATGGCTGCGATAGAAGCTGCGTTTTCTAGGGCTACACGACTTACTTTAGTTGGGTCGATAACACCAGCAGTAATTAAGTTTTCATATACATCAGTACGTGCATTGTAACCGAAGTCAGCAGTACCTTCTTTCACTTTCTGTACTACGATAGAACCTTCGATACCTGCATTTTGGCAGATTTGACGCAATGGCTCTTCGATGGCACGACGGATGATCTGGATACCAGTAGTTTCATCATCGTTAGCACCTTTCATACCTTCAAGGGCTTCGATAGCGCGGATGAAAGCAACACCACCACCAGCAACGATACCTTCTTCTACTGCTGCACGTGTAGCATGTAAAGCATCATCTACGCGGTCTTTCTTCTCTTTCATTTCCACTTCAGAAGCAGCACCTACGTAAAGAACTGCAACACCACCAGCCAATTTAGCCAGACGCTCCTGCAATTTTTCTTTATCGTAATCAGATGTTGTGGTCTCGATTTGAGCTTTGATCTGGTTTACGCGGGCTTTGATGTCTTCAGACTGGCCAGCACCGTTGATTACTGTAGTATTGTCTTTATCAACAACCACTTTCTCAGCAGTACCCAGGTAAGTAAGGTCAGCATTTTCTAATTTATAACCTCTTTCTTCAGAGATCACTGTTCCGCCAGTCAGGATTGCGATATCTTCCAGCATAGCTTTACGACGGTCGCCAAATCCAGGAGCTTTTACAGCCACTACTTTCAGTGAGCCACGGATCTTGTTCACTACCAAAGTAGCTAAAGCTTCACCGTCCAGGTCTTCAGCAATGATCAATAAAGGTTTACCGGTTTGTACTTGTTTTTCCAATACTGGCAGCAATTCTTTCATGTTGCTGATCTTTTTATCGTAGATCAGGATGTAAGGGTTTTCCAGTTCTGCTTCCATTTTGTCAGCATTGGTCACGAAGTATGGAGAAAGGTAACCACGGTCGAACTGCATACCTTCTACTGTTTTTACTTCAGTTTCAGTACCTTTTGCTTCTTCTACAGTAATTACACCATCTTTTCCAACTTTACCCATTGCCTCCGCGATCAAAGAACCGATCACTTCATCATTGTTGGCAGAAATAGAGGCCACTTGTTTGATTTTGTTGTTGTCCTCACCTACAGTTTGCGACTGCGTTTTAAGGTTAGCTACGATTGCAGAAACTGCTTTGTCGATACCGCGTTTCAGGTCCATTGGGTTTGCACCAGCTGCTACGTTTTTGATACCGGCAGTTACGATGGCCTGAGCCAAAACAGTTGCAGTAGTCGTTCCGTCACCTGCAATATCAGCAGTTTTAGAAGCCACTTCTTTCACCATCTGAGCACCCATGTTTTCAATAGGGTCTTTCAGTTCGATTTCTTTAGCTACAGTTACACCATCTTTAGTTACCGCAGGTGAACCAAATTTTTTATCGATAATTACATTACGGCCTTTAGGACCTAAAGTTACTTTTACAGCATTAGCTAAAGTATCAACGCCTCTTTTCAGGGCGTCACGTGCTTCAACGTTATATTTTACTTGTTTTGCCATTTTAATTTTTGGTGTTTAATGTGTTAATACTTCGTTATCAGGATCTAGCCTAATACCGCATAGATGTCAGTTTCACGCATGATCAAATAATCTTTACCGTCAATAGGAAGCTCAGTGCCGCCATATTTACCATAAAGCACAACATCACCAACTTTAACTGTCGGTTTTTTACCTTCTGAATCTTCTTCAGAAACTGAAACTACAGTTCCTTTGGATGGTTTCTCTTTTGCAGTATCAGGAATGTAAATCCCTGAAGCAGTCTTTTCTTCAGCCGCAGCAGGCTCAACAATCACTCTGTTTGATGTTCCTGAGATGGGTTTAAGGTTTAAAGCCATAAATGATATAAATTTATTTTTTAATTTAACATATAAATACGCAGTTGCTGCGTACCTCATGTCGTATCAGTTTTTATGCCAAGCAGAACTGCTTGCCAATTTTTCACCGGAATGTCAGCAAATGATATTTATGAAGCTCAGAATCGTGTCAGTCTGTCAGCAGGGCATAAAAAAGCCCTGCAGGTTTTGCTCAAACTGCAGGGCGCTTTTTTAATCTATATCGGTTATACTATTTCGTCGTATCTGGTGTTGCAGCAGGTGGAGGAGTGTTACGTGCAGGTGCTGCGCCGCCCAATGGAGATGGAGTAGGCACTTTGTCCATTTGCTCTTTGATCCTGGATTCTACGCCCGCAGCTGATGAACCGCCCGATTTAGCAATTGTAGTGATCGACAAAGTCAATACCACGATCAATGCCAGCAATACCCAGGTTCCTTTTTCCAGGACATCACCAGTCCTTTGTACGCCGAACATGTTGCTTCCGGCACCACCGGTTGCAAGGCCACCGCCTTTAGGGTTTTGCACGAGAACAAACAGCGCCAATGCGATGCAAACAATGATTAATACTATAATTAAAAAAATCATATGATGTTATGTTGTTAAATTTTCTTTTCTATGGATTGGATAAGGTCGGCAAAGTAACGGCTTTTTTCTGGAAACTTCAAAACTAATTTTTCATAAGTCTCTATGGCCTTGTCATAAAGCATTTGCTCGATATAAATTTTAGCCAGGGTCTCTGAAACCAGGTCGTTATGGTCCTCCGCACTTTTTTTGGCTTTGTTCTCCGTATTGATCTGTTCGGGGTTCGGTGGACTGATCTGAGGCTCATTCCTGATGAAGCTTTCTATGATCTCATCTCCTTTGCTGGCCCGTTTGAACTGACTTGGTGTGTAGCTGTTGTCCTCTTCCTGAAAAGGGCTTTGCATGTGGAAGATGTGCTCTACATATTGCTGCTGGAGTTCATTAGGCTTACCTGCCACCGTACTTCCCTGTTGCACCGTTTGCTTCCTTGGTGAGGCATAGGGCTGAAAGATTTGCTGGTGCTCTTTCCTTGTTTTGGCCAGCCACCATAAAAATGTATAAGGTAATTTATCATCATCATATTTGCTGATGATCTTTTCCTCTGCTTCAGCTTCTTCCACCGGAGCGGATTCTTCTGTAACAGCCGGCTCTACTTTAAAATTCTCCTGAAAGGCGAAGAAATCTGTGGCCACGATGTTCTCAAGTACCAGTTCATCTTCCAGTTTTTCCTTTCCGGAAATTTCCGCTTTCAGTTCCTCTTCTTCCGCTACTGTTTCCTGTACTTCATCAATGGCTGCTTCATCCAGTGCTTCAGGTTGGTTGGGGTCAGTCCCAAAACTCACTGGCAGTACCAGTTCAAATTCATTGGAGATCAGTGCTTCCGGTGCGTGCAGGAAATTATGGAGCAATTGCCCCTCCGCGTAAAGTGCGGCATGTGCCAGTGCATTTCCGGCAGTTTCTTCCTGGTCTTCGGCTTTGGCGCGGAGTAAATGTAATGGCTGGAAATAGGGGTACAGCGTGCTGAGTTCCCGCAGCACAGGAATATCCTCCCGGGATATGTTTTCTGGTGCTGCAATGAATGCCTTAAGCTGCTTAATGATGTCTGTTTCCTGCTCCACGTTGCTAAGTTACTAATTGATCTCTATTTTAGCTTACCATTGTGCAAAAGCCTTGTTAAAAATGTCTTCCGTCAATTGCATAATTACATCTTGCCTGTTGGCGGCTTCTGCGGCCTGTAAAGAGCCTGTTAGTTTAAAAACTTTAAAACGTTCGAAAGATTCTTCAAAGCTCAGCTTCGGATTCAGGTTATTGGTGTATTTTACATTGATCCTGATGGTCAGCCTGTTTGCTCCCGCAACAGGGTTCCTGTTGTCGGTAATCGCCTCAGGTGTGATGCCATAACCAGTGATATTACCTGAGAATACGCCCTGTGGATCATTTGTTGTAATGCTCAGCCGGGTCTGGTTCCTGATCCTGCTCTTGAGTTCCTCGGTAAATTTGGAACTGAGGTCGGCAACTACCAGCGGGGCATTGTTTTCGAACACAGTTACATTGATGGTTTTCATTTCAGCAGGAATCGAAGTGCCTTCCAGGGCAATCTTACAGCCGCTCATCATCAGCAGGCATAGCAATCCGAATAGGTATTTCATCTGTTATAAGTTGAGTTCTTTAATCTTTCTATATAAGGTACGCTCAGAGATGCCCAGTTCCTGGGCAGCAAATTTACGTTTGCCCTTGTGCTTCTTCAATGCCTTTTTGATCAGGTCCGATTCCTTGTCGATCAGGGAAAGGGATTCTTCCACTTCCTCCGCTTCATGCGTATAGTTGTAGTCTACGGGCGCTGGCTGCATGGGTTTTTTGATCGTCAGTGTATTGGTATCATGGTTGTTGGTCTGATCAATTTCCTGATACAGCTGGTTGATGTAATGGGGATTGTCGGCCATGATGTGTGAGGTATTACCTCCACTCTGGATGATTTCAGCAACCAGTTTCTTCAGTTCCATCATGTCCTTTTTCATGTCAAACAGCACCTTATACAGGATATCCCTTTCGGTGTAGTCCTCTTTATTGCTGCCGCCATTGATCGCCATTGGCAAATTATTGCCGGCGCTTTCATTGGGAATGTAGTTCAGCAATGCTGCTCCTGTGACATTCCTGTCTTTCTCCAAAACGCAGACCTGCTCCGCTATATTTTTGAGCTGACGCACATTTCCCGGCCAACTGTAATTGCTCAGGATCTGAATGGCATCCGGTTCCAATTGTATGCCCGGACTGCGGTATTTGTCGCTAAAGTCGGCCGAAAACTTACGGAACAGTAAGTAAATATCCTCTTTGCGTTCATGCAATGCCGGGATACGCAGCGGCACTGTATTGAGTCTGTAGTAAAGGTCTTCGCGAAACTTCCCTGATTTTACGCGGTTGTACACGTCTACATTGGTAGCCGCAATGATCCGTACATCCGTTTTTTGGACTTTTGAAGAGCCCACCCTCAGGTATTCCCCGCTTTCCAGGATCCTCAGCAGGCGTGCCTGTGTTCCAAGGGGAAGTTCTGCCACTTCATCCAGAAATATAGTCCCTCCGTTAGCTACCTCAAAATAACCTTTACGTGCTTCATGCGCACCGGTAAATGATCCTTTTTCGTGTCCGAAAAGTTCTGAGTCGATTGTGCCTTCGGGAATAGCACCGCAATTCACCGCAATGAATGCACCGTGTTTCCTGGTGCTCATCTGGTGGATGATGTGAGAAAAAACTTCTTTACCGCTGCCGCTCTCACCTGTAATGAGCACAGACATATCGGTAGGTGCCACTTGTCTGGCAATATCTATTGCCCGGTTCAGCAGGGGCGAACCTCCGATGATCCCAAAGCGGTTTTTAATATCTTGTATATCCATCAATTCATGAAATCAATAATACCTTAATTGTATTTTTCCACAACCCTGCCAATGAGTGTTGCCGAAGTGCAGCGTTCTACATATACATGGGCATACTCACCTGGCTTTACCGCATCGGTAACCGGAAACACCACCATGGCGTTTTCATCGTTACGGCCCCGGTATTCCTGGTCAGATTTTTTAGAAAAGCCTTCGATGAGAACTTTGACGGTTTTGCCTACAAACTCTTCCAGGCAGGCCAGGGAATCTTCCTGTTGTTTTTTAAAGATTTCTGCCAGGCGGCGGGCCTTTACGTCCTCCGGTACATCATCTTTATACTTCCTGGCAGCCAGTGTTCCAGGCCGTTCAGAATAGGAGAAGGTATAAGCAAAGTTGTACCTGGCATAATCCATAATGCTCAGTGTATCCTGGTGTTCTTCTTCCGTTTCTGTACAGAATCCTGCAATGATGTCGGCAGAAATGGCGCAACCCGGAATGATGCGTCTTACCGCGTCAATCCTGTTCATGTACCATTCCCTCGTATAGGTACGGTTCATCAGGGCCAGGATCCTGGAGTTGCCCGATTGTACAGGCAGGTGAATATAATTGCAGATGTTGTCGTATTTTTTGATCGTGTACAACACCTCATCGGTGATGTCTTTCGGGTGAGAGGTAGAGAAGCGGATCCTGAGGTCCGGGCTGATCTCGGCTACCATGGACAGGAGCTGTGCGAAATTAACTTCCGCGTTACCCAGTCCGGCTTTTAAGCGGTGTGCCGGGAGTTCGCTTTCTTTACTCAGGGCATCCAGTAGCGCATCACCAGTCAGGGTGTTCATGTCATCAGACAGGTCATTTGCTTTGGGTTGATCAGCTTTCGGCTGGTTCCACTGATAAGAATCTACATTCTGTCCCAATAAAGTGACTTCCCTGTATCCCCGTTCAAACAGGTCACGTGCTTCAGCGAGGATAGAATGCGGGTCCCTGCTGCGCTCACGCCCCCTGGTAAATGGCACTACGCAGAAAGAGCACATGTTGTCACAGCCCCTCATGATGGAGATGAAAGCGGTAATGCCATTTCCATTCAGGCGGACCGGACTGATGTCGGCATAGGTTTCTTCCCTCGACAGCAGGACATTGATGGCTTTGTGCCCTTCTTCGACCTGATTGATGAGCTGGGGCAGGTCGCGGTAAGCATCAGGGCCTACCACCACATCTACCAGTTTCTCTTCATCCAGGAACTTGGCTTTAAGGCGTTCGGCCATGCAGCCCAATACGCCCACGATCAGTTTGGGGTTTCTGCGCTTTTCAACACCAAACTGCGACAGTCTGTTGCGCACCCGCTGTTCGGCATTTTCACGGATAGAGCAGGTATTGATAAATACCACGTCTGCCTCCTTGTAATCTCCGGTAGTTTCAAAACCCTGGTCCAGCAATATAGATGCAACGATTTCACTGTCAGCAAAGTTCATCTGGCAGCCATAGCTTTCAATATAAAGTTTCCGACCGTCGCGTAAAGCAGGAGCGTCAATAATCAGGGCCTCACCCTGGCGCGCTTCATCGTGTTTTTTATCAGTCAGCTCTAGATCAATCATAAAATGCTAAATAGTATTATGGGCTTCAAAAATACGGAATTTTATTTGCAAATGACAAATTGGCAGGGTGCTAAATGAATATTGCGTGACAATCAGTTTTTTTAAAAAAAAATTGATTCATCTTATAGGACCTTTTGTAAATCCTGTTGTCTTGATATCAGAAATTGATATCAATCACTATGCTGAAGAAACTTTTTTCGAAGTCTGTAAAGAATCCATATGGCTGGTCCGGCGATTATCCCTCCTGGGATAAGGTCCTTACCAAAGCCGGGGGCTACGATGAAAAGACCATTCTTGAATGTACCAAAAACGCTTTACTGAAGGTGAAGAACGGAGAAGCTGTCTATGAGCGGGATTCTGTTACTTTCGATAAAAAGGAATATCCCTACGCACTGATCGCCTTTTTAAAGCTTAGTGCTGCTTTGAAGAAAAAACCACTTCACATCCTTGATTTTGGGGGCTCGCTGGGCACCACGTATTACCAGCTGAAAGAATTTCTAGGAGCTGAACTTTGTGCCAGCTGGAATATTGTAGAACAGCCTCATTACGTAGCATGCGGCAAAGCAAACTTCGCTGATGAGCTCCTGAACTTCTACAGTTCAATCGGCGAATGCCTAGCAGATCAGAAGATCGACTTTGTACTGCTTTCCAGCACGGTGCAGTACCTCCCAAAACCTCATGTGTTTCTGAAAGAACTGGCAGATTACAATTTTCCATTTTTGTTATTTGACCGGACAGCTTTCAATACTGTCCCCAATGATCGGCTTACTTTGCAGGTCGTGCCACCTGAAATCTATCCCGCATCATATCCTTCCTGGTTTTTCCATGAAGAGTTTTTTTTAAGCCATTTCGCTTCCAGTTATAAAGTGATCGCCGACTTTCCTTCCTATGTGGAAGGTGAAGCAGTCATGTATATTGATGGGAAGCCAATGGGAACTAACAAAGGATTTTACTTAATTCATTCATCCGAAAATGCTTAAATTTTGTACACTATTTAATTCCGCATACCTTTCCAGAGGGCTTGCAATGTACAATTCCCTGTTGCTGCACAATGAGGATTTTCACCTGTACATCCTGGCTTTTGATTCAGATTGTTTTTTCGCCTTGTCGAAACTGAAACTGGCACATGCCACCATTATCAGTCTGGATGAATTTGAAAATGAAGACTTGCTCCGCGTGAAAGCGGGACGTACTGCTGCGGAATATTGCTGGACCTGTGCTTCTTCCAGCATCAAGTATTGCATGGAGACCTACAGCCTGGACCATTGCAGCTATATTGATGCAGATATGCTGTTTTTCAGCGATCCGAAGGTACTGTATAAGGAAATGGAAGATGCAGGTAAATCAGTAATGATCACCAGGCACCGTTATACACCGCAATTTGACCAGTCGGAAACCAGTGGTATTTATTGCGTCCAGTACATGACCTTCAAAAACAATGAAGCAGGGATGGCCGTACTGAACTGGTGGGTTGATGCCTGTCTGGACTGGTGCTATGCCCGTTTTGAAGATGGAAAGTTCGGCGACCAGAAATACCTGGACGATTGGACTTCGCGCTTCAACTGTGTACATGAGCTGGAGCACCTGGGTGGCGGCGTGGCGCCCTGGAATGTACAGCAATATGCTTTCAGCAGGAAGGACGGACAGGTTACCGGCAGAGAACTGGCCACAGGCCAGTCTTTTGATCTGGTGTTTTATCATTATCACGCCTTTAAATATGCATGGAACAATACTTTTCGCCTCACCGATGAACAATATACTTTGACGCGGAGCCAGGTCAAACAGCTTTATAAACCTTATGTCTATGCTTTGGCTACCTCGGAAGATCAAATTGCTGAGCGGGCTTCGGACATTGCTTCTTATAAACGCTCGGAAGAGGGGGTTTTTATCAGTGAAAGGCTTGGCCGCTTGCTGGTATTTTACCTGATGGGCTTCTACAAAAAATTTTACGCAAAACGTTTTTTCAGCTATGGCATCTTTAATTAACCTTAAGACATTTACAGATGAGCGGGGAAACCTGACCGTCATCGAAAAAGTGGTGCCTTTTGACATCAAAAGGATTTTTTACATCTATGGTGTAGATGATAGTGAAAGGGGTGGACACAGGCACCTGAAGACCCTTCAGGCGGCCATTTGCATCAGAGGGCATTGTGTCATCTACAACAACAATGGCAAAGAGGAATCGAGCTTTTTGCTGGATTCTCCGGACAAATGTTTGCTGATCCAGCCGGAAGACTGGCATACCATGCACAGCTTTAGCGAAGATGCTATTCTGATGGTATTGGCATCGGAGTACTTTGATGCGAATGATTATGTACACACACCTTATCCTTTTCAGTACAGTAAAGCAGTATGATCCCTTACGAAGACCTTTATTTGCTAAATCAACCTTTTATGGAGCAGTACCGGGATAGTTTTTCGGACAGCCTGGACAAAGGCTGGTTTATACTTGGCAATAAAGTGACAACTTTTGAAGCTGATTTTGCAGCGTATTGTGGCGGTGGTTATTGTGCGGGACTGGCCTCCGGACTGGACGCCCTCGTCCTGGCCCTTCGCTACTTCGAATTTCCTGAAGGCTCGGAAGTCATTGTCCCTTCCAATACTTACATCGCTACCATCCTGGCCATTTACAACAACGGTCTGGTACCTGTGCTGGTAGAGCCGGATCTGGCAACATACAATATCGACCCGCTGAAGATCAGTGCACACATCACCCCAAATACCAAAGCGATTATGGTCGTGCACCTGTATGGTAAGGCCTGCGATATGGATTCCATTACTGCCATTGCCAATCAGCATGGTTTAAAAGTGATTGAAGATTGTGCGCAGTCACACGGTGCTTTATACAAACAACAACAAACCGGTACTTTCGGAGATTTCGGTGCATTTAGCTTTTACCCTACTAAAAACCTGGGTGCGTTAGGCGATGGTGGTGCATTGCTAAGTGCCGCTCCGGACCGGATTGAAAAGATCAAGGCATTGCGTAATTACGGATGCCATGAAAAATATTACAATAAATACATAGGGATCAATTCCCGCCTGGATGAGATACAGGCCGGCTTCCTGTCGGTAAAGCTGCCTTTTCTCGATGAGATCAATGCACATAAACGAAAACTTGCAGCGATGTACCAGGCCGGATTGAAGGCTGATTTTGTGCTTCCTGTGGTACATCCGGATTACCAGGATGTATACCACATTTATGCGATCAGGCATCCCGAACGTGACCGCTTGAGGGCATATTTGCTGGAACATGGGATTAAGACAGAGATTCATTATCCCGTCCCTCCGCACCGGCAAGATGCCTTAAAGGATAAACTGGATGGTGCTTATCCGATATCAGAGCTGATTCACGAGACTACTTTGAGCCTGCCCGTTTCGTATTGCCATGACGAAACGCAGATCGAAAAAGTCATCTCAGTGATGAATGCTTTTTAAGCAATAGGGTAATATCCCGGAAATTAGTATTTTAGCCTGTGTGTTAATCGACTAAAATGAGGGATATGATCAACCGGGGCTTTTTGAAGGGATTGATGGCGTTTTTGTTGCTGTCAGCTGTGCTGGCGTGTAAAAAAGAGCTTGCGCAGGAGGATGATGCGAAAGTGAAACCGCCGGTAAGGACTTATGTGGTAACGGCCAGAATTGATAAAAAAGGCACCAACAGCAATTCGGAGGCCACAGCAGTACTCAAAGGGGAGTACGATGAAAGTACCAAGGTATTGGTTTATACCCTGGAATGTGAAAAGATAGAACCAGTACTCATTACCCTGAGAAGCGGAGCCAAGGGTTCCATCGGGGCGATGATCGCTGAAATTTACCGGAAAAAGCCGGAGGTTCCGGTGGTGTATCCGGTAAAGGGGCTTTACACACTGAGCCCGCTTCAGGAGCGGAATCTCTTAAAGGGGCTCTGGACAGTAGCGGTAAATTCGGCGTCCATGACACCGGAGATATCAGGGGTGCTTACTTTAAAACAGAAGTAATGCCATGATGTTGAGGCGGCAAAAGGAGAATATCAATGAAGAAGATGCAGCGTTCGTAGAGGCCATTGTGCAGCGCGATAAGCGGCAATTTGAAATATTGTATAAAAAATATTATCAGCAGTTGTTCGCGCTGGCTTACAGGTATGTAAAACAGCAGGAAATTGCAGAAGAAATAGTTCATGATGTGTTCATCACGATCTGGAACAAAGCAGACCAATTGAATATCCAATATTCGATCAGGAGCTACCTGTTCAGATCTATTGTAAACTCCTCATTGAACCATCTCAAAAAAGAAAAAATGGATACAGAAAAACGGATGGTCTACTTGTCTGCACAGGATACCCTGCTTGCCGATGAATCCTTCAACGAGTCAGAACAGGCGCTGTTGAACGGTTTGGAGGAGGCATTGGCATCGCTTCCCGCCAAGTGCAGGGAGGTCATGTACCTGAGCCGCTTCGGGAAACTGAAGCAAAGCGAAATTGCGGCGCAAATGGACATCTCTGTGAAGACGGTTAAAAACCATTTGACCTATGGTTTTAACAAAATCCGTGAACATCTGAACAAACGAAAACACATCATCATCTCATTAATAGCACTCACGACGTTCTCTACACTGCTGATGCAGGCGTTCTCTAACCTATTAATGTTTTAAACTACGCCATATGGAACAATTTGAAACAAACGAAGAATTTATTTACTCCCTGATCATCGAAGATCTGGATGGGGGTATCAGCGCCTCCGACAAGCTTTTGCTCGATAACTGGAGGAAAGCCGATGGGGAAAATGAAAGGACTTACCTGGACTTCCGGAATATACAACTTGGTTTGGACCTGCTGTACGCACACCCTCCTGTAGATGCCGACATTTCCTGGAAGGAACTCGAAGAGAAGATCGATGCAGAAGAAAAGATCGAACTGAACCCGGCCAGAAGCAGTAGACTCTGGTTCCAGATCGCCGCAGCAGTGCTGCTCCTGCTATCGGCAGCTTATTATTTTTCCCCGAGCAATAACTATACGCTCGTCAGTACCGAAGACAATGCCTCCATTACACATGTCGTGCTGCCTGACGGTACCGACCTGAACCTGAATGCCTCAACCACCATCCGCTACCACAAAACTAATTTCAATGAAGACCGGAGCCTGGAGCTGTTAAAGGGGGAAGTGTTCATCAAAGTGAAGAACCACGATAACCCCGCACAGTTCAAAGTCAAGATCGGAGAGGTAGAAGCCCGGGATATCGGTACCAGCTTCAATGTGCGCAAGACTGATGACCAGGTTGCGGTGATTGTGGAAGAAGGGCAAGTGGCCCTCAGCCATGCTGCTTCAGGGAATGAAGTGATGCTGACACCTGGAAAATTGGGGATGTATAACCAGAACAATAAAGCGCTAAGTGCCCTGAACAATGCCAACCTGAATTACAAGGCATGGATTGACCGAAAATTTATTTTTACAGAAGTAGCTGTACAGGAGGTAGTTGATCAGGTGGGCGAAGTTTACCAGACGCCGATCCGGATACTGGGCAATGGGCTCAAAGAAAGAAAACTTACGGCCAGGTTACATTATCAAACTTTAGACAGCGCACTTGCCGTTATTTCTGCATCTTTACAGTGCAAAATAACCAGGGAAAAAGACGCTTATGTTTTATCAGACAAATAAACGGCTCTCGCTTTTAATTGTTCTGTTTATCCTGCTGGGTGCTTCACACAAAGCCCTGGCACAGCATAAAGATCAGCTCGATCGGCTGGTCACTATAAATTTTGCACCTGATTCTCTGATCAGGTCCCTCCGCAAACTCGAAATCCACAGCCATACCAGCTTTGCTTTCGATCCAGATCAACTGCGGGATAAAAGAACCACGGGATTCCGGTTTACACAGACGCCTCTGGGTACTGTGCTCGACAGGCTGCTTTTCGGATCCGGGCTGTCGTATCAGTTGATCGGCAATGACATTGTGATCAGCCCCAGGAAATCTGCAGTCTATTCCATTCACGGGCACATCAAGGACAGTTCCAATGGTGAACAACTGATCGGGGCAACCCTGCAGATCAGCGAATTGGAAGTGGGTGTAAATACCAATCAATATGGTTTTTATTCCCTTTCAGTACCGGAAGGCAATTACCAGTTGCTGGCAGTTTACCCTGGCTACGAAACCAAACGCATCCTCATTCATCTCGATAAAGACCTGCAGCAGGAGATTGAACTGTCGCTGCAGGAACATAAACTGAAAGAGGTGGTGATCCGAAATACACGGGTAAACCCCAATCCCATTTTGCTGAACGAACAGAACTTTGGCATCAAACAGTTGAACAATGCAGCCTATTATGCGGGTGAAACGGATGTGCTGAAGCGCTTGCAAATGGAGAACGGCATCAAAGCGATCACTGAAGGCAGTTCAGGACTGTTTGTGCGTGGCGGCAATGCAGATCAAAATCTGATCCTGCTTGATGAAGCGATTGTTTACAATCCCTCACACCTGTACGGACTGGTTTCTGTGTTCAATTCAGACGCGGTAAATAACCTACAGGTTTACCGCGATTATATGCCTGCCAACTTTGGTGGCAGGTTGTCTTCTGTGATCGTGAACCGCATGACGGAGGGTAACAATAAGGAATTTCACCTGAGCGGCGGCCTCAACCTGATGTCGGCACGCGCCGCCATAGAGGGACCCCTGGTCAAGGATAAAGGGTCTTTTATTGTCGCTTACCGCCGGAGTTTGCTGGATGTTTTTCAAAGTAAATTCAAGCTGTTCAACCCCAATTCGGTCTATTACGACCTGAATGCCAAAGCGAACTATAAGATCAATAAAGACAATAGTGTATTCTACTCTGTTTATCTGGGTAAAGACCATTTGTTGTCAGAAAACTCGTACACCAATAACTGGGGCAACCTGACCTCCACGCTGCGCTGGAACCATATTTTCAATTCCCGGGTCTTCCTGAATGTTTCCGCCATTTACAGCAATTACAGCAACCTGCTGGACCTGAATGCCGATACGCTATCTCAAAAGAGTCAATGGAGCACAGCTGTCAAAGACCTGACGCTGAAGGCAGATTATATTTATTACAGGAGTCCTACGAACCAGATCAAATTTGGGATATCCGGAATTTACCACCAGTTCAGGCCAGGGGAAATCTTCAAGCAGGAAGAATTTGAATTCAATATTGCCAGGGATCGCTCCTTTGAATCAGCTTTATACTTCTCACAGCAGATCGCATTGAGCAGGTCTTTTGAACTGAACTACGGACTCCGGCTGGGCAGCTTCTACAATACGCAGGAAAGGCTGAATGTGTTCGACGAACAGGGAAACCGCCTGGAGACCTATGAACATAAATTTTATTTCAGGCCTGAGCCCAGGATCAACATCAGTTACCTGCCGACAGCGGAGCAGCGGATTTTTGCCACCTACAACCTTAATTTCCAATATCAGCAGCTGATCCAAAATAGTACATTGGCTTTCTCCTCACTGGAACCCTGGATTCCAGCTTCCAAAAACATCAAACCACAGCGTGCCAACCAGCTGGCCTTAGGTTACCGTTATTCCCCCTCCGGCTACAGCTTTTCTACCAGTGCGTATTATAAACGGCTCGCCAACCAGTTGGACCTGACCGGTCATGCCCAGATCATTGGCAATCCGGGCATCAGGGAACAGTTGAGGTCAGGGAAATCTAAAGCCTATGGACTCGAGTTTGAACTTAGTAAAACTACAGGTCAGTTGTCCGGATCACTGGCCTATACGTATTCAAAGGTTTTCAGGACAATTCCCGCGCTCAATTTCGGCAATAGGTTTGTGGCCAATTATGACATCCCGCATGAACTCAAAATGAGCTTAAAATATGAATTGAGCACTGCATTTTCCTTTCAGTCATTTTTCACCTGGTCCACAGGCAGGCCGCTTACCCTTCCGGTAGGCTATTACCAGCACGATGGTTTAAATGTGCCGATTTACGAGGGCCGCAATACCTCGAGGTTCCCGGATTTCAGCCGGCTGGACCTCTCGGCCCAGTACCAGTTCCGGAACCGTGTTGCCGGGCGCCGTTTTGTATCCCATACGATCTCCCTCGGGGCGTACAATTTATATAACCGGAAAAATCTCTTATATTACCATTTGAATTCCTCTTCCTTTGAGCCGAGGCAAAGCACAACGGAATATGGATTCGGATTTTATCCATGGATTGCCTACAGCTTTAAGATCTGATATATGAAATGGCTTTGTACAAATTTGATCGCATTGGTTTCGCTGCTCCTCATCTGGGGCTGTGAAAAGACCAATATGCGGCAGGATGAATTTCTACACCCGGTTCGTGTTTATGATATGGCCATAGAAGGCGGGATCAATACGGCTTATTCAGGGCAATATATCCGCCTGACCAAGCCCTCGCTCCATGCGGATTCTTTACCGACACCTATCCGGAAAGCCAGCGTAGTGGTCAATGATGGCAGGAGGGACATTGTTTTTCGTGAGATCAACAATACGCCGGGTGTATATTTTGGGGTTACTACCGGGGACCCCAACTATAATAAAGCTTATATGCTCACCATCAAATACAACGATAAAACTTACACTGCGGTAGATACATTGAGGCTGGCGGTCAACATTGCCGATGATTTCCTGCCGCTTTCCACCCGGCCAGCAGGTAACGATTCTGTCCTGTTCACGGTTCCCAAACATACCTTTGGTTACCTGAACCCCAATAAATGGCTCATTTCCTACACCATGAAGGGCGATACCGTTCCTGCCTGGAGACCAGATAAATTTGGACAGGCAAAATTTTTTAGTTACACCCATATATTGGGATCACCCAATTCGCTATACCCTCTGAACAACCTGAAACGCAGCTTTAAAGTCGGTAAAGGAACTTCTATTATGATCCATAAGCTCTCCCTTTCAGAAAACTACGCCAAATACCTCTATTCGGTATTCATGGAGACCGACTGGAGCGGGCTTTTTAGCGGAGTGCCGGTGAATGTGGAGGGTAACGTATCGGGCAATGTGCTGGGTTACTTCTCCGTGAGTGATGTAGATAACAGGTCTTATCTGGCCAGAGAACTCTAGCCTTTAAACTTTATGGCGCTGATATTGTTGGTATGGTACAAATACACAACATGGAACAGGCAAACAAACCCCGGAAATATAGAGTACTGAAATGGATCGCCGGAATTATCGGATCAATTCTGCTGATCCTTGGCATTGCAGCACTTTACTTAAGTGCCAAGTGGAAACCACTCCTGACTGAAAAGATCAAACAAGGTGTACAGGATGGTTCGCATGGCCTTTATCGGATCGATTTCCAGGACCTGCACCTGAACCTGCTGACGGGCAGCGCTTCCCTGGACAGTGTACGCCTGGTTCCGGATACGGCCGTATTCAACCGGCTTAAAGCTGCTCAGCAGGCACCGCTACATTTGTTTGACATTAGGCTGGCCAAATTGCAGTTGAGCCGTGTTGGGATCCTGACTGCCTATTTTAAAAAGAAAGTAGAGATGAACGCCATCATCCTGGATCATCCTTCCATCAACATCATTCAGCACAAGCTGAGTAAAAGACCAGATACCCTCAAAGAGAAAAAGACATTGTATGAACAGATTTCCAAAACACTGAAATCTATTCATGTGAAGGCCATTCGCATCGTGGATGCCGATCTGGATTACATCAATGGCGCTACGGGCAAACCATTGAATACGATCAGGCATTTAAATGTCAATGTAAAGGACCTGCTGATCGACTCCCTTTCTCAATACGATACCACCAGGTTTTATTATACCCGGGACATTGATTTCCTGCTGACCGGATACCGTTCTACAGGGAAAGACAAGATGTATTCCATGAAGGTCGATACGATCCGCGGTTCAGCTGCCGGCAAAAATATGGTGATCAAGGGATTCCAGATGATCCCCTTACATCCGGATCTCGCCTTTACCAGGAAGTACACTTACGGCAAAGACCGGTACGACCTCAAATTTGATGAGATCAGTTTTGCAGGGGTAGATTTCGCGAGGTTGAATACGGATGGCGATTTCCATGCACGATCCCTGAAGATCGGCCCCGCAAAAGCAGGGATCTTTGTAAACCGTGAACTGCCCCCTCCGCCGGGACTCAATAAACTACGTAACTTCCCTCATATGGCCCTGAAAAGGTTGCCTGTGCCCACCGTTATCGATACCGTCAAGCTCGATAACATCGACGTCGCCTATACCGAGTACAACCCCATCAGTCAGAAACGCGGCACCATTTATTTTCAAAACCTGAGTGGTACCATTAAAAACCTGACCAACGATTCAGCAAGGCTTGTCAGCAACAATCACGCTATCGCCAATCTGCATGCGCTGGTCATGAAGACCAGCAGGATCGACATAGAAATAGATTTCAACTTGACGGCCAAAGATGCTGCGTTCAGTTATAAGGGAAAAGTAGGCCCGATGGACATGAAGGTGCTCAATCCTGTAGCCAGGGATATGGGACTGGTGGAGATCGAAAGCGGAAAAATGCAGAGTGCCAGTTTCGACATACAGGCCAATGCTTCCGGTTCTACCGGCCTGGTACATTTCAATTATACGGATTTGAAGATCAAACTGCTGAAGGAAGGTGAGGATGGGGAACCAACAAAGAAAAAAGGACTCTTGTCCTTCCTGGCAAATGAACTGCTGATCAAGGACCAGAACCCCTCCAAAGGGGAAGCAGCGCGGACCGCCAGGGTAAACTTTCAGCGGACTCCAGGAGCATCCTTTTTCAACCTGCTCTGGAAAAGTTTTTTCATCGGCATGCGGGAGATCGTGGGTTTAGGCGTGGTGCCGGTGAAGAGCCCGGAACAGGGTTTGAAGAAAGTCAATGACAAGCTGGAAGAACGCAGAGATAAAAGAGAAGAGCGCCAGAAAAAGCGGGCGGAGCGAAAAGCAGAAAAAGCAGCAAAAAAGGCGAAGGATAAAGCTGGAAGCTGAATAATTTAGTATATTGGAGGAAACGCTACTGCCTATGACCAGGAAAGCCCGAAAGAGTTACAATGCCCTGAAATGGGTCTTAGGAATCCTGTTCTCGGGTATCCTGCTCCTCACGGCCATCTCCTGGTACCTCAGTGTGAAGATTCAGCCGATCATCAAAATCCAACTAAGGGAAATGGTACTCAATGCGACCGATAGTCTGTATCGTATTGAATTTTCGGATGTGAGTACCAATTTCATTACCGGATCAGCAGCTTTAAATGATGTCTCCATTAGTCCCGATACCCTGATCTACCAAAAGCTTGCGGCACTCCGAAAGGCACCGAACAATCTGTACCAGGTACGGCTCAAAAAGCTCATGATCAAAAATTTTCATCCCTGGAGGGCCATCTTGAGACGTAAACTGAAAATCGATGTGCTGCTTTTTGATAATCCGGAGGTTGTGATGACCAACAGGCAGTTTGATTTTAATGAATCGGGCGGGAAGCACAGCGATCGCTCCCCCTACGACTACATCTCGGCCTACCTCAGTGAACTGAAGGTAAAGACTATAGATTTCAAAAACATCAGCTTCAAATACATCAATAAAAATTTTCCTGTGCCCGAAGCAGATTCGGTAAGGAACCTGGATATTACCCTGAAAAACTGGCTCATCGATGCCCATTCCTCCAGCGATGAGAGCCGCCTTTACCTCTTGAAAGATATCGTGGTCAAGCTCAATGATTATACCTACGCCACACCCGACAGCATGTACCACCTCAAGCTCAACCAGCTTGATTTTTCTGCCTCCTCGGGTAAACTGAACATCCGCAGTTTCAGTGTGCTCCCACGCTACAGTGAGATGAAATTCGGAGCGGTTGCCGGTTTTGCCAGGGACCGCTTCCACATCCAGATGAGCAATATGAGTATGGAGGGAATTGACCTGCCCTTATACATGCGCAAGCAAGAACTGTATGCCAAGGAAATGGAAATTTCCAATGGTTTTGTAGAGGTGTTCAACAATAACGAGCTTCCCAAAAAGCAAGTGCTGCGGACGGGCAGGGATCCCCACCAGCTGCTGCAGAAACTGAAATCCCTGGTGACGGTGAAACAGCTGAGCTTAAACGATGTCGACATCAGTTACGCAGAGTTCGATAAAGACAGTAAGCAAAAAGGAAAGATCACTTTCGAACATACTTCAGGGATCATCACGAATGTGACCAATTCCCCAAAGGTAAAGGCAAAATACCCCTACCTCTTCGCCAGTCTGAGCAGTTATATGATGGGACAGGGCAAGCTGGACATCAATTTCCGCTTCGATCTTGAGGCGAAGGACGGCGCCTTCCGCTATTCCGGGAAACTTGGCCCCATGGATGGGCGGGTCCTCAACCGCATCACCAAGCCCCTGGGGATGATAGAGGTCCGTAGTGGCAGGGTAAAGCAACTGGAGTTTGACATCAGGGCAAATGACCGGCTTGCTACAGGCAAACTGGATTTTGCCTTCAACGATCTTTCGGTAGGCATCCTTAAAAAAGACCAGTTGCAGGACCGCCTGGTAAAGCAAGGACTCATTTCCTTCCTGGCCAATGCCATGGTCATCAATTCCGATAACCCTAATGCTGCCGGCGTATTGGTAAGGGCCCCGATCCGCTACCAGCGGGTAGCTACAGCTTCTTTCTTCAGTTTCATCTGGAGGACCCTGTTTACGGGCATCAAACATAGTGTAGGGGTCACTACAGAAAAGGAACAAAAGATCAAATCCCAGATCGCTAAATTCGAAAAAATGAAATCGGACCGCGATAAACGCCGCGCGGAGCGCCAGCGCCGCCGTGCGAGAAGAGCGATGGAGCGCTGAGCATTCCTTTTTTTTCGTAAATTCAGCGGCACTTAGCAATCAATAATGACCTATCCCGAAACCCAGAAAACTGAAATCAAAGACACTTATTTTGGAACTGAAGTTACAGATCCTTACCGCTGGCTGGAAGACGACCGCTCAGCAGCAACCCATGAATGGGTAGCAGCGCAGAATGCCCTGAGCCGCGGCTTCCTGGACAAGATCCCTTACCGAGAGGCGATCAAAAACCGGCTCAGCAACATCATGAATTATGAAAAATACTCCAGCCCTTTCAGGGAAGGGGAGTACACGTATTTTTTTAAAAACACAGGGCTGCAAAACCAAAGCGTCTTGTACCGGCAACAAGAGGGAAAGGAAGCAGAAGTTTTCCTGGACCCGAATACCTTTTCAAAGGAGGCAACGACGGCACTTGTCGGACTGTCTTTTACCAAAGACGGGAGCATACTGGCCTACCAGTTGTCGGCCGGAGGCTCAGACTGGACCAGTGTGAAGGTCATGAAGGCCGGGGACAGCACGCTCCTGGAAGATAACCTGCAGGACATTAAGTTTTCCGGGATTGCCTGGAAAGGCAATGAAGGTTTTTATTACAGTACTTACGATAAGCCTGAAGAAGGCAGCCAGCTGTCAGGACTCACCCAATACCATAAACTGTATTACCATCAACTGGGTACTGCCCAGCAAGATGATGTGCTGATCTTTGGCGGGGAGCAAAACCCGAGGAGGTATATCTGGGCCTCGCTAACGGAAGACCAGCGGTACCTGATCATATCGGCAGCCAATTCTACGTCCGGTAACGAGCTTTATCTTCAAGACCTGAGCCTGGAAGGGGCAGAGATCGTGACGATCGTTGGGGATTTTGAAAAAAGCCATGATGTCATTGCCAATACAGGCAGCAAGTTATACCTCTATACCAACCTGCAGGCGCCCAATGGGAAAGTAGTTACGGTCGATGCCGCCCATCCACAGCCTGCCAACTGGAAGGATTTCCTGAAAGAGACAGACAATGTATTGACGCCTGCTACGGGCGGAGGGAAGTTATTTGCCAATTACCTTAAGGATGCGGTCTCAGTCGTACTGCAATACGACATGGAGGGAAAACTGGAACATGAGATTGAACTGCCTGGTTTGGGCACAGCCTCAGGCTTCAGCAGCAAAGAGGAAGAAAAAGAACTGTATTATACCTTTACTTCCTATGTGTATCCGCCTACGATCTTCCGCTACCAGGTGCAGAGCGGCAAATCTGAGGTTTATAAAAAGGCGGGGGTCGATTTTAACCCTGCCGATTACGAATCCTTGCAGGTGTTCTATACCGCTAAAGACGGCACCAAAGTGCCCATGATCATTACGTATAAAAAGGGACTTCAACTGAACGGCAGGAATCCCACGCTGTTGTATGGGTATGGAGGTTTCAATGTCAGCCTGACACCCGCTTTCAGCACGTCCAATATGGTATTGCTGGACCAGGGTGGGATTTATGCAGTGGCCAACCTCCGTGGTGGCGGAGAGTATGGAGAGGCCTGGCACCTTGCAGGAACCAGGCTGAGGAAACAAAATGTTTTCGACGATTTTATTGCCGCTGCCGAATACCTGATCGCCGAAAATTATACCGCCTCAAAATACCTGGCCATTATGGGCGGTTCCAATGGCGGACTGCTGGTTGGGGCTACGATGGCACAGCGCCCCGATCTTTTCCAGGCGGCTTTCCCTGCGGTGGGTGTGATGGACATGCTGCGCTACCATAAGTTCACTGCCGGAGCGGGATGGGCATACGACTATGGCACTTCAGAAGATGATAAAGAAATGTTCGAATACCTGTACCGTTATTCCCCGCTTCATGCACTGAAGGAAGGTGGAAAATATCCGGCTACATTGGTGACTACGGCGGACCACGACGACCGTGTGGTTCCAGCGCATTCTTTTAAGTTTGCTGCCAGGCTCCAGGAATGCCAGGCGGGCGATGCACCGGTACTGATTGCCATACAGACCAATGCCGGTCATGGTGCGGGTAAGCCGACAGACAAGGCTATAGCAGAAATCGCAGACCGCTGGGCATTCATGTTTTACAATATGGGGCTGGAATACCAGGAATAAAAAAAGACCGGGTTCTTTGCCCGGTCTTTAGATTTTATTTCAGTAAGTCTTCAGGAACAGGCTTGTTCAGCAGGTTCTGATAATAGAAGCGGAAACGCTCTGCCCGGTCATGCGGCGATTTTGTGCCGCCCCATCCATGCCTTCCACCGGGATAGATCATCAGTTCAAAATGCTTATTGGCATCCTGTAATTTATCCACGAGCTGGATGGTATTTTGCATGTGTACATTGTCATCCATATCGCCGTGCATGATGCGCAGCAATCCTTTATAATTATTTACATAGGTCAGCACCGAACCATTTTTGTAACCTTCTGGGTTTTCCTGTGGCGTGTCCATGAAACGTTCTGTATAGTGGCTGTCATACAGTTCCCAGCTGGTTACCGGTGCCCCTGCATAACCGAAATCGAATACATCTGCTGCTTTGGTAAGGGCGAGGCAGGTCATGTAACCTCCATAACTATGACCAGTGATCAGGAGTTTTTTATTGTCTACCCAGGGTTTTGCCTTCAGCCACAGGGCTGCGGTCGAATAATCTTCTATTTCCCATTTACCCAGGTTGCGGTGCATCAATGCCACGCCCGCTTTACCAAACTGTCCGGAAGCACGGTGGTCTACCGAAATCTGGATGACGCCTTCATTGGCCCACCATTGATTACCTGTCCCTTTCCAGGTATTGGTCACATTGCCTGCATCCGGACCGCCATAGATACTCATCACCACCGGATATTTGGTGTTTTCGTTGAAATCCGTAGGGTAAGTGATGACTGCCGGAAGCTGATAGCCATCGGCTGTAGGGATTTTGATCATTTCCGTTTTACCGAACTGGTAGTTTGCAAAATCATCTGCTTTACTGTCGCCCAGTTCTTTGATCAGTTTTCCTTTATTATCGAATAAAGCCCTTTTAGGAGGGGTCGTTACATTGGAATAAGTGGTAATGAAATAAGAACTGTTAGGGGAGATGCTCACCTGGTGTGTATAGTCGCCAAAGCTCAGGCGTTTCAGGTTCTTGCCGCTATAGTCGACCCGGTAAAAGTCCGTCTGTGTGCTAGCTTCCTTACGTGCATTGAAGTACACCACTCTATTTTTTTCATCCACCTGTACCAGGTTGGTGACCTGCCATTTTCCGCTTGTCAATGGGTTCAGCAGTTTTCCGTCCAGGGTATAGAGGTAAAAATGTGCCCAGCCCGTCCGGTCACTTCTCAGGATGTAGTGTTTTTTATCTTCCAGATAGGTAATGCGTCCGCCAAAATCCAGGTCTACCCAGGAACTTTGTTTTTCATCGTAGATCTCTTTTTTGAGTCCGGTATTTGGATCTACAGCGTAGAATTTCAGGTTGTCCTGTCCACGGTTCATCCATTGTACCATGAGGTTGCTGCCGTCGAAGCTCCAGTACGGCGTTCCGAAATACTGGTCATCTTTCTCGTTGAAGGCTGCCCAGGTGACCTTGCCGCCTGCTACAGGCACAAAACCTATTTTAACCTCCGGGTTAGGATCGCCGGCCTTGGGGTAGCGGGTCTTTTCCGTATAGCCGTGCTGACCGGTAGAACCATTGATTGGGAACATGGGTACTTTGGTGTCGTCAAAGCGCATGAAAGCCAGTTTTTTACTATCCGGCGACCACCAGAAGGCTTTGTAATTGGTCGCCCTTCCCAGGATTTCCTCATAATATACCCAGGATGACCAGCCATTGTAGATCACATCTGTGGCATCTGTAGTGTAACGGATCTCCTTACCTGTTGCTACTTCCCTTGCGTAAAGGTCATTGTTATAGGTAAAGGCGACGTATTTGCCGTCCGGGGAGAGGGTAAGGTTTTTTTCACCCTCTTTTAGGGCCACAGGCACATCGGATGTATTTCGGGCAGTGGAGGTATAAGGAGTCTTGCTCCCTGTTTTTACATCTACGGCGTAGCGCTTCCGGTCCTGGAGATCGATCTCGATGTAGTGGTTGTCGTCACTCCAGCCATTGACCATTGGCATTTGTTTCGTCAGTGAAGGCAGGCCTCCAAAGATCTGCTGCTGTGTCAGTTTCTTTTGCTGGGCTTGTACAGTGACGAGCAGCGAGAGGGCTACTGTGGTCAGTAAAATTCGTTTCATGGTGCTGATCCGTTTGTTTGGGTTTTAGAATGCCGGAAAATTACTAAAGTCCCCGCAATCTGCGAAAAATGTGAGATAGATGTTACGGTAAACAGCCGCTAAAATCGGAATCCCAAACCCAACTGCAGGTTTTTATACTTTTTCCGGTAACTGCCCAGCTCGCTGCTGATGCGGTATGGGCTTAGGTTCTGCAGGTAGGTCGTTTCCAGGTTAAACCTTCCGAAACGGAGGACGAAGCCCGCCTGATAGCCCAGTGTCATTCCGCCCGATAGCTTGCTGGCAGCAAGCGCTGTATAGATATTTTTACCGTTCATGAGGGTATCGGCCGGATTGGTTACCGCTCCAAGTTTACTTCCGCGGCCGCCCTGTTTCAGTTGGATGCCAAGTACCGGCCCGGCTTTAAAGCTGATTTTATGGGTGATCCGGTATTCGAGAAGAAGGGGGATGTCGAGTACATTGAGTTCCCGTTCATCCTCTATAGGAATCGTTTTCCGCTTCAGGGAATCACCCACATTGTAATTTGAAGCCATGTACCCGCCTGTCCATAAGCGTCCGGTATTGAGCCTCAGACCGCTGCTCAGGGCAAAACGCTCACTGAGGCTATAGTGGACTGCAGGAGCGAAAAATAAGCCGATTTTTGCCCCGGATACATTCAGCCCTGCTGATATGGAATAGCTCAGGCTGGTGTCGCCCTGTGAAGTGCTTTTTTGCCGTTTTATTTTCGGGACTTTGATTTTTCTGTCGCTGATCTGTACTGCTTTATTGTTCCGTGCAGTTGCTGCACGTTCCAGGATCCTCGCTGCCCTTCGATCTGTTTTACTGTCGGCAGACTCATTTTTGCTGCGGATCAATGGATTCAGCCTCGCTTGCGGTACGTTCCATACCAAATGATTTGCGGTATCTTTTAAAAGGACAAAGTTGGTTGTCCGGGCAACAAGACCAGCGGTTTTTTCATGAAGATTACTGCCGGCAGCTGAGGCTCCGGGGATCAGGGCGGTATCCGGCATCACTGAAGAGCGATTTTGGAACTTCTGTCCCGAAATGGACAGCACAGTATCCGCAACAGCTGTAGGTGCCAGGCCTGCGGCGGCAATTGCCGTGTCCGGACTTAAAGTATCGCGATGGCCGCTGTCGGTGGTTTTCACAGCGCTTTGCTTCAGGACCGATTTGGGGTTGCTTTTCTTCAGGTCTTTCGGATTTGCCGGTTCTTTCAGTGCTACATAAGTGATGATAGACACCATGGCTGCTGCTGGTAGGATATACCCGAGCATGGTAGCGATTTTGCTGCCGATAGTCTTGATTGCACTGCCGCCCGTCTGCGTACCGCCATTAGTTGGTTGCTGCGGCATTTGCTGATCAAGGATTGACTGCATCTCTGACCAGGAAAGATCCATGTTCTCCTGTACCGGCAGTTCGTCCAGTTTTTTGTTCCAAAGTTTATGATGCCATCCTGAATTTTTCATTTTATACTTCCTTTAGGATCAAGTAAACCTCTTAATTGTTTTTTTGCGGCAGATAAATGCCACCTGGATGTGCTCTCAGTGATTTGGAGTTGTTCGCCTATTTCTTTGTGTGTATATCCTTCCAGTACCGATAGGTTAAAGACCATTTGAGCGGCATAGGGGAGGGACTTGATCATCAGTAACAGGTCCTGCGCATAAAGTTTGTCCAGCGCCTCCGGAGCAATGAACACATCTTCGTCGCCGGGGAGCTCATCAATATCCGTTTTGAACCGGAGTTCTTTGCGTCCCAGATCAATGCAGGTGCGTACCATGATCGTCCTGATCCAGCCGCCCAGGTTCCCTTTTTCCGCATTGAAGGTTTGCATCTGCTGAAATGCCTTCAAAAAGCCCATGTTCAGGGCCTCTTTAGCCAGATCAGTGGTCCTGAGGTACCGGATGCAAATCCTGAGCATGTCTGCATAGAACATCTTGTACAGCATTTCCTGTGCGGCCCGTTCATTGGCCATACAGCCTTTAATCAGGACTTCATCTCGCATAAGGGAACGGCTCATTTAAATAGTTCTGGGGTCGAATATACATCTTTCTATATACCATTACGGAAGCCAGGGGCAAAACGCGGGGTCTAAAAATAAATATTTTTTTAGACCAACGGAAGCTGGCCGAAAGGCGTAATCCCTTAAAGAAGAGAAGTCAGATGTTCAACAAAAAAAGTTACGAATTACATGCCGCCTGGTACAACCGGCAGTTTCCGGACGCCGTTGCCAAACGGGACTACCTGAGCCGGTACAGTCAGTCGGATGATGACATTGGTAGCTGGCTGCAACAGCTTTTTTTCTCTTGTCTGGATCCCTTACTGAAACAGAAAGATCAGCATTGGCTCAGCATTGGTGATGCCTATGGTTTCGATGCCGCCTACATTTTGGGAAAGGGAAACAGGGCGGTAGCGAGCGATCTCAATACTGATTTTCTAACACTGGCATGGGAGGAAGGGATCGTCACCGATTTCTCCGCGCAAAACGCCGAGCAGCTCGGGTTTCTGGACGGTGCATTTGACTACCTGTTGTGCAAGGAGTCTTACCATCATTTTCCGCGACCCTATGCTGCACTTTATGAAATTATCCGCGTGGCCAGCAAGGCCATTGTGCTCATAGAACCACAGGACCCCATTAGTAAAATGCCCGGTTTGTTATGGGTCACCAACATCCTTTCTGTACTGGGACGTAACCTGATCGGAAAAGTATGGAAGAACCGTTTCTCCTATGAGCCCGTTGGCAATTTTGTGTACAAGGTGTCCGAAAGAGAAATGGAGAAATTTGCGGCCGGACTGGGGCTGCCTTTACTTGCTTTCAAAAAAATTGACCCTAATTTTTATTTTAAGGGGGCCGAAACGGTAAAGGCGGAGTTGCGCAATCCGAAATTTTTAAAGATCCGACTCAGAAAAGGCCTGGCAGACCTGCTGGTTAAGCTCCGGCTGATACCCAGCCAGGTGTTGTGTGCGGTGATCTTTAAGGAGCTCCCGGGAGATCAGGTGTTAAAGGAGTTAAAGACCGGGGGTTATGAATTGCTCTACATTCCTCAAAACCCCTATGTGAAGGGGCAGACATAAAAAAAGCGCCTTTGAGGGGCGCTTTTAAAAAAATATGCTTGCTTATTGAACAATCCAGTTCCAGCCCAGTTCATCAGGCGCCAGTCCGTAGCGGATGTCGTTTAAAGTCTTGGCAATACTTGAAGAAATGGTACGTGTTGAAGGATCAGACAAGGTATAGATTTTACCATTGTAACCGATCTCGCCGATAGGCGTTACCGTTGCGGCAGTTCCGGCAGCAAAAGCATCCGTTACCGTTCCGTTTTCGATACCATCTAGGATTTCTTTCACGCTCACACGTCTTTCTTCCACTTCGATACCGGCTTGTTTGGCCAGGGTAATGATGGTATCGCGGGTTACACCGTCCAAAACTGTACTCCTTACAGAAGGAGTCACCAGTTTACCGCCGATCACGAAGATCAGGTTGGCTGTACCAGCCTCCTCAATGTACTCATGAGAAATGGAGTCTGTCCAGATCAGTTGGTCGAAGCCTTCTTTTTGTGCTTCGGCAAAAGGATATAAGGAGCGGGCGTAGTTACCTGCAGTTTTGGCAAAGCCAACACCACCGTCGTCCGCGCGTGTAAACTCAGTTTCGATCTTCACTTTCAGGGCTTTGCTGTAGTAAGGGCCTGTAGGTGTAGTCAATAAGGCAAAAGTGTATTTGTCAGAAGGTTTTACACCCAGGTAAGGATCAGTAGCGAACATTACCGGACGGATGTACAGTGAGTAGCCATCCTGTGCAGGCACCCATTTTTCATCGATATCGATCAATGCTGCGATGCCCTGCATGAAAATCTCTTTAGGGATAGCTGGCATAGACATACGGGCTGCAGATTTATTGAAGCGCTCGTGGTTTTTGTCGCCCCTGAACACAGAGATTTTTCCATCAGCCTGGCGGTAAGCTTTCATTCCTTCAAAGATCGCCTGTCCATAGTGCAGGGCAGAAATGGCAGGGCTCATTGGGATCGGGCCATAAGGCAGGACCTGCAGGTTCGACCATTCGCCGTTATCATATTCTGCAATAAACATGTGATCGGAAAATACTTTTCCGAAAGGTAATTGAGAGAAATCTGTTACCGTTAATCTGCTTTGATCAGCCTTTGTGATCGTGATGTCCAATGTCTCGTTCATTATCGTAATATTTCGTAGGGACAAATTTAATATAAAACCCTGAATTTAATGGTATGCTCGATCTTCTTTAAGAATTTAAATAGCTGTTTGTCATACTGGGTATTGATGTCGGTGATCACATAACCGATGCTGGCATTCGTCATGAGGAACTGCCCCACGATGTTGATGTCATGGTAAGCGAAAGCCGTATTGATCTTCGCCATGATCCCCGGAACATTCTTATGGATGTGGATCAGTCGGTGTGATTTGTCGATCCTTGGCAATTGCAGGTTCGGGAAATTGTGGCTCAGGTGTGTAGTTCCCGTGTTCATAAAGTCGATCATCCTTTTTGGGATGAAGACATTGTTTCTCGGGTTGCCTTTCATATCATCAAACACGACAATCCCCTGTTCCGTGCATTTTTGCAGGTCGATCTTTCCTTTTGCACTGCCCAGGTAGCCGATGGTCTTCAGGGTCAGGGCCCTTTCCAATTGCTCGTCTGTGATCTTTTCGCCATCTGCGAGCAGCATCATGTGTACATCGGCCACATATTTCTCTTCGAAGCTTTCTTTATGACGGATAGAAAAACCGTCTTTTTTCAGCAGTTCGATGCTTTTGGGCTCTACATCACCGATCACCAGGCATAGGATCCTGTTCTTCGGATAAGAGATGGCCCTCGGCAGGTTGTTTACATAGAGGAATTCATCGAAGCTCGGCGTCACGTGATCAGCTTTCTTCACGATGCTTTCCCTGGAAATGTTTTCCGTAAAAGCATAGAACTTCTTGATCAGTCCGCTTTCGCGCAATTGAAAATCAGAATAACCATCGCCGATGCCATAGAGGTCGCCCTCCAGGTTCAGCTGTTGCATCAGTTTCACCTTTCCGCCTTCTTCACTCAGGGGATTGCTATGGTCGTAGTCAATGATCTTTCCATCACCGGTGGTTACGAAGGTATTGGCGTAGATGTTCTCTTTCTTGATGTGGTACTGGCTCACCACCGGGGTGATGAACTCTTTGAATCCGCCAGAAACGATCAATACTTCATCGGCATGCTTTTTAAAGAAGGCCGCATTGCGGGAAAAAGAAGCAGAAACTTTCTTTTTCAGGTGCTTGATCAGTTTTTTCAGGTGATCTTCATTTGCTTCCAACAATTTTACACGTTGCGCCAGGCTTTCACTAAAGGACAGTTTGCCTTCCATAGCCAGGTTGGTCAGGTCCTCAATCTTTTGAAAAATGGCTTCCTTATCCGGATGCTTGGTCAGGGAGATCCTGGCCAGTTCGTCCAGTGCCTCTACCTGGGTGAAGGTACTGTCAAAGTCAATGATGTAAATGTTCTTTTGCTTCATGGTTTAATTTAGGTATTAGATAAAGCCCTGCAGGTCTCAGCGATGCTTTGCGACAGGGGCTTGAATGTGATTCCGGTAGTATTTTTGATTTTTTCGTTGCTGTACAGGCTCTCATTGAGGCTGCTGCGCGCAGCATCGCTGGTCAATGCGGCAGGTTTTCCTGTAAAGAGGGAAGCCAGTTTCGCAGCCCTCCAGGCAATACCCAGCATCCAGGCTTTTGCCTCTTTGGCCGGGGCTTTTACGTTGAAACCTTTGGCGATCTCGGCAAAGAAATCCTGGTAGTGGTAGTTTTCTGCGGAAAGGATAAAGCGCTCCTCAGTAACTGTACTGTTCATGAGCAGGACCATGCTTTTAGCGACATCGCCGACATCCACAAATCCGGTAGCACCTTTAGTATAGTAGGAGAGGCCATCCTTTACCAGTTTAAAGATGGCACCGCTGCCTTCAAAGCCGGCCGCCGGCCCGATGATCACAGAAGGGTTTACGATGACCGCATCCAGTCCCTCGGCAATGCCGCGCCAGACTTCCATTTCCCCTTCGTATTTGGATATGGCATAGCTGTGCGAGCCAGCCTCATATTCCCAGAAATCTTCTTCCCCGATCAGTGTTGCCCCTTTTTTAGGATTTCCCAATGCCGCAACAGAACTTACATGCAATAGCCTGGCACCATATTCCAGGCAGAGGTTTACGATGTTGCTGGTGCCTTCGATATTTACCCTTAACAATTTGGCTTTATCTTTCGGGTTGAAAGATACCAGTGCTGCACAATGATATACCTGATCGATATCCTCAAAGGCATCTTCCAGGGCGGTGATGTCATTAATGTCGGCAGTTACCCATTCCAGCAGATCATTTTGCTGCAGGGAGGACGGTATTTTAGAATGTTCGCGTTTCAGCGCCCTGAGACGGATCCCCTGTCCTGTCAACTGACGAATTAATTCTGCTCCTAAAAATCCAGTAGCACCGGTAACCAATATCATTTCATTTTTTTTAGGATGTTCATTAAAATATGCGCTCAAAAATAGATATTTGATGCCATACATTTATAGTACCCTATGTCTTTATCAGATTTTTTTTCACCCTTAAGTCCAGACAAATTTAGCCCGAAAGCAGGTTTTTTGACCAGTCAGCTCGGTTTAAAGACTACTTTTTTTGTAGATCATTTTCCGGAATTGGAGGAAAACGCTTATGATATTGCCATTATCGGTGTACAGGATGACCGTGCGGCGGTCAATAATGAAGGTTGCGCACTGGCTCCTGACTACTTTCGGGAGCAGTTTTATACCCTGCATGAAGGGCCTTACGTAACAAAAATTGTCGATCTGGGCAACATAAGGGCGGGATCTGCGATCTCAGATACCTATGTCGCCCTGAAAATGGCCGTTACCGAACTGATCAAGCTGAACATTGTTCCCGTAATCATCGGTGGGGGACAGGACCTTACCTATGCACAATATCTGGCCTATGAAGACTTGGAGCAGAAGGTAGACCTGGTCGTGGTCGACAATAAATTTGACCTTGACGAAGACGATGACGAAGGGCTTACGGCCCGTTCCGATACCTACCTGAACAAAATCCTCCTGCACCAGCCCAATTACCTGTTCAACTTCAGCAACGTCGGTTACCAGACCTATTATGTGAACCAGGACAGTTTGAAGGTGATGAGCAAACTCTATTTCGATGCGCACCGCCTGGGGGAATTTGCAGAAGACATGTCGCTGGCCGAACCCATCATCCGGAATGCCAACATGATCAGTTTCGACATTGGTGCTATCCGTTCCTCGGATGCCGGTGCCAACGCCAATGCGGGGCCCAACGGTTTTTATGGCGAACAGGCCTGCCGCATCACCCGCTATGCAGGGATGAGTGACAAGCTCAGTTCCATCGGCTTCTATGAATTCAACCCCGCATTCGATCAGAACGGGCAGACTGCCATGTTGCTGGCCCAAATGGTCTGGTATTTTATGGACGGTTATTACAACCGTAAAAAAGACTTTCCGCTAAGCCCAAAATCACAATACCTGATCTATCGCGCCAGTCTGAGCGACGGCACCGGAGAGATGCTGTTTGTGAAGAGCAAAAAATCCGACCGCTGGTGGATGCAGGTCCCTTATCCGACCGGAATTTCCAAGAACGAGCGTTTCCACCTTGTGCCCTGCCGGTACGAAGATTATACGACTGCGGTAAATGGCGAAATGCCTGATCTCTGGTGGCGTACCTTCCAAAAGCTACTATAATTTTACAATTGATTTTGCGTTAAGTAATTGTTGATTTCTCTACATTTACATCAAACTTAAGTACTCATGAAAAAAATATTATTATCTGCTATGGCGCTTTTGCCGTTGGCAGTACTGGCACAGAAGCCTTTCAGCATCAACGCAAATATCAAAGGTTTGAAGGCAGGCGACAAAGTATACCTGGCTTATAAAGGGGATGCGGGCAACGTGACTGACTCTACAGTCGTAGCGAATGGCGCATTTGCATTTAAAGGAACCTTAACTTCACCAACCAGGGCAAACCTTTTCCTGAACAAAAACCTGATGGTGAGCCGTCCGGCACCAGGCGAAAAAGTAGACATGCTGGCCCTTTACATTGAGCCTTCAGCCATTAAGCTTGCTGCTGCTGATTCTCTAAAAAATGCGGTGATCACGGGATCATCAGTAAACGATGATGACAAAAAACTGAAAGCGCTGACCAAATCATTGGCAGATCAGATGCAAGCTATCAACGTACAGTACAATAACCTGAGTGCAGAAGAGAAAAAAGCACAACAGGAAGTATTGGGCAATAAATATGGTGCTTTGCAGGATCAGATGAAGCCGATCCAATTGAATTTTGCGAAAAGCAATCCTAAATCTTACATCAGCTTAACTACATTGGGCCAATTGGCTTCTGATGCAGACCTGGCTGCAGATGCAGAGAAAGCATTCACTGCCCTGAGTCCTGAACTGAAAGCCAGCAAAGCAGGTACTGACCTTGCACAATTGTTCGCAGCAGGCAGAAAAACTGCGATCGGCGTAATGGCGATGGATTTCACACAAAATGATGTGAATGACAAACCAGTGAAACTGTCAGATTTCAAAGGAAAATATGTATTGCTTGATTTCTGGGCTTCATGGTGCGGACCATGCCGTGCAGAGAACCCAAATGTGGTAAAAGCTTACAACGACTTTAAAGATAAAAACTTCACTGTACTTGGCGTGTCACTGGATCAGCCAGGTAAAAAAGATGCATGGTTAGCTGCTATCGAAAAAGACGGTTTAACCTGGACTCACGTATCAGACCTGAAATACTGGGATAACGAAGTTTCTAAAATGTACGGTATCCGTGGCATTCCAGCTAACTTCTTAATCGATCCAACAGGAAAGATCATCGCTAAAAACGTAAGAGGCGAAGAATTGCAGAAAAAACTGGCAGAAGTACTGGGCGCAAAATCAAAATAAGCCATTCAGTTTGGACATTAGGTCCAAGTCTTGAGACTTAGACCATGTTAGTCCTTATAGCCTAAGTCTGAAGACTTAGGTTAGACCTAGACTAGGAAAGTCGTCAAGACTTATAAATGACGTCATTGCGAGGTACGAAGCAATCCCCATAGTGAGATTGCTTCGTACCTCGCAATGACGTTTTTGCGTCTGGTCCCTCAGACGCTATTTTCTTTTTAAATCCCTCCGGCCCACACGCTGTCGCTCACATTTTTCAGGTCACTGGCGACAAAAGCGACATAACACTGCATAGGCCTTTTCAGATCCCGGCTCGGCAGTGCGATAAAATCATGTGCTTCCCGTCGCCTGGCGCCGCTTAATACATACTTCGCTTCCATCTCGTCCGTAAAGTACAGCAACAGCATGGCGCGGTCCTGCCAGGTTCCCCAGTCCGTATTTTCATCAAAGTCCCAGTTAAACCTGATTCCCGCTTCCGTTTTTGTAACCTTGGGCTGTATGGCCGGAGCCAGAGTTCCCATGCTGAGCATGGCTTTGCTGTAATCCATGTGTATGTCGGGATAGCTCCCCTGCATCGCATGTTTCTTATTGTAAGATACCGCTTCATTGTGCTGGTTCCTGTCTGTACCTTGTACAGCAAAGAAAAATCCAAGATTGATGAAAGGCAGTACCGGTTTCAGAAAAGCATTTACCACCGCCATTTTCTGGTAATTGGCCAATTTGGCCGGACTTGGCGCTTTATCAGAATGGCCAATCGTGCGCGTCACATTTTTGCCCTTGCTCGTATAGCTCACCAGGTTGCCTACTCTCCCATTGAGGTGTCCAAAGGCACCATTTTTTAAAATTCCCATATGATGATCAAATCTTTGTTGGTGCAAAATTAGTGCAGCTTCTTTTTTTAGCGCTTACACCCACGTCACAAAGAGGAACTGATTTTAAACTCTACAACAGCAGATCAACAGTTTTACCAGTTGCAAGAAAGCCTTCCATAGGCTATTGGCCCATGCAAGGCTTGATCAACCCTTGAGCAGGGCTTAAGTAGGACCTGATGCGGGTACCTTATCACCAAACTTTAATGCGAACGGGAAAGTAATACATCTATGGCACGGGCTATCCGCTGTACCCTGGCCTCATCATGTTTGGCTTCGGCGATCCAGTTGAGTAAAGATTTTTGTTCGGCTTCGCTATAGTTCATAAAAGCCTGATGTGCTTTAGGCTCATCCTGGAGGCAGGTGATGAGGTCTTCAGGGCTGGCCATAGCGGCGATGTCCTGCATTGCAAAGAGGGTCAGTTCCACCCGGTCTCCTTCCTGTTTGCCAATTTCCTTGCGGATTTCTGCTTTTATGGGAAGAAAGAATTCCCCCGTTTTCATTGGCATGAGGTTGTATTCGATGAGCTGATAGCTGTCTATTGTCCCGTTGACCTTCACCACTCCAAATTTAGATTTGAGGTCTGCACTGATTCCGGACAGCCTGATGTAGGTCCAGCCGCCCTTCATTTGCATCCTTTCCAATAGGAAAAAGCCTGATATGATCGGTGTTTTTGACATGTTCAATTAAGGGTACAAGATACCAATCATTTTCCAGAGAAGTGTTAATTATGGCTGAACAAATATTGTTCTGTATGGCTTCATTTCGACATTTCTTTCAAAATAAAATTTGCTGAAATTGCGATTTGAGTACATCCTTTGCGCTTTCGTTCGGTGAGTTTGTTCAGGTCAGGATCTTCAGCGAATTTTGCCGGTTGATGTTGAATATGAACCAAAATTAGCGGTTAGCAGATGATTGAATTGAGAACGTTGAAACACCGTAGGGCTGTGGTCGTGTCCGGTACGAAGTCGGGTTGCGGTCAGGCAGGCCCTGGCGAAATGCTGCCCGAAGTGTACCGCCTGGAGCGAATGAGGGGGATTCCGCTTCCCTCCAGGTTATTCAGTGGCTATGTTGTGGTTTTGGTATTGACTGGTGAGGCCTTATTCACGATGGGTTACCGGAACTATACCGGGCAGAAGGGCAGGTTATTTGTATTCCATCCCGGCTGTCTGGGCGGCATGGACCTGAAAGATTCCAAAGGATGGTTCCTGCGTTTTGAGGAAGCCGCTTATTGTGCTTTTTGCAATCATTACCCTGAACTGAAAGACCGGGGTCTTTTTGATGAAAACCTGGAGCCGGTATTTCAGGATCTTCCCGGAGCTCAGGAAAAGACATTGAAGTCGCAGTTTGCCGAACTTCCACACAGTTTTTACCGCCTCTTGAAACAGATCGTTCAGCTTTCCAGGCGGGCAGAGCCGGTACAGCCAGCGGAGAGCTGGACAGAAGCGAAGCTGCGGGAATTTGAGGAATTGCTGGACCGTTTTTTTAAGCAGGAGCGGACGACTGGCTTTTACAGCAGGAAGCTGGGCCTGACCGACAGGCGCCTCAATTCATTAGTTGCGGCTAAATATGGCAAGACAGTACGCAGCCTGATCCTGCTGAAAGTGGCGGATGAAGTGCTGCGGATGTTGAAGGAGACAGATCAGGAAATCCCCTTGATCACAGAAGAACTGGGTTTTTGCGACACGAGTCATTTTTATTCTTTTTGTAAGAAAACTTTTGGCGCAGGTCCAATAAGGATCAGGAAGAAGTTCTGAGTTTGTTTTCTGAAAAATTCCTAACTTAGCATATCATATAAAAACTGGATGGCACTGAGACCATTACATCATGAAAAGGAATTGCTGGCCCGTGTGGCTGGTGGCGATGAGGCAGCTTTTACCGAACTCTTTTACGGGTATCATAACCAGTTGGGCGGTTATGTGCAATTGCTGACAGCATCGAAAGAGCTGAGCCAGGAGATTGTGCAGGATGTGTTTGTGAAGGTGTGGATGAACAGGGAAGCACTGCAGGAGCTCCACAGCTTCAGTTCGTATTTGTTCATCATTACCAGGAATTACACGCTCAATTGTATCCGGAAGACTGCCAGGATACAGGGGCTGGTAGAGACTTATGATATCGATCTGTTAAAAGATGAGCTGGAAGATTTTCAGGAGCGCTCATTGCTCGATGATCCGGAATACATTGCTTTGGTAGAAAGGGCAGTAGCGCAGTTGCCGCAGCAACAGCAGCGGGTATTCAGGCTACGCCAGCAAGGCCTGAAAAACCCTGTGATTGCCAGCCAAATGGAAATCTCAGTAGATTCAGTAAAGAAATATCAGCAATTGGCGGTCAAAGCAGTCGCGGAGTTTGTGAAGGCACATGCAGCATTGTCGATATTGCTGATGGTTAAATAGAATTTGTTAGGATTTATGGCCTCAAAGATTCCTGCTGACTATAATACTTTTTCCGGAACCAGAATGCGAGTTTGACTAGGGCAATTAGTGCCGGAACTTCAACCAGTGGACCTATCACACCAACAAAGGCCTGTCCGGAGTTGATGCCGAAGACTCCGATGGCGACAGCGATAGCCAGTTCAAAGTTGTTGCCAGCAGCCGTAAAGGCAATTGATGCACTTTGTGGGTAGTCGGCACCCATCCTCTTACCGGCAAAAAAGCTGATCAGGAACATCAGTCCAAAATAGATGACCAGAGGTATGGCGATGCGGATTACATCCATAGGAATTTGAAGGATCAGTTCACCTTTGAGGCTGAACATGACAAGAATGGTAAAGAGCAGGGCGATCAGGGTGATGGGTGAAATAAAGGGAATGAAGACTTGTTCAAACCATTGTTGACCTTTGAGTTTGATCAGCGCATAACGGCTGATCAGCCCGGCGGCAAATGGAATGCCCAGGTAAATACCCACGCTTTTTGCAATTTCAACAATAGTGATGTTCACATCCAGTCCCCGGATGCCAAAGAGCGGTGGGAAGACGGTGATGAAGAGGCAGGCATAAATGCTGTAGAGCAATACCTGAAAAATACTGTTCAGCGCAATCAGTCCTGCCGCGTATTCCCTGTTGCCTTCAGCCAGCTCGTTCCATACCACTACCATGGCGATGCAGCGAGCGAGCCCGATGAGGATCAGCCCGATCATATATTCGGGATAACTATGCAGAAAAGTAATGGCCAGTATAAACATAAGCACAGGTCCGACTATCCAGTTTAGGAAGAGTGAGGTTCCAAGTACTCTGGTATTGCGAAAGACCTCCGTCATTTTTTCATAGCGGACTTTGGCCAGCGGCGGGTACATCATGAGTATGAGGCCAATGGCAAGTGGCACATTGGTTGTGCCACTTGAAAACAAATTGATAAATCCAGCAGAACCAGGCACAAAATAGCCAATGCCAACACCGATGGCCATTGCCAGAAATATCCACAGTGTCAGATAACGATCCAGGAAGCTCACAGGTTTTCGTTTACGAAGTGCTGTGCATACTTTCTGATCATTTCCCGCACGGCTCTAAACTGCTCCATCACCTCTTCATCGCTTCCTGTAGCTTTTGCAGGATCCGGAAAATTATGGTGCAGTTTGACGGCATTGGATGGGAAGTAGGGGCAGCTTTCCTTCGCGTTGTCACATACTGTGATGACGAAGTCGAAGTCGATTCCGGTGTATTCATTCAGGTTATTCGAAGTATGGCCAGAGATATCTATCCCATCCCTTTTCATGATTTCAATGGCTTTGGGGTTTACACCATGCGTTTCAATGCCTGCGCTGTAGATTGTAGCAGCATCGCCTGCGAAATGTCTCAGATAGCCTTCTGCAATCTGACTGCGGCAACTGTTGCCAGTACATAGTACGAGTACTTTTTTCATTTTTATAATTGAAGTTTGGTTTTGGTATTAGCAACAGCCCGAACCTGGCTCGCATACCTGCGAATCGCCAGCAAGATTGATCAGTTGTATTTTTGGTTTTTCTGTGTTTGTGGCAGGCGCACAGCATTCTTCGCCGCTGTCGGTGGTTCCGCAACGCTCTCCGCGCCCGATAGCTTTACATTGCGTAAAGTCCGGAACCAGGTTAATGATGAGGTTGTCCCCCTCAATGATAAATTCTCCCGGATACATTTGTCTGGTGTCAAAAGCAGAGTTGCCGAACTCAATTTTTACCATAGCCAGGGGATTTAGTGGTAACGATTTTTCGACAATTTTTACAATGGACAAAGCCTTGCTGACCTGCATTGCCCTTTCACTGTCTTGTACAGAGGGCTCCCAAAGCTGCATGATCACTTCAGTCCAGGTGTTCATCTTTCCCCCGCAGTCGACAGACACAATCGGAGCCTGTTTGATTTCTGTAATGTGATAAGAAGCATCCACCCATTTGCCTTCGGCGTACTGGAACTGTAAGATCAATTCCGGATGTTGCGCTAATGTGCCTTTAAAGGTCTGCCAGTTCATAAATTCTGTATTGTCCATAATATTGCAATTTTACGATTGATATAAGTAAAAAAAGGTTAACAGCAGGTAGTTTCGCCTTTGTAAGAACCTAAAAAGGCACCTAGCTGATCTTCCAGTAATTTCCAGGTCTTAGGGTTGATGCAATAGCAAACACTAACGCCCTCGATAGTACCCTGTATGATCCCAGCTGTTTTCAGTTCTTTCAGGTGTTGCGAAATGGTTGCTTGTGCCAGGCCGAGTTCGCCTACCAAATCCCCACAAATACAAGTATTTGAGATGATGATCCTTTGCAGAATGGCGATGCGTGCCGGATGAGCGATCGCTTTCAGCAATGTGGAGAGCTGGTTCTGCTCGTCTGTGAATATTTCTGATTTAGTGAGTCCCATAGTTTGTATCGCAATATTACGATATGTTTTTGACATTCGCAAACTTGCCTGGAAATTCTCATCAATTTGTTTTGATCTATATTTAGATTTTCTGTAAAAATACTAAACGAAGTCTGCCATTAAACGGTGTAAAACAACGCCACTAAAAAGTACCAACTCCAGAAATAAATAAATATTTTTAAAAAGCGCATCCACTTTTTTGAATTTCTGTGTCTTTAGTAGTAAAGCGCAGAAATAAATGAACAAGGACCGTCTTAGCCAACTATTCGAACTGCAGGTGAGCCAACGTGCTACCGAGGCTGAGCGTAATGAGCTGCTGGGCCTTATGGCCTTGCAGGAACATGAAGAGCAGCTGAAGGTTTTACTTGCAGAATTATGGGATAAGTATACTGCTGAAGAGTTGGTTTTTAGTGCCGAAGAATCAGCAGCAATGCTGAAACGGGTTTTTGAGGTGGTAGCTGGTGCAGGGCAGGGGCTTCCTGTACGGCCGGTGCGAGGCAAGTTGCTGAGTTTGTGGCCGAGGTGGCGCCTGGGTGTGGGCATAGCAGCTGCGGTAGCCACTATTTTTTTTGGCATTTGGTTTTTTACAGGTGATCGAGAGATCCTGAAACAAGTTCAGGATGACGTGGTCGCGAATGCCATTGCGCCAGGCAAGCACGGCGCTACGATTACGCTCTCTACAGGAGAGGTGATCCAACTCGACAGTACTAAGCAAGGCGTGATTGTAGGGGAGGAGTTGAAGTACAACGATGGCGAGATCCTGAAACAAGTTCAGGAAGACGACCGCCTTAGTAGCAAAGCGCAAATGCTCACCGCCACCACAGCCAAAGGCCAAACCTATGAGTTTACACTGCCGGATGGAACACACGTATACCTAAACGCAGACTCAAAAATCATTTTTCCTGTACAATTTTCTGGAAAAGAACGCAAAATATTGTTAGAGGGGGAGGCCTACTTCTTGGTAGTTCACAACGAAAAACAACCTTTCAGGGTAGAGAGTAAGGAGCCAGGAGGTGGCAAGCAAACTGTAGAGGATATCGGAACAGCGTTCAACATCAATGCCTATGCAGATGAAGGTACCATAAAAACTACATTGATAGAAGGATCAGCTGCGGTGTACGCGGACCAGGGTCCAGCATCGCGAAAAAGTGCAGCGGCGAAGCAAGCTCCGGTAATCCTGAAGCCCAGTCAGCAATCTAGCCTGAGCGGAGGCCAACTCGAAGTAAAGAGGGTAAACATTGAAGAGGTGCTAGCCTGGAAAGATGGCCAGTTCAGGTTTAACAATACGCCGCTTTCGGAGATTTTACGGCAGATAGGCCGTTGGTACAGCCTGGAGATCGTGTACGAAGACCGGGAAGCGGGCAAAAGAACTTTTACAGGAGTGATCAGGAGAGATTCCAGGCTTTCGGAAATCCTGAGGGTATTTGAGAAAGGTGGCATTCAGTTCCGCATTGCAGATCCCAGGAAGGCAGGCGGGGCCAAGCGACTGATTGTGATGTGATTAAAGAAACAACTAAACAACAATTCATAACCAGAACAAAAGAATCGCGAACCACAAACAAAGACACATGAAGAGATAAAAAGGACCACCACAGCTTAAAGAGGTTGCTAAGTGAAAAAACCGCTCCGGCGTCGGACCCGGAACGGCTATATCGCTTAGGTAAAACCCGTCCCTTTAGAAAAGAATCCAGTTTTAACCCTCCCGGAAAAATACCGGGAACAAGCTTATCAAAGATATGCAAATTAACTTATTGCGGGAAGGACGCTATAAACAGCGTTTTCTTCCGCACAAATTTATTTTGGTAATGAAAATTACAACGTTTATTCTGTTGGCGTGCTTTATGCAGGTAACTGCAAAAGTAACTGCGCAGATCAGCATTTCAGAAAGGAATGTGCCCATCAGCAGTGTGCTGGCCAGAATCCAGCAGCAGAGCGGCTACAACCTGTTTTATGAAGATACAAAAATTAAAGATGTAAAGATCAATGTCAACTTCAACAACATTCCGCTTATAGAAGCACTGGAAAGGGTGTTGAAAAACCAGGCTTTAGCTTATGAACTGGTAGACAAAACGATCGTGATCAAAACGAAGGAACCATCGCTGTTGGATAAAGCAGGCGTCATCCTGAATTCAGTTCAGGATCTCTTTCAAAGAATTGATGTTTCTGGTACTGTATATGACGAAAAAGGCTTGCCGTTGCCGGGGGCGACGGTTAAAGTGAAAGGCTTGCGTACTTCTGTAGTAACAGATAAGGACGGAAAGTTTTACTTGCCGGGTGTGGATGACAAGGCGATGCTAGTGGTATCTTATGTGGGCTATGCCGATGAGGAAGTTGCAGCAAAGGCCGAGGTTTCAGTTTCCTTGGAGCAGAAGTCAGATGAGTTGCAAGAAGTGGTGGTAGCTTATGGTAAGCAGGAACAAAGGGCAATTACGGGTGCGGTGACCGTAGTAAAGAAAGAACAAATCGAAAGTTCCCCTTATTTAAGTGTGGATAAATCGCTGCAGACTGTAGTTCCAGGTCTTTTGGTTACTCAAGGTACCGGTCAGCCGGGAGGAGGCACTGGTAATTTCGTTTTACGCGGTATCTCTACGGGAGGCTCTGTACTCAACGGTGCGACACCGAGAAACCCGCTATTTGTTATTGACGGCGTTCCTGTTCAGCAGGACCCAGCTCAGGCCACAACGAGCCAAGTCGCCTTCAGTAACCCGATGGCTCAATTGAATCCTGCAGACATTGAAAGTGTTTCAGTGCTGAAAGATGCCTCGGCGATCGCACTTTACGGTTCCAAAGCCAGCAATGGCGTTATTCTGGTGACCACAAAACGAGGTAAAGCAGGTATGACCACGGTTAACTTACGTCATCAGACCGATATTGCAGGGCGCCTAGCTGGAACAATGAAGCCTTTAAACCAACAGCAATATATGGAGCTTTTATTTGAGACTTACAAAAACACAGATGCAGTAAGGTGGACAGATGCAGCTATAATTGCAGATTTGGCAGCGAAATTTCCTCACAAGAATGATGCTTCCGGAATTGTGGCTTTTTATGACACCCCTGACTGGATTGGTGAGCTTTACAATAAAAATGCGGTGACCAGTATAAATAATTTGAGCTTTTCAGGTGGGAGTGAAAAAAGCAATTTTTATTTAAATCTGGAATATGCCAATCAAAATGGAATTGAAAAGAAGTCGGGCTACGACCGTAAATCGATAAGATTTAATTATGAGAATAAACCGAGCGAATGGTTCAGAATTGGACTGAATACAACACTGTCTTATAATGTCCAGAATTATGGGGGAGGATTAGGAGAAGAGTCTGCTGCAAGAATTTCTCCACTCAATGCAATAAGGGATTCGAATGGCGATTATATTTACCATTACACCTGGGGAATGTCTAATTCAGAAAGTACTGAGCCCACTGGGATGGGGACGCTCTCTGCAAATCCTGTGGTAGCAGCAAACCTGGATATCCACAAAAATATTTCATACAGGGGATTAAGCAACTTAATTGCTGAGATCAAGTTTTTGAGAAACTTTTCCTTTGCCACCAATTTGGGTGTGAATTTTATGCTGACAGAAACAAAAGACAAACATCATCCAGCCTTGGCCTGGAGCAGCTATCCTGTCGGATCGGGTAGTTTTATTGGCAATGACCTGCGAACAGCCAATCTTATTTCGACCAATTCACTTCGCTATGGTATCTCTAGGGAAAAACATCATATGGATTTAATGTTGGCTCATGAAGCCCAGGTACTTTCTTCGGACTTTAAATTTATTCAGATAAAGGATTTCGGAAACAACCCGTTACTTGAGGATCCAAGATACCAAGCGGGTACTGTCGAGTCGGCCTATGGACAAACACAGAAGCAGACTTTACTATCTTATTTTGGGCAGGCAAACTATGCTTATCTAAACCGGTACTTCCTGACAGGAAGCATTAGAACAGATGGATCTTCCCTTTTCGGAGATAACAAACGTTTTGGAACTCATTGGTCTGCGGGGACCGCTTGGTTAGTGAGCTCCGAGCAATTTTTTAAGTCTTTTGTTGGAACGCTAAATTATCTCAAATTGAGAGGAAGTATCGGGTCCGCTGGCAATTCGTCTGCAATTGACTTCAATGGACGTTATGATGTACTCGTTTTAGGTAATTATGCCGGACAGCCCACGGTTTCTCCAAATGATCTGGCTCCGGGAAATCCAGACATTCAATGGGAAAAAACTTTTAGCTGGAATCTTGGCGTTGAACTGAGACTTTTTAAAGATCGTTTATCCATCACTGGAGATTTTTATAGGAAAAAAACGAATGAGCTTATTGCCTCTGTTGGGCTACCCCTTGGGACAGGCTTTAGGGAGCTAAGGGATAATATCGGTACCCTGGAAAACAAGGGTATTGAATTAACGGTTGCTTTTGATTTAATTAGAACCAAGAAATTTGGTTGGAATCTTAATTCAATATGGAGCACCAATAAAAATGTATTGCTCAATTCGTACCTGCCACTAGAAAGGAGCGTATTCTCCTCTAGGCAGATTGCCAATGGAATAGGGAAAAACTATAATTCTTTTTACATGCCAACATGGGCCGGAGTTAATCCTGATAATGGGAAACCTCAGTGGTTGGACAAAGATGGTAGAACGACCTCGAAATATAGTGAGGCTAAAGAAGATTTCGTAGGAAAGCCACAGCCTGATGGCTTCGGATCGCTTGTTAATACCCTGCGGTATAGATCATTTGAGCTTTCAGCTACATTATATTATCAATATGCATTCAAAATTTACAATCAGAATGCATCAGCACTACTGAACGATGGTGTCCAGCCTTACATCAATCAGGGAACCGGAGCGCTTGACCGTTGGCAAAAGCCAGGTGATATAGCTTCGAATCCACGAAGGCTGCTGTTCGGCCGAGATGGAACAACTTCCGATGATTCCACCAGACCTTCCACGAGATATTTATTTGATGGGGATTTCCTTAGACTGAGTAATGTGTTGCTCACTTACACTTTCGAACGTGAGCTTATATCCAGATTTCACCTTAACGGGTTGAGACTGTTCGTTCAGGGGAATAATTTGAAAACCTGGACAAAATACAAAGGTAACGACCCCGAGAACGCTTCGTCTGAAGGTATGGGGAGGTCACTGTACCCGCTTTCCAGGTCATTTTCGTTCGGAATGAATGTTAATTTTTAAAGATAAAATATTATGAAATATAAACTTGCATCTTGCATGGTAGTATTGATGCTGCTGCTTTCTTGTACAAAAAATTTTTTAGATGTCGATAACAATGCCGCATTGTTCCGACAGAATTATGTGAAAGACCTTAAATCGCTAAAAGAATTTTTGAATGGGATTTATTCAAAAAATGCAGAGTTTTTGGAGTTTTATACTTCGAGCGCTTATCCAGAAATAGTATCTGATAATTTAAAGCCTGCAGATTTATCAGGTAGACTGGCAAATCACTACCTATGGAACCAGAGCGCGAGTCCCGAGGAAAGTGAACGACCCGCGGGATCTGTCGGCAACAGGACTATGAATGGATTCTGGTTATCCGGATATCGTCTGATAAGGGCTTGCGATTTCGTCATCGAAGAGATTGGGAAATACCGAAACGAAAACCCTGTTCTCGCTGACGAAATGGTCGGACAAGCCTATGCAATGAGAGCTTACCTGCATTTTAAAATGGTAAACATTTTTGCTCAAACCTATACTTTCACTTCTGACGGATCCCATCCTGGTATTCCCTATATTATGACTTCTGATATCTCCAAATCCTACTCCAGACAGTCGGTAGCTGAGGTATATGAGTTTATGATAACTGACATCAAGGCTGCGCTACAACTGTTGCCGATAACGACAACAGATACACGCTTTATGAACCGTCTGGCAGCTCAGGCACTATTATCCCGCATCTACCTATTCAAAGAGGATTATGCGAAAGCACGAGAGGTGGCTTTGGAAGTTACGGCAAAAGTTCCCCTTTTATCCATTTCGAAAGGTTACCCGAATGATCTATTCAAACTAAAGAACGATGGTAATACAGAAACACTCTTTCAGATATCTCCGATCCCAGCCTTTGCTATTTTTTTGGGACGTTATTTGGGGACGCAGGCTTTTGTAGGAACCTCTGATCTCGCCAGTATTCTTAGAGAAGACCCTAATGATATCAGGAGCTCTTGGATCAGTCAGTCGGGAACAAAATGGATAATTAGTAAATTCCCAGCTGGAGCTGCGCCGGAAATCGTCCCTGCCCTCAGTCCTTCGACTGCGAGCTACTACATTCCAGCATTGCGAACTTCTGAATTATATTTAAATATTGCGGAGTCCGCTATGAAACTCGGTGATGAAAATATGGCGAGAGCTTATCTCAACAGTGTTCGTAAACGTGCCAATCCTAATGCAAGAGAGATAAACGAGTCAGGAATAGCATTAATGGACTTGATCGTCCGGGAACGGCGAAAAGAACTGTGCATTGAAGGTTTACGTATGGGCGATCTCCAACGCTGGAAATTGGGTGTACAGCGTGGTGATACGGCAGATGATGCTGCTAAGAATCTTCCTTTCGGTAGTGATAAAAGTATCGCACCAATTCCTCCTCAGGATGTAACAACGATGGGGATACCGCAGAACATGGGCTACTGACAGCTAGTAAATATTATTCATACTAAACAATAATACAAATGAATCTTCTAAAATCATTTGCCATCATCTTATTGGCTTTTCTTTCTATAACTGATGCTGCAAAAGCCCAAAAAGTGACTCAGGAAATTACTATTAAACTGGTCGGGTTTGAATATCCTTCGAGTCATGAAATTAATTATGGCCTATTGGAAACAGATGCGCCTTATGAATCCGGTATTCCGCTAAAGCCCGGCATGCGTCAAAATGCCTTGGTGTATTCATTGTATTCGAATAAGCCTATCACACTTAGTGTTGAAAAGAAGTATTTTCTGGCTGAACCCGGGGATCAGCTCATCTTTACCAAAAAAGGCCAGGATATCAGTGTTGAAGGTAAAGGCTCGGAAAAAAACAACCTACTGATCCGGTTGAGGGCTTTAAGAGAAACCGTTAAAAAGCCATCTAATCCGAGTGATATCATAACCCGATCAGAAGCAGATTTTCTGGAGTGGTACGATTACCTTTCAGCGTCCACTGAAAAAGGGCTCAGTTTGATCGACGGGAATAAAGGTAGAATAAGTGCATTTGCGTATGATTATATCCGTTATACCATGCTGGGGCAAGACTTGGATGACATATCTGATAAGTTTGGAGGAATTAGGGCTTATAAAAGTATAGGTATAACTCAGGAACGGGCAATGCAGATTTATGACACTAAGTACAAACCTTATACGGACAAGTATTTTTCTTATACGGCTGCATATACTGCAAAGACCTGGAAGCCAGTGATGTATGCAGTGATGAGAAAATATGGTTTTAATAGTACTGCAGGCGACAAAGAGCTACAGAAGACTCGCTGGGTAGAGTACTTAAGAGAGGGCCGCAAAGCATTTAAAGGCTCCGCTAAGGAAAGATTTACTACAGAACTGCTGTATGACATCAGTAAAGAATTTGATTTTTTTCCCGAAATTGAAGCAGAAATCAAATCTTATCTCGCAGAGCCTGATTATATAGGTTGGAAAACAATGCTGCGGCAGAAGCTTGATAATCTCCGTGATCTGCTAAATGCACATACTGCGAAGGATTTTGCATTGACAGATGCAAAAGGAAATATGCTGACCAAGGCCAGTTTTAAAAACAAACTTGCCATTTTCGATTACTGGTTTACGGGTTGCGCGGGGTGTGTTCAGATGGCACCAGCAATGCGTAAACTGGAAGAAAAATTTAATAAGGACACCAATGTGGTTTTTGTAAATGTATCCATTGACGAATCAAGGGAACAGTGGCTGAAAAGTATAACAGCTGGAAAGTATACATCCGGGAAAGGAGTCAACGTATACACCGGAGGCAAAGGCAAAAACCATACGATGATCAGGGACTATGCCATTCATGGTTATCCTTCATTGGTATTATTAGACCCTCATGGAAGAACAATCAACCTGTTTCCTAAACTGGACCCAAGAAGCGAGGCGGGCTATCAGCGGATGTCTGATTTTATTGAGCAACAATTACTGGAAATGAAAGACGGGCCTTATTTGCTCCATGCTAAAGATAGTGTAGATACCTATACTTTTGATGATAACCAAATGAGCAAAAAAACGCAGCAAAAGGCTTCCCTTAAATCTTTAAAAGTCAACACGCATCAATTGGACAAACAGTTCGAGGTAAAACTGAAGAACAATTTGGAGAATGAGCCTTCGATATATCCTGAAGCAAAAAAGCTTTTGGTTTTTTCGGACATTGAGGGCGACTTCAAAGCCTTTACGAAGCTCTTGCAAGCCAATAAAGTAATCGACCAAAACTACAACTGGACATTTGGTTATGGGCACCTGGTTTTTGCAGGTGATATGTTTGACCGGGGAAATCAGGTGACTGAATGTCTATGGCTGATGTATGCTTTAGAAGATAAAGCAAAAGCAGCCGGTGGTTATGTGCACTTTGTGCTGGGCAACCATGAGATCATGAACCTGCAGGGCATCACGAAGTACGCTCAACCCAAATACATAACCCATTCGGAAAAAGCCGGAAAAACACTGGCTCAGTTTTATGGCGAGGATTCTGAACTGGGACGCTGGTTGAGAACTAAAAACATTGTAGAAAAGATCGGTGACCTTCTTTTTGCCCATGGAGGGATAGGGTTGGAGTTTGCAAATGCGGTGAGTTTGCCGGTAAATGGAATCAACGATGTGGCCAGGCCGCATTATGCAAATTCAGAAGCACGTAAATCTGGTGATAAAAATGTGCAAATGATCTTTGATTCAACTCGGGGGCCATTTTGGTACCGGTTCTACTATGAAGATGCTGAAAAGAAGGGCTATCACAATGTGAAGGATACGACAATCAGGTTTACGGTTTACAAGCCAACTCAGTTGCAAATTGATAGTTTATTAAAAGTATATGGTGCGAAACACATCATCACTGGGCATAGCATTGTAGCGGATACGATTAGTACTCATTACAACAATAGGGTGATCAACACCGATGTGCCTCATGCCAAAGGGAAATCCGAAGCCTTACTCATCGAAGGTACCTCCTTCTACCGTGTCAATGACAAAGGCGAGCGTAAACTATTGTTCCGTGATCCTGAACAAAAAGACAAAGCCAAAAAGTAATTTAATCGTACATGGATTAGATCAAGCCCTATGATCGGATGATGTAGGCAACCATTTTTGAGTATTAGTTTAGGCTGCGGTATCCCTCAAAGGGGCCGCAGTTTTTAACCTGATCTACTCATCAAAATTTTCAAAAAATTTTCGATAGAAAATATCCCTAACCAAATATTTATAAAAACATTGACGCTCATCATCTTTTGCCCGAGCAGGCATCTCCATCCTGGAGAAAACACTCAGAATCATCTTAATTTTTAATTTAATGTTGAACAACAAAAACTCTTTTAAAAATCTCATGGCTGCATTGCGCTCAATTTATCCCAACGTCCCGCTTCCGGAAGGACTGGAAGAATTCCTCTGGAATCACATGATCGTAGAGGCTTTTTGCAAAAAGAAACGTGTACTGGAAAGAGAAGGAGAGGTCCCCAAGAATGCTTATTATGTTTTGAACGGCAAGGTCACCGTGGAAGGTTTTGCAGATGGCCTGCCCTATACGGAATGTATTTACCGTGAAAATACCATAGTGGCCTTAAATGCCTTTCTGAAGCAGGAGAAATCCTTACACACCATTACCGCCACAGCGGGTACACTGGTCTGGAGCATCAGCAATGAAACCATGCTGGAGATGTATCAAAAATGGCCGGAAATGAAAGCCCTGGCCTTGCAGGCCGCACTGAACTACATGGAACTGAAGCGTGCACAGCGGAGTTCCTTATTGGCTTTACCGGAAGAGGAAAGGGCAGCGGAGTTTTATAAGGCTTTCAAAGGTTTGCTGCCTGCCAGACAAAGCCCGATCCGCGATGCGGAAATTGCAGGCTATTTGGCCATGCCTTTAAGGGCGTTGAGGTATTGGAGGAAAAGGTTAGCTTAAAAAGTGGCTGTTTCTTACACCTGTGTCAGGGGGCTGTTACGTTTGCTGCGTAGTTTTGCTTCATCAACCAAATCATCTGTATGAATAAAAAACGAGTAAAAGTAATGCTTCCTTTGGAGATCAGTATTTATCACAAGTCCAACGACAGGGCCGATGTGGTGTTCCGCAAGAACAAGGTACTGCACCGCCTGGGAATCCGGAAAGCGGGCGCTTTTGTGACCAGTCTTGGCAATTGCCTCTCCAACCTCCACTCTGGCGTACTTCTGGAACTCCAGGGAAACCGGATGCGAAAATGGATCCTGGAAATGGGGACAATACAGGAGGAACGCGCTGTATTGAGTGTCCTGGAAACCATAGGCGCGGAACTTCGTCCCCGCTTTGAATGGAGGGGAGCGGCTGCTGACTTGGAAAGGGCAGTGAAAAAAGATTCTTAAAGCCTTTTATTAGGCATCTCCGGCCCTCTGCTGGTGCCGGGGAAAAACTTCAATGAACCCATTAAAAAATTTAAGAAAATGGGATTTTTAACTGGAGGTCCATACTATCATTTGGTAGGAAGGACCGGAAACAACGTAGGCCGCGTAAAGAATGGTAAGAACACCTTCGCCATGCGGCCACACAAATCTAATAAGCCTGCTACGCAGCTTCAACTGGACCAACGCCTGCAGTTTGGTCTGTTTACCAGCTGGGTCGCTGAGCTGGGCCTTTTTGTAGACATCGGTTTCAAGGATTACGATGCGGATATGTCGCCGCGCAATGCCTGCATGTCTTATAACTTTAAGCAGAACGTGATCACTGGTGTCTCGCCAAATTACAGCATCGATTTTGGAAAAGTGGTGCTGAGCCGGGGCAAACTCGTCGGCGTCGAACTGCCGGATGTGGCAACAGGAGCTGGTATTTCCGTGGAGTTTAGCTGGTCTGCTGATCCGGGTTTCAGCAACGCAAAGGCTACGGATAAGATGTACTTTGCAGTATATGATCCGACAGCAGATCGCTTTGCTTTGGTCATGGGTGCAGTGACAAGGGCTGCACTAGGGTATACGATGCTGCTGCCCGCAGAGTTTAGTGGGCATATGGTGCGGGCATGGGTGATGGTCGTAAGTGCGGATGGGAAGCTGGTCAGTAATAGCGTACACCTGGGGCCTGTTCCTGTTGGCTAGGTTCTGAAAAAAGCTGGTGATCTCTTCCGGGCTGCATAATTTCTCGCCCTGCGGGCTTCGAAATGACGCTGAGGCCCGTCTGAGACACCAGCTTTTTTCTGCAAGCGAACTAGCAAAGCAGGAAAGTTTAGGCGCAGCGGGTGTGCGCTATCACTGGACAGCTTTGAGGGGGGAAACCGGAGTCGGATTGAGGGGTGTGGATTGGTAGGGGGATAGGTTATGTTGATTTTCCCGAATTGATTAGTAGGCTTGGTTCGCCTCCAAAACTTGTAAATATCAAATTTGGAAATTGCCGTAATAGTGTTTTTTGGGAATCTATAAAACCAGGAATAATGGATGCATATTCCCTATTGGTCAATACTGATGTAGATATTATAGAATTTCAATAAAAATGCTTGAATTTTTCTTTGATTTAATAGGATCGTTTGTCTTAGTATTGTGACGCTCATTGATCCATTTATTTTGATCAATGGTAAATTCTACTTTTTGGATGTCGACAATACAATTACAATATCCAGCCTGCGAGTGACATGACCAATGCGATGATGACGGCGGGGGCGAAGCCTTTAATGTAGAAATCTGAGAAAAGCTTGTCGGCAAGTTTGATCATCAATGCAGTGACGACGAGGTGGATCACAAAGGAAAGAAGGCCGAAAGTGACGATGTTGAGGGGGAAACGCAGGAACCAGCCAAGTGTAGCATTGAGGATCCCGATCACAAGGGCTACAAGTACGGCAGTACCATAATTCTTAATGGTCACTGTTGGGAGGATGTAGGTCATGCCCAGGATGACGGCGGCATTGACGAGAAGTTGTATAATAAAGTCCATAGTGTTTTGTTTAAACTAATTTTTACTTAAGCTGGTTGCTTAAGCTATCACCAGAATGCAAACAGGCGAAAGCTCGCAGACTGGTGACGCTTAAAAGAAGGATTTTATACTAAATCAAATCCTATGTCTTCCCGGAAGTATTTTCCGTCAAAATAAAGTCTTGCTGCATCTGCGGTGGCAGATTGCAGGGCATCAAACTGGTTGTCCTGTAAGCTGGTTACGGCGATCACACGGCCGCCATTGGTCTTGATGACACCGCTTTCTAAAACTGTGCCGGCATGAAATACAACCGACTGACGCACATTGTCGATTCCGGTGATGGTTTTGCCTTTTTCGTAATCGCCAGGATAACCGCCTGCTACGACCATCACGGTTGCTGCGTTTTTAGGGCTAATGCTAAGTTTATAATCTTTCAACTGTTTTTTGGCAGTGGCCATAAACAGCTCTACCAGGTCATTTTCAATACGCGGGATCACACTCTCGGTTTCCGGATCGCCCATGCGGCAGTTGTATTCGATGATCAGCGGCTCATCTCCAACTTTAAACAGGCCGAAAAAGATAAAGCCGGAATAATCAATGCCGTCTTTCTTTAAGCCTTCAATGGTCGGGATGATGATCTTTTGTTCTACTTTGTCTAAAAAGGCCTGGTCTGCAAATGGAACTGGCGATACAGAACCCATTCCGCCGGTATTCAGACCACTGTCGCCCTGACCGATCTTTTTATAGTCTTTGGCTTCCGGCAGGATCACGTAATTGTCGCCATCCGTCAGGACAAACACGGAAAGTTCGATGCCGGTCAGGTATTCTTCAATAACCACCAATGAACCGGCGCTGCCGAATTTGCCACCCAGCATGGCTTGCAGTTCTTCTTTGGCTTCAGCTACTGTCTGACAGATCACCACGCCTTTTCCAGCGGCCAGGCCGTCGGCTTTGAGCACGATGGGCAGACTATGGTTGTCGAGGTAGGCCAGACCTTCCTGCAGGCTTTCATTGCTGAAGGATTCGGAGCCTGGTGTAGGGATGCCATGACGGGCCATGAACTGTTTGGAGAAATCCTTACTGCCTTCCAGAATGGCACCTTCTGATTTAGGGCCGATCACCGGAATTTTGGCCAGGGCTTCATCCGCCAGGAAAAAATCATGGATGCCACGGACCAGCGGTTCTTCCGGACCAACGACCACCAGCTCGATATTTTCTTTGAGCACCAATGCTTTTACCGCCTCAAAATCATTAGGGTTTAGGTTGATGTTTTTGCCATAAGCACCTGTACCACCATTACCGGGTGCGATAAAAAGTTGTGCGCAAGCGGCCGACTGGCTGATCTTCCAGGCGAAAGCACTTTCTCTTCCTCCTGATCCTAATACTAATATATTCATTTGTAAATGCGATTTAATTGTTGGTCTATGCGGGCAAATATACCGCTTTAACCAAATTATTTACAGCTAAATTGAAGTAATAAGCGGAATGAGATTTCTGTATGTAAAAGATTAAAATTAGATTTGCCCCCGATCATGAGACATATCGTAACGTTATCGCTGGTATTTTTTAGCCTTACCCACCTTGCAAAAGCAGAGCGGGTAGAGGGGCTAAGGCTATTGACGGAACGCTATTGCAACAAGCACCAGGTAAGTATTGATTCGGTTTCGGTGAATTCTGACCAGACTGATGACCAGGTACATCCTTTCTTCCTGACCTATAGTGAACTCAGTGCGATCGGCCTTTCTTCTGAACTGCGTGTGATGAAGTACCGGGCTTATAACAATGTCATTGCCGACCTGACCATACGGGCAAAGCCTAAGAATAATAGTCCTTAGTTGGTTTTTCCGCCTCGTTGCGCTCCCCGCAATGACGGTGAAAGGCGGAAATTTCGCTGAGAGGAATTTCGTTCAGTTCGTCATCCTGAATTTATTTCAGGATCCCGCAACTACTAAATCAAGAGCTCCTCAAACGGGATCCTGAAATAAATTCAGGATGACGTAGCCGAGAATAGACGAAGCAGAGTGTAGATGAAGCAAAGCGTAGACCTAGCAGAGAACAGACAAAGCAGACAATATGACGTAAGTTGACATTGGTCTGGTTGTTGTACCTCGAAATCAAAAAATAATTAAAGCACATTACCAATAAAACACAATCATAAAGCATGTTAGGATTTTTAGCCAAGTTATTTGGAAGCAAATCAGAAAGAGATATAAAGGCATTGCAGCCTATAGTTGTCAAAATCAATGAAGAATACGCAAAACTGTCGGTGCTCAGCAATGACGAGCTGCGTAACAAAACGGTATATTTTAAAGAAGTAATTGCCAAAGCCCTGACCGAGATCGATGAGAAGATCAACGGACTGAAAGCTGAAGCAGAGAACCAGGAACTTTCACTGGCAGAAAAAACAGCCTTATACGATCAGATCGATGCCCTTGGCAAAGACCGAGATAAGGAACTGGAAGTGGTTTTACAGGAAATACTGCCTTCAGCTTTTGCTGTTGTAAAGGAAACTTCGAGAAGGTTCTCTGAGAATGCCTTCCTGGAAGTAACTGCCACACAGTTTGATCGCGATTATGCCGCACGCAAGAAGAATGTAACCATCCAGGGCGATAAAGCACTTTGGGCCAATAAATGGGATGCTGCCGGAACAGAAGTGGCCTGGAACATGGTCCACTACGATGTACAGCTGATCGGTGGTATGGTATTGCACAGCGGTAAGATTGCCGAGATGGCAACTGGTGAGGGTAAAACACTCGTGAGTACCCTGCCGGCATACCTGAATGCATTGGCCGGACAAGGTGTACACATCGTAACCGTGAATGATTACCTGGCACGACGTGACTCGGAATGGAACGGTCCTTTGTTTGAATTCCATGGCATTAAAGTAGATTGTATAGATAAGCATGAGCCGAACTCCCAGGAGCGCAGGGATGCTTACCTGGCCGACATTACTTATGGTACCAACAACGAGTTTGGTTTCGATTACCTGCGCGATAACATGTCGCAGACCCCGGACCAGCTGGTACAGCGCAAGCTGCACTTTGCAATGGTGGATGAGGTCGATTCCGTACTGATCGATGATGCACGTACACCATTGATCATCTCTGGCCCGGTACCTTTCGGTGACCAGCATGAATTCCATGAGCTGAAACCACGCATCGAACGCCTGGTGAATGCCCAAAAAGAATATGTAAGCAAGGCTTTGAATGAGGCCAAGAAAATGATCAATGAGGGTAAAGCCGGTCCCGATGAGGGCGAAGGTGGTCTTGCACTCTTACGTGCACACCGTGGTTTGCCTAAAAATAAAGCCCTGATCAAGTTTTTGAGCGAAGGCAGCGTAAAGCAGACCTTATTGAAAACGGAAAACTATTACATGGCTGATCAGTCGAAGAACATGCCTAAGGTAGATGCCGAACTGTTCTTCCACATTGATGAGAAAAACAACCAGGTGGAACTGACCGAGAAAGGGATCGAGCTGATCACCAAATCGGGTGAAGACCATAATTTCTTCGTATTGCCTGATGTGGGTACAGAGATCGCGGAGATTGAAAAATCGTCGCTGACCGCTGAAGAGAAAATTGCACAGAAGGATGCCCTGATGCGTGATTATTCGATCAAGGCAGAAAGAATCCACTCGGTAAACCAATTGCTGAAAGCTTATACCTTATTTGAGATCGATGTGGAATACATCATCGATGAAGGTAAAATTAAGATCGTAGATGAGCAGACAGGCCGTATCATGGATGGCCGCCGTTATTCTGATGGACTGCACCAGGCGATTGAAGCAAAAGAGAATGTGAAAGTAGAAGATGCTTCACAAACTTATGCAACAGTGACCTTGCAGAACTTCTTCCGGATGTACCACAAACTTTGCGGTATGACGGGTACGGCAACTACGGAAGCGGGTGAGTTCTGGTCGATCTATAAACTGGATGTGGTAGAGATCCCGACCAACAGGGTGATCTCCAGAAAAGACCAACAGGATTATGTGTACCGTACGGTACGTGAAAAATACAATGCAGTAGCGGAAGAAATCGTGAAACTGACAGAAGCGGGCAGACCGGTATTGGTAGGTACGACTTCAGTAGAGATCTCCGAATTGCTGAGCCGAATGCTGAAACTGAGGGGCATCAAACATAATGTACTGAATGCCAAGATGCACCAGAAAGAGGCAGACATCGTAGCGGAAGCAGGTCAGGCAGGACAGGTAACCATCGCGACCAACATGGCTGGCCGTGGTACGGATATCAAGTTGGGCCCTGGCGTGAAAGAAGCCGGTGGTCTGGCCATCGTAGGTACAGAGCGTCATGAGTCTCGCCGTGTAGACAGACAGTTGCGCGGTCGTGCCGGTCGTCAGGGAGATCCGGGTTCATCCCAGTTCTTCGTTTCACTGGAAGACAATCTGATGCGTTTGTTCGGTTCTGAAAGGATTTCCAACATCATGGTGAGAATGGGTATCGAGGATGGTGAAGTGATCCAGCACTCGATGATCACCAAATCTATAGAGCGTGCACAGAAGAAAGTAGAGGAAAACAACTTCGGGATCCGTAAGCGTTTGCTGGAGTATGATGATGTGATGAACTCACAGCGTTCGGTGATCTATGCAAAACGTAAAAATGCGCTGTTTGGCGAACGTCTGGATGTAGACATGAGCAATATGGTGTTTGACGTGGCAGAAGATATCGTGACTGAATATAAAGAAGAAGGCAATTACGAAGGCTTTAAGCTGGAAGTGATCAAGAACTTCTCTGCAGATACGACCATTGATGAAGCAGAATTCAACTCCAGGAACATCCACCACCTGACCGACAAGTTGTTTGAAGAGGTGAGTGCATTCTACGCCAGAAAATCAGATGCGATCATCAGTCAGGCCATGCCGGTACTGACGCAGGTATTTGAAGAACGTGGTGAGCAGATCGAACAGATCATCGTTCCTTTTACAGATGGACTGCGCCATGTACAGGTTCCGGTAAGTTTGAAAAAAGCAATTGAGAACCACGGACGTGAGGTGACCAAATCTTTTGAGAAAACAATCGTGCTGGCACTGATCGACGAGTCATGGAAAGAGCATTTGCGCGAGATGGACGAGTTGAAACAGTCGGTACAGAATGCGGTATACGAGCAGAAAGATCCTTTGATCATCTATAAGATGGAGGCTTTCAACCTGTTCAAAAATATGCTGAATGCGGTAAACAAAGAAGTGGTGAGCTTCCTGTATAAAGGAGGTATCCCGGTGCAGACTGACCCAAACGACGTGAGGGAAGCACAGGCCCCAAGGCCGGCTCCCAGCAAGTTGAAGATGTCGAAGCCTGAGTTTACACAATCGAGCAGCACAGGTATGCCGGAAATGGAAGATACCCGCGAAGCGCAGCCTCAGCAACCGATCCGCAAGGATGTAGTGATTGGAAGAAATGAGCCTTGTCCATGTGGCAGCGGTAAAAAATATAAAAACTGCCATGGGGCAGGATTGTAAACGAACCTGATTTTAATGAGAAGCTTATTCACTGGTGTATTGATCTGTTGTGCTATTGGCCTGTCTGCACAGACCAAAGGCGTAGTCACGGTACTGAAAGATCCCATGATCGACAGTTTGATCGCGAAAAGAATAGCTTTAAATACCAGTACTAAGACCGTTGCAGGTCCGGCCGCGGCCAGACCTGCAACTATTGTTTCCTCCATGGGCTACCGTGTGCAGGTATTTTACGGTTCAGACCGCAGACAGGTCTACAGCCAGCAGGCAAAGTTCAGCAGCCAGTATCCTTCGCTGAATACTTACATTACTTATAAGGAACCTAATTATTACCTGCGTGTGGGAGATTTCAGGACCCGTTTGGAGGCACAGCGCCTGCTGAACGAACTGAGGCCCAGCTTTCCTACCCTGTTTATTTTTAGAGAAAAGATTAACGCCCCTAACTTAGATTACAATGATTAATAAAGATCAAATCCAGGCCCTGTCAGGCGAGATATTTGAGCAGGTAGTAGGCTACCGCCAGCACCTCCATGCGAATCCCGAACTCTCTTTTCATGAGTTTGAGACTTCTGCCTATATCAAGAAACAATTGACGGAATGGGGTATCCCTTATACAGAAATGGCGAATACAGGTGTGGTTGGACTGATCAGCGGTGAGCTTCCTTCGGACCAGGTCATCGCATTGCGTGCGGATATGGACGCACTGCCCATCCTGGAGGCCAACGAGAAACCTTATACTTCCAAAAATACCGGAGTAATGCATGCCTGCGGCCATGATGTACACAGCTCTTCCCTATTGGGTACGGCGTACATTTTGAACAGCCTGAAGGCAGATTTTGGCGGTACGGTAAAACTGATTTTCCAGCCGGCAGAAGAACTGCTGCCGGGTGGTGCAAGCATCATGATCAAAGAGGGGGTACTGGAAAACCCGACACCTCATGCTATAGTAGGGCAACATGTAATGCCATTGATCGAAACCGGTAAAGTCGGTTTCCGTCCGGGCATCTATATGGCTTCTACAGATGAACTTTATGTAACGGTACACGGAAAAGGCGGACATGGTGCGCAGCCGCATCAGAACATCGATCCGGTGCTGATTGCTTCCCATATCATCATCGCATTACAGCAGATTGTGAGCAGAAATGCCGATCCGCGCCTGCCATCTGTGCTTTCTTTTGGAAAGGTACAGGCGAACGGGGCTACCAATATCATTCCGAACGAAGTAAAGATCGAGGGAACTTTCAGGACCCTGAATGAGGAATGGCGCAAAGAGGCGAAACGCCTGATGAAGAAAATGGCCGAAGGCATTGCTGAAAGCATGGGCGGAAGCTGCGAATTCAGGATCATGGACGGCTATCCCTTCCTGATCAATGAGCCGGTACTGACCGAAAATGCGCGTGCCTTCGCTGAGGATTACCTTGGCAAGGAAAATGTAATAGACCTGGACATCTGGATGGCGGCGGAAGATTTTGCGTATTATTCGCAGGTGACCAATGCTTGTTTCTACAGGCTGGGTACGGGGAATGCGGCTAAAGGCACGACGTATTCCGTACATACGCCAAACTTTGATGTGGATGAGGATGCGCTGAGAACATCTACAGGTTTAATGGCGTACATTGCGCTGAAACAATTGGGTAACTAAGCGGATTCATGAGCAGGGGACTGGCATTTGCGGTATTGATGATGGTATACCTTTGCGGGTATACACAGGAAATCAAGCGCTTCAATCCGGATACCCTGGAGACGATTCAGCTGGATTCTGTGGTAAACATCAAGGCCCAGAAATTTGGGACGGAAACCTTCATCAATGCCATCATTACAGATAACAGTTTTTATCAGGCATTCCGGAACATGAAGAAATACGGCTTTACAGCAGAGAACCGGATTTATACCTATGACAAAAAGAACAAAGTAGACGGCAGGATCTACCGCAAGATCAAACACCATGCTTCCGGGCCTAAAAAGATGGAATATCTTGTGAAACAGGATACCGGGAAAGTCTATAAAAAGAACGGAAAATACCAATTGTACACCATTGAGATGTTTGATTACATCTTTATGAATGCCTACCAGACCGATTTTGTAGCTGATGGCCCGATGATCGCAGGCAAAGCTGAAGACAGCAACCAGGGTTACAAAGACAAGTTGAAGACCCTTATTTTTTCTCCCGGAAAACCGATTAAAGGACTGCCCTTCATCGGCAGTAAGACGGAAATCTTTACGGCCAATATGCGCCAATACTATGACTATGCCTACCATAGCGGTACCTATCTGGATTCGATTCCTGTATATCGTTTTAAGGTGACAGTGAAACCCGATCTGAGCAACAGCACCAAAGATGGACTGATGATCAAGGAACTGACGACCATTTTCGATAAGCGGACCTTTGAGATCCTGGGCAGGTATGTAGACATGAAATACAGCAATATGCTGTTTGATTTTGATGTACAGATGAACATTGAAACCAGTTATTTTGAGGGGGAGAAACTCCCTGTAAAAATCAGTTACCAGGGCAACTGGGACTATCCTTTTAAGAAAGAAGAGCGCGCCAGCTTTTTGGTACTCCATAAGGACTACCACCTTGAAAAGGGCAAGTAATTTCCCTAACTTCGTAAAATAAATGATCAACCAGGATACCATAAACAAAATCATGGAGACCGCCCGTATTGAGGAGGTCGTAGGCGATTTTGTGTCCTTAAAAAAACGCGGAACCAGTTTAATCGGCAACTGTCCATTTCATAATGAAAAGACACCGTCCTTTAACGTATCGGTTACCAAGGGCATCTATAAATGCTTTGGCTGCGGCAAAGGTGGGGATTCGGTCCATTTTATCATGGACCACGAGAAGTATTCCTATCCTGAAGCCCTGAAATTCCTGGCCAGGAAGTACAATATCGAAGTGGAGGAGACGGTACAGTCGCCCCAAAACATAGAAGCACAAAATGCCAGGGAAAGCCTGTACATCGTTTCAGAGTATGCTGCTGATTTCTTTGCCAATGAACTCTGGACCGGCGATCAGGGCCGCGCGATCGGGCTGAGCTATTTCAAGGAGCGGGGATTCCGGGAAGACATCCTGAAGAAATTCCAACTGGGTTATTCACCGGATGTCTGGGACGCACTGATCCAAAGTTCAGTAGGCGCCGGACATAAGGAAGAATACCTGGAAAAGACCGGTCTGGCCATCAGGAACGATAAGGGCAAGACCTATGACCGTTTCAGAGGCAGGGTCATGTTCCCGATCCATAACTTTACCGGCAGGGTAATCGGCTTTGGCGGAAGGACGCTGAAGACCGATAAAAATGTACCGAAATACGTCAATTCACCGGAAAGTGACATTTACCATAAGTCCAATGTGCTTTATGGTCTGTTCCATGCGAAGCGCGCGATCCGGGAGACCGACAACTGCTACCTGGTAGAGGGCTATGCCGATGTGCTGGCTGTACACCAGGCAGGCATAGAAAATGTAGTGGCCTCATCGGGAACTTCACTCACGACAGAGCAGATCAGGCTGATCAGCCGCTTCACACAGAATGTAACCATTTTATATGATGGCGATGCTGCGGGGATCAAAGCTTCCCTGAGGGGATTGGATATGATCCTGGAAGAGGGGCTGAATGTAAAGGTGGTTTCCTTTCCGGACGGTCATGATCCCGACTCTTACATGCACCATGTAGGCGCAGGGGAGTTTAAGAAATACATTGAGAACAAGCGTAAGGACTTCATCCTGTATAAGGCGGAAATCCTCCTGCAGGATGCCGGGACTGACCCGATCAAACGGGCCGGCATCATCAGGGATATCGTAGAGAGTATCGCGAAAATCCCGGATGACATTAAGGCGGCGATCTTCATCAGGGAATGCAGCAATTTGCTGCAGCTGGAGGAACGGATCCTGCTGTCGGAACTGAACAAGATCAGGGCTGCGAAGTTCAAGAAAGCAAGTAATCATACCCAAAACAATACAGGAACTGTTCCTGCATCAGGCTATCAGCAGGCGAGTCCATACGGCGATATGCCGCCGGACAACCTTTTTGAAAATCCGGACCCCTCTGCAGGACTGGCTCCACAGGAGCATACCACAGCAGAACAGGTAGAAACAGACGAGATCCAGGAACAAGAGATCGTGAGGCTATTGCTGGCCTTTGGGCATGAGCTGGTGAACTGGGACCAGATCGACAACATGTATATTGGTTCCTTTATCATACAGAATTTATCAGATGTCAGTTTTGAAGATGCCCTTTGCAAGCGGATCATTGACACCTATCGCGATGAGATCGAAAATGGACACCTGCCCGTAGCCAGTCAGTTCATCAATGGACAGGACCGTGAACTTGCCAACCTGGCGATTACTTTGTCGACCTCCCCATATTCATTAAGTGAAAATTGGTACAACAAGCACCAGATCTATGTGCGGGATGAGACGGTGAACCTGAAGGCGACGATCCTGGGCGGAATCTTTCACCTGAAAAAACGCAAGGTAGACCGGATGCTGATCGGGATCCTCCAGGAGATCAAGACGGAAAAAGATCCGGTAAACCAGGAAATCCTGATGCAGCGGTATTCCTTTGTAAAGGGAGTGGAACGGGAAATTTCTAAATTCCTGGGTTCGGTAATTTTAAAATAGCAAAATGGCAAGTCACAATGATCTGGGCAGGAGGGGCGAGGATATCGCAAAGGAATACCTGGAAAACCTGGGTTACCGGGTATTGCGCATGAACTGGAAATATGGAAGGGCAGAGGTGGATGTGATTGCACATCACCGGGATACCCTGGTATTTGTAGAAGTGAAGACCCGGAGTTCTGTCGATTATGGTCTGCCCGAAGATTTCGTAAATACCAAAAAAGAGCGTCAACTGGAGTATGCAGCCAATGAATACATTGAGGACAGCAACTACCAGGGAGAGATCCGCTTCGATATAATTGCAATTGTATTTGAAAATAAGCACATTTATAAAATAAATCACATAGAAGATGCATTCTGGCCTAATTAAAAAAATCAAATTTTCATTTGTGGCGCTTTGCCTGTTATTGAGTAGTCTTTTCATCAGTTCCTGTAAGGATGAAGCTTCGGCTTCGGCATTTGGCTTTAAACTGCCGGAACAGAGCCAGCGTTTTGGTCTTGGTGAAGAAATCAAGGTAGAACTGGATGTACCGAAAGGTGCTGCGATTGGTGGCGTCAGCTACCTGGTAGATGGGAAGGAAGTTGGTACCAGTGCCGATGCAAAACCATTTATGCTGAAGACCACAGGTCTGGCAGTGGGCTTTAAAGTCATCAGCGCCATCATTTCCAGTGGCAACGAAAAGGATACCCTCAGTGTGAATGTTGAGTTGAAATCCGGCCTTAGTCCGGCACTCTACGGTTACACGATTCAGAAAACACATCCGCATGATACGAGTTCCTATACGCAGGGACTGGAATATCACGGTGGCAGACTGTTGGAGAGCACCGGTCAGGATGGCCATTCGACTTTGAGGTGGGTAAATATTGCGACTGGTAAGGCAGAGCAGCGGATCGACCTCGAGAAACAGTATTTCGGAGAAGGGGCTACACTGGTAGATGATAAAGTAGTGATGCTGACCTATAAGCACAACATGGGTTTTATATATGATGCCAAAAGCTTTAAACAGCTGGGCACTTTCCCTTATTCTACCACCAGGGACGGCTGGGGTCTGTGCTATGACGGGAAGCAGCTGATCATGAGTGATGGTACAAACCGGCTTTACTTCATGGATAAGAACACCTATAAAGATGAACATGCCATTGATGTATATGACAATAACGGCCCGGTAGATTCCATCAACGAGATGGAATACATTGACGGGAAAATCTATGCCAATGTGTATACCAAGAACTATATTGTGGTGATCGATCCACTGTCGGGAATTGTAGAGAAAAAGATAGACCTGAGTGGATTGCTGCCTGCCGGGTATTTTACCAATGATGTTGACATTGCAAATAACGTATTGAACGGCATCGCCTGGGATGCAGCGGGAAAACGCCTGTTCATCACCGGCAAGAAATGGCCACACTTGTTTGAAATCAGTCTGGTGCAGAAAAAATAGACATAAAAAAAGCCTCCCGGTCTTTCCGGGAGGCTTTTTTCGTTTATACTATTTTGCCTTTGCAGTAACTGCTGCAGGGTCACTGAGGTAACCGCTGAAAGAAATGGACTGTCTGTTGTTGTTGATGACATTGAGCATGGCATAACCCGTAGTATCGATATTGAGGGTAAGACGCTGTCCGTCTTTCACATCTTTAGGGTTAATGGTGATGATCCAGTTGCCTTTTTTCTTCTGCTCTACTTTATACGTAAAGTCCTTAGACTTGAACCTGATGCCGGCATCGTCCGGATTCATGGTCGCGGTATATGCCCTTCCGTAGTAAGGGAGGTAAGCCACCACACTGTCTTTGGTGACCTTAAGGTCGTACATGGAGCCGCTCAGCTGGATATTGCCTCCGCCCTGTCCGCCCGGCATTTTGCTCAGGATGGCATTAAGATCGGCATTGGCCAGTGGCTGCGCGCTTGTTGCATTAAAAGTGAAGGTCTTTGAATCGACCAGTTTGGTGGTCGTTTCTTTATCTGTTTGTGCAGATGCCTGAACCGCAGTGAAGACTGCTGCCAGCATTAAAAATCTTTTAAGCGTTTTCATATTGTTCCTTTTTATAGTTGATCATTCTAATATACGTAGAAATAAATATTTATACTACTGTTTTAGAACAAATTAACTCAGCAAAGGTTTAATATGAAAACGCTGGATTCTGTCATATTTTCGTTATCTCCAGGCCTTGTATTGGTTGATCAGTCCGTTGGTAGAGCCATCGTGGGAAGAAACAGCTGCATCGCCTTCCAGTTCAGGAAGAATGCTTTTCGCGAGTTGCTTGCCCAGTTCCACACCCCATTGATCGAAACTGAAGATGTTCCAGATGATGCCCTGTACAAAGATTTTATGTTCGTAGAAGGCGATCAGGCTGCCCAGGCTGAAAGGTGTTACCTTTTTCAGGAGGATGGAGTTGGTAGGCCTGTTGCCCTCAAACACTTTGAAAGGTGCTAGCAATTCTATTTCTTCGTCGGTCTTGCCATCTTTTTTCAGTTCGGCAACTACCTGTTCTTTGGTTTTTCCGTTCATCAGGGCTTCCGTTTGTGCAAAGAAATTGGACAACAGGATTGGATGGTGCTCGCCGATCGGGTTCAGGCTCTGTGCAGGAGCGATGAAATCACAAGGGATCAATCGTGTCCCCTGGTGGATCAATTGGTAAAAGGCATGCTGGCCATTGGTGCCTGGCTCACCCCAGATGATCGGTCCGGTTTCGTAGCTGATGTCTTTCCCGTTTCTATCTACGTGCTTCCCGTTGCTTTCCATATCTCCCTGCTGGAAGTAAGCTGCAAAGCGGTGCATGTACTGGTCGTAAGGAAGGATGGCCTGTGTTTCTGCATCAAAGAAATTGATGTACCAAATGCCGATCAGTCCGAGGATGACCGGAATATTGATCTCAAATTCTGCGGTTTCGAAATGCTGGTCAGCAGCGTGCGCGCCTGCCAGTAACTGCTTGAAATTGTCGAAGCCTATGCTCAGGGCGATCGGTAGGCCAATGGCGCTCCACAGGGAGTAGCGGCCACCTACCCAGTCCCAGAACTCAAACATATTCTCGGTATCGATACCGAAGGCAGCGACATCTTTGGCATTGGTAGACAGGGCTGCGAAATGCTTCGCAATATCTTCTTTGGAAGCACCGCTATTCAAAAACCAGTCCCTTGCGGAATTGGCATTGGTCATGGTTTCCTGTGTAGTAAAGGTTTTGGAGGCCACAAGGAATAAAGTCGTCTCCGGATCCACTGTTTTCAGTGTCTCTGCAATGTGCGTTCCATCGATATTGGATACGAAGTGCATGTTCAGGTGGTTCTTGTAGGCTTTCAGGGCTTCGGTGACCATGACCGGGCCAAGGTCGGAGCCGCCGATACCAATATTTACCACATCAGTAATCGCTTTACCGGTATATCCCTTCCATTCCCCGGAGATCACAGCATTGCTGAATTTTTCCATCTTGGCCTGTACGGCATGTACGTCAGTCACCACGTTTTTGCCCTCTACCAGGATCTCTCCGTTGGCTGGTTCACGTAAAGCCACGTGCAGTACCTGACGTCCTTCGGTCTGGTTGATCTTTTCTCCGCTGAACATGGCCTTGATGGCCTCATCCAGCTTGCATTCCCTGGCCAGCTGGATCAGCAGGGCTATGGTGGTATCGTCGATCCTGTTCTTGGAATAATCGACCAGGATGTCTTCAAATAAAAGGGAGAACTTCTCAAAACGGCCTTCATCTTCCAGGAATAATTGTTTCAGGTCTTTCTCATTGATGCTGATGAAATGGTCAGCGAGGTATTTATAAGCAGCGGTTTCTGTAAAATTTACTGTAGGTAACATATATCGAAGTATCTAAGTGTTTCGGTAAATGTAATGGTTTATTTTATTTGATGAAATTCAATTATAATATTTATCAAAAGCTTTTTTTCTCTAAGTTTGTCGTTATGACAAAAGAACAAATTCAGGATTTAAGGGACAGAGTAGCGTCGCTGAGGAGGTATCTTTGACGTCGAAAACCGACTGGAAGATATCCGCATAGAGCAGGAGATGACGTTGCAGCCTAATTTTTGGGACGATCCCAAAAAGGCTGAGCAACACATTGCCGGCATCAATTCTAAAAAAGTATGGACTGATGGCTGGCAACAGGCCAATGCATTGCTGGAAGATACACAGGTGCTGTTTGATTTTTGGCTGAGCGGTGATGCCAGCGAAGAAGAAATGCAGGAGCAGTATGACCTTTGCGTAACTGCTGTGGAAGCACTGGAGCTGAAAAACATGCTCAAAACCAAGGAAGACCAATTGCCCGCAGTGATGCAGATCACCGCAGGTGCGGGGGGTACGGAAAGCTGCGACTGGGCTTATATGCTGATGCGTATGTACCTGATGTGGGCTGAAAAAAATGGATATAAAGTGACCGAGCAGGATTACCAGGAAGGAGAGGTGGCCGGGATCAAATCGGTAACGATAGAGATCTCCGGAGAATTTGTCTATGGTTACCTGAAAGGTGAAAATGGTGTACACCGGCTGGTGAGGATCTCCCCCTTTGATTCCAATGCCCGGAGACATACTTCATTCGCTTCTGTTTATGTATACCCCCTGGTGGATGATACCATAGAGATTGAAGTGAAAGATTCGGAGATTGAATTTGAAACCTTCCGTTCAGGCGGCGCGGGCGGACAGAACGTAAACAAAGTGGAGACGGCGGTACGCTTGTATCATAAACCTTCAGGGATCATCATCAAGAACCAGGAGTCGCGCTCCCAGTTGCAAAATAAGGAGAATGCAATCCGTTTGCTGAAATCACAATTGTATGAAGCGGAAATGCGTAAGCGTATGGAAGCAACTGCAGCTATTGAAGGCAACAAAAAGAAAATTGAATGGGGGTCCCAGATCAGGAGTTATGTCCTGGACGACCGAAGGGTAAAAGATCACCGGACCAATTACCAGACCTCTAACCCGCAGGCTGTGCTGGACGGGGACATTAACGATTTTTTAAAAGCTTATTTAATGGAATTCTAAGATGAAAAACCTGACCACTTTGCTCATGATACTGTTAACTGTAAATGGCCTTCGTGGTCAGGAGATCATTAAATTATATCCCGGAACGATTCCCGGATCAAAGCCTGCCCCGGCAAGCTATGTAGAGGATGCCCCTGTGGGTAAAGACGGTGTAACCCGCGTGGCGAAGGTTTCTGTTCCCACAATGGAGGTATTTTACCCGGAAAAAGGTAAAGCAAATGGTACAGCAGTGATCATTTGTCCAGGTGGTGGCTATGGGATCCTGGCGATCAACCACGAAGGTTATGATGTGGCGAAGCGGTTTAATGCGATCGGCGTAACTGCTTTTGTGCTGAAATACCGCTTGCCAAGTGACGAGATCATGATGGATAAATCCTTTGGCCCGCTGATGGATGCAGAGCAGGCGATCTACCTGCTGAGGAGGGATGCCGCCAAATGGAAAATCAATAAAGACAAGATTGGCATCATGGGTTTCTCTGCAGGAGGGCACCTGGCCTCGACGCTTACTGTACATTATGGAGACCAGAAAATAGAAAATAAGGAGCAGCTGAGCCTGCGGCCTGATTTCTCCATGCTGATCTATCCTGTAATTTCCTTCATAGATTCCCCGCATACGGGCTCAGCAAAAAACCTGGCAGGTGCGGAAGCCACGCAGGCACAGAAGGAATATTTTTCAAATGACCGTCACGTAACGCCACAGACTCCGCCAACATTTTTGGTGCATGCCAATGACGACGGAGCAGTGCCGGTGCAAAACAGTATCCTTTTTAACCAGGCGCTGGTCAGGAATAAAGTCAAAGCAGAAATGCATTTATACCAGGGTGGCGGGCATGGGTTCGGACTTCGCAACAAGACGACTACTGACGACTGGTTTGAACGCCTGAGCAATTGGATGAAGGCCAATCAATTCTTATAGATCTGGATTGGCCAGGATTTCCTGCAGTTCTTTTAGTTCTTCTACTTTTTCTGTAGAACCCAGGTTTTCATAAGCAGAGATCAGGTTGCGGATGACGCGCCTGATGATTTCTACATTGCTGCAGGGAGCGTAGAATCCAGGCAGAGGGTCGAGGTTCAATTGACGCAGAAACTGGTCGACATCGTGTTTGCCAAAGATGGCGCCTTTATTGAAAGCATTGATGTAAAACAAGACACCAAACTCCTGCTCATCGCGTTTACTTTCATCAATATATCCCAGGATAAAATGCTGTGGCAGGTTGACGCCATACACGGGGATATCGAGCTTCTGGGCCAGTGTAGCATAAAGGATAGCCAGGGAAATCTGATTGCCTTTTTTGCTTTCGATCACCTGATTGATGTAAGAGTTTTGCGGATCGTGGTGGTTTTTGGTATTTCCGCTAAAGCCATAAATGTTGTAAAACACATGATTGATCAGCTTGATCTTCTCGATGGAGCTCATTTCATATTGAAGCCCCAGCCAGATCTCCCGCTTGATCTCTTCGATCTGTAAGATGATCTTTTCTTCGTCGAGATCGGGATATTGATAGCGGTTGACTACAAGTGCACCCTGTAGCAGATCGAAGGCGCCGCTCTGGTACCAGAGGTTCAGGTCTTCCTTTACATTGCTGAACTGGATCTTGTGGACAATGTTTTCTATGCGTTGCTGCAATAGGGAATCCAGGGATTGCTCCCAGGCATTTTCCAGGTAATCGATGACTTCGTTGCCATAGCCCAGAAGGCGTTCCTCCACATGATGAAAGACTTCCTGGTCAGGATCGTCCAGTAATTTTACTAAAGCGCTTATTTCTTTAATGTTTTCCATTAAACATACAACTTTGAATGCCTATTTTTGTGGGTATGATCTTTAACTTTATCAGTGATTATCTGAAGCATCGCTTGACCTCAAAAAGCAGACACGGTACACATTCCCCATTCGTTTACAAACTTACCGATGAGGTAATTTACGATTTTGGTGCCAAAAAAGAGTATAAAAGCATCGAGAATCAAAGAAAAAAACTTTTTAATGACGATTCGCTGATTACAGTGACTGATCTGGGAGCCGGGTCGCAGCTGAACAAAAGCCGGACAAAAAAAGTAAGTCAGATCGCTAAGAATGCATTGAAAAATCCGAGACTGGCGCAACTGATCTACAGACTGGCCAAAGATAACCACCCGAAACACATCATTGAACTGGGCACTTGCCTGGGTATTACGACTTCCTATCTATCAAGGGCATGTCCGGAAGCCGATATCATCACGGTAGAAGGTTGCCCGGAGACGGCAAAAGTAGCTTATCGTAATTTCCGTGAACTGGATCTGGAAAATGTAGAACTCAGGGTCGGAAATTTTGATGTGCTGTTTCCGGAGATCATCGCCGAAGCAGAGCGGTTGGATTTTGTGTATATAGATGGCAATCACCGTAAGCAGGCAACACTGGATTATTTTAACTGGTGCCTGGAGAAAGTTCATGAGGGAAGCCTGCTGATCTTTGACGACATCTACTGGAGTGATGGGATGAAGGAGGCCTGGGAGGAGATTAAAAATCATCCCCGCGTAACCGTAACGGTTGATCTGTTCTGGATCGGCCTGGTCTATTTTAAAAAGGGGCAGGCGAAAGAACATTTTAAGATCAAGTATTAAAACATCCGATAGGATTGGGGTGACTAAAAGGCCTCAGCAAGACTGATGTAAAAGCCGGTCTGGCGTTTTTCATTCGCACGCTTTTCGCCAATGCCATAGTCTACACGTACACTTAGTCCTTTTTCAGGATCGAAGAAATAGCGGCCACCAGCGCCATAAGAAGGCTTAAAGCGTTCCAGGGCAAGTTCGCCATTATCGAATACCTGTCCGCCCCCACCGAATACCGCCAGTCCGAAGCGGTTGTTATACCTGTAACGCAGTTCAGCTTGAGCAGCGAGCAGGTTGCGGTCCCGGAACCGTCCGGTATAGTATCCGCGCATCATTTCGTCGTTGCCCAGTTGCTGTAACAGGTAGAAAGGAGTATTGCGGCCTTGAACGGTATTGTAAATCCCATTGACACCCAGAACAAATTTTGGCGATAGGGACCAGAAATTGCGGATGCTGGCTTTGATGAGGCTGCCTGTGAAGTTGTCGCCCCCCCAGATGTCCGGCGCATACTGATAAGAGATTCTGGCCATCATGCCTTTGGTCGTGTAGTTATTGGAATTCCTGGTGTCGTAAGTCTGGGAGATGCCTGCGTAGAGTAAGGAACCGCCGATACGGTGGATGATGCCTGGGTCTGTACTGAATATGCCACCGTCTATCTTGTCGTTGAAATGATAGGTTTCGAAGCCGACGGAGAAGCCGGTGTACATTTTGGGCCAGAAGCGCTTCTCTACTTCAATTACTGCCTTTACCGAACCCTGTACCAGCCGGTCGGCATCTGCCTCAGCAGTTTCATTGCCAATGCCATAAAAATCGAAGGGCATTTTTTTGAAGCGCAGTTCCGTTATGTAATGGTGTTTATTCTTTTTAGTCCAGATATCGCTTTTGAGCGAGATGTTGTACTGGCTCTTGGTAGAAACAGATACAATGCCTGAAAAATTTGAGCTCCTGTTGCCCAGATCTTTTCGGTCGAGGTAAGTAGAGTACAATATTCCGGCTCCAAATTCAAGACCTATTTCCTGTGAGTACCTTAAAATAGGCACCGGCATGAAACTCGCTCTGCGGGAAGAATCTGTTTTGTTGGATAGGTAGCGATCGATAAACTTGTTTTGTCCCAGCACATTCGCAGCTATCAAAACCAAAGTAGCGCACAGCGAAATTCTCTTCATAGGCCTAAAATAGTAGAAAGTTTTAATTATCCGTTCAGCTAAGCAAGTTTGAGGCCATTATTTTCCCCTTTGTATGGTCTACAGACTTAAAGGAGTCTTTACAAATGTGGAATGATGTAATTTTATGCTATTTTTGCCGCAACAAAATTTTAGAGCAAGATGAGTACAACAAGAGGACCTATATCTCAGTTTATGGAGCGTAATTACCTCCACTTTAATGCGGCAGCTATGATGGATGCGGCAAAAGGATACGAAACACATTTGGATGAAGGTGGTAAGATGATGATTACACTGGCCGGAGCGATGAGTACAGCTGAGCTGGGTATTTCATTGGCCGAGATGATCCGTCAGGATAAAGTAGCGATCATTTCGTGTACCGGAGCCAATTTGGAAGAAGACATCATGAACCTTGTTGCGCACTCGCACTATAAAAGAGTTCCTAATTACCGTGATTTGAGTCCGCAGGACGAATGGGATTTGTTGGAAAACCATTATAACCGTGTTACGGATACCTGTATTCCCGAAGAAGAGGCATTCCGCAGGTTGCAAAAGCACATCCATAAGATCTGGAAAGATGCCGACAATGCAGGAGAACGCTATTTTCCGCATGAGTTCATGTACAAGATGTTACTGAGCGGGGATCTGGAACAATATTATGAGATCGACCCTAAAAATTCATGGATGCTTGCTGCAGCTGAAAAGAACCTGCCGATCGTAGTACCTGGATGGGAAGATTCTACAATGGGCAATATCTTTGCTTCTTATGTCATGAAATCAGAGCTGAAAGCCACGACAATGAAAAGCGGAATAGAATATATGGGCTGGCTGGCCGACTGGTATATTGCCAACAGCGGAGGTAAAGGAATCGGTTTCTTCCAGATTGGTGGAGGGATTGCCGGAGATTTTCCGATCTGTGTGGTTCCGATGCTTTATCAGGATATGGAGATGGAAAACATTCCGTTCTGGAGTTATTTCTGTCAGATCTCTGATTCGACCACATCTTATGGATCTTACTCAGGTGCAGTTCCAAATGAGAAGATCACCTGGGGTAAACTGGACATTCATACCCCTAAATTCATTGTGGAATCTGACGCAACAATTGTAGCGCCATTGATGTTTGCATGGATATTAAAAATGTAATTTAAATAAACAAATCCCGACCGGGATTTAGTGACAAATGGAGATCAGCAGTTTTTAGAAAAATTGCTGATTTTCTTCGTTTAAAGCATAAAAAACGAACTATTTAGATTGATTATAAATTGTATTTACTGTCACATATTTGTCATTGGTACGTTAATAAATTTTACTTTTGTGGACGTTTTGGTGGAGGACCTAAGTTTAAACATCCATTACGGTTTATAAGTTTTTTAAAAAATAGCATAAAATACTCATTATGAGGGATATCTCATTGATCGTTAGAAGAGTTTGGAAGTCGGCATTCATGTTTACGGCTCTATCTGTTTTAATCGTTTCTGCAACACAGGCACAAGATGTAGCTGAGGGCCGAAAACTATTTAAGGACAATTGCGGTTCTTGTCACACATTAGACCGTAACAGTACAGGTCCTGCACTGACACCTAAGCTGACTGAGCTTGACGAAGCATTTGCCATCAAATGGATCAGGAACTGGAAAGCATTAGTTGCTTCCGGTGATCAGCAAGCTATTGAGGCTGCAAAGTTCTCTCCTGCGGAGATGACTACGTTCCCGCGTTTAACTGATGATCAGATCAAAAACATCATTGCTTATGCTAAAGCAGGTGAGCCTAAGAAAGAAGGTGCTGATCCGAAGAATGCTGGAGAATCAGCTTCAGAGGGTTTCTCTGACTTCTCTATAGCAGGTATCGCTGCGATCATCCTGATCTCTATCGTTGTATTGGTAGTGTTGGGTCGCGCGATCAAAATGCTGGAAGGTCTGATCCTGAAAAAACAAGGCGTTGAATTGCCAGAAGAGGTGCCTTTCAGTACCGGAATCAAACGTTTGTTCAAAAACAAGAAATTCGTTTTCTTCTTTATCCTGTGTATCATCATTACATTGGTAACCTATGGCTGGATGGGAATGTGGAATACAGGCGTGCATACAGGTTATCAACCGGTACAGCCGATCAAGTTTTCTCACGAACTGCATGCGGGCACCAATAAGATAGACTGTCAGTACTGCCATACCGGTGCATTCAAATCTAAAAACTCGACCATTCCTTCTATGAATGTTTGTATGAACTGTCACAAGTCGGTACAGGCTACAGAGAAATATGACGGAGAGATCTCTCCTGAGATCCAGAAGATCTATAACGCTGTTGGTTATGATCCTGCCACCATGAGTTATGATAAATCAAAAGAAAAACCAGTGGAGTGGGTACGTGTACACAACCTTCCTGATTTTGCTTACTTCAACCACTCTCAGCACGTAGTTGTTGGTGAGGCTGCAATCAGAAAAGAAAGAGGTCTGAAACCAGAAGAACCGGTATGTTTTGCATGTCATGGTCCGGTTGATACGATGGAAGAGATTTATCAATATTCTCCACTGACCATGAAATGGTGTATCAACTGTCACAAAAATGCTGAGCTGGATACTAAAGGCAATGCGTTCTACGACAAAGTGATCGAAGCCCATGAGAAGATCAAAAAAGGCGAGAAAATTACGCCGGCTGCATTGGGTGGTTTAGAGTGTGGTAAGTGCCACTATTAATTAGAGTTTAATAACAAGAACGTTCGATAAACAGTAATATAGCTTAAATGGAAAGCAATAAAAAATACTGGAAAGGCTTAGAAGAGTATAAAAACACTCCGGATTTTGTTGAAAACAACAAGAACGAATTTGCTGAGCCCCTTCCAATTGAAGATGTTTTAAATGAAGCAGGATTAAGTACAGTTACGCCACGTCGCGACTTTCTAAAAGCTTTGGGCTTTGGATTGGGCGCTGTGACCTTAGCTGCATGCCAGACAGCTCCTGTTCATAAATCAATTCCTTACCTGATCAAACCAGAGGAAGTAGTGCCGGGTATCCCTAACTACTATGTGTCGAGTTTCAATGGTCAGAGTATCCTGGTTAAAACAAGAGAAGGCCGTCCGATCAAAATTGAACCAAACCCAAATGCAGGTGTGTTCAATTGCGGTACAGACGCACAGGCTCAGGCTTCAGTTTTGGATTTATACGATGTTTCTAAACTGAAATCACCTGTATTGGACAAGGCAGAAGTAAGCTGGTCGAAGATCGACAGCTATGTGAAGGCTGAATTGAATAAAGTACAGGCTTCAGGTAAAAAGATCCGTATCGTTTCTTCTTCAATAAGCAGCCCTTCTACTAAAGCCGTAATTGCTGATTTTACAACAGCCTATCCAAACACGAAACATGTTCAGTATGATGCCATTTCTTATACCGGTATCATCAAAGCGAACGAGAACAGTTTCGGTAAGGCAGTTGTTCCTAAATACAATTTTGATAAAGCAGACCTGATCGTAAGTTTTGGTGCTGACTTTTTGGGTACCTGGGTGAGCGGTGAAGAATTTACTGCTCAATATGTATCTAACAGGGATGCAAAATCACTGAAAGCGGGGAAAATGTCACGTCACTTCCAGTTCGAAGCTGGTATGAGTTTGACAGGTACCAATGCAGATACACGTGTACCAGTTAAGTTATCTGAAGAAGGACCGGCATTGATCACCTTATATAATGCCATTACAGGCAGTGCTTTGGCAGGTGGTACATTGCCAAACAATGTTACTGCAGATAAAGCTTTGAAACTGGTAGCGAAAGAACTGATCCAAAATAAAGGAAAAGGCTTAGTCGTTTCAGGCTCAAATGACGTGTCGACCCAGATTCTGGTGAATGCCATCAACTCTGCGATCGGAAGTTATGGTACAACGATTGACCTTGACAACCCGAATAAACGTTATTCAGGTAATGATGCAGAATTTGCTGAGTTCGTTAATGAAATGAACAGATCTGAAGTTGGCGCTGTTTTCTTCCTGAACAGTAATCCTGGTTACGACGCAGTGAACACCAAAGCATTTGCTGATGGACTGGCGAAAGTAGGATTAAAAGTTTCTTTCTCAGACAGAAATGATGAAACTGCTTCTGCTTGTAATGTAATTGCCATCAACCACAACTATTTGGAATCATGGGGTGATGCAAATGCTTACGAAGGATCTTATTCCATTGTTCAACCAACGATCAACCCGGTATTCAACTCCCGTCAGGCAGAAGAAAGCTTGTTGATCTGGTCTGATGCACCAGTTAAAGAATACTACCAGTATGTGCGCAACAACTGGGAGAAAAATATCCTTCCTGCTTTAGGTAAAAGCTGGAAAGACTTGTTACAGACCGGAGTTTTTACAGCTGCGGCTAAACCAGCAGGTGCTTACACATTTGGTATGTCATTGGCTGCTGTAGTTCCTTCTATCCTGAACAACAGTAAAGCTCTGGCTAAAGATATTGAATTGCAGGTTTACGAAAGTATCCCAATGCGTGATGGCAGACATGCCAACAATGCCTTCCTTCAGGAGTTACCTGATCCGGTATCTAAAGTAACCTGGGATAACTACATTGCCCTTGGACCTAAATATGCTGAGCAATTGGGTTTCAAAGAATTTGATATTGTAACTGTAAAAGACGATAAGGGTTATAGCATCGACTTACCTGTGCTGATTCAGCCGGGTCAGGCTAAAGGTACTGCTTCTATCGCACTGGGTTACGGACGTACAAAATCCGGTAAATGCGGTGACGGTGTTGGTCAGAATGCTTATCCATTTGTAAGCTTCAATAACGGGACCAGCAAATATGCCACTACGGTGAAATTATCCGGAACGGGCAGAAGAGAAGAGTTGGCGCAGACTCAAACTCACCACTCTTTCGAAGGCCGTAACATCATCCGTGAAGCTACTTTCGCTGAATATAAAAAGAATCCGGCAGCTGGTTCGGGCAACGACCACGCTAAACATAAGACTTACGATCTATGGGATAAATACGAAAAACCAGGTAACAACTGGGTAATGGCAATCGATCTGAATGCTTGTACCGGTTGTGGTTCTTGCGTAGTAGCCTGTAACGTAGAAAACAACATTCCTGTAGTAGGTAAAGAAGAAGTACGTAAGCGCAGAGAGATGCACTGGATTCGTATTGACCGTTATTACAGCTTCAATCAGGAGTCAGACGGTCATGATGAACATGCTGCACACGGTGCACATGGACACGGAAGTGCGATCAATGCGGTAACTAAAGAAAAAGAAATTGCACACCTGAACGAAAATCAGATGGACAATGTATCTGTAGTTCACCAGCCAATGCTTTGTCAGCACTGCGACCACGCACCTTGTGAGACAGTATGTCCGGTATTGGCAACAGTACACTCTTCGGATGGTCTTAACCATATGGCTTATAACCGTTGCGTAGGTACACGTTACTGTGCGAACAACTGTCCATATAAAGTACGTCGTTTCAACTGGTTCAACTACTGGAACGATTCACGTTTCGATAATTACCTGAACAATGAGTTTACTCAGTTGGTACTGAACCCTGATGTAACCACACGTTCAAGAGGTGTTATGGAGAAATGTTCAATGTGTATCCAAAGGATCCAGGCAGGTAAGCTGCAGGCTAAAATTGAGAAACGTCCATTGAAAGATGGCGACATCAAAATGGCATGTCAGGAAGTTTGTTCTGCAAATGCAATCATCTTTGGTGATGGCAACGATCCTAACTCAGAAGTATCAAAAGCATTGCGTAGTGAGCGTATCTACTATGTTTTGGAAGAGATCAACGTACAACCGGGTATAGGTTATATGACAAAAATTAGAAATACAGATACAACAGTACAAGCGTAAGCTGATATTAAAGAAAATAAATTATGTCAGGACATAACGAATCAATATTAAGAGAACCACTAATCACCGGCACAGATATCACGTATGCAAAGATTACGGATGATATTTTGATGCCAGTAGAGAACAAGCCGAACAGGGCGTGGTGGATTGGATTTATACTTTCACTTTGCGGTGCCTCGCTTTGGGTAGTAGCAGTAGGCTATACCTTCTGGTTTGGTATCGGGGCCTGGGGTCTGAACAAAACTGTAGGCTGGGCCTGGGACATCACCGGTTTCGTATGGTGGGTAGGTATCGGTCACGCAGGAACGCTAATTTCTGCAGTACTATTACTCTTCCGTCAGAACTGGCGGAACTCCATTAACCGCTCCGCAGAGGCGATGACAATCTTCGCCGTTATTTGTGCGGCCACCTACGTAGTATCCCACATGGGAAGGCCTTGGCTGGCTTACTGGGTACTTCCATTGCCGAATCAGTTCGGATCACTTTGGGTGAACTTTAACTCTCCACTTGTTTGGGATATGTTTGCGATCTCTACTTACTTCTCTGTATCACTGTTGTTTTGGTATACAGGTCTTTTACCTGATATCGCAACCATCCGTGACCGTGCAACCGGTTTGAGACGCAGAATCTATTCTATCTTCTCTTTCGGCTGGAATGGTAACGTAAAAACATGGCAGAGATTTGAGGCAGTATCATTGATCCTTGCCGGTATCTCTACGCCATTGGTACTATCTGTACACACGATTGTATCCATGGACTTTGCTACCTCGGTAATTCCGGGATGGCATACCACGATCTTCCCTCCATATTTCGTTGCGGGGGCGATCTTCTCAGGATTTGCGATGGTATTGACACTATTGCTGGTAGCACGTAAGGTGCTGGGGCTGGAGAACTACATCACGATGTTCCACATTGAATCGATGAACAAAATCATCATTCTTACCGGATCTATTGTGGGTGTGGCATACATCACAGAGTTTTTCATTGCCTGGTACTCAGGTTCCGAATATGAGCAGTATGCATTCATTAACCGTTCGACCGGTCCTTACTGGTGGGCATACTGGATGATGATGACTTGTAACGTAATCTCTCCACAGTTGTTGTGGTTCAAGAAAATTCGTTTGAGCATTCCTGCTACCTGGATCCTTTCTATCGTGGTGAACATCGGTATGTGGTTTGAGCGTTTTGTAATTATCGTGACTTCATTGCACCGTGATTACATCCCTTCAAGCTGGACTATGTTTACGCCAACATGGGTTGACGTGAGCGTCTTTGTAGGATCAATTGGCGTATTCTTTACGCTGTTCCTATTGTTCCTAAGGGTATTGCCTTCTATCGCAATTGCAGAGGTGAAAATCATCCTGAAGAGCGCGAGTGAGCAAGCTAAATTGAAGCAGATTAAAGAAGGTCATTTAGATAAAGAACACGTAAAAGAATACGTAGAGTCTTTGGAAAAATTTGATAGTGTTAAACAAGAAGAATACGCAAAAATATAACAATGAGTAATATCAAATATATTTTAGGCAGTTTTGGTGACCCTGATGAATTGATGCACGGCATCGAGACATTGCAGGAAAATAACATTAAAATCTATGATGTTTATACACCAATGCCTATTCACGGCATCGAAGCTAAATTAGGGATTAAGAGATCCAGATTAGATATACTTGCATTCTTTTGCGGTATCACGGGAACAGCATCTGCGTTTGCGCTGATCTATCTGACTTCAGTTGTTGACTGGAGAAATAACATCGGTGGTAAACCAGCATTGGCCTTACCGGATTTTATTCCGATTATGTTTGAGCTGACGATCTTGTTCACAGCATTTAGTTTGGTAGGTGCTTATTATGCCTCTACACATTTGTTCCCGGGAAGAGCGCCTAGAGTGATGGACCTGAGGGCAACTGATGACAGGTTTATTATAGCTATCGACGCACAGCAGCATGTTGAGCACACAAAAATTGATGGTTTATTAAAAGATGCAGGTGCTTTGGAAGTGAAGCACAATGAAAGGAAGTATGTTAGCTATGAATAAGAATAGAGTAGTTGTAGCCTCGTTTTGTATCCTTGCCAGTGCTGTGGTATTCTCAGCATGCAAAGATAAACAGAGTACAGGCCTGGAGTATGCAAGGAACATGTATGATCCCCTTGCCCTTAATCCTGATCAGCCAGTTTCTACTACAAATGAGCTTTTGAAAAGTTTTAACGGACATACAGCTCAGACACCTCCTAAGAATACTGCCCCGGTAGGGTTTATTGAAGAGGATATTTATCCGAATACGAAAGAGGGATATGAAGCAGCAGGTGTGAATCTGGTCAATCCAATGGAAATGACAGAGGCCAATTTGAAAAAAGGTCAGCACTTATACAAAGTAATGTGCGCGATCTGTCACGGAGAAAAAGGAGATGGACAAGGTCACCTGGTAAAAATTGAAAAATTCAGTGGTGTACCTTCATTTCATGATCCGGAGAAAACTTCATCCAGAGGTGGTCTGATGAAAGATTTATCGGCAGGAAAGATTTATCACACCATCAAATACGGCGTAAACATGATGGGATCTTATGCCTCTCAGTTGTCACCGGACGAAAGATGGAAAGTGGTATTGTACGTACAGGAATTACAAAAAGCAAAATAGTAAAGAAGAAATGGGAACTCATAATTATAATTTAACTGAGCAGTTTGAGTTTACAGGTAAGGCAAAAACTTTAAGCATTATCGGTATTGTTATCGGTCTTGTGGCTATAGGTTTTGGCTTTTCTCAGGAGGCGCTTCATGAGCGTACTTTTGCGAACCTGTTATTAATGGCTTATTACTTCGCTTGTGTTTGCATGTCGGGCGCATTCTTTTTAGCTGTTCAATTTGTAGCTCAAGCAGGATGGTCTGCTTCAATACTACGTGTACCTCAGGCAATGGCCAAAACCCTGCCTATCGCAGTGGTGATCCTGATCCTGGTGATTGGCGCTGGTTTATACACACATAACTTATATCATCACTGGAATGCTCCCGGCCTTACTAATCCGGAAGATCCAAACTATGATAAACTGATCGACGGTAAGTCGGCTTTCCTGAACGTACCCTTTTTCATGGCACGTCAGGTAATTTTCCTGGGTGTCTATTCAATGTTTGCTTTATTATTGGCAAGGTTGTCTAACAACGAAGATTTAGAAGGAGGATTAAATTCTTACAGAAAAAGTTTCAAATACTCTTGTATATTCCTGGTGATTTATGGTTTTACAACGCCAATATTTGCGTTTGATACCGTAATGTCTCTGGAAGCACACTGGTTCTCTACGATGTTTGGCTGGTACAATTTCGCAGCAATGTGGGTGAGCAGTCTGGCTACAATTGCTATCATCATCATTTTGTTGAGAAAAGCAGGATACATGAGCTGGGTAAACAACAGTCACCTGCACAACCTTGGACAGTTTATCTTCGGATTCTCTATTTTCTGGACTTATGTTTGGTTCGCTCAGTTTATGCTGATCTACTATGCAAATATTCCGGAAGAGACCGTATACTTCTATAAAAGGTGGGAAAATTACGAGTTCTGGTGGTACCTGAACCTTGTGTTGAACTTCTTATCTCCAGTATTGCTATTGATGGACAGGGACAACAAAAGACAAGAAAACATATTATTAACCGTATCTATTGTTGTATTGTGCGGACACTGGGTAGATTACTACCAGATGATCATGCCAGGTACAGTGGATGAGCACAACGGATTTGGAATTATTGAGATCGGTACTGCTTTAGGTTTTGTAGGATTGTTTACCTTTACCGTGTTGAGCGCACTGAGCAAGAAACCGTTAATTGCGAAGAACCACCCGTTCTTACAGGAAAGTTTAAACCACCATTTGTAATTGGTGGACAGCATAAAATAAATAATAGTATAGTAGAAGTACAGTGTTACTACTTTTAAGGAAATGAGTTTAAGAAAATTTATAAGTAATAAAACAATAGCGGCACTAGCAGTGGGTGTATCTGCATTTGCAAGTACAAGAGCATTTGCGCAAGAAGCTGCCGCTGCGACCGCTGAGAAACCTGTGGACATGGGACCGGTTTATAAAACCGTTATTTTTTACACCATGGCCTTCCTGCTGCTTTGCTTGTTTGTAGCAATCATAGGTAAAGCATTGAAGGTATATGAACTGACCCGTGAGGCTCAGGATAAACCTAAAGGAATCAATTGGAATACCATCAACGGTGTTTTATTTGCCTTGTTCCTGATCGTGGGATTATATGGTGTCTATTGGGAATATACAGTCCATGGAAAGATGATCCTTCCTGAAGCAGCTTCTGAGCATGGTAAGAAGATCGATCAGATGTTTAATATTACATTGATCATTACGACAATTGTATTTATCCTTACTCACATTGTTTTATTTACTTTTGCTTATATCTATAAGTATACTGGAAAGAGAAAAGCATATTACTATCCTCATAACAATGCGCTGGAGCGTATCTGGACTATTATTCCGGCTTTAGTTTTAACTGTATTGGTATTGATGGGATTCCTGACCTGGAGGTCTATCTTCTATAAGATCCCTGATCCTAAAAACCCTCCGCTTAGCATTGAGATCACATCTTCTCAGTTTGCCTGGGCAATCCGCTACGCCGGTGCAGATGGAGTTGTGGGTTTGAAAAACTATAAACTGATCACTTCTGACAATGCTTTGGGTATTGACTTCAATGATAAAAATACCTTGGACGACCAATTGGCAGAAGAGATGGTGATTCCGGTAAATAAGCCAGTTCGCCTGATCCTGACCAGTAAAGATGTATTGCACAGTTTTTATATGCCGCACTTTAGGGTACAGCTGAATACAGTGCCAGGTATGACCTCTTACTTTGAGTTCACACCGACCATCACTACTGAAGAGATGAAGGTAAAGACCAATGATCCTAAATTCGAGTACCTGTTCCTTTGTGCAAAGATTTGCGGTGAAGGTCACTACAAAATGCAGAGAAAAGTAAGGGTTGTTTCGCAGAGCGAGTACGATACCTGGGTAAAAGCACTGCCGACTTATTTAACTGACGATTTGAGAAAGCAATTTAACATGCCTGTAACTGCTCCTGCTACGGCAGCACCTGCCGATACAGCAGCAAAAGATACTTCTGCAGTTAAGACCAATCAAATAGCTTTAAAAAAATAATAATACTGGAATAGCACATTATGTCAACTATATCATTACACGATACACATAACCACGATAGCCATGATGATCATGGACATCACAAAGAGACTTTTTTCACGAAGTACATCTTTAGCCAGGATCACAAAATGATCGCTAAGCAGTTCTTGATAACTGGTATTATCATGGCTGTAATCGCAATGGGCCTATCCATATTGTTCCGTTTGCAACTGGCATGGCCAGATAAGAGCTTCCCATTCCTGGAGACATTTTTAGGTAAATGGGCAGAAGGAGGAAGGATTAAACCCGATTTCTACCTGGCTTTGGTAACTATACACGGTACCATCATGGTATTCTTTGTTCTGACAGCTGGATTAAGTGGTACTTTTAGTAATTTACTGATTCCACTTCAGATTGGTGCGAGGGATATGGCTTCTCCTTTTCTGAACATGCTTTCTTACTGGTTCTTCTTTTCTGCCTGTGTGATCATGATGTGTTCATTCTTCATTCAGACAGGTCCTGCAAGTGCTGGATGGACCGTATATCCTCCATTGTCCGCTCTACCTACAGCGATTAGCGGTTCAGGTCTGGGTATGACGATGTGGTTGATCAGTATGGTACTTTTCGTAGCATCTTCATTGATGGGCGGTATTAACTATGTGAGCACAGTATTGAATATGCGTACAAAAGGAATGGATCTTTGGAAAATGCCTTTGACAATCTGGGCGTTTTTCCTGACTGCAATCCTTGGTATTTTATCATTCCCTGTATTGGTAGCGGGTGTGGTACTATTGGTATTTGACCGTAGTTTTGGAACAAGTTTCTATTTATCTGATATCGTAATGGGTACACAGGTATTGCCAAATCAAGGTGGATCGCCAATTCTGTGGCAACACTTGTTCTGGTTCCTTGGTCACCCAGAGGTATATATCGTAATTATGCCTGCATTAGGTATTTCATCTGAGGTTATTTCAGTAAACTCAAGAAAACCTATCTTCGGTTACCATGCGATGATCTATTCATTGATTGGTATCACGATACTTTCATTTATCGTGTGGGGTCACCACATGTTTGTTACGGGTATGAACCCTTTATTAGGAGGTGTGTTTATGATCACTACATTGATCATTGCGGTACCTTCAGCAGTAAAGACTTTCAACTATCTGGCTACCTTATGGAGAGGTAACATTAAGTTCACTCCTGCCATGTTGTTTGCAATAGGTTTGGTTTCCTTCTTTATTTCTGGTGGTTTGACCGGTATCTTTTTGGGTAACGCATCTTTAGATATCAACTTGCACGACACTTATTTCGTGGTAGCCCACTTCCACCTGGTAATGGGATCTGCTGCGATTTTTGGTATGCTTGCCGGGGTTTATCACTGGTTCCCTAAAATGTTTGGAAGGATGATGAGCAGTAAGTTGGGCTATTTGCACTTTTGGTTAACTTTCATTGGTGCTTACCTCGTATTTTTCCCACTTCACTTCCTGGGTCTTGATGGTGTTCCGCGTAGGTACTATGCTTTCACAGAGTTTGAATTTATGCAAAAATGGCTTACCGTAAACGTATTTGTAACATGGGCTGCAATTTTCGCAGCACTTGCACAAGTTGCTTTCCTTTGGAACTTCTTTTATTCGATATTCAGAGGTAGAAAAGCCCCTCAGAATCCATGGGGAGCAAATACTTTGGAATGGACTACACCAGTAGAGCATTTGCATGGAAACTGGCCAGGGGAAATTCCAACAGTATACCGTTGGCCATATGATTACAGCAAGCCAGGCGCAGAAGAAGATTTTATTCCGCAAACTGTACCTTTCTCTCAAACTATGAGCTCAAACATGCCGCATGATTTTGAGGGCGATGCTGAGGCGGAACGCATACAGAGAGAATGGGATGAGCAGGAAGCTGCTGACAAAAAAAGTAAATTAGACTAGCTTATAGTTTATTATATCATGGGGTATCTGCAGTAGGTAAATACTTACAACAGATACCTCATTTTTTTTAAATCAAGACACGATATGGTTCCTAAATCTGAACAAAGATTTATCAGGCTAAACCTCATTACGATCATAGTTACCTTATTGCTGATCCTGGCAGGGGGAATTGTTCGTAGTACAGGTTCTGGTATGGGATGTCCGGATTGGCCTAAATGTTTTGATCAATATATACCTCCTACACACGCTTCACAGCTTCCTGCGGATTATAAGGAAAAATATGTAGCACAGCGTGTAGCAAAAAACGAGCGGTTCGCTAAGACGCTGGACAGGATGGGTAAGGCTCATCTGGCAGATAGCATCAGACGCGATCAGTCGATTTTACTTCCGGAAACTTTTAATGTAGCGAAAACCTGGACTGAATATATCAACAGGTTGATGGGGGCTATAACCGGGTTCCTGCTGTTGGGGCTTACGGTTTATTCCTTTACTTACCGAAGATCTGCAATACGAATTGTCATTTTGAGTTTTATTAACCTATTTGTTGTAGGCTTTCAGGCCTGGTTGGGTTCTATTGTTGTATCTACCAACCTGATGCCCTGGATTGTAACGGTTCATATGCTTCTGGCGCTGGTGATCCTTGCAATTTTGGTGTATACCTATAATTACGCTAAGCAATTGAATGCATCAAGTACGGTAATCATGTCGAAATTGAGCGGGCTGAAAGTATTGATTTTACTGGCAGTATTAGGAAGCATTGTGCAGATCACGCTTGGAACAGAGGTAAGAGAAGCGATAGATGCGATTGCTAAAAACATGCAGTATACTGGTAGGGGTACCTGGGTTGATCAGGTAGGTGAAAATTTCAGTTACCACCGGGACCTGGCCATTTTTATATTGGTATTGAATGTGATCATTTATAAACTCGTAAAAGATCGCTTCAATGGTAAGGCAACTGCCCTTCTTGTAGCCAATGGCATCGCCATCACTTTGTTAATCCAACTTGCCAGCGGTGTATTATTATCTAACTTTGCACTACCGCCTTACGCTCAGGCATTACATATTTTATTTTCGACACTGCTGTTTAGTTTGCAATATTACCTCTATCTACTGGTTTATAGAACGGACACTTATCAGCAAAGTCATTAACAATATTCAATTTGAAACAGTTTTTAGCAGATTTCTCTAAACTTATAAAATTCAGACTCACCTTCCTGGTGGTGTTTTCGGCATCGATTACTTTTTTAATCGGTTCGAAAGTCTCTATCGAAGGTGGACCTGCCCCAGATATCAACTGGACAAATTGGTTGATCCTTATTGTGGGTGGTTTTCTGGTAACATCAGCAGCCAATTGCTTTAATGAAGTAATAGAAGTGGATCTGGATAAATTGATGAGCAGAACCAAAGACCGTCCGATGCCTGCTGGCCACATGACAACTGGTCAGGGTTTGGTTTCAGGTTTAGTGATGGGGATATTAGGCACCTGGTTATTGGGGAGGCTCAACATCGAAACGGGATTGCTTTCCGTTTTCTCGATCTTTCTGTACGCATTTGCTTATACACCTTTGAAGAGGAAATCGCCGATTGCAGTTTTTGTTGGCGCAATCCCCGGAGCATTACCCCCTTTAATTGGCTACGTAGCAGCTCATGGTCGTATTGATGGCATTGCGGTTATTCTTTTCCTTGTTCAGTTTGTCTGGCAGTTTCCACATTTCTGGTCGATCGCATGGGTGCTGGATGATGATTATAAAAAAGCGGGGTTCAGGTTGCTGCCTACTACAAAACGAGATAAGATCAGTGCTTTTATTACTTTCCTGAGTACACTGGTCTTAGTTCCGGTCAGTCTATTGCCGACGTTTTATGGTTTTGGTGGTTATTATATTGCTGGTGTTTCCCTGGCGGCGGGACTGGTATTTGCCTGGCTGGCCTTTAAAATGTGGATGAATATGGATTTAGCGAGCGCAAGGAAGGTAATGTTCTGTTCCTTCTTTTATCTGCCGCTCGTTCAATTGGTTTTATTATTTGATTTTATAGCAAAATAAATTATGGTACATACTTTAAATAAAGAAGAATTGAATTTTGGCGCAGAGCCAGATACCAAACCGAAGAAGTTTATCATGTGGTTGTTTGTGGTCTCCTCTACGATCATGTTTGGTGGCTGGACGAGTTTTTATATCGTGTTTGCGGCTTCAAAAGGTAAAGGTCACGGCTTAGTATTGCCCGATGCTTTTATGTACAGTACAGCAATATTACTTGCGAGCAGTATCTGTCTTTTCCTGGCATCCAGAGCTTCAAAATCGGGTGAGATCAGCCTATCAAGAGCTTTGCTGTTTGGTACATTGGCGCTGGGACTGGCATTTGGATATATGCAGTTTGATGCATGGTCTGCAATGGTGAATACAGGAGCTGTACTGACCAATAACAATGCGGCGATATCACTGATTTATATTGTATCAGGATTTCACTTATTGCACATTTTTGCAGGTCTATGCATCGTTACCAATGCCCTTTTGGGCACTTATAAAGATATGTCTGTAGAGAAGCGTAAATACCGGATGGATATTGCTTCTATATTTTGGCATTTTATAGATATATTATGGATATATCTGTATGTTTTTTTACTTTTGAACAGTTAGATTTTTTAACAAACTATTACTATTTACAAAATGAGTTCATTATCACAATTAGATCAGGTAAAAACTACTCCATGGAGTGGAGGCCGCTCGCCGTGGTCAGTAGAGTACGGTAAAATAATGATGTGGTTTTTCCTGCTTTCTGATGCATTTACTTTTTCATCGTTATTGGTCTACTATGGAGCACAGCGTTTCAGTAAAATGACATGGCCTGATCCTGATTTGGTATTTCAATCCATCCCAGGTATAGCCGATGGTGGGTATCCACTCGTATTTGTGGGTATTATGACCTTTATCCTGATCATGAGTTCTGTAACAATGGTATTGGCTGTTGAGGCTGGTCACAGACGTTCTAAAAGAGAAGTGATCTGGTGGATGGTAGCTACAATCATAGGCGGTTTTATGTTCCTGGGTTGTCAGGCAGCAGAGTGGACCCATTTGTTCCATGAAGGATTTGGTTGGGGTAAGATTCCTAATATGGAAACACTTCACCATTTATTTGATGGGGATGTATCTACGGTATCGGCATTGCAGTTTTCTAACTTGTTCTTTACCATCACAGGTTTCCACGGTTTTCACGTATTCAGTGGTGTGATCATCAATATCATTATTTTATGCATGACGATCAACGGAACATTTGAAAAACGCGGTCACTACTTAATGATAGAAAAAGTAGGTCTTTACTGGCACTTTGTTGATTTGGTGTGGGTATTTGTATTTACCTTCTTCTACCTGGTTTAATCATTATAAAAAAGAAATATTATGTCAGAAATACATACAGAACACGGACACGAAGCGCATGGCGAACATGCTGGCTTAGATAAGAAAAAGATTTGGCAGGTATTCGGTATCCTGTTGCTAATTACTGTAATCGAGTTTATCATCGCTTTATGGGTAATTCCGGGAAAACATATGTCTCAGCATATCGGTAACTATGTTTACATCGTTTTAACATTATTGAAAGCTTATTATATTGTTGCATACTTTATGCACCTGAAATATGAGAAGCTGGGACTGCAGCTATCTCTAACCGTTTCATTCGTCTTCATCATTTACTTTATTGTGTTGATGCTGATTGAAGGTGGATATTTACATTTACACATGCCTTTGGTTTAATGAAGGGCACTTCAATAAAAAAAGTTTTAATCCTGGTCACCATATTAGCGGTACCAGGATTTTTATATTATTTACTACAGGACCAGGGTAAAAACCGCTATAAACCTTTGCCTTTTTTCGGTAAGAAAGAAGTAGGCAGGACCTTTCATTCTGTGCGTGGTAAACTCATCCCTGACACCATATACCACAAAGTGAGCGATTTTCAGCTCGTTAATCAAATTGGGGATACTGTAAGTTGGGAGAACTATAAAGGTAAGATCATTGTCCTGAACGTATTCTATACCAGAAGTAATGATACGCTGGTTAGTTTCGCTAATAAAGCAATGCGGGTTTTTGATGCTACTTATGCGAAAAATAAGGCAGTTGGCTTTATTGGGATTACCATTGATCCAGTAAACGACACACAGGAAGTACTGGCCAGATATGCAGGTAAATTGGTTGCAGAGCCGGGTAAGTGGGATTTACTGACCGGAGACAGTACAAAATTATACGATTTGGTTAACAATGGTTTGATCATAGATGCGCGTCGGGAGCCCATAAATGGTCAACTTAAATTTGTCTATAGCAATATGTTTGTATTGATCGATACTCAGCGTCGCATCAGAGGTTACTATGAGGCCACCAGTCAGGAAGCCTTATCTAAACTTGATGATGAGATCAAGGTGTTGCTTGCTGAGGAATTGAGAAATACCAAAGACGGAAGGTAAACTTCCATAATGATTTGAATTATGAATGATAAGTTCTTTTTACGTTTAATCTGGATTGTTACAGCAGTTGTTTTGCTTGTTGTGATTGCACTTAAATTGGTGCCACCACCGCAAAACAAACCCTCATTTATTTATTTACTGCCACATTTGATCGGAGGAATCAATGCGGTTTGTTCCGTTTTACTCATCGTTTCTTTGATCTTTATCAGGAAGAAGAACATACAGGCGCACAAAGTTACCAATGTGATCACTTTTATCTTGTCTGCGATATTTTTGGTGTTTTACATTCTCTTTCATCTATATGAGAAGGATACCAAGTTCGGCGATTTAGATCATAACGGAATGCTGGACGTAGCAGAACTTGCATCTGTTGGTGCCACGAGGTATATATACTTCTTTATTCTAGCAACACATATTATTCTTGCTGTTGTTGTATTGCCTTTAATCCTGATTAGCTTCTTGAGGGGATTCAGTATGGAAGTAGAGCGACATAGGAAGATTGTCCGCTGGGCTTATCCTGTCTGGCTATATGTAGCTGTAACTGGTGTGATTGTATATCTGATGATTTCCCCTTACTATAATTTCTAGGAGATTGCTTTGTTCGTTTCCGAAATGATGTCAAATTGATTTGTTGAAATCAGTGGCAAATGTTATTTTGAATTTGGGATAGATAAAATCAAAATAATTAGACATTTAATGTTAATTTAGTAATATATACTTATTGCTAACTCAAGCGTTCAGCTTCCCACAAAGAATGATGAGTCCCAAAAATTCTATAGAATCAATCATTACCGGACAAGATTTGTTGCTGCTCATAGAGCAGGGGGATAAGGATATATTCACAGATTTTTACTCTTCAAATTTTAGAAAATTAATCCTGGTATCTGACCGCTATGTCAGGGATATCGCCGCTGCGGAAGAAATTGTACAGGATATATTTCTGAAAATATGGGAAGATAAAGCCGTACTTGAAACAATCAAATCCATAAAGCCCTATTTATATCGTAGTGTGGTGAACTCTTCCATAAATTACATCAACCGCCAGAAGAGTTTGGAAAGACATCATTTGCATATTGCGGAGCAGTTGTCTGACGAATTAATTGATTCAGAAGATGAACGTAATGAGCTGATTGTGCTTTTATACCAGGAGATTGAGTTTTTGCCTGAGAAATGCCAATTGGTTTTTAAATTGAGCAGGCTTGAGGGATTAAAATATCGGGATATAGCAGCAAAACTTGATCTTTCGGAAAAAACCGTGGAGAATCACATGGGAAATGCACTTAAAATTTTACGGTCACGCGTTTTAAAACGGATTGAGGACAAATCTTCGTCGCAAAAGACTACATATTTGTATATGTTAAGCGCATTTCTGTACTAGAGAATGCCTTTTTTCGAAATAAAGACATTTATATTATTTTTTTTGGAATTAGACTAGGGGTTTTTTCTTTTCTATTTGTCGTCTAACAAAACCAAGCCAATTGCAAGACGATTTACTATTCCAAAAAATCATCCTAAGGCATCTGAATGCTCCTGAGGATATAACATTAGTTGAAGAAGTAGAAGCCATGAGGGCTGTATCTGGGGACCATGAAAAGCTCTTTCAGGATACCAAACGCATCTGGGAAGCTGCCGCAGAAACCAAGCGTTTACGCGGTCTGGACCTTGATCGTGCTATCGGAAAATTTAAGAATCAACTTGGTTCAGATGACCAATATAAGGTACGTAAATGGTTTAGCTGGCCTCGTCTGGCAGCCGCAGCGGTAATTCTTTGCGCCTTCGGTATCTGGGCTTATCAGGAAAACTCCGAGATCCGCTATCTGGTCAAAGAAACAAACGCAAAGATAGACTCTGTTGTATTGAACGACGGCACCAAAATCATGCTTGCTGAAAATACCACAATCAATTATCCGGAGCGCTTTGAAGACGATGGACGAAAGGTTACCCTTGTTAAAGGAAAGGCCTTCTTCTCGGTGGCCAGAGATACCAGTCGTCCTTTTGCGATTGCCATCCGGCAGTCGTTAGTAACCGTGCTGGGTACTTCTTTTAATATCAATTACTCAGATACGACGATTGAACTGAGTGTGAAGAGCGGCAAGGTCATGTTTACTCCGAATGAGAAAAGCAAGCCAGCTATTTTGGTCGCGAATGAAGGAATCAACTACAATTATACCGCGAATACTTTACAAGCTGGGGACGGCTACAATGCGAATTCCTGGATCACAAAGGAACTGCATTTTATAGATATGCCCCTTGACGAAGTCTGTAGAGAGCTAAGTGGCTACTACGGTGTGCAGATAATTTTAGAAGATAAAGTGCACAGTCAGAAAAAATTCAACGCAAACTTCAGAGATGTAACGCTGAAGGAGGCATTAAATGTACTGAAGCAAACGTACTCAGTTAAAATACAACAAGAAGACCAAATTATCATTATCAAGAGCTTATAATAAACCTAAACCAACACTAATTATTATTTATGGAGAAAAACTACAAAAAGCACGTACGGAGACTTAAATATTGCCTTAAGGCAGTGTTTCTCGTTACGATTTTTTCTGTCTCCCTGTTAAGAGCAGAAGGTGTGCAGCCGCTTACATTTAAGGAAGAGAGACTGGAAAGTTACCTTAAGAAAATAGAGCTTGCTTACCAGGTAAGCTTTGTTTATGACGCTACTCAAATTAATAAATCGATGACCATCGATGCACCACAGCGATTGGTTTCGATCAACTCGGACCTTGCTCCTTTGAAAGAGAAAGGAATCAACTACAACATTGTTGGTAAACAAGTGATTTTGAAAAAGGCTGAGATTCAGTTGCCTGTAGTACGCGACATCACTGTGAAGGGACAAATAACCTCTGCAGTTGATAAATTACCCTTTCCGGGAGTAAACGTAAGGGAAAAAGGTGTAAACAGCAATGGGGTGACTTCAAGTTCCAATGGAGAGTACCAGATCAGGGTAAAAGACGGAGCTACCTTAATCTTTGCCTACATCGGGTATAAAACCCAGGAGATTCCTGTAGGTGGCCGTAACGTGATCAACCTGGCGATGGAAGAAGATGAAAGTCAGTTGAAAGAAGTAAATATCATATCAACAGGATTCCAGAATATTCAAAAGAAGTTGTTTACCGGAGCAGCAACAAGTATTAGTGGTACTGATGTAAAGCAGGACGGTGTGGTAGACATTAGCCGTATGCTCGAGGGTAAAGTTGCTGGTGTTTCTGTACAGAATGTGTCAGGTACATTTGGAACTGCCCCTAAAATTCGTGTAAGGGGTGCTACGTCCATTTCAGGTGAGAATAAACCATTATGGGTGGTAGATGGGGTGGTATTGGAAGATGTCGTAAACATTTCAAATGATCAGCTATCCAGCGGCGATGCGACCACAATCCTCGGATCCTCTGTTGCCGGAATCAACGCTGATGATATCGAAAGTTTCAATATCTTAAAAGATGCTTCCGCTACAGCTTTATATGGCGCTCGGGCGATGAATGGTGTAGTAGTAATTACTACGAAGAAAGGCCGTGCAGGAAATACTAATGTCAGCTATAGCGGCAACTTCTCTACATTTTTGAAGCCTACATATAGTACGTTTAATATCATGAATTCGGCAGACCAAATGTCTCTTTATGCAGAGGTATACCGCAAAGGTGGATTGTCTCCGAATATTGTGAATGGTCCAACGGGTGGGGTATTTGCAAAAATGTACGAGCAAATCAACAGTTTTGATGCAACTAGCGGACAGTTTGGTGTGGCAAATACACCGGAAGGCCGTGCCGCATTTCTGAAACAATATGCAACCGCTAATACAGATTGGTTTGACGTATTATTCAGAAACTCATTTGTGCAGGAACATTCTGTGAGTATTACTTCTGGTTCAGATAAATCGCAACACTATTTTTCTGTAGGCTACTATAATGATAATGGATGGACTGTTGCAGACAATGCCAAACGTTATACTATGAACCTTAGAGGTGATTATAAACTCTCCGAAAAGTTATCTCTAGGAATTTTGGGCACAGGCGCACTGAGAAAACAGCGAGTCCCGGGAACCCTTGGTCGTACCAGTAATGTGGTAGAGGGCAAGTATACGCGCGATTTTGATATCAATCCATTCAGCTATGCTTTGAATACAAGCCGTACGATGCGGGCTTACGATGAAAATGGCAATTATGAATATTTTAAACGCAACTATGCACCATTCAATATTCTTGAAGAACTGGAAAATAACTATATAGACCTAGATATGGCTGATCTGAAGCTTCAGGGAGAGTTAAATTATAAATTCCTGAAGAATTTTGAATTTAGGTCTGTCGGAGCGTTACGGTATGTAAAGACCACAAGAGAACACAAAATCACCGAATACTCTAATATGGCAAATGCCTACCGTTTTGCGCCAAACTCAACCATTGCCGACTTGAATGAGTATTTATACAATGACCCAGACCGTCCGGAAATCATCGACAAGGAAATTGTACTGCCTCAAGGAGGATTTTATAACCGTAACGATGATAATCTGATGAGTTACGATGTAAGGGCTCAGATAAATTATAAACAGACTTTTGGGAAGCATGATGTGAGCGGTATCATCGGTCATCAAACTAAATTTGCTGATCGCCAGAATAGCTTTAGCAACGGATATGGTTATCAGTATGATAAAGGTGGCAGACCATTTACTGATTACCGCATCATTAAGATGTTGCTTGAAGGAAATTATAATTACTTCGGCATGAATCAATTTTATGACCGTTTCTCAGCTTTCTTTGCCAATGGTACCTATGCGTACGATTCAAAATACATCATTAACGGTACTGTAAGGTATGATGGCAGTAACCGCATGGGCAGTTCCGCTACTGCAAGATGGCTGCCTACCTGGACCATCAGTGGAGCCTGGAATGCAGATGAGGAAGATTTTATTAGAGAAATCAAGGAAATCAGCTTCCTTAAAATTCGTGGTACTTATGGCTTGACAGCAAGTATGGGTAGTGCGACTAACTCGGCGATTGTGTTATCCAACAGCACCACACTTCGCCCGAGGTTATCAGAAGTAGAGCCCAGAATTGTGTTGACCAGTTTACAGAATTCGGAACTTACCTGGGAAAAGCAATACGAAACCAATCTGGGTTTTGACCTGGGATTACTGCAGAGCCGCTTGACCCTTTCAGCAGACTTTTACAGAAGAAATGGTTTTGATCTGATCGGTCCTGTTCGTACTTCCGGAATTGGGGGGGAAGCAACGAAAGATGCTAACTATGCGGACATGAGGTCTGAAGGTGTCGATTTCACACTCGGAGCTACGCCCTGGAAAACTGCCAACTTCAGCTGGACAACCAATTTTGTCTTTGGTTATAATAAAAACAGAATCTTGAACCTAAAGAACCTGCCCAGAATATACGATCTTATTATTCCTGAAGGGGGACCATATCAAGGAGGTGCACAGCGTGGACTTTATTCTATTGACTTCAGAGGCTTAAATGCATTAGGTATACCAACCTTTATCGACGAATCCGGCAAAGAAGCCAATAGTGTGTATGTACAAAGTACCTCTCCTATGTATCTTAAATATGAAGGACCGGTAGACCCTCCTTACAATGGTGGTTTTAATAATACCTTTAAATACAAAGACCTGACGGTGTACATAGGTATTTCTTATCAGGCAGGGAATAAAATAAGGTTAAATAATGCCTATTCTGTAAGATACTATGACAGTGATGCTATGCCGAGAGAATTCTTGGATCGCTGGACACTTCCAGGCGACGAAAGCAATACGAATGTTCCATCTGTGGCCGATTACTTAATCCGTAGTAAAGACTTGAATGGAATCTACCCATATACAGCATACAACTTTTCTACCGATCGGGTTGCCGACGGTTCATTTGTGAGGTTGAAGCAAATTTCAATGATGTATAATCTACCAGCCAAATTTGGTAAATCTATGGGCGTGAAAAATGTTTCATTGAAATTGCAGGCCAACAACGTATGGTTGATCTATGCTGATAAAAAACTAAAAGGTCAGGATCCTGAATTTTTTGGTTCCGGGGGTGTAGCATTGCCAGTACCGAGACAGATTACCATGGCCCTTAAAGTTGGATTTTAATTAGAAATAGACATGAAAAAATATACACTATATCTTTTTGTACTGCTTGCATCAGTGAATGCAGGTTGCAATAAATATTTAGATCAGTCTCCGGATCAAAGGACCACCCTGAACACTCCTCAGAAAGTGTCGGAGTTGTTGGTCACGGCTTATCCAAGGGGAAATTATTATTTGCTTAGCGAATCAATGTCCGATATCGCAAGCTTTACAAGTTTGTCTGGTATTGATTTTCCGGTGAACCAAAACGGATATTTCTGGACAGACGTTCAGGATATACAGCAAGATAGTCCTACTTATTATTGGAATGCCTGCTACACCGCCATCGCCGCAGCTAATCAAGCGCTCGATGCTATTGCAAAAGCGGATGATCCTCAGCGATACGTGGGACAGAAGGGTGAAGCGCTGTTAGCACGGGCCTATGCACATTTTATGCTGGTAACCTTCTATTCAAGGGCCTATGATCCGGCCACTGCGGAAACCGATCCGGGAATACCCTATGTGACAGAACCCGAAACTGTCGTGTTTAAAAATTACGATCGTAAAACTGTCGCCTACGTTTACCAGCAAATAGAGAAAGATTTTCTGGATGGAATTCCACTGATCAACGACAGTTACTCAGTTCCGGCTTTTCATTTTACACGCAAAGCAGCTTATGCATTTGCAACCCGCTTCTATTTGTTTAGAAAAGATGCAGCGAAGACGATCGAATTTGCTAACCTTGCCTTTCCGGCCAATAATTTTGCTGCCAATGTGAGGCCTTGGAAATCCTATGCAAATTTCAATGTAGAGCAATTGGAGACTGCTTATTCCAACGCAGCGAATCCTGGGAACCTGCTCATTGCTGAAACGGTTTCCCGTGTAGGTAGAAACTATAAAAGACCAATCTATTCTGTGAATCAGACCAGGTTAAATGGTATCCTCACACCGGTTGGAGTAAACTTAAGCGCCTATAAAATTTATTCCAACTCTTCTACCTTCTATTATGTATTGAAGTTTGTAGAGCACTTTGTACGTACCAGTATCAATGCAACTACTGGAACAGGATATACTATGGTGCCATTGCTCACCACAGAAGAAGTGTGGCTTAACCGTGCAGAAGCCTATATTATGCAAGGTAAATATGCAGAGGCGCTTACTGATATGAACGGTTTCATCAGCACAAGAGTTACCGCTTATGTACCAGCTACACACAATCTTACAGAGACCAGGATAAAAACCTTCTATGAGGAGATGACAACGGATACCAAACAGGCATATATCTATGCATTACTTGCGCTAAAAAAAGCAGAATTTGTACATGAAGGCATGCGCTGGATGGATATAGTACGGCACAAGCTTCCTGTTGTGCATGAAGATGCACAGGGCAAGACTTATACTCTGGAGCCAGATGATAAACGCAAGTTATGGCAATTGCCTGCAGAAGTGGCCCTGTCCGGTGTTCCACAAAACCCTCGTTAACCTTAACTGAAAGAAAGATGAAAAATATATATATCCTAACATTTGCATTGTTGCTCTTCGCTGGGTTAAGCTGCAAAAAGTCAGAGAACCTCAACCGGGAAATTGTAGGCTTAGGGGGTGATACCTGGGAGCAGGGTACGCTCGATCAATGGTTGAACGTCAATTTTACTCAACCCTACAATATCAGTGTGAAATACCGGTGGGACGGTACAGAGTATGATAATGCAAAAACATTGATACCACCCAGAATCGAAAGGGTTCAACCTCTTATGGAAATGGTTCGTGCTGCATGGATTGATCCATATGCAGCACAGGTAGGTGAGAATTTTATAAAGAAATATGCACCCAAAAATTATGTGTTGGTGGGTAGTCTTCAGTACAATCCAGGTGGAAGTGTTACACTGGGAGAGGCAGAGGGTGGCATTAAAGTGACGCTATTTAATGTAAATAACTTCTCAAAGACCGACAGAGCGATTGCTAAACGTGTACTTAAAACCATTCATCATGAATTTACTCACATCCTTCATCAGACCATAAGTTACCAGAAAGAGTTTCCTCAGGTTACGCCTGCTGGTTACACTGCAGATTGGAACAATACGACATTGGCCACCGCGTACGCAGGAGGTTTTATTTCCCAGTATGCACAGGCAGCACCAAATGAAGATTTTGCTGAGATGACTTCCATCATGCTTACTGAAGGTAAGGCTGGCTATGAAGCAATTGTCAAAGGAATGACTGCTACTGCCCAAACCTCTATCCGTATGAAGGAAGATATGGTAGTTACCTATTTTAAACAAACGTATGGCATCGATTTCTATACCTTGCAGAACCGTGTGCAAGCAGCGTTGAATCAAAGTTCTCCATCGCAGCCCAACACGTATCTTGGATTCGGCACTACTTTACCATATACAGCGCTACATGGTATTTCCGGTGACGTAGCTGGACAGTCTCCGGACTTCGTTACGGTGTTTAATGCTGCAAAAACCGGCTTAGCGGCCTTAAATCCAAGTCCGGGAAGAGTCCTGTTGAATTTTTCATTGTTGTATACTGCTGCCAATCAGGTTACACTTCGGATCAATTACAACAATGCTGCAGGCGCTTCAGTTGTAGCAAACTTCACGTATAACCTTTCTACTGATGCAAATGGTGCTGTCAGTTTTGTGCTTTCAGCGAGTGATGCCAACGCAGTGGTGATCGCGCCAAGCATAACGGCATTGACCAACTATCTGACACAGAACAAGTTTGTGTACAAGTGGTATTATAGTTCGGATTTTAAATCTGAATATATTGGCTTGCAGAAGTCGACAGATGCTAATTCATACTTCTTTGGTGTTTATGGAAATTAATTATTAAGATGATGAAGAAATTATTATATATAGCACTGGTGATAACAGGTTTTGTTTCCAGCTGCAAAAAAGATACTGACCCCATTTTTGATGATCCCGACAGCCGGCTATCAGCTGAATTGGCAAAAGATCAGGCTATACTTCTATCCGCTGCAGATGGGTGGAAAGCCACTATTTATCCTAAAGGGGGGAAAGGTTTTTCTTATTATTTCAAGTTTACTGCGGAGGGCAAAGTGACCATGATGTCTGATTTTAACAGTACTACGGCTTCTGCAACAGCGGAGAGCACCTACCGTTTGAAGGCTTTGCAACGTCCTACCCTGATTTTCGACACCTATAATTATGTGCATCTTGCTGCAGATCCAGACGCTTCTATTAGTGGGGGCGGTGCGAGTACAGCTACGGGACTTGCATCAGATTTTGAATTTGCTTTCACGGAAGTTGTAGGAGATACCGTCAAATTTCAGGGGACTTTTAATAAGAACCTGATGAAAATGGTTAAACTGTCTGCTGCCGAATCCCAAAGCATTTTGGCAGGTGGCTTAAAAACCATGATCGATGCAAATGCACTGTACCTAACAAACAATAAATATCCTTATATTCCTTTTTCAGATGGCGTAAAAGGTGCAATAGCCATTGATGTAAATGCAAAAACTGTCAAGCTAAACTATGTGGATAGCAAAGAAGTAAGTCAGACTCAATCCACTACATTTGCTTTTGGTATTAATAAAATTTATCTCAATACATTTTTAACTTATGGAAATCTTTCATTTAATGAAATGACCTGGGATGCTGTTGCCAAAACCTATTATGTAATGTCCGGCGCTACCAGAATTAATCTGTTGAATTCGCCCACACCGATTACTCCGCTTTCATTAATGTTTGGTTTTCCTTCTACTTTTACTTACAGAAAGATAACCATACCTTCAACCGGCTTGCCTGCAGGAGTCACCTCCGGGTTTAATGCGGTATATGCTTCGATGGTGAGTTTGTTTGCGGGTACGGGAAGAACAATCACCTCTACAAGTTTGACTTTAAATAGTAACAATACACTTACCGTTGATGTGGTTTATGCCACTACATCATCTTTTACTGCGAGTGCATCCTTTACTTACAGCAGGGTTGGAGATACCTTTACATTAAGTGCTCCGGTTTACAATGGGAACTGGAATACAAGGGCAACTCAGGTGGCTCCGTTGCAAAATTATTTGTTATCAGGACCATTTAGAGTTGATTGGGTCAGCTCTTCCAATCCATCTAATACCAGTACAATGGGAGGCTTTTATCGTACGGCAGACGCCTCATCATTCTTTTACGGAACCATGTAGTTCAGCTAGATATTCATTTTGTAAGCCCCGCTTTTTACAGCGGGGCTTCATCATTTCTGAAAATCATCCATCTCATAATTGATACTTCATCATTCCCAAGCTTTCCGTATATTTGCTGCATGAAAAAGATAGCATATATCTTCCTATTCACGCTCTTGTTGTCAGTAACTACTGTACAGTCTTCCAATGCGCAATGTGCCATGTGCACTGTTAGTGCAGAACAAAGTGTAAAGAATGGCAATACTCAGGGTAAAGGACTCAATGCCGGCATCCTGTATTTATTGGCTATTCCTTATCTTCTTATATCTGGTATGGGGATCTTGTGGTATGTCAAGTACCGTAAAAAATCAACTGGATATGCCGAAAACTTCTAAGCTTTATGCCATTGTAAAGGGCAAATGCCCACAATGTCGCAGGGGCGATATCTTTACGGGAAGCCTCTACGGATTCAACATCCAGCGAACCAATGAAATCTGCCCGCATTGCGGACAGCGGTTCGAAATCGAACCGGGTTATTTCTATGCGGCCATGTATGTGAGTTATGCAATGAACTGTGCAGAGATGATTGCGCTGGGAATTGCAACTTATGTATTATCCGGCGGAAATCTGGAATTTGAGTCCCTCTGGCTTTATCTGACCGTGATTTTTACGGGCTGTTTACTTTTGGCACCCATCAACTATCGTTATTCCCGTGTGATTTTATTACATTGGCTCTCACCTAAAATAAAATATAAAGCCGAATACGATCGATCATGATTCAGTCAGACACGCTTACCTTCATCAAAGACGTAGCGGAACACAATAACCGCGAATGGTTTGCAGATAATAAAGACCGTTACGAAACTGCAAAAACCGATGTTCTTGCCCTGGTCGAACAGCTGATCCCTAAGCTGGCAGCTATTGACCCTGAATTTTCTATAGATACCCCTGCCAAAAAATGCCTGATGCGCATTTACAGGGATGTACGTTTCAGTAAGAACAAAGATCCCTATAAAAACAATTACGGGATTTCCTTCAATACAAAAGCAAAAGGAATACCCGATCCGGGATATTACCTGCAAATCCAGCCAGGGGAAAGTTTCTTTGCCGCCGGCTTCTGGATGCCGGAAGCATCTGTGTTAAAAAAAGTGAGGGAAGAGATCGATTACAATACTTCTGAATTTCTGGACATCATTCAGGCTAAAAGCTTCCGGGGATTATTCGAGTTAGACCAAACGGACAAACTGAAGAATGCGCCTAAGGGCTACGATGTAGGTCATCCGCAGATTGAATTGCTCAAGTTAAAAAGCTTTATCGCGGTTACGCCGTTGAAGGACCAGGATTTCCTGAAGCCAGCTATTGTCGGCCAGTTGAGCAAGGCTTTTGAAAGTGTATATCCCTTTGTTCAATTTTTGCGCAATGCCGTTGTGCAGTAACCAGCAACCACAAAACCATACACACAAATGAAGAGAATCAGTTTATTTTTATCTATCGGATTATTGGCAAGTGCCTTCAGCTCCTGCGTGATCCTGTCGCCAAAAAAATATAAAGGACTCCTGGCTACTCAGGATTCACTGAACCGCGGATGGAACGAGTCTCAGATGATGAACGGCAACCTGGAAAGCCTGATCGCCAAACTTCGTAAAGATACCACAGGACTGAGCAGTGCCCTGAACGACCTCCGAAACCAGTACTCAGATATGAACAGCAATTATGAAAAGTTGCGCAGCAACAGTTCATCTGAGATTAAAAAGTTATCCGGCGATCTCCAGAAACGTGAGCAGCGCTTAAAAGAAGTAGAGGAAATCCTGCGCAAACGTGACGAAGCGACCAACCAGTTGAAAGAAAAACTACAACAGGCCCTACTGGGCTTCACGAAAAATGGCCTCACCGTAGAGATCAGAAATGGAAAGGTATACGTTTCCCTGATGGACAAATTATTGTTTCCTTCCGGAAGTATCGTCATTGATGAGAAAGGTAAGCAGGCACTTAGCCAACTGGCAGAGGTGCTGAAACAACAACCCGAAATCAACATTGCGGTAGAGGGACATACCGATTCGCAGAAGATCAACAATCTCGGACAGATTAAAGACAACTGGGACCTGAGTGTACTGAGGTCAACTTCAGTAGTTCGCTACCTTACTGAAGTGAGTAAAGTGGAAGCCGTACGCATGACGGCCACTGGTAAAGGTGAATTCCAGCCATTGGCTCCTAATACCAATGCGGAGAGCAGAAGTAAAAACCGCAGGATTGAAATTGTACTTTCTCCTAAACTGGACGAACTATATGACCTGATCAAACAGTAAGCGATCTGACATTATTCTAAAAATGCCCTACTCATTTTTATGAGCAGGGCATTTTTTATTGAGGCCATTAGGCTACATATTCCATTAGGGTTCGAAACGATACCACCTGGTTTTCAAAGTTTGCACCTACATCAGATCTTAGGGCAGGGGCAAAGTTCTCCAGGTAATTGTTGTAATTGTCCAGGTTTTCTGAAACGTACTGTGCACAATAAGTTACACCTTCGTTAGGCGAATCCAAAACCTTGAGCAGACGGTAAGAAACAAACATCTCTGTGGCCATTACCTGTGGGATGTGGACATCCAGCATCCATTGCAGCCAGCGTTCAGCGGCAGCATCTTCTATAATTGAGGTTACATTGTATAATAACATGTTGCAAAGATAGGAACTTATGTGCCAATATTATCGCCGCGAAGTTTCCTGAAGCGTTTTCTTGCTTCTGTGGTAAACATGCTGCCAGGGTGTTCATTGATCAGCTTTTGATAAAGTATCTTAGCCTGTTCAGTATCTTTCAGGTTGTTTTCCAGGAGATCAGCCAGGGTAAATAAGGCATCGTCGGACCAGATGCTGCTGCTTTGCTGCTCAGTAAGTTCCTTCAACATCTTCACCGCATTGGGAATGTCGCCATTCTTTACATAGATTCTCGATTTGGCCATTAAAATATCATCCAGCAAACTGTTATTGGGAAAGGCAATAGCAATGCTGTCCAGTTTGCTCAGTGCCTGTGGAAAACGGTTTCTGAACTGCAGCATCTCTGCATCAGCATACATCTTCAGCGCATTGCTGTCGAGCGTCGATTGCAGATTGTCTGAGATCAACAGGCTCAGGTTCAATGCATCGTTGGCGATCAGTTGGGATGTAGAGGCCTTCAATACATCCGCCTGCGATTTTGCATAGGCAAAGTTTCCCTGGTAAAAGGAAAGACGTGCCGCACGGTAGTGTGCTTCGTTGGCCACAGGTTGTCCTTCAAATTGTTTGGCTACCTGCTCGTATACCAGGAAGGCTTCCCATGGCTGTTGAGTGAGGATATAAATATCTCCCAGATCCAGTTTCATTTCACCCAGGTCGGCATTACTGATGCCAGAAATGCTTAAAGCTGATTCCAGGGATTGTTCGGCCTGGCCCAGCTCGTTGAGGTAATAAGCCTGTAACTTAGCCAGCTTTTTCAAGGCAAAGACTGTCTGTGCGGTTTTGCCGTATTCATTGAGGATAGATTGATAGCTAGCTGCCAGCCCTGCTATTGCTTGTTTATCGTATTGCCCGGAAATCACCAATTGGTATTGCGCATCGATCATTTCCACCTTCGCAGGCAGAAACCAGGGGTTTTCTTTTCCCTTACTGATGAGGTATTCAAAGGCCTTGATCGCAGTGCTATAGGCCTTATTTGCGATGAAAGTGTTGGCTGTGTTGAACAGGATTGCTCCGTCATCTTTGATGCGTTTGTCCTGGGCAATCAACTGCCTGAGTGCCATCTCATACTCTTGTTGCTGAAGGTATTGCCAGATCAATAGCCGGGTATAGATTTCCATCTGGGGTTCCTTCTGGATCTTTTTCAACAGTGCAGTTTGTAAAAGCAGGTAATCAGATTTGTCTTCAAATACGGTAGAGAGCACACTTTCTGCCTGTGGCAATAGCTCCGGGCTCTCCCCCAGGGCATTGATGTACTCCTGGATCAGCATGTTTTTGTCTTTTTTAAACCGATAGATGCTCAGGAGCTCATAAGTAAAAAGCTTCTCGTTGTTCATGATTTTCCTCCCCTGCAGAAAGGTGGCTATTGCCATATCATAAGCCTGGAAACCATAAAACTGATTGGCCACTTCCCTGACCTTAAACTCATCTGCCGGCAGCTTGTTCAGGGACTCTGCATAAAGTTTGTTGGCCTGTTCGGTCTGCCCTTTTTCCTGGTATACCCTGGCCAGGGCAAGCGGGTATTGCAGACTTTTGGGAGCGGCCTTTATCTGTTTTTTGATGTTCTTCTCTAGTTCTTCATACTTTTTGAGTTTGATCATTGAAAGTACATAGAGTTCAAAATGGCTATCATTCTTCGAAGTACTGAACAATTGCTCAAAAAGTTCTGCTGCTTCCTGAAATTTGCCCTGTTGGTAATATTGGAAGGCCAGTGCCTCGTTTATATTGTCCTGAGCGGCGCAAAGTATAGGAGGCAGACAGCACAACAGGATCAGGATTATTTTTCTCATGGCAGGCTCATTCTCTCTTTGTTCCTAAAATAGCAAATTGAAATGCGTATTCTAAATGTTACTCGCAAATTGTTTTCATATTTGCGAAATTATCTATTTTAAGCCTAAACGAGGGCAAATCGATAAAGTAACAATATTGGTGTATAGCCTGCTTACACTAATGGGGTTGCGTAGCTTTGTAGCGGAGAATGATATGACTGAATATAAAAGATACTTCCTGTTGTTGCTGTGTACTTTTGCCTTTGCCTGCAAGCAAAATGATGTGCTGCGCATCATGCCTGTCCAAGATTTCTTCAAATCTCAGGACAAGGTAGGTTACAGGGTCTCTCCTGACGGGAAAAACCTTTCTTACCTTAAGCTTGAAGGAAAGAACCAGAATTTATATATAGAAGACATCGTTACCGGTAAGGACAAAAAGATCACGCGGCTGAAAGAAAAAAACATCAGTTTCTATTTTTGGGTGAGCAACAATGACCTGATCTATTACAAGGATATCGAGGCCTCGCCGAGCGAGTCAGATATTTTTATCATCAACAAAGAAGGTAAAAACGAACGTCAGCTGACCAATAATGAGAAAAGTAAGATCAGGGTACTGGATGATCAATTGATTGATGACAAATACCTCCTGGTATCTTCCAACAAGCGTGATTCTACCGTATTCGATGTATACCGCCTGAACGTCCGCAATGGCGCAATGGAAATGGCTGCCCGCAATCCTGGTAACATTACCAACTGGATGACAGATGCAGAAGGAAAGTTGCGTCTGGCGACCAGCAGCGACGGGGTCAATGAAACCGTGTTGTACCGGGAAAACGAGGGACAGTCTTTCCGTCCGCTGATCACGAACAATTTCAAGACGACTTTCCGACCGGTGGCCTTCGCCCATAACCAGCCCAATATCATTTATGCAATATCCGATGTAAACCGTGATAAAAGTGCCCTGGTGGAAGTAGATTGCAATACAGGCAGGGAACTGAAAGTTCTTTATGGCAATGACAGTATCAACATTACAGATGCACAGTATTCGAGAAAAAAGCAACGCCTGTCTTTTGTGGTTTTTGAGACCTGGAAAAAAGAAAAGCACTACCTGGATGATTCTGCAAAAGCTTTATATACCAAACTGGATCAGTTGCTGCCAAAGACAGAAACCAGGATCATGGACCGGGATAAAGCAGAAACTACTTTTCTGGTCAGGACTTTTACCGACCGCAATCCTGGGTCTTATTACCTGTATTTCTCGGAAACCGGGAAACTCAGGAAGCTGAGTGATTTTAACTCTGCGATTAATGAAGAGGAAATGTGTGAAATGAAACCCATTTCCTTTCATTCGAGGGATGGATTAACAATTCATGGCTACCTGACCTTGCCGCTGAACATTAAAGCAGAAAACCTGCCTGTGGTGGTATTGCCGCATGATGGTCCTGTGGGCCGGAATTTGTGGGGCTATAATCCTGAAGTGCAGTTCCTCGCCAATAGGGGATATGCCGTATTCCAGGTCAATTACCGGGGTTCTACCGGATATGGCAAGAATTTTATGGCCGCTGGCTTCAAGCAATGGGGCTGTAAGATTCAGGGGGATATCAACGATGGGGTAAAGTGGCTGATCAGCAAAAAAATTGCAGATCCGAAACGTATCGCGATCTACGGTACCGGTTTTGGCGGGCAGATCGCATTGACCGGATTGTATTCATCGAAAACGACCTATGCCTGTGCAGCATCCAATTCGGGAGTGATCAATCTCTTTACCTACCTGAAGTCCGTTCCTCCATACCTCAAGCCGAGTTTGCAGATGTTCTATGAGATCATCGGCAATCCCCTGACTGATGTCGATAAGATGCGCCAGTCTTCACCGCTGTTCCAGGTCGACAAGATCAATGCACCGGTATTCATCACCCAGAACATCAAAGACCCTAATATCAATTCAGGAGAGACAATCCAATTTGTGAAAAATCTGCAAAAACGAAATATTAACGTAACTTACCTTGAAGTGGAGGGTGACACCTTCCGCGGTAAGAACGAGGAAAACAGACAGCAGTATTATACTGCCCTGGAGCAGTTCTTGGAAGCGAACCTGAAAAAGAAATAATTCATGCCTTCAGAGAAGAAAAGCGGATACCGTAAGAATTTTTCGTTGATCATGACCTTCATCCTTATGATGCTGGTGCTTTTTGCGTTTTCACTGATCCTTGCCTACCGCTTCAGTACCAAATTTATCGAAAATGAATTTGTATCTGAAAAGGTCAATGTGCTGGAACAGAGCATTAAACCATATAACGACTTCTTTCAGAAGAAGCTCCCTGAGGTTTCGTATTACAACGGTTACCTGGACTCTGCCACTGCTTCGAGCTTTGTGGATACGGTGCTGTTGGAATATCCTTTTGTCTCCCGGGTGATCTTTTACGATTCGGAAGTGAGAAATACCCCCGTAAGTGACGGATTGAATACTGGTAAGTTTTCCTTTGGCCCCAAAAGTATTTACCAATTCGGAACACTGATTCCTTCAGATTCCATCGAGCTATTTACCCAGGAAAATACGCATAATTTTATCGTTGGGGATGATTTCAATGCACTGGCACTTAAGTTGGCCTCTTACATCGAAAGTCTGGATACCGCACATGTACCCAGTCAGGAAGAGTTGTTCAGCAATTTCAGTAATGTGCGGGCCAATAAGATTACCTACCTGAACATTCCAAGGATCGAAGATTTAAAGATCTACAAGGCGATGATGCGCCGGAAACTCAATCCACAGCCCGTTTATCAGCAAGACATGTTGTCTTTTCATCTGGACCCCTATAAGCTCAGGATCATCAATTCAAGGCCACTCCTGTATCAGTATATCAAGATAGAACCGCTCACTTACGATCCGCTGGATACTTCGTCAGATGGGTACATGACCACAGAGATTACCCTGCCGGGTCCTTTTTCAGATTACAAACTGTACTTTATTTCTGCAAAGTCTTTCATTGATAAGGAAATCCTGAATTATTTCCTGCCAATCGCTCTCGGAATTCTGCTTTTCTACAGCATCGTGGTGCTGGTGGCGGTGCTTATCTATAGAAACCTCAACATCAATCAGAAGATGTTCAAACTTCAGTATGATTTCATGAACAACCTCACACATGAGTTCAAAACACCGGTCAGCGTGATCAAGATCGCAGGCAACAACATTAAAAGCGCAGCCAGCCTTACAGAAAGGGAATTGAAAATGTATGGGAAAATCCTGGATGAGGAAGCTGATAAACTCAATGGTTTGATGAATAAACTGCTGGCTTTTACCCAGATTGAGAATAAAGCGATAGAACTGAACCAGGACAAGATCAATATGGTTGATTTCATAGAAAGTACAGTGGAGTCGCACCGCCTGAAACATCCGGACTTTGATTTTACTTTCGAGGTGACGGGCTTCAGGGCCTTTGTTACGGATCCGGTGCTATTGGGAAGTCTGTTTGATAACCTGGCAGAGAATGCTTATAAATATTCACCCCCGGAACGTAAGAAGTTACACATCAGTGCCCGGCTGATTAAAGGACGTGTGGTCTTCCGTTTTACCGATCAGGGCATCGGTATCCCTGCTTCAGAAATTAATAATATATTTAAGAAATTTTTCCGTATCCAGAACCAATACAACCAGAATGGCAGCGTGGGACTGGGTTTGGCGTTCTGTAAGGAGCTCGTTAATTTTATGGGCGGTGAGATCAGTGTGAGGAGTAAAGTAAATAAAGGAACTGAATTTAAGATTGTACTACCATATAATGAATAAAAGTTATGTCTAAGGGAATTAAAATATTAATAGTTGAAGACGATGAGAATTTGCGTTTTCTAGTGGTACATCGCCTGAAGGCGGAAGGGTATGAGGTGTCGGAAGTAGGGGACGGGGAAACTGCGGAACAGACGATCATGACAGATAAACCCGATATCGTGTTATTGGATTGGATGCTTCCCGGAAAACAGGGAGCAGACGTCTGCGAATCTGTGCGCAAACAGGGCTTTGAAAACCTGATCATCATGATGACCGCTAAAGCCCAGGATGTAGATAAGATAGATGCCTATAATTTTGGTGTTTCCGATTACGTAACCAAACCTTTCAATATGGATGTGCTGGTCGCTATGCTGGACAGTAAAGTGAAATTTCTGCTCAACAATGACCGATCGGAAATCCACCGTTTTGGAAATATGGAGCACCATCCGAATATCCACACCTTGTTCCGTGATGGTAAGAAAATAGAATTAACCATTCTCGAAAACAGGATCTTGTTGTATTTCCTCAGAAACCCCAACAAAGTGATCAACCGTGATGAACTGATGTTGGTGGTTTGGGGCTACAATTCTGATGTGAATACCCGTACCCTGGATATGCACATCGTCCGCCTCCGTAAAAAGATTGAGCTGAACCCTGACAATCCGCAGTTACTACAAACCGTAAGGGGAGTAGGATACCGTTTCAATCCTGCTTAGAATAATAAAGAAATCCATCCGAAAAGGAGGAGCATCAGGTACTGCAGCAACATAGTCCCATCCAGAAAGAAGAAGTAGTAATACTCATTTTTCTGGATGTTGGATTTAAAGATCAACCATCCTGTCAGCGCCAGCGTCAAAGTGGTTGCCGTTACATCGGCATAAGTAGCCTGCCTGAATACCAACAGCAAGCCGAGGTATCCGATCAGCAGGAACTGACAAAAGATATAGGCTTTCTTCTCTCCCAACATTACCGGAATTGTTTTTAAGGCGTAGAGCTTATCCTGGAAAAGGTCTCTGATGTCGAAAGGGACAGTAATTGCCGCAACAAATAGGAACCGCTTAGCCACCAGCAGCAAGGTTTCTGCGGAGGAAACATTGATTTGATAACTGCGTTCCAGTTCTACAATGGGCAGAAGGACACAGCTGACCGACCAGACCAGGGCAATCAAAAATAACTTGATGCCGGGAATGTTTCGCAGTCCAATCTTTTGCTGATTCAGGGTCAGGAAGGGTACATTATAGCCCACTGCCAAAAGTCCTGTAAAGATCATCAGTACCTTGGACTCTATGCTCAGGTACCACAATCCCAAAGGGATCAGACAAAGTATGGAGATCAGGGTGATGGAAATGATGAGCCTGTGATGTCCAAAGATCCAGCGGACCCGGAGGTAGGGCGACTTTTCCGGATTTACGGGTTTCGACAGCAACATGCTGAAGTTGTAAAGACCAATAGTAGCGAAAAACAGGAAGGCAAGAATATAAGGATCCGGGTTGACCTGCAACAGGTGGTAAGTCACCAATCCCTGTGCAACCGCACAGATCGCAATAAATACATTGCTGAAAAGCAGAAAATCAAGTATGGAAAGGAGTATCCTTTTAAGCATTTGCAGCAGCGGCTTTTGATCAGGCCCGCCTCAATTCAAATATCGTGATTTCCGGTAAAATTCCAACCCTCCCCGGATAGCCTAAAAATCCATAGCCTACGTTCACGTAGAGTTGCTGGTTTTGCTCCTGATAAAGTCCTGCCCATTCCTTATAAATGTACTGTACAGGGCTCCACTGAAAATTGTCCAGTCTAACGCCAAACTGCATGCCATGGGTATGTCCGCTGAACATAGCGTCGATCTGAGGATATTCCTGAAGTACCTGACCACGCCAGTGTGACGGATCGTGCGACAGCAATAGTTTCACCGGAAGATCATCGGTATTTTTTACGGCTTCTTCCATGCGTCCATATCTTGGGAAACGGCCCATACCCCAGTTTTCAATTCCCAGAATGCCAATTTCTTCCCCGCTTACCTTTAGTCTGCGGTTTTCGTTCATGAGCAGGTCCCAGCCCATCAGCTTGTGGGTTTTGATCACATCCTGCAGGTTCTTCGCTTTCGCTGCGGAGGGTTCACGTCCATAAAAATAATCTCCATAGTCGTGGTTGCCCAGCACTGAATACACACCCAAAGGTGCTTTCACTTTACTGAAAATATCCTGATAATCCCGCATTTCGGTGGCTACGTTATTCACGATATCGCCGGTAAAGAAGATCAGATCAGGCTTTTCTGCCAGCAACATTTCTACACCACCAAGCACAGCCCTCTTGTTGTAAAAGCTACCGGAATGTACATCGGAAATTTGTCCCAGGGTCATCCCTTCAAATGCCTTTGGCAGGTTAGGCAGGATCAGTTTGCGCCTTCTCACCTGGTAATCGTAAGCACCTGAAGTGATACCCCAGGTCAGTGAAGTGAGGGGAATCGCAGCTGTGATCAGCCCGGCCTTTACAATGAAAGAGGAGCGGCTGATGGGTTCGCCCATTGGAGCATTGCTTAAAGCAGTTGCTGGACTGGAAGGCCTCGCATCATCCCTGTTCCTGCTGATCCGGCTTAGTTTAATGATGCCCCTACGTAGGTCGTCGATCAATAGAAAAGGCAACATTACCAGTTTGCAGGCTACAGTAAGGAAGAATGCAACCAGGATGATAGAACGAAGTGTAAGGTACAAAGGCGCATAGATAGAGGCGAATACAGCAATTACCAGGAACGCAGTGTAGCTCCACCAGGCAATACTGAACCATTTTTTAGTGCCTGGTTTCCAATTCTTAAATACGGAAAGGATTGCTTTAAAACAATAGTAGTCGAAAGCAAGTAGAAAAACGGAAAGGAATATCAATAAGGGTAAACGGCCCATGTAAGATGCTTTTTAAATTATAGGGTTATCTGAAATCAATATCGTCCTCGTCTTCGAAATCGCCGCTAAACAGACTGTCAAACATATCGGAGAAGCCAAAGCCGCCGTCCAGGTATTTTTTGTTCAATTGCGAATGTTCTGCCAGTCCGTGCAGTACAAACTCCATGAGTAGCAAAGTCTGATTTTCGCTCAGTTTGGAATGGAATTTCTTAATCAGGTCATACAGTCCGGGTACTTCCATCAGGGCCTTCTTGTATTTTACGGCGGTCAGTGCATCTGAGAGGTCAAGGGTGTTGCCTTCGGTAAACCACTCAGTGACGGCGATATAAGGATTGGCCGTTTTGCTTTTCTTCGCCTTCTCAGGATCCGGGAAATAACGAGCGAACAAACTCTTGATCGCTTTCCCGATGAGGATGTTGGCTACTTTCGCCGGCCCCTCCAGTTCACCTTCATACACCAGTTCGATTTTGCCTGTTACTGCCGGGATGATTCCCGTCAGGTCAGATAAACGTACGAATGTGTTTTTCTCTTTATTGATGAGCATCCGGCGTTCTGCGGTGCTGATGAGGTTTTCGTAGGCAGATATGGTCAGCCTTGCGGAAACCCCGGATTTTTGATCGATAAACTCACTTTTCCTTGCCTCGAAAGCGACTTGCTCTACCAGGTCTTTCAGCAGGCCATCAGCTTCTATACGCCTTTGTTCCTCTGTCAATCTGGCCTCCTGGAAAGTAATTTTACGGGAGATCTCTATGCTCTTTGGATAGTGGGTGAGGATCTGACTTTCTATCCGGTCTTTCAATGGGGTTACAATTGAGCCCCTATTGGTGTAATCTTCCGGATTGGCGGTAAATACAAACTGGATATCGAGGGGCAGGCGTAATTTGAAACCCCTGATCTGGATGTCCTTTTCCTGGAGCATGTTGAATAAGGCCACCTGGATGCGTGCCTGCAGATCGGGCAGCTCATTGATTACAAATATGCTGCGGTGTGCTCTGGGTATCAGTCCGAAATGGATCACCCGCTCATCATTGTAAGTGAGTTTTAATGTGGCAGCCTTAATCGGGTCTACATCACCGATGAGGTCAGCTACGGTTACATCCGGCGTTGCCAGTTTTTCTGTATACCTTTCCGATCGGTGCTGCCAGCTGATGGGTGTATTGTCGCCGTGGATCCTGATCTCGTGTTGTGCATACCAGGAGATCGGGTTTAGTGGATCATCGAAGATCTCGCTGCCCGATACGTAAGGGATGTATTCATCCAGCAGGTTGACCATCAGTCTGGCAATCCTGGTTTTTGCCTGTCCGCGCAGGCCCAGCAACAGAATGTTGTGTCTGGACAGGATCGCAGTTTGCAGTTCTGGGATGACAGTTTCATCATACCCAAGAATGCCTTCAAAACCCGCTTCCTTGTTTTGAAGCTGTTTGATGAGGTTTTTGCGGAGTTCTTCCTTTACGGATAAGGAGGTATAATTGCTGGCTTTTAATTCGCCTAATGTTTTTATATTGATGTGGTCCATGTAGCTATTGAGGTTATCGTACCGTCTTTCTTCTGTTCTTAATATAGTCTTCAAATATATATTCACCCAGGCCGCTGAGAGAGCTATAAAACGCCCTGCCCCCGTTGATCTGGGTAAATTCCCGCACAAATTGCTGCAGGTAGGGGTCTTGTGCAATCATGAAAGTGGTGATCGGGATGTTGAGCCTTTTGCACTGCGCCGCCATATTCAGTGTTTTGTTGATCACTTTCCTGTCCAGCCCCATGCTGTTCTTGTAATAGCGGCCATTTTCCTTCAGGCAGGTGGGTTTGCCATCCGTGATCATAAAGATTTGCTTATTGTGAGTTTTTCTGCGCCTCAGGAGGTCTGTCGCAAGTTCCAGTCCGGCAAAGGTATTCGTATGGTAAGGTCCAACCTGTAAATAGGGTAAATCCTTGATGCTGATGGGCCAGGCATCGTTCCCAAATACTACGATGTCCAGGGTATCTTTTGGATACCTTGTCTTGATGAGTTCAGCTAGTGCCATCGCGACCTTTTTTGCTGGTGTGATGCGGTCTTCTCCGTAAAGAATCATAGAATGGGAAATGTCGATCATCAGCACCGTAGAAGTTAATGTCTTATAGTCCTTTTCTTCTACTTCGAGGTCGCGTTCGGTAAGCGTAAAATTACCGATTCCATGATTGATTTGTGCATTTTGTATCGAAGCAGTCATATCAATCTGATCCAGGCTGTCGCCAAAGGAAAACTCTCTTCTATCAGCATTTTTTTCTTCACCCAGGCCCGAAATATTGGTATTGTGACTGCCGCGACCAGCTTTTTTCAGCTTGCCGAAAATTTCTTCCAGTGCAGATTTCCGGATGGTCTGTTCTGTTTTTGCTGTAATCTGCTGGTTACCTTTATCATCTTCTTTGATATAACCTTTTTCTTTGAGCTCGTCTATAAAATCGCCCATCCCGTAATCGTTGTTGGTGAATTTATATTGCTTGTCGAGCTCGTTCATCCATGCCAGTGCTTCCCCGGCATCGCCTGCAGTATAGTTCAGCAATTGGGTGAACAACTTCAGCAATTCATCAAATCCTCCTTTTGGCAGATCATCTGGTTGAAAACTGGAAAAATGGAAACCTCTCATATGTTTAGATAAACGACTGATCGAAGGTAAAAGTTTGAAGTGCCAGTAATGTTATCCGCTTGTCAAAATACTGGCTATTTGGGGTTTCCTTTTGCCAGGGCACGTTCTGCACGTTTTACAGCCAATCGTTCCCGCCATTGTGCATAAGGTGCTTTTAAGGCCATTTTCAGGACACTATCCACGCCGCCTTTGATGGCCAGGTTAAACACGCTCTGAGCTTTACGCGTCAGTGAAGCATCCCATGCCCTCAAACTGAGTGAGAAGGAACCGTCCAGGTATTTCATCCAATGCCACATTCCGGTAGGCATGAACAGCGTGTCGCCATGTTCCAGAAATACTTCGTAGCCTTCAACACCTTTCAGCGCAGGGAATTTTTCAAAATCCGGATTGGCTACATCATAATCTTCCAGTGCATAGGTCGCATTTGGGATGCAGTACAGCCTTTCTTTCCATTTGTTGTCGAACAGGATGATGTGTTTTCTCCCGCCAAAATGCGTATGGAATAAATGGGGCAGATCGATATCATAATGTAAGAAGGTCACTGAATTTGATCCGCCAAAAAACATGGCCGGCATGCTTTCTATGAAGCCTCCCATCAGGTCTTTCGGAATCACAATGTCATTAATGAGGTCCGGATGATGCTTGAAAAGGTTGAAAAAGAAAATGCGCAGTTCTGTCGGTTCCCTTTTGATCAGGTCGAGGTAATCCCCAAACTTCATCTCGGCAACCGAAGCATTGATCGGTTTAGAGGGATCAGCTTTCGAGTTGTCCATCAGGCTCACTTTAAGCTCTCCGCCAATTTGCTTCAGGTAATCCGTAGTCCATTTTTCTCTTGCCGGCCATGACTTCGTAAGGCCTTTGATGATCAGCGGACGCCGGGCATCCAGGTAATTTTTCTTAAAATCAGCAGGGCTAATGTGTTCAACGGTATCTACCGGCTTTAAAATAAAGCTCATAATTGTCTTGATAAAGTACCCGTAAATAACTTTAATGCCAATTACCGACCTTATTTAAAACAAATGTAAATTAAAAAGTAGCCAGTCGCAAATGCGGGGAAGAGTATTAGTATGGCTTCCCGTTTGCCAATGCTTTATTTGCCCTATTTATAGCCAGCTTTTCTTTCCAGCTCATGTACGTTTCCCTGAAATTTCCTTTCATGAAATCGTCAAACTTACGCTGCAGTGTCAGGTTGTATAAACTCCTGGCCTTCACTCCCCAGGATGTGTCCCAGGCCCTCAAACTGATGGAAAATGAGCCGTCCAGGTATTTCATCCAGTGCCAGTATCCAGTTGGCATGAACAGGGTATCGCCATGCTCCAGGAAGGCCTCTACGCCTTTTACACCCTTCAGTGCGGGAAACTGGTCAAAATCCGGATCTTCTACGTCATAGTCCTCCAGGGCGTAGGTGGCATAGGGAATTTGGTATAACCGCTCTTTCCATTTGTTTTCAAATAGGATTACGTGTTTACGGCCGTTGAAATGGGTATGGAAAATATGAGCAAGGTCAATGTCGTAATGTAGGAAGGTAACGGAGCCTTTTCCACCAAAAAACATGTTGGGATAGCTGTCGAGGAAACCTCCCATGAGTTCTTTGGGCGCACGGTAGTCTTCCAGTAATTTAGGGGCATGCTTAATCGGGTCAAATAAGAAGATCCTCAGGTCAGTTGGTGTATTTCTGATGAGTTCAATGTAATCTTCAAACTTCATCTCAGCGGCGGAGGCGTTAATGGGTTTGGAAGGGTCAGCTTTAGCACTATCGTACAGCGGCACAGTCTTATCACCTACCGCTGATTTCATATAATCCAGATCCCATTTGCCATACGCGGGCCAGTTTTTAGCCATGTTTCTAATGATCAGTGGCTTGCGCGTCTTCAGATAATTCTTTTCAAAATCTGCTTTCGTAATGTCATCAACGATGTCAATTGGAGATAAGTCAAATTTCCTCATGTTAATACAGTGTTATTCAGAGGCAAAATTATAGAAAACAAAAAACCGGAGCTAGTGCTCCGGTTAAAAATTAAAAAAGGCTGACAAAAGTGTGGAAATAGTCAGTTTTTTCAATTCCCTTTCATTACTGGTATGTTTAATTAGGCATTAAAACCGTGTCAATTACATGGATTACTCCATTTTTTTGCATTACATTGGCGATGGTGACTGTAGCCGTTCCACCCTTTTCATCTTTGATCATGAGCTTTTTGCCTTCCATCCAGGCCCATAATTTACCGCCTTGTACGGTAGTCAGTTCTGCTTTTCCTTTACCTGCTTTGATGGCCGCTGCTATTGATTTTGCATCCATCTTACCCGCCACTACGTGATAGGTCAGGATTTTGGTCAATGTCGCTTTGTTCTCAGGTTTAACCAGTGTTTCTACCGTTCCGGAAGGTAGCTTGGCAAAGGCAGCATTCGTAGGGGCAAATACAGTGAATGGCCCCGCAGATTTTAAGGTTTCTACCAATCCGGCAGCCTTTACCGCCGCAACCAATGTGGTGTGGTCTTTCGAGTTTACTGCATTATCTACAATGTCCTTTGTAGGATACATGGCTGCTCCTCCAACCATAGGATTTTTTTGAGCAAAGGCTGCTGTGCTAAATGCCATACCCACCAGTGTAAGGCAGGATAAAATGATGTTTTTCATAGATAGATGTATTTTATTTGTTTTTCAAAAGGCACTTACGGGAAAAAAATAAGGCTGGTTTGAAAATTTGTAAATAAGTTTTAAAATGAGTTAAATACCTGAATTCTTGTAATTACTACGCTATTTGGAATGTTCATCACTATGGGGCATAGCCTTTGAGTTTTCAGCAGTATACCTAAAACATCTACCCATGAAAAACGCCATTGAATTCAACCAGGAAATTTGCAGCTTCAAAGACAACCTCAGAAATTTTGCTTTGTCATTTACCAAGGACGCTGACGATGCAGATGACCTCGTCCAGGAAACCTTTCTAAAAGCGATCCGTTATGCTTCAAAATTTCAGGAAGGTACCAATCTGAAAGCCTGGCTTTATATGATCCTGAAAAACACATTCATCAACAACTATCGCCGCAATGCCAAAGTAAGGTCTGTGTTCACAGAAAATCTTGACAACAGTCCGAATAAACTGCTTGGACAGCCAACGACCAACCGTGGCGTCCATAAATTTGTTCAGGAAGACATCAATGGTGCGCTGAGCAGACTTCCCAGAGAAAACGCTGTTCCTTTTCTCCGGTATTTTGAAGGCTACAAATATTATGAGATCGCTACTGAACTGAATATTCCGATCGGTACAGTAAAAACAAGGATCCATGTGGCCAGGAAGATGCTGAAACGTGATCTGAAGATGTATCATGACCAGTTTAGCAGCGCGCTTTAGCAGCGCCAAGATTACCGTATTTATACGCCTCTTTTGATGGTTCAAATGGGTTATATTTGTATAGACCGAAACTTCCTAATAAGAATCGGAATCCATTATGAGCAGACCAAATGCTGATTTGTTGAATGAAAGATTAAAATTCTTTAATCTTGGCAAATCGGTAAGAGCTTGTCCAAAAACTACTTGATCTGCACGTGTAAATACGTGTTTTGCTCCTGTGAGTAAACCTTGGACCGTGCTGACCTGTTGCATAACGATTTATTTAAATAAATTTACAGAGATGAAACCATGGTGTTTCTTCGTAGAAAGGATTCAAATATATTATGCTGAATATAGTGATTGCTGATGATCATTCGATCGTACGTGATGGGCTGAGAACATTATTGGAGAAACAAGGAAATCTCAATATCGTGGCAGAGTGCTTAAATGGAATGGAAGTTATTGAACTTGCGGAAAGCGGGCTGAAAATTGATGTCGTGCTTTCAGATCTCAATATGCCTGTCCTTAGTGGAATGGAACTCATTACAGCACTTCAGGAGCGGTTTCCCGAAATTAAGATTGTTATCCTTTCTATGATCGACGACCTGAAAACGGTAAAGGAGACATTCAGAAAAGGTGCTTCAGCGTATATTCTTAAAACGGTGGATATCAATGAACTGATCTTTACCCTGAACCGGGTGCAATTGGGCCTGAACTATGTTTGTACCGGGCTGATCCAAAAGTTGATCGAAGAAACTGGAAATTCTTCTGAATTAGCCGCTTCGGTGCAAAATGGCTTTAGTTCCCGCGAATTGGAGATACTCAGATTGATAGCAGAAGGTTTTACAAACAATGAAATTTCCGACAAGCTATTTTTGAGTAAAAGGACTGTAGAGGGGCACCGTCAGAGTTTACTGGAAAAGACTGGCTCCAGGAATACTGCGACGCTCATCCGATATGCAGTCACAGCAGGACTATTATGAAAACCGTTTAGGGAGCATTATATAGAAAGTGCTGCCGGAATTGGCCTGACTTTCAAACCAGATCTGCCCTTCATGTAGATCTACTATTTTTTTGATGATGGACATCCCCAAGCCTACTGTTTCTTCTCCTTTTAATCCTTCGCGCCTTGCCCGCGTATATTTTTCAAAAACGTAGGGTTTTAGTTCTTCAGGGATTCCTATTCCTGTGTCGCTCACTACAATACGCACCTGTTCAGTTTGATCTTCTACCTGTACCGATATTGTCCCATAGTCGGGAGTAAATTTAATGGCGTTGGAAATGAGGTTGTTCACTACCTGTATCAGTTTCAAGGTATCTGCTACCATAAAAATCCGCTTCTCATTACTTAAAAATGTAACCTGCTTCTTGATGAGATCTGAGGCATTTTGGTAATTCTCAACGACCTGCCGGATTTCCCGGATCACATCAAATCTTTCTTTCCTCAATTCCAGTTCCGCCGACTCGCTGAACTCCTCTGTCACTACACTGCGTATAAAATCTACATTACGCTTACAGATGTTCTTTATGGAGTCTATGATTTTTTGTTGATTCGTCAGAGGTGATCCGGCATGAATAGCCGAGGTCAGCATGGCGATCATGCCTATGGAGCCTTTCAGGTCATGGGTAAGAATTTCCAGACTCGAGTTTTTCTTGGCGTTGATGCGTTCCGCATAAAGGATATTCTTTCTGTTGGTGGTTACATCGCAGGCAATCCCGGCAATCTCGCTTGCAGAGATGGAGTACATTTTCAATTGTATGTACCTTAGTGATTGCCCGGGAGCTCGCATTCTGAATTCAAAACCTGAAACTTGTCCTTCCCGCAGCAATTCCTGGTAGGCTTCATGTACATAGTGCCTGTCATCAGGATGGATGCTGTCGAACAATAATTTAGTGTTATACAGCCCCGGCGAAAGACCGGTAACCTTTTCTGCTGCTGCCCCTACATAAATAAAACTCCTGTCAATATGGTCAAAAATAAAATACAGGTCCTCGGCCAGTTCGCCGATCCTTTGAAATGTATCGGTTGTAACGTTGCGTTTCATCATACAATACAACACCAGAATACCAAAAATGTTCTTCTGAGTTTATATTTAGTGGCCCCTCAGTTAACTACAACTGGAGATTTAAGGCCTGGTTAAACCCGGGTTCCGTCAATGCTTTTGGCCTTTGTTGATTTTAAACAAATGCAAAACCTGTGGAAAGAGGGCCTGAAAACTTTCTTCGACACCACTTTTAGATCCTGGAAAGGTTAGCACCAGCGTTGATCCGATAAATCCGGCAACTCCCCTGGATAACATCGCGTAAGGCATGCGTTCCTGACCATACCGCCTTGCAGTCTCCATGATGCCCTCGATAGGACGTTCGATCAAGGGGCCAATAGCCTCCGGGGTAACATCGCGGGGCGAAAGACCTGTACCTCCGGTAAATATCAGGAGCTGATGTTCCGCTGAACACAACTGCAGCGCCTTTTCGCGTATTGCAGAGATCTCATCAGGTAACACTTCATAAGTCTGGGTCTCTATGCCAAACTGCTCGAGTAGGGCAATCAGGGCCCTGCCCGAGGTATCCGCAGCATTACCTTCGAATATGGAGTCTGAACAGACCACAACTGCCGCTTTGAGTTCTGGGAAAGCAGTATTTTTGAGATCGGATTTACCGCCTGTTTTTTTCACTAGCCTGATCTGCTGAATTTCTACCGCCTTATCAATTGGCTTTAGCATATCATACATAGTCAGTGCCGTAATGGATGCACCATGCATGGCCTCCACTTCCACCCCGGTTTTATAGATGGTATGGACCTCCACGCTGATGATGATATTAAGTCCCTCGATCTCATAGCTGATTGAGGTATACTCAATCGGAAGGGGATGGCAGTCGGGGATCAGGTCACTGGTTTTTTTGACCCCCAATAAGCCCGCCGCCCGGGCAAATTCAAACACATCTCCTTTAGGGATTTTTCTTTGCTGGATCGCTGCTATGGTTTCCGGTCTGGAAACTTTTACAACAGCTGTTGCGAGTGCGATCCTCAGACTGCTCGATTTTTGTGTGATGTTTACCATGTCACTTGTTTTCCTTCCATTGATGGCTCTGGTCTTCAAATATTTCTTTGCCCCATATTGGAAGCTCTGCTTTTATCCTTTCCACAATTTCAGTACAGGCCGCTATTGCCGCTTCGCGATGTGAAGAAGAACTGAATACAAAGAGGCAGATTTCTCCAGCCCCTACCATGCCTAGACTGTGGTGCACATGCATGCAGTGGAGCGGATACTTTTCAAAAATATCTTCCCTGATTTGCTGCATCTTTTCCAGGGCCAGTTCTTCAAAAGCAATGTAGCTGATGGCTTCAACAAACTTGTCTCCAACCTCGTCTCTCCTGACCTGGCCCATAAAAATGCTGTGGCCACCGATAGCTGTTTTTGTGCTGTGCCTGGAAATGCTTTCCGCTATAAACGCCGGACTTATCGGGCCTTGTACAAATATGTTCTTTACTTTTTTATCGCTCATAGGATACCATTCAATTGATTCCTCCATTTTACAATTCCGCCTTTGAGGCTATATATTTTCTTGGTTGCCCCATATTTTTGCTGCAATGCTTCAGCAGCGGCAACGCTCCGGATACCATGCTGACAAATAAGTACAATGTTTTCAGCTTCCACATTGCTGTCTAGAAAGTCTGCAAATCCGGACATAGGGATTTTGCTAAAAACTCCATCATCCAGCGCGGGCATTTCGTAGTTTTCCCGTACATCAATCAACAAAACTGAACTGTTACCTTGCATCGCATTTAATTGCTGGGCGTCAATTTCCAGGTAATCCTGTGGTAGTTCACAGCTGCTGCTGTCGTTATTTTGATTCAAAAAGTCTTTTTCAGTTGCTGGCATTTCGTAATCGGAATTAGGACTGAGGCTGATGATATATTGTGCCTGATTGAGTAAGTTGTAGTGAAGCAATTGGTTTAGGAGGGCTTCTCCAATGCCACTAATCAACTTAATGGTTTCTGAAGCGGCCATTGTGCCAAGAATACCCGGCAGGACACCCAGGACACCGCTTTCGGCACAATTCGGTATCTCTCCTGGCAGAGGAGGAATAGGGAAGATGTCCCTGTAATTCGTGCGCTGCTCTTTTGGGCCTGCGTTAAATATGGCCAATTGTCCTTCATATCCGGAAACTGCCGCAAAAACTAAAGGCTTAGCCAGCAAGGCACAGGCATCATTGATCAGGTATCTTGACTCAAAATTATCTGTGCCGTCAAGAATGATGTCATATTTTTTTAGGAGCTCCAGTATATTGTCTCGGCGAATCCGGAATGGGTGCGTTGTCATGCTGATCTCCGGATTCATTGCTTTCAGTTTCCTGCCGGCGACATCTGCTTTCAGTTCACCTACATCCTCAGTGCTGTATAAGATCTGGCGGTGGAGGTTAGACAGTGCAATGGTGTCATCATCTGCAATGCCGACATGCCCTATTCCCGCGGCAACCAGGTATTGCAGGGCCGGACATCCTAAGCCTCCTGCTCCAATGACCAGCACTTTAGCCTGAGATAGGCGCTGTTGCCCGCGCTCACCAAAACCATCCAGTATGATTTGTCTATTGTATCTTTCTGACATCTTTTATCCTCCTGAAAATGGCGGCATGATTGCTATCTGATCGGAATTCGATAGATCTGGATTTCCCTGCACCATCTGCTTGTTCAGGGCCAGCTTATATTTTATCGTTCCCAGTAAGGGAAAGGTAGTTTCAAGGTGATGTTTCAGTTGTTCGATATTACTGATGTCCTTAAGCTCCAAATGTTGGTTTTCAATGAATTCAGAAATCTTTCCGAAGCTGATGATCTCAATTTTCATATGCTAATTTACCCTTAAAATGCTGATTTTATGCAATCCCTTTACAAATCTTCTGCCTGTCGCTTTGTCGGCAGGCACGAGCAGTGCGATATTGCCCTTTTCCGCTTTTTGGGGTTCCGTATCGAAGCTCTTCAATACCAGTATGTTGTTGTCGCTGCTGGAATTGAATACCTCATTCCATGACAAGACCCCTTTGTAGCCATCCGTAGCTGTACAGACCAAATAATATTCACTGAGTGATTTTGGACTATCTGAGGTGATCTCCAGTCCTGATAACAGTTCTTTTAAGGGTACTGCGGTAATGTTTTTGATGCTGCTTTTACGCTGCATCAAATGGTTGTAGATGGTGATGCTATCCACTTTAACAGATGGGAAGCCGGCAAGGGAGCTAAGGTTAACCGTCATGGTTTTTTTCAGTTCTCCTTCTACAGTAAACTCTTTGCTCTCCTGTGCTTTGACGGAGAGGGCAGAAAGAAACAGGAAAGTAAGGAAATATTTCATCTTAAGCATGAGTAAATAATAGTTTGTAAGCTGCAAGGGCCAATACGCCCGCCAATACATTTTTCAGCACAGTTTGCGGGAATTTCAAAGCGCCGAAATAGGCGCCACAGATCCCGCCGAGGAAAGCAACCCCTACATAAGCCAGCATGTGACCGTTAAATGCAAACCCTTTGGTCAACTGGCCGGCAAGTCCTGCTACCGAGTTGACAAATATGAAAGCTGCACTGATGGCTGCAGTCTGCTTTTGGTCGGTCCATTTTAAGAGTAAAAGGATCGGGGAGAGTATGATGCCCCCGCCAATGCCAATCATGCCTGAAAGCAATCCAATGATACCACCTACGGCCAGAGAGAGGGGAAGACTGGTTGCTTTGAAATCCTTAGGGTCTGTATTTTTAAAAAACAGAAAGCGCACAACCGGTATCAGCAGCAATGCACCCAGGATTTTTTTATATGCTGAACTTTCAATCGCCATCATACCCCCAATGAAGGATAGTGGGATAGAGGCGAGCGCAAAAGGCCAGAAGGTCTTCCACCTGAAATGGCCGCCGCGGTAAAACTGTATAAAAGAAGTAGAAGAGACAAAAAGGTTCAACAATAATGCAGTAGGCTTCATGATTGCAGGTGATACGGCAAATATAGCCATCAACGCAAGATAGCCACTGGCGCCGCCATGGCCCACTGAGGCGTATAAAAATGCGACGGTAAACAGAAGACAGTAAAAAAGGATGAAATGTTCTTGCATCGTATTTATAGGGGTAGCAGTATTACACTAACCGGTTCCCCGGCCATAACTAGTTCTTGCATTTCGGTTAAGCAGATGAGACAATTTGCTTGTGCAAATGAGCTGAGCCTGAATGATTCCTGTGCGTCTAAAGGAGTTGCCTCGCCATTAGCATAACTTCCCTTAAGAAAATGTGTCAGGCCTGCTGTTTTTTGATAATCGCGACCGAGCTTCGCAGGAAGCTCAGTTGCGCTGTTTTTCTGTTGTGACAACTGCTTGAGCGCCGGGAGCACATAGTTGTAATAACAACTCAAAACAGAGGCCGGATTGCCTGGCAAGCCGAAGATCAGCTTAGATCCCTTCGTGCCAAAAAATAAGGGTTTACCAGGTTTTTGTTTTACCTTATGGAAGACCTGCTGCACAGCGCAGCGCTGGCTGGCTTCAATGACAAAATCATAGTCTCCTACACTTACACCACCGGTCATCAGCACCACATCGCTATCTATCAATGCACGTTGGAGCAGTTCCGTGATCAGATCAGGATGGTCATCCGCTTCGAATAGCGCGACCTCAAGGATCCCTTCTGCTTTAAGCGCAGCTCCGAGCGAATAGGAACTTGATTCGTAAACCTGTCCGAATTTTAACGCTGTTCCTGGTTTTTGTAATTCCTTGCCAGTAACAATGATCGAAACTTTTGGCAAAGGGAAAATTTTCAGCTCAGTGGTACCGATCCCTGCAAGAAATCCGATGGCTGCAGGACTGAGCAATGTCCCTTTCTTCATCGCCAGTTGAGTGGCCTTGATTTCCGCACCCTGAGCACGTACATTAGCTCCCTTTTGCAGGTTCTTGTCCTGCACAATGATCCGGTCATTTTCCAGGACCACTTTTTCCTGCATCACCACTGTATCGGCTCCTTCGGGTAAGGGTGCACCCGTAAAGATGCGGCAGGTTTCGCCTTGTTGAATGGAAATGGGAAGCGCAGTTCCCGCAGCCATTTCGCCAACCACGACAAGTGCTTTGTCCATGTCTTCAAATTTCAGTGCATAGCCGTCCATAGAAGACTGTCGGAATGCGGGAATATCACAGCTTGCATGTATATCTTCCGCAAGTGTCAACCCACCTGCATTTTCCAGCCGCATAGTCATGGGTTCTAGCTGTATTGTGTTTTTGTAGATGAGGCTTTTCGCCTCGGCAACTGTGATCATGCGCTATATTATCCTCCAATGGTAATCATACTTCTGTTATTGATCGTATCCGCATCCAGCTGCTCAAAATGGGTGCCTAATTGTCCACCCAGTTCCTTTTTCTTATCCCATATGGAAGCCCTGATCAGGGGGAGTACATCCTCCTGATTCCTCAATGCAGTCAACAGATCGGTTTCCCCATCGCTGAACAAACAGTTTTTAAGCTTACCATCGGCTGTCAGTCTCATGCGGTTGCAGGTGCTACAGAAAGGAGCAGTCATGGTACTGATGATGGCAAATGAACCCTCATGTCCGGGGATCATAAAACGTTTAGCCGTGTCATTGGGCTCGCCTGATACAGGGATCACCGTAAAATCTTTTGCGATAATGGAGAGGATTTCTTCCAGTGAACACATTTTGTTGCTCGTCCATTTATTGCCGCTAAAGGGCATAAATTCTATGAACCTGATCTGTATCGGATTATGCCGCGTCCATTCGATAAAATCACTGATCTCCCCGTCATTGAGGCCTTTCATGACGACCATGTTGATCTTGACCCCAATTTTGTGTTGCAGCAGCAGTTCAATATTGCTGCGAACCTGATGAAAGAGGTCCCGGCGTGTGATGAGCAGGAATTTTTCCGGCTGCAGGGTATCCAGACTGATGTTTATATTTTTAATCCCGGCCTGGATCAGGCTGGGCAGTAATTCGGCAATGCGCGTTCCGTTGGTGGTAATCACCAGCTCTACTGGGAGCTCGCCTAATGCAGTGATGATCTGTGCTGCGTCCTTACGGACCAGAGGTTCCCCACCTGTCAGCCTGATCTTTTTTACACCCTGTGCTACGAAGATTTTGGCAAGTTCCAGGATCTCATGCGTCTGCATAAGCCTGGAAGCGGGCGTGAAATCATATTCCTCTTCCGGCATGCAATAGAAACAACGAAAGTTGCAGTTATCTGTAAGTGATATCCGCAAATAGTCGTGTAGCCTTCCAAAAGAGTCAGTGATCATTTTCGATGGATTAATTTTGTGTAATCGGCCTCGGTGTCTATATCGATGTGGCCTAGCTCAAATGTAACGATTTGTGTGTCATTTGGATGCAGTTTTAGCAGATTCTTTGCGCCTGGTTCGCCGTTTATGGCAAGAAGATGATCGAAATATGCATTGCTGAACAGTACCGGGCTACCTTGTGTTTGGGCATAGCCGCTGGCAATGATGTTTTTTGTACCCGCAGCTTTTGCACTAACCAGTGCGTTGATCACCCCCGGGCTCAGGAAGACCTGATCTGTTGCCGCGATGACCACACCATCCAGGTTTGGCTCCGCTTCCAGCAAAGCCGTTAAGCCCCTGCTGATGCTGGTCGACATGCCTTCCTGCCAACGTTCATTGACCAAATAATTAAGATCTGGACGAGGGCTCATCCTGGGCATCAGATCTGCCTTATCGCCCAGCACCACCAATACAGGTTTGCAGGACGAATTCAGTGCAGCTTCAGTGGCGCGTTCCAGTAGTGTTTTACCTTCATAAATGAGCAGTTGTTTTGGTCTGCCCAGCCTGCTGGAGCTACCTGCCGCCAAGATTATAATTCCAGTGCCCATTAGGTTTTTCCATTTTCGTAAACATGTATGGGCGCTTTTTTTTCCTTCAGAAATTGGGCCGATGCACCCGTAAATACGGATTTGATCTCCGCTACGATCGCAATGGCAATTTCCTCTGCAGTTTCTGCACCAATGTCAAGCCCTATAGGGCCATAGACACGCCCGCTATGTTCCCTTGTATTTCGGTTCAGCTCGTCCAGCATACGGACCAGTTTCTTTTTCGGTCCCAGGGAGCCAATATAGGCTGCTCTGGTATCGAGCAGTGCGTTGAGCAGGGCCAGGTCATAATTATAATTGTGGGTCATCAATACGAAAGCAGTCTGCTCATCAATGGGAGTTTGGGCCAGTGCCTGTTCTGGCTTTGCGATCAGTATCCTGTTGGAATTCGGAAAACGCTGTGCCGAGGCATGACTGGGCCGTCCATCAACCACCGTCACTTCCCAACCCAGCAGGTAGGCGATTTCGGCCAATGGTTGTGCGTCATTTCCTGCACCTGCAATAACCAGGGATATCACTGGCCGCACAAACTCCAGAAAGGCCTCGGATTGTCCATGGGGAGAAGGATAGGTGTAAAAGCCGGAAGATTTATTTCGGTAAACTTCTTTCACATCACTGATCAGGGCTTCGTTCCGGGCCTTTAGGAGAGATTCTCCTTCGCGGTAGACCATATAGGTGCCTGCCTGTTCCCTGTTGTTCAGGGAAAACAGCGTGGCCAGTACCGCATCCTCACGTCGCGACTGTAATGTGCTCAACATCCGGATAGGATTGAATTCTTCCTCTGCCTTGATGGGTTCAAAAAGAATGTAAACAATACCATTGCAGCCCAGTTGTACGCCAATCCTGGCATCTTCTTCATCAGTAGTGTCGTAGGTAATCAACTTATTTTCCTGTTGAACAATAGCAGAAAGGGCTTTCCTCAATGCATCGCCTTCCAGGCACCCTCCACTGATGGCTCCTGTTAAAGTGCCGTCTTCAGTGATGAGCATCCTCGCACCTGGTCTGCGGTAAGAAGAGCCTTCTACCTTCACAACTGTGGCAAGGGCGGTTTTCTTACCTTCTTTTTGTGCCTGATGGTAAGCTTTAAGTATATCGGCAGTTTCTTTCATTACTTTAATTTTCTTTAGCCTCCCGACTGGTTAGTTTCAAAGTTAGCAATTAGGCTTGTTATCCTTCTCAATACATTTAAATCCACGCTTAGTTTTAGTTCATGCGCATAGCTGGATAAAATCTTATATTTATGCAATGAATATTGCCTTTCGCCTTGCCTTTTTCTTTACCCTATTGCAACTGACGGTTTCAGGTCAGAATTTGAGGAAGGAAATACCTGCTCATGATCCGGTGATGGTCCGGCAGGACAGCATTTACTACCTTTTTACGACCGGTAGGGGGATCAGCGTATGGTCTTCCAGGGACAGGGAACACTGGAAGGCTGAAAAACGGGTCTTTGATACAGCGCCTAAATGGGCGCTGGATTCGGTGAAAGGTTTCAATAACCACATCTGGGCACCGGATGTTTCTTTTTATAACGGAAAGTATTATCTCTATTATTCGGTTTCCATGTTTGGTAAAAACACTTCCTGCATTGGACTGGCTACAAATACGACGCTTCATCCCGATGATCCGGCTTACCAATGGATTGATCAGGGCCTGGTGATCCAGTCTGTTCCCGGACATACCAATTGGAATGCCATAGATCCTAATCTGATATTGGGGAAGGATGGTACACCTTACCTAGCCTTCGGCTCTTTTTGGGAGGGCATCAAGATGGTACGCCTGAAAAAAGATGGAAGACAGCCAGATGAGCCGCTGGATCAACTACAGACCCTCGCCAGGCGGGCAAAGACGGTTTCCGGAAATCCCATAGAAGCTCCTTTTATCTTCAGGAAAGGCAACTATTACTACCTTTTTTCTTCCATCGATTACTGTTGTAAAGGGGCCGAAAGCACCTATAAGATGATCGTGGGCCGCTCTGAAAATGTATTGGGCCCTTATCTGGATGCAGCCGGACTTCCATTGAAAGAAGGAGGGGGGACGTTGCTCCTGCAAGGTAATGGCGACTGGCATGGTGTAGGGCATAACGCAGTATGTACTTTTGAGGGGCAAGATTACCTGGTTTTCCATGGTTATGATGCTCAGGATGGGGGCAGGGCGAAGCTGCTGCTCCGCCCATTGAAATGGGAAAAGGGCTGGCCTAAATCGGAAAGTCTTTAAGCCTTTTGCGCAGGACTGCTTTTTTATTTATACCGCTTTAATCTTTTTAGCGTTTTAATTGTCATAGAGTTATCTATCACATATATAAACTTCATGCCATGAAAACTTCAATCAAGGTGATTTCCTCTTTTATAGCGCTGCTGCTCTTTACAGTTTTGTTTTCTTCTTTTCAGAAAGAGAAAGCTGCAGCACTAAAGTTTGCCTTTCCTTATAGAAAAGCTGGGCTGACCGATCGGCAGGCTGCTGCACATCTCCTCAGCAGGTTTACTTATGGTGCGAAGGAAGGGGATATAGACCTGGTCGTAAAGACAGGTCTGGAGAAATGGTTTCAGCAACAACTGGATGGCCGCCAAAAGGATGAGGGGCTGGATAAAAAACTTATGGAATATACCGACATCAACCTCAGCAATTCAGAGGTGGAAAATAAATATCCACGACAGGCCAGGGTATTGCGTTTGGCCATTAAGGACGGGGCAATCAATAAAGATTCAGTAAATAAAGGCGATCAGAAAGCCTACCGCAAGCAATTACAGGATTATATGGAAGCCAATGGCCTGAAGCCAGAAGCAGAATTGATAAGACAATTCATCAATCAGAAAATCTTAAGGGCTGCCTATACAAATAACCAGTTGAGGGAACTGTTGACCGATTTCTGGTTCAACCATTTCAATGTGTCCCTGACCAAAAATCAGTGTGCCTCTTTTGTGCCTGCCTTTGAGCGGGATGTGATCCGTCCGAACGTTACAGGCAAGTTTCAGACCTTACTTATGGCTACTGCTAAATCACCGGCCATGCTCATTTACCTGGATAATTTTACGAGTACAGGCGAGCAGGGTGCGACCATGGATATGGACATGCAGATGATGGGCGAAAAGTTGAAACCCGCAGCCATCAACCGATTGAAACAATTGCAAAACAATAAAAAGAAAAGCGGTGGGCTGAACGAAAACTATGCCCGTGAAGTCATGGAACTACATACACTTGGTGTAGACGGCGGTTATTCACAGAGCGATGTGACCCAGGCTGCCAGGGTGCTTACAGGCTGGACGCTAGCGCCTATGGGAGCAGAAGGTTATGGCGCGGCAATGGAAAAGGTAATCGAAAAGGTAGGTGTTGCCAACCTGGAAAAGCGGGGTTTTGTTAGGGAGGGAGATTTTCTTTTTGTACCAACACGCCATGATAATGGAGAAAAAAAGGTACTAGGTAAAAAATTTGCTGCCGGTGGTGGCTACCAGGAGGGTGTTGAACTGTTGAGCATGCTGGCACACCATCAGAGCACAGCGAAGTTCATCTCCCGTAAACTGGCTGTACGCTTTGTAAATGACAATCCTGCGCCTAAACTTATCGATAAAATGGCTAAGGTATTCATCAGCAGTGACGGCAACATTGAACAGGTAATGATTGCAATGGTCTCTGCCCCGGAATTCTGGACTGCAGATGCGCTGAGAGAAAAAACCAAATCACCTTTTGAGCTGGCCATGAGTGCTGTTCGCAGCCTCAATGCGGAAATTACACAGCCCTATCAGCTCTTCAGCTGGATCAATAAAATGGGACAGAAAATGTACTATTATCAGGCCCCTACCGGCTTTCCTGACAGGGGACAGTATTGGATCAATACGGGTTCATTGCTGAACCGCATGAACTTTGGTCTGGCACTGGCATCGCAACGGATCCCTGGAGTACAGGTCAACCTTAGCGCGCTGAATGATAACCATGAACCGGAAAGTGCAGAGGCGGCTTTGGCAACCTATGGCAAAATGATCATGCCGGAGCGGAACCTGCAGGAGACGATAAAGCGGTTGAAGCCGATGCTAAACGATCCGGACCTGGTGACGAAAGTGCAGAATGCTGCAGCAAAAGCACCTGTACCACAGCCGGAAAGCACAATGACCGCAGAGGGGGATATGATGATGATGGGCGCTGCGGTTCCAAAAAGGGAGAACCCGAAAAAGAATGCTGGTAATGTGCAGCTGGCAGGCGGCAACAATAGCATGCTGGCACAAGTAGTAGGCGTCATTATCGGTTCGCCTGAATTTCAACGGAAATAAGACATTTAAATAGAAAGCCATGACTTCAAGAAGAGGATTTTTAAAAGCAGGCGGACTCGCCTTGTTTGGCATCGGTCTGGGGGGTGTTCCTGGATTCCTGATGGATGCCGTTGCTGGTACCCAACCTTTGGGTTTGTTCAAAAGAAGAAAGATTTTGGTTTGTATCTTCCAGCGCGGTGCAATGGATGGGCTGGCTGCAGTTACCCCTTTTACCGACGAATACCTCAAGGCCGCAAGACCGACCTTATTTATGTCGGCGGCCAAAAGTACCCCTGGCAAATCACTGATCGATCTGGACGGCCGTTTTGGCCTGCACCCTTCGATGGCGGGTTTTGAAAGCGTGTTCCGCGACAAACGCCTGGGGATCGTTCATGGTATCGGTTCGCCGAATACCACACGTTCCCATTTCGATGCGCAGGATTATATGGAATCGGGTACGCCTTTTAAGAAGGGAACTGAAAGCGGCTGGCTCAACCGTGCAGTCGGGCTGCTGGGACACGATGCGGCAACGCCTTTTCAAGGCGTAAGCCTTACCTCTTCTTTGCCGAGGGCTTTTTATGGCAATAATCCGGCTGTGGCAATCAGCAATCTTCAGGACTTCAACATCCAGATGCGGGGCAATGTCAAGGGTGCCAATCTTGCCGCAAAAAGTTTTGAGGACCTGTACGATCAGACCTCTTCGGGTCTCCTGAAAGAAACGGGAAAAGAGAGTTTTGATGCCATTAAAATGCTGCAGAAAACCGATACTAAAAATTATAAACCCGCTAACAATGCGGTTTACCCCAATACAAGCCTCGGCAATTCACTGAAGCAGATCGCTCAGCTGATCAAGATGGACGTCGGCATGGAAGTGGCCTTTGCAGAGTCGGGAGGATGGGATACGCATTTCAATCAGGGTGCAGATACCGGCATTTTTGCCAGGAATGTAAACGACCTGAGTCAAAGCATCATGGCCTTTTGGAGCGATATGGGTACCCTGCAGGATGATTTGACCGTGATGACCATGACGGAATTTGGACGTACAGTGAAACAAAATGGTACCGGTGGTACCGACCATGGCAGGGCTTCCTGTAATTTTATCCTGGGGAATGGCGTAAAAGGCGGGCAGGTACATGGTTTGGTAAACCCTTTGTCTGTAGAGAACCTGGAGGATGGCCGGGACCTGGCTGTGACTACAGATTTCAGGAGCGTTTTCAGCGAAGTGGCAGATAAGCATCTGAATATTTACAATGACAAGGTACTCTTTCCAGACTGGGATGGTAAAAAAATTGGCGTAATGGCGTAGATTTGCGTAATGAGGAGCACTTTTTTCAGTTTATTTATTTCCGTAATCTTACTGTCCTGTCAGGCTCCGGCTACGAAAACGGCGGTGCTGACCGACAGCGCACAGATGTCCTGTAGTGCCGATATGCCCAAAAGATATGGGCCTTTTCCGGATTCTGTGATCGAGCAGATGAAACCAAAAAGACTGATTTCAAAAAAAGGAATGAAATATATTCCCTCCGGTACCTTCAGGATGGGGGCCAGCGACAATGAAGGCCGGGAAGATGAATACCCTGTCAGGGAGATGAAGGTAAAGGGGTTTTGGATCGATGAAACTGAGGTAACCAATGCCCAGTTTGCAGCTTTTGTGAAAGCGACAGGATACGTTACCCAGGCGGAGCAGAAGCCGGACTGGGAAGAAATAAAAAAGCAAGTGCCCCCGGGTACGCCGAAGCCAGCAGAGGAGCTGCTTCAGGCCGCATCCTTAACTTTCTCACCGCCGCAGCAGGCGGTCGACCTGAATGATGTCTCACAATGGTGGCGCTGGACTCCAGGTGCCAACTGGAAGCATCCGCAGGGACCTGCAAGCACAATTAATGGTAAGGACAATTATCCTGTCACACAGGTTTCCTGGACGGATGCCAGGGCTTATGCAGATTGGGCTGGAAAAAGGCTTCCTACGGAAGCGGAATGGGAATTTGCAGCAAGGGGCGGACTAAAAGACAAAAAATATCCATGGGGTGATGAAGATCCGCTCGTTGGGAAGGCCAGAGCAAATACCTGGCAGGGCAGCTTTCCTTATTCAGATACCAAGGCCGATGGTTTCGGCAGTGCTGCGGCTGTCAGGTCATTTGAACCCAACGGCTACGGCTTATACGATATGGCAGGAAATGTATGGGAATGGACCGCAGACTGGTACAATGATCAGGAAAAGACGGTAAGAGGAGGCTCATTCATGTGCCATTCTTCCTATTGTAAGGGCTATAGGGTAACTGCCAGAATGAAATCGACTATAGATACAGGATTGGAGAATACCGGCTTCCGCTGTGTGGCCAACTGATATTCTCCTTACGCTAATTTCCTTATGGTAATCGATCAAAATCGATCATGGGATGTACTTTTCCTGAAGGCTTCCTTTCCAATCCGGTACCCATTGGGGTAAAATCATCGAAGAAACCACAGTTTTTCAGGTAGAAAGCATCCTTTTCAGCACCACCCGCATAATCTTTCCGGTAATTGACCCTGGCCGTATTATCGGCCGAAAAATTTGCAGCAGTGACTTCGTGCCAGTTGCCCTCCGCATCGATAGCCCATTGGTTTTGGTACATGGCCTTGCGGCTCTGGTCGCCCGTTTGTGGGGAAAAGCATTCTAAAAAGGAATGAAGCCCTTTGAGGTAAGTGGCCGACTGTGGCCGCTCAAAACTGGCCACCAATTGCCACTTGTCTTTTTCCAGGTCTTTGAAATAGGCAGTGTAAGTAGTCGATTTCTTCAACTGGTTGGGCTGTGCGCGGATCAGAAAGGCATAACGTTTTCCAGCCTTCCAGGGATAGATCATATAGCTCTGTCCTCCGGAACCTTCATTGCCGAATTCCCCTGTTTTGGTATCAGGGCCTTTTTTCAGCATGAGCACTTTCATGCTGTCAGGAATTTCCTTAGGGTTGTCTGTTTGGAACGGGCTCCAAATGGAAAACAGGACCCGGCGCTCCGTAGCTGAATTGCTCTGCATCCCAAAATAGCCACCGCTGAAGCCATTGGCCATATAGTAAGTTCCCAGGATATCCTGACCTTCAGGAACAATGATCTCATTATAGAACCACTCGGTTTTAGATGCCGCTGCGGCAGGGATTGTATAATTGAGATGCACCGAAGGCCCCCTATGGCCCCAGTAAAAGAAATTCCCTTCATTGTCCTTGACATAGCTGGCTCCTTTCTCCAGAGCGGAACCGCTTACGATCAGGTCTGAGACCTCCGCATATACCTCAGCTGTTCTGGATAGCCCGCGAATCTCCAGTTTGACGTAGCCTGCTTTTCTGATTTGGATACTGCCTATAGGCACTACTTTCCATTCCTGGTTTTCCAGTTCCTTGTGGAGCGTAGCTCCGGGAGCCACAATGCTAATTTTGCTTTTTCCTCCCGGGACCCGAAGCTTCAGGGAGAGGTCAGCCTGGCCAGAGGCCTCTGTTCTGAAATAGAGCGTGATGATGTCTGTGGCGGCCGACCAATTGCTGATGCCGTTATTCTTCAGGCGGGCCGTTGCATTTTTACTGAGCCAGGCATTGCCACCTAAGGGGAGGCTGATGCTTGATGCTTCATCTTTCGGACTGGCGATAAGACTGAAGCTGAGCAGGAGCTGAAAGGTCAGGAATAAGAGGTAATAATTTCTTTTCATGTTCATTTGTTGCTAGTGTATTTCAGTGCTGAATTTAGCAATAGAACATGGAAGCAGCGAATCTCAAAGCCCTCAAACTTCGCGCAACCGTTTGCGTGATCTTATTGGTGGTCTTCCTGCGTCAGGAAGAATTCAGAGGCAATATAGTCTGCGAATAGCTTTCCTTCTGCACTAAGGATCAGGTATTCATCCTGTCGAATTACCCATTGCCGTTCAATAAAGATCTTACTGTTGCGGATCGTGTCCTCGAGATAAATTTTGCCGTATTCTGTCAGAATCTTCTGGAGACTGATGCCCCACATGGTCCGTACTGCAGTCATCACATACTCATTAAAACGGTCATGCTGGTTCAGTTCTTCTATACCCTCTGCCAGCTCGCCAATTTGCAGTTTGCTCAGGTAGGCTGCATTGTTAGCGATGTTGTGAAAGCGCGTTTGTCCATCAAAGCCATGTGCAGAGGGGCCGATGCCGAGGTAGGGAACCCCTCTCCAGTAATTGGTATTGTGTACGGCATATTTGCCGGGTTTGCTGTAATTGGAAATTTCATAATGCTCAAATCCAGCGGCGTTTAGTTTTTCGATCAGCATGCCGAACTGGGCAGCACTTTGTTCATCATTTACGGGTGGTTGCTGCCCGCGTTTGATCGCGCTTGCCAGGGCAGTTCTGGGCTCCACGGTAAGCGAATAGCCCGAGATGTGGGGCACTTCAAATTCCAGCGCGCGGTTGATGTTGCTGAGCCACTTACTATCCGTTAGTAAGGGGTAACCATAGATAAGGTCTATGCTCAGGTTTTCGAAGCCTGCATCCTGGCTTCTCTTGATGCAGTCCTCTGCTTCATTGGCGTTATGTGCCCTGTTCATCCAACGCAGGTCTTCATCAAAAAAAGATTGGATCCCAATGCTGAAGCGGTTGACGGGTAATTGCCGGAGTTCTGAAATCTTCCTGGCATCCAGGTCATCCGGATTGGCCTCAATGGTGATTTCTGCGGCAGAGTCGACAGTGTAATGTCTGGTGATGGTCTCAAAGATTTGCTGAAAATGTCTTGTGGAAAGGACGGAAGGTGTACCCCCGCCAAAGTAAACAGTACCCACTTGATCTTGAATGCGGCTTTTTTTCAATACGAGTTCTTTGCAGATCGCAGCGGTCATTTCGTCGATATACTTCATCGACGTGCTGAAATGAAAATCGCAATAGCTACAGGCTTTTTTACAAAATGGGACATGTATATAAATTCCGGACATAGGAGGAGGGTACTGTAAATAACGAATTCTTGCTCGATAATGACGAATTCTTATGCCAAAGGTACGGTTAAAAAATCGGCATGGAAAAAAAGACGAGTGGCATAGTTGTTGATTTGCCAGATAAAAAGTAATTGAACTAATTTTTAAACCAAATACTATGAACAAGCAAAATATGTAACGCAGGATCTATACCCAATTCAGTGCCGCCCTATATTCAATCATCCCTATTAAATAAATGCGCTCAGTGAAAAGAAACATCATCTACATGGCGACGTTGGCAATTGTTGTGATCTGTATTGCAATGATGCCAATCATCAAGGTTCCCATCTCTACCTCAGCCCGAGGATTCATCAGGTCTGTTACCGAAAACACCAAGATCATGTCAGTGGTCAGTGGAAGGGTAATCAAGTCCAATCTAAAAAACAACAACCAGTATGTCAAAGCCGGAGATACTTTGCTCATCATTACATCGGAGCATTTGGGAGCGAAAAGACAGCTCCAAAATGGTTTGAACGTAGATTATGAAGCTCAGTTTTCAGATCTTTCCAAATTGGTGAAAAAGGATTTCAAAAATCTTTCTACCGGTCAGTACCAGAAAGAAGTCGCGGCTTTACATGAAAAGGTCGCCGAACTGACCGCGCAGCTAGACTTATCGCGCAAGGATCTTTCCCGGGCTAAAGTCCTGTTTGGGCAGGGTGTAATCCCCCAGGCGGAATACGATAAGACTTTCTTTACCTACCAAAATTTAAAAAGCCAGGTCAGTTCCACAGAGGAACAGCAGATGGCGCAGTGGCAGGCCCAGAAGCGGGAAGTCCAGCGGCAGTTGACCACTATTAAAAACGACATCTCCCAGTTGAATATCGAAGGGGAAAATTATGTCATCAAAGCACCGATTTCTGGCCGGCTGGTGAATCTCTCCGGTTTACAGCAGGGCAATTATGTCATTCAGGGGCAGAGCATCGTAGAGGTCTCTGCAGACGACAACCTGATAGCAGAATGTACTGTCTCTCCTAATGACGTGGGTTTGATCAAAAAAGGACAGAAAGTCAAGTACCAGATGGATACCTACAATTACAACCAATGGGGTATGGCAGAGGGTAAAGTCCTGGACATCGATCAAAACCTCGTCATCGCCGAAAACAACGAGAGTTTTTTCCGGGTGAAATGCAGCGTAGATCAGTCATTCCTGGAACTCAGAAATGGGTATAAAGGACAAATTCAAAAAGGTAGCACCTACACCGCACGCTTTTATCTTTTAGACCGAACGTTATGGCAATTGCTCTTCGACAGAGTAGACGATTGGTTTAACCCCAACCTTATCTAACCAAACATGAAAAACGGAACTTTAATTAAACAGCACGACATTCAAGATTGTGGTGCAGCCTGCCTGTCGTCTGTCGCGGCGCATTATGGGCTGAACCTGCCTATCGCCAGGATACGGCAAATCTGCCATACAGATACCAGAGGGACGAATGTACTGGGAATGATCCAAGGCCTCAATGAAATGGGATTTAATGCCAAAGGGGTAAAAGGTGGTCTGGATGCATTGGCCCAGATTCCCCTGCCGGCCATTGCACATGTTGTCGTGATGCAGCAGTTGCACCATTACATCGTGATCTACAAAGTAGACAAGACGCATGTCCACGTCATGGACCCTGCCCGCGGGAAGATGGAGAAATACAGCCTGGAAGAATTTGGCAAAATCTGGACTGGGGTCATGATCCTGCTGGAGCCAAATGAGTACTTCGAACAAAGGAATGAAAAAGTCGGAGTCTATGGCCGTTTTTGGAACCTGGTGCAGCCTCATAAATCAGTGGTTTTACAAGCAGTAGTGGGTGCGGTGATCTATACTGTTCTAGGCTTGTCTACTTCCCTGTATATAGAAAAAATTACCGATTATGTATTGATCGATGGCAATCTCCGCCTGCTCAACCTGCTCTCTATCGGGATGATCCTGATCCTGCTGTTCCAGATTTTTATCGGAGCCATGAAAAGCATCCTGGTTTTGGAGACAGGACAGCGGATCGACAAATACCTGATCCTGGGTTATTATAAACATATCCTTACGCTCCCTCAACGGTTTTTCGATACGATGAAGGTTGGAGAGATCATTTCCAGGGTCAATGATGCGGTAAAGATCAGAACCTTCATCAACGATGTTTCTATCCAAATTGTGGTCAATATCTTCATCGTGATCTTTTCTTTTGCCCTTATGTTCAGTTATTACTGGAAACTGGCCCTGGTACTGGCATTGGTCATTCCCTTTTATTTTGGAGTATACTGGATTGTAAACAGGCTCAATAGGAAAGTAGAAAGAAAGCTCATGGAGGATGGAGCAGAACTGGAATCCCACCTGGTAGAATCCTTAAACTCCGTAAAGACCATCAAACAGTTCGGTATAGAGACCTTTGCGAATAATAAAACAGACAACCGCTTTAGTACACTCCTGAAAACAGTATATAAATCGGTCATGAACAGTTTGTTCTCTGGCAGTGCAGCCGAGTTTCTTTCGCGTGTCTTTACCATCATCCTGTTGTGGGTGGGATCAAAATACGTTATTGAAAGGATTATTACACCTGGAGAACTGCTGTCTTTTTATGCCCTGATCGGGTACTTCACCAGTCCTGTAACCGAGTTGATCGGAATGAACAAGACCATTCAGAATGCGATCATTGCCTCTGACCGTTTGTTTGAGATCATGGATCTTGAGCGGGAGGAGCTCACCGACAAACTCGACCTGCTTGCCGCTAACGTGGGCGACATTACTTTCAGTAACGTGTCTTTCAGTTATGGTTCAAGGGTCGATGTCTTTAATGATTTTAGTTGTGCCTTTAAAAGAGGGGAGACTACCGCAATTGTAGGGGAGAGCGGCTCGGGGAAAACCACCATTGCCGCATTGATGCAAAACCTTTACCCCCTTAAAAAGGGTAAGATCCTGATCGGACAATACGATCTGAATTACATCTCCAATCATTCGCTCCGCCAGATCGTTTCTGTAGTTCCCCAGCAAATAGATTTGTTTTCGGGAAATGTCATTGACAACATTGCGCTCGGTGAAGATTTCCCGGATGTGCAGCGGATCCTAGACGTCACCAAAAGCCTTGGTATTTTACCATTCATAGAAAAACTGCCTAGCGGATTTCAGACCTACCTGGGTGAAAACGGGGCGATGCTTTCAGGTGGACAGAAGCAGCGCATCGCGATTGCCAGGGCATTGTATAAGAATCCTGAGATCCTGATCCTCGACGAAGCAACCTCTTCCCTGGACACCGAGTCTGAACAGATCATCCAAAAAACGCTGTCGGATTTTAAGTTGGCGGGTAAGACTATGATCGTCATCGCGCACCGCTTGAGCACCATTGCAAATGCCGACCAGATCTTAGTGCTCAAGGAGGGTAAGGTGGTTGAGCAAGGCAACCATCAGGAATTATTAGCAAAAGATTCCGTGTACAGGAGCATGTGGGAAAAACAAACACTAGCATTGGAGGTATAGATGAGGTTTAGAATTTGTGTTTGTCTGCCAGCATTAATTTGGGTTATGTCACTTACGGCCTCTGCCCAGGAAAAATGGTCATTATCACGCTGCATTGAGTACGCTTATGAGAACAATCTGGAAGTCATGAGCAGCAAAGTGAACAATGGGGTTAAAGTTGTGGAACTTAAAATGGCGAGAAATGAGCGCCTGCCTGATCTGAATTCCTATATGAACATGTATTCCAAATTTGGTCAGGCACAGGATGTTTTTGGTACCACGAGAAGGAACGACAATTTAAATGCTGAAGCCGGTTTCAGTTCAGATGTATTGATCTATAACCATAGTAAACTGCGGAATGAAGTGAAGCGGGCAGATCTCCTGGTTGAGGTCAGTGAAGAAGAACTGGCTTCCATCAAAAGAAACATTGCCATGAAAGTGATCGAGGGGTATCTGTCTATCCAGTTGAATAAAGAGATTGCCCGGGCGGTAGACAGTTCTGCTTTCTATGCCAACCTGCAATATGAAAAGGCAGTAAAGACAACAGAGGCAGGGACTACGGCACTTACGGTGCAGTATGAAGCACAGGCCAATCTGGCGAGGGAAAAGCAAAAACTTCAGAAGGCAAAACAAGATATCGAAAGGGCAAGGATCAGTTTAGCACAGTTGTTGCAAATAGACAATTCCCGTGCTCTCGATGTGGCAGAGGAAAGCAGTGAACTTTCGGCGCTGTCCCAGACCTTGACTGAAGCGGTCGACAAAACCACTGCTACACATCCGGAAATGAAACGTTTGTCGCTGCTCAGGCAGGCAGCAGAACTCGATCACAAGATCATCAGGGCAGGCCTGTACCCAACGGTCAAAGGAAGTGCCCTGGTGGGAAGCCTCTATTTCAATAGTCTGGTATCAAGCGGGGACATGCTGTTTTTTGATCAGATGAAGAACAATTTCGCACAGCAGGTTGCTGTCACGGTATCCATCCCTATTTTCAATAAAGGCCGGGTCAAAAACCAGATCGCAAAAAATAATCTGGCCCTCAAACAAAACGCCATTGATGTCCTTCAGCGACAAGCGACTATCAAACAGGAAATTGAGAAAATGTATTTCGACTACCAGGCCTATATGGATCAGTTTAATGCAGCTCAGGATGTACTCAACAGCGCCCGGACTGCACTGAGCTTCACTTCCAAAAGTTTCGATGCAGGCAAGAGTTCTATTTACGACCTCAATGTCTCGCGGAGCAATTACCTGACCGCGGAAAGCGAAATGTTACAGGCCAAATATAATGGCCTTTTCGTATCCAAAATGATCAGATTTTATATCGAACAAAGATTGTAAACCCTATAACTATAACATTATGCAACTTTTTAAGCAAATCGACAGACTAAATTTATTAGATAAACTGGTCTCACAAAAGCGTACGGGTAATCCAGAATGTTTAGCGAGAAGGCTGAATTTGTCCGTATCGAGGTTAGCAAGGATCATCGAATACCTGAGGACTTCCGGGGCACCGATCCAGTATGATAGGATGCTTCAAACCTATTATTATGAAACCGACTATCGGATCTTCATTCAGGTCAACATGCATCCCCTTACTGAGCTTGATGCCAAAGCTTACAATGCAGGTGCTTATGTGGGACAGGGAGGCTCCATATTTACCAATATCCAAAACCTATTGGGCATCAATAATTTTTTTAAAGTTTTTTGTTAAAAAAAATCCAATAAAAATTGGAATGCTTTTTTTGAGCATTGGGTTAAAATAAATTTGATATAGAAATTAAAAACAACCTAACTATGGAAAATCAATTTATTTACAATGACCTGAGCCAGGAAGAGCTGGTCAGTCTTGAAGGAGGAGTAAGAGACCCTTATGATGCACAGGGTGGATCTGGTGATTATGGGATCAACAGTCCAAACGGATGTATCCCGAATCCCTTTGATAAAATCCTTAAGCCTAACAGTACGTTCTAAAACTGCTTACAATTAACAAATAATCATACCTATGGAAACTTTAGAAATGAAAACACTTGGCATTCAGGAGCTGGATGCAAGGGAAATGCAGGAACTCGAAGGAGGAATCTGGATTGAAGCTGCTGGTCTGGCACTGGCTGTATTCGCATTTGGTTACTCAATTGGAAAAGATCTGGCCGAAGCTGATCGTAGAAATCACTAAACTTTAAAAAATTAAGCACATGAACACAGAATCATTAAACTTAGAAGTATTAGACAATGCTGATTTGATGAGCATTGATGGTGGTAAGATGTCACCTAAATCTGCATTAATTATCGGAGGCTTATTTGTGGTTTCTCCTATTTTGGGCGCCGGAGCTTTGCTTGGCTATTATGTAAACTCTTAAAAATAATTTGATATGGAAACTTTAGAAATGAAAGTGCTTGGTATCCAGGAGCTGGATTCAAGAGAAATGCGTGAACTGGATGGTGGTGTAATCGATCCGGTATCAGTTGCCCTTGGTGCTGCAGCTTTGGGATTGGCACTCTTCCAGTTTGGTTACTCCATCGGAAAAGACCTGGCAGAAGCTGATCGTAGACATTAATCATTAATCAAAAAAATTAAGACCATGAATACAGAAACATTAAACTTAGAAGTACTGGATCACTCAGAATTGATGGAGATCGAAGGTGGTAAAATGTCGCCAAAATCAGCACTAATCATTGGAGGTTTATTTATAGTGTCCCCTATTTTGGGTGCAGGCGCATTGCTTGGCTACTATGTAAACTCCTAGTTTTAATAAAGATACTTTTTAGTATTGAATACATTTATTTTTCCCGGCGCTCCTAGTTGAGCGTCGGGAAAAACTTAATTATAAGCCTATGAATTTAGTAATCGGATGTTGTCTTTTGGTCATTGGTATTGTGACCCCGCAAAAGCCTTTGAAGTATGCCTTGTTGATCGCCAGTATTTTAGTTATTTCCTATACTGTCTTCCGGCCCTAACTAATACCAGGGATCAGGCTACTTGGTTATTTCTCCATTTAATATTACCTTTGAGTATCATTGGGTTATTGATTTGACCCAGCTTCAAAAAGAAAATATTCAAAGGTTCAATTTAAATTGTTGGGGGCAATGTTGGCTTATAGTTCACTTTCAGATTTCGAACTGACAGACTTGCTGAGAAAGGATGATGCCTCCGCTTTTACTGTAATTTACAACCGCCATTTCGACGCCCTTTACCTGCACGCCTACAAGCGCTTGCAAGATAGGGATGAAGCGCAGGATGTGATCCATGAGCTCTTTGCCCAACTCTGGAACAAAAGAAAAGATTTTCATGTCAGGAGCAGCTTGTCTGCCTACCTCGCTACTGCCGTCCGCAATAAGATCCTGGATGTCATTTCCCATCAGGAGGTAGAATCAAAATATGTCAGTTCCCTACAGGGCTTTTTGGACGAAGGGCATTGCATCACCGATCATCGGGTGAGGGAACGGCAAATGCAGGAACTGATCGAACAGGGAATCGCAGATTTACCCCCGAAAATGCGCGAAGTCTTCGAACTGAGCAGAAAACACCAGCTCAGCCACAAGCAAATCGCCGAGCAATTGAACTTATCAGAACAAACCGTAAGAAAACAAGTGAATAATGCATTGAAAATCCTGCGTGTAAAGCTCGGTTTGATGCTATTTGTAGGTTTGTAATCAATTATTTTATTTTTTTTCATTTTTTTCTACCCCATGCCTACCCCCTATGCCGTCTATACTTTAAAAGGGGGAATAATTGAGGGCTGAGAATGCCTGTATTTCCATAATCTGGAAAGAAGCTACCAAGAATGAAAGATATAGACGCAAAACAATTGTTAATTAAATACCAGCAGGGGACTTGTACGGAAAACGAACTTGCGCTTTTAGAAAGCTGGTATTTACAATATAAAGAAGAAAAGACCGATCTGAGCGCTGAAATGCTGGAAGAAGCGCGACAGAAAGTATGGGCCTCACTGCCGGTCCACCAGATTAAAAAATCAGTTAGCCTTTGGCCGGTCATGTCAGCTGTAGCTTCTATCGTGATACTGATCACAGTGGGGCTGTTCTTTTTTCGGAATGAACAAGAGCAGCTACCTGTTAGGAGAACCCATCAGGTGGTCAAAATCGTGCCCGGTGGAAATAAGGCAGTGCTGACCCTCGCAGATGGTACTAAAATATCCTTAAACGATGCTGCAAATGGGCAATTGGCGAACCAGTCAGGAATTGTCGTTACAAAAGCGAAAGACGGGCAATTGATCTATACGGTGAATAAAGCTGCGGGTGCCGAAAAACAACTGATCGGCTACAATACCATCAGCACCCCCCGGGGGGGCTTTTACCAGATCAATCTGCCAGATGGAACTAAAGTATGGATGAATGCGGCATCCTCATTAAAATATCCTACTGCCTTTACCGGTGGAGAACGTAAGGTAGAACTGACTGGAGAAGGCTATTTCGAAGTAGCACACCAGGCGGAAATGCCATTTAGAGTGGCTACAGGAAGCCAGGTGGTAGAGGTATTGGGCACACATTTCAATATCAACGCCTATGATGATGAAAATGATACGCGCACCACACTGGTGGAGGGCAAGGTAAGGCTTAGTGACGGTGCTGCCTATACTTTATTGAACCCGGGAGAGCAAGGGATTGCTTATAAGGGCAGGTTGAGGAAAACGGAAGTCAATACCGACGACATTATCGCCTGGAAAGAAAACAAGTTTGTTTTTAACAACGAAAAGCTGGGCAGTATCATGAGGCAAATTGCCAGATGGTATGATGTAGAGGTGGTTTGTCCGCCTGAACTGGAAGATATGGAGTTTTCAGGGACAATGCCCAGACATCGTAGTATCAAACAGGCCCTTAAGATCATGGATTTAACCGAAAGCGTTCACTTTAAGTTTGAAGGAAGGAGGATTACTGTGATGCCATAACCTCTACTTACCCAGACAGTAATCCGGAACAAAAAAATCCAGGAGCGGTTGCGACGCCCCTGAATTGTGATTTACTCATAGAGTAATTGTTCGGGCAGGCTGTTCAAATAAATCAACTTACTAAACATTGGTTCCTAAACCCAAACAAAACAAATGTATGAATTTTTACATGACATTTAAGCGCTGCTTAACAGGCAGTGCCTATGCCAAGATATTATTGAAATTGAAACTGACCTTAATCATATTGATGACTGTAATTCTGCAGGTTAGCGCAACCGGCTATGCTCAGATTACGCTCAAGGAAAAAGGCGCTCCACTCGAACAAATCATACAAAAAATAAGAAAGCAAACCGGCTACGATTTCTTTTACAATGCGGCGATGCTCGCCCGGGCCAATCCGGTGACGTTGAACGTGAATGATGCCTCCGTAAAAGAGGTATTGGACATCTGCTTCAAAGACCAACCACTGAGGTACAGGATTGAGCAGAACACAATTGTGATCCAAAGTATCCCAACTTTCCCTGGAACGCTCGAAAAAGCCCCTATCCTGATCAATGGTAAGGTCCTTGACGAGACAGGTAAGCCCATTCCCGGAGCATCGATCAGGATTAAAGGCTCTGATGGAAGGGCGATAGCCAGCAGTTCCGATGGTACGTTCAGGATCGTGGTGAATACCGAGACAGATGTTCTGGTAATTTCCTATGTAGGCTATAAAACGCAGGAAGTAAAGCTGAGGGCAGGGCAAAACAGCATTACAGTGAACATGGTGCTGGAGGAAAATCAAATGAATGAAGTGGTGATCAGTACAGGTATCTTCAAGAAAGCAGATAAGAGTTTCACCGGGGCTTCTACTACGGTAACCGCTAAAGAACTGGCCCAATTTGGAAATAGAAATTTAATTACCTCTTTACGCAATATAGACCCTTCTTTTAACATCATCGAAAGCAATGCTTTTGGTTCCAATCCAAACCGTTTGCCTGAAATTCAAATACGAGGGAATTCGAGTATCCCTAATGTTGGGGAATTACAAGATGAAACGCGTGTGGGTTTAAATACACCGCTGATTATTTTAGATGGCTTTACCTCCACATTGCAGAAATTGTACGATATGAACGAAAATGAGGTAGAGTCGATCACGATACTCAAAGATGCGGCTGCAACCGCAATTTATGGTTCGAGAGGCTCCAATGGAGTGGTTGTGATCACTACTAAAGCTCCAAAGGCAGGTAAACTCCGCTTAAACTTCCGCTCAGACGTCAATATTGAAGCTCCTGATTTGACCGATTACAGCCTTTTGAAGGCAAGAGAAAAGCTTGATCTGGAATGGAAGGCAGGGTATTACAACAGTGCAAGAGCGGAAACAGATCTTCCTTTGAAAAGGTATTATAACTTTTTGTTAGATGAGGTAAACCGGGGAGTAGAAACGGACTGGATGGCATTGCCATTGAGGAACGGTATAGGTCAAAGACACAACCTGCGCCTGGAAGGTGGGGACCAGGCTTTTCGGTATTCTGCCTCAGCTCAGGTAAACAATATTCAGGGGGTAATGAAAGAATCTGGCCGTAATACCTTCAATGGAAATATCACATTGGCTTATACTTACAAAAATGTAAGATTCAGAAATAACCTTCAGGTTTCGCAGGGCAAGTCTGCGGAATCACCCTATGGTACATTTAGTGATTACAGCAGGATGAATCCCTATTGGAGGGCATATGATGACAAAGGTAAGGTGCTTAAGCTGGTCGGTGATCCCGGTAATACAGATTATAGCAATTACTGGAACCCGCTTCCTACAAACCCTTTATATAACGCTACGCTGAATACCTTTGATAAGTCATCAACTTCAGAGATCATCAACAATACTTCTGTAGAGTGGGATATCGTAAGAGATCTGATTTTGAGGGGGCAGATTGGGCTGACAAAGGGTACTGTACAATATGATAAATTTTTACCTGCTGATCATACCGCCTTCGCCAACTATGGGGTCGATGATGTATTTAGAAAAGGCAGCTACAATTATGGCATTGCCAATAACTTTCAATATGATGCTTCTTTAAACCTTCAGTACTCCAAAACAATTGCAAGTGACCACATCATCACTGCAGGGATGGACCTGAACGTCCGTCAAAATAAAAACTCACGATATAACTTTTTGGCGGAAGGTTTTCCGAATGCAAATTTTGACTTCGTGTCAATGGCTTTGCAATATGCAAAAGACGGGAAGCCAACCGGTTCTGAAAATTTAAGCAGGTCAATCGGTTTCACCAGTAACGTAAATTACATTTATGCCAATCGTTACTTTGTCGATGCTTCACTTCGTGTCGACGGATCTTCACAATTTGGAGCCAACAAAAGATTTGCACCATTCTGGTCTACAGGTATAGGTTGGAATTTACACAGTGAGAATTTTCTTGCCGACAATGAAATTGTCAACCGCCTGAAGCTTCGCGGTTCGGCAGGTATCACCGGTTCTCAGAATTTTAGTGCCTACCAGGCATTGTCTACCTATCAGTACTATACGGATCAGCGCTATTTTAGCTGGATGGGTTCTTACCTGATGGGCCTGGGCAACGAGGATCTGCAATGGCAGCAGGCGATGAAATATAACGTTGGTATCGACGCGGAGTTCTTGAACAGGCGATTGAAAGTAACAGCAGATTATTACATACAAACGACCAATGACCTCGTTTCTTCAGTAAATTTGCCAGCTTCCAATGGGTTCTCCAGTTATATCGAGAACATCGGCCGCATGAGAAATAAGGGCTATGAACTGAAGGCAACCGGTTTTCTATTAAACGATCCAAAAAGCGTGGTATGGAGCGTGTCCGCAGCATTACTACACAATAGGAACAAAGTTTTGGAAACATCCAAAGCATTAAAGGACGCTCAGGCGGTGACGCTCAATGGAACATCTGATCCCGGTATTTTATACATGGAAGGTTATTCGAGTAACGACATCTGGGTGGTACCTTCTTTGGGTATAGACCCAAGTACAGGAAAAGAACTTTATTTAGGTAAAGACGGCTTACCTACCTATACCTGGAAAGCAAGTGATATTGTGGCAGTAGGGTCCACAGATCCTAAGGTATTTGGTAATTTTAGTACGATGGTGCGTTACAAGGACTTTGCGATTAATGCCTCGTTCAGGTATACTGCGGGTGGACAGCAATACAACAGGACTCTTGTGGATAAAGTAGAGCTGACAAGTTATAAATATAACGTGGATTCACGGGTGTATGATAGCCGTTGGCAGCAACCAGGAGATATCGCAGCTTTCAAAGGCTTATTGGTCACCTCACCAACTTATAAGACTTCTCGTTTTGTTCAGGACGAAAACACATTGATCTGTAACAACATCAATCTTCAGTACGACCTGAGGTCAAAAAATATCCTTCAGAAATTAAGGCTTGAAGCATTGAGCTTCACTGCCAATGTAGCGGAACCCATGTACCTGTCCACTATAAGAAGAGAAAGAGGAACTACTTATCCTTTCTCCAGGCAAATTTCTTTTAGCATCAACGGAACCTTCTAAATATATAGAGAGATGAAAAAAATCAGTTTAATCGTATTGACATTGTTTGGTATAATGTCAACCATTTCCTGCAAGAAATACCTTACAGTTGTTCCTAAGACACAAATGCCCCAGGATGTACTTTTCAGTACAGAAGGTGGATTTAAGGATGCACTGACCGGGGTTTATATCCAAATGAAAGACAATAGCTCTTATGGTGGGGCTTTAACACAGACAACTATTGAGCAACTCAGCTCCAGTTGGGACGTAACCAGCAATGCTACAGACCAACGGCTGGGGCTTTTTAACTATACGGATGCTGGTGTACAATCTTCTTTTGAAGCAATTTACGCGCAACAGTATAAAATCATCTCCAGTGTTAATGCAATACTGGGGCAAATTGATTCGAAAAAAGATGTCTTTTCAACACCGGGCTTATATGAACTGGTTAAGTCAGAGGCACTATCCATACGTGCCTATTGCCATTTGGATATCTTGCGTCTTTTCGGCCCCATACCATCTGATCCTTCCAATGGAAATACACTTCCTTATGTAAGGGTTTTATCTACCAGTCCAAATGCGAGGATTCCCTTTGATGAATTTCAGACGCTATTGCTTAAAGATCTTACTGATGCGGAAGCTTTAGTAAAAGACATCGATCCAATTACTAAATATACGCTGGCCCAACTCAGGGCTCCAGGTATCTCTTCAGGTTTTAATCCTACGGATACCTATTTCGCTTATCGTTATCTCAGGATGAATTATTACGCAATTAAAGCTTTACAAGCCAGGGCATATTTATGGTTCAATATGACAGACAAGGCTTATGAAGCTGCAAAATTGGTAATTGAGGCAAAGAATGAAAATGGAACAACTAAATTTCGATTTGGTACTTCTGCAGACTTAACAATCAAAGATTTTGTTTTATCAAGCGAACATGTCTTTGGGTTGTATGATTTTGACATGTTTAATAAGTATACCAGCAGATACAGTACTGGTGTATTGAAAAAAGGATCGGCAGCTACTACCATTACAGCTCAACTTTATGGAACAACCGGAACAGATATTCGTGAAAGCGGGCTATGGGAATTGGTTACGTTGGCAAATGCCAGTAAAGTGTACGTGATTAAGAAGTACCAGGCTATTGATAGTAAACTGGTCACCGCATCTACGGATTTCAAGCAGATCCCAATGCTCAGACTGAGTGAAATGTATTTGATCGCTGCTGAAACAGCTCCTTTTACCGAAGGATTAAATTACTTCAAAAGTTTTAGAACAGCCAGAAACATTGGACAGTTGGTTCTCCCTGCCAATGCAGCAGCATTGAAAACGGAGATTATCAAAGAGTACAGGAAAGAATTTTATGCAGAAGGACAGGGTTTTTTCGCTTATAAAAGATCAAATATTGCAAAAGCAAGTTTTCTTTTTGCCCCTTCTGCTGCAACAATTAATTATCTCGTTCCCCTGCCAAAAACAGAAGCCATTTAATAATCCATAAGAGAGATGAAAACATTAAAGTATTTAGTGATCGTTATGGCTGTCTTTGCTATAGCATCATGTAAAAAAGACCAATATTATTTATATAATGATGTCGCAAGACTGCAGTTTGGACCTGATCCGGCACGTATCTATCAGACATCTTATAATTTGGCAGATACACTGAAACCTTACACTTTTTATTATGAAGACGCCACTGTAAAAGAAGACACCGTGTTTTTTGACATCTATGCAATTGGTGGGATATCTAAAATCGACAGAACATTCACACTGGCGCAAGAGCAACTGCCGAATGCGCTGAACGCTACTTCCGGGACGCATTACGTGCCATTTACTGATCCTCGGGTGAGCAAATTTTATGTGATTAAAGCCAACACCGTTCACACGAAGGTTCCGGTAATATTATTAAGGGATGCGAGTCTGAAAACCACAACCCCTAAATTAAAATTCAAAGTAGTGGCTGATGCCAATTTTCAGGTAGGCGAAATCAATAACCTGTGGAGAAAAGTTGAATTCACAGATAGGTTAAGCCAGCCTGCTGCCTGGAATGCATCATTTACACAGTATTATTTTGGAAAATATAGTGTGGTCAAGCATCAGTTTATGATCAATACTACCGGAGACAAATGGGATCAAACCTTCATTGAAGCGGTATATGCTGATCTATCCTTATTGCAATATTACATCGCAGTAGTAAAGGCAGCTTTGATCGATTATAATAATGCCAATCCGGGTAATCCACTCAAGGATGAAAATGGTGAACTGGTAATACTTCCTTAACCCTAAAGCAGAAACAATGAAAAATTTATATATCATGCTATTCTCAGGAATGGTTTTACTTTTAGCTTCCTGTGCAAACGATAAGAGCAATTATGATTATGCACCAAAAGAAAACATAAGCATCACCGGACTTGAACCAAACTATACAGTCATATCAGAAAAAGACCGCCTTGTCATTGACCCCGTTGTATCTACTACTGATCCAGATGCGCAACTGGAATACTTATGGGGTATTTATGAAACGAATGTACAGGGATATGCTCCTGTATTGGACACACTTGCAAAGACAAAAAAACTCGACTACGCAGTTAAGCAGCCCGCAAAAGGTTGGGTTCTGGTGTTGAGGGTGACCAATAAAAATACCAGGTATGCTCAATATTTTACATCAGGCATAAATATCGTTACAGAATTCACAAGAGGCTGGTATGTGGCTAAAGACGACGGCGTTCAAACTGACCTCGATTTATTCCTTACCCCAACCTCATTGGTACCTTCCAGCGTCCGTGAGAATGTTTACAGTTTTATAAATGGGAATAAAATAGACGGTAAAGCAAAAATCATGAACTTCTTTAGCAGTTATAAATCTATTGTTACGGGTACCTTAGGGAATACAAAAACTTTGGTTTTGGTAACAGATAAGGATATCTCAGCAATGAATATCAATACCCTCAAACCGATAAGGACCTTCAATACGCTGTTTTTTGAGCCGCCGGCGGTGAAATCTCCCGACTATGCTTTTTATGGTTCACAAGCTTATTACGTCATAAACGATGGTCAATGCCATGCGATTTATAATATGTCTTCCAACGATGGACGTTTTGGTGCCAGAAAAATGAAGGACGATCTAAATACCCCTTATCATCTGTCTAAATACTTTATTGGAAGTTCATATAGTGATCCCTACTTTTTTGATGAAACCAGCAGTTCATTCCTCTCCATGTCGATGGGCTATGGGCCTGTAATGACAGCAATAAATGATGAGACAGGGACCACCATGTCCGCAAAAAATAACAATAAAACGGTATTGTTCCTTGGGTTTAAATCTGCGACCTACATTCCTGCGCCAACATATGCCTATAATACCGTTGGATTCGCTGTGTTTCAGGATAAGACAAATCCTGCGTTGAAAATCCTGTCTGAGCTTGCTTGCGTAACCACAAAAATTAAAATAACGAATGATACGCTGAAGACAACTGATAAGATCTATAATGCCACAAATTATACGTTGTTGAATGGTGATGAAAATATCATTTATTTTTCAGTGGGCAACCAGATTTGGAGCCGAAACCTGAGTAGTAAATCTGAAATACTACAATTTACGATCCCAGCGGGAGAAGAATTGACTTTTATTCGCCATAAGAAATATACCGAGACCGGCTACGCATACAATTATGTAATGATCGGGACTAAGTCCGGAGCAAATTACAAAGTTCGCATGTTTAATAAGTCTTCCGGGAGCTTAGAAACGACACCGGCAATTACTTTAGAAGGCAAAGGCATTGTACGTGATGTGATGTACATGTCTCCCACAGTAAATGAAGGTACTTATGGTAGTACCTACTAAAAATACGCAACTGATAACCACACATAAATAAAAAACAATCATGCTTAAACAACTATTTGGAACGGCTGTAATGCTGGGCCTGGCCACTGCTTCGCTTTTTGCGCAAGGACCGGTAGAGATCACCGGAGTTCTGGTCAAGAAAAGAATCACTCCCGTAAAACTATTTAAAGTAGTAGAGGGAAAACCTGTTGAAATTTCCAACACTACCCCTGAAGAGAAGGGGAAATTTGGGTTTATTTTCTATCCGGAATACGAAGGCCTGTATGTGATCGGTACCGGTACTGTAGGCAGTCCCAACGACAACTATAAATTCTATTTTAAAGCAGGTGATAAATTGTCGGTATCTATCCTGGATTCCAGCTATGTACTGACAGGTAAACTGAATTCCAAAGAAAATATTGTACTCACACAATGGCATGACCTGGTGCATCCGATTGAGCACAAATCAATTAATTTCATGAAAACACAAAGTACTTTTGTTGATTTCTTCCCTGTTCTGGAAAGTACTACTGCTAAATCCAAGACCTTTCTGAACGGAAAAGCTACAGGTAATGCCAAATTTGATAAAAATATTAAACAATATATGGCTTGGGACCTGGCCAGTTATGCGACCAATTTCATCAACACCCCGCGCTCTGCCCACCCTGCAGTGGAGGAATACAGCCCTTATTATGCAACCTTAAAAGCTGAAGATTTTGCGCGTAACACCGCAAGTATCTATGCTTATCCATGGGGAAGCCGGACGCTTTCCGGCTTGGTAAGTCTCAATTCCAGGCAACAAAACATCAAATACCTGCCGGGTGTAGAAGGATTAAAAAATACATTCGCATTCATCCCTAATGATACCCTTAAAGGGGACGCTCTGCTGGACAGGTTTGCTGGTCTGAAAAGTTATAATGACTACAAAGACATGAATGATGCCTTTGGCAAATATGTGATCACTGCCAGCCAGAAAAAGAAAAATCTGGACATCCTTACCCCATTACTTACGCTTAAACCTGGTGATGCAGCGTATGCATTCGCTTATCCCGACAAAGAGGGGAAAACAGTTTCTATGGCCTCTTTAAAAGGTAAAGTCGTGCTGGTAGATGTATGGGCGACCTGGTGCGGGCCTTGCAGGGCCGAAATCCCTCACCTGAAAAAACTGGAAGAGGAAATGAAAGGCAAAGATGTAGCAATCATCAGCCTTTCTACCGATGCAGTTACCGACAAGGAAAAATGGCTCAAGATGATCAAAGATGAAAACCTTGGCGGTACACAGTTGTTTGCCGGTGGACCAGGAAATGAATTCTCTCAGTATTATAAAGTGAATACCATTCCGCGTTTCCTCGTATTCGATAAAGAAGGGAAAATCGTTACTGTGGATTCGCCCAGGCCATCTAATCCGGCTTTAAAAGCACTGCTTGAAAAGACGCTGGCAGCCAAATAATATATCCAAGAAAGAAGGGTTGAGACATCGGTACGCTCCATGCTAATGCTCAACCCTTTTATACATGCCAAATATGAAAAAATACCTATTTCTAATTGCAGTTATGCTATTTTTAAGTCGTTTTTCAAACGCACAATCGGATAGTATTCAACTCTCCGGAACGCTCAAAGGATTGGGGAATAATAAAGTATGGATCTCCTATACAGATGCGAAAGGCAAAAGTCAGTATGCAGGTGCAGAAGGTAATGCAGACCATTTTTCCTTGCATTTAGCTGCCGGGCAAACTCCCCTGGCAGCAAGACTGATGGTATCCTGGCCAAAGGATGCCGAAGCAAAACCTTCTATGCCGAGCCCACCTTTAAATTTCTTTATCGGGAATAAAGATCTGCGCGCAGAAGGGGATGCCCATGTCCTTTCGGTAGCCAGGGTAACAGGTGATGCTGAAAATAATGCCTATGCTGCGTTAATCCAGCAGACCGCCAAAGGAGAAGCCCGGTATCAGGAACTGCTAAATAGGCTGTCTCAAAAGATGTCTACGGCAGATTCACTAAAAATGCACGAAGAAATCCGCCAGATTTTTAAGGACAGCATGGCTGCCCAGAAGAAATTTATCAACACTCATCCTGACTTGTTTGCCTCTGTCTTTCTCCTAAGCCGTATGGCAAATATGTATACCGCCGATCAGTATCAGTCGGCCTGGAACGCCCTATCAGGCAAGTATAAAGACACCCCACAGGGAGGGTCCATCACCGCTACATTGCAGAAACTTGCGCCAACTATGGCGGGCACTCCGGTTTTTACTTTTGAACGTACAGATAAAGAGGGCAATAAAGTGAGTCCGGATCTGCTAAAAGGTAAGGCCTATCTCCTGGACTTCTGGGGAAGCTGGTGCGGACCATGCAGGGCCAGTCATCCTCACCTCAAAGAACTCTACAGAAAATACCATGCGAAAGGATTTGAGATCGTAGCAATAGCCCAGGAAAGGGGAAAAACACTGGACCTATCTAAAGCCAGCTGGCTGAAGGCGATTCAGGAAGACCAGATCAACTGGGTGCACGTGCTCAACCAGGATGGTATTGAAAAGCAGGATCTCGTAAAGACCTTCCATGTGAACGCCTTCCCGACAAAGATCCTGGTAGGTCAGGACGGTAAAATCCTATTGCGGGTAACCGCTAGTGCAACCGATGATATCGATAAAGCATTGGCTAAAATCTATGGCTTTTAAACAATACGACGAAACCTCAACAGATGAAAAAAAATTACCAATCTCCCTTTTTCCTCGTCATGCTCCTGACCATGCTGACCAGGATGTCCTTTGCACAGCAGTCGAAAGAGCTGGCCATTATCCCTTTTGAAGACCATAACGGAACCATTATCCTGACGGTGAAACTGAACGACTTCCCCCGCCCTTTGAAGCTCTTGTTTGATACAGGTGCAGATGGAATGGCGCTGAGTAAATCCCTGGCAGACTCGGTAGGCCTTAAAGTATCGCGTACGCAGAATGCCTCAGTAGTAGGTGGCACCATGGAGATTTCAGTATCCCCGGGCAATACTGTTCATCTGGGAAACTTTGATTTCAAAAACCAGAGCATCGCCATATTCAAAGAGATGCACAGGGAAACCGATGGCATTATCGGCAATACCCTGGCTAAGAATTACATCACCAAAGTAGATTACGATAAGAAAGAGATCAGACTGTACAGCTTTGGCGACTACACCTACGAAAAAGGTGGTACATCAGTACCTTTTACCATTCCTTCCGGAGTGTTCATTTTGCCGGGTACACTCAGTATTACCGCGGATCAACCTCATGCAGGCAGTTTTGTTTTCGATACCGGAGCCTCCTATAGCCTCATTTGTTTCCGGCCATTTGTCAAACAAAACAAGTTACTGGTGAGCGGGTTCCAGTCTGAAAGTCATGGTAGTACGACCAGTATGGGCATGACTACCCCTACCTTCAGCGGAAAGGCGCAATCTTTTTCTTTCGCAGGAATGCCTGCAGTTAAGAACATGTCAGTCACCCTCATGGCAGGTGGCGGGCAAAGCGAAAGCTGGAACCCCGGATTTGATGGATCGATAGGTGTAAAACTCATCAGCCGCTACAATTTCACCATCAACATGGCAAAAAAAGAAATCTATTTCAACCCTAATCAAAGCTATAAAAATGAAAACATTTAAATTATTGTGCAGCTTTTTACTGGCTGTAATGACCCTATCCCTGAGCGCTCAGGAAGCGCAGTTTAGTAAAGCAAACAGTTGGGCCGAACTTTTGCAACAGGCGAAAAAGGAACACAAGATGGTGTTCATCGATAGCTATTTTGTGGGCTGTCATCCCTGCAAACAAATGGACGATGAGGTGTTTCCACTTCCTCAGGTGGTGAAGCTGATGGGCGAAAATTTCATCAGCGTGAAGATTGATTTTTTAAAGGATGATCTGGGTAAGCAATTGCAGATTAAATACGGCGTTACGGGCTTTCCAACTTTCCTGCTGCTGAACAGCGAGGGACAGCTTGTATCCAGATTTTCAGGTTATCAGGAGGCAGATAAATTCCAAAGCAAGCTGAGTGATGCAGTTGCTGCTGCTAAAAAGGGTCAGGTTATGGCCGGTTTCAATGCTGCTTTGGATGTCAATTATCCCGACTTTTACAGGGCGTTTTTTACCGAGAGAAAAGCAATCAATGCAGAAGAACTTTCGGGCTTCCTGAGTGGAAAAGACATGATGAAAGAAGCAGATGCAATGCCTTTTCTGATGAGCCGTTCTCTGAGTCCTGAATGGTCAGATTACCTGTTGAAAAACTACAGGAGATTGGAATCCATGTATGGAAAAGAACTAACAGCCTCGCGCAGAAATGCCATCATTTTTGCTAAACTGAAAAATGCTGTTCCAGTTCGTAATGATGTAAAGTTCGAAGCATTCTTGAATGAGGTAAAGCCTCTTTTCTCTAGCACGGACTGGCCCTATGCCAAATTGGATATCGCGGAGGAGTATTTTTACAGGCAACAAAAAGATCGTAAAGCATTTTTTAGGTATGCAGCCAAAAACTACAATGACGATGACAATAAACTGAGGTATATGGCAATGTACCTTTCGCTTCCGGATGTAGATGCTGAAGAGAAAAAACTATATGCGGAATGGATGAAATTGGTTGTACAAGAAAACTCGAGTTATGCTGTATTGGCTAGCGCGACAAGTATCATGAAAAATCAGGAAGACATGCTGCAGGCAAAACGATATGCCAGATGGGGATTGAAAAAAGCGGCACTAATCAATAAGAGCGATAAAATGTTTCAAAGTGTCCTGGATTAATCAGACCCTAAGCTAATCATTCAAATGCGCGAACAATTAACGATCAACTCAACCAGTATGGGCGACTATATACGGACGCTGCGGCAACAAAAAAAATACTCCCAATATTTTATGGCCAATGCCATAGATATCTCGCAAAACTCCTATTGCCTGCTGGAAAATGGCCGTACCAATCTGAATGTAGAACGTATCGTCCAGATCGCCGCCGTGTTTCAGTTACAGGCGGAGGAATTTTTTGATGGATATTTCAAATATCTGCATAAATCCTAAATGAAGGGTAATTGCTGTTGATATGATAGAAATAATCTATTGTTGTTGTTAATTTTAAGCTCGATCTTTAATTAACTACAACAATAGATCATCATTAAATGACAACTTTATCATCATCCGTAAGTTTTCCAGTTAAACTTCAAAAATTGCTGCTCATATATCTCGGAATACTCATGTTATGTGTTGCTTCCTGTAAATCACCGGCAGAAGAAACAGTACTTCGAAATACCTCTTTGTTCAGCGGCTTTGAAAAAGCTGGTACATCAAATAAAGGGCTTATCCTGGTCTCCAACAAATCAGGTTGCAGCATGTGCGAATTGTTCGAAGTAGACCTGATGAAGGACCAGGACTATGCGCAACATATTTATAAAGATTTTGTGATCCAGCGTATTGATGAGAATGCAACTGGCAGCAAATGGCTCTCAAGAATACTCAATCGGGGCAGTTTTCCTATTTTTCTCTTTTTTGATACAGAGCGCAAGTTGATCGGGATTGAAATGGGGACGGTGAAGAAGCCTCAGATGGAAAAGCTATTGGAAAAAGTCAGAAAAAAGGAAGTGTGGGTTGACCATTACTATCAACCTGGCGCCGAAAGTAAAATGCAGTCTTCAAGACTTTTGCAATACGTCGGAGGCCTGATTGAAAGCCAGTATTTTTGGGATCAGTATGGCCGTAATAAAGACAGCGCAGCTTTGACGGCAATGCCCGAACCTTTAAATCGCAGCCTGAGTGCCTATCCATCTTTCTATAACCGCTATTTGCTGGCAAAGTATTATAACACGGTAAAGGATGATCAAAAAGCGAGAGAGACCGCACTGGCTGCACTTGCTGTAGAAGATCCATCCGCTTTGTATTTTAATTCAGGTCTACGTACTGAAATGAAAATGCTGGTTGACGCCAACTACAATGTCTATAGTGACGCATATATAGGTCTGTCAGATACTGAACAACAACTCGGAAAGATCAAATTTGGGGAACAAAAAACAGTGGATTTCTCCATTAAGAATATCGGTAAGCAAGACCTGATTTTAAATAAGATCATCACAGATTGCGACTGTACGGTTGCAGATTATCCGAAAACCGCCATTAAACCCGGCACAAATGGTATCATACACGTCAACTTCACCGCTAAAAGGTCAGGCGAATTTACACATATGCTGGAAATTGGTGCCAATGCCAGCAACGCTCCGCTACAATTGACCATAAAAGGATTGGTATTGGGCGATTAATCTGAATTATCTAATCTAAAACCATTAATAAAAACAATTATGAAGAAAATGTTTCTTTCTGCATTGCTACTGATCTCTATGGCAGGAGCGGGCAAAGTAGCCGCTCAGCAGGACATTCCCGGTGGACCATGTGGTTATTGGGGAGAAGGTGCCATGGGGGCCAGTTCTATCTATTGCTCCAACTATTTTATCTGTGGCCCAGACCTGATCTGGCATAGGTATGTCTGTCCCCCGGGATTGGATTATAATGAAAATACGGAGACCTGTGACTGGCCGGATCTGATCGTCCACTATTGCGGATGCTACGAAGATTAAAGAAGGAAAATTAGTTTACCGATTATCGGATATGTCAATAACGTGTCCGATAATCTTTTATAAAAAAAGATTTAGAAATGTATAAAAAACTTGTTTTATCAGTATTAATCCTGGCCTTAGGAATTCCCGCCCTCAGCCAGGCTCAGGAAAGTGTCGTGGTCGGCACTTCAAGGGGGAGCGGAATGGCACCTACCAAAGTTTTTTTTCAGAAAGTAGTCCTTTTACTGGACGCAGAGACCATGAAGCCCTTGTCCGGACTCAAATTTTCAATTGCCCGTTCCGGAACCATCATCACCGCAGGTAAGACGAATGAACTGGGTTACGGATTGGTACGATTTGGTATGAACAATTATTATTCGAAGGTTGAAATCAATATGAACGACAACAAATACAAAAATCCTGAATGGAAAGAGGACCGTAATTCAATTGATTATAAACCACTGGATTCCATGATCAACTTTCGTTCTAAAAAGGATGTGGTAGATACTGTAAAAGTCTTGCTGCGTAAAGTTTCAAAGGCAAAGCATTAGACCGCAATGCGCTGGACAAAAATGCTGTTGATTGGTGTTGTTTTCTCCGCCTGTGCAGGAAAAACCTATGCTCAGGAGAAACCTGTAGAACTGAAAACTGTTACCATTTCAGTGCCCAAAAAGGCACTGAAAGAAACGGCCAGGGGAAGCACTTTAGACCTGACCAAAATACCAGATGCTAAATTCTGGACATTGGCAGATGCACTACAGCAAATTCCGGGTATAGAAGTGGATGAGGCTACCGGTAAGATTACCTACATGGGTAAGGAGGTTGCAGTTCTGCGCGATGGACTTGCGGTTGCGGGCTTTGATCAGCAGATTGCCAACACCCTGGGTACCGGAAGTGCAGCTGCATATGACAAAATAGAATTGAACCTGTTTGACCTCCGAACGGAGCGGCCCACAGTAAGTTTTGTGGCCACGACTTATCAGAAAGGTTACTTTGGTAATGTGGGAACTGCTTTAGGCAGCAATTCCAGTACCTTTAACGCTTCGTTATCCCTGAGTAAAAAGAAGCACCTGTTCAACATCATCCCTTTTGCTTCTTTAATGTATGCCCCTAAAAGTAAACAAAACTGGGAAACAGATTATTACCATGAAAATTACCAGGAGTTTAGGAAAACGGAGCAGCAGCGTAACCATTCCGGAAGTACCTCGCTGGGTATCAATGACAGTTATTTTATTGCCACCGCCCATACTTTAAATACATCCTTTAACTATTCGCTGAACAACAGTGTTTACGACATGCTCAGTACCAATGAGCAGTACCAGGCAGGTGTATTGTCGAGCAGGGCCAACATGCTGCTTAAAAATAGCGGCCCCGCCGCTAAAAACAATGTCATGAAGGCTAATGTAAGCTATGTCTACAAGCCAAAGGCCAGTGCTTATTCCAGCAAGCGTTTTGATGTTTCATTTGAATTGGAACGTAAAAATACCAGTAACGCAACTGATGCCATTTCAACAACCCTTGCCGGTGAATTTAAACCCCATAGCAATTATCAGAGCATCAACAGCGGAGGTGAACGTGGCATGTATGCTTTGACAGGTTATGAATATCGGCACAAGAAAGCAGGGAATTTTGAAGCAGTATTAAAATATTTCAACAGAACGCTGTACAAGGCTTATGACTACACTTATCAAGCGAATGCTGCTGGTGCCGACAGTACCATTTTTCAGGACAACAACATTACTTATAATTATGCGGCCTTTCTGCTCTCCTGGGACCGGGCATTCCGTGATTTTTCCATGCGCATGGTGCTTAAAGAAGATTATAGCCATGATTATATTCAGAACTTAAAAGGCAGGGATAGAGTAGGTTTTATGACTTTTTCACCTTATCTGTCTGTGCTGAGAAATATAAAAACGGGTAGTTTGCGCTTCGAAGCCCAGTATTCACAGCGTCGTCCCGAACTGATGAGTATGTCGACCATCATTAATTACGGAGGCCAATACAGCATCAGCGGGATGCAGACCATAGGTAATCCAGCGCTGAAACCCGCTAAAATACTGGATCTTTCAGGCACTGTGAATACTGTTGTCAGCGATGTCGGGATTGTTGCGACCGGACGGTTTGTCCATACCCTAGATGCAATTTCCCAATACAGGCTTGCGGTAGATAGTACTATTGTTCAGACTTACCGTAACCTTTCGTCATCGGACCAGTATAAAACAGATGTTTCTGTTAACTTTTTTCTGCTGCCCCGACTTACAGGCCAACTGTCGTCCAACCTCAGCTTTGTGAATTTCCACCTCACTGAAAACAAAGTGCAGAAGACCTTGCAATGGGGAGAAGCACTAAGTTTTGGTTATACCCCGTCTCCTAATCTGCGTCTTAAAACCGGGCTGAGCTACAATGGGGGAACTAGCTTTCAATCGAAGATTCCGGCTCGTTTTGGCTCTAATTTTTCTGCGGCCTATGTCCGGGGGAAGCTGAGTTTTTCCTGTTTGATCAGCAATTTTCATCAACCGTATTTCATCAATGAAAACATTGTCAAGGCAGATGGTTATCAGATGCACTCTTACAACAGCAGCCGGAGACTGATTGGCAGTTTCAATGTGTCTTACCGATTTGGTAAAATCAGCCGGAGTAATGACAGCGCAAGGGATATTGTAAAAGATGACATGTAATGATGAGCCGTACCTGTATCCGTCTCCTCTCCGTCTCCTCTCCGTCTCGCGACCGACTAAACGTATGATTTGACGGTGTAGATACGGTGGATGATGGGGAAGGGGAATTCGAGTAGCGGATATCAGCTATAAACCGTAAGTTTGCAGCAATGTGTTTCAAAAGGATAATTCTGGCCATCTCCTTGTTATTTGCCCTGATATCTGATCAGGCAGTTGCGCAGTTGAGCCCGTTTTCAGCTGACACAACTGTGGCGGCAAAGCCTTTTCAACGTCGGTTTGTAAGGGATTCTGCATTTTTGGCGCGACAAAAAATTGTGACAGATTCCATCATGAAGGCCACCTGGCTTTTTCCGGATTCGCTGGTAGACAGGGGAATGATCATCGATAGTATATTGAAAGCCAACACAGTTGGTCGCTCTAACCTGATGCTGCGGTACAAAGATTTTGCAAAGGTTCCGGTCAGTAAATACCGCCTGGGCAAGTTGGTGCCAAAGGGGGAACTCTGGGTTTTGGGAGTGATCGGGCTGCTCCTTGTCCTTTTCGCGGTACTAAAGGTTTCATTTACCAAACAACTGCAGACCATCGTCCAGTCATTTTTTAGCAATAGGGTGTTGAACAACCTCAATAAAGAAGACAACCTCTTTACCTCCTGGCCTTTTTTGCTCTTATTTGTGCAGTTTGGCTTTACAGTCGGAATGTTCTTTTACCTCGTCTCGCAGTTCTATCACATCGCCTTCGCCGGTAGTGGTTTTCAGTTTTATCTGAGCGTTTCGGTGTTGATTGTCGTGTTGTATATTCTGAAGATTGTGATTCTACGGGTTCTCGGATACCTTTTTAATGTCCAAAAACCGGTAAGTGAGTATGTGACCATATTATATTTAAGTTATTTTAATCTATCCTTATTGTTTATTCCGTTGGTGATCGCTTTTGCCTTATCTCCCTTAAAATACGGACCTTACTACATAGCAATCTCCCTGATCATTTTGGTGATGGTATTTGTATTTCAGTTTATTAGGGCTGGGGTGAATATTTTATCTCATCATCGATTTTCAAAAGTCTATTTGTTTTTGTACTTTTGTGCCCTCGAAATTTGCCCCATATTAATATTAATCAAGGCCATAGGGTTATAACGCTGTAATTTGTAACATGCAAGAAAAGATAGAAGATAGGTTGCGTAAGGTAAAAAGTATACTAGTAACATTACCAAAGCCAGAAACGGAAAAATCTCCTTATTTTGATTTGGCGAAAAAGTACAATTTGAAAATTGACTTCAGGTCATTTATTCATGTTGAAGGAGTTCCTGCCAGAGATTTCCGGAAGGATAAAATCAACTTAGCAGACTTTACTGCTGTCGTATTTACCAGCAGAAATGCGGTAGATCATTTCTTCAGGATTTGTGAAGAGATGAGGTATGAAGTGCCTGCTGACCTGAAATATTTCTGTATTTCAGAATCTACAGCGCTTTACCTGCAGAAGTACATCCAATACAGAAAACGTAAGATCTTTTTTGGCAAGCAGACCGCGGCTGATCTGGCAGAGGTACTGAAGAAACATGCAGGAGAAAAATTCCTTTACCCATGTTCTGATGTAGCTACAGAGGATACGATGAGCTTTTTGCAGAAGAATGGCTACGATTTCAAATCTGCGGTATTGTTCCGTACGGTAGTGTCTGATCTTTCTGATCTGGCTGAGGTTTTCTATGATGTAATTGCCTTTTTTAGTCCTTCGAGTATCCAGTCTCTTTTCACGAATTTTCCGGAGTTCAAACAGAACAATACGCGGATTGCGGCCTTCGGGGTAAACACGCATAAAGCGGTAAAAGATGCCGGATTGATCGTAGACATTGCAGCGCCTTCTCCGGAAGCTCCTTCAATGATCATGGCGATAGAAAATTACATTAAGAAGTCTAATAAATAGCTTTCTTTGTCCCGGGAATAAATTTGTTCATTTTGTTCAGCGGTATATTTTTGTGATTAATAATTGTTTATATCAATCAAAATTGATAAAATTGTTACAAAATTGCTCGACTGTCTTATGAAGAACATATATCTATTCTTTTTTCTTATTGTTGCAATGCTTTCCACTGGCTGCGGCCGGGGCGGGCAAGGGGAACTTACGGGGGTGTACAACAAGAAATTCAGGAACAATCGGGTACCTTTAGGTATGGTTTATATCCCACCAGGAAGGACGCTGATCGGCGTTTCTGATGAAGATATTAACAATTCACAGAGCTCACCGAGCAAAATGACCTCTTTTAGTGCCTTTTTCATGGACCAGACGGAGATCACGAATGCGGAATACAGACAGTTTGTAAATTGGGTTCGTGATTCTGTGGCAGTAACGATGTTAGGCCCTTCCGGAGCTCCAGCTTTCTTTAAGCCAGCCCCTCAGGGTGCTCAGGGAGCTGCTTCTTTAGGTGTTTCCAGGAATATCGATTGGAGAAAAGTTGGGGACGGGTCTTTATTGTGGAGCAATAAGAGTGGTGGATTGGGCTCCAAGCTCTCCGATATGTACTATAGCGGTGCAGACGCGATCCCAGGAAGAAATGAGATTGATGTGAGGAGACTCAAATATGCTTATAGCTATGTAAGTACGGACCTTGCTGCTGCCGGCAGAAGGGATTCTTCCAAAAGAAGACAGGATTTTATTGTCACTTATACGGATGTTCCTGATCTGAGTAATCCGAATCAGCATCCATCTATCGCGGTATATCCGGATACTATGGTTTGGAAAGTAGATTATTCTTACTCCCAGAATGACCCAATGGTAAAAACTTATTTTAATCACCCTTCCTATGATGACTATCCGGTGGTGGGAGTCAACTGGGAACAGGCATCTGCTTTTTGTGTTTGGCGCACCCGTTTCTATGAGTCGGTTGCTGTGGCCCGTAAACAGCCGCTCAATTCCAGACCTGAATATATGTTGCCTAGCGACGCTCAATTCGAATATGCTGCACGTGGTGGAAATGTGAAAACGAAATACCCATGGGGCGGTCCTTATGTACGCAATACCAAGGGATGTATGCAAGCCAATTTTAAAGTGGGCCGCGGAAATTATTCTGACGACGGTGGTCTGTATACGGTAAATGTGAAATCGTACTTTCCTAACGACTATGGCCTGTACAATATGGCTGGAAACGTAGCAGAATGGACAATTACTTCGTATAACCAGTCTTCAGCACCGATGTTGCTGGACTTTAATCCAAATTATACCTATACCGCCAAAACGGGGGACAGCAAGTACCTGAAACGTAAGGTGGTCAGGGGCGGTTCCTGGAAGGACATTGGTTTCTTCCTGCAAAACTCTGTAGGTACTTATGAGTACCAGGACCAGGCCAGGTCATATATCGGCTTCAGATGTGTTTCTTCATATCCTGGAACAGATATCTCGTACAAAAACTAATAGAACTTATTTATCATTCGAAAATCCTTTATTTCAGAAAACATGGCAGCAAAGAAAAAATTTGATTGGTTACACGTAGCGATATCCTGGGGTGCCAGTATTGTTATTTTGGGGGCTTTAGCGAAGATCGTTCACTGGGGTGGTGTGTACGCAAACTATATCATCGGGGTTGGATTGGTTACAGAAGCAATTCTGTTCTTTTTAACCGGCTTGAGACAACCGGATCAGGAGCCAGCCTGGGAAAGGGTGTATCCTGAACTGAGTGACGATTTTAACGGTGAGTTACCTAAAGCGTCTGCAAGGCCAGTTCCGGCTGCTGCACCGGCTTTTTCTTCGACTGCTGCTTTAGATAAGATGCTTGTTGATGCTAAGATCGGTCCTGAGCTGATCGAGAGCCTGGGCAATGGATTACGCACTTTCGGTGATAAGGTAGCTGCGATTTCTAATGTGGCAGATGCCTCTACAGCAACTCAGGAATTCACCAGTAAGGTGAAAACTGCTTCTGTGAGCTTTGATGGATTGAGTGGTGCTTTCGAGAAGGCAACAGCACAATTGGTAGAGATGGGCAACAGCAATGCCGGTGCTTCCGCTTATCACGATCAAGTCAATGCATTGGCGAAAAATCTTTCTGCATTGAACGCAGTATATGAACTGGAACTGCAAGATTCAAGTGCTCACCTGAAATCTATGAATAAGTTCTATCAGAACCTGTCACTGACCATGAACAACTTCAATGAATCGATGGAAGATTCCAAACAATTTAAGGATGAAGTGGGCAAACTGGCTAAGAACCTGGCTTCTTTAAATGCAATCTATGGCAACATGCTGTCTGCAATGAACCAGCCACGCGTATAATTGGAATCAATTAGTTTCATTAATTAAGCAACACAGACCTATTTAAAATGGCCGGAGGAAGAGAGACAACGAGGCAGAAGATGATCAATATCATGTATTTGGTATTGTTAGCAATGCTCGCTTTAAACGTATCAGACACCATATTGAATGCTTTTAAGAATTTCAACGATAGTTTGACGAGTTCAAAAACTAACGTGAATACCAGCATCGATCAATTGTTCTCATCGTTTCAAAATACAAAGTTAAAAGATGAACCTGCCCGGGCACAACCCATCTGGGAGAAGGCAAATAAGGCCAAAGCCTATGCCGATGAACTGAACGATTATGTTCAGAAGCTGAAGGACCAGTTTAGTGTAGCCGGAAAAGGAATTGATGAGGAGACCGGCGACTTGGTAGAAAGGGCGAGTTTAGATATCGCGCAAGGCATCATGATCAATCAGAAAGAGGGGGAGAAATTGAAAGTGAAGATCAATGAGACCCGCGAAAAGCTCATCGGATTACTTGATGAAAAAGACCGTGCAGGAGTGACCTTTACCCTTGAGGCAAAGGATGCCGAGAAGAACATCAATGGCAAAAAAAAGTGGGAAGATATTAATTTTGGCGATGGAATGCCTTTGACGGCGGCCAATACGACACTGACAAAAATCCAATCGGATGTGAAAAATGCCGAAGCGGAGATTGTGAAAAAGCTTTTCGGTAACATGGATAAGGCCCTGGTAAACCTGGATCAGTTTGACGCGGTTGCTGTGGCACCCTCTTCATATGTGATTCAAGGACAGCCTTATACTGCGCAGGTGTTTTTAACTGCGAGTGATTCGAGGTCAAACCCTTCCATCACGGTGAATGGTGGTGCGTTGGCGGTTAGAGATGGTAAAGGAACTTATACAGGAAGTACAGGAAGTGTAGGTGTATTCAAATGGCGTGGGGTGATCCGCGTGAAGCAGACTGACGGAACTGTAAAAGAATATCCAACTGCGGAGCAGACTTATCAGGTGGCGAAGCCTTCCGCGACAGTATCGCCGGATAAGATGAATGTAATTTATGCTGGTGTTCCAAATCCATTCTCAGTTTCTGCCGCTGGATTTCCTTTGGAGAGCGTAAAGGCCTCTATTTCGGGAGGTTCTATCTCTGGTGGAAATGGAAAATATACAGTGAATGTAGGCGGAGGTGATGTGGGTAAAACCTTGAGCGTTACAGTTTCTGCGAGTTCAGGTGGTAAAACATTGAACTTAGGTTCACAGCAGTTTAGGGTAAAAGCATTACCTACGCCAAGAGCATACGTAAAGAACAAATCTGGCGGTAACGTGCCTTTGGAATTCCTGGAAAGTGCAGGCGCCATCGACACGCAACTGGAAGATTTTGTATTTGACGTGAAATTCAGGGTAGTCCGTTTTGCGGTTACTTTTATCAATCCTAAATCTGATCCGCTAACCCTGCAAAATAGTGGTGCAGGCTTTAGCACCCAGGTAAAAGGGGCCTTGAATTCTTTGAAACCTAATGCAACTGTTATCTTTAAAGATATTGTTTGCGAAGGACCTGATGGAAGATCTAAAGTATTGGATGGAATTTCATTTGTAGCTAAATAGACGGATTATGAAAAATATTTTAAGCCTGATCGTATTTGTTTTGCTTGGAACTGCCGCTTTTGCACAGGACAGTATTCCTGCTATAAAGGTGGATTCCCTGAAAAAGAAAAAAATCAAAACCCCTCCTAAGGACGGTTTTGTAGTACGTACCGAAATAGATAGCAATATCATGGTTCCTTATGCTGATGTAAGGGAAGAGGATGTATACTATGCGAAACGCATCTGGCGCGAGATCGACCTGAGGGATACGATCAATTCTGTGCTGAACTCCGCCGACTCTAAACTAATCGATGTGCTTTTGCAGGCAATCAAGGATGAGGAACTGACGGTTTATTCCAGTAAGGATACGACAGCAGGGAAACTTCTGGACGATAACGATTCCTTCCGGATTGCGCTGACACCCCTGGAAGCTCTGCAAAGTGCACAGGGTGTAACTGAAGGGGTAATAGATTCAGTAAGTGGAAAAATTGGAGACCCTACCTTGAGAAGATTGAGGTCAGATGAGTTCGTGAAATACAGGATTAAGGAAGATTGGATCCTCGATGTGAAGCGTTCTATTTTTGAACCCAGGATTGTAGGTATTGCACCGATGAAAATGGAAGAAGGAAACTGGAAACCAGTATTTTGGGTATACTATGATGATGCAAGACAACTATTGAGCACAAAACGTCTGGTAAACCCGGGCAATGATGCTTCGACTTTATCCCTGGACGATTTCTTTGTAAGGCGCTTGTTTTCGAGCTATGTGATCAAAGAGACTAACCCGGGCAATAAAAATATCGTAGATATGCTTGGACTAACAGATCCAAAGGACCCAAGAAAGTTATACGAATCGGAACGCATCAAGAAATCGATGTCTGATTTCGAGCAGAGTCTCTGGGAGTACTAGTTATTAATACAACAGTGAGGATGTGCATTTAAAGCGGTCGTCATCCTGAATTTATTTCAGGATACCATTTGAGCAGGTTTTGAATAGCATGTCCAGGATCCTGAAATAAATTCAGGATGACGAGGGTGTATTAAGGATTTGTTTGAAAATAATTGAGTAACGTCTGGACTTGTTTTTTATTCAATACAGCAGAAAGTTCAGCCTCTGTAGCTTCTTTGATCTTCTTCACCGATTTGAACTGTCTCAATAATTTGTCGGCAGTCGTTTTGCCAATGCCGGGAATTTCTTCCAGCTCAGTTTTGAGTGTGCCCTGGTCTCTTTTCTTCCGGTGGAAGGTAATCCCAAAACGGTGGGCTTCATCACGCAGTTGCTGGATGACTTTTAGCGTCTCCGATTTTTTATCCAGATAGAGTGGATAAGAATCGCCGGGATAGTACAGTTCTTCCAGTCTCTTGGCAATGCCGATCACCGTCACCCTGTTTTCTATTCCGAGCTTCTTTAAACTGGACATGGCCGAAGACAGCTGGCCTTTACCACCGTCTATGATGATCAGTTGAGGCAATGTATCCTCTTCCTCGAGCATGCGCTTATACCGCCGGTAAACAGCCTCTTCCATGGTAGCAAAATCGTTAGGCCCTTCTACTGTTTTTACGTTGAAATGCCGGTAGTCCTTTTTGGAAGGTTTGGCATCTTTAAACACGACAATGGCCGATACTGGATATTGGCCCTGAAAATTGGAGTTATCGAAACATTCGATGTGTTTGGGCAACTGGGTAAGCCGCAGATCTTTTTGCATCTGGGTCAGGATTCGGTCGGTCCTGAGGTCTGGGTTCAGCTTTTCGTATTGGTTGAGTTTGTCTTTTTTGAAGAAGAGCACGTTTTTCTGCGAAAGCTCTAATAGTTTTTTCTTCTCGCCCAGCTTAGGTACCGTAAATTTAAGGTTGGTATCCAGGAGGGTAATGTCAAAGGGTACGATAATTTCTTTAGAGGTACTGTGGAATTTGGTGCGGAATTCTGTAATGGCAATAGTGAGCAATTCTTCATCGGTTTCATCCAGCCGTTTTTTGATCTCTATGGTCTGTGTCTGGATGATGCTGCCGTTCATCACCTTCAGGTAGTTGACAAAGGCATAGCGCTCATCAGAAGCGATACTGACCACGTCGATATTGGTGATGGCACTATTCACGACAGTAGATTTGCTTTGGTATTTTTCCAGTACCTGGAGTTTTTTTTGGTACTGATGTGCGTACTCAAAATTCAGTTCCTCGGCAGCCGTCTTGATGACTTGCTTGACGTCACGGATGACGTTCCCTATTTTTCCGTTGAGGATGTCTTTGATCTGTTCGATGTTTTCCTCATAGTCCTGTAAGCTTTGGTAGGCCTGGCATGGACCTTTACAATTGCCGATCTGGTACTCCAGGCAAACCTTAAACTTGCCTTCCTCGATATTTTTTGGGGTAAGGGGCAGGTTGCATGTCCGCAGTGGATAAGTTTCCTTGATGAGGTCTAATATGGTGTGCATCATGCCTACTGAGGCATAAGGGCCAAAATAAGTAGAGCCATCTTTGACCATTTTTCGTGTCCAGAACACCCTTGCAAAAGGCTCTTTTTTGATGATGATCCAGGGATAGGTCTTGTCGTCCTTGAGCATGATGTTGTACCTGGGCTGATGCTTTTTGATCAGGCTGTTTTCCAGGAGCCATGCATCGATTTCGGTATCGACAATGGTGAAGGAGATTTTCCGTATCCGGGAGACCAGTACCCTGGTCTTACCGTTCATCTGATTATCTTTATTGAAGTAAGAGCCCACACGGTTACGTAGGTCTTTGGCTTTTCCGATGTAAATGAGTGTACCCTCTATGTCCCAAAACTGGTAAACACCAGGTTTGTGCGGAATATCGGCTACTGCCTTTCTATGATCAAAAGCACTCATTGAATAGGGGGTATTTGTTTAGAAGCCTAGTTTTTCGTCAAGTTCTGTCGCTTGTTCCTGTTGCTGATAGAGGTTGCAATCGTAGGTAATGGATACCCCGCTTGCCGGAGGCACAAAATCTGCCTGCGATATCTTCAGCTTTGGATTGGCATACACTCTTTTCATAAAACCTGCAAAGATGGGTAATGCCGTCGTGGCACCATCACCCTGTGCTGTACTGGTGAAGTGAAAGGCACGGTCTTCACAGCCGGTCCACACACCAGCAACGAGTTGTGGGCTGATGCCCATAAACCAGCCGTCGGAATTGTTCTGCGTTGTTCCGGTTTTGCCACCTATCGGTGCTTTTACGCCATACCTTCCGGCCAGTCTCCAGCCTGTACCACTGGTTACTACACCTCTGAGCATCCTGGTCATGACAAAGGCGAGTTCTTCGCTCATTGCCGGAACCGGGATCGGTTTTTCTGAATGGAGTACGACCCCATTTTTATCTTCGATTCTCAGGATATATGTCGGTTTCTGGTAGACTCCTTTATTGGCAAATACGCTGTAAGCTCCTACCATGTCGTATACAGATGCATCGAAAGAACCCAGCGCGATAGAAGGGTAGGCGGGTACTTCGGAGCTGATACCCATCTTTTTTGCGAGTGTAGCTACGGCAGTTGGGCCAACCTGTTTCATCAGGTAAGCAGCAATGTAATTTTGTGAAAGTGCGAGACCTTTCTGTAGCGTTAGGTAGCCTGGTACAGTGCCGCTGGAACGGGGTGTCCAGGGTTTACCACCCGGAACATCGATGGTTACCGGTTCGTTCAATACGGTGAAACAAGGCGAATAACCATTGTCTACTGCCACAGCATAAGTGAAAGGTTTTGCGGTAGAGCCCACCTGTCGGGTACCCATTTTCACCTGATCGTATTTGAAGTGTTCGTAGTTGATGCCGCCCACCCAGGCTTTGACATAACCTGTTTGTGGATCCATGGCCATCATGGCATTTCTGAGCAACATTTTATAATATTTTACCGAATCTATAGGCTTCATCAGTGTGTCTACATTTCCCTTCCAAGTGAAGATGGTCAATCGTGTAGCTGTATTGAAGTCTTCCTTGATCTCTGCTTCAGACTTACCTTCCAGTTGCAGTGATTTATAGCGGTCAGAGCGTTTGATGCCCTGTTCGATCTGCGCTTCCTTTCCTTTAAAAGGATTTCTGCCCTTCCAGCTTTTATTGAAAGAGGCCTGGAGGATTTTCATATATTCTTTTTGAGCTTCTTCTGCATAGGTCTGCATGTCGTAGTTCAGTGTGGTGATGATCCTCAGTCCGTCCCTGTCGAGGTCATATGGTGTACCGTCAGGTTTGGTAATGGAGCGCTCTTCGAAAATTCGTTTGATGTCGTTTTTCAATACCGCACGGAAATAAGGAGCTATCCCTTCGTTTACTGTAGCTGCGCTGAATTTCAGGTTCAGCGGTTGATCTTTCTGTCGGTCATATTCGCTCTGAGTAATGAGTTCCTCTTTGAGCATAAGGCCCATAATGGTATTCCTGCGTGCAAGGGCACGGTCGGGATTGCGGGTAGGTGAGTAACGGGTTACGCCTTTCAGGATGCCTACCAGGGTAGCTGCCTGTGGAACGGTCAATCGGTCAGGGGTCGTATTGAAATAAACACGGGCAGCTGATTTGATCCCATAGGACTGATTTCCAAACTCCACCGTGTTAAGGTACATTACAATGATTTCCTCTTTGGTATAGTTTCTTTCCAATTTTACAGCGATGACCCATTCCTGGAATTTCTGCAGGATTCTTTTTGCAAAGTTTTTTTGCCTTCCTTCCTCTGAGAAAAGGTTAAGGGCAAGCTGCTGGGTGATGGTACTTCCACCCTGTTTTTTTCCGATCAAAGCGTATAAGAAGATGGTAAAAGTACGTTTGAAATCAATACCGGAATGTTCTTTAAAGCGGATGTCTTCCGTAGCGATCAGGGCATTGATCACGTTTGGGGAGATCTCCGAATAAGTGACGTTGGACCTGTTCTGTACGAAATAAGTACCCAGTATCCTTCCATCATCGGTCACGATCTCGGAAGCCTGATTGCTCTTAGGGTGTTCAATATCCCTGAAAGAAGGGAGCTCTCCAAACAATCCGAAACCAATGCAGACGATGAACAGACCGAAAATGAGCAGTCCGCCTATCAATATTTTCCAAAGGGTATAATTATACTTTCTAATGTCTTCCTGCGAAAGTGATTTCTTCATTTTAATAGTTGTTTTTATAGAACTCCATATAAGTATTCAGCAATGTCCTGTTTTTGATCAGGTCAAAATTTTCTTTGCTAATGATGAAATTCGTGTAAATGCTAACGGGGACCTTCATGATTTGCTTTAGCTGTGGGGTAATCCCCGAAGCATAAGTTTTTGCGTCTTCAAAATTAGTAAAGTTCCCTACATAAATCAGCTGATCATTGTCAAATTCTTTCAATTGGTGTTTCAGGTTCTCTTCTGCATAGTTGCCACGGTTGAACTGTCCGATGCCAAAACGCGATGAACTTAAGGTCAGAGCGGCATCTGCAACATGGATGACGTAATAATATGTCGTTGATTTTGCGTCTGTAAAAGGGGCAAAAGATTTCTTTTCGGGGACTGCCGGTTTTGGTATTTCGGCTGTTTTTTCAACTGTGTTGGGCTGAAGAGGTTTTTCTTCTGCAATTTTTTGGGGCAGTGTGGCTGTCTTGTTTACCACTATGACCTTTGGTGTATTGGTTTGTGCAACAACAGGAATTGGGTTGCTGATCTTTGGACTGCTGATGTTATTGAAGGGCGGTTCATTTGGATCGAAATCTGGTAAAGCGATTGTTCTTTTTCTGAAATCTTCCATGTGCGCATTGATGTAGGCAATGTGTTCCTGCACTAGAGGCCGGACCAGTTGGTCATCAGGAAATTGAGTAACGATGGAATTAAAGGCCCTAAGCAGGCTGTCGACAGGACTGGTCCGGCCTATGGCTATGGCTTTCAGGTAGAAAAACTGTGGAGCCAGGTAATTGGCATTTCCCTGTGCAGTAGTCTCATTGACCTGCTGGATGACACCGCTGAAATCCTTTTTAGTGTATTGCTCAAATACGTCGTTGTATTTTTTGTTGGCATTCGCTTCCAGTTCAGATTGCTTCAGGGAGAAAGCAGGGTCCAAAAGGATCTTTGCATATGGGCTATTTGGAAATGCTGTGAGCAGGTTATTTTTATAGGTGTTGGACTTTTCCGGATCAGTTTCTTTATGGATGAGGAATAGGCTATACCATGTTGCTGCCAGGTGGCTGTTGCTGGGGAAGCGGCGAAGCAAGGTTTGGTAAACCAGGTCTGCTTCCTTTTGATCATTCAGTTCCTGGAGATAGAAGCTGGCGATTTCATAATAAGCATCGATGATCTTCTGGTTAGAGCTGTTCATCAGTTCCGGACTTAGAGGAAGGCTTTCGGTGTATTGTTTGATCAATGCATCTTTGTCTTTCGGGGCCGCGGCTACCTGATCCGGACCTGCTGGAAGTCCATTGATATTGTTGGCCAGCTCCTGGTTGGTTTCCTGGGCCGAACTGCGGATGCTCTGGCGCCAGTTGTTTTCCAGTTTCCTGTTGCCCCAGCGTTTTTTGAAATCAGAGAAACCGAGGCTGACTGCCGTGGGGTTGCTAAAATAAAAGGAACTCTGTGCCTGAAGGCGTGGATTGTTTCCTGCGGTATAACTTGGCTGACCGGCAAAACCTGTATTGGTCTGAGCCTGGCTTTGCGTTTGCACGACAGGACTGGCCAGGGCTTCTATTTTTGCATTGCGTGCTGTCTCCGGTAGTTTGGCGATGGCCTGGAGGCTATCTTGGAGGGCAATTGTTTCATAACGGTCGGTGAGGTACTGCAAGTTGAGGCTTTTTTTCAGGATCAGTTCGTAGCCGGGATAATTTTTGGGTAAGGTATTGACCGTACTGTCGTAGTAGGCTTTTGCTTTTAGGTAATTCTTGAAATACTTGAAATTGAGGTCGGCAATCTTTAGATAAGAAAGCCCTTTTTGGTAGGCATTGACAGTACTGTTCCTGACGGATATGTGATAATATTTTTCAGCCTCTGTGTAGGCCTCATCAGCAGCATAAGTCTCTGCAATCTGAAAATAAACCTGATCATTGTAGTCAAAGTTTTTATCATCTTTCAGTAGTGCGAGGAGCTCCTTTTGTCTGTTGACCTTGGTCCCGTTCAGCAAGGCATTGATCTTGATACGACCGAGATTTGCATTGAAGTACATTTCAAAAGGTGCATTACTTTTAGCAACCTTCCTGTAGCTGGCCATTGCATTTTGAAAGTCTTTGTTTTTCTCATAGAGCTGGGCGAGAATGTAGGTCCACCTGATTTTATGCTGGCTCTGGTTGCTTGCTTTGATTGCATCTTTGAGGTAAGAAACAGCAGCCGTGTCGTTCCCGAGGTAGATGCACATCTGGGCGAGAGTCGCCAGCGGCTCTGCCCGATTTGAAGGTTTTTTGACACTGGGCAGGACATATTCGAGGGAGTCCAAGACCTGATTGGCCTCTCTAATGCGCCTGAGCTGCATGAGACTTCTGGCCTTCCAGTTCAGTGCTTCAAGAAAGCTATTGGGAGTGTTGCGGTATGCTTTGGCTGTATAGTCGAAATATTCTGCAGCATTAAAATAATTACCATTGTAAAAGTTGGCCTTTCCGAGCAGCAGGTAAGATTCGTCAAGGTAGTTGCTATAGCTTTTATCAAGAATGATCACCTGAGCCTTCTTGATAATGTCATCCATAGGTTTCAAGTTCAGGGAGACATTGGCTTCAGAGCGGTCGACTTCGGGGCCGAGGTAGACGGGGAGGACCAGATCGTAATTCTCTACATAGGTTTCAGCCAGCTCGTTTTGGTGGTTGGTCAGGATGACATTGGCATTATAGATATAATTATACCTTGCAGAGAGGTTTTGAAGGCTCCGGCTGGTGGCGTTATCTTTTTGCGAACTGCAGGAGAGGATCATGCAGCTGCATATGCTAAATAATAGTAACTTTAAATTGTTGGCAGCGTAATTGTTCATTTATACAAAAGTATTTTATTCATCTATAACTTCTTAGGAAAACCCGTATTATTTAATTGCAGCATGGTATGACTGATCCAAACGAAAACAAAAGAAATATAAGCAATTTTGCGAAATACTCTGCCATTAGCTTTCAAATGCTGGCTACGATAGGACTGTTTGCCTTCATTGGTTATAAGATCGATGAGCGGAGGGTGGGTAAAGCTCCGCTTTTTACAGCAGGTTTCAGTTTATTGGGGGTGGCAGTGGCCATGTATCAAGTTGTGAAACAGTTAAATAAAAATAAGGACTAGTCAATTAAATCGGGCTAAATCTTTACTTTTGTGAAAAAATTAAATTTGAGCACAGCCCGTTTCACCGTTTATTATGCTTTGTATAGTGCATTAATTGCAGCTATTGCTTACTTTATTCCCCTGATTTTTCCTAATGTGCAGCTCCTGACCGGCAAGTTTTGGGTTATTTATTTTTTCTTTGCGGGCATTACTTATATCGCTTATCTGGGTGCTGATTTTGGTCTGAAACGCAATCCCGAAACGGGAATTATGGCGATTATGGGAGCAATTGCAGTGAAAATGTTTTTTTCAATGGCTTTTGTGCTGATTTACAGCCTAAACAGCAAGGAAAAGGGGATGGTTTTTGTGCTAAATTTTTTTTCTTTATATTTATTGTTCTCCTTCTTTGAAATATACGCTTTGTTACGTAACTTGCGCCACCAAAATAAATAGTAAAAATCTGCGACTAAATGGATTGTAGCCACGTTTTTGAGTTTAAAGTGAAAAGGTTAATTGTTGTTTTTACGCTTTTTTTAGCGTTTTTCTCTGTTTCGTCTCCTGCTTTTGCGCAGACTGACAGTGCGGTTGTTTCTATTGATACCTTAGTGGCGGATGCGCATGCCTCAGCTGCTGGTCATGAGGCCGTACATGGTGCTGAAAAATTTGAACCTACCAAGGTGATTATGGAGCACATTGCTGATTCACACATGTGGCATTTCTGGGGGCATGTTTCGATGCCGCTTCCGGTAATTGTATATACTCCTGCTGGTTTGGATTTCTTTTCTTCCGGTCATTTTCATCATGGTGAGCATGACTACACCGGAGCTAAGAACACTTATCGTTTGGTGAATGATAAGGTGAAGATTGTAGGTGCAAATGGTCAGGTTGATGAGGCTGCTTCTGCCCGGTTGCTGGACTTCTCTATTACGAAGAATGTAGCGGCTATGTTTATTGCCATCGCAGTGATCCTGATTATCTTTATTTCTGTAGCGGGTGCTTATAAAAAACGTGTAGGTAAATCTCCAAAAGGATTACAGTCATTGATCGAGCCGATCATTGTGTTTGTAAGAGATGATATTGCGAAGCCGAATATCGGTCATGACTATGCGAAGTTTATGCCTTACCTGCTGACTACATTTTTCTTCATCTGGATCAATAACCTGTTGGGTTTGATTCCTATCTTCCCGGGAGGGGCTAACGTGACGGGTAATATTTCCCTGACCTTTGTAATGGCTTTGGGTACTTTGCTGATCGTTAATTTAAATGGAAACAAATATTACTGGAAACATATTTTCAGACCGGATGTGCCCTGGTGGTTGTATCCGATTATGATTCCTGTGGAATTGATCGGTATCATTTCTAAGCCTTTCGCTTTGATGATCCGTTTGTTTGCGAACATCACGGCAGGTCACATCATCGTATTGAGTCTGATCTCCCTGATATTTATTTTTGAAACTTTGGCTATTGCGCCTGTATCTGTTGCATTTGTATTGTTTATGGATGTATTGGAGATGCTTGTTGCGTTTTTACAGGCCTTTATTTTTACCCTGCTGACTGCACTGTTTATCGGTATGGCAGTAGAAGAACATCATTAATGAGCAACTATTTTTTACAAATTATATAAATTAAATTAGTTATGGTAGGTTCAATCGCGGCGATAGGTGCCGGTTTAGCAGTAATTGGTGCCGGTATCGGTATCGGTCAAGTTGGTGGAAAAGCAATGGAAGGTATTGCTCGTCAACCTGAGGCTGCATCAAAAATTCAGACTGCAATGATTATCGCTGCTGCCCTTATCGAGGGTGCTGCTTTATTCGGTGTGGTAGTTGCATTACTTGGAAACAATCCAGTTTAGTCAACCTGAAAATTTTAGGTCTTTGGTTCACGATTGGTGGATCAAAGACCTTAATTAAAGAACAATAAGTTTAAAAGTATTATATAAAATGGAATTAGTAACCCCCAGCATTGGATTAGTTTTTTGGACCGCATTGGCATTTATTTGCTTATTGATATTGCTTAAGAAATTTGCATGGAAACCTATCCTGGCTGCAATTCACGAGCGTGAGCAAAGTATTGATGAAGCTTTAAATAAAGCGGAACTGGCTAAAATCGAGATGACACGTCTGACTGCTCAGAACGAGGAGTTGATGAAAGAGGCACGTGAGGAACGTGATCGCATCCTGAAAGAAGCAAAGGCACTTAAAGACAGTATCGTTCATGAAGCTAAAACTCAGGCCCACACTGAGGGAGCTAAGTTGATTGAAAAGGCTAAAATTGAAATTGAGAACCAAAAGAAAGCTGCTTTAGCTGAACTGAAAAACCAGGTTTCAACTTTATCCCTTGAAATTGCAGAACGTGTTTTACGTACCCAGTTGGAAGATAAAGCCAAACAGCAGGATTTAGTTGCAAGTCTTTTAAAAGATGTTGAATTAAACTAACAGGTTTTTGTTGAGCCAGATATAAAAAGAAAATGTCAGAAAATAAAGCAGCATCGAGATACGCCAAATCACTAATAGATCTTTCTACCGAGCAAAATGCTTTGGAGCAGATCAAGGGAGATATGGTTCTTTTAGCACAGGTGATTGACGAGCATTCGGAACTGGAAGCAATTCTTAAAAATCCGATCGTTCCTTTGGATAAAAAAGCAGGGATTTTATCAGATGTTTTTGGCTCCCGGGTTCATGAAGTTACCAAAGCATTTTTAAAACTGATCGTTAGCAAAGGACGTTCGGCCATCATTTTCGGTGCGGCAAAAGCATTCATCGCACAGTACAACGCGATCAAAGGCATTGTTACTGCAGAGGTTACTTCAGCAACTGAACTGACTGAAGCGAACAGGGCTGAGATCACTGCGATAGTAAAAAAGGAGATTGGTGCCAATGAGGTCCTGATCCGTGAGAAAGTAAACACGAACTTGATCGGTGGTTTTATATTGAAAGTAGGCGACAGACAGTTTGACGCAAGTATCTCAAGCGGATTGAATAAACTTAAAAAAGAATTTGCCCAGGGTACTGTTTAGTCCGGGCTGAGCATATATAATAACATAATACTGATTTACAAAAGAAATAATATAAAATTATGGTAGAGGTAAGACCAGACGAAGTATCGGCAATTATCAGGCAACAATTGGCGGGCTTTAAATCAGAAGCAGAACTTGAAGAAGTTGGTACTGTATTGCAGGTGGGCGATGGTATTGCCCGTGTTTATGGTTTAACTAAAGTTCAATCAGGTGAGTTAGTTGAATTTGAGACTGGCTTGCAAGGAATTGTTTTGAACCTTGAAGAAGATAATGTTGGTGTGGTTCTTTTGGGCCCTTCTGACAAAATCAAAGAAGGTGATACGATCAAACGTACTAAGAAGATTGCCTCTATCAAAGTTGGTGAAGGTATGTTGGGTCGTGTGGTAAACACCCTTGGTGAGCCTATCGACGGCAAAGGACCGATTCTTGGCGAGACTTATGAGATGCCAATTGAGCGTAAAGCTCCGGGTGTAATCTATCGTCAGCCGGTAACTGAGCCTCTTCAAACTGGTATCAAAGCGATTGACGGAATGATTCCAATCGGTCGTGGCCAGCGTGAGTTGGTGATCGGTGACCGTCAAATTGGTAAGACTGCGGTTTGTATCGATACCATTATCAACCAAAAAGAATTTTATGAAGCAGGTAACCCTGTATTCTGTATCTATGTAGCTTGCGGACAAAAAGCAAGTACAGTAGCGAACATTGTACGTACTTTAGAAGAAAACGGTGCAATGCCTTATACTGTAGTTGTAGCTGCTTCAGCTGCTGAACCTGCACCGCTTCAATTCTACGCGCCATTCTCTGGCGCTGCAATCGGTGAGTTTTTCCGTGATACAGGAAGACCAGCCCTGATTGTTTATGATGATTTGTCTAAACAGGCTGTGGCTTACCGCGAGGTATCCCTGTTGTTGCGTCGTCCACCGGGCCGTGAAGCTTATCCGGGTGACGTTTTCTACCTGCACAGTCGCTTATTGGAGCGTGCTGCCAAGATCAACTCAAATGACGAGATCGCACAGGCGATGAATGATTTGCCGGAGTCACTTAAAGGAATTGTAAAAGGTGGTGGTTCATTAACTGCTCTACCTATTATCGAAACTCAGGCTGGTGACGTTTCAGCTTACATCCCTACCAACGTAATTTCGATCACTGATGGTCAGATCTTCCTGGAAAGTAACCTGTTCAACTCAGGTATCCGTCCGGCGATCAACGTAGGTATTTCGGTATCACGTGTAGGTGGTAACGCTCAGATCAAATCCATGAAGAAAGTAGCTGGTACTTTGAAATTAGATCAGGCTCAATACCGTGAATTGGAGGCTTTCTCTAAATTTGGTTCTGATTTGGATGCTGCTACGAAGTCTGTACTGGATAAAGGTGCTCGTAACGTGGAGATCCTGAAACAAGGTCAGTTCTCTCCAATGACAGTAGAAAAACAAGTTGCGATCATTTACATCGGTACTAAAAACCTGATGCGTTCGGTTCCTGTAAATAAAGTAAGAGAATTTGAAATAGAATATCTGCAACAGTTGGAACTGCGCCACCCAGATACCTTGAAAGCTTTGAAAGCTGGTAAATTCGATGACCAGATCACAGGAGTATTGGAAACTGTAGCAAAAGAACTTTCAGGTAAATACTAAATAGACATAAGTAAGGAGTACCCGATACTAGAAAAATGGCAAATTTAAAAGAAGTAAGAATCCGTATCGCATCAGTGCAATCTACTCAGCAGATCACTAAAGCCATGAAAATGGTTTCAGCTGCTAAGTTGAAGCGTGCTACCAATGCTATTGTACAATTACGTCCATATGCTACCAAGCTAAAGGAAATCTTAGGAAATCTTTCCGGAAGTCTTGAGGGTTCATCCTCTCCTTTCATCCAGGAACGCGAGCCGAATAAGGTTTTAATTGTAGCTGTTTCTTCTAACCGTGGCCTTGCCGGTGCGTTCAATATGAACGTCATCAAAGTTACCAACAACCTGATCGCTGAAAAATACAGTGAGCAGTACAAAAAAGGTAATGTAAGCATTGTAGCTATCGGTAAGAAATCGCAGGATTTTTATGAAAAACGTGGTTACCGTGTAATTGGTAACAATAATGAGGTTTATTCGGCACTTACTTTCGAGAATGTCACCAAGATCACTGAGTCGATCATGGCGGGTTTTGAAAAGGGAGAATTTGATAAAGTAGAATTGGTGTACAACAGGTTTAAAAATGCCGCGGTGCAGATCCTGACTACTGAACAATTGCTTCCTTTACCAAAGACACAGGAAACGGAACAAAAATCTTCTAAAGCGGTAGCCAGTAACATCGATTATATCCTTGAGCCAGCTCAGGAGGAGATTGTGGAGCAGCTGATCCCTAAGTCGATTAAGATCCAGTTATACAAAGCTGTATTGGATTCACATGCTTCAGAGCACGGTGCACGTATGACTTCTATGGATAAAGCGACTGAGAATGCCGGAGATTTGCTGAAGGCCTTAAAACTTTCTTACAACCAGGCACGTCAGGCTGCAATTACCACAGAGTTGACAGAGATCGTAAGTGGAGCCGCTGCATTAAACGGATAAAATAACAAAGTAAAAACCTGCACTATTTAATAAAAATACTATTTTTGTGCAGTTAAAAAACAATAATAAGATGGAACAGACACCAAAACACAATACAGAAAGCATGAAAAGGGCTAACGAGACATCAATTTATACATTGATTACCGTTGGGGTTTTAGTCAGCATTTTAGGTGTATACTTGCGTTTTGCCGCTGATTCAACTACTTTGTCTATTGTATCATGGGTAATTTTATTTATCGGTTCTTTTATCGCCTGCAAAGGGGTATTTAAAATATTAGGCGCCTAGAAATAGCATCGCCTCGTTAAGAAGTCCCCATCGGTTTTGACACCGGTGGGGACTTTTTTTGTAACATTTATATACTGAAACCCTTCAAATTAAAAAAATCGAATTTCTGTTAGGTTACCTATTTGAATATCCAGTATTAAGAGTAAATAACTAAATATTAATGCTATGAACAAATATTTAATCTATTGTGTATTCGCAATGGTGGCTTTCGGCTGCAACAGTGAAAAAAAATATGAATCTGCGGATGTTACTACGGAGAATCTGGAAAGTACAGATACTGTACTGACAGAGAAAATCATCAAGACTGCGGATATGCGCTTTAGGGTGAAGGATGTACAGCAAACCAAGGAAAAGCTGAGTTCATCGATTAAGGCAGACGGAGGGACCCTAGCGGAATTTTCCATTCAAAGCAACATTCAGCAAACAGAGAAAGTCAGGTACTCAGCAGATTCTTTACTTGAACTTACCTCCTATAGGACTGAAGGTTATATTACGGCGAAAGTACCCTCAGACCGAATGGATGAATTTACGAATAAGGTAGCAAAGCTTGCTGTTTTTGTCGATCAACAATCTTTGAAACTAGATGACCAGGGGATCGCCTATCTGGCGAATCAGCTAAAGAATCGAAATAGGGTGGAAGCGGTGCAGCAATTGAACAAACATGCCAATAAGAAAAGTAATAACGTAGAGACGGCTTTGGTGCTGAAAGATGATTATGTCGATAAGAAAGTAGAAAACCTGCTGATCGACAGTAAAGTAAAATACAGCACGATCACCTTAAATTTTTACCAGGACAATACAGTGAAGCGTATGGTAGTAGAGAATGACCGGCTGTCGGACTTCCGGCCGGCATTTTTCACCCGGCTTTGGCTGAGCATTCAAACGGGCTGGACTATTTTTGTGGAGCTGATCCTGATCCTCGTTAACCTCTGGGTACTTTTCGTACTTGCCGCCGCCGCTTACTTTATCTACAGACAATATAAGAACAAACCTAAAACCCTGCCTTTAAAGAGTTAATATGCGCGCTCATTTTTCCTCTGCCGCTTGTGAAAACATGCGGCAGTTTTTATTTCAGACGCTTTTTATTGTCTTTTGCAAAGGCTTCCCAACCTGAATATGCCTTGCCTTTACCTGTGGTACTTACTCTCTGAAAAGAATGACATACTGCAACCGCCAAACCGTCCGTCGCATCCAGAAACTCAGGTGTTTCCTTGAAGTTCAGTAACCGCTGAAGCATGGCCGCGACCTGCTCTTTAGTCGTATTGCCATTACCAGTAATAGATTGTTTGATTTTTCTTGGTGCATATTCAGCAATTGGGATGTTTCGGGAAAGCGCTGCTGCCATAGCTGTGCCCTGCGCCCGGCCTAATTTTAGCATGACCTGAATATTTTTTCCATAAAATGGCGCCTCCAAGGCCATCGCATCCGGTTTGAATTCATCCAGTAGGTTAATGGTTTTTTCGAATATGCGCTGCAGTTTCAGGAAGTGGTCATCCAGGTGATCCATCCTGACAATGCCCATCGTGATCAATTCTATTTTACTTCCTTTTTCCAGGATGACACCATACCCCATTATTGAAGTTCCGGGATCTATACCGATGATGATCCGTTCCTTTTTTTCCACCAACATAGCACAATATTAAGCATATTTGCACACAGTAAATTAAAAAGATTGACATCAACTTATAAAAAGACGGTTTCCTATTTGTTGAAAACAACCATTGTCGTGGTTGCTTTTTGGTTTATCTACCATAAGCTGAGTGCTAATGAAAACCTACGGGATTTTACGGGGCTTTTGGAAGGTATTCCAGAAACAGAGATCCTGCTGGTGATCGGCTCAGTGTGTATGCTCATGTTGCTGAACTGGGGTCTGGAAGCTCTGAAGTGGAAGCGCTTGATTGCGCAGGTCGAGAAGATTACTGTTTGGAAGGCAATAGAATCCGTGTTTTGCGGGCTGACCTGGGCGGTATTTACACCGAACAGGATTGGGGAATATGGGGGACGGGTCTTTTTTCTATCACCAAAGCGACGGATTATCGGGGTAGTGGCCATGACAGTGGGCAACATCGGGCAAATGGTGCTGACAAATGTTTTTGGCGCAATAGCGATCTGTTTCTTTATCTACCGCTTTGTGGCTATAGATTATATGCTCTTCTATGTGCTGCTGTTTCTGTCATTCGTGTTTTGTGTATTCTTTCTGGTCTTCTATTTTAATATCAAGTGGCTAAATGGCATTTTGCTGTCGATACGCTTTACCCGTAAGTATAAGAAGTTCTATAGTATATTGGGTAGGTACAGGAAGCGAGAGCTAATGAAGATTTTGTTGTTCTGTCTCGCCAGATATCTGGTTTTCAGTTCGCAATATTTTATTCTGTTTTATTGGTTGATCCCTCAGTTGCATTACCTGGATATTTTAATGATGGTCAGTATTTTATTTTTTGTTCAGTCGACACTTCCTTCTTTGGATCTGTTTGATGTGGGAATCAGGAGTCTGACGGCATCTTATTTTTTTGGATTTATCACGAGTCACAGTGTAGCTGTTATTGCTTGTACGGCCAGCATATGGCTCATCAATATCATAATTCCTGCTATATTGGGTTCTTATTTTGTTTTTAAACTTAATTTCTTTGGAAGCGTTCAGCGTAGTTAGTTATATCAGTTCTTTTTTGAGCATACTGTATCTGGTAGTAGTTATTGCATTTATCAGGGGATGGCACCGGCTCCGCAATTTCGAGCGGGATGGCCGACCAGGTGTAACCAAGGTTTCCGTGATCGTTGCAGCCCGAAATGAAGAAGCCATCATTGCCGATACCTTGAATGATCTCATTGCTCAAAACTACGATAGGACACTCACAGAGCTGATCTTTATCGACGATCATTCGACGGATGGTACGGCTGAGGTGGTGCGGCGTTATGCAGATCAAGGCGTGAAGCTAATTCAGTTGAACGAAGACCGTGCATTGAATTCCTACAAGAAAAAGGCCATTCAAACCGCAATTGGGCAATCGACCGGAACATTGATCATTACTACGGACGCAGATTGTCGAATGGGACCGGATTGGTTGTCTACTATAGTCAATTGTTACGAGAGGAATGGATACAAGATGATCTCTTCGCCTGTCGCTTATTTTGAGGAGCAAAGTTTTTTTGAGCGTGCACAGGCCCTCGAATTTTTGTACCTCATTGGCCTTGGTGCTTCGACTATAGGTAACAAGAGGCCCTCTACCTGTAATGGGGCTAATCTCGCTTACGAAAAGGCTGCTTTTTACGAAGTCGGGGGATTTAAAGGAATAGATGACCTGGCTTCTGGCGACGATGAGTTGCTACTGCACAAGATGGCTGCGAAGTATGACAATCACATTGGTTTTCTGAAAAATAGCGATGCGGTAGTTTATACTTATGCTAAGCCCAGCTTGACGGAATTCCTTCAGCAACGTAAGCGCTGGGCCTCAAAAAGTACACGCTACAAAAATAAATCCATCATTGTACTGGGGGTTTGCATCTGGTTGTTTAACCTGAGTATCCTGATGAATCTTGGTATTGGTCTTTTTATGGGTTTTTATCTGAAACTGGCACTTTTACAGTTGTTGATGAAAGTTGTAGTTGAATTCTTTTTCCTTTGGGATGTAACGGGATTTGCCAGGCGGAGATCTCTGTTGTTTTTATTGCCCGTGCTGAACCTGCTCCATATCCTGTATATTGTTTATATTGGCGTTGCAGGAAATTCAGGAAAATACAATTGGAAAGGAAGGATGGTCAGGTAGTGGAAAGCAGCAACAGCCCTTCAAAAAAGATATGGATGCGCTTCAAGAAAAACAGGCTTGCCTTTGCGGGTCTGGTATTCATTCTATTGCTGATGCTGATGGGAATTTTAGGATACCTGATCGTCCCTGATCAGACGCCTTATGCAAATACAATACATTTACAATTGACCAATAAAAAGCCTGCAAGATCTTTCAAGTTTTTGATCATCAGCCGAAATCCTGCAGTAGAGAAAGTTGGTGTTCTGGAGCTTATGTTGAAGGGACAGGAACCAGATTTTAAAAGTATCCCGATCAGCTCGTACCGGGAGGAAGGGGGCAAAGTATACGCACGTGAGTATATTGGCGACGATGAGCAGGCCGAAGAGCAGGTTTATCCGTTATTGGCCGACAACCAGTATAGCCAGACTTTTTGGCTGGGAACAGATGTGCAGGGCAGAGACCTGTTCAGCCGCCTTGTACTCGGCATCCGGGTATCGTTGTCGGTGGGACTGATTGCTGTACTTATTTCCCTTTTTCTAGGGATTAGCCTGGGTGCCATTGCCGGGTATTTTGGAGGTCGGACAGATGCTGGTATCAGCTGGTTTATGAATGTGGTGTGGTCATTGCCCTCACTCTTATTGGTGATTGCAATTTCCTTCGCCCTGGGTAAAGGGTTTTGGCAGATTTTCATCGCGGTAGGCCTTTCTACCTGGGTAGATGTAGCACGACTGGTGCGTGGGCAGGTAATGTCATTAAAAGAAGTAGAATTTGTGGAGGCATCAAAGGCCCTGGGATTTCCAACCTCCAGGATCATTATAAAGCATATACTTCCCAATATAGCCGGCCCGGTACTGGTGGTGGCTTCGGCCAATTTCGCTTCTGCGATCCTATTGGAGACGGGGCTCAGCTTCCTGGGTTTTGGTGCGCAGCCGCCGATGCCAAGCTGGGGTGGAATGATCAAAGAACACTATGGCTATATCGTCATGGACGCGGCGTATCTTGCCTTACTACCGGGATTGGCCATTATGTTTACAGTGTATGCATTCAATTTATTGGCCATTGGTCTCAGAGATGCTTTTGATGTCAAATCCCAAAATATTTCAGTTTAATCGGACGTTTGAATTTTATTAACTTTACGGAACTATGTTATTGAACTGTTATCAGAATGAATTTTTAGAAGCTGGATGTGATGAAGCCGGTAGGGGTTGCCTTGCGGGGCCAGTATTTGCCGCGGCAGTCATCCTGCCTCTGGATTTTGTAGCGGGCGAACTGAATGACTCCAAGAAACTTACGCATAAACAACGCTGCAGTCTGCGTGTGGTGATAGAACGCGAGGCTCTGGCCTGGGCAGTGGCTTCAGTTGATAACCACGAGATTGACCAGATCAATATTCTGAATGCTTCATTTCTGGCCATGCACCGGGCGGTAGAACAGTTGAAGATCCAGCCTGGATACCTCAGCATAGATGGTAACCGTTTCAAGGCTTATCCCAACATACCCCATGCCTGTGTGGTGAAGGGGGATGGAAAATACCTGAACATTGCTGCAGCCTCAATCCTGGCAAAAACGCATCGTGACGAGTATATGGAGCAGCTTGCCGGGGAATATCCGCATTACCAATGGCAACAAAACAAAGGTTATCCGACCATTGTACACCGTACGGCCGCACTCGAATATGGTTTATCGCCATTTCACCGTAAAACTTTCAGCATTACAGATCCTCAGTTGGTACTATTTTCCGAAAATCAGGTATAATTCGTATTTTCATAGGATTGAAAGCACTAATCCTTACCAACCGGGTTCCTTTTCCGCCGAACAGCGGATATCCTATAGTAGTTTATAATACTATTAAGGGATTGCTGCGTCTGGGGGTAGAAATTACACTTTTCAGTATCAATACGAATAAACACCGCGTAGATGTGGACGATATCTACGATCCGATATTTGAGCACATCAAATTTCACTCTTTTAGCCTGGATACGGAAGTCAATGTATGGGGAGCTTTCCTGAACATTTTTTCCAATCAATCGTATAACGTCTCAAGGTATTTTGATGAAGAAGCAGCCAGGTTGCTGGAAGAAGTCCTGAAGGAAAATGACTTTGACATCATTCAATTTGAAGGACTGTTTGTAGTCCCTTATCTGGATATCGTAAAGGCCAATAGTAAGGCCAAGCTGATTTACCGTGCACATAATATCGAATGTGATGTTTGGGAACGGATTGCAATGACCGAAAGTTTTCGACCTAGACGCAGTTACCTCCAGTTTCTGGCGCGCAGGCTAAAAGTTTATGAGACAGAACAGATCAACAGGTTTCATCATGTTTTTGCGATCAGTGAGCAGGATAGACAGAGTATCCTTTGTTTTGGTTGCCAGGTGGGTATAGAGGTACTTCCGGTGGCGCTGGATTTTGAAAAATATATCACCCAGATTGCTGAGCATGGCTTCCCGACCCTGTTTCATTTGGGAGCAATGGATTGGCGGCCCAATAAAGAAGGATTGGAATGGTTTCTGGACGAGATCTGGCCCGATATTGAGAAACTGAACAGTGAACTACGTTTTTATATTGCCGGTAAAAATATGCCACGTGAGTTTTTCGAATACGATTCTGAAAACCTGGTTGTGGAAGGAGAGGTATTTGATGCCGTTGAGTTCATCAACTCGAAATCTATTATGATCGTGCCGTTGTTGTCGGGCAGTGGAATGCGGGTGAAAATTATTGAGGGAATGGCCATGAGTAAATGCATCATTGCGACCAGTATGGCGGCTGAGGGGATCAACTGTGCGCATGGAAAGGATATTCTTATTGCCAATACTGCGGATGAGTTTTACCGATCCATCCTTCAGTGCATTACCAACCCCAACAAATGGCGTGAAATTGGTGAAAATGCACGTAAAACTGTAGAACGTGATCACGACATCTCTGCTGTCTCCAAAAGAATGCTGAATATCTATCAAAAGCTGGTTAGTGCTTAAATTTTACGTACTTTTGGCCACGTTTTATAGATATATCAAATGAAAAATACCGCATTAACAGAAAAACACATCTCTTTAGGAGCCAAAATGGTTCCATTTGCAGGATATAACATGCCCGTTCAGTATGAAGGTATCAACGCCGAACATGCGGTGGTCAGGACCGGAGTCGGTGTTTTTGACGTTAGCCATATGGGCGAATTCATTCTAAAAGGCGAAAATGCATTGGATCTGATCCAGCGTGTGACCAGCAATGATGCCGGTAAACTTTACGATGGGAAAGTTCAATACTCTTGCCTGCCAAATGAAAATGGCGGTATCGTAGATGATTTATTGGTTTATCGCCTGGACGAAAAAAGTTACATGTTGGTAGTCAATGCCTCTAATATAGAAAAGGACTGGAACTGGATTCAGAAATTCAATGATAAAGATGTAGAAATGCACAATATTTCTGACCGTACCTCATTGCTGGCCATCCAGGGGCCAAAGGCAGCAGAAGCATTGCAGTCGTTGACTGAAGTAGACCTGGCTTCTATGGAGTACTATAGTTTTGTGAAAGGGGCTTTTGCAGGTATTGACAATGTGATCATTTCCGCTACCGGATATACCGGAGCTGGCGGTTTTGAGATTTATTTTGACAACGAGCATGCAGATGTGATCTGGAATGCCATTTTTGAAGCTGGAGCCCCGTTTGGAATTAAGCCAATCGGCCTAGGTGCACGTGACACGCTACGTCTGGAAATGGGTTTCTGCTTATACGGCAATGATATTGATGATACAACTTCTCCAATAGAGGCAGGTCTGGGCTGGATTACTAAGTTCACTAAGAAATTCACTAATTCAGAAGCTTTGCTGGCAGAGAAAGAAGCTGGTATGCAACGTAAGCTGGTGGGATTTGAAATGATTGATAGGGGTATTCCTCGTCATGATTACGAGATTGTGGATGCAGAAGGTACAGTAATTGGAAAGGTGACTTCGGGAACGCAATCCCCCTCATTGCAAAAGGCGATAGGTATGGGGTATGTAAAAAAGGGACTGGACAAAGAAGGTACAGAGATCTTCATCCATATCCGCAATGCCAGGATCAAAGCAAAAATTGTAAAATTCCCATTCTATAAATAAGAGAATTTTGAGAAGTATAGACGTTTGCCTCACTCCGGCGCTGTTGAATCTTTATGAGATTACAAACAGCATTGTTGTCGTAATTGACATATTGAGAGCTACATCTTCTATTGTATACGGAATAGACAATGGTGCTGAAGCCATTATTCCGGTTGCTCATGTAGAAGACTGTCTGGCCTATGCTGATCAGGGTTATCTTCTGGCTGCTGAACGGAACGGAGAGGTAGTCGAAGGCTACGATTTTGGCAACTCTCCTTTCTCTTACACTAAAGAGAAAGTTGGGGGAAAGACTGTAGTCCTGACGACCACAAACGGAACTAAGGCTTTGCATATGGCAAGAGAAAACGCCCATCAGGTAGTGATGGGCGCTTTTCTTAACCTGCAGGCTTTATGTGACTGGCTCAGGGTACAGGACAAGAATGTGCTATTGCTCTGCGCAGGCTGGAAAGACAAATTCAATCTGGAAGATACCCTTTTTGCAGGTGCTGTTGTGGCCAATTTGCGCCAGGACTTTACGCATCTGGATGATTCCTCGGTAGCTGCTGAAGATTTGTACCTGTGTGCAAAATCGGACCTGAGAAAGTACCTGCATAAATCTTCCCATAGCCACAGGCTGGCCCAACTGAATATCGAAGAGGATGTACAATTTTGTTTGCAGCTGGATGTATGCCAGTCTATCCCCGTACTGGAGGGAAATGCCCTGGTTGCATTGCGTGCTTAATCCGTTTTCTTTTTGATACTGAGGATCAGCTCCTGGAGCAAGGGGTTATTTTTAATGGATTTGAGCGTCTCTTCATAAGCCAGCCAATATATGGTCTCGGCCTTTTTGGTATCGAAAGTATTGATCTCACCCATTCCTTTTGGCTCAATCATGACATTGCAAAAAGCAGCTTTCTGTTCCATATCCTTATTGATAGACATGACGCCGGCACGGGCCATTAAACCGGTAATGCCTGTGATTTTGTCGACCGCCCTCAGGTGATTGCAGGAGGAACCAATGATGAAATCGCAGTTGTTCAGCAGGGGCTCCACCGGGAAATTATTCAGCACACCGCCGTCCACATACATTTGTCCGTCGATCATGATTGGCTTAAAAATTCCCGGGATACAACTTGAGGCCTGTATAGTTCTGATGAGTGGACCCTTATCGAAATAGACCAATGTACCCTCACTGAAATTGGTGGTAGCGATTGTTAAGGGGATTTTGAGGCTTTCTATTTTATCCTCAGGGAAGTACTCCCTGAAGAGATTGACCGTGTTTTCCAGGTTCATGAGGCCTAAAGAACCTACGGCGGGCCTGATGAATTTGAGCAGGCGAATCTTCAGGAAAATATTCAAGGCTTCTTCCGGGTCTACACCAGCTGCAAAAAGAGCGCCGGCGATAGAGCCGGCACTGGTACCGGTGATGTGGCTGAATTTGATGCCGGCATTACTGAATGCTTTCAGCACCCCTAAATGGGCAATGCCCCTGATGCCGCCTCCTGACAATACAATTCCGATCCTGGTCATTCGCTTAATTTTTTGGTTTATATCTGGATGCAGTCAGGATTTTCTGGGCATCGTGTTCTTTCATCAGTTGCTGCAGACTAATCTCCTTGTTTTCCTTCATGTATTTACGGACGATCTGCCAGCCCACCCAAACCCCAAGTTTAGGAGCAGATTCATTGCGTTCGCCCAAGCCAGGTGTAAAAGGACCCTCACTCAGAAACACCTGGATTTTTTGGTAATCGGTGTCATACAGCAGGTTGTTTTCCAGATAATAAGCCCAGATGTCTGACTCGAAGTTTTGGCACCATTCAATTTGTTTTTTGGTGTAGCCTATCTTTACAGAATCGGGGACGTCCTCTGACAATACCTGGTCCATGAAGTAGAGTATTTTCCCATTATGAACCATTTTGGAGAGGAAGCTACGGTCTTCATCACTTTCGGGAAAGAGTTCTTCCCTGGCATAGGTCTCTGCAAGACGGGGTACCATGTATTCCGGGGAAAACCGTCTGGACAAATAGCTGGGGACACTCTGTACAATCGCCTTGTAGAATTTACTGTCCTTTCCAAGGAACATGTCGAGGCCGATCCCCATGTAATCGTCGCCCACTGGTGTTTGGACGGCAAAACCTGAAATGAAGGATATGAACTGTGGGATTTTTGCATCTGGATAATAGTACCTGACGTATTTGAAAGCCTGGGTTAGCTCCTCCTCTTTGTCCGACAAATTCTTGAAAACGCCTTCTGTTTCGTCATTGAGATCTGTGTAAGCCTGGTCTTTATAGAGGGTCTGAAGTATTTCGCTGTTGGTATAGTCGTAATTGCCCACCATCCTGTGAATAAAGTCGTCGTAAAACTTTCCATATTTCCTATTTAAAAACGTGTCGGTCTGGAGCAAATTTTTAGATTTTCCGGCAAAAAGATCACGGTCAAAGCGGGTAATTTTTACAGTCAAATGTACATCACTAACGTCTGGCTTTGTATTTTGCCTGCAGGAGCCCAATGAAAAAAAAAGGGGCATAAAAAGAAAAAATAGATAGCTTTGACGAAGTTTTACGTTATGTCTCATTAGAAACAAATATATAACTAAGTTTATTCAAGCTTCAATCTCAGGTAAAGAAAATATACATATGAAACGAATCATCACTGCGCTGTTGCTGCTCTTTTTTACAGGAAATATTTACGCTCAGGAGAACGTATTTTCCAAATATGGATTCAAACTGGGGCTTACGGCACACCCTACGGTGGGTTGGGTAAAACCACAGATCGGTAAGAGTAATGGTGTATCCCTTGGCTTTTCTTATGGCGTATTGGGCGATTTCAATTTCGCTGAAAACTATGCTTTTGCAACGGGACTGACCATCACGACGATCAATGGAAAGAGTACGGAAGTGCTGAGTACTCCGGGGCCGGGAGGTTCACAACAAACGGCGGCGGGACTAAAATACAAACTCCAGTACATAGAGGTTCCCCTGACCCTGAAACTGAAGACCGATAAAATAGGTGACGTGCGCTGGTACGGTCAGTTCGGCCTCTCGAATGACTTCAAAATCGGTGCAAAACTCGGAGGGGATGGTGTGGGGATGGCCGATGGGCTGAATGAAGACATCTCAAACGCTACCAAATTCTATAGGGCAGGGCTAATTTTGGGCGTAGGCGGAGAATTTGAACTGAAGGGAAATACCAGCATCATGGGGGGACTGACCTTAAATAACGGCTTTACCAACATCAGAAAGAACGAAAGCAATACCTTGCGCAACCATTATATTGGCCTCAACTTTGGCGTATTCTTTTAGGTGGAGTTCAAACTTTAGTATCTTTAGCACATGAAAATAGCACTGGCGCAACTCAATTACCACATTGGGAATTTTGAATACAACACCCGGAAAATCATCGCGCAGATCCATGAGGCGAAAACACAAGGCGCAGATCTGGTTGTTTTTGCAGAACTTGCGGTATGTGGATATCCACCGCGTGATTTTTTGGAATTTGCAGAGTTTGTGGACTTGTGTGAGCAGGCTGCAGCCGAAATTGCAAGCCATTGCCAGGATATTGCCTGCGTGATCGGCCTTCCCGTGAAAAATGAAGTTTTGGCGGGAAAAGACCTTTATAATGCTGCTTATTTTATAGAAGCTGGGAAAGTGAAAGCGGTAGTTAGAAAAGCTTTACTGCCCAACTATGATGTCTTTGATGAATACCGGTATTTTGAGCCTGGAAGCGAGTTTGAATGTATTGAATTTAAGGGCCTGAAAATTGCGCTGACCATCTGTGAAGACCTGTGGAACATCAATGATAATCCCCTTTACATCGCCAATCCAATGGATGTGCTGATCGCAGAAAAGCCAGACCTGATGATCAATATTGCTGCTTCGCCATTTTCCTATGCCCATGATGATGAGCGTATGGTGGTGCTGGGCGACAATGCCAAAAAATACCAGTTGCCGCTTCTGTATGTCAATCAGGTAGGGGCACAGACAGAATTGATCTTCGATGGAGGCTCCCTGGCTTTTGACAAACAGGGCAATCTATTGGACGAAATGCCTTATTTTGAAGAGGCTTTACGTATCTATGAATTTGAAAATTCAATCATCAAAGGGCACTCACCTAAAGTGCATCAGCCACTGTCTGACATTGAGCAGATCTATTCGGCTTTGATACTGGGTATTCAGGATTATTTTGAGAAATCTGGTTTCAAAAAAGCGGTGCTCGGACTTTCCGGGGGTATAGACTCAGCGGTGGTATGTGCGCTGGCCTGCAGGGCTCTGGGTGCTGAAAATGTGATGGCCGTTCTGATGCCCTCCAAATATTCTTCAGATCATTCGATTAAAGATGCGCTGGACCTGGTCGCTAATTTCGGTTGCCAGCATGAAATAATTGAAATCAAAGACGCGGCTGATGCTTTTGATCAGATGCTTTCGGGACCTTTTGAGGGTTTACCTTTTAATCTGGCTGAGGAAAATATACAGGCAAGGTGCAGGGGGATTGTCGTGATGGCGATGTCCAATAAGTTTGGTTACATTTTACTGAACACCTCTAATAAAAGTGAGTGTGCAGTAGGCTATGGTACGCTCTACGGAGACATGTGTGGTGCGATCGGTGTGATTGGTGATGTCTACAAAACGCAGGTTTATGAACTGGCAAATTACATCAATAAGGATGGAATTGTCATCCCCGAGAACTCGATTGTGAAACCGCCTTCTGCAGAGTTGCGTCCAGGTCAAAAGGATTCAGATTCATTGCCTGATTATGATATGCTGGATAAGATCCTCTATCAATACGTAGAATTGAAACAGAGCTCATCGGCCATCATCTCCCAGGGATATGAAGAAGCGACGGTGAGACGGATCATTAAAATGGTTAATAATGCGGAGTTCAAACGCTACCAGACACCACCGATCCTCAGGGTCTCTGCGAAAGCCTTTGGAATGGGTAGAAGGATGCCTATTGTCGGGAAGTATCTTTCCTAGCCTTTGCCCTGATTTTGGATAGCCGGATCATCACCAGGCAAAGAGAGGCAAAAAGAAGAGCCACGCCAACTGAATTGAGGAGCACCTGTTGGTAGCCCAGTTTTGCTACGTTAATGAAAGGGTAGGGGTAGTGACTGGAGAAATTTCCGGTAACCAGGATCATGCAGACATATAGAAATGGATAAATGAGCCATGACCAGATCAGGTTCCATTCCAGCTCTTCTTTTTTAACAAAAATGATCCAGTATGCCAGGCTGAGCAATGGCATCATGACATGCATCATTTCGTTCGTCAGTTTGCCGAGACCGGTTGGATGGGTAATGGGCCTAAGTAAAATGTTGTAAATTGCGGCTACTACTACCATGTAGATGGTGATTGCAGCGAACACACGGTTTTGGCCAAAAAATATTCCCCAGGTTGATTTCGCTGAGAAAAGCAAAAAGGAAAATGCCACCGTTGCCATGATATTTGTCAATATGGTAAAATAACTAAAATAGATACCAAGGGTCTGCCATAATGGGAGCTGGCTTTCCTGGATGGTGATGCAGACTTGAAGGATCAAGGCCAGCCATCCAGTCAGTACACTGATACTGAGAAATAGGGATTTGGAAGTTATTTTCATGACGAAGCGGTTTTATCCGGGCGCAGCCACTTTTTGAAAAGTATAAACAGTGCCAAAGCAATTGCGAGGGCGGCACAGAATTTGGCGATCAGGTCTCCGGACCTGACATAAAAAGTAAGGCTGTCGTTTAGATTAATGTCTGCCTTGATCGCAGCCCTGGTCCACCATTTTGTTTGTTGCAGGATATCTCCTTTCTGATTGATGAAGGCCGAGATGCCCGTGTTTGCCGATCTTACTACATAGCGTCTCGTTTCTATAGCACGTAGCTTAGCGTAAAGCAGATGTTGGTCCTTACCACTGGTATTTCCCCACCAGGCATCATTGGTAATGATGGTGATGAACTGCGCACCATTTTTAACCGCCTCGCCAACCCATTCCCCCCAGAGCGATTCATAGCAGATCACCGGTGTAGTGCCAATGCCACTATAAGCATAAAAAACTTCAGGATGTTCCTGCCATCCCCAACCACCGATCGTTCCACCGAAACCCTCAAAAACCGGGGCTAGGATAGAAAGGAGCCCAGGAAAAGGCATTTTTTCTACGCCGGGAACGAGCTTTGATTTATGGTAAAACTGAACATTGGCCGAATTTTCTACCTGCATTGCAGCATTGTAGTGTTGTGTTTTCCCGGCCTCCAGTTTTGTGCTCTCAATGCCGGTAATGAGTGTGCCGTTTTTGTATTTGTTGAGGAATTGCTGAGCGGCAAAATAATAACTATTGTCCCTTACCTGATCTTCGTCAGTTTCTGTTGGAATGGCGGTTTCCGGCCAAACAAAATATTCGGTGTTGGATTGAGCTATGGAGTCAGAAAGGCTGATCAGAGTGTTTAATTGTTGAAATCCGCTATAGCCATCAAATTTTGTATAGGGATTGATATTGGGCTGTACTGCAACAACATTGACTGGCACAGATTTTTCCTCATATTGTGCATACTTGGTCAGCGATAAAGCAATTGGAATGACCAAAATCAGTAACCATAATAGAGCAGGACGCCATCTGGCATATCCGGTGGCTGTGCTTTTTAATTTTTTATAGGCTTCAAAAGCTAAAATATTGCTCAGAAGAATCCATAGAGAACCTCCGTATACACCAGTATATTCATACCACTGTGCCAGTTGATGCATCCCGGCAAGTCCATTACCCAATGACATCCATGGAAAAGCCAGGTCCCAGGTTTGGTGCAGGTACTCCATGGCAATGTAGAAGGAGATCAGGCCGGCATAAGCAATCTTCGCATTCGCGACCAGGGCAAGCCTGCTGTAGAGCCAGAAAGCAAAGGTCATCAGCAATGCACCTAATCCAAAAGGGATTAAAGAAACAGGCAGTGCAATCAGTGGAGGGTTAACCGCACTTATGGCATTGTATACCCAATAAATACAGGCCGTATTCCAGATCAGGAAACAGAGACCGGCGGTGAGGAATACCTGTTTGCCATTCTTTTTATGTCCGTTTTTCCGGATTTGTTCAAGGGCCAGCAGCAAAGGTACCATACCTACAAGAAGCAGGGGAGCAGTGTATTCGATAGGCGGCCATGCCAGCCACATTAAAAAAGCACTTAAGACTGCAAGCGAAGCAGGGCGTTTCAGAAAATTCATATCAGGCTGCTATAAGCTGTCGAGTATATCCGCTTTTTTTGCTTCATACTCCTCCTGGGTGATCAGGTGTTTGTCGTAGAGGCTTTTCAGCTTCCTGAGTTTTAGTGTGGTTTCATCTTCCGGTTCTTCTACAGGGGCAGGAATGTTGACCGGGGCAGGGATGCTGACAGGAGCAGAGAAAGCAGGAACTTCTTCTTTCGGTTCAGGTGGATTTGCATTCACTGTAACCGGGGAAGGAGCAGTACGCTTGTCTTCAAGTTCAGCTTTTCTAAGCTGCTCTTTGAAGTTTTCCAGTTGCTCATAAGCAGCCTGGTAGAGTTTGCGGGCTTGTACTTTCGGGATGTACTCAGTTACGATGTTTTCGCCCTGCAGTGGTACGCAAATGAATTTGGAACCAAAGATCTCTTCCTTGAAAGATACCTCTTTAATGCTTTTCCAGGATATGTCTTTAAAGTTCATCGTAATGCCAAAATTACCAGGCTCACAATAGAAGATGCGCTTATTGCTCACAGCGATGCAATCTGGCAGAAGGTTTACCGCAGGTTTTTTTTGCACCGCCAAATAAATCAATTCTTCGTTGGCCGTTAACATGTCATTGAGTTTCCCCAATACCTTTTCTACTGCCTTTGGATCCTGCTCGTCACTTAAAAATCTATCTATTAATATCATGTTTTCTTGTTAAACTGTTTTTCAAAAGTGCTATTCTTCTTCTGCCGGAGCGTATTTGTTCTTTTTTTTCAGGACTTCCTCTTTTCCGGCAATACAAATTACAAATTCTCCCTTTAATATATTGTTTTCAAAATGTGATTTAATTTCTGAAAGTGAGCCACGTACGGTCTCCTCATACAGCTTGGTAAGTTCCCTGCTCACGGAAGCTTGCCGGGTGGTGCCCATGTACAGCATAAATTCCTCTAGGGTTTTGAGCAGGCGGTGTGGACTTTCATAGAGTATAATAGTCCGCTCTTCCTCCGCCAGTTTTTTTATACGTGTCTGCCGGCCCTTTTTTACCGGCAGGAAGCCTTCGAAGACAAAAGCGTCTGAAGGAAGACCCGAGTTGACCAACGCCGGTACAAAGGCCGTTGCTCCGGGAAGGCATTCCACCTCCAGCTCCTGCTTGATCGTTTCCCTGACCAGGAAAAATCCCGGATCAGATATGGCGGGTGTACCTGCATCAGAGATCAGGGCTACATTTTTTCCTTCTCTTAAAAACCGGATGATTTCAGCAGTAGCCTGATGTTCATTGTGCTGGTGGTGTGAGTATGCTTTTTTATCGATGCCGAAATGCTTCAACAGCGGAGCGCTGGTACGGGTATCCTCAGCAAGAATGATATCTGCCTCCTTTAGGATCCGGATGGCCCTGAAGGTCATATCTTCAAGATTGCCAATCGGGGTGGGTACAAGAAATAATTTGCCGGCAAAACTCATAACTCTTATTATCTTTGTTTAAAATATAAAATAATGCTGCAAGTTAACTATATCCGCGAAAATAGAGAGAAAGTTTTAGAACGACTGAGTGTCCGTAATTTTAAGCAACCTGAATTGGTTGATGAGATTATCCAGATTGATGAAGAGCGCAGGCAAGTTCAAACTTCGCTGGATAACCTTTCTGCAATTGCAAATGCTGCTGCCAAGCAAATTGGGGAGTTGATGCGCAATGGGAAGAAGGAAGAGGCTGAAGTCCTGAAAGCGGAAACTACAGCCAATAAGGACCATCACAAAAAGTTATCAGAGCAGTTGGCAGATCTGGAGCTGCAATTACATAACCATATTGTTCAGTTACCTAACCTACCTCATCACCTGGTAAAAACAGGCAATACCCCGGAGGAGAATGAAACGGTATATGAGCATGGGACGATTGCTGAACTGCCTGAAAATGCTTTGCCACACTGGGAGCTTACTGCTAAATATGACATTATAGATTTTGAACTGGGAACCAAGATTACTGGTGCTGGTTTTCCGGTATATAAAGGAAAAGGAGCGCGTTTGCAAAGGGCTCTGATCAATTTCTTTTTGGATAATGCAACAGAACAAGGTTATAAAGAAATGCAGGTTCCTCATATGGTCAACGAAGCTTCTGCATTTGGAACAGGTCAGTTGCCGGATAAGGAAGGACAGATGTACCATTCTACTGTCGATAACCTTTTCCTGATCCCAACCGCAGAAGTGCCGGTTACCAATCTGTACCGTGACGTCATTTTGAAAGAAGAAGATTTTCCAATAAAAAACACAGCATACACGCCATGTTTCCGCAGAGAAGCGGGTTCATATGGCGCGCATGTACGCGGACTGAACCGTTTGCATCAATTTGATAAAGTAGAGATTGTACAGGTGGTACACCCGGATCAATCTTATGAAGCACTGGAGGGCATGAGTAATTACGTTCAGTCCCTGCTTCAAAAACTGGGTTTGCATTACCGCGTCCTGCGCCTTTGTGGCGGCGACATGGGTTTTGCTGCTGCCATGACCTACGATATGGAGGTCTGGAGCGCAGCCCAACAACGTTGGCTGGAAGTATCTTCAGTATCTAATTTTGAAACCTACCAGAGCAACAGGTTGAAATTGAGGTTTAAGGGGGCATTCGGTAAGACTCAATTGGCGCATACTTTGAATGGAAGTGCTTTGGCTTTGCCACGTATTGTAGCCGCGATCCTGGAAAATAACCAGACAACGCAGGGAATTAAGGTTCCGGAGGCGCTGGTTCCTTATACTGGTTTTGAATATATAGATTAGTTATCTGTCAATAAATAAAAAAAGCTTCCAACCGGAAGCTTTTTTTATTTAAGGGATTAATAAGTAATAGGGGCAATTTTATAAAATCAAGATCAAAAGCAAAATGATGATGATGATAGCACCTACAGAAAGGTAAACACCTCCACCCATTGCATTTGCTTCGCGTTTCAGTTCTTTCAACTCTTTACGTAAAGCTTTCTTTTCATCTTTGGATAAATCAGACTTATCCATTGATTTGATTTCTTCTACACGGTCGGTAATCCTCTTCAGCTGAATTTTCTGCTCAGCAGTCATTTCAGTTTTAACTTTTTCTTTTCTGTCTGCGGCGTTAACTGTGTTTGCACTGATGGCTAATGTGAAAATTAGCACCAAAGAGTAAATTACTTTTTTCATATTCTTTTATCTTTAAGTTTAACATCCGATAAATAACAAAAAACCTACCAAAGATCATTTTGGTAGGTTTTCTATAGTTAAAAAGCCTGTGTTTTTAAGAACTGTATAGAGTTCTGGTCATAATTTATGATCCCTTGATCTCAAATACTACATTCATAATGTAGTTCAGCTTTATCTTCTTGAAGTCGATCTCTGCTGCATTGCCTGCCATGTCCGCACTTTCCGCTTTCATCATCATCACATTTGCACGGTACATTGGTTGTGGATAAGATTCGTTGTTCACTTCCTGAATATCAATTGCACTACCCAATTTATCGCCTAGAGCCTGAACCAGGTAAGTCGCTTTTTCTCTTGCAGCAAGAAGTGCTTTAATCTTAAGTTCTTTCTTCAATCCCTCAATCTTGGAGTAGTCGTAACTTTCGATGTTGGTAGATGCGATTCCTTTCGCGTCGATCTCAGCAAGGATTGCATTCCATTTATTCAGGTCAGCTACTTTCAAACGGTATTGTTTGCTGGCCAAAAAATCAGGGTTTTTCTTTTTTTCTGTAGCCCAGTTATAGCTTGAAAGATTATTGATCGTTAGGTTTTCTTTATCCAGACCAGCTTTTTGAACTGCATTATACAACTGATTTTCAAGCGTAGTAATGTCTACTTTTTTCTTGCTGTTGTTGTCTTTAAAATATTCCTTTAAAGAAATACTGAGGTAGATGATATCAGGTGTAACTTCAGTTTCAGCAGAACCACTTACACTGATCTTTTTTCTCAGGTCCACTTGTTGAGCCATCGCACTAACACTCATTAGGGCTAGAAAGGCAAGAGTTAATAACTTTTTCATAATTTCTATTTTTCATTGTGTATTTAATAGATAGATGTAATTATCGTACCAATTCCACAATGATAGTATAAATTAATCTTCAACGATCTCATTATTAGGGCCTATTTCTTCTTTGACTTCTTCTTTAAAGTAAGTTTTCTGGAAGAGTAAAATGATCACTACGCCAACAGAAATGGCTGCATCAGCAATATTGAATACCGGTCTGAAGAAAATAAAATCTTCTCCGCCCCATACAGGCAGCCATGCAGGGAAATTGCCCTGCAGGATAGGGAAATAAAACATGTCTACAACCCTGCCATGAAATAAGCCGGCATATCCGTAAATTACCCCATACAACACCGAGTCAATGATATTTCCCAGAGCCCCGGCGAAGATCAGCGCAACGTTCAGGATCAATCCACGGTGATATTTATGTTTGATCAGGTAATGCAGACCATAACCTATACCACCTACTGCAGCAATCCTGAATAATGAGAGTGCCAGTTTGCCGAATTCACCGCCAAATTCCAGTCCAAAGGCCATCCCATTATTTTCTGTAAAATGGATAATGAACCAGTTGCCGATGATCTTGAACTCCTGTCCCAGGAACATATTTGTTTTGATCCAGGTCTTAAGTACCTGGTCAGCCAGCAATACCAGGAAAATGATCAATAAAGGTTTAGTATAGCCTTTCATTACGACTGCTTCAGTTTAGCCTCCATGCTCAATGTTGCATGCGGTACCGCACGTAAACGCTCTTTTTGAATCAGTTTGCCCGTTTCCCGGCAAATGCCATAAGTTTTGTTCTCAATCCTAACCAATGCTGCTTCCAGGTTGTCTATAAATTTCTTTTGACGTGCAGCCAATTGGTTCAGTTGTTCTTTTTCCATTGTAGCTGAGCCGTCTTCCAAAGTTTTGTAGGCGCCGGAAGTATCTTCTGTACCATTTGAATTTGGACTGCTTAACGAACTGGTCAAATCAAGAAACTCTTCTCTTGCCATTCTTAGTTTTTCCTGGATCAATTCTTTAAATTCCTGAAGCTCGCTGTCAGAGTACCTTGTTTTTTCTTTTTCCATAATAATTATTGTTGTGCAATCAAAATTTGTAGTTCAACATCATCGATTACTATTTTGTTTCCTGTGTCTAAAGTTTCGGTTAACTGAATATCATCTGCTAAAATTTCCGAGCAAATGTATGTTTTGTTTTGTGCCAGGGCACCGGCAATGAGGTTATGGTTTTGTAAAGTTACCGCAATCCTGTCTGTTACTTCGAAGTTCAGCTCTTTTCTTAAGTTCTGGATCCTGTTGATCAGCTCTCTGGATAAACCTTCCTGTTTGAGCTCATCGGTAATCGTTACATCGAGTGCTACGGTAAGGTTGCCCATATTTGTTACCTGCCAGCCTGGTATGTCTTCTGCCATGATCTCTACATCACTCAACTGGATTTCGTATTTCCCTTCCAATATTGCAATCTGTCCCTCGGCCTCGAGTTGAGCAATTTCATCCTGGCCGAATTCAGCAATTGCCTGTGCAACCGATTTCATATCCTTTCCTGCTTTTTGTCCCAGGGCTTTGAAATTGGGCTTTATTTTCTTAGTAATAAAACCTGCAGTATCGGTAATGTATTCGATGTTCTTAATGTTGGTTTCCGAAAGGATCAGTTCTTTTACCAATTCTACTTTTGCTGCAAATTTGCTGTCCAGTACCGGAATCAGGATTTTGGCCAGGGGCTGGCGCACATTGATGCTTGTTTTCTTACGCAGTGAAAGCACCATCGACGAAATATCCTGTGCAAGTTTCATCCGCTCATTCAGCTCCGGATCCATCATGCTCTTATCTGCATCAGGCAGGATGGTAAGGTGTACCGATTGGTGTTCATTATTTGTATCGCCGGCAGTCAGGTTGCGGAACAACCAGTCTGCAAAGAAAGGTGCGATCGGCGACATCAATTGCGACAAGCTGGTCAGACAGGTATACAATGTCTCATAAGCTGCTTTTTTGTCAGCAGTCATTTCACCCTTCCAAAAGCGGCGGCGCGAAAGACGGATGTACCAATTGCTCAGGTGTTCGTCTACAAAAGATTGGATAGACCTTGCAGCTTTCGTCGGTTCGTATGCCGCGTAGCTTTCGTCTACTTCAGCAATCAGGTTTTGTAAAAGTGAGAGGATCCACCTGTCCAGTTCACTGCGTTCAGAAAGCGGTGTCTGGTTATTGTGATCAATCTCAAATTTATCGATATTGGCATATAGGGCAAAGAAAGCATAGGTATTGTACAACGTCCCAAAGAACTTGCGGCGCACTTCAGCGATTCCCTCAATGTCGAATTTCAGGTTGTCCCATGGATTGGCATTGGAGATCATATACCAGCGCGTAGCATCTGCTCCGTATTCCTCCAGCGTTTTGAAAGGATCAGTGGCATTGCCGAGGCGTTTAGACATTTTCTGCCCGTTTTTATCCAGTACCAGACCATTGGATACCACATTTTTATACGCGATCTTATCGAATACCAATGTGCCAATGGCGTGTAAGGTATAGAACCAGCCACGAGTCTGGTCTACGCCTTCTGCGATAAAGTCGGCCGGGAAATCCTGGTTCTCATCAATCTTATCCTTGTTTTCAAAAGGATAGTGCCATTGTGCATAGGGCATGGCACCGGAATCAAACCAAACGTCAATAAGGTCGCTTTCGCGTTTCATCGCTTTGCCTGTAGCTGAAACCAGTATGATCTCATCCACTACATTCTTATGAAGGTCAACAAGATCATAATTCTCCTCACTCATGTTGCCTATTTCAAAACCTTTGAAAGGATTTTCGGTCATGAAACCCGCCGTGATGGCTTTTTCGATACCGTTATAAAGTTCTTCAACAGAGCCAATGATCAGTTCTTCTTTTTTATCTTCTGTCCTCCAGATTGGAAGGGGAATGCCCCAATAGCGTGAACGGGATAAATTCCAGTCGTTTGCATTTTTCAACCAGTTTCCGAAACGGCCTTCCCCTGTTGCCTTTGGCTTCCAGTTGATGGTTTCGTTCAACTCAAACATCCGTTCTTTTACGTCTGTAACTTTAATGAACCAGGAGTCCAGCGGATAGTACAACAGCGGCTCATCTGTTCTCCAGCTATGCGGGTAGCTGTGCACATATTTTTCCACTTTAAAGGCCTTATTTTCTTCTTTAAGGCGGATTGCAATTTCTACATCGACGGATTTCTCCGGTGCTTCAGTTGCTTCGTAATATTCATTTTTGACATACTTTCCTGCAAGATCACCCACATGGAAGGTAAATTTTCCTTGCATATCTACCAAAGGTACCGGCGTGCCGTTTTCATCCAGCACGAGCATCGGGGGAACTTCCGGCCTGGCTTCCCTGGCTACCCTGGCATCGTCTGCACCAAAAGTAGGGGCAGTATGTACGATACCTGTACCGTCCTCCGTAGTGACGAAATCTCCTGAGATCACCCTAAACGCATTTTCTGGGTTTTGATAGGGTAATACATAGTCCAGGAGCTGTTCGTACCTGATGCCAACCAGGTCTGCACCATTGCATTCCGTTAGGATCTGATAAGGAATTTTTTTATCACCTGCTTTGAAATTTTCAAAATCTTCAGCAGATGTGCTTTCAAAGTAGATCTTGTTGAATTGTTTGCCTACCAGGTTTTTAGCTAAAACTACATTTACCGGCAGGAATGTGTACTGGTTGAAAGTACGAACCAATACATACTCGATCTTTGGTCCTACAGTCAGCGCCGTATTGGAAGGCAGCGTCCAGGGTGTGGTCGTCCATGCCAGGATGTGGATTTCTCCAAAGCCTTGTAAAAATGCAGGTAATGTTTCTGGCAGTGATTTAAACTGTGCTACAATCGTGGTATCCGTGACATCCCGATAAGCACCAGGCTGGTTCACTTCATGTGAACTCAATCCTGTTCCGGCTTTTGGGGAATAAGGTTGTATGGTATAGCCTTTGTACAGCAGGTCTTTATCATAGATTTGTTTGAGCAGCCACCATACCGATTCCATGTATTTGGATTTATAGGTAATGTATGGATCTTCCATATCTACCCAATAACCCATTTTTTCTGTCAGGTCATTCCAGACATCAGTATAGCGCATCACGGTCTTTTTACAAGCCTCGTTATACTCTTCAATAGAAATGGTTTTACCAATGTCTTCCTTTGTGATGCCCAGTTCTTTCTCTGTACCCAGTTCTACGGGAAGGCCGTGGGTATCCCAGCCAGCTTTTCTTTTAACCTGAAAGCCTTTAATTGTTTTGTAGCGGCAAAAAATATCTTTGATCGCCCTGGCCATCACGTGGTGGATGCCAGGCATTCCGTTTGCGGAAGGCGGTCCCTCGTAAAAAGTAAAAGGGTTTGACTTTGAGCGTGTAGAAATGCTTTTTTCAAAGATGTTCTCCGACTTCCAAAACTCAAGTATTTCTTTCCCTATTTTAGCTAGTTCTAACTGTTTAAATTCCCTATACATCAATCAAGTATCTCCAAAAATTAAGGATGCAAAGTTAAGAGATTAGAATGATAAATTGAAGTGTTGTGGTGGATAACATTAAACAGATTTTACCTTGGTACCCTCAAGCTGCCACATAGTAGTCCAGTTCAGGCCGTCGGATGTGCATTCCCATTTCTGAATGAACTGAGTCCCATTTTCATTAAATTCAATGAATGCACGTTCGGTATCTCCCAAAATTACCCAGTTATCGGGATTGGGCTCAATTTTGTAAGTCCGGGTATAGGCTACATTTTCAATGTTTTGTGAAGAAAAGGCATGGTGTGAGAAGTCAATCCCTATCAATCCCATACCACTGCGGCGAGCCTCGCCGACGTATCTGCACCAATTATTAACCAATAAAGGCGAGCCTGGCAGCCATTCATAGACTTCCTCCCCGGAAATTTCTGATCCTTCCTGGCTTGTGGTATAATCCCGACCTGTAACTTGCCAACTCCCTACAAAAATGGCTAATTTTTCAGCTTTCTTCTCTGATGATGAATCCATCTCACAATTCAATTACGTTTTATTGTAACCTTCAATGAGATAAACGTAAAATAAATGGATTTGGTTTTATCTATTTATCGATAGGAGAAGTTAAGCCCTTTTCATTGGATATTAATAATTCTATCTGTAGAAAATAATCGAAAACCTTCGCATGCGAAAAGCAAACAGTCTGTTTTGCCGATGCGCAGGACTCACATATATCTTCTGATAAAATTCCATCAGATAAGAGTTCCAGATAAGCATTTCTAAAAGCAGAAAGATCAGTGATGAGCATTTCCTTCGGCGCACAAGGACCTTTTTTTCCGAAATTAGTCAGGTGAATGATTTTTCTTAAAAAGTGAATCTTTTCCGTGTAATAATTTGAACGGTAGATCTTGTTCCTTACATACTGGGCTGTGAGTTCCGCTGCGGTGATCTCCGGCGGCTCGCTCAGGTAAGACTTTTCCTCCAGGATTTGATGATAGAGGCTTATATTTAAAGGAAATCTAAATTCCTGACGTAATGCTTTGTTTAGGGTTTGCGCATCCTCAATCCCCAGGAAGATATTTTCGATTTCCTGATCATTGAGACAGGGTACGTTAGAATATGTATCGGGATTATAGTGAGTTCCGCAAAACCATTTTTGCGTCAGCAGTGTAGATTGACTGATTACTTTTGCATACCTCTTCCAGGTGTGGGAGCGCATGCTCATGACCATTCTAATACTTTTACTATCTCCAAGATCTTGTACGAAGCCAAAGATGCTTTCAATTAATTGTTCGCGGAACCTGCTCTTGAGTTCCAGCTCACAAAAGCCGTCAATGAAAATTGTAAGGCTTTTTCCGGATTGTTCATAATTCAGATCTGCGTACTGAATCAGGCTCTCGTTGGGATGAATGCCCAGCAGCATTTTCACTCGTTCTTCGAACACTATGGTCTGTTCAGTCTTTTCAAACAGGTCCCTTGCAGTAATGAACAATAAGGTAGTATTATGGTAACCAGTTAACTGCTGGTTGCGGATTTGCTCTGCAAGGTGGCTCATCAAAATACTTCTGCCATATGCCGGTGGTGAAATGAAGGCAGTAAAGCTGCATTCACTCTGCTGGAATTGCTGCAGGTCTGATGCAGCGAAGTCCCTGCTGATGGTCATCTTAAAAGGGAGTTCAGACCGGCTTTTTATTCCGTTAATTGTATTTGTAGTAATTAAGGATGCTTTGGAATCAATGTCCTGCCAGCCATCATACACCGTGTGCCCAGGATGCATGTCCACATATTCTGCAAGTGCGGCCAAAGTGAATTTTGAAAAATTGTGTTGAGAATGCGCAAAACCAAAAATACGTTTGATGGTGGTTTCACTTAGCGTCCTGTGCAATGTCTGGCTGATCTCGACTGCTATTTTTTTGCAATCAGCTGGCGTTACCGACCGAATACATGTCTTTGAGAGAACCAGACTTCTTAGCTCATTGAGTATAGATGCATCATCCATAAGGCATTATATTTAGCGTTACAGCTTACATATACGTAACATTAGGATAAGCGGATTTTAATTTATCCAAAAAATTACCAGTCCTCCCTATAAAATTTACTGGTTTGATTTTTGTTGATCATCTACCATAATTTAAAGATGATGATCAGGATTTTAAAACTTCAGAAAGCAGTTATAGCCTCTATACTAGGTATCCTGGCACTTACTGCGTATAAAATAATGCTGGAACATAAGGTAGAAGCTGCAAATTATGTGCTTTCTGCCGCCGGTATCCTTTTTATGAGCGGAGCCCTCATGTTCCTCTACCCTATATTATTCTCAAAAAAAGACAAAGAGGGACAGGTGGAACTGGATCCTGAAAAACAGGAACAGATGTCTGTTGAAGAGCCTCCGGTACGATAAGTCTATAGTATCCCGCCCATATAAGGATCTGTTACCGAATCCTGTCCATTTTCTACATGCCCGGCATACTGCCTGCTGTACATTTCGGTTCCATAAACGGTAACGCTGAAGTCATACCAGCCAAAACTCTTTTCAAGCGAAATCAATAGACTTGTACTGGCACCTGGTTTCAAGCTGATCTTTTGCGGACTGCTGTGATAAGCATTGTCTGTAAGGGAAACCTGGAGTGCTTCCTTTCCGGAATTCCTCAATGCCAGCACGATATTCCCACTGGATTTTTTCTGCAGCAGTCCCCTTTGTTCGTACATGCAGCGAACCTCAAGCATTGGTTCTTCCCGATATCCATTGAACTCCCTGTAAAATCCATTTGGACCGGTGATGCACAAATTGTAGCGGCCCTGTTCGAAGTCATCGAGTTTGAGCACATCGGTGATCCGGTCTTCCTTTGCAACCGCATAGGCCCATGTTTTACCAGGCTGACCTGAAAAAATGGATTTGGTGTACATGTTGAAAGGTGCTCCTGTAGCTGTTAAAGATTTTGGCAGCGCCGATTTACCTGAAGCCAGTTCCACCTGGATGGTGTTGCGGTCTGTCCCCAGGCCTGCTTCGGCAAATAGTTGATAGGGCAAGGCGCAGGCCCTGCTCGTACCCTTTTCCTGAAGGGCGGCAAAAGGGGATGCCTGGGCTGAAAATGGATGATGTTGATTGATCTTGGCAATGTCAGCGGCTTGAAGTGCAGCTGGTTTCAACTGCGCAGGCTTATTACGCGCATTTTGTATGCCGATGATCGTAGCTTCTTTTTCCAGCAGGGCAGGTTTGGTATTGGGGACTGCTGCAGCTGGTCGGAATGCCGAACTTAAATCGCCACAGATTGATCTGCGCCAGCTGCTGATCTGACTGCTCCGAATCTGCTTACCGGTTTTTTGACTCAGAAAGTTTTCCAGGAACAGGAGTGATGAAGTATGGTCAAAAATCTGGGAATTGACGAAACCACCCTTGCTCCATGGAGAGGCGATGATCATGGGAACCCGGTAGCCCAATCCGATAGGACTGTCTTTTTTGAGTTCATAATCTGCCGCGACATCGATGTTTTCGGAAACCTTACCTGCTCCCGGATCTCCAGGACGGGGAACTACATAGGGTGGAATGTGGTCAAAGTAGCCATCATTCTCATCGTAGGTCAGTATAAAGATCGTTTTCTTCCAGGTTTCCGGATTTTTTGTGAGGATTTCCAGTGCTTCTGATACATACCAGGTGCCATAAAGCGGCGAACTGGTATGGTCTGAGAACCGCTGAGGAGCTACAAGCCAGGAAACAGTAGGCAGTGTTCCATTGTCCACATCTTTACGAAACTGGTAGAAGATGTCATTTTTAGGGATTTTCACGCTTTGTGCTAATCCCTGGTCGTCTGTAAAATCAAAAGGGGCCAACTCCAGGTAATTGAAAGGCGCCGCTATATTGGTTGCGAAGGCCTTGTCTATCAGGTTCTTTTCCCGTTCGCTGAGTTGGTCATATTTTGCCCTTACTTCAGCGGCACTGAGTTTTGTTTTTCCATGCGGATCGCCGTTCTTTCTGAAATAGGCAGATAGCCGGACGTTGTAGCGTTTCACATATTCAATGGCATTGTCACCATAGTTGCCCAGCCAGTCGTCCACTTCATCACCCTGAATATCGGCAGTCCAGATCTCATTTTGGTAAATTTTCCAGTCGATCCCATTGTCTTCCAATAGCTCAGGGAAGGTCTGCCAGTCTACATAAGTGTTTTCCCTGGATTCCGCCTGCGAATTGTTCACTGCTGCTACAGATGTCCCATTGAGTTCAGGGCGGATATTGCCTGTCCAGAAGAAGAGCCTGTTCGGTGTGGTTCCTGTGAGTGAGGAGCAGAAATGATGGTCACAGATGGTAAATGCATCGGCCAGTGCGTAGTAAAAGGGAATATCAGAACGGTCGTAGTAGCCCATGCACATCAGGGATTTTACAGGAACCCACTGGTCGTATTTGCCGTTGTTGCGCGCAGCCACCTGGTCCGACCAGGAGTGGGGCAGGCCGCCCTGCCAGGTGATCTTGGTCTTATTGATGTCTACATGAAAAGGTGCATAAGTGTTGCCTTTCGTATCTTTTTGAAGCCAAACTTTATTTTGATCAGGAAGTGTAAAGGCTCTTGGGTCATTGAAGCCCCGTACACCTTTAAGTTTGCCGAACATATGGTCAAATGAGCGGTTTTCCTGCATCAGGAACACAATATGTTCCGCATCCTGAAAGGTCGTCCCCGGCGCAGCTTCAATGGCCATAGCCTGTTGAATAGACATAGGGATAACATTAGGGAATGCTGCAGCTCCCGATAGTAGTGCTGCTTTTTTGATAAAATCTCTTCTGGAGTCCATATTGGGTCATTGTGTGTGAACCAAATGTAGAGAGATAAACTAACTATTCAAAGCGTTCCATATTAAGTTAAATACCTCATTGGCCTGTAGGTTTTTTGTGTTCAGCCTGCCATCGGTAATCAGCACCGGATGAAATTCCGGGCCTGCATTTATTGCGCCATGGGAACCTTTTATTAAGGTTGCATCCAGCGGGATCACATCCATTACATAGCGGAAACCGGCCTTTTTCCTAAGCAGTTTGTAAGCTGCCCTTGGTTTCGAGGACATGAACATTTCCACCGGATCGTAGCCTGGTTTTTTGTGAATGTCCACACATCTCGCATAGTCGGGTGCCTTGGCATCATCCAGCCAAAAATAATAAGTGAACCAGCTTCCTTCCGCTGCCGTGACTACAAAATCACCTGCCCTGGAATGGTCAATATGCTGTTCTTTTTTTCCTTCTTCATCCAGTACCAATTCAATGCCGGGTGTATCTTTTAATATTTCTTGTACCTGATCTCTTACGGAAGGGTCATTGATATATACATGTGCAATCTGATGATCGGCCACCACGAAAGCCTTCGAAGCTCCCGCATCCAGGAGTTCCAGGCCTCTCTCCACACGAATCTGCAGCAAACCATTTTCCCTGAAAATGCGGTTGAGGTGTACAGGTTTACTTACCGGTGCTATGCCATATTCAGAAAGGATAATGATGTTGGCGCCTTTTTCTTCATAGTAGGTAACCAGGTCTTTCAGCACCACATCGATTTCCTCCAGCTCCTTACCAATCTTTGAAAAGTCATGCCCGAATTTTTGCAGGCAATAATCCAGATGGGGCAGGTAGACCAGCGTGAGGGTCGGATCGTAAAGCCCGTCTGTAACCATTGTGGCGTCAGCGATCCACCGGCTGGATTTGATATTTGCGCCAGGTCCCCAGAACTGAAATAAAGGGAATGTGCCCAGTTTATCCTGTAATACATCCCGGAGCTCCGCAGGCTCTGAATAACAATCGGGCATTTTTCTGCCATCGGCCAGGTAGTTTGGTCTTGGTGTGGCTGAATAGTCGGCATTGGAATACATGTTGTACCACCAGAACATATTGGAGCAGCTGAAAGCAGGGTTTTCTTTTTTGGCTTTGTCCCAGATCTTATCTGCAAGTACCAGCTTATTAGACTGCTTCCAGAATTTGATTTCCGCATCTGTATGGTCGTACCAGCCATTGCCTACAATGCCGTGCTCCGAGGGCCATTTTCCGGTCAGGTAGGTAGATTGTACAGCTGTAGTGACCGCCGGTAGCATAGGAGCTATTGTCGACAGGTTCTTTTCTTTAATATATTTTTCAAGAAATGGGGTATGTTTCCCGATGAGGTTGGAAGATAATCCCACAACGTCTATGACTACTGTTTTTTTCATGCTGTTCACTAAGCTAGTGTTTGGATGACCCAGTTCAGTTCCTTGCTGATGGACTGGGCTATCGGTAATTTCAATTGTTCCGGTAAAACTTCCCAGGTGTAGGTTTCTACTTCCAGGTGATGGGTAAAAGGCTTTGCCTTCTGCAGCGCGAGTAGGGTTACGATATCACTTTGTGTAGAGGCGAGTACACCAATTTCCTGTATGGAAATGGGTACGTGAAAATGCGCGCGCCATTCTGCTACGTCTTGGTTTTCAACATCCTGTAAGGCCTCAGGAAGATCGGTGTACCGCAACAGCGCCTGGTCTTTTTTCCTGGCGACCACCTGGTGCAGGTAAGTTGGCTCATTGAACTGCTCAAAAGCAGTTTTGATATGGGCTTTTTCCTGAGTACCAGTGTCCATGTTTGCCTTCAATGCAGCGCTGATCTGAATTTTACCGACTTTGATGCCCTTTGCCTCCAGCTCTTCCAATACTGCCGCATGGTCTTCATAACCGATGGCAAAGTGGCATACGTCATAGCACAAACAAAGGTGCTGCTGCAGCAGATCTTTGGCTTCTGTTGCAGAAACCCGGAAGGCATCGGCAATCGCCGGGATCCCCAATGGGAGCAAGCTGTCTTCAAACCAAGCGATGAATTCAGTTCCTGTTTCGAGAATCCCGTCTGGTTCCGGCTCTATATCAAGGTGCATGATCACTCCCGTTTCTTTAAAAACCTGTACCAGGAATTTGATGACATCGATCACATGCAGTGTTGCTTTATGAGTGGCGGCTTCCAGTTCTTCCGCAGTTTTAAACCAATGCCTGTAGCTCAGCGGAGAAGTCGAGATCCCTCCGTCCATCCCTTCAGGGAGTAGTTGCTGGAGGATCCTGAAAATTCTGAGTGTATAATTTTTCCGGTCTTCTGTCGTCCAATCCGGAGTATGTACATCTTCTTTTACTACCGTTCTGTGAAATTCGCCATAAGGGAAACCGTTCATCGTGAAGACATAAGCATCATTTTCCTTAAGCCATTGTTGGAACAGCGCCAGGGAATTTTCGTCTTCCAGTTCGAGGCTTGAAGCGTTTGATAACCTTAACCCAAGTCCCATCGCTTGTCCGGGGGACACATGTTGTTTGATGAGGGGGAAATTCAGTTTTAGTGCCTCAAAATCTTCTTTCCAGTTTTTGCCCGGGTGTATATTGGTGCAATAGGTCAGATGTCCGGTATTGACTTCCATTTCTGTTTTCTTAATGTTGATGAATGTTTCCTGCTCCTGCCTGCGTGGCATCGTACACGTAAGTGCTGGCCTCAATGAGTAAGGACTGATCCATTTCATGGACTTCTTCGCCACTTCCAATTTCTTTGAGCAGGGTAATGCTCAATAAGCCACCGAGGTGTTCCTGAAACTCGCTTAGCCCCAATAATATTGGCGACTGCAGATCTTTGATCTGGATGTGTGGATTGGAGATGTCGTAGCCCAATTCGATCAGTACTTTCAGGATACGCTGCAGGTCAGTTTCAGCAAGCATGCCTCTCAGGAAAGAATAGGTGCTGTCCAATGCAATACCCATCGCCACAGCTTCTCCATGGAGTACTTCAAAATTGCTGAGCTGTTCCAGTTTATGCGCAGCCCAGTGCCCGAAATCCAGGGGACGGGCCGATCCGCTTTCAAAAGGGTCATCCCCACCGATGTGGTTCAGGTGTAGTTCCGCGCAGCGTTTGATCAGGTAGTTCATCGTTTCCGGATCTCTTTTTACAAGTGCCCCAGTCTGTGCTGCTATCCAGTAAAAGAATTCAGGATCCTTGATCAGCGCAACTTTAATGGCTTCGGAGATTCCTGCGCGGTAATCGCGGTCGCTCAGGGTATAAAGAAAAGTATCGTCATTAAAGACTCCGTTTGGTGGGGCAAAAGTGCCCAGGAAGTTTTTCTTGCCCTTGTAATTGATGCCGTTCTTTACACCAATGCCAGAGTCATTCTGTGAAAGTACGGTCGTCGGGATCCTGATGTGCTTGATCCCCCGGTGCGAAACTGCCGCAGCATAGCCAACCAGGTCGAGCACAGCACCACCACCAATGGCAGCGATATAGGAATGCCTGTCGATGCCGTATTGGTTGACTGCCTCTACAATCTGATCGAACAGCTCAGGTTCATTTTTGGCACGCTCACCACCGGGTACGATCAGGATATCCTGGATCAGTTGCATTTCCCTGTGCTGTTCAAAATATCTTTTGATGTTTGTGGTCAGTTCAGGATGCGCATCTGCAACACCCTGGTCGATCACAAAGTATATTTTACGTAAGGAAACTGCAGCTTGCTTTTTAAAGAAATCAGCAAGCGTGGTATTTTTTGGGTCGAATAGCGATGAGGTAAAGAAAATCTTATACTCAAATTTTACACTAAACGATTGTTCTAAATGACTCATAATATAAAATGTTCCGCTAAGTCACGGCAAAGGCCTTGCTCAGCAATATAGAAACAGGTAATAAAATAACAATAAAGATGGCAACGTGCCAGATGCCGAAGGCACTTGCCCAGGCAGCATTCATCAGGATCAGAGCGATGACACCGCCCTTGACTGCTTTGCCAATATTGGGCCCTATGGGGTTTTGGATCGCTTTCCAAAGTGGCCTGAAAATCATGAAGGCAAAAGCGAGCAGGAAAATCATGGAGGATATGATATTGCCCTTGTATATGGCTAAAGCGACGATACAAGCGATGACAATCAGGTACAGCAGACCGCCAAAATAAAGCATCTTCTTACTTCCTCCATGAACTTCTCCTCGGCTGATCATCGTGATCGAGGCAATATAAATGATGGGAACCAATGCCAAAAACCACCAGTTGAGCAATTCTGAATTGAGGATGCTCACCCCGAGCAGGAGGTTCAGTCCACGGCACAGTCCCATATTTAATGGACCGAAGACCGCATGGTGCTTCAGCATCTTGTCGTAGACCAGACAGCAGATCATAATGCTCGCCGCCAGGTACTGGGATTCTTTGCTGTATAATCCCGCAGCAAAAATGCCGATAAAGAAAAAGATCCCACCGAAAATAGTGGCAGCCTTTTTCGAAATCAACCCACTTGGAATTGGCCGCTCCGGTCTTTCTTTCGCATCCAGTTCCGCGTCAAAGACATCATTCAGGATGATGCCGCCACTATACAAACCTATGGTAGAGATCACCAATAGTATTACGGGGAGCAGAAAATTTCCCTGAACTTGCATATGCTCCGATGCTGAAAAATAATATTTTGGGTCGAAAAAATAGCCGGCAATTGCCATTCCGGCCAATACATCTGCCACGGCCGTCACTACATTGGCCGGCCTCATCAGCCTCAGGTATCCGATTAGTTTATTCACGCCTTTAGGAAATGATGATGGAATTTTTGTCTATTCTTGGTTGTTGCCCACCGCGCAGGATCGAATTGCTCGCAAATTTCTGACTCTGGTCGATGTTTTTTACAGCTACAAAATCGTTCTCGTTGATCTGTCCGCTCTGGCCAAAGGCTGTAATGGCATTGCGATAGGTGACGAGCTCAATGTCCTGTAAGCTGATTCCCGATTGTTTCATCAAAGCCGCAGTTTTTGGAATAGCCAAAGGATCGCTGATGCCCCAGTCGGCCGCTGAATTGATCATGATCCGCTCTGTACCATATTGTTTCACTACCTCCACCATGCGCTCATTGCCCATTTTGGTAAAAGGATAGATGGTAAATGCGGCATAAAAGCCCCTGTCGAGCACCTCTTTTACAGTTTCTTCATTATTATGGTCTATGATGACCATGTGCGGTGCAAGTCCATGTTCAATGGCGATGTCCATGCTGCGCTGTGTACCTTTCTTTTTATCGCGGTGCGGTGTGTGTACTTGCACAGGCAGGCCTGCTTCTAAGGCCAGGTCCAACTGAAGGCGGTAATATTTGTCTTCCGCTGCGGTCTGGTCATCAAATCCGATTTCTCCGATTCCCACCACACCTTCTTTAAAGATGAACTGCGGCAGGATCTCCATCACCTGCTCGGCTAGCTTTTCGTTATTGGCTTCCCGGGAATTGAGCCCGATGGTGCAATAATGCTTGATCCCGAACTGCGATGAACGGAACCTTTCCCAGCCGATCAGGCTGCTGTAATAATCCCTGAAACTATCTGCACCGGTACGCGGTTGTCCAAGCCAGAATGCCGGCTCTATCAACGCTACAATACCGGCATCAGCCATGGCCTGGTAGTCATCGGTCGTGCGTGAGGTCATGTGTACATGCGGGTCAAAAAACTTCATCCCGCTGATGTCATTCAAATCAAGAATGGTCTGAATCTTTTCTCCTTCGTTCCGTTCCCGGAAATTCTCGTTACAGCACATAATTCAATGTTATATTTTTTCTTTTGTTTGTTCGATGAGTTGGTAGATTTCAGGAAGCACCGTGCGATGGGCAGCCAGGCGTTCCTGTACATAATCTTCAAGCGTGTCCGACAGGGATTTGTTTAGCCTTTCCTGCAGTCCTACGATCAGTTTGACATCCTTTTCTGTAAAGAAAGCTTTTAGTACCAGCTGGTTGAAGGAAGGCTCTGGTAAGTAAGCTGCAGGGTAGGGGTTATGGTACATGATGGCTTCCAGCACAGTGCCAATATTGCTCCGGATCCCTTCTTCGCAGCGGCTGATCCACAATTCAGGATACTGAAATAAGGCTAGTGCACTGTAGAGCGCAACCTGCTCATTCATCTCTGCTGCAGTAAACAATCCATTGATCTTGTTAAAGTGAGCAGACTGGTCCTGCGCAGGGACCTGCATCAGCAGCCATACACGGCAGAGCCTGTCATGGCTCCAATCGTCAATTTTGAAGCCTGGCAGCAGACGCTCAATTTCGTCGTGCTCTCCAGCTTCGAGGCCAACCAGTGCTCTGGAGGCAAACCTCGGCAAATGCGCAAAACTCATGTTAAGCTGAACCGTTTTTTCTTCGGTTTTTATCAGCGCCACCTTGGCTTCCAACCAGGACAGCGCATCCTCAGTTAAGCTGCGCTTGATGATCTTTAGAAACAAGGTATTCAGGCTTTTTATGCCCTCTGTATCTATTAAAAGCATGGTATTATAAATTGATGGCCACAAAATAATTAATGGCAAGTGCGGCACTGATGATCAACAGTCCGAAAAACTCCCTGGTTTTTTCGATGTAAGGTTTAGTCGCTTGCATGCTTTCCACCAGGCTTGGTCTTCTGTATTTGGTGATCCAGTCCCGTACGCCATCTTTTGAAAAAAACAAAATGACTGCGTAAATCAGATAGAAAGATATGGCTCCCAGATAGATATTCGGATAAAATTGGTTAAAAATGGCAAAACCGCAACAAATGGCGGCTACCATATAGATCGGAACCCATAACCAGGGATCGACGTCATTGAGGTTCAAATACGCGAATACGACGAACGAAATGCAAAACAATGCGTTTAGAATGCTGAGTAGCAGAATCATGAATTTTAATTTGTGTGTGTTGAAATATATGCAAATAAACAGATAAATAACTCGATTTAGCAACTGCTAATGTAAAAATTGAATTATAGAGACATTGTGATCAGGATTTTGTATTTCCATGATACAGATCATTATTGATGCGTAGAAAATTCAGGATTTGTAAACTCGTTCCGGTCCACTGAAAATAAAAAGGGCCGGCATTTTAACAATGCCAGCCCCTTTCGTTAACCTTATAGCAAATTTAGGATTGTAGTCCCGGAACTTCTACTTCTTCGTTTACATCAGCTGTGTAATCTACACCAGGTACTTCGAAACCAAATAAGTTAAAGAAGTCCGTTTTATAACCGGCCAAATCTCCGATTGCAGGCAACGTTTCCGTTGTCGCTTCTGCCCACAATGCAGTAACTTCATTTTGAACATCTTCTCTCATCTCCCAGTCATCAACCCTTAATCTGCCTTTTTCGTCGGTTTTTACACCTTCAGCAGCATATAAGTTGTCTTTAAACAAGCGGCTGATCTGTTCGATGCAACCTTCATGGATACCTTTGGCTTTCATGACCTTGTACAATAAAGAGATGTACAATGGGATTACCGGGATCGCTGAGCTCGCCTGCGTCACCAATGCTTTGTTTACAGAAACATAAGCCCTTCCATTGATGTCTTTCAACTGATCTGCAATGGTAAATGCAGTCGCTTCCAGGTGATCTTTAGCGCGGCCAATGGTACCTTTGCGGTATACGGGTTCTGTCAGTTCAGGACCGATGTAAGAATAAGCAACTGTTGTTGCGCCCTCGGCCAGGAGATTTTGTTCTTTTAATGCAGTGATCCACATTTCCCAGTCTTCGCCACCCATTACCTGTATGGTATTGGCAATTTCTTCTTCGTTGGCTGGTTCAATAGATACTGTTGAAACAATGCCTGTGTGGAAATCGACGGTTTTGTCGCTGAATGTTCCTTCAATTGGTTTCAGCACGGAATTGAAAACCTGTCCGGTAGTAGGGTGCACCCTTTTCGGAGAAGCCAGACTGTAAACCACCAGGTCTATCTGTCCAAGGTCAGCCTTGATCAGGTCAATGGTTTTCTGCTTGATCTCATTGGAGAAGGCATCGCCGTTAATACTCTTTGCATACAATCCTGCCTCGTTTGCAAAATTCTCGAAAGCGGCAGTATTGTACCATCCTGGTGAAGCCGGTTTGCCCGGAGCAGAAGGTTTTTCAAAATACACACCTATGGTTGAAGCATTTGATCCAAATGCTGCGGTTATTCTTGAAGCTAACCCAAATCCTGTAGATGCACCAATTACCAATACTTTTTTCGGGCCATCTGTCAATCCCTGGGATTTTACGTAGTTGATTTGTTTCAGCACATTTTGCGCACAGCCTTCAGGATGTGAGGTCAGGCAGATAAAACCACGTGTTCTAGGACTAATAATCATAAATCGTTTTGTTGTTTACTATTAAAAATATGAAATAGAAATTCTAACAAATTTAGAACTTTTATTTGGAACTCATGCAGATATGATGCAACGCTCTCCGGAAAGTTCCTGCCGGCAAAGTTCGTTGTTCAGCGGTACGCTGATCTCTTCTATTTCGCGTTTGTAATTGGCCTTGATTTCTTTGCGGGATTTGGCTTCTATAAAACGCCTGATCTGCTCGTTACCTTCAAGGATCAGTCCCGGAACCTGGGCCGGACGGTTATCCTCATCCTTCGCCACCATAGTAAAGTAACTGGTGTTGGTGTGCTTCACCTTGTTAGTCTTCACATTTTCTGAAATCACGCGGATACCCACCACCAGGGAGGTCTTGCCTACATAGTTGATGGAAGCCATCAGGGAGACCAATTCGCCTACTTCTACCGGTTCCATAAAATCTACTGCATCTATCGAAGCAGTCACACAATAGTTGCCGGCATGTTTCGCTGCACATACGTAGGCTACTTTATCCATCAGCGAAAGTAATATCCCGCCATGGATCTTGCCGCCAAAGTTGGAATAGGAGGGGATCATCAGTTCTGTAAGCACGGTTTGCGAAAAGCTGACGGGTTTGTAGTTGTTCGTATCTGCTGAAATGGAGTTGCTCATTGTAAATGTCAGGAAAATAATAAAGCCTTATAAATTCAACTAAATATAGTCGTATTTTGCATAATTACGATGCTGAATTGATATGCGAAGATTGATAAAGAGTTTTGGTTATGCTTTTTCAGGCAGTGCTTATGCCTTCGGTACGCAACTGAATTTTAAGATCCATTGCCTGGCGCTGGTACTGGTGGCCACACTGGGTTGGTACCTGGACCTTACGCTGCAGGAATGGTTGTGGATCGCAGGGGTTTCGGGAATGGTTATCGTGGCCGAACTGTTCAATACAGCAATAGAGGTACTTGTAGATCTGGTCTCCCCATCCTACAATGAAAAGGCAAAGATCGTGAAGGATGTTTCTGCAGCCGCTGTGCTGGTCGCGGCCCTGACCGCTGTTGTTGTTGGTCTGATCATCTTCCTCCCCAAATTCTGCTGATCATGTTGCATAAAACCCGGGGCATTGTTTTAAAAACTACCTTATATAGTGAAAGTAGTGTGGTGGTGCAGATTTTTACAGAAAAATTCGGTATTCAGTCTTATATGATCAATGGGGTAAAGAAACCAAGGGCAAAGATCAGAATGAACATGCTGCAGCCGCTGCACCTGGTAGAAATGGTCGTTTACCATAAAACGAACACCAGTATACAGCGCATCTCAGAGCTTCGTCCCACACCCATATTCAGTACGATCCCTTATGATATTGTAAAGAGTACTATGGTCATATTCCTGAACGAAGTGCTGTACAAAAGCATCCGTCAGCAGACGACCGACGAACATTTGTTTGGATTTATTTTCAGTGCAGTCTGCTGGCTGGACGAAAGCAGCGCGATAAATGTCAATTTTCACCTGTCTTTTTTATTGAAGCTGTCGCGGTTCCTGGGCTTTGCGCCCAGCACACAAACAAAGAGTGATCAGAGTTATTTCGATCTTCAGGAAGGGGAGTTCAAATCCCGGATCCCTGTACACCCTGATTTTTTGGAGAAGCAGGAAGCTGCGCTTTTTATTTCTTTATTCGAACAGCCGCTGGATCAATTGTCTTCCATCAAAATGGAGAATAAGGTGAGGCGACTCATTTTGGAAAAGATATTGAGGTATTATGAACTGCATACCGCTTCTTTTGGGGAGGTAAGGTCGCACCAGGTATTGGAAGAGGTACTGTCTTAAATTTATCGCAAAAAAAAAATACCACCGGATAAGGATGGTATTTCGTGGGAATTACTGGGTTCGAACCAGTGACCCCTACCTTGTCGAGGTAGTGCTCTAAACCAGCTGAGCTAAACTCCCTCAATAAAACGAAGCCTCTCAGTATTGCTGAAAGGCTTTGGTGGGAAATGAGGGGTTCGAACCCCCGACCCCCTCGGTGTAAACGAGGTGCTCTGAACCAGCTGAGCTAATTTCCCTAAGGATTGGCTTTTTTTATTTTAAAACAGCTAAGCCGCTGTTTGTGGTGGGAAATGAGGGGTTCGAACCCCCGACCCCCTCGGTGTAAACGAGGTGCTCTGAACCAGCTGAGCTAATTTCCCATTTTTCGCTTTCTCAAACGATCCCTTGCTGTTAGGGAGTGCAAATATACGCGTGGTAATTAGAATTGCAAATTATTTTTTAAAAAAAGTACCTTTGCCCTAATTTTAATAGAATGGCCGGAGAAAAAACTGCATTGCACCCAAGGAATAAGCACAGAGAACGTTACGATTTCCCTCAACTGATCCAGTCAGAACCGCAGTTAAAGGACTTCGTTCAGCTCAATCCTTATGGAGACCAAAGTATCGATTTTTCAAATCCGGCTGCGGTCAGGATGCTGAATAAAGCATTGTTGAAGCATCATTATGGCATCGCCAATTGGGATATTCCTGCAAATTACCTTTGTCCGCCGATACCGGGAAGGGCAGACTACATCCATTACCTGGCAGACCTCCTGGCTGAAAGCAATAATGGCAACATTCCGAAAGGCAAGCACATCAAAGGATTGGATATCGGCATTGGCGCTAACGCGGTTTATCCGATCATCGGACATCAGGAGTATGGTTGGTCTTTCCTTGGCTCAGAGGTAGACCCTGGGGCAGTGAAAGCAGCAAAGGCCATCGTTGCAGCGAATCCTGATCTAAGCAATTCGGTTTTCGTTCGCCATCAGGCAAATGGTGCTCAGATTTTTAAGGGAATCCTGAAACCTGGGGAAATGTTCGATTTCAGCCTCTGTAACCCACCTTTCCATGCCTCTGCTGAAGAAGCGCTTTCGGGTAGTCGGCGTAAAGTGCAAAACCTGGGCAAGCAAAAAGGCGGCGATACCCTATTGAATTTCGGCGGACAGCCTAAGGAACTCTGGTGCGAGGGGGGCGAGGTTGGTTTTATCCGAAAAATGATCACAGAAAGCGTGCTTTTCAAGTCGCAGTGCTTCTGGTTCAGTAGCCTGGTTTCCAAGAGCAGCAATCTGCCTTTTATTTTCAAAGCATTGGAAAGCGCGGGCCCATATGAAGTAAAACAGGTGGAAATGGCCCAGGGCCAAAAGATCAGCCGCTTTGTGGCCTGGACTTTCTTATCGCCCGAAGAACAGCTGCAATGGGCTGCAAAACGCTGGACTAAACGATAGGAAAGTCGATATATAGTGCAGCTTTTTTATTTTTAAAAGATCCGATCAGATCTCCGGTATCAAAATGCCTGAAATTTAAGGTATCACTTTCTTTAAAACGGTGCTTGACCATGAAATACAAATGAAGGCATTTGATCCAGTTCAATGCGCCCGCTTTATCTTTCCAGATTTGCGGGTATACATATACCTCATTGTCTTCGATCCTAAGCAGGTTCTTTGTCATGAGTTCGCCGACAATTGAGATGATCTGTGCCCGCTGTGCGGCCAGATTCGCATTATTCTGTATTTTCTTCTTGGCGTAAATCATATTTCCCTGGAACTAGTCAAGTCATTTTAATCCAGCAACAGTGGTTCATCATCATCGTCTGTCAGGCTCAGATGGATATTGTCCATGCCAGCAATTCCTTCTATAGAACCCCTGATGTGCGCTGCATTCAGTAACACTTTCTCCAATTGTTTTTCCCTGGCCTTCCACATCTTTTCCATGGCATCCCGCTCGCGCTGGATAGAGAGTTTCATGCTCATGAAACCTTCACGTATGGCTTTCCATTGTTCAGAAAACTCATTGCTCGTCAGGTAATCGTACAGCATGTGCATCTTATCGCCACGGTTTTCCTGTGATTTGCTGGCGCTGTAAAGTTTCATGATGCCATCCCGCAGGATGTAAGAAACGGCTTTTACTTCATCAAAAGAACAGATCCATACCCCATCTTTTTCCCCGAAGCAGTCCATACCTTTTGGGTAAGCCTGTGTGACGATCACCGCAACATCCACACCCATACTGCGCATGTCTTTTTTTAGTTTCTCAATCCATTCCATGGAGAAGTCCTTGGTTCGCTTGCTTTCATAAATGATCTTGCCGCAGTCCTGTCCAAACTGGTTGCGGATGTGGTGCACGCAATCTGCGCCGCGCACGCCTTTCCCCACTTCGGTGATCAGGTCAAATGGGAAAGCATTGCGCAGCAGTTCTTCCAGGATGAGTTCCTGTACTTCGCCCTGCAATTGCATGGAACCCTGTTCGGCTTTGCGTTTCATTTCCTCAGCCAGCTTCTTCTGATCGTCGAGTTGTTTCTCCAGTTCCTTTACCCGCAGCTGGTGTTCCGTTTCCTTGATGTTGTTTTTTTCTGCCTCCTGCTTTCTGATCTGCTCGGTCATCTCGGCACGTTGTTCCTGTAGTTTACGCTGTAGCTGCAGTTCCAGTTCGGCTTCTTTATCTTTCATGGCCTGTTCCTTTTTCAGGAAATCGAGTTCTTTGGCACGGGCAAGCCTTAATTTTTCTTCATTGTCCTTTGCTGCATTGTCCAGCATCTGGAGCTTATTTTCGAAATCTGTTGCAATGCTTTTACGCAGGCTCTCCTCAAGTGTCTGTTGCAGCTGTCGTTTTTCTTCTGCCAGTTTTTGCTCATAAGCAAGCGCCTGCTGCTTTTGCTGTTGTTCAAAGAGGTTTTCCTGTTGCTTCTGCTGTGCCGCAAACTCCTGTTGCTTTTTCGCAAATTCCTCTTCCTTCTGACGGGTAAAAGAAAGCATTTTTTCTCTGAGGTCTTTTTTGTACTCCTCGGCCATTACCTCTTCGATAGGGAAGGTGTGGGCGCAATTGGGGCATTTGATTTCTGTCGACATACGCAATTAAATTCTTTGTACAAATAAACTCTCTGCAAACTTCATGGATACACTTCTGGGCTCTTCTGTTTCGATCTGTATACTGAGCGAACCATCGAAGGGCACCACGTCGATGACCCTCAACTGGCTGCCGATGGTTATGCTGAGTTTTTCTAGGTACTGCAGAAAAAGTGTAGAGGTATCTTTTACCGCCGCCACCCTACAAAGTTCTCCCACCTGTAGTTCAGAAAGCAGGGTTTTTGCCAGTTCCGGCATTTCCCCATTCGCTTTGGGGATAGGGTCACCATGCGGGTCAAATTCCGGAAAATTTAAAAATTCTTCGAGTTTATCTACGAGCTTGGCAGACTGGATGTGCTCAAGTTGTTCCGCCACTTCGTGGACCTCATCCCAGCTGAAATCCAGCTTTTCATAGAGGAAGGTCTCCCATAACCGATGCTTTCGGAGGATGGCAATGCCGCTTTTACGGCCACTTTCTGTTAGCAGGATCTTGCCGTACTTCTTATAAGTTACCAGTTCTTTTTCCTTCAGTTTCTTCAGCATATCTGTTGCGGTAGCGGGCTTTACACCCAGGTAGGCTGCCATTTCGTTGGTGCCTGCCTCTGGCTTGTCCTCATTTTGAAAGCTGAGTTTGAGCAGCGCTTTCAGATAGTTTTCTTCTGTGTAAGATAGCATCCTGCAAAAATAGCTTTTATCTAAATGAAATGAACAATAAATAAATATCGAATATTATTTGTTAGGTTAATCTAACTTAGATAGTTTTGTGGTGTTTATTTTAAAATTAGATTAATAAAATATATGAGAACTTTTACTTTTATGCTGCTATGGTTATGTTGCACTGCTTCCTTTGCTCAACGGGCAGTGCTGTCCGGAAAGGCTCAGGCCGGGGGAGAAGCCCTTTCTTCCGTGAGCATCACCTTGCTGGACACCCCTCTCGGCCAAAAGACCGATAGCGCTGGTCGCTACCAGTTCCTGCAGCTCCCTGCCGGCACTTACCGTGTACAGGCTTCGGCGGTCGGCTTCCGAAAGCTGACAAAAACCATTATGCTGAAAGAAGAAGGAAACTTTACGCTGGATTTCGACCTGAGCAATTTGCAAAACGACTTAAATGAGGTGGTGGTCACGGGTACCTTGAAAGCGGTTAAGCGCCTGGAGAGCCCGGTGCCCGTAGAGGTATATACCCCTGCATTTTTTCGCAAGAACCCAACTCCAAGTATCTTTGAAGCGCTACAGAATGTCAATGGGGTGAGGCCTCAACTGAACTGCAACATTTGTAATACGGGAGACATTCACATCAATGGCCTTGAGGGACCCTATACCATGATCCTGATAGATGGCATGCCGATTGTAAGCAGTCTGTCCAGTGTGTATGGACTCTCGGGAATCCCAAATTCCCTGGTCGAGCAGATTGAAATCGTGAAAGGCCCGGCTTCCTCCCTGTATGGAAGTGAGGCGGTGGGCGGACTCATCAATATCATCACCAAGAAGCCTCAAAATGCGCCTTTATTTTCTGCGGATGTATTTGCGACCAGTTATCAGGAACTGAATGCCGATCTGGGTTTTAAATTCAGGGCGGGGAAAAGCGCAGACGTACTGACAGGGCTCAATTATTTCAAATATGGCAATCCGGTAGACCATAACCATGATAACTTTACGGATGTGACCTTGCAGGACCGCATTTCTTTATTTCAAAAATGGAGCTTCAAAAGAGCAAAGAACAGAATTTTAACCCTGGGCGGGCGTTATGTTTATGAAGACCGCTGGGGCGGGGAAATGCAATGGAACAAATCGTACAGGGGAGGAGACCAGGTGTATGGGGAAAGCATTTTTACCAACAGGTGGGAACTGATCGGGAATTACCAGTTGCCGGTCGAGGAAAAAATATTCTTTGCGTTCTCCTACAATGAACACGACCAGGACAGTCGCTATGGCAATACGTCCTATATTGCTGAGCAGAAGATCGGCTTTGGCCAGCTGACCTGGGATAAAAGTATTGGCCGGCACGACCTGCTCTTTGGCGCTGCGCTTCGCTACACCTTTTACGACGACAACACGCCAGCCACCACCGGGATGAACCAGGCGATCAGTAAAAACACCTGGCTCCCTGGCGTATTTGTGCAGGACGAAATCACACTTGCGGCCCAGCATAAATTCCTCGCCGGTTTCCGCTACGATTACAATTCAGTGCATGGCAATATTTTCACACCCCGAATGGCCTATAAGTGGAGCATCAACGAAAATAATGTGCTGCGCCTCAATGCGGGTACGGGTTTCCGGGTAGTCAATATTTTTACAGAAGACCATGCCGCACTCACCGGGGCAAGGGAAGTCAGGGTAAACGGGGAACTGAAACCTGAAAAAACCTATAATGTCAACCTCAATTTCCTGCGAAAAATGTACGCCTGTAATGGCAACTTCTTCGGTGTGGAAGCCTCAGCTTTTTATACCTATTTTAATAACCGGATCATCGGAGATTTTGACTCAAATCCCAATGAGATCATTTATGATAACCTCGATGGGCATGCGGTGAGTAAGGGCTTTAGTGCCAATATAGACCTGAGCTTCAACAATGGGCTTAAGTTTATCATTGGCGGTACTTATCAGGATGTTGCGACGTATGAACACGGAATCAAAAAGCAGCAGATCCTGACTGAGAAATTCTCCGGAACCTGGGCTGTAAGTTATAAAATCAACCCGCTGCACCTGAGCATCGACTATACCGGTAATCTCTACAGTCCGATGAGGTTGCCCTTGCTGAGTGATACCGATCCCCGCAGGGAATATTCAAAAACCTGGAGCATCCAAAATATACAATTGACCTTCGGCGGATTCAAGCAGCTTGAGCTTTACGGTGGTGTGAAGAATCTGCTGAACTGGACGCCCAACCGCGGCAATCCCTTCATCATTGCCAGGGCCAATGACCCTTTTGACAAAAACCTTGAGGTCGATAATCCATACAACCTGAGTTTCGACCCTACTTATGTGTATGGTCCCAACCAAAATATCCGGGGATTTTTTGGCATCCGGTATACCATAAAATAAAATCCAATAGCTTAACTTTATGGCATGATCTATCCATCTACCTACCAGGCAGCAAAGCTCATCGCACATAAAGTTGAGGCTATATTTGCTGATCACCTTGCCGCTGCCCGCGAAAAGGGGGAGGATGATCTGGCGCCATTGCCGAAAGCGAATGTCGTGGAAGCCATTCTGGATGCCACCTTTTGGGCCAGCCTCCGGAAAGAAGAAGGACATTCACCAAAAATATCACTTGCCTATTTACCGCCGCAGCAGGCTGGAAATCCGCTCCTTTTCAAACAGCGCTTGCCGCTAAACCCTGGAACCCTCACTAAACTGGCTCCGGGAATTGAAAGGGCAGGGATTCACCTGGGGATCTGGGAGGAAGAAGGTGAATTGTACATTTGGGGGACTACGGTCAGTATCCCTAATTTTTGCTTTGTAGTAGACGTATCGGAGCCGGCCTTATTGGTGATCAAACACCGCAGGATTTATGGCTTCGGTAAATTTACCAATGTAGCAGTGCTCAAAGGAGACCAGGTGAAGATGGTAGACGGCAGCAGCACAAGTGTGCCTGACTGTCCGCCGATTCTCCTCTCCTTGCTCGACCTCACTGCGCCATCCTACTGGAATGATTCGGTCAACGTATTGATCCAGCTCGCGGTGTCTATGCGTGCGCATGGCAGGGGTGGAACCTTGCTGGTGGTGCCTAACGAAAATCCAGCCTGGTTGCAGTCGATCATCAAACCGATCCAGTACGCTGTTCAGCCAGCTTTCAATGGTTTGTCTAAGCTATTGCAGCAGGACCGGAAGGAGGCAAGCCAGATTTTTTGGCAAACTGCCTTAAAAAGGGAAGTAGATCATCTTGCAGGTTTAACTGCTGTCGACGGCGCAACAGTAATCAGTAACCAATATGAATTGCTGGCCTTCGGCGCCAAAATTGGCCGGGCAAAAGGAAAAGATAATATTGATGAGCTGGCTTTTTCAGAACCTATTGCCGGTGGTGGGGCTGTTGTACTGCACCCCGCGAAAGTCGGCGGTACCAGGCATTTGTCTGCCGCTCAGTTTGTGCATGACCAACGTGATGCCACGGCCCTGGTCGCTTCTCAGGACGGGCACTTTACGATCTACACCTGGTCAAGCCTTCAGCAAAAGGTTCAGGCCCACCGGATCGATACGCTCCTGCTCTAGTATTTAATAGCTTTAAGAGAAAAGTATAGCGCCTACGATTACACTTAGAAAAAGTGCAATCATCACAATGCGGTCCGCATTGATCCACTGCTTTCTGGTGATTGGCTTAGCCTGGGATTCTTCCTTTTGCCTTGCAAAAGCCTGAAGAACAGTGAATGATTTGATTAACATAGGTAGATGTTTAATAGGTGCGATAAGCTTAAATCAAAGTACAGGCCAAATGAAAAATAAAATGTTAAAATGTGGAAAACTTTGGTTTTCTGTTAGTTATCCACATTCTTTTGTCTGAATTTTGCTCCAAATTTGACCTTTTTTACGCCAATTCCCCTCCTGCTGTACAAAATAAGATACGGCTCCTAAAAATTATTTGACTGATAATCAATGCGTTTATACGTATCATTCGTTTTTATATAGTACTATGTATTGCATATTACTATATAAAGCACATATCTTTGTGTTATGATAGCAGAAAATACACAAACCCAAATGCGAAAGGGCATACTTGAATATTGTGTGCTCCTGATCATATCCAGAGGCGAGATCTATGCCTCAGATATCATCGCAGAATTGAAATCGGCCAGGTTGCTGGTGGTAGAGGGTACGCTGTATCCCTTGTTGACCCGTCTAAAGAACAATGGCTTACTCGGCTACAACTGGGTAGAATCCAATTCCGGTCCGCCCCGAAAATATTATGTGCTCACTCCTGAAGGCAGGGCGATCCTGAGCCAGTTGGATGGGACCTGGCAGGAGCTTTCTTATGCCATCAATACGTCAAAAAAAGTAGCCGACGATAACCAAAATAAAAACCCTTAAGTCATGAAGAAGACACTCAACATAAATATTGGCAACACCATCGTTCATATCGAGGAGGATGCCTACGAAATGCTCACCATTTACCTCAACGAAGTGAAACAGCACTTCGCCAGAAGTGCCGATGATTTTGAAATTGTGAAGGATATTGAAAACCGCATTGCGGAGATGTTTGCAGAGAAACTCGCTGCCGCACAGAAGCAGGCCATCAGTATGGAAGATGTGCAGGGCGTTATGCAGCAAATGGGATCGGTAAAGGATTTTGAAAATTCCGAAGAAGAAAATGAAACACCGGAACAGCCATTCGTGCCCTTCAGTGGTGTGAAAAAATTGTACCGGGATACAGACCATGGCGTTATTGCAGGCGTGTGTCTGGGACTCAGCCATTACCTCAATATTGATGTCATCTGGATCAGACTCTTTGCCTTAATGAGTGTCTTTCTGGCCGGAGGTGGTGTTGTAGCTTATATCGTATTGTGGATCATGGTGCCCCGCGCGCAGAGCCGCTCCGAGAAAATGCAGATGCGCGGACAGGAGACCAATCTCCGTGGCTTTGCCTATAGCCAGATGCAGCCCTTGGTCAATCAGTCTAAAGGTTTCATTGCTGAGGCAGTTCAGTTGCTAGGTAGTTTCCTGTCAGGTACTGGCCGGGTGATCTTTAAAATCTGTGCAGCCCTGATCATCGCTTTCTGTTCTTTCTTTTTGTTGATCCTGATCGGTGGACTTGCTGCCATGCTCGGCTTCTGGGACTCTGACCTCGCGCATTATTTTCCGGTCAATATCGTGAACGAAGAATACCTGACTGCACTTACTTTTGCCAGTTTCATTATTGGCAGTATCCCTTTACTCGCCCTTATCCTATTCTCTATCAGGGTTGCCTTCAATGGAGCGGCAATCAATAAGACACTCTCTTTTGGTTTGTTGATTGTATGGCTTGCCGGTGTGGTGACCGGTGTATTTTATGTGGCTAAAATTTCTACTGAATTCAAAGCAGGTGCAGAGTTTGCCCAGGTTACCGACCTGAAGCCTTATAAAGAGTATACCGTGCAGCTGGACAGGGCACGCTTCTTCACCAAAGAAGACAGTCTGCGTTACCGCATAGATGCCAAAGGCTACCGTGGAAGGAAAATTCTGCAGGACCTGGACGATGATTTCAATATGCCAAGCAACCACTGGTTTTACATTGAAAAAAGTGAAGATGGCAGAACTACGCTGAACCAGAGCTTCAAAGCCAGGGGCAAGACTTTCGAAGTTGCACTTAAACATGCTCAGGACATTCAGTACGGATTTTTGCAGGAAGGCGCTGTGCTCAACTTTAGTTCTGCCATGTGGTTTCCGAGGGAAGCAAACTGGCGCGGACAGGAAGTAGAGTTGACCTTAAGGGTTCCCGTAGGTACAGAATTGAAGATAGAAAAGGGGATAGGCCGGTACTTTAATGGCTTCAGGCATTGGGGATGTGATGAAGACTCCAAAGATAACTTCACAGAATGGGTGATGACGGTGGATGGCCTGAAGTGCAAGCATGAGCCAAAACCAGAAGAAAATGAAGAATAACTAAGAAAGGGGCCTCAAGCCCCTTTCTTAGTTATTTAACCGTATACCGATATACGGACCGTGAAACATTTCCGTCTTTATCTATTCCCTCGATCACTGCGCGGTAGGTACCAGCCCCATCCGCATTGTAGAATTCAAGGGTCAGAGGACCGGCAGCTGTCGTATTCACCTTCGGATTCCAGTAAATCGTACTGCGCAGGTCATTGAAATTATAGGTGTTTGCTGCATTTACATATTTGGGTGCATAAAACTCACGTTCCTTGCTGAAGCCTTTAGGCCTTATTTTGAGGATGTTGGGCTCCGGCAGCATTTTCTTGAATTCGGCAAGACTGATTTTGGTGCCCTGAGGTGCTTTCTTGGTGTTTACAACCAGCACGCCATTGGTATTGTACATCCTGTTTACGGTACCTAAGTCGTCCCTTGTAAAAACCTCTACTGATTCTACTTCCGAAGACTGTACGCCAAAGAGACCCGAATAATCGATTGGCATGCCATTCAGGAAAATTTGCACCGGTACACGGCTTCCCTGCTGGTAATCCCTGCTGACATAAAATTTGTCTTCAAAGAAAGTCATTCCTATCGCCATGGTCTGCAGACATTGAACCAGTACATTGCAGCCCTGGAAGCGCTCGCCATCAATTACTGTACTGTTGATGCTGCTCAGTCCGGAGAGTGAAGGGTGGTCGGCATGACTCGGTCTTTTGGCCTTCGCTCCCTGGATCACCACCTCTTTAAGGGTTCTTAAATAGCTGTATTGTTTCTTGCTGTTGCTCAGGTAGGGTGCCAGGGCACTGTCGATGTTTACAATTTCCTCCGCCCAGAAAGTATTTCTGCTGATTGGGGGAGCAGGTTGTGCATCCATCATGATCATCAGATTGGAGCCATTGGCGCTGTATTTTGCATTGATCACCACTTCAGATGAGTCAGGAATGTTGAGGTTTTGAAAATTAAATATGCCGCTTGGACTGGTAATGGTCTCTGCTGCATAGCGGCTCCCTGTTACGGTCAGGCGCAGTGCACCTTTTTTCACCGGCATTCCGGTGCGGTCCCTCAATGTACCCGAAAGCCGCATATCCTGTTCCGGCAGCACCGCGATGGGAGGGAACTTATCCGCCATAATGTCTTTGAAATTGAACCTGCGGAAGCCTTGCGTCAGCATCAGCAGATCGAGGTCCGCGGTTTTCTTTTCGCTGGGTTTATTGAAATAATAATTCGGTTTTTCTACATAGCCTTTGAGCTCAGAGGTCAGCAGAAGGGAACTCAGGATGGTCACTTCATTGTCTTCGTCTACAGGTACTTTTTGTGTATCTATTACCGAGATGGAATAGTCGCCTATAACCGGGCTTGTCGCGGTTTTTGCAGAGACGGTCAGTTTGACCTTTTGTCTTGGCTTGTAAGTCAGCAAGTCTGTTTTCAGGCTTAGGTTGACCTGGTTCAGTGAAGCGTTGAAGGCCAAACGTTCGCTCACCGGTTCCCCGCTTTCATCAAAAAGGGTAATTTGTGCGATGCCTGCTGGTAATTTATCGCGGCTGATTTTGGTACTTGTCACCTGCGAGTTCAAAGTCGTTTTCGCTGCGTAATAGATGATCCCTCCATTTGTGCCTACGAGGAACAACACCTTGCCCTTATGGGCTTCAAAGAAAGTGTCGTTGGCTACCAGTTTGAGGTTGATTGCTGCCGGATCTGCATTGTTCACCTGGAGTGTGATTCCCGAAGCTGATGCTTTGGGCAGGTCATAGCTTTTGCTACTGCCATCTTTAAAAGTGATGTTTGCCTTATAAGATTTGCTGCCATCCGGTGTCAGGTAAAAAGAACCCATTCCGATATGCGCCGATTCAAAGCTGCTCAATACAGTTCCCGCATTGTCGGTCAGCGTACCTTTCACGCTGATTCCTGTTCCGGCACTGTTGATTGCCTTAAAGCCAATCCTGGTGGCTACGCCAGTGAGCAGTTCGCCACCCTCAGGGAAAAACTGTACGTCGTAACCCGGTGGGATAGGTTTCAGTTTGAAGAAGGAAGTGACCAGGTCTTTCTCCGTCAGTGCAATTTCGGTGATGAGTTCACCATTGCTGATGGCTTCCGCTTTTTTGACATCAATTTTAACTTTCAGCAATCCATTTTGGTCGGTTGTCCCCTTGCCTTTCATGATGATATCAAAGTTGGAGAGCACCCGCCAATTGACCACCTTATTGGCCTGTACCACATTATCCCTGTTCTTAAATTGAATGAGGGCATCAATGACCTGACTCTTGTCGGTCTGTTGTGTTTTATAGCTAAAGTGGGTATTTACCGCTTTGTCAATGGCTTCACCAATGGTCAGGTTCTTACTGAAGAAATAGGCATCGCCAAAATTGGCCATCCAAAGTGTATAGGCCTTTACATAATAATTGCCCTGTACGAAAGTTCCGGGATTCAGCGGGATATTGCCATAGGCGACTCCGTTTTTAACCGGGAGCTTTACCGTTTGTACCAGCGAATCGCGGCTGTTGATCACATCTACATAGACGATCTTGCTCAACAAAGAAGGGAGATTTTGTTCCATTGTCAGGTAAGCCTTGAACCAGATGGTATCTGCTACGCTGTAATAGGGTTTGTCAAAATGCAGGTATACCTTTTCAACAGGACGCTGGTCAGCCAGTTTTTTACTTTTACCGACGATGTTGTTCAATACAGTACTGTCCTGTTGTGCAGAGGCAGAAACCGAAGCAAAACAGGACAGCAGTAAGAATGCTATGATAAAGTTTGAAAATCTCATTAAATGGATATATGCTTGATCTCGCTAATATATTCATTTATGTATGGACTAGGTGAAATGTAACACATCTTTAACATTTTTTGACAAACATCGTCATCCTGAATTTATTTCAGGATCCCGCACTCGCATGGAGGTATTTCTAGTCCGGGATCCTGAAATAAATTCAGGATGACGATAGTATCAAATGACGATAGTATCAAATGACGCATACAAATAAACACGTTACTTGAAGTCGATCACGAAATCTTCCAGTGGCGTACGTACTTTTTTCAGGTTCACCAGCCAGTCGCCGGCAGCATCCCTGTAACCCAGTGGCAATAAAGTAGTGCTGCGCAGTCCTTTTGACCTTAAGCCCAGCAATTCATCCAGATCGGCAGGATTAAAACCTTCCATTGGTGTTGCATCTACTTTCAGCAATGCCGCTTCTGTAAGGGCTACACCGAAAGCGATATAAGCTTGTTTTGCAGCGTGGTGGAAGTTTTCTTCTTCCGTTTTTGCCGTATACATCCCGATCAGGTTGTTCATGTAATCTGCAGTTGCAGAATCAGGTACACCACGTTCAGCGTTGGTACGGGCAAAAACAGCTTTAATCCGTTCTTCCGTATAATTGTCCCATGCGGCGAAGATCAGCAGATGCGAGCAATCGGTAATCTGCGACTGACCAAAAGCAACAGCTTTGATCTTTTCTTTCAGTTCCGGATTGGTCACCACAATCACCTTGAAAGGCTGCAGTCCTGAGGAAGTAGGTGCCAGATGTGCTGCGGAAATGATTTGATCTACTTTGTCCTGAGCAACGGCTTCACCGTTCATTTTTTTAGTGGCATAGCGCCATTTTAGTCCTTCTATTACACTCATTATTAGTTGTATGTTTATTTCAGTATTAAATTTTTATGACAACCGTTATAGAAATAACAGTGTTAGCAAATGTAGAGATGTTAGCGAGTACCCAAGAATATATTTATTGCTTATGACTTTTAAATGATGAGATTATTTGTTATGCTTGCATAGCAAACTAATCGCTGTCATTTTTGTTATGAACATAGCCCCTTAGCGCGCGAAACAATATTAATTTACTAACCAGTATGAAGAAGATTTTATTTAGCATCCTGTTGACATTACCGGTACTGGGTTTCTCCCAGTCATTCCAGGTGAACCTCCAGGGACAAAAACAAACTGCAATGGCAGGAGCAGGTACAGGCCTTGCATTAGATGAGGCCGCTATTTTTTTTAACCCCGGAGCGGTCTCCTTCCTGAAGCAGAACGGAATCCAGGGGGGTGCACACGCCATTTTCCTGAAAACAGCTTTTAAAGAAACAGGATCAAATATTACACAGCACAACAAGAACAAAATACCGACACCCTTCCAGGCCTATGCTGTTTTCGGCAATCCTGAAAACCGCCTGAGATTTGGTATCGGTGCGTATACGCCCTTTGGCGGTGCTATGCACTGGAACGAAGACTGGACAGGTAAATATAGTGTGACCTCTCTCGATTTACAGGCCATCTACATCCAGCCCACGCTGAGTTTAAAGTTGACCGACCAGATCGGGATCGGGGGTGGACTGGTGTATTCTATGGGTAAAGTAGATCTAAGAAGGGCCTTACCTTATACCTCAAATGGTCTGCAGACTACTGCGCAACTGAAGGGCGACAGTCATGATTTTGGCTGGAATGCAGGAATCTACATTGAGACACTTTCCGGTCTTACCTTCGGGATCTCACACCGCTCGCAAGTGACGGCGAAAGTAGAAGATGGAGATGCCAATTTCTTCAATGCACCCGCTACGGTGACGGCCTCGCTGCCAAGCAGATTCAATGCGAGCCTGCCCCTGCCGGCTACTTCCACCATCGGCGTTGGCTACGCTCCATCAGATAAAACGAAACTGGCACTGGATGTAAACTGGGTCTGGTGGCATACTTACGAAGACCTTACTTTTTATTACGACAACAATACCTCTACACCTTCCGCGAGGAATTACCACGATGCGGCCACTTTCCGCTTAGGGATTCAGAATGAAACCACATCTTTCTTAACCCTCCGTGCCGGTGTTGGTTATGCCTTTTCGCCGGTAAGTAAGGGATACGTAACCCCTGAAGTACCCGATGCCGACCGGTTATTGCTGAGTGCGGGTATTGGTCTGAAACCTACAGAAAGATTGGGTATTGATTTTTCTTTCTTGTATGAGAACGTAAAAGCCAGAACAGAAACCAATATTGAGTCCGGATTGAATGGCACTTTCAAAACTGTTGCTTATATTCCCGGAATGTCCTTGTCTTATAAATTTTAATTGACCAACATGAAAACCACTTATTTTTATACAGCAGCGCTGGCGCTGGGAATGCTGTCCCTGGCCTCCTGCAAACCCAATATTGACAGTCCGGAACCAAGTAAGGGCACTGCAGATTTTTCCAGGTATATTGCCGTAGGGAACTCATTGACGGCCGGGTTTGCAGATGGAGGACTTTACATGGAAGGGCAGGAGAATTCTTATCCCGAGCTGATCGCAGCACAAATGAAAACAGTCGGCGGCGGCGCTTTCAGCACACCTTTGTTTCCGGCAGATAAACCCAATGGTTCAGGCTTTCTCAAGTTGACGGCTGTCACCAACGGTGTACCTACTATCGTTCAGGAAACTTCAAATCTGGCTGTGCGCGGACAAGCTGGTTCGGTTGTCCTCTACACGAAATATACTGGCGATATCAACAACTACGGTGTACCGGGTATCAAACTGGTACATGCGGGCATTGCCAACTATGCTGCTGCAAACCCATACTTTGAGCGGATGCTGACCGGGGAGTACGGAACCAATCCTACTACCTATCTGTCTTTTGTGACCGCCAAACCGTTCACCTTTTTCAGCAACTGGCTGGGCAATAATGATGTGCTGTCTTATGCAACTGCGGGTGCTACAGGAGATGCACCTACACCAAAAGCGACTTTTACTGCGGCTTATACCAATGTGGTCAATGAGCTGACCAAGAACGGTGCGAAAGGGGTACTGGCAACCATTCCTAATGTTACGGCCACCGCTTATTTCCATACCGTGACTTTAAAGACACTGCTTGCAGCAATCAATGCTACGCCAGCGGGTGCGGGTGTAAAAGACATCTACATACAGCCAGGTTCCGGACCGGCGAGAGTAGCTACTGCAGAAGACCTGTTTACCCTGACACTGAGTTCAGCGAATGTGATGGGTAAACCCAATTCCTCAAATATTCCCTATGGCCTGCATCCTTTAAACCCTGTAGAAAGCAAGTATGTGCTGGACAAGGCAGAGATTGCAACAGTAAATGATTTCACTTTATCTTATAATGCTTCTATCAAGAGTATTGCGGATGCCAAGGGCCTGGCACTAATGGACGCTTACGCGTTGCTCAATGAGTATGGGGCAGGAAAAGCAGTCAACGGAATCCCGGTTAGCGCGGCCTTTATCCAGGGCAACCTGTTTTCTCTGGATGGCATACACCTCACGCAATTGGGCTATGCAATTACCGCAAACGCATTTATTAAGGCCATCAATGCCAAATACAATTCCAGCATTCCTACGGTAGATGTGACCAAATATAAAGGGGTAAAGCTTCCTTAGTCTTTAAAAAATTAACAATCAAAGCCCTGGAGCATGTGCTTCAGGGCTTTTTTTATGGTCAATCTTCGACCTGGGGCGCAGCTCCTTCGTACCTCGCTATTACCTGGCCCATAAAACGGGTACTTTTTACGAACAAGCTACGACCGGGGTATTGAGGAGCTGATAAGGAGTTGTTCCTTTACTAACTGATAGTTAAGTTTATTCACGATTTATCAATTTTGTGATAGTATGTATAATTCGCATGATATACAGAATGATTCGTGTGCAAGTACTTTTGAAGTTATCCATGCACATTAATCACCATAAAAAGAAAATCATGAAAAATCAAACCACTCACCATTTTACTGAAATCGACGGTGTCAACATTTTCTATCGCGAGGCCGGAATTAAAACAGCACCGACACTGGTCCTGTTACATGGTTACCCTACTTCATCCCACATGTTCCGGAACCTGATCGATAAATTATCTGACAGGTACCACCTGATCGCCCCGGATTACCCCGGATATGGCAGAAGCGAACAGCCTCCTATAGCGGACTTTGCTTATACTTTTGACAATTTTGCCCATATTATCGAAACGCTGCTCAGCAAGTTGGAAATTTCCAGCTACAGTTTGTACCTGATGGATTACGGAGCTCCGGTTGGATGGAGAATTGCGTCGAAGCATCCCGAAAGGATAGATACTTTGATTGTCCAGAACGGTTGCGCCTACGAAGAGGGGCTGGAGACTTTCTGGGATCCATTTAAGGCCTATTGGAAAGACAGAAATGACAAGGAAGCAGAGCGTACGCTGGCCACTTTCCATGCTCCTGACGGGCTGAAATGGCAATATACACACGGTGTTCCCGACACTTCGCTGATCAGTCCCGACAACTGGGAAATTGACCTGCGTCACCTGGAACGTCCTGAGAACGGACAGATTCAGCTGAACCTGTTTTACGACTATGGTACCAATCCGCCCAATTATCCGAAATGGCAGCAGTACTTTAGAGACCACAATCCGGAGATGCTCATTGTCTATGGCAAGAATGATTATATCTTCCCTGTAAGTGGTGCCGAGGCCTATAAAAAAGATGTTAAAAACCTGGAATACCACTTGTACGACGCCGGGCACTTCGCCCTGGAAAGCAGCGGCGATGAAATGGCTGCAGTGATTAAAGATTTTCTGGATCGTAAAGTAAACCGCTAATACAAAACAATCATAAACAATTCACATCATAGAAATACAATAATGAAAAAGCTCATTTTATCATCTATCATTGCCCTGATAGCATCCTACAGTTTTGCTCAAAAACCGAGTCCGGCATTGTTGAGCCCGACCAACCATACGCTGGTTTTAATTGACTACCAGAGTCAAATGGCATTTGCAGTCAAGAACCAACCCGTGGAACTGCTAAGAAACAATGCTGCGCTTACTGCCGGCGCTTCTAAAATCTTCAACATACCAACTGTAGTTACTACAGTTGCGGCAAAATCATTCAGTGGCCCTGTTTTTCCTGAAATCAACGAATTCTACCCTGCATCCGCTACTACCATTATCGACAGAACGACCATGAATTCCTGGGAAGACCTAAATGCGCATAAAGCGATTACCGGTAAAGGCAAAAAGATTTTAGTAATGGGAGGGCTCTGGACGAGTGTATGTATCGTCGGCCCGGCATTGTCTGCCATTAACGAAGGATATACCGTTTATGTAATTACCGATGCGAGCGGTGATGTATCCAAAGAAGCACACGAACAATCAATTACCAGGATGGTTCAGGCAGGTGCCCGTCCCATTACATCGCTTCAATACTTGCTGGAGCTGCAACGTGATTGGGCGAGATCAGAAACCTATAAAGGAACTACCGATCTGATTAAAAAATATGGCGGCGCGTACGGTATCGGGATCCAATATGCTCAGGAAGTCATCAAACATTAATTGACCAGCTGAAAGAGGCAGCATCCGGTTGCTGCCTCTTTCGATAACAATGTCTCTCATTTTCTACCGTCAATCTCTGTATCCGGCGATGAACATAGACCGCAAGACATTAAACCAATGATAAGAAATATGGAACGAAAACATCCTTTGCCCCCATTTAAGCTAAATGCATTATTGATCCCGCTCCTGCTCGGAACTGCTTGCTTCAATCAGGCCAGGGCGCAGACGTACAAAAAGACAATAGTTGAAGGCGTCGAGATATTCTACAGGGAAGCAGGCGATCCCCAAAAGCCAACAATCCTGTTGCTCCATGGATTCCCCTCATCTTCCCACATGTACCGTAATCTAATCGCATTACTGGCACCAAATTACCATTTAATCGCCCCTGATTATCCGGGTTTTGGTAGGAGTGCTAAGCCTTCACCTGATGCATTTGTCTATACTTTTGACCATTTAGCCTTGGTTATGGAAAAATTTATTGACCAGCTGGGCTTAAAATCCCTGAATTTTTATTTACAGGATTACGGCGGGCCGATTGGCTTCAGGATCATCAAAAACAGGCCTGAACTGGTCAGTTCGATCATCATTCAAAATGCCAATGCCTATCTGGAAGGACTGGGGCCGGATGTTCAGAAAATCGGAGCCTTGGCCGAAGCAAACGATAAGAAAGGTCTGGAAGCGGCAACTTCTTATATGATGTCTTTGGAAGGCATCCGGGAACAATACGTGTTCGGAACAGTACATTCCGAACGGATAAGCCCCGACAGCTATTATATGGATCATTTTATTTTTGAACAGCCCGGAGTCAAGGACATTCAAAAGGTGATTTTTAAAGATTACAGCAATAACTTTCCCAAATACACCGAATGGCAGGAATACCTGCGCAAGCATCAGCCGGAGGTATTGATCACATGGGGTAAAAACGATAAGATTTTCCCCGGCTCAGGTGCTTTGGCTTATAAAAAGGATTTGCCGAACGCAGAAATCCATTTATTTGAGGGAGGACATTTTCTGCTCGAGGAATATCCCCATGAAGTGGCAGACCTCATTCATCGCTTCCTGCAAAAAAAGCATGGCAAATAACCGGATATGTCATCAGTCGGTTTCCGAACTATCTTACTGCAGCTCTCATTGTCGCTATGCGGGCTGCAGGTATCGGCGCAAAGTTTCATGCTCCTGCGTTTTGACGAAGACTACAGTCAGCTGAGGGATTCCAGCAGCAAGCTTTACCACAAATTGAAATTTCTGCCGCTAGCAGGCGGAAAGCGCGCTTACCTGAGTTTTGGTGGCGAGTTCAGGCAAGAGTTTGGGGGAAAGATCGATGAAGACTGGCTACAGGATCAAGGTTATAATTATTCTATTCTTCAGCGTTACTCGCTTCATACAGCCATCCATGTGAGTTCCCGGCTTAAGTTTTTTGTCCAGCTGAACAGTGCAGTGGAAGAGGGCAACAAATACGGTTCTGGTCCAACCGATGAAGACCGGCTCAATGTCCAAAACTTATTCGGGGAATATAAATTCTTAAAGGATACCCTGCATCAGCTTTCTTTCCGGCTAGGGCGTCAGGAGATGGATTACGGATCAGGCAGGTTAATTTCTGTTCGGGATGGCAATACGACCCGTCAATATTTCACTGGTACAAAACTATGTTATAGCGCTCCTGATTTTGCCCTGGACGCTTTCGTAATGAATGCAGATGAAGTTCAGTCTGGTCTTTTTGACAACCGCAGCAGCGGGGCTAAACTCTGGGGTGCTTATTCGAATTTTAAATTTCATAATGCAGAACATCTTGACCTTTATTATCTGGGGATCAAGCGCAATCAAGCTCAGTTTGAAGTAGGGAAAGGGCGGGAAGTCAGGCATACGCTCGCTGCGCGGTACTGGAGAAAGGGCAAAGGTTTCGTTTATAACCTTGAAGCGGCCTACCAGTTTGGGACTTTCAGCGAAAAAAACATCAGCGCCTGGACAACGGCCATAGAATTGGGATATACTTTCGAGTATCTTATGTTTAAACCATCTGTAAATCTTAGGAATGATTATGTCTCCGGGGATAGAAAGCTGGCGGACGGAACACTGCAGACCTTTAACCCTTTATACCCGAAAGGTGGCTATTTCGGTTTCAATCCCTTGATCGGCCCCTCCAACCTGATCGACATCCATCCCTATCTCCTACTCATGATTACTGACAGATTATCTGTACAAGCCGACCTGATCTTTAACTGGAGGTATGCCATACAAGATGGGCTGTACAGACCGGGTGGTACTTTCAATGCTGCCGGATCAGGTTCCAGGCATCACTACATCGGCACCACTCATCTGCTGAGTGCAGATTATCAATTCAACAGACACATTGCCTTGAGTTGCGGAGGGCAATATTTTGCCCTGGGTGATTTTTTAAAAGACATTACACCACACTGGGCGAACGCTAAATATTTTAATGCCCAGTTTTCCTTTAAATTCTAAACAGCAGCTGGTATTTATTGGTATTGATACCCTCCGTAAAAATTTACCGGACTCCAGTCTGGCAGAGCCTTTGGCACTTCTGGAGCAAGATTTTTATATTCGCCGGAGCCGTATATAACTTTACCATTTAAAATCGTAAGCACTGACCTGATGTCTTTAATGTCATTCTCGTCCACATTCAGGTAATCCGCGGATAAAATTGCCAGATCTGCGAGATAGCCCTTTTTAAGCATTCCCCGGTCATGTTCCTGCCGGATGAGCGAGGCACTGCCCTGGGTGTATAATTTTAATGCGGTAATCCTGTCCAGTTGGTTTTCTTTTGCAGCGAATTCCAATCCGCCTACCGACTTCCCGGTAACAAACTGGTAAATCCCCAGCCAGGGGTTGTAACTGGATACCCTCGTTCCGTCAGTCCCACCGCCAACCCTAATGCCCTTTTCCATCATCCTGCGAACGGGAGGGGTATTGAGCGCAGCTTTTTTGCCATATCTGGAGATAAAGCCCTCAGCCTGAAAGGCCATGCGGTCCTGGATAGCTAATCCTCCGCCAAGTAATTTGATCCTGTCCAGATTTTCATCGCTCACTGTTTCCGCATGATCGAAGAACCAGATCAGCCCATTTAGCGGAGTTTCCCTGTCCACTTGCTCAATCACATTCAGGAAGCGGCTGATGCTTTCGTTATAGGTGGCATGCAAGCGAAATGGCCAGCGGTTTTGAACAAGTTTTGATATGACCGCTTTGAGTTGAGTCTCCATTAGTGCGGGGAGTTCCGGGCGTGGTTTGATAAAGTTCTCAAAATCGCCGGCGGAAGCAACCAGGTTTTCCCCGCCACCCTGAACACGATATTCAAGGGTATGATCGTCCGAATGGTTTTCTCCGCTATGTTCGGCGATCTCAACCATATTGATCCACTTGATGTAATCCTGCAGTTCCGTTCCGGGCTTTTGTGCAAAAAGATAATAGGGGAGTCTGACAGTCAGTTCGGCCTTTTTAGAAAGTTCGTCAGTGATGCCATAGTCGTCCGGAAAGTTTTGAAAACCTCCGCCTGCATCCATCACACTGGTAACGCCAAGTGAATTGAGTTCCGAAATAAACTGTTTGGTTGAATTTATTTTCTCTTCCTGCTTCAGCTCAGGAAGTTTTGCGAGTGTTGAATACAGAATAAACGCATTGGGCTCAGCCACCAGTAGTCCCGTTGGCTGGCCATATTGGTCCTTTTGGATCAAACCACCGGCAGGGTTTGGCGTATCGCCTGTAATTCCCAGTTTTAGGATCCCTGCTTTATTCAAAAAAGCCTGGCCATAAAGGTGCAGGATGAAAGCAGGAGTAGTGCCCGTCGCCTCGTTAATTTCTGCTAAAGTAGGGAGTCTTTTCTCCTCAAACTGATACTCACTCCATCCCCCTACAACCCTGACCCACTGATCGGCCGGTGTTCGGGCTGCCTGTTCTCTGAGCATGGTTAAAGCACGTTTGAGCGATTTTACGCCATCCCATCTCAGTTCAGCATTGTAAAATCTGCCACCGCGGATCACATGAAGATGCGAATCATAAATGCCTGGAATGACTGTCTTTCCTTTCGCATCGATCACCTTTGCTTTTGAATTGCTGTATTTCAGGATTTGCTTATTGCTGCCCACCGCAATGATTTTATGGCCAGCAATGGCAAGGGCTTCTGCGGATGGCTGATCCTTGTTCAGCGTAATGACCTTGCCATTGGTAATGATCAGATCTGCCTGCTCTTGTGCATGAATGCTGTGGGGTAAAAGGAAAGCTATAACTAGCAGTATGGTCGATGGTTTCATATTTGTTGTTTTGAGTAAAAGAAAAATGATTGAATGGCTTGCTTTGTCAAATGTAAGGCAGAAGGGTGTCTCGGAAATGAATTTAAGTATCACTTAAATCATATGAGTTATCAATAAATTAATACGCTGTGAAATTCTGCTGATTCCCAAGTCGGGGCGATATCTGATTAATTATTTTTCTGATGACAGTTAGCAATTGCATGATTTTGCTTCAGAGTTAATACTCGCGAATTTGGCCATTACAAATCCAGCCCATATGGGTACTAAACAAAAGATCATGAAAAGAAAAGTTTCTATTAAAAAGATGGCCGTTGCCGCTGTAATGCCAGTCATCTTATTGGCCATTCCGGGATCCCTTTCCGCCCAGGCGCCAAAAGTTAAAAATGTAGTATTGGTTCACGGCGCTTTCGCAGATGGTTCTGGTTGGCGGTCCGTTTATACACTGCTCAGCAAAAAAGGCTACAAAGTTACCGTTGTACAAAACCCGCTTACTTCCCTGGAAGATGATGCTGCTACGACCAGACTTGCGCTGGACAAACAAGATGGTCCTACAATACTGGTGGGCCATTCCTACGGTGGCGCCGTGATTACTGAAGCAGGGAACCATCCTAAGGTGGCAGCACTGGTCTATGTGGCTGCGTTCCAGCCGGACAAAGGAGAGACCGTTCTCCAATGGGTGCAGTCTGCTCCTGCTGCTCCTGAAAACGGGGTTCTGCCGCCGGATGAAAAGGGAATAGTGTATTATGATCAGCAAAAGTTCCATGCAGGTTTCTGTGCAGACCTTCCAAAAGAACAAGCGGAATTCCTTTATGCTTCACAAGGGGCCTTCCATGTCAAAGCTTTCGTGACACCGCTGACCGCTGCAGCATGGACGAGCAAGCCCAGTTATGCCGCGCTCTCCACGGAGGATAAAAGTCTTGATCCGGTAATTCAGCGTACGATGTACAAACGTTCAAATACCAAGGTAACCGAGATAAAAGGAAGTCACCTGATATTTGTTTCACAGCCTGAAAAGGTAGCAAAGGTTATTGAGCAGGCTGCTCAGGAACAAAAGTAAAGCAAGCGCATTGCGCTGCACCTGAATAAATGAAATGAGCTCGATATTCCATCGAGCTCATTTGGCAATTTTTTAGCTGAACCTCTCCAAACTAATTCATGCTTTAACCTTGTCTTTTTCTGCTTTTTTCTTCTTTTTAGCGCGTGCCTCAACCTTGATCTCGACAACCTGACGAGGTAGTGCAAGTCCGATAATCTCAACCATGGTGCTGGGCACTGACATCACATCGGGGTAAGCGGTCCTGCCGAGTTTTTTCCTCGCCCGGAAGGCAGATTCCATATCCGTCACGTAAATTGTTTCCTCCACAACAGTATCCATCCCCATATCGAAAGTTTTCAACAGCTTTTCGATGTTTTGGTAGGTTTGCTGCATTTGTGCTTCCATGCCTTCCGCCAGGTTCCCCGATTCATCCGCACCGAGCTGCCCGGAAATCCAGACAGATTTTCCTATTTTTAATGCCTGAGCATAACCATACTCTTTTTCCCAGGGCATACCTAAACCCCTGATTTCTTTAGTCTCCATATTATCGATTTATTTTAAATGTTGAATTTTACAAATGCAATTTAAAGGTATTGGGATCAGCGCAAATTCCCCCGCTTTTCGCGATCAGGCAATTTATAAGTGCTATAAAAAGGATGATATGATTATATTAGCGCTTCCGGAGCTCCGGATTGCCTCCATGGACCACAAAAGCGACTTCATTTCCGATGCACAGCTACTGTCGCAGTTAAAAAGCGGTGAGCGCGCTGCGTTTGACGCCTTGTATCAAAGGTACTGGAAGGACGTATACCGTATTGCATTTAAACGCCTGCAACATGAGGCACATGCCCAGGACATTACCCAGGACATCTTTCTGCTGCTCTGGCAAAAGCGTGCTGAACTGAGAATCGATAACCTACCGGCTTATCTGGCCACATCTGCCCGCAATAAAGTATTCAATCTCCGGGTTAAGGAACAGCGGTTCACCCCAATTACAGAACTGCTTGCGGACGTACGTCAGCATGCTGACCAGACGGATGCCCAGCTGATCAGGGAGGAATTTAAAATCGCCTATACCGCACTGCTCAAAGGCTTGACGCCGGTACAGCAGCAAATATTCGAATTGAAATATTTTGAAGATTTCGATACTGACGAAATAGCAGAGAAATTATCCCTATCTAAAAAAACAGTTCAGAATCAAAATAGTCTCGCGCTTGCCAAACTCCGGTCCTCGCTTGGTTTATTGGCACTGCTCATCCTGATGTATAAAAATTTGTAGCTGAATTCTGCTGAAAACCAGAGATTTTAAGAAAAGATCAATTTTTTTTAAAAAGATCGGGAAGATAAGGGAAGATCTTTGTCATGTATTAAAAGCCAGGCGCTATTCACCATGGAGAAAGATCATTTTCTAAAAATATTATCAAAAGTACAAGACCGTACAGCAACAGAAGAGGAGGAAAATTTCCTGAGGGCTTACGACCGGATGTTTGACAAGCAGCCGGATGGCTTGTCGCACCTTTCCCCGGCAGAATTAAAGGCAATGGAAAAAAAGATCAGATCGGGAATAGCCAGGGAAATGGGGGACAGGCCGGTCAGGATATCCCTCATACCTGGAGTCCGTCACTGGTGGCTGGCAGCTTCGCTCGGCATATTGTGCGCTGCCGGGATGATTTTGTACCTGTCCAGGCGCGAGGAGGGAATGATTCGTTATACGGGTAAGGCGCATACGATTTTACCGGGTAATAAGGGAGCAGTATTGATCCTGGGCAATGGAAAGCGCATTGATTTATCTGCTGCGGCCAAAGGTGTCGTTGCTGTACAGGGCAATATGAATATCGCAAAAACCGCATCTGGAATCATCGAATATGTGGCGGCCAATACCGCGCAGCCCGGTGAAAAACCAAGCTGGAACTCCATCGTTACCCCTCGCGGCAGTATCGTTGCCGTCCTGCTGCCTGATGGAAGTAAGGCTTACCTCAACGCGGGTTCATCTTTGCGTTTCCCGGCAGCGTTTACAGATGCCGAGCGGGCGGTGGAACTTTCGGGGGAAGCGGAATTTGAGGTGAGGCATCAGCCATCGCGGCCTTTCGTAGTAAGCTCTGCAGGGCAGAAGGTAGCGGTCTTAGGTACCCACTTTAATGTCAATGCTTATCCTGGTTCCAGGCGTGCCAGGACAACCCTGATCACAGGGAGCATAGCCTTATCCAGCAGCGTTGCGACCAGGATTTTGAAACCCGGTCAGCAGGCAAGTATTGCTGCGGGGAACAGCGATCAGAACATCAGCATCCGGGAGCTCAGCGAGCCGGCTGAGGCCATAGCCTGGAGGAAAGGGATTTTTCACTTTGAGAATTCAAGCATTCAGGAAGTGATGAAAGTATTTAGCCTGTGGTATGATGTAGACATCGTAGTGGAGGCCGACGTGCCTGAGCGATTGTTCTCCGGAGATATTCACAAGACACTCAGCCTGGAGAAAGCCCTGAAACTGCTCAATTACCATCAAGTATATTTTGAAATAAACGGCCGGAGCATCCGGGTCCGTTCCTGATCATCAACTTCCTAAAACTGACCTATTCACTTACTAAACCAACAAACCAACATGAGAAAAGACTACTAAAAAACAAAGCATTCCAGGAAGGGCGGTCAGTGAAAAAAATCTTTTCAAAAAAACCGCAGCGGTACTTCGAACTACCGCCGCGGCAAATGCTGAGCCATCCTTTTCCAGCCAGAAGCTGGAATAAATAATCAATTCGGTCAATTATTCAACTTACAACTCAACATGATCAAAGGTAATGAATTTATAACTCCTTTTGAAAGCTGGCGTATACGCCGGTTTTACAATAAAATATTATTAGTGATGAAACTAACTGCATTTTTGATATTTATCAGTTTGCTTCAGGTAAACGCAGAGAGCTTTAGCCAAATTTCGCTGAATGCCAGGAAAGTTCCATTGGTGAATGTCCTGAGGCAGATCCGGGCACAGACAGGCTATACCTTCTTCTACGAAGATAAAGATGTCAGTGACCGCATGGTCAACATCCAGGTCTCCAATGTTTCCCTGGACCAGGCGCTTTCCATCTGCCTTAAGGGTACTTCACTGGATTTCGAACTGGTCGAGGATAATGTGGTGATTAAGCCTCGGGAAAAGAGCTTGCTAAATGCGCTATCAGAGATGGTCAGTTTGCCACGAACGGTCAACGGTACGGTCAGCGATGCCAAAGGCCCCATTCCTAATGTCAACGTACGGGTAAAAGGCACGTCGCGGAGTACGGTTACCGATGCCCAGGGGAGATTTCGTCTCGAGCGCTTAGAAAAGGGTGATATCCTGGTATTAACTTGTATAGGGTACAAGACTCAAGAGGTGATCATCAAAGATTCAGACCTGCTTGCCGTTCATATGGATGTAAACATTACCGACCTGGACCAGGTGGTCGTCATGGCTTACGGCAGCATTCGGAAAAAAGACCTTACGGGTTCCGTCTCTGTGATCGACATCAAAGACGTACAAGATGTTCCTTTCAATACCATCGATAATGCATTGGCAGGTAAGGCTTCGGGTGTTCAGATCACCAAGACGGATGGTACCCCTGGCGGGGCAGTGCGGATGCGGATCCGGGGTTCGACTTCGCTGTTAGGCGGAAACGAGCCACTTTACGTGATTGACGGGGTTCCTGTTCAGGTAGGTTCAGCATACCAGGAACCTGGCTACGGTATCAGCAGCCCAATGGGGAATGCCGTCAACAATCCTTTACTCGGCAACGGCGGCTCGACATCTGCGCTTTCCACGGCATTTGTGAACGGCTTGAACACGCTGGGCGGACTCAACGTTGATGATATTGAATCCATCACCATACTTAAGGATGCATCCTCAACGGCTCTTTATGGCTCGAAAGCCGCCAATGGTGTCGTGGTGATCACCACGAAAAAAGGGAAGAGTGACCAGCCGGCACAGTTCTCCGCCAGTTATTCCTCTACCCTTCAAACTGCGCTAAAACCCGATTTGTTAAACGGACCGGAATTTGTCGAGCTTTTTACCGAGTCCGTCCGAAATGCTTCAAACCGCTATAAGAGTTTCAATATCATCCCTGGGGCCTTTATCACCAATCTGTTGGCAAATCCTGCTTCATTTTTTGGAACGGCAAATACCGATTGGATTGATGAGGTTACGCGGCAGCCGATTGCCCACAATGCTGAACTGTCAATGCAGGGCGGAGGCAGCAGCTCCAGGTATTTTACTTCCCTATCCTATAACCAGACCCCGGGAGTGGTCAGGGCAACGGATTTAAATCGCATCTCAGGTAAACTTAATATTGAAAGCGACATCCGCAACCGGCTTAAACTGGTCGCAAATATGCTGCTGGGCTACACCGATCAGAATATAGGTGACGGTGCCTATGCGCAGGCCCTGAGGGCCAGACCAGATCTTGCTCCCTACTCAGCAAGTGGTACCCTCACAGATTTTACCGCTCCGGGAAGTGTCAGGAGATCTCCATTCATGAATCCCCTGGCTTTGCTGACAGCCACTAATAATGCGAAAAAGTTCTCACTGCTTGGCTCTTTTTCCGGGATTTATGATATTACCCGCGACCTGCAGTTTAAAAGTATTGTATCGCTCAATATGTACAGCTATAACCAGAGGCTGTATACACCCAGCTACCTCACTGTAGGCGGATTAGGCTCCGCGACTTATAGCAATGACGGGATAGGCAACAATTCCAACAGCAGGTTTGCAGACTGGCTCCTGGAAAACACGCTCAACTACCGAAAAGAAATCAATGAAAACCACAGTCTGGACCTGCTGATTGGTACCTCCTATGAAACTACGAAAATGAGTATGTTTTCGGTAACAGCGACTGGTTATCCCAATGACAACGTGTTGAATAACTTGTCTTCAGCAATCAGACCGATTTTTACCAAGGGAGATGATCCTGGCAGGCCCCAGGCTTATCTGGTTTCTTTTTTTGCGAGGGCTAATTATGGATATCTCGATAAATACCTGTTTACCTTTACAGGAAGAGCAGATGGCTCTTCTAAATTCGGTGCGGAAAATAAGTTTGGCTATTTTCCTTCTGCTGCCATCGCCTGGAGAGTATCAAAGGAAAACTTCCTGAAAAATGTTTCCTGGATCAGCGATATCAAATTCCGGGGAAGTTATGGTGTAACCGGAAACCAGAACATCGGCGACCAGATGTCGAGGACACTTTACAGTCCATATTCCTATGCGGGACAGAGTGCGCTCATTCCGAACCAGCTGGGAAATGAAACGCTGAAATGGGAAAGCACCCGCTCTACAGATGGCGGAATGGACATTTCCTTATTTAAAGAACGCTTAAGTGTGGTGGTCGATTATTACAGGAAGCAGACAAACGGAGCGCTGATTTCCCTGCCCCTCGCTCCCAGCAGTTCATATGGCTCGATCCTGAGTAACGCAGTGGGCATCAGGAATACCGGTTGGGAGGCCGCCCTTTCAGGCGATATCCTGCGTACGCGCTTTTTCAGGTGGAACGGATCCTTCAACATCACTTTCAATGAGTCAATGGTGACCAAATTGAGTGCCGACGCGAGCTTGTCGCAGATCGGCGACCTTACCGGCCTGAACATGGGGAATACCGCATTGATCGAGGGACGCCCATTGGGCTTGATAACCGGTAAAAATGTGAAAGGACTGATTCGCACTGCAGAAGACCTGGCCGCTTATAAAAAGAAGATGGGTATTTATGCCAACAGGCCGCCCTATGCGTACATGGGGATTGGAGACCCGATTTACGAATTAAACAACGAAAACGCTACCAACGGAAGTCTGCCGAACTATAATGTAATTATCGGAAGTGCAGCGCCAAAATATTTCGGCGGGTTTACCCAGGGTTTTAGCTACAAGAATCTTGATTTACAATTGTATTTCACCTATTCACAGGGCGGAAGCCTGATTTGGGGCGACCATGCCAGCAGCATGCAGTTTTCCAACAATACCAATATGAATGCATCCATTTTGGAGCGATATACGCCCGAGAATCCAAATACCGATCACCCATTGCTATGGTACGGTTCACAATACGACAAATCGAATCTGGATGTATTTAGTTCATCATTTATCAAACTGCGGATCCTTTCGCTGAACTACCGGTTTGTTCCGAATCTCTGGATGAGTAAAGCCGGCATCCGTCAACTGGGTATTTTCGCCACGGCGATGAATGTATTTACGGTTACCCGGTACCCTGGACTGGATCCTGAAGTGTCAAATGATCCCTACAGCGTAACCGGCGGGTATATTGATGCGAGTAATTATCCATCGGTACGATCATTTACAATAGGCTTTAAAACTACTTTTTAACCATCCAAACGTATCAAAATGAAGATAAAACTATATATGCTGTTTTTTACCATCGCCTCAGTGCTGAGCAGCTGTAAAAAGCAATTGAACGTTTACCCCACGACCTCAGAAGTTGATGGTAATGTAATCGTAGATAGCAAGAGCGCACAGACCGTGCTCAATGGTGTTTATTACCAGTTTGCCGCCGGAACGCAGGATTATTCCGGAGTACCTGCAACAGGATGGATTACCTATAATGAAGTCATGTATTCTTTCATGGCTGGGACACTGGATTATTCGGGTGGCGGAAGTGAGTTTGAACTGTTTGAAATAGATGACCGCAATTCTGCATCGGATGTACTCTGGTCTTATAATTATTTGCTGGTCAATGCCGCAAATGGTTTCTTAAAAAACCTGGAGCCTGCTGGTACCATTCCCGAAGGGCGTAAACGAGAGATGCAGGCAGAGGGTATGTTTTTGCGTGCTTTTGCCAATACACAACTGTTGCTCGCTTTTGCGGAATACAAAGACATGAACAGCAAGTACGGCATCTTACTGCGGAAAGAATTTGTTAACGCAAATAACATCAATTTGGCTCAATCTACCGTAGCGGAGTCCTATGCCTTTATTCTGCAGGACCTGGACTTTGCGATATCAAACCTGCCATTGCAAGGCAGTCAGCTTTATTATGCGAACCGCTGGGTTGCCAAATTGCTGAAAGCAAGGCTTTTGATCAACCGTGCTGCTCAGGGAGACTATGCGCAGGTCATCAGTCTGACTGATGATATCATCAAAAACAGCCCATTTGCCCTGGAGAGAAACCAGCGGGATATTTTTTGGACCAAAGGATTTTCCAGTAAGGAAGTGATGATGTCAGTACAACCTTATGCAGATCAGCAATTTAAACTGGTATCCTACCAACAGGGCCTTCATTATACTGGAACGGGATTGATGACTTCACTGTTCCGGGATGATCCACGTCGGGAATGGGTTTATACCGTCGTAGATGATTATTATCTGGGTGAACTCAACGAAGTGACCAAGTATTACTCTGGTAATCCGGATCCCAACCTGGCTACGCCCGTACCAAATGCTGAGAACTGCTACGCCTTTAGGCTAAGTGAGGCCTATCTGTTACAGGCAGAGGCGCTTGCCGTTCAGAATTCTGAGCTCGCTACAGCAAAGAACCTGTTGAAAACTGTGGTAGCGAATGCTGGTCTGAGCAATTTTGCGGAGATTGAGGCTGCGACTTCAGGAGCAGATCTTCAGGTACTGATCGTGAAGGAAGTGATGAAAAATTTCATCTGCGAAAATGGGGTTGACTGGTATGCACTTAGACGTTTGCCTTTTCAGACCCTGAAAAGTATCAGGCCCGCTATACCTGACCAAACGAGGCTTATCCTTCCGGTGCCCTACAGCGAACGTGCGAAAAACATAAAAATCCAGCAGAACCCAGGGTATTAAAGAGGGCCTGAAAATTTTTACACCACAAATATTCAATTAACAAACAGTCATGACCATCAAAAAAAATATATGGGCGGTAGCAGCCTTATTGCTGCCATTTTTATCCAATGCACAAGTCCAATGCACGGTTTCAGGAGAAAGCAAATATGCCAGAGCAAACGACCATGCTTTTTTGTACTATCTGCACAAAGACGGTTTTTATGAAGACACCGTCAAAATCAGCGGGGCTAAGTTCTCTTTCAAGACAGATATAAGAACAGCCCGGGAAGCCCAGCTGCGGATCGATCAGCTGGGTTCGAAAAGCTCTGGGCCCCGTGGCCCGGGAGCCGTCGGCATCTATCTGGAACAAGGAGTGGTCAATGTTTCCGTCGGGGAGCCGATCGGGCTTTCAGTAATCACTGGCGGTGCCGAGAATAAAGTATACGCAGCTTACAGGAAAGCCATGGCTGATCCTGGGGGCGAAGAACAAAAAATAAAGGCCTTTATAGAAGGCCACCGCGAGTCGATGGTCAGCCTGTGGCTGGTCAAAACAATGACTGAAAGGCCATCATTTGAGCTGGCTCAGGTTGAACCCCTGTTCCATCTCTTTGCTGAAGATTTGAAGAAGACCACTGTCGGACAAGCCATTGCGAAAGCTATCGAAAAGAAAAAAAATGGAGTCGAGCCCGGCAAAATGGCGCCGCTGTTTGCCTTGCCGGATACCACTGGCAAGATGATCGCAGTCCAGGATTTCCGTAAAGGTTATGTGCTGCTGGATTTCTGGGCAAGCTGGTGCGGGCCTTGCAGAGCAGAGAACCCACATGTGCTGAAGGCCTACAATGCATTTAAGGACAAAGGTTTTACGGTATTTGCCGTATCTCTGGACGAAGCAAAAGATAGAGACAAATGGATTAAAGCGATTAAAGATGACCAGCTTGGCTGGACACAGGTGTCTGATCTCCAGGGCTGGACGAGTGCGGTGGTCTCGCTTTACGGCATAGAGGGAATTCCCCAAAACTACCTGATTGATCCGAGCGGTAAGGTGGTTGCTAAAAACCTCCGCGGAGATGCATTGAGTGAAAAGTTAGCGGAGCTCTTAGGCAAATAGAGAAACGGTCATGATCGTCAATATTTAGAATAAGTGGATATGAACAAAAAAATACTTATTGTCGAAGACGAATTTGCTGTAGGCAGTGCGCTGCCTACAGCATTGCTGCAAGCGGGTTATACCGTGACTGGTATTGCTTCTTCAGTAGAAGCTGCCGGGGAACTGCTGCACAATCATGGGGCAGATCTGGTCATTTTGGATGTTCAGTTAGAGGGAAAGCGGGGAGGTATTGAGTTGGCCAGGAAGCTGAAGCAGCACAATATGGCCTTTATTTATTTATCCGGGAATCCCAGTCAAAAAATACTGGATGAGGCCAAGGCGACAGATCCTTGCGGTTTTTTGGTCAAACCTTACCGTGAGCAGGACCTGCTGGTAACCGTTGACATTGCGATTTACAGGCAGAGGGGTGTTATGGCATCACAATCACAACAAAAAAATCTGCTGGAAAAACAGTTAGCTTACGTTTTTAGTCATACATCAGATGATCAGCAGAAACTGCTGAAAGTTGCCGAGGTGATGCGGGATTTTATCCCTTTTGATCTTATTGTTTCATGCAGTCAGCCGTCAAATTCCGGCCAGTTTTCTGATTTTGGATATTTACGTACCGGATTTGATGAATATCAGTTTATTGGAGAGCAAGAGTTGATCACGATTTCTGGTCTGAGCGCAGGCAAACTATCAGAGGCAGTTAAAAATAGTTATGAGATGAGCGGTAATGCTGTTCATGAAGGAATCCTGTTAGAAAATTCAACTTCCAGCCCCTTGCAGAAAGTTTGGACCAACTGTTTTAAAATCTCCTCAACGCTCATGATCTCTGTTGTCAATAGCGAAGGATTTACGGTAGATTATGCCTTTCACAACCGTGAACCTTTCCTGTATACAGAAAAACATAAAGCCGCACTAGAAATTCTGAAGCGTTGTTTTAGGGGTACCGCCGTTAAATCCATGCATTCAGCAGTAAAATCACCTGTCCATAATTTCCCCGGTATTATTGGTCAGCATCCCCTTTTGCTTGCCGCATTGGACCTTACCAAGCAAGTTGCGCCTTACAATACCTCCGTGCTGATACTTGGTGAAAGCGGGACTGGAAAAGAAAAGGTTGCACATGCCATTCATGCCCTGTCATCTAGGAAAAGTGGACCTTTTATAGAAGTGAACTGCGGTGCTATCCCAGCTACACTCATAGAATCGGAGTTGTTCGGCCACGAAAAGGGAGCCTTTACCGGCGCCACGGAGAAAAGGAAAGGCAGGTTCGAACAGGCAGATGGTGGCACCGTTTTTCTGGATGAAATAGGAGAATTGCCTTTGGATATGCAGGTTAAACTGTTGCGTGTTTTACAGGAGAAGGAAATTAATTACGTAGGCAGCAATGCCCCGAAAAAGGTAGATTTGCGTATCGTAGCCGCCACCAACCGCAATCTGGAAAAAGAAGTAGCGGCGGGTAATTTCAGGCTTGATCTCTACTATCGGCTTAACGTATTTCCAATAACCTTACCGCCATTGCGGGACAGGAAGAGCGATATCGTTGCTTTGATCATGTTTTTTGCCCACAAGTTTTGCAGGGATTTCAACAAAGAGTTTAATGGCATCTCAGCATCTATGGTCGACAAGATGCTGGCGTATCAATGGCCGGGTAACATTCGCGAGCTGGAGAATGTGATGGAGCGCGCTGTGATACTCAACTGTGGGAATTCCGAATTGGAATTGAAGCAGCACCTTACCGGCACGATGTCAGAACAACCCGAAAAAGCCGGTATTGAAACCCTGGAAGATGTGAAAAACATTCAGCGGAAGACAGAGAAGGTTTACATCATTTCCGTGCTTAAAAAAACAGCAGGCCGGATTCGCGGCAGCAGTGGTGCAGCAGAATTGCTAAACCTTAAGCCAACAACACTGGAATCCAGAATGGCCAAATTGGGCATCAAAAAAGAAGACTATTCCGGACCTGCAGTAAACTGATTGAGGACATTAGCCATAAAGCCACAATCTGCTAATGCGAAACTCCATTTTTTTCAGAGTCCAGGAGCTATGATCTCCGAAAATACTGGAGTGATTTTGTAATTTAAATACAATCCGTCATTTAATTTAGATGTAAGTATTTGATTTTCAATTTGATGAAATATATTTTGTTGAGGCTGTTGATTTTGATGTTTATGGTACAGGTTTGACTATACCATTACTCAATGGAGCCTAACAACCCATCGACGGTTAATACCGCAATATTTAAAAACCTTAAACATCCAAGCAATGGTCAATTTAGAATGGTTCAGAACCTTTAAAGTCATTTATGAAGCAGGAACACTCTCTGCGGCAGCACAAGCCCTGTTTATCTCTCAGCCAGGGGCTAGTTTACACTTAAGTTCACTGGAATCTTTTGCCGGTCACCGTCTTTTCGACCGGGATACGCGGAAAATGGTCGCGACGGAACGGGGTACCATGCTCTACAATTTTATCATTGACCATATGAACAAGCTCGAAGAGGCGGAGCAGATTTTTCACCGGAAATCCAAGGCAGAAAAGCCAACGGTGAATATTGGAATGTCCATTGAAATCTTCCAGCATATGCTTGAAGCGCACATATCCGACCTGCCATTCAATCTGGTTACGAAGTTTGGTGATCACAGCCAAATGCTGCAGGAGCTGAACAATGGCACTTTAGACCTGATCCTCACACCACAAAAAGGTACGCAACATAACATTGAATATAAGCCATTCACGAATGAGCGGATTGTACTTGTTTGTGGAAACCAGACAGATACCACAAAATTCGAAGAACTTCTACTGAAGGACGACCGGCCGGCATTGAAGGACTGGTTATCCAGTCAGATTTGGTACACGACTGCATCCGATATGGAGCAGCTCAAACGCTTTTGGTCGGCAAGTTTTGATACTTTACCGAGCTTCAGGCCTAAATGTGTTGTGCCGTCCTTCGGTTCTATATTGCGCTGTTTGTCTAATAACAAGGGGTTCGCAGTAGTACCCGATTTCCTATGCAATCGGGAGATCGCAGCCAAATCGGTCAAGCTGGCCTGGGCGGGCAGTCCAGCGCTGGAAAGCACCCTTTATTTCGGGAAGCGTAAGACTACAGCCTATCCGGAAGAGATCAAATACCTGGAAGAAATCCTGGTTAGGAACTGTTCGCCGCTAACCTGAAAAGGGCAGGCATTATGTGCCCTTTAAGCGCCTGATCTCTTCTTCCAGGGATTGTACATAGCCATTCCTTTCAGCGAATGCCGCTTCTATTTCATCCAGGGTATAACGGGGCGTAATGTGTTGTGGGCAATTCCAATTGAAACCCTTTATTGAAAAAAGGAGCATTCGTTCAGCTTTGTGTTTATAGTCTGCCGGGTCAAGGCGTTGAAAAAGTTCCGGATCTTCCGTGATCTCTACGATCTTTATGTCTGCGAACAACTTGAGCCTGGCCCTTTGCGGATAATCCATTAAAATCAAAGATACTTTAGCGTTATCCGCCGCATTTCCAACAGAGATATATTGCCTGTTGCCACTGAAATCTACCAGTCCGATAGTGGACTCATCGAGCACTTTAATGAAACCTTTTGGTCCGCCCCGATGCTGTATATAAGGGTAGCCTGTTTGGCTGATGCTGGCCATGTAGAAGCTGTCCCTGCTGCTGATAAAATTAATTTCAGCCGCTGTAAGTTCTTCTCCATGATATCCGTTCTCCATCCTTGCATAGGCTGCACGGCTTCCATGCAATTCCTGCAATTTCTTTACCGCGTCGGTAAATGCGATTTGTTCGTAGTTCATCTTGCCAGGTTTTGTTTATTCGTTAATGCCTTTGATCTTCGGGACCGCATCGGGATCGAATTCATATTTGTCACAGCGGTCTTCATACCAGTCGTTGACAAATTGTTCCTGACTTTCCAAATAAGCTTCAATGGCAGGTATGCCTGTTACTTCCTTTTCGCCGTCGACCAATCGCGTGGTCTCAGAATTGTCTGTTATAATGAATTCGTATTTCAAGGGCGTTCTATCTAATCGCTCCTTCCAGCCAGTAATATCATGGCCGGTTTCCGGATAAAATATTTTAATCATTTTGTTCTGTTTAAAATTTTAGTGTTTATTTAAGCGTCGTTTTAATCCATACACGACGGGAAATATAAGCCAGTAGTAATATCAGAAAGATCAAGAAAAACATTGCGACATCCAAATTAATATCGAGTAATCCAATCATCATTAAAGGTCCGCTGCCGTAGCCGGCGAAAAGAATTCCAGTACCTTTAGCTATGGCCTCCATTGGCGATGAATGTGCCGCCGGGAGTTTGAGGATACCGATAAACAGAGGTTGGCTGCAACCAAATCCAATCGACATGACGCCCAGTGCGCATTCCGCAAGCCATAATGGCAAATTCCCGGTCAATACCAGAAGACCGCTAGCCGTTAATCCGAGTGAAAGGTAAAGGATGGTGATTACTTTTTTATCGAGCTGGTAATGGTAGATCAGTAAGCTGGCCAGGAAACCGGGCAGGCCGAAAATGAACAGATCAGTCGCGATATGAAATTCATCCAGCTCATAGCGTGTAGTAAAATAATGACTGATCCAGACAAATACCCCGGAATGAAACACACCTGTTAAATATGCAAAGCTATAGCTATAGCCCCTTTTCCAGTTTGAGGTTGATTTTGTGGGGGTTTTTGATTGAACAGGCCTTATTGCTTTCCAGCGCTCCTGACCCTCTTTATGGAAATAAATAAAGAAAAGCAATGCGGCAAGCGCGCCGGTGGACAGATAGAGGTATCGCCAGCCAATAAAGCCATTTAACCAGCCACCCAAACTGGGGCCGAAAGTCATGCCTGTAGCCAATGCAAAAATGATCAGGACCATGTAATCCAGCGAGCGCTTTCGCTTGTAAGGCCTCAGGGCCAGGGTTAATGCCGATGGAAGCATAATGCCAGTGCCAAAGCCGGTTAATGCCCTAATGGTCAGAAAAAAAGCTGCGGAAGTGGCCGTGCTCAGTATGTAGGCAAACATGCACAACGCAGTAAGTGCATATAAGATGCACTTTCGGAGGTCGACAGCCGGCTTTAGGAAGACCATTGCAGCCGCGGCGATGGCAAAAGGAATTGCAAATGCAGGTACAGCCATGTGTATCAAAGAAGAATTGAAATCTTTTTCCAGGCTGGGGGTTAGCGGAGCGATCAGATAAGCCTGAATCATCAGGAGCATACAGGCCAGGCCCGGAATTAGATCGGGGCCCTGGAAAACTTGATTCATGTAATGGCGTTTCATGCTACAAATTTCGGCTGGGGGAGCTGTGTTTGCATATCATTTTAATGATATATCCTATTACCAAATTGATGCTGTCCGGGTTTATTTTTATAATGACTGTTATCATCAGGATAATGGTAAAAGGCAGCATAAGGTCGCAAATTCGAAATACTTTTGGAAAATACATGCAAAATCAAACCACATACAACTTTATCATGATCTCCGGACTAAAGATCTTTTATCGTGAAGCCGGTCCCAGGGATGCTCCGACCTTACTCTTATTGCATGGCTACCCTTCTTCCTCTTTCATGTTCAGGAACCTGATCAATGATCTGTCTGATCAATACCATCTGATTGCTCCGGATTACCCTGGATTTGGTAAAAGCGAACAGCCCCCAATTGCAGAATTTGACTATACATTTGACAATTTTGCGGCAATTATAGAAGGACTTTTAGATAAGCTGGGTATCGGAAGGTATAGCATTTACCTCATGGACTATGGTGCCCCTATAGGTTATAGGATAGCTGCGAAATATCCTGAAAAAGTAGACAGCCTGATTGTACAAAACGGTTGTGCATACGACGAAGGCCTGGATACATTCTGGGAGCCGATCAAAGCGTACTGGCACGACCGGACTAACAAAGAGGCAGAAGAGATATTACGCAGTTTCCATAGTCAGGAGGGTTTAAAGTGGCAGTACACGCATGGTGTCCCTAACATTTCGGTCGTCAGCCCGGATAATTGGGAGATGGATCTCCGGCACCTGGAAAGACCTGAAAATGACCAGATACAACTCGACCTTTTTTACGATTACAGGACCAACCCTCCAAAATATCCGGAATGGCAGCAATATTTCCGGGATTACAATCCGGAAATGCTGATTGTATACGGTAAGAACGATTACATCTTCCCCTCATCTGTTGCGGAGGCATATAAAAAAGACGTTAAAAATCTTGAATACCATTCATTCGACACCGGGCATTACGCACTGGAGAGCCATGGCATAGAAATCGGGGCAACCATAAAAAATTTCCTGGATCGAAAGCTGCGTCGACAATTATGGCGATAGCACCAATTTAAGGTTAAGCCAATTTCAGATGCTTAATTTCTGAAGGGTTGAATAAAGCACGCAGTGTATGTATCGCCCTTCTCAATCTCGTTTTCACAGTACCCAGAGGTAAGTTTAATATTTCAGCAACTTCCATATGTGTGTAGCCCTGAAAATAGATCAGGTCAAGTACGTCTTTTTCAACTCCTTTTAAATGGGCAGTCAGCGTTCTAATGCCGATGAGATCTGGATTCATACTGGTCTGGTAATGTGCAAATTGCCCGGCGCTCAGTTCTTCTATTGGCGAACGTTGGGCAGTTTGCAGGTTTGCTTTACTCCTGGTGTAGTCTATAGCCAGATTTCTGGTCATGGAAATCATCCAGGTAAACAATCTGCCTTTGCTGGTATCATATCTTTCTATGGAATTCCAGATCTTGACGAACACCTCCTGCAATACATCTTCGGCGACTTCATCTGATTTTACGATACGACTGATGACCCCAAAAAGAGCTGCGGAGTACATTTTATACAGTTTTTTAAAGCTCTTAGGACATCTTGAGCGCAGGCTCTGAATGAGCATTGTCTCGTCATGAATTGGTTGAGTGGTCTCAGTTTCATTCGGTTGAACGGCGGGGCGGATTCTCATAATAGCAGGTGTATATCAATCCCTTACAATTCTGAGTCCAATCCTTGCCATTATAGGTGAATATTCCTACTAGGAGTAAAGATACGTATTAATCATGCTATACCTCACCGGTCACAACCTCCTGATTTTGGCGGCCGCTAGCTTAGTCAATTTTACAATTGTTTCTATTGGAAATTTATCTTTTTTCATTTCCCTTGCGATTTCCAATTGATATTCTTGCTTTCCTTCCAATTGTCCTTCTAGTTTTCCTTCCAGTTTTCCTTCGTGCTTTGCGCGGTCGAGTAATAATTCTCTGATTCCCATAGTGGTGTTTCTTCCTGTTATTTTATTAAGTTCCTGTTCAAATAGTTTGCTGTTTTCCTGATCTCCGAAACGGATGTGGTAGGTTAAAGTGGAGGTTTCGGCAATACTGTCCACCTGATTTCGGAATCCGCTGTCCAGCCATTTCGCTGCAAAATGTCCACTAATTTCAGCCAAAGTATCCACTTGACTGATTTTAAAGGCTTTGAATCATCATTTATATGGGGTCTGCATTCCTGGTCTGCTGAGCAGTTTCAGAAAGCTCAGCGTACTGAAAATAGGGTAAAATCTGGATTCTAAACACAGAGTTATAAAGAATTGAATTGGGGAGGCTACTAACGCTTATCTAAGCGCATTTATCAGGCAGAAATACCTAGCGCCAGGTCCAGGGGATCCAGAAAGCGTTGGGTGAAAATTGACTGGACACTTTGGCCCGAAAAGAGGTGGATACTATCTGGTTCTTCCCCACTTTTGGTGGTATAATAAAACCTCAGTCGAATCACAATCAACTATGTTCGCAGAATTCCCATTTAAGGACGATTTTTCTATTCAATTTTACCTTTAATACTTCTGACCACCAAAACTGGGGAAGAGCCACTATCTCCGAAATCTCCAGGCTAGATATAAAAATGGAATAAACGGGCCTGTGAAAGGCAAAATAGGGAACGTAGTGGCTGCAACTTGCAGAGGGGTAGATTATTTGAGGAGCTTGGCGGAGCCTTCGGGTAAAGCGCCTACGCCGGCGCAACTGAACCAGCGGCTGCGCTTTGCATTGGTAATGGGTTGGCTAAAGCCCTTGCTGGATTTGATCAATATTGGTTTCCAGGTTTCTGGTGGCGATCAGACGCCCATGAACCGGGCGGTGTCCCTTCACCTGAAGGAAGCGGTCTGCGGTACAGGGCCGGATTATGAGATCGATTTTCCCAAAGCGGTGCTCAGCAGGGGCGTATTGCTGCCTTCCTTCATCAAGGAAGTGAAGGTATTGCCAAATGCTTTGTTGCAGGTAAAATGGTGCAATTTCGCAGCATCGGCCTTGAATAAAGAAACGGACCTTGTTACTTTCATCGTATACAGTTCGGCGCAAAGGAAATTTGCCACTTTCAAAAACGCAGCATCACGCGCGGAAAAGAAGGTGCTCCTGCAATTGCCAAAAGGCTTTGAGGAAGGGATACTCCATGCCTACATGCAGCATATAAACGAGGCAGGGGATGCAGTAAGTACGAGTGTGTATTTCCAGCATGTTTTTAGATGATCTTGTTGACCACATAGAAGAATTCTAAATTAAGGAAGGGTGTGTCATTTAACATGGGCTTAAATTCTTCGCAACATTGTCGCTTTAAGTTTGCATCAGAAACGAATACAAACGATGAAAAAAAATCTACTGAAAACGAAATCTCTTACCCTGGCTGTTGCAGCTTTTGTTGCTTCGGCAGTGGCGATCTCTGCTTGCCGTAAAGACAGGACTACCGGAGGCACAGAGGAACCTGTGGCGATTGACTTAAAAGATTACTCTGTAAATCCTTCCTTAGTGAAAACGATGACCGGGTTTGAGAACCTGAAGATCACTACATTGATCAGCAGTGATGACGTGCTTCCAGAATCGCCTAATTTTATCTTCGGCGCTCAGCCAGATGGAGCTGGTATCCTGAAAAACCCTTCCGGTGATGGCTTTATCATGATCAATAACCATGAAATCCTGCAGTCGGTATCCAGGGTGTATCTGGACAAAAATTTTAAACCGGTAAAAGGGGAATACATTGTGGATTCTGATGGTGGAATGACCCGCCTTTGTTCGGCCACTATGGCTACTCCAGAGGAACACGGTTTTGCCCAGAATGTATTCCTGACGGCTGGAGAGAGCGGTGCGGAATCGATGATTCATGCGATTGATCCTATTGCCCCGGCAGATAAAAAGAACCAGCAGCGTACCTTAAGTGCACTGGGCAGATGGAGTGCTGAAAATGCGGTGCCATTGCCGAAAGGCGCTTATCCTGGCAAAACAGTGATCATGATCGGTGAAGATGAAAGTGACGGACAATTGGCCATGTATGTGTCTAACACCCAGGGCGACCTGAACAGCGGCAAACTGTATGTCATGAAACGTACGAACAATGACCCTGTAGAGACCAATATGAGCAAAGGTCAGGCTTACGACGTGGAGTTTGTAGAATTGACCAATCCTAAAACTTCTACCGGTGCACAGTTGCAGCAACAGACTGTTGATAAAAAAGCACTGATGCTGGCGAGGGTAGAGGACATCGATTATAGAAAAGGCAGCGCTGCGAATGGCCGCGAGCTTTACTTCACGGCGACAGGCGTAAGTCAGGCAGATAAACTTACCCCGGTGAGTGGCAAGACCATGTGGGGCCGCGTGTATAAATTGGTACTGGATGCCAATGACCCGCTGAAAGGAAAGCTGGAAGTGGCTGTAGATGGTCATGACAGTCCTGGAAAAAGCATTGTAAACCCAGATAACCTCTGCGTAACGGAGAACTATGTGTACATCCAGGAAGATGGCGATTCATTTTACTTAAATAACGACCACGACGGTACCATCTGGCAATTCTCAATGGCTGCGAAATCCCTGAAACCGATGCTGCAGATGAACCATAGAAGAACAGATGCGACCTTCAACGCGAAATACAATTCTGTAAACAGTGCACTGCTGAGCAGCTGGGAATATGGTGCCATGTACGACGTTTCGTCGCTGACAGGTATCCCGGACAGTTTTGTGATCAACCTGCACCCGCATACCTGGCAAGATGCCAAATATAGGAATGCCGACGGTGGATCTGCCCGTCTGACCAACAACAGTGAAGGCGGACAAGTGGTGATCGTACGCGGCATCGCAAGATAAATAACCTTTCCCCCTCTAAATCCATCCCTCCCGGCAGATTGCCGTGGAGGGATCTTTGATTATACAATACCATATGAACGGCATTAAGCAGATCAGCATTTTTTTTCTCCTGATCACCAGTACCACACTTTTTGGAATCTATTGCAGCACGAAGTCAGATCCGGCAGGCCCCAGGGTGAAAGCCTCATTTGATGCCGAACTGGCAAAACTTCGGCAAATCGTGGAGGGCGAACTGCGCCCGGCATTGGCTGCAAAAAACGAGGCCGCGCTAAAAAAGAGTTTTTTGCATGCCCGGAGTCAATACAAGCAAGTGGAGTATTACATGGAATATTTCTTCCCGACCACCGCGGTATTGATCAACGGTGCGCCCATCGATGAAATAGAGCTCGGCGAAAATCTCGTGGAGCAGCCTACCGGTTTCCAGGTGATGGAGGAATTGATCTATGAGGCACCCAATGCGGAAAACCGGGAGCTCCTGGCCAATGAAATCAATAAAATGAAGCTGAACCTGGCACGTGTGGCCCGATACAATGCGCAATATGAAATCACGGATGAACAGATCTTTGATGCCATGAGGCTGGAGGTGTTCAGGATCACAAGCCTGGGGATTACCGGGTTTGATACACCCACGGCATTGCAGTCGCTGCCAGAAGCCGCCGCAGCTTTAAATGGTATTAAAGGCGTATTGTCGTTGTACGGTGCAGGGGAAGGCTTGTCGGCCCGGATCGATACCGCCATCTCGGTACTGCATCAGGCCCCAGATTTCAATGCGCTCAATCGCCTCGACTTCATCACGAAGCACCTGCAGCTGATCAGTGCGGACATAGACCAGCTGAGGCATAAACTTCAGATTTCCCCGGTGTCGGGAAGTTCGGCGATGTCGGACGAAGCGATCAGTTTATTCCAGAAAGATGCCCTGGATGTGAAGCGTTTCGTAGGGAACCATACAGAATATCCGACTGAAGAGAAAATTGCACTTGGTAAATTGCTGTTCAACAGTAAGGTATTGTCGAATGCGGGCAACAGGAGCTGTGCAAGTTGTCACCATGAAAGCAGGGCTTTCACAGATGGACTGCGTACCGCGAGCGGAATGGATGAGCGGGACAAAAGCAAGTCTATCGCCCTGCTGAGAAATACACCTACACTGCTGTATGCAGGATTTCAGCGCGGCTTTTTCTATGACCTGAAAGCGGGTTCTCTGGAAGATCAGGCCCTGGATGTGGTGCACCACAAACAGGAAATGGATGGCTCGCTGAAAGATGCAGCGTCCAGGATCAATCGGGATTCGGTATGGACTGCCGCTTTACGCAAAGCATATGGTACTGCAGCTGCGAAGGCAGATCCCTGGAAAATACAGCATGCGCTGGCCACTTACATCCGTTCATTGGCACCTTTCTCTTCGCGGGTAGATCAGTACATGCGGGGAGATCAGCAGCAGCTCAATAAAGAAGAAAAGCAGGGTTTTAACCTGTTTATGGGCAAAGCCAAATGCGGCAGTTGCCATTTCGCCCCCTTGTTTAACGGTACGCAGTCGCCGATGTTTGCCAAGAGTGAAGCCGAGGTGCTGGGTGTACCCGGAAGGCCCGATACAGCAAAGGCAGTGATCGACAAAGATCAGGGCCGATATAGCCTGAGCCCCTATCCGCAGTACCGCTACGCTTTTAAGACCACTACCTTGCGCAACGTGGCCAGGACGGCGCCCTATATGCACAATGGCGTGTACAAAAGCCTGGAAGAGGTGTTGGATTTTTACAACCGCGGCGGAGGGGCAGGTATCGGCATCAGCCTGGAAAACCAGACCCTGTCGGCGGAGCCCCTGAATTTGAGCAAAAAGGAAATGCAGCAAATCATTGCCTTCCTGAAGGCACTGGATGATTAGAAGAGGGTGTCCGAAAAGGTGCAATTTACTATTCTATGTTTCTCGTCATCCTGAATTTAGTTCAGGATCCCCGCTTGAGCATGGTTTAAATAGCATTTCCGTAGATCCTGAAATAAATTCAGGATGACGTACGTACCTTTTCGGACATCCTCTAATCGGTTTTCTAATGCTTTAATTTGGCTTTGAAGATTTTCTCCAGCTTTTCCATTTTGGGCAGAATGACCATTTTGCAGTAAGGCTGACTGCCGTTTCTGTTGAAATAGTCCTGGTGGTAGTTTTCTGCCACATAGAAAGGAGCGGCTGCGGCAATCTGTGTTACGATTGGCTTATCAAAGGCTTTGCTGCTGTTCAGCTCTTTTTTATAGGCTTCGGCCAATTGTTTTTGAGCGGCATTGTGGTAGAAAACTACGGAACGGTATTGTGTGCCTACATCTGCGCCCTGGCGGTTGAGTGTAGTCGGGTCATGACTTTTCCAGAAGACTTCCAGCAGCTCTTCGTATTTGATTTTGGCCGGATCGTAAGTGACTTCAATCACTTCGGCATGTCCCGTAGTTCCGGTACATACATCATCATAAGATGGATTGGCTACCGTACCGCCTTCATATCCCGACCTGACGGAAGAAACACCATCCAGGCGTTGGAAAAGGGCTTCTGAACACCAGAAGCAACCCATGCCAAAGGTGGCTTTTTCCAGTTTTTTGCTTTGTGCGCCGGCGCCGGTAAAGGACAGCAGTATCAGTGATAATAAGATTAGATTTTTCATGTGTGTGATTTTTTAGCAGGCTGAGCCTCTGTGCTCTTGTAAAACTACGCAGCACAACGGGATTTAGTTTGTAAGCCAAGTGAAACCAGGCCTATTTTACACTCAACTGATAATCCTGGCCGGTTTGGTTGTTGGTAACTTAAGTTTTTTATCTTGAGCTTGTTAATCAAGATAAAAAGATGGTTTTAGCGTTTATTAACAATACTTTCTTAAATTTATCTCATTATTAATCCTTAAATATACTTCTAATGTCAGCACCATATATTCCAAGTTTAGACCTGAGTTCCTACATCAACGGCAATGAGGAACAACGTAAAAAGTTCTCTGACGAACTGGGCCGGGCCTTTAATGACTCTGGTTTCGTGACGATCACCAATCATGGCCTGAGCCAGGAACTGATCGATAAGCTCTACAAAAACATACAGGCGATGTTTGGCCTGTCGAGGGAGCAAAAGCAGCAATATGAAAGGGTAGAACTGGCTGGTCAGCGTGGATATACCAGTCCGGGAAAGGAAACGGCCAAAGGTGCAAAGACAGCTGATCTTAAGGAATTCTGGCAGATCGGTCAGGAAGTGATGGACGCAGATCCGATCAAAAGCCAATATCCCGACAATGAGTTTTTGAAGGAGATCCCGGAGTTCAATGAGGTGACGCGGGAGATTTACCAGCGCCTGGAAGCAAACGGCAAGCAACTGCTGCGTGCCATAGCTACTTACCTGGAACTACCGGTGGATTACTTTGATCAGCATGTACACAATGGCAATTCGATCCTGAGGGGAATCCATTATTTTCCGATCGAAGATCCGGACGCACTGCCGGATGATGCGGTACGTGCAGGTGCACATGAAGACATTAACCTGATTACCTTGCTGATAGGCGCCAGTGCGGATGGACTGGAAGTGCTGACCCGGAGCAATGAATGGCTGCCGATCAAAGCCGGCCATACAGACATTGTGGTGAATGTAGGGGATATGCTGCAAAGGCTGACCAATAACAAATTGAAATCGACCACCCATAGGGTAGTGAACCCACCCCGTGAACTGATGAAAACTTCACGTTTCTCTGTGCCATTTTTCCTGCACCCGCGTTCGGATATGGACCTGACCTGCCTGGATTCCTGTGTAGATGCGGAACATCCAAAATTGTACACGGACATGACTGCCGGTGAATACCTGGATGAAAGACTGAGGGAGATCGGCCTGAAAAAGATGTAGGCCTATTTCAGACCTTTGTCGATGGCCTTATTGATCGCATCCTGTATCCTTCCGCGGATCTTCATGTTGCTCAGTTTATCTGTCACCGTAGGGTTGACACGGTTGGACAGGAATACATAGACCAGGCCTCGGCTGGGGTCTACCCATACACAGGTGCCGGTATAGCCGGTATGTCCGTAGGTCTGTGAAGAAGCCAGTTCTGAAGGATACTTTTTACTCAGGTCGGGATCACAGCGGTCGAAGCCAAGTCCCCTTCTGCTGACGTTGGATTGCTTGGTCGTGAAGGTCTCTACAGTCGCGGGACTAAAGTACTGCGTTCCGCCATAGCTGCCTTTATTGAGCAGCATCTGGTAAATGATGGCAACATCGTTGGCGCTGGCAAAGAGTCCGGCATGACCGGATATACCTCCTGCAAGTGCTGCGCCCTGATCGTGTACATAGCCTTCCAATAAGGTTTTCCGGAAATAAGTATCCTGCTCCGTAGGTACGATCTGCTCTTTGCTGAACCGGTTCCTGGGTAGAAATCCGGCAGTCTGCATGCCCAGGGGTTTGTAGAAATTGTCCCAGACGTACTGATCCAGGGGAAGCCCGCTGATGCGTTCAACGATGTCTTTCATCACGTACATGCTGATGTCGCTGTACACGTACTGGCCGCGGGTCTTGATGGGGGAGTTCAGCATTTTTGGCCACATGACATCCTTGAAGTAATTCTTGCGGATGTAATAGTTGTCGGCCACCTTAGTTGGGTAGGCCGCACTTGAATCGCGGCTATAGTCGCTACTGGTTACAGCATTGTGAAAGGGAATGTAAGGAATGAATCCGGCCTGGTGCAGCATCACCTCCCGCACGCTGATCGCATTCATGGGGCTGGTACGCGCTTTGGGAATGTATGCGCCGATATTGGTGTCGAGATTGAGCTTCCGCTCTTCCACCAGTCGCATGACCGTAGGCGTAGTCGCCGTAGTTTTAGTGAGGGAGGCCAGGTCAAAAATATCGCTTACTTTTTCAGGGAGGCCGCCATAAGTATGGTTGCCATAGGCTTTGTTGAAGATCACTTTGCCATCTTTGGCCACCAGTACCACAGCTCCGGGAGTGGCTTTTGCGTTGATGGCTTCCATGGCAATTTTGTCGATCGCAAGCAGCTCATCAGCATTGACACCGGCATCTTCCGGGAGGGTATATTTGAGCCGGATGGCGCTGGTGCTGAAACCAGAACCAATGGTATACTTAGCTGAAATGGCAGTATTCAGTTTTTTGCTGAGTCCAATCCCGCCAAAGATGGCCTGGGGAATGACCGCTGCTGCCAGGGGAGTACTGTCGCTGCTCCAGATGATCGGTGCCTTCAGTGCATCCAGCGCGCTCAGGCCTTTGGCTTCCCCAAAAACGGCGAGGATCACTTGTTTGCTGCGGGAAAGGCTGAGGATGAAATTGGTATTCCTGGCCTCGGATGCAGCAGCTGAAGGCAATGTGATGATGACCGTATTGAAATATTTCAGGTCATCTTCCAGGTCGTTCAGGGTAGTTGCGGAGGCATAGTTTGCGGCAGAAAAAGAAGTGATCTTTGTGTATTTGTTGAGCAGACTGTCGAACACCTGCTGCTGGTCAAATCCCAGGCTGACAGCCGCGATATTCCTTTTTTCGAGCTTCATCAAAGGCACAATGGTGTCGTGGTTGTTAAGCAGTACTGCATTTCCGGCGATGGAATTGCTCAGGCTGAGCAGTTGTTGGTTTTGCTGATGACTTTGTGCGCAGGCGGTTAAAGTGAAAAGGGCAAAGAAACTGATGGTGATGATACCAGCAAGGTTATTTTTTCTCATATAAATCTCGATCTCTGTAGGTCTTGTTAGTACAACGTAAAATTAGGGATTTTGGTTGAAGCTTTTGTTAAAGATAGGAAACATCGTTCGGATTGAGGCTTATTTTGCCTAAATTAGCAACCTTTACCGAGGAACATAAATGTCAGATATCATACAACTTTTACCCGATAGCATAGCGAACCAGATCGCCGCAGGAGAGGTCGTGCAACGTCCGGCATCGGCAGTAAAAGAACTTTTGGAAAACGCTATAGATGCAGGGGCTAATAAAATACAACTGATCATCAAGGATGCCGGAAAGGCACTGATCCAGGTGATCGACAATGGTTGCGGCATGAGCGTAACCGACGCACGCATGTGTTTTGAACGGCATGCGACCTCTAAAGTGCGCAAGGCCGAGGACCTTTTTGCCATTCGTACCATGGGATTCCGCGGTGAGGCCATGGCCTCGATCGCAGCAATTGCACAGGTAGAGATGCGCAGTCGCCGTCATGAGGATGAACTGGGGACCAGGATAGAAATAGAGGGTTCTGAAGTGATCCTTCAGGAGCCGGTGGCTACACCCGAAGGAACCAGCATCTGCATCAAAAACCTTTTTTACAATACACCTGCGCGCAGGAACTTTTTGAAGAGCAATCCCGCCGAGATGCGGCACATCATCGATGAATTTCAACGCGTGGCGATGGCCAACCCTTCGGTGGCTTTTACCCTGCACCATGATGGGGCAGAGATCTACAGGCTTCCGGCTTCTGTATTGAAACAACGGATCGTGCACCTCTTTGGCAACAACTACAATGAACGACTGATCCCTGTAGAGGAAGAGACCAGCATCATCAACCTGAAAGGTTTCATCGGCAAACCACAGTTTGCCAAGAAGACCCGGGGTGAGCAGTTCTTTTTTGTGAACAACAGGTACATCAAAGACCCTTACCTCAATCATGCGGTAAACCGGGCTTATGAAGAACTGCTGGCGGAGGAAAACTTTCCATTGTATGTGCTTTTTATAGACATAGATCCGGCTAAGATCGATGTAAACGTACATCCCACCAAGACGGAGATCAAATACCTGGATGAGAAGTCCATCTATGCGATCCTGCATTCGGCCGTTAAGCGTTCCCTGGGTAGATTCAATATCAGCCCGACGATCGATTTCGATCAGGAGACGGGTTTCAGCAGTATGATCACACCAATGCAGCCGGAAGAGATTGTGCCGCCAAGCATCAGTTTCAATCCTGACTTCAACCCTTTCGCAGGTGATAAGCCAGTATCTACAAGGGATGCTGCTTATGCCACTTTTACCAAACATTATGGTGGTGGCGGGGGCATGTCGGCCAGTACCAAGAACTGGGGCTCGCTTTATGAGATTGCGGAACATCAGCCGGCAGCGCAGTCGAGCCTCGATTTGCCTGCTACGCAGAACGACGACGTTTTTGCTCCGGTGCAGAAGCAATTGATGCAGCTGCACAACAGGTACATCATCTCGCAGATCAAATCGGGGCTAATGCTCATCGACCAGCAGGCTGCGCATGAACGGATCCTGTACGAGCGTTTTAGTTTGCATTTGGAGGATAGGAAAGGGGCATCCCAGCAGAGTTTATTCCCGCAGACCGTTACTTTGAGCCCGAATGACTATGAACTGGCCAGAAGTTTGCTTGAGGATATCAAAAGTTTGGGTTTTGAGGTACGGGAATTCGGTAAAAATACCTTGGTAATAGAAGGAATCCCTGTGGATCTGGGCAGCAGCAATATCAATGAAACACAATTGTTTGAACACCTGATCGAAGGCTTTAAGAATTCGCAGCAGGAGTTGAAACTCGATAAAAGAGATGCGCTGGCCAGAAGCATGGCGCGCAACAGTGCGATCAAGAACGGAACTGTGCTGAGCCAAACAGAAATGAATACCCTGATTGAACAGCTTTTTGCCTGTAAGACACCTAATTTCAGCATCAGCGGGAAACCCGTGATCCAAACCATAGGGCTTACAGAACTAGATAAGAAATTTGATAAATAAGACGAATGAATAACCTCAATATACCGCCGGTAGTAAAGAACTTATTGATCATCAATGTGCTTTTCTTCGTGGCGACCTATGTATTGCAGAGTGCAAATATTGACCTCACAGCTTGGCTTGGTGTCTTTTATTTTGATTCGCCATTTTTTTATATCTGGCAAATCATTACCTACATGTTTATGCATGGTAGTCTGATGCATATATTTTCCAATATGTTTGGCTTATTTATGTTTGGGGGCTTGCTGGAGAACCGCTGGGGTTCCAAAAGGTTCTTGAATTTTTATTTGATTACAGGTATTGGCGCATTGGCCATCCAAATGGGTGTTCAGGCATTTGAGGTTTATCAACTTACGGGATCGGTGCTCCATGGCCAATACATAGAGTCTGCGATTCGGGGCTTGCCTGTGGATGAGGGCAGGACGCTGGCGGGCATATACAGTACGCCAATGGTGGGTGCGTCAGGAGCAATATTTGGGGTACTGGTTGCATTTGGTATGCTATATCCTAATATGGAGCTGATGCTGATTTTCTTTCCGATACCCATTAAAGCAAAATATTTCATTCCGTTGTACATTGTGTTTGAGTTGTATTCAGGTGTTGCGAGAGTTCCCGGTGATTCTGTGGCCCACTTTGCACACCTTGGTGGTGCCCTGATCGGCTTTATACTGGTGAAATTTTGGAAGGATAAAAATAACGATAGATTCTATAAGTATTATGAGTAACAACACTTTTAAAGACTTAAAGTATAAGGTGTTTCAATCAGGTGATCCATCTTATCTTTATATAGGGATCAATACGATCATCTTTGTGGTATTTGCATTGATCAATGTGCCATTTTTTCTTTCAGGCAACGGGGGAAGTGCTTATGATGGACTGATCAGGGAATACATGGGCTTCCCTGCTTCTTTGCAACAATTGCCGTATCGTTTTTACACGATATTGACCTACCAATTCTTCCATGAGGGTTTCTTTCATTTGCTGTTCAATATGCTTTGGCTGTTTTGGATGGGCCGGATTTTTCTGGATTTCCTGAAACCACGTCAATTTCATTTCGTATACCTGTGCGGAGGTTTTGCCGGGGCACTGTTGTATTTATTGGCCTACAATGTATTCCCTGTCTTTGCTGCTGTTACCGCGAGCGGCACCGCCACTGTGATCGGTTCTTCTGCTGCGGTGATGGCCATTGTGGTCGCAACAGCAACATTGGTTCCTGATTATAGTTTGCGTTTGTTGCTTCTTGGAGATGTAAAATTGAAGTATCTGGCCATTGCTTATGTGGTATTAGACCTCATTGGTACTGCTTCTCCTGCTGCCGGCGGGAGTTTCGCGCACCTGGGTGGTGCGATCCTGGGTTTTGCCTATATCAAAATGCTGAGGAGAGGTACCGACTGGAGCAATATCTTCAAAAAGAAACCTAAGCTGAGGGTAGTAAAAAACAATACTTCAGGCAAAACTACTGCTCCAAGAAAAAACGTAGATCGGGTAGATCAGCAGGAAATAGATGCCATACTGGATAAAATTTCTAAAACTGGCTACGATAAACTGAGCAGGGAGGAAAAAGAAACCCTATTTAAGGCCAGCAAACATTAGCATGAAGAGATCAAAGCCAACATTCCTGGATAAATTGATGCGCCTGATTGCTGTTTTGCTCGCAATAGCATTGGTGCTCGGTTTTTTGGCTGGACGTTTTGACCCCAGAGATTATAAATACATTCCCTTTTTTGGCCTGGCTTATCCTTTTATGTTAGGCTTAAATGTGCTAATGATCATCTGGTGGTGCATCCGTGGCCGTTGGTCTTTTGCCTGCTCTACACTGATACTGATCCTTCTGGGCTGGTCGGCGCTTAGCGCAACATTTGGTATTTTTGGAAATGAAGGAATTGGGCCTAAAGCGCGTGCTGAGGACATCCGGATGATGACTTACAATGTGCACAGCTTCAAGCCCTACGGCACTGATATCGTAGATTCTGTAAAGGAGCAGATGCTGGATCTCATTCAAAAAGAAAATCCAGATGTCATATGCTTTCAGGAATACTTTACGCGTAGGAAAGGCCCATATGACATCACTGATAGTTTGAAGCGCATTTTGGATACCCGGCATTTTTACTTTGTGCCTTCATCTGACAACAATTATGAAGCGACAGGTCTGGCCATTTTCTCGAAGTATCCGATTGTTAATAAAGGTGTAATCGCGTTTGGCGAAAATTTTGTCGGCAACGGCAGTATCTATGTCGACCTCAAAATCAGGGGACAGAAGCTCAGGGTTTACAACGTACACCTGCAATCGATCTCGTTTGAGAAACAGGATTACAACTATCTGGATAAGGTGACAAAAAAGATGGATGCTGAACTGGTACCTGCAAAGCGAATTGCCAGTATGCTCAAAAGCGCCTTCCTGAAGCGCAGCGCACAGGTAGACATCATGAAGGCACATATGTCGACCTGTGAGATCCCATTTCTGGTAGCCGGAGATTTCAATGACACGCCCGCTTCTTATGCGGTGACGCAAATGACAAAATCGCTGAACAGCACCTTCAAAGCCCATGGCAGCGGTTTGGGGCGCACCTATAACGGCAAGTTCCCGAATTTTCAGATCGATTATATCGCCACAACAAAGGACATTAAGGTACACAACTATCGCATCATAGAAGCTCAATTGTCAGATCATTTTCCTGTTCGCAGTGATTTGTCTTTAAATCCCTAAATTTTTTACCTTTACAACATGAATACAGGCTTACAGCTTTACAATACCCTTACGCGTAAAAAAGAACCATTTGAACCGCTCAACGCTCCTAATGTGGGCATGTATGTTTGCGGTCCTACCGTTTATAGTGATGTTCACCTGGGTAATTGTCGTACCTTCATCTCCTTTGATCTGATTTTCCGTTACCTCAAATACAGTGGTTATAAAGTACGCTATGTGCGCAATATAACCGACGCCGGACACTTGGAAGGCGATAGGGATGAGGGAGATGATAAGTTTGCAAAGCGCGCCAAGCTGGAGCAGCTGGAGCCTATGGAGATCGTACAGAAATACACACTGGGTTTTCATGACGTGCTAAGGATGTTCAATACCATACCACCAAGTATAGAACCTACGGCTACGGGGCACATCCTCGAACAGATAGAAATGATCAAGGAAATCCTGAACAATGGTTACGCTTATGAAGCCAATGGCACGGTTTACTTTGACGTAGAAAAATACAGCAAACAATATAATTATACCATCCTGACCAACAGGAATTTGGAAGACATGCTGGCCAATACCAGGGAACTGGGCGGACAGGATGAAAAACGTGGTCGACTGGATTTTGCCCTCTGGATCAAAGCAAAACCGGAAACGCTGATGCGCTGGCCATCTCCATGGGGTGTGGGTTTCCCGGGCTGGCATATTGAGTGCTCGGCAATGAGTGCCAAATACCTGGGCGATGAATTTGATATCCACGGTGGCGGGATGGACCTTGCCGCGACACACCATACCAACGAGATTGCACAGTCGGAAGCCTGCAGCCATAAACAACCGGCCAAGTATTGGATGCATACCAATATGCTGACTGTAAATGGCTCAAGGATGTCTAAAACGGCAGGAAACGGGTTTTTGCCCGGCGAGCTTTTTACAGGTAATCATCCTTTACTGGTTAAGGGGTTTAGTCCGATGACGGTGAAGTTCTTTATGTTGCAGGCACATTACAGGAGTACGCTTGATTTTTCCAATGAAGCCCTGGATGCCTCTGAGAAAGGTTTCAGAAGGCTGATGAATGCCGTTGCACTTCTGGAAAAGTTAAAGGTTTCTGCGAACAGCGATTTTGAGATCGCGCCTATTGCAGAAAACTGTGTCAATGCAATGAACGATGATTTCAACAGTCCCGTGGTCATCGCAGAGCTGTTTGAACTGGTAAGGATCATCAATACTGTATACGATGGAAAGGGTGCAATTTCTGCAACTGAACTGGAAAAGTTGAAGAAGGTGATGAATGATTTTGTATTTGAGATTTTCGGGCTGAAAGATGAAGACACTTCCAACACAGAACTGAATTCGGTGCTGGATCTCGTCATTGATATCCGTAAATCTGCCAAGGAAAATAAAGATTATGCAACTTCAGACAAAATCCGCCTGGGTCTGCAGGATATGGGCATACAGCTCAAGGACAGTAAAGAGGGCACCAGCTGGAACAAGATCTGATATTGTGCAATTGTTAATTACTTTTTAAACCAAAAAACACAGTATCTCTTATATTCGCTGTAACTATATCAAATACTATGAATAAATTTCTTTGTACAATCGTTGCTGCATCTATTACGATTGGCGCTTATGCGCAAAAATCTGATGGAAGCACGAAATCCCTGTTGAAAGCTGAAAAGGAATTTGCGGAAAACCTCTCAAAAAATGGTGCTAAGGTAGCATTCAATGAGTATGCTGCAGATAATGGTCTGGTCTTCCGGCCAAATCCTGTAAATGCAAAAACCTATTATGCGACACAAGGTGACACTAAAGACCTGAGTTGGACTCCGGCTTACGCCCGCGTATCCAGGAGTGGTGACTGGGGCTTTACTACCGGCCCTTTCACTTATAAAGGAAAAGAAACCGCTTATGGACAATACTTCTCCGTATGGAAAGCGGCTCCAAATGGCAAATGGGAACTGGTATTGGACCTGGGAACGGAGCACAATAAGCCCCTGAATAAAGTGAGCAACGAATTCATCGAACCAAAGGATTTCTATAAGCCTAAATTCCTCAACGACAGACAGCGCCTTGCCGGTGCAAACATCATCGAGACAACGGAAAAAACCTTGAATGCGACCTTAAAGTCATATGGCGTATCGGCATTTGCCGGATTTATCAATCCGGATGTAAGGATCCTTTTTCCAGGTTATGAGCCGATCATCGGTAAAGATAAGGCCCTGGCTTTCTTCAATAGTATGATCAGCAAAATAGCCTTGAAAACAACTAAGGTGGATAAAGCTGATGGAGGTGACCTGGCTTATTCTTATGGCATTGCTGCGGTAGATTATAAAGCCGACCTCAGGGAAAGCTTCAATTATGTATTCATTTATGAGCGTCAGGCTGACCACAACTGGAACCTGATTGCAACCGTATTTACTCCTGCTGATCGTTAAGATCTTATTGACATTTCGTACATGAAGGGTTTCTTAAAGGAGTATTTAAGGAACCCTTTTTATTTGAAGCTTATGAAAGGACCTTTAGTTTTTATAGTGATGCTGCTCTTTATGACCATACAGGCATCGGCACAGAAGTTTGACCTTCAGGGCAACAGGGGTGCCCGGGGTATAGTGCCTGAGAATACCATTCCCGGTATGCTCAGGGCTATAGATTTAGGTGTGAATACCCTGACCATGAATGCAGTGATCTCAAAGGATAAGAAAGTGGTGCTCTCCCAGGAGCCTTATTTCAACCATGAATTTAGTACCCGCCCTGATGGGAAGGCCATTACCCTGAAGGATCAAAAGAGCTACAACATTTATAAGATGGATTATGCCGATGTAGCGAAGTTCGACGTAGGAACTAAAGTGCATAGCCGATTTCCTTACCAGGAGAAAATGCCAGTCAGCAAGCCATTGCTGGAGGAAACCCTGGATGCTGTAGAGGCTTATGTGAAAGATCGTAAATTGCCAAAACCGGAATATAGCATAGAAACCAAGACGATCCCGAAAGGAGACAACGAGTTCCAGCCGGAGCCGGCGGAATTTGTAGCGCTGATCATGGAGATTGTGAATGCCCGGAAATTAGCAAAGAGGGTGACCATTCAGTCTTTTGATGTGCGTACACTACAGTACCTGCACGAACACTACCCTAAGGTGAAAACAGCTTTGCTGATCGATGAAAAGATTGACTTTGAAGTAAATGTAGCTGAACTAGGATTTAAACCGACCGTGTATAGTCCTTATTCCGTTCTCGTAGGAAAAGGCCTGGTAGAGCGCTGTCATGAAGCCGGAGTGAAAATCATTCCCTGGACAGTGAATACCGTAAAGGATATGAAATACCTGATCGAACTTCGGGTTGATGGCGTGGTTACAGATTATCCGAACATCTACAAGAATGTAAAGGAGGACAATTAAAATAGGTTTTGGATGATTTTTTCGATGGAAAGACCTTCTGCTTCTGCACGGTAATTCCGCACAATGCGGTGCCTTAAAATGGCTTCAGCTACAGCTTGCACATCTTCGATGTCGGGAGAATACTTCCCGGATATGGCAGCATGGCATTTGGCACCTACGACCAGGAATTGTGAAGCTCTAGGACCTGCGCCCCAACTGATGTATTTGTTTACTTCCTCCGTTGCCAATGGCGTATGAGGTCGCGTTTTACTCGCCAGTCTAACCGCATATTCTACAACGTTGTCGGCAATCGGAATATTTCTGACCAGCTTCTGAAAGAATTGGATCTGTTTGGCATCGATGATCTTTCTTAATTCTGTTTGGGTGTTACTAGTGGTATTTTTTACGATGGTGAGCTCCTCTTCAAAAGTCGGGTAGCCCAAATGCACGTTGAACATGAACCGGTCCAGCTGGGCTTCCGGGAGGGGATAAGTACCTTCCTGTTCAATCGGGTTTTGTGTGGCCAGTACAAAGAATGGGTTGGGTAACACATGTCTTTGTCCGGCGGCGGTTACTGCTTTCTCCTGCATCGCTTCCAACAGTGCCGCCTGAGTTTTAGGTGGGGTCCTGTTGATTTCATCAGCGAGAACAATATTGGAGAATATTGGGCCAGGGATGAACTTAAAGTTCCTGTCCTCGCCCAATATCTCTGCGCCGATGATGTCACTTGGCATCAGGTCGGGCGTAAATTGAATTCTATTGAAATTCAGGTCCATTACACCTGAGACAGTTTGTACGAGCAATGTCTTCGCTAGACCGGGCACCCCCACCAACAGGCAATGCCCGTTGCTAAAGATGGAGATGAGGACAGATTTTACAATGGCTTCCTGTCCGATCACTACTTTGCCGATTTCGGCTGTGATGTTTTTGTAGGCCTGGTGTAAAGCGTCTACGGCTTTGATGTCATTCTCAAACTGCATAAGGTTATTTTTTGGCTACAGGGCTAGTCCATAATTTCAATTCATCACAGCTACCATAATCTTCGTCGATCTTAATATAGGTATTTTCCCTTCTTTTCTCAAACCATTCGCTGAGTACACGGGAAATTTTATCCTGCTGTGCAAATTCCTTAAATTTAGCATAGTCCTGTTCCAGATTTGCTTTATGAGGTGCGATCTTAGATTTCAGTAACAGGATTTTGTAACCCTCTTTGCCATCAGGATCTGAGAAAGCAACCGGTTGGGAAATTGCGCCTGTCTTCATGGTGTCAACCACAAGAAATACCTTTGGATCCAGTTTATCGGCAGGAATGAAAGTAGTCCTGGTAGATCTTCCATCATAAAACATGATCATACCACCATTGTATTGAGATTCTTTATTTCCGGAGTACAAAGATGCAGCAGTAGAGAAAGGCAATTTTTTGGCCAGTAAATTTCTGTAGATCGTGTCAGCTTCAAGCTTGATGCGCTCCATACTCGCAGGCGTAGTCTGTGGTTTGATCAGGATATGACGGGCCTGAACCTGCTCACCACGGCGTTCGATCACCTGGAGAAAATGAAAGCCATGTTCTGATTCGAATACCGGGGAAAGTTCACCGGCTTTCAGTTTGAATGCCTGTGCAGTAAATTCTTTCACCATTTGCTGACGGTCAAAGAAGCCAAGGTCACCACCGTCAGGGGCCGATCCCGGATCTTCGGAGTAAGACTTGGCAAGAAATGCGAAATCTTCACCGCTTTTAACCCTCAGTCTGAGCGCTTCAATTTTATCTTTGAATTTTTGTTTCTCTGCGGCAGTCAGTTTAGGATACAGCACAATTTCACCCACTTCAAATTCAGTAGGGATATCCGGAAGACTGTCTTTCGCATAGGATTCAAAATAGCGTTTCACTTCAAGTGGGGTGACATTTACGTTTTCTGTGATCTTTTGCTGCATTTTGTTGGAGATCAGTTGCTCCTTAATGTCAGGTCTGATCTCATCCTTATATTGCAATACGGATCTGTTCAGGAAACCTTCCAATCGCTCCTGTCCACCAGCTCTTTGGATCATGTTGCGCATACGCTTATCTACCTCTTCGTCAATCTGTGGCTCTTCTACCATAATGGAGTCGATCTCCGCCTGTTGTTTCAGGAGTTTCTGGGTCAGCATTTGCTGAAGGATGTAACACTTAAATTTAGGGTCATCAGGATTTCCCTGGTTCAGGAACTGCGCATATTGCTGGTTGAGCTCCGACAATAAAATGATGTTGTTACCTAAAACAGCTACTACTTTGTCTATGTTCTTTTTAGGACCTTGAGCTTGTGTGTTGAAAAACAAGCAGATCAGTCCGCTTGCGATCAAATAAAATTTCCTCATTCTATGGTTGTTCAATTGTATTCTTTATTTGCAAATTTAACATTATCTGTACGAATGGCTGTATTTATAATTTAGCCAGTTTCTTCAATTCATCCTGGTAGCGCTTTGTAGGGAAACGTTTCCTTAACACCGTTACCCAGTCTTCTTCCATTTTCCGTTGATAATCTGCGATCACCTGTCCCCTTGCTTCCTCAAAAGCCATTGTTCCGTAAGCACTTTTATGTTGATCATAAAAGTTCCTCAGTTGATGTTCATCGTTTTGAGCCCGCTCCCAGATTTTTTTTTCCGAGATGTTGAACATCAGAACTGCCTCCTTGTATTCATTCATGATGAAACTATATTCTGCGCTGGTTTTTGAAATCCTTTTTTGTGCACGAAGCGCAGCTTCATAGTTCTCAATTTCACGCAGGTAACTCGTGTCTCTATCCATTCCTGCCTCCCGAGCATCCAATACTTTCAGCTTAAAATCAATATAAAGGTTAAGACAAGTTTCCAGTTCGCTGTAGGTTGCATTGGCATTACCAGCATGGTTCCGTTTAAAAAACCACATGAATTCCTTATTGCTTATGGCCTTTCCATTCACTACAGCCACATGCTGTGCATAGGCAGCGTTAACAAAAAGGGAAAGCATCACGACACAGCAAACTTTTCTCACAAAAGATCTTTGGTATTAATTTTTAAGGCATAAAAGTAATAAATAAAGGCACTATAATGAGATATTTAACTAATTTTAACAGAAAAAAGATTTCCTACAAAACAAGCATTGATGGCGAACGAACTGACAACTAGCGGAGATGGACTGCGTTTATTTTTTACGGACGATGTGTATCTGGTAAAGGAAGCTGAATCTCAGCAGATTCCGGATAGTTTGCCGATAGAACCAGTTCAGGTGAAGGTCGCAGCAACCGTTGCAGCAGCTCCGCCGGAGTACAAATTCCTTGGCAACAACAAACGTAATATCCTCATCCTGGTCAATGATCCATTGCATGAAGTGAGTGACGAAAAGGGGAGGGAGCTCTTGAGAAAGATTGTTAAATCTGTAAGCCTGAGTGCCAATGATTTTGCCTTGCTCAACTACCATCAATATCCTGACAGCAGTTATGCACAGCTGATGGCTCATTTTACCAGTACCATCGTGTTTGCTTTTGGCGTGTCATCACAACAGTTGGGCCTGCCTGTACACCCTGAGAATGTAGTGGTGAGAGAAGGGGAGGTGATGCTGATTTTCTCTGCTGAACTGAAACGCCTGGAGGCTGATATGGAAGGAAAGAAAGCTTTGTGGGGAAGTCTAAAGAAACTCGGATTATGATACCAGAACTTGTATTCGCAACGAACAACAATTATAAAACCAAAGAAATCAGTGCTTTGCTGGAAGGTCAGTACAAGGTGCTCAACCTGAGTGATATCGGCTGTACAGTTGATATACCTGAAACAGGAAGTACCTTTGCAGAGAATGCCACACTAAAAAGTCGCTATGTGGTAGAAAATTACGGAATCGACTGTTTTGCTGACGACAGTGGCCTGGAGATCGAAGCGCTCAACAATGAGCCGGGAATCTATTCCGCACGTTATTCCGGTAATAAAAATGACCAGGAAAATCTGGAGCTGGTGCTGGAAAAAATGAAAGGCCTCAGCAACCGGAAAGCCAATTTCAGAACGGTAGTTTCACTGATCAAAGATGGACAGGTCTATCTATTTGAGGGAGTCATTTATGGTACGATCAGGCAGACACCCAGTGGCGAGCAGGGCTTTGGTTATGATCCGATATTCGAGCCTTTAGGCTACGATCTCACTTTTGCCGAAATGAGCATGGCTGAAAAAAACGCGATCAGTCACCGGGCATTGGCCATGCAAAAACTTATTGCTTTTTTGAAGGTGCAGGCTGCAGCTTCTTAATCAGGCTATCAGCCTTTGCGGTATCTAAAGATTTCCTGAGTATTTGCTGAACTGCCGGAGCTTCCTTGCTGATTAGAGAATCTGCTTTTTTTACGGTGGTTGTGGCCGCAGGCACAACTTTTTTGAGCGCATCGGTTGCTTGTTTCTTCAGAGCGCCCGGACTAAGGGGAAGTTTAGCTTCGGAAACTGTCTTTGGGATTTTTTGAGCAACTGGTTTCTTTGCTGCAGGTGTTTTTGCAGTCGGTTTGGGTTTTGGCTTCCCATTGATCACTTCTTTTTTGGATAAAGGCCTCAGTTCGGGTTTCCAGATGAAGCCCGTGAGTATGATGTCTTCCTTCAGTTCACCCATCGGGGTTCTCGCCCCCTCAGGATTTTTGATGGCAGAAAGCTTAGTAATCTTCTTGTTCTTGAAGAGTATTTTGATCCTGCTGCTCACCGTCTGGTTCATGTCGGTGTAAGCGCTATCCTTATTCATATTGTAGTACACACTCTCAGCATTGCCATCGACAAATACATTGCTGATTTCACCGTTGGTGAAGAATGCAGTGATCAGTTTCCCCTTGACCTGGTTAAACTTGGCGGAATCTGAATTGACATTCACCAGGAAACTGTTGCGTAGGGTCTGCATCGTATGCAGTTTTTTGTTCCGGAGTCTGAGGTAAATCGTGTCACCGGTTTGCTGGGAATTCTGCGACCAGAGAATGGGTTTTCCATACCACCTCAATGTGGAGTCGGCACTCGTGTAAAACAAGGAATCGGCTACAGCCTGCATGTTTGACTTGAACACACGGACGTTGTGGTATGCCTTGATGATTCGGGTTCTAATGGTGTCTGCGGGGCTGGTGATGGTCGTATCCTTCAGGATACTCTCTTTGAGTCCGGGCTTTTTCAAGGCTGCTTTAACGGCTGGTTTTGATGCATTTAATGCTCCCTTCGCCTGGCTTAAAGCTTTACGTGCCAGCGTATCTGTTTTCTTTTGCAGGCTGTCTGTTTTCCTGACTAACGAATCTGTTTTCAGCAGCCTGGCTTTTTGAGTGAGGCTGTCCGGTACCTTCAGCGGAATGCTGTCAAGAGCTGTTGTGGTTTTGCTCAGACTGTCGGGAGCAAGTACTGTTTTATCCTTGTCTCTTTTTCGCTTTCGTTCTGCTTTGTCCGGCTTCGACGGATTTTTTTCAGGTTCCTTTGTTTTTGGTTTTAGCGATAAGGAATCAGTAAGGGGGGCAACTGGTACTGTCGGTTTTGGGGCAGCAGGTTCCTTTGGTTCTTCATCCGCAAGCTCATTGTCTTTGCTTAAGACCGGGGAAGCAATCAGAACCAGTTTTTTCTGTAGCACTTTTTGCGTTTCGAGGGTGTCTGCTCCCAACCATAGTGTATCCAGGCGCATTTTCCCGTTTATTTTAATGGAATCTGCGGTTCCGAGTCCTACATAAGGATTTTTAGTGACCAGCGCACGCTCATCGGCCCGATAGTAAAATCCGAGCTGTCCGTACATGACCGTTTTATCTGAAGTATCGCGGAAGACGATGTTTCTTACTGCTTTTCCTATCCCCTTGATGCCATCATAATAAAGACTGTCGCCTTTTAGTGAACGTGCGCCGTTAGTGTAGAGGTTTTTTTTGCCAAAAAATGCATATTCTGTTTTGGTATTGTAAGCCCCATTTTCAGTATAGAGGTTATCTTCCTTGCCTTTAATATCTGTCGGGCCGTAGAAGTAAACGAGATTACTCTTGGTATTGTAACGAAGCGTATCTGAAGTAATCCTTACTTGTGGAGTAACTGCTACTACGTCGAACTTAAAATAGGCATCATCACTGGAGGATAAATAAAAACCTCTTTTACTGGTGATGGTTACATCTTTATTCACAATTTTTCCGCCATCTATATAGGTGCCGATTTTTGTTCCCGTGTTGTAATCAAGGATATTTGTTGTTAGTACCGAGCTGCGGTCGATCATCCTCACATTACTGGTCAGGTGGGCAATCTTCGTATTTCCATCATAGGTGAGGTGATCTGAATAGATGTTGATCGTATCTCCCTGGTTGATGTGTACGTTGCTGAAAGCTTCAAATATGTTTCGTTCGGTATAAAACAATGCACTGTCGCAGGTGAGTGTGGCTCCCTGGTGTTCAAATATTGGTTTTTTAAGGTGTGTAGCATTGGAACTCTTAACCATACTGCCACTTTCATTGTCCTTTAAAACAATCTTTACCTTCTGCTGCGCAATAAGGCTAAATGGCAATGCCATTAATATAAACAAAAAGCGTATTTTCTGCACTTTACAAAGTTAGTTGTTATTTTTGAAAGATGTTACCTCTTCAAAGTTTTAAGGACTTCATTGCCCAAAATATGCTCTTCGCAGTTGGCGATACCATTCTGCTTGCGGTAAGCGGAGGTAAGGATTCTGTGCTGATGGCGCATTTTTTCAAAGCTGCAGGTTATCGCTTTGGCATTGCACATTGCAATTTCAACCTGAGGGCCGACGAGTCCCAAAGGGATGAAAGTTTTGTACGGATGCTGGCGGCTACCCTGGATGTCCCTTTTCATGTAACGCATTTTAAGACCAAAGATTATGCCGCTGTCCATAAGGTTTCTACACAGATGGCTGCACGTAACCTCCGCTACGATTGGTTTGAGGAAACCAGGGCAGCATATGGCTATGCAGCAATAGCCTTGGCGCAGCATCAGGACGACGCCATTGAAACCCTGCTGCTGAACCTTACACGTGGGACAGGTATCGCCGGTTTGCACGGAATATTGCCAAAAAGAGGACACTTGGTCCGTCCCTTGTTGTTTTTGTCGCGGGGAGAGATTGAAACACTCATCGAATCGGAACGTATCGACTATGTAGAGGACAGCAGCAACCTGAGCAGCTTTTACGCCCGAAACCGGATCAGGCTGAAGGTCGTTCCTGAGCTCAAGCAGCTAAATCCCAATCTGGAAGAAACTTTCACACACAATATCAGACGTTTTGCTGAGACAGAACAAGTTTTGCAGGATGTGGTCTCTTCGCTCCGGGATAACTTGTTCAGATCGCATGGACAGGATAGCCACATTTCCGTCAGGGAAATCAAGAAGCTAAAGCCCCAACATTTGCTGCTTTTCGAACTATTAAGGCCCTACGGATTCTCTGAGTACGTTTGTACAGAATTGCTGGAAGGACTGCACAAGCAAAGTGGTACATCTTATTATAGTACTACACATCGGATTACCGTCAATAGAGAAGACCTTATTCTGAGTTCAAGACAGCGGGACACGGTGCCCGCGCACACTTTTGTTCATGGTCATGAAGAGGTGTTGAAACTTGGCGACCAGGAACTTGGGCTAAGTTATTCTGCAGTCCCTTATTTCGAAAAAGATTCAAATAAGGCCTTTGTAGACGAAGGTTTGCTGATTTATCCATTGATATTGCGCACGCGTCAGTCTGGCGACCAGTTTATCCCGCTGGGCATGAAACAAAAGAAAAAGCTTAGCGATTTTTTCATTGATGAAAAAGTACCATTGGGTGAAAAAGACCGTATTCCCTTACTGATCAACGGAAATGGAGAGCTAATCTGGGTTGCGGGCATGCGGCAGGACAACCGTTATAAAGTGACAGTGGGAACTAAAAAAATTGCAATCTTTGAATTAAAAACACGGCCATGACCTGAATGCAATTAAAAAACGAGTAACTTTATTTCAAAATCAGACCAAATGGGAAACCGCTACGCATTTTTTGAAAAACAATACATTGGCAGGGATTACATCCGCATCTGTATCCGGCTGGTGATGGCCGCATTCTGTTTTGCAGCTTATGTATATGAGCGCGACCGTGACAATACACAGGATTTATTCCTCGTCGTTGGTTTTGGTATCATCGGCGTTTCCATTGCGCTTTTGTTTCTGATCCAGTACAAGACAACTGTCGACAATAAGCGGATTATTATTGATGGACTTTGGTCAGCAAAGCGGGTGGAGATCGACCTAAACACAATTAAAACTGTAAGAAAGGATACTTATAGTAATTATTTCTTCAATAATCCTGTCTATAATCTGCATCGAAAAGGCAGCATCCGGTTTTACTCTTCCGGTAAAGATGTTGTCGTACTGACCGATAATGATGGCTTTCAGTATTACATTGGCACACAGCGGCCGAACGAGATGTACCTGGTCATCCAGGCAGAAATGAAAGCTTAGCTAAATAATTGCATTGGTTTAACACAAAGCTCGTTTTAAGTGCGGTTATTTGCATCGTAAAACAAAATTAATGAAGATAGGTATTGTTTGTTACCCTACCTTTGGCGGTAGTGGCGTTGTGGCTACTGAACTAGGTAAAGCACTGGCCGATGAGGGCCATCAAGTGCATTTCATCACATATAGTCAGCCTGCCCGGCTCGACTTTTTCTCCGAAAATTTATTCTATCACGAAGTATCTGTAAGGGATTATCCTTTGTTCGACTATGCGCCTTACGAATCTGCTTTGGCCAGTAAACTGGTAGATGTGGTGCGTTTTGAACAGCTTGATATTCTGCATGTGCATTACGCCATTCCGCATGCTTCGGCTGCTTTTATGGCCAAGCAAATTCTGGAAACTTATGGAATCAACATTCCCTTTGTCACCACGCTGCATGGTACCGATATTACGCTGGTAGGTAAGGATCCGACCTATAAGCCGGTCGTTACTTTTTCTATTAATAAATCTGATGGTGTAACTACGGTTTCCCAAAGTTTAAAGGACGATACGGAAAACCATTTCAGGATCACCAACGAAATTAAGGTAATCCCCAATTTTATAGATTTCAATCGCTTCAGTCTGAAGCCCAAGGATCACTTTAAAAAAGCAATAGCACCCAACAATGAACGGATCCTGATCCACACCTCCAATTTCCGCAAAGTGAAGAACACCGCTGATGTGATTAGAATGTTCCAGAAAATACAGCAGGTAATTCCCTCTAAACTCTTGATGGTAGGAGATGGACCTGAACGTTCTGCCGATGAAAAACTTTGCCGTAGTCTGAATATCTGTGAGCATGTGCGCTTCCTGGGGAAACAGGATGCAATAGAAGAGATTCTTTCTGTGTCTGATTTGTTCCTGATGCCTTCGGAATCGGAAAGTTTCGGACTGGCGGCCCTGGAGGCAATGGCCTGCAAAGTGCCTGCAATCACTTCTAATGCGGGAGGCTTACCGGAATTAAATATAGATGGTTTCTGCGGTTATATGAGTAATGTAGGGGATGTAGACGATATGGCGGAAAAAGCCATATCTATTTTGAAGGACGATGCAGTGCTTGCTCAGTTCAAAGAGAATGCACTGACCAGGGCCAAAGATTTTGACCTGAAGAAAATCCTTCCTGAATATGTTAATTATTATAATCAGGTCATTGCCTCGCAACTGAAGTTGAAGGAGGTTTAGTGTGCAATGAGCTTAAAAATAAAGGCCTTTGGAAAACGTATTTCCAAAGGCCTTTATTTTTTAAAGGTAAATGATTACTTAGTCGCCGTGAACACCAGGCAGACCGGTGATCCTACCTCAATTCTTTTGCCTGTGTCTTTCAGGCTTCCGTTGTTCATGTCCCGCTCGAAAATGACAATGTTGTTGGTATATTGGTGACCGACCAGCAGGTATTTTCCGCTCGGGTCGATTACAAAATTCCTCGGGCCTTTTCCTCCTGTACTTACGATCCCTCTTTTACTGAGCAAACCGCCCTTTTCAACGGCGAAGATCGTGATTTTGTTTTCGGAGCCTCTGTTGCTTGCATAGAGAAACTTACCATCTGGCGAGAGTTGGATATGTGCCGCTCCATTTTCACCGTTGAATCCCTCTTCCGTAATTTTAGTGGTTTGGATCTTTTCCAATGAGCCATCCTGATAACGGAATACGGTAACGCCAGCAAATAGCTCATCTATCAGATAAGCATACTTTCCATCCTTACTGAAGGTTAGGATGCGTGGTCCGGAACCGGGTTCTACAGCAACACTGTCATGCGGGAGCAGGACATCGCTGGCTGAGCCCTTCTGATAGGCATAGACATGCACTTTGTCTGTACCCAGATCGTTAATCACTACATATTTGCCATCTGGTGTAAACTGTGCCATATGAACATGCGGAGCACTTTGACGATCCTTGCTTATGCTGCTTCCAGTGTGCTGTAAGGTCTGCTTCAGCGGACTGATTGAGCCATCTGCTTTCAGCCCAAATACGGATGCACTGCCTCCGGAGTAGTTTGCAGAGATCACATGTTTGCCATCTGTGATGATGAAACAGGGATCTGCGCCAGTGGCTTGCTTGTTCAACAATTTTAGACTGCCCAAAGAGGCGTCATAACTGAAAGCACTTACTGCACTGTTCTTACCGCTTTCATTCACGCTATAGATGAACTTTTGATCGGAACTTACAGCAAGGTAACTAGGGTTTTCTATTCCTTTATTGACCTGCTTTAGTTTAAAGGCTGCAGTTTCTATATTGAACTGATAAACATAAATCCCTTCACTTCCACCCGGTTTCGTATAGGTACCTACGATGAGATTCATTTCTTTTTGTTGAGCACAGCTATTTAATGTCAACAGAATCAAGGGTAAAAGGAAGGTCTTTTTCATCTTGTATTTATTGGATAAGGTGTTTGATCTGAATCAGTTCATGTTCCTCCAGGAAGCGCCATCTGCCGCGTGGCAAATCTTTTTTGGTAAGGTTTCCATAAACTACGCGGTCGAGTTTCACGACGTCATAGCCCAGGTGTTCGAAGATACGGCGTACGATCCTGTTTTTTCCACTGTGGATCTGGATGCCGATCTCACGTTTAGATGCGCCGGCAACATAAGAGACCGAATCTGGTTTAATGATCCCATCTTCCAGTTCCAGTCCGAACTGGATCTTGTTCATGTCTCCCTGGCTCAAACTTCTGTTTAATTCTACATGATAGATTTTGGTGATGCCGTTTCTTGGATGTGAAAGTTTATCGGCCAGATCGCCGTCATTGGTCATCAATAACAGACCTGTGGTATTTCTATCAAGGCGCCCTACCGGATAAATACGTTCCCGACTTGCTTTTTCTACCAGCTGCATGACAGTTTTTCGTTCCTGTGGATCGTCTGTAGTTGTGATGTAATCTTTAGGTTTGTTCAGTAATACGTAAATCCTTTTTTCGCGTTTCAGTAATTCGCCATTGTAGCGGATTTCATCTTTAAAAGGATCTACTTTTTGTCCCAGTTCAGAAACCACTTCACCGTTTACAGATACCACACCCGCAGCGATCAGTTCATCAGCTTTACGGCGTGAACAGATACCCGAATTGGCAATGTAGCGGTTCAGACGAATCAGTCCGTCGTCTTTCTGTACTGGATTTTTCCTTCCACGCATGGTAGGGCCGTTATCTATGCGCTCACCTCTGTCCTGAAAAGAAGGCTTAGAATCATCTCTTTTTCTAAATGGACGGCTATCTGTACTTCTGGATACACCACCTTTTTTATCGTCGAATTTCCTAAAAGGCTGGTCGCCTTTGGAACCGAAATTGTCTTTTTTGATATAGCTGCGTTTTTCGCCAGCTGGTACATCCCTTGAACTGCCTTCTTTAAATGCACGGGATTGTCTCGGTTTGAAATCGTTATTGTCAGCAGATCTGGCTGCTCTTGGTTTATAATCGCCTTCCGGGTTTCTTGAAGTTCTCGGTTTGAAGTCTCTGTCGCCTTCAGTCCGTGGTCTGAAGCTTTTGGAATCTCCATCTCTGCTACCCCGGGGTTTAAAATCTTTTCTGTCGCCCTCTCTGGGTTTGAAATCCCTGCTATCTCCATCTCTCGGTGTTCTTGGCTTAAAATCCTTCGTGCCTCCAAACTTTTTATCCTTTCCCTCTTTATCATCAAACTTGCTTTTTCCTTTGTAGGAACTATCTGTTCCACTTGGTCTTCTGCCTGTTGTGCTTCGGTTTCCCGGTTTGGACTTGTCATCCCGACTGTTCCTGTTATTGTCTTTTGTCATGATACGCTATTAACCGCAAAATTAAGCGGGCAGCAAATTTAGTTAAAAATGCGGTCAATCACAATTTTAACTCATTGGTTTACATATTTATTGTATATCAACAGAACAAAGCCAACCCTGCTTTAACCAGCATGTTCGCAACTGATCTTATAATATTTACCGTATGGGTCTTGCTCTATCTCTGCTTCGTACAAGCCCTTCTTAAACCTTCTTAAGGCCGGGGGGTATAGCAAGGCCCTATCAACGCTTTACCAATGCCCTACAAGTGCGGGGCTCATGTGGGGCTGTCCTATGTTGGAATAAGGTTACAATTTGTAACTTTATTTAGGAACAAACGAGGCGTCGCACGGTTCGCCTGGAGATGGATCCGATGGCGTTGTGCCCCTAAAGTGATCAGGAGCCTTTACATTTACGAGGGCTATTAAATTGCTAAAATTTAGCTAAAATCATCCTTTTAAAATCCGGCCTGAGGTATGCTTAAAGGGCGTTTTTAGAAGGTTGTTTTGCAATAGCTTGATAATTAGGCTTATATGTTGTATGTTTGCAGCCGTTTTATATTGTTAACCAAAAAAAGGAGGAAAATGATAAAGAAACACATAATAACATGTACGGTAATCATTGCATTACTGGTTATGGCAAAAGTGTTTGCTTACAACATGCCCCAAGCAGCAGAAAGTCTTTCAAAAAAGGACAAAACCAAAACAACAGATACAACAAAAACACCACCACCACAAACAGTAGCTAAGCCAGCATCTCTTATGGCAAAGCTCAACTTCGCAGAAGAATCACTACCACTAGGGGATGCCCGGGTAGAACGTAAGATGAAAAAGGTCCTTGCTGCATTCAATCATAGTAAAATACAGACCAATAAACTGCACGCAAAAGCTGCAGAGTGGTTTCCTGTGATAGAGCCGATTCTGGCCGCTTATGGTATACCGGAAGACTTTAAGTACGTTCCTCTGGTAGAATCGGGATTACAAGGCGGAACTTCGCCCAAAGGCGCATCAGGTTTCTGGCAGTTTATGCCGGGCACCGCACGCAATTATGGCTTGAAAGTCAATTCGCGGGTAGACGAACGTAAAAATTTGCGAAAATCGACGATCGCTGCCGCAAAATACATCAAAGAACTTTATGGGATCTTCGACAGCTGGACGCTGGTTGCCGCTGCCTACAATGTTGGGGACACTCACATGAAAAGGCAGATCAACCGACAAAATCAGGACAATTATTTTAAGATGAAACTGAACAGTGAAACTGCCGGTTACGTCTATAAACTGATTTCCATGAAGGCGATCGTACAGGATCCGGTACGTTATGGCTATAGGGCGCCAAGGGCACTCCTGGCTTATAACGCCGAAAGGGCTGCGAATGCAGCCGCTGCATCAGCAGAATAACAATAAGAGAAAAAAGACTGCAATAATAATGGGGAAAGCCGTTCCAATTTTGGGACGGCTTTTTGATTTTGTGCTAATTTTACTAATTTAAGCCTCCTATGGCATTGATGGAACTTCTGATTACAAACATGAAATACAGCGCAGGGGAAACGGTGTTGCTGACTTTCGAGGTCCTAAATGGCGATAAGCCCGATTATATGGCTGGGCAGTTCCTCACGCTCGTATTTAATATCAGTGGTCGGGAAGTCCGCAGGTCTTATTCGTTGTGCAGTTCACCCGATGCAGATGAACTGCTTTCCATTGCCATTAAGCGTGTGGAGAATGGAGAAATCTCCCGCTTGCTTCACCACAATACCTCAGTCGGAGACATTTTGTATGCAATGCCACCTAACGGGCAGTTTACCTATGAACCGGTTACAAGTCTGGCAAGGACTGTCGTGCTTTTCGGTGCAGGGGTAGGGATCACACCACTGTTTTCTATACTAAAGACTGCCTTGCTGAGAGAAAAATATTCAAAGCTGGTATTGGTTTACAGCAGCAGGTCGGTGGCTGAGACCTTGTTTTATGAGGAGCTGAACGATTTGCAGGTTCAATATCCCGATCGGTTTAAGATCATTTTTGTTTCCAGTGGAGCGAAAAATCTGTTGATGGCCAGGCTAAATGTTTTTCTGATCGAGAAGATCGTGAAAGAAGAAGTGTCCTTTGAACCGAAAGATGCATTGTTCTACACCTGCGGACCGATTGATTATATGGTAACCTGTCGCATTAAATTGCTGGAAATGGGTTTCGACCTGACTCAGATCAGGCGGGAAACCTTCGTGCTGCCGGAAGATGAAGTGGATGATGACGACATGACAGAGAAAGTGCCTCGGGATACCAATACCTATTCGGTTTTGCTGGATTATCGGGGACAGCAGCATCTGTTGCAGGTACCCTATGACAGGACCATCCTCCAGGTGGCCCTGGACCAGCGGATCAATATCCCTTATAGCTGCCGCTCTGGTATCTGCAGTACCTGTACCGCCAGTTGTACCAAAGGTCATGTGCACATGGATTATAATGAAGTGCTGACAGATGATGAGGTGGAAGCAGGCCGGGTACTGGTGTGTACAGGACATCCCACAGAAAATGGGACTACGATCGTTTGGTAAGCCAAACATATCGGTGTAATATCTGTTCTGTAATTCAGTAAAATAAGGTGGTTATTCCTGATAATGATTTATCTTTGCAGATTGAAAAATTGTTATCTTAAAATTTAGATCGCAATATCGTTTTTATATAAAATATGAGCAAAAATACCGTTGATCTCGGCGAGCAAAAAGATGTAGAAGTATATGGGGCCCGGGTACATAACCTTAAAAATATAGATGTTTCCTTTCCGAGAAATCAGCTGGTGGTGATCACTGGACTGAGCGGTAGTGGTAAATCTTCTCTTGCATTTGACACAATTTATGCAGAGGGACAACGCCGGTATATGGAAACCTTTAGTGCCTATTCCCGTCAGTTTATGGGGGGGATGGAACGTCCGGATGTGGACAAGGTTTCAGGGCTGAGCCCGGTCATTGCCATTGAGCAAAAGACCACCAGTAAGAACCCGCGTTCTACAGTAGGTACCATCACGGAAATTTATGATTTCATGCGTTTGCTGTACGCACGTGCGGCTGATGCTTTCTCCTACAATACAGGAGAGAAAATGGAGCGCATGAGTGAAGACCAAATCCTGGGCAATATCTTCAATAAATACAGTGACATTGCGGTCAATATTCTCGCACCCGTAGTAAAAGGCCGTAAAGGACATTACCGTGAACTTTTTGAACAAATCCGGAAGCAGGGTTATGTAAAAGTACGTATCGACGGAGAAATTCAGGACATTACCCCGAAGATGCAGGTAGACCGTTACAAGATCCATGACATTGAGATCGTGGTGGACAGGCTACTGGTGGACCGCAAGGATGTGAAGCGTTTGCAGGATTCTTTACAGACCGCCATGAGACTGGGAAAGGGAATCATTAAGATCAGCGATAAAGAAAACAACGTCTCTCATTTCAGCCGCTTCCTAATGTGCCCGACTACGGGCATTTCCTACGATGAGCCACAGCCGAATAGTTTCTCTTTCAACTCTCCTTATGGAGCTTGTGAGAACTGTGATGGTTTGGGTTATATTTTTGTAGTGGATAAGGAATCGGTGATGCCCAACCTAAAACTGAGCATCATGAATGGCGGACTGGCACCCTTGGGTGAATACCGGGAAATCTGGATGTTCCAGGTTTTGAAAGCCCTGGCAAAGAAGTACAGTTTTTCTTTATCGACCCCACTGGAGAAATTAACGGAAGAGCAGATCAGCATCTTATTGAACGGTACACCCGAATTATTGAGTGTAGCTGTAGAGTATAATAAATGGAATGTTCAGAACTATCAGATCACCTTCGACGGTATTATTAAATTGCTCGAAGAGCAGCAGGAGCGTAAGGGTGAAGGTGCAGTAGACGATATGGAAAATTTCCGTAAGTTGAAAACCTGTCCGGTTTGTAATGGTGCAAGATTGAAGAAAGAAAGTCTGCATTTCAAAATCGACGGAAAGAACATCTTTGAACTGGCAGAGATGGACATCAACAGTCTGCAGCAATGGTATGTAGATGTGGAGAGCAGGCTCAGCGAAAGACAGAATACGATTGCTAAAGAGATACTTAAAGAGATCAGGGCGCGCCTGGGTTTCCTGACCGATGTTGGCCTGACCTATCTGACCCTGGACCGTACTGCCCGTACTTTATCTGGTGGTGAAGCGCAGCGGATCAGATTGGCTACCCAGATCGGTTCCCAGCTGATGAACGTGATGTACATCTTAGATGAGCCAAGTATTGGCTTACATCAGCGCGACAATGAGCGCCTCATCAATGCGTTAAAAAACCTCCGGGATCTCGGAAATACCGTTTTGGTAGTTGAGCATGATAAAGACATGATCCTGGAAGCAGACCATGTGATAGACGTGGGGCCGGCCGCTGGTGTGCACGGCGGACAGATTGTAGCACAGGGTACGCCTGCTGATATCCTGAAATCGGATACGCTGACCGCAGCCTACCTGAATGGACGTAAGGGAATAGAAGTCCCTAAAAAGAGAAGAAAAGGGAACGGACATAAATTGTCGATCATCAAAGCCACCGGACATAACCTGAAAGAGGTTTCTGTAGATTTTCCTTTGGGCAAGTTCATTGCTGTAACAGGGGTCTCGGGCAGTGGTAAATCGAGCTTGATCACAGAAACTTTATATCCAATATTGAACCATCATTTCTTCAGGGCAAAGAAACATCCGCTGCCTTATGAAAAAATCAATGGATTGAAAGAAATAGATAAAGTCATAGAGATAGATCAGGCGCCGATCGGCCGTACCCCACGGTCTAATCCATCTACTTATACCGGGGTATTTTCAGACATTAGAAACCTGTATGTACAACTGCCAGAGGCAAAGATACGGGGCTATAAGCCCGGACGTTTTTCTTTCAATGTGAAGGGCGGCCGCTGCGAAACATGTCAGGGTGGGGGAATGAAGGTTATTGAAATGAATTTCCTGCCGGATGTACAGGTGCCTTGTGAAGAATGTGGGGGTAAACGCTACAACAGGGAGACCCTAGAGGTGCGTTACCGTGGTAAGTCCATCAGCGATGTGCTGGACATGAGCATAGAAGATGCCTGTGATTTCTTTGAGAATATGCCTGCGATCTACCGCAAAATCAGGACACTAAAGGATGTGGGTTTAGGTTATATTACTTTGGGACAGTCCTCAACTACATTGTCCGGAGGAGAAGCACAGCGCGTAAAACTCGCAACGGAATTGTCGAAGAAAGATACTGGAAGTACATTTTACATTCTAGATGAGCCCACTACCGGTTTGCATTTTGAAGACATCAGCGTATTGCTGGGGGTACTGAATGAACTGGTAGAGAAGGGCAATACGGTACTCGTCATAGAGCACAATCTGGATGTGGTGAAGGTGGCAGATTGGGTCATTGATCTGGGTGAAGAAGGTGGTGCTTGTGGTGGAAGGATCATTTTCGAAGGTACTCCTGAGGGTTTGGTTCAGAATCCGATCAGTCTGACCGGGAAGTTCCTGAAGAAAGAAATGGGATTGTAAACATAAGCAAATGCAAAGGTCAATTAATGATTTTCTACCCGATGGCTCTGCCCCTCAAGAAGTGGTAGCGACTCCGGGAATGAATTCTGGAGGAGATTATCTATTGATCGGCAAGGCTGATGTGAAACAGTTGTTGAAAGTCCGCCCAGCCTTTAGCCATAAGGGTACTTATGGTCATGCCTTGATTATTGCAGGCGCGCCTGCTACGATGGGCGCAGCATTACTGTGTGCCAAGGCATGCCTTTACGGTGGTGCCGGACTCACGACAGCGGCCATTCCGGAAAGTGGTTTACAGGCTTTGAATACTACTGTTCCGGAAGTGATGTACACAGAACGGGCAGCATTGCTGCAAAAAGATGCACTGGAAAGGTATACCTCTATTGCGATAGGCCCCGGATGGAAACAGGGAATGGTCTATTCCGACTCGGATATTCAGCTCATGCGGATCTTGATCGAGCGTAAGTTACCAGTACTGGCTGATGCCGACGCCTTAAATTTCTTCTCAGAAAGTAAAAGCGATCTGGATAAGCTGCCAAAACATAGTGTCCTAACGCCTCATGTGAAAGAATTTGACCGCCTTTTTGGTGTGCATGAAGACTGGTGGTCGCGACTAAAGACCTTACAAAAACAAGCCATGGAACGTGAGATTGTGTTAGTTCTGAAAAATCAATACACTTTTATAGCAGATCAACAGGGCAAAATATACATCAATACTACCGGTGGACCAGCAATGGCGCAAGGAGGAATGGGAGATGTACTTACAGGTCTGATTGTATCTTTTATTGCCCAGGGATATGAGCCTGAAAATGCAGCAATTGTGGCCTGTTACTTACATGGTTCTGCAGGAGATGAGCTGGCTGAAGAAAGGTTCAATGTAACTGCTTCCGCAGTAGCGGAGCAAGTGCCTAGATCACGTTTCCTGCTACAATCATTTGCTCCATAGTAGGGCTTGGACTTCCGCCGCGTTGCTCTAATGTCACTGCAAAGGTTTGTGCTGAAGCAATATCCTTCATATTTTTCAGGATCCCACTGTGTGCTGTTTCGATATCGAAAACACCGAGATCAACTGGTTTGCCATTGACCAAAGCCCAGAGTTGATACTGATGGTTTTTATCGTTTACCGGCAAATGTAATTTAGAATTGTCCATCATCACATGATTTCCTGTTACATGCCAGTAAACCACCATTTTCGCAGTGGGATCCATAGCGGTTCCGGCGAGTTTCACAGTTTTCCAGTTAGGATCATTAGTCATGTCGACTATCTTCTGCAGGTCAGCATTGTCCTGTTTGATGTAGTTGACAGTACTTGTAAACTGCTCTTTCTCCATACTGAGACTAGCGATTTCATTTCGTGCGTCGCCGAGTTCATTGTGCGCAGAGAACAATGCAATCACAGATACAATCAATAGGGCAATACAAGCAACCAGTGCTAGCCGAAGGGTCCTTATTTTAGATTCGTAATTGGGCTGGAGCGGAATTACCCTGGCCTGTTCGGCATCTGGTGTAATTGGTTCCTGGATAGGTTTGAACTCAGTAATGTCGGCCAGGATCTTTTGATCCAGACCTGCTGTCGGTTGCACTGCCCGTGCCACAGCATACTTTTCCATGGCAATTTCAATAGCTTCAATTTCCTGTTTTACTGCAGGATATTGTGCTGCCATTGCCTGAACTTCAACTTCCTCCTGGTCATTTAACTGACCGAGAACGTAGAGCTCAAGTATGCCGGATTCAATATATGCGCTTTCTTCTTCCACTTTAATTAAAATGTTTTCTTAACTCCATGATCGCCATGCGGATACGCGTTTTGACGGTTCCCAATGGTAAATTTAATTCCTCTGCAGCTTCTACGTGCGTATATCCTTTAAAATACACCATGTCGAGGACCTTATTAAGATCGGGTTTGAGTGCTGTAACCATTTCTTTTAATCCCAGAACATCGGCATTAAAAGTCACCTCTCGCTGCGTGTCAATGAAATCTACGTTATTTTCTATGTCTTGGTTTTTGGTAGAATTTTTAAAATCTTTAGAGCGTAACTTATCAATAGAAAGGTTTCTGGCGATGTTCATCATCCAGGTAAACAGACGACCTTTACTGCTATCATAGCTATCTGCTGAATTCCATATTTTGATGAAAGTTTCCTGTAAAAGATCTTCTGCTACTTCGGTTTGCTGGATCACTCTGGAGATTACACCCAATAAGGCACCTGCGTACATGTCGTACAGTGCCTGAATAGCCATGGTATCCTGTGATTTCAGTTTACGGATGAGCTCTTCTTCGGAGAGTGATATTTTTTTTGTCGGTGCCAATGAATTGCTAATATACAGAAACAACAACAAGAACAAAGCGATATTTGTTTTTTTGTGCTGATTGAAGCAAGTAAGAATGAAATGAACAGGATGGACTAATATCGTGTTTGTTAGAAATCAAAAAGATGTTTTTCTGCATGGTACGAAGAACGAACCAATGGTCCGCTTTCCACGTATTTTAAACCTTTCGCCATACCAGCCTCTTTGTATTTAGCGAACTGGTCGGGGTGGATCCAGTCGATGACCGGATGATGATTACGCGTAGGTTGCAGGTATTGCCCTAATGTCAGGATATGTACTCCGTTAGCCACAAGGTCGTCCATTGCTTCAAGTACGTCTTCTTCGGTTTCTCCGAGGCCGAGCATGATGCCCGTTTTGGTACGCAGACCAAATTCAGAAATGCGTTTTAACGCTTCAAGACTGCGGTCATATTTAGCTTGAATCCGTACTTGTTTAGTTAGGCGTTTCACCGTTTCCATGTTGTGGGAAACCACTTCTGGTCTTTCTTCCAATACACGGTACAGATTATCCCACTGACCTTTAAAATCAGGGATAAGGGTCTCAAGTGTAGTTTCCGGGCTTTCCCTGCGTATAGCCTGTAAGGTCTCTGCCCAAATGATGGAGCCACCATCTTTAAGATCATCACGGTCTACAGAGGTAATTACACAGTGTTTAACCTGCATCAGTTTTACTGAATTGGCCACACGGTTGGGTTCGTCGGTATCTACTGCAAGAGGTCTTCCTGTAGCCACTGCGCAGAAAGAGCAGGATCGGGTACAGATGTTGCCGAGGATCATGAAGGTTGCCGTACCGGCTCCCCAACATTCACCCATATTCGGGCAATTGCCACTTTCACAGATGGTGTGCAGCTTGTGGGTATCTACCAGGCTGCGCACTTGTGCATACTCTTTACCAACAGGAAGCTTTACTCTAAGCCAATCTGGTTTACGTTGAACTGGGTTTTCTGAAACAACCGGAAGTGCGATCATAGTACAAAGTTAAGCAATAGGTTTCAAATGTTAACCAATAGAGCAGAGTTTAGGATCATCCGAAGATCATAAAAACCTTTAGGGCTACAAGTAAACTTTCTTTCCAGTCTTTGCCGACCGCTTTGCGGCTTCCAGAATTCGGACAACTATCAGGTTATTTTCCAGTGAGGAAAGGTCATTTACAGGGGAAATTTCATTGTGGAGTAATGCACTGAGGTAACTCAAATAGCTGCTTTGGGATTTTGGCAGCAACATGGCGGTACTAATCCTGTAATTTTGATCAGACTTATTTTTCATGCGAAGGGTATTGGCATTGACTGCCTGAATGTAACCTGTCTGACCAAACAGTTCGAGGTCTTTGATGTTGAATGGCCAGTTCCAGGATGCTTCAATGATTCCCGTAGTCTCTGGATATTCGAGCAGGATGGTTGCGTCATCGTCTACATCCGGGTAGGTTGTTTTTTTAATTTGTTTAATTGTTGCGGTTACAGATACTGGTGCTTTACCGTCCATCAACCATGTGAATAGATTAGCTCCATAGCAGCCAAAGTCGATCACAGCTCCTCCTCCATTTTTTACAGGATCAGTGAGCCAGTGTAGGAATTCTTTGCTGACCCCTATTTCTTTGGGGCCACTGTGGCCATCATGGGCTACCATTTTTCTAAGCCCGCCGATCGCATTTTCCTGTTTCACCTTGATGTAGGCTTCCTGGTTACTGGGGTACCAGGTGGTTTCATAATTGGTCAGTACTTTGATGCCATATTGCCTGGCCAACTGGACAATCCTTTCGGCATGCTTTACGGAAACAGCAAGGGGTTTTTCCACCATTACAGGGATGCCACGGGGAGCTGCTGCTTCTACCACTGACAAGTGTTCTGATATCGCATTGAAAGCGAGCACGACGTCGGGTTTGCGATTGGCCAATAACTCGTTTAGTGTGGGGAAAAAGATCTCGTCCGGTAATGATGCCCTTTTTTTGAAGCGGGCAATTAAGACCTGATCATTTTCGGCAATGCCAATAATGTTGACTTCACCCTTTACGTAGCTGTCCATAATGAGGTTTACATGGTCATGACTTAGGCCGGCCAGTGCGACATTGAGTTTGGATTGCGCTCCTGAAAAAAGACAGAGGAAAGTAAATAATACGAGTAATGTGCTAGTTATTTTGAACATCGGTAGGTATATAGGTTAGGATGATTCATTTCATCTGAAATAAATATATAAATTAAAGAATTAGCGCTGAGAATAGAATTTAACATCTCTTAACATTTTGGCACTTAAACCATTTTCCTTATTGCCATTCTATAAGTAAAATAACAAGAGCAAAATGAAGAAATTACTTTTAAGCGCTATTTTATTCATTAGTATGGGTACAATGGCATTTGCACAGCAAGATGTTGCAAAAAAAGTTAAGAAAACACCGGAGGAAAAGGCCAAACACCTGACGGCAGAACTAAATAGTAAGTTGGCACTCACGGCAGATCAGCAATCAAAAATTTATGCAATTAACTTAGAGGGGATCAAAGCGCAAAGGGCCAGCCATCAAAAAGGGGAAAAGAAAGACGAAGCACATGTTAAAACTGAATTACAAAAAAGAGATGCAAAGATCAATGCCCTGCTCACTGATACACAGCGTAAGAATTATGAAACCTGGAAAAATGAAAAAATGAAATCTGCACATAAGAAAGGTAAGAAAAAATTAAAGCAGGGAACTGACAAAGTCTGATTTGACTTTGCGGCAATAGGGAAGATGGAAAAGCGGTCGGTAACGACCGCTTTTTTCTGTATAAAACTTTGTTGTACGGGCTTTGTTATTGGTAGAAAAGAAATATGCCAGAAGGACCTTCCATTGTTATTTTAGCAGAAAAGATGGAACATCTGAAACACAAGATCGTACTGGAGGCCACTGGCTATGCTGATCTTGATATGGACGCGATTTTCCACAAGAAAATCATGGATATCAAAACCTGGGGCAAGCATTTTTTGATCTGCTTCAATGACTTTAGCATCCGCATACATCTGGGGCTTTTCGGTAGCTACCAATTTCAGGAACCTAAAAAGGTGAATCCTAAAATCGCACTTCATTTTAACGACGATGCTGTATATTTTTATGTTTGTACCGTAAAACGGATAGACGAGCCTTTGGATGAGGTTTATGACTGGTCTGCGGATGTGATGTCCGATCAATGGAATGCTGCGAAGGCGATGAAGAAACTCAAAAAAATAGAAACAAAGCAGATTTGTGATGCGCTGCTCGATCAGCAGATTTTTAGTGGCGTTGGTAACATCATAAAGAACGAAGTTCTGTATCGTTGTAAAGTACATCCAGAGAGTTTGGTAGGTCAAATCCCGCTTGCAAAGCTAAAAGCCATTGTCAGGGAATGCAGGAGCTACAGTTATGATTTTTTGAACTGGAAGCGGAAAAATGAATTGTCTAAGCATTTTGAAGTGTATGAGCAAAAGAAGGCAAAGAAATCAGGTAAAAAAGTAAGGAGGAAGGATACTGGTAAGGGAAAGCGGAGCAGCTATTTTGTAGAAGAAGAGCAAGTACTGTATGTCTAATATGTTTGCGGCATTATAAAGAAATAGTGTTAATTTTAGGGCTCAAAATAGACTATGGCAACTTCAAAAATAACGTATAACGGTAGTTTACGGACTACATCGATTCATGAAAGATCAGGAAATGAGATTATTACTGATGCGCCGGTAGATAATAAAGGTAAAGGAGAAGCCTTCTCACCAACCGATTTATTAGCTACTTCACTGGGTAATTGTATGCTGACCATCGTAGGCATTGCTGCTGAGGAACATGGATTTAATATTGACGGCACAACTTGTGAAATCACCAAGATCATGGCCGAAAACCCAAGAAGGGTATCTGAAATTGTAGTGGATTTCCAATTTCCTGCAAATGACTATTCGGATAAAGATAAGAAGATCATTGAGAGATCTGCCAATACTTGTCCTGTAGCCTACAGTTTACACCCAGACATCAAAAAAACCGTTTCTTTCAATTATTAAGAACTAATAACCTCTGCAACTTCTTCCGCAGAGATATCGCTATGTGAAGCATCTAATACACATTCACCGTCTTTAATCAACAGAATCTGCGGTGATTCATGATGTACCTGGAAAGTTTCCGCAATCAGTGCTGAAAGTTCACGATAACTGATTAAATCTAAAAAGTAAAGTGAGGTGGCTGGGGGGATTGCCTCCCAGTCCATTTCAAAACGGCGCTTAGCCATAGCACTAACGGAACAACGCGTGCTGTGTTTAAAAATTAAACTGTATCCTGTATTATTTTTTATTTCGCTGATCTGCGAGCTGTCGGTAATATTCTTCCACTGCATCTGATGTCTTTTCTTTAAAAGGGCTTAGCTATGCCTTATCCTCTTCTTCGCTTGCCTTCAGGGTATGAACTGTAAGCAGGGCAAAGACGACTGGAACAAGCTTCTAATATAGCTATGGCAAAAAATACGCCAATCAGTAATATTGCAATCTTCTTCATTCTACTAATTTACAATTTTTTGAAATAAACAAGCATTTTTTATTCTTTAAATGCTTGCTTTTAAATCTGCCATTTTTATCGCCGTAATGGCAGCCTCATCGCCTTTATTCCCATGTTTGCCTCCGGCCCTGTCAATAGCCTGTTGCTGATCATTGGTCGTCAACACGCCAAATATAACGGGTTTACTGTGTTTAATGCTAACATTAGTCACGCCCTGTGCTACTGCGTCGCAAATGAAGTCAAAATGTTTAGTGTCGCCCTGAATTACACAACCCAGACAGATTACTGCATCGAGGTCGGTGTGTTTGCTCAGTAGGATATCGGCCGCGCTAGTCAGTTCGAAACTGCCAGGGACGGCAACAGAAAGTATGTTCTCTTCCGATACACCATTGCTGAGCAGGGTCTGCAATGCGCCGTTGTATAAACTTCCAGTGATTTCTGCATTCCATTCAGCCACCGCGATTGCGAATTTATAGGCGCTGCCATTAGGAACAGTAGTGTGGGAAAAGTCGGAGAGGTTTTTTAATTGTGTTGCCATGCTGCAAACTTAGCCAAAGATTGGATATAAAAAAAGACCAGCTGCAAAGCTGGTCTTTTTTTACTATAGGATTACCGGCCCGTATTTAGTTTACCTGCGCCTGTGCACGTGCGATGTAAGAATCGATCATGGCAGCTTCCTGGCTTTCCGGATATTGTGTTTTAACTTTAGTATACGCCTCTTCTGCGTTTTTAAAGTCTTTTAATTGCTCATATACCAGTCCTAATTTTTTCAGGAACATTGGAGAAGTGAACTTATTGCTGGCTTTATCAGCAGCTTTCTTGTAATAAGTAGCAGCTTGTTTGTAATCTTTTAATTCACTGTAAGCGTCGCCTAATAAACCAAGCGCTAAAGGATCGGCAACAGGACTTCCTGTGTCTGAATATTTCCCTAAAGATTCCACTGCTTTTTTGTATTCGCCTTTACGCAGGTAAATGCCACCAAGGTAAAGATTAGCAAGGTTAGCCGATTTTGTGTTGGCATACTCATCTGCAATCTGCTCAAATCCAGGAAAACCACCTTCACCATTGATCGCTTTGTTGGCCAAAGAATCTACGCCCAGGAAACTCTCTGATTTGTACATCTTGGCAGAGGCTTCTTCAGCTCTGTTTTTTAGATATACATTCTGATACCAAAAGTAAATAGCAACTAATGCTACAATTGCTCCAGCAATGAACAATAAGCTCTTTGAGTTCTCTTGTAAAAAAGGCCCCTTTTTTACTGTTGGATTTATTTCTTTTTCTGTTGTGGACATTTTATTTAAAAAAATTAAGGATTGCAAAAATACGTTTTTACATCAAAGTATCAACCCCTTTTTTGAGTATTTGAATAAAGTTTAATGATCTGAGCGTTAATTAGAAGCATGAGCTGGTTCAATTAATTAAGGCATGATGCTTTTATAGCTTGGAAATTGATCGTTTTAAACGGTAACTTTGAGGGAATCATATGTGGTTAAAAAACATTACACTTCTCAATTTTAAGAATTACGCAGATGCCAGTGTTAGTTTTTCTAAGACGGTAAATGCGTTTGTTGGCAATAACGGAGCCGGTAAAACCAATTTACTGGACGCCATCCACTATTTATGTCTTTGCAAGGGATACTTCAACCCGATTGATAGCCAGCAGATTAAAACGTCTGAGGATCTGTTTCTGATTCAGGGGGATTTCAATCGCGACGAAAGGAACGAGAAAATCACCTGCGGGGTTAAGCGCAATCAAAAGAAGCAGTTTAAACGCAATAAGAAAGAGTACGATAAACTTGCCGACCATATCGGCCTGTTTCCACTAGTGATGATTTCACCATATGATACCAATATCATCACAGATGGTAGTGAAGAGCGGAGACGCTTCATGGATAATGTGATCTCTCAAACAGATGCGCATTACCTGGATGGACTGATCCTCTACAACAAGCACTTGCTAAACAGGAACGCCTTATTGAAGCAGATCGCAGTGACCAGAAGCTATGATCCTTCGCTTTTGGAGATCTATAACGACCAATTGGTGGCTTCCGGGCTGAAGATCTTTGCCAAACGGCAGCAGTTCATGCTGGACTTTATTCCCTTGTTTGATAAGTATTACCAATTTTTAACCGAAGATAAGGAACAGGTCAATCTAGAATACCAGAGCCAACTCGCAGATACTGGTTTTGAGCAATTGTTGTTGAAGTCTATAGAAAAGGATAAATTACTGGAACGTACTACTACCGGAATCCATAAAGACGACCTGATATTTCAGATCAGCGATATGCCTTTGAAGAAGTTTGGTTCGCAGGGACAGCAGAAATCTTTTTTAATTGCCCTAAAGCTCGCACAATATGCTTATCTTCAGAAATATAAAGGCTTTAAGCCTTTGCTGTTGCTCGATGATATTTTTGATAAACTGGACGATAACCGAATGCATAAGTTGATGGAGATGGTTTCTCAGCAGGATTTCGGACAGATTTTTATTACAGATACCGGCAGGGAGAGGGTACTCGCCTTGTTTGAGAAAATCAAAGTACCCCTTACTCTTTTTGAAGTTAATAACGGAGCCATAAACCATGCGTAAACCCAATGACATTACCCTGAAAGAGGGGATCGGAAAACTGCTCAATACCTACCGGCTGAAAAGTAAATTCGATGAGACTTCTGTGGTTGCTTACTGGCCGGATCTGATGGGCAAGGCTGTCGCCAACCGTACAACTCAAATCTATGTATCTCAGCGGAAATTATTCGTAAGGATTGAATCATCAGTAGTGAAGAATGATCTGATGATGGTCAGGACCGGCATCATTCAAAAAATCAATGAACGAGCCGGTGCTGAAGTAATTGTAGATATTGTATTTCTATAGTTCAGTCCTAAAATACTTTGCTGACTAACCAAATGATCAGCGCGATAACAAGTACGACGACTATAATACCGGTCCAGACTCCGGCTTTAAAAATGCCTTCAACTAATTCACAACTTGTTAGTGTTGTGGTCAGGAATGCAATAATGGCTAGGGGGAAATATCTTTTGTATGTCATGGCTTATATTTTTCTTTACCTAACAAAGAAAGTTGCCAATGGTTTTGGGATTTGTCCCCATACCCTGATTACTGTGCCTGCTGCGCGGCTTTAGCCGGAGGCGTTACTTTCAGTAACTCAATTTCAAAGATCAATGTGCTATAAGGTGGGATATCCGCTCCGGCACCACGTTCTCCGTACGCAAGGTTATAAGGGATAAAGAATTTATACTTAGAGCCCGTCTGCATCAATTGTACACCTTCTGTCCAGCCCATGATCACGCCGTTCAATGGCAATGCGAGTGGTTCATTGCGAGAATAAGAACTGTCAAATTCCTTACCGTTTAGCAAACTACCTTTGTAATGAACAAGTACAGTGTCGGTCGCTGCGGGTTTAACGCCAGTTCCTCTTGTCACCACCTGGTATTGTAAACCACTTGGGGTTACCTGTACACCCGGTTGAGTTTTATTCTTTTCTAAAAAGGCTTTTCCCTCGGCAATGTTGGGTGCAAATTTCTTTTGGCTCATTGTTTTGAACAGGTTTGAAATCGCCTGTCTGGAATTTTCCTCAGAGATCAATGGGGTAGTACCCGCGAATGCATCTTTAAGGCCTTTGATCAGCAGATCATAGTTTAATGCAGTCAGTCCTTCATTTTTCATACTGCTGGCCATACCTATTCCGAAAGAATAGCTGGCAGAATCCAGGGAGGATTTAAAAGTTACCGGATTGGGTTTCGCAACTGAGGTCGTCTTTTTTGTTGCTGTCGTCGTTTTTTTCGCAACTGGCTTTTTGGTCTGCGCCAGCACTGCAAGTGAGCAAAGAGGTAGCAGGAGTGTGATGATTGTCTTCTTCATTTGTGTAAAATCAATTTATGCGGAAAGGTACAAACTAAATAAAAAAAACAAGCACCGTTGAGGGTGCTTGCTTTATATCGTTTTGTGATGACAGGATTAGAAACGTTCGTCAGCGCTAAAGAAGAAATCTCCTTCGATGGCAGCGTTTTCATCTGAATCAGAACCATGAACTGCATTGGCATCGATAGATTTTGCATATTTGTTGCGGATCGTACCTTCAGCTGCTTCTGCAGGATTAGTAGCGCCGATTAAAGTTCTGAAATCTTCAATTGCATTTTCTTTCTCCAGGATTGCAGCTACAATTGGTCCCGATGACATGAATGCTACCAGGTCTTTATAAAAAGGGCGGGCTGCATGTACTTCATAGAATTTGCCTGCAGTTTCAGCAGTCAGCTGCGTATATTTTAATGCGATGATTTTGAAACCCGCAGAGGTGATGTCATTGATAATTGCACCAATATGCCCGTTTGCAACTGCATCAGGCTTGATCATGGTAAAAGTTCTGTTTGTAGCCATTTTTTATTCTAAATTTTCTGCAAAAATACGTTTAATACTGTTAATATTAAAGCTTGAAATATATTAAGCTTCAATTAATCTTTAAATCATTAGCTTTGCCAGGAATATTATGTTGTCTATCTCAGAAATAAAGGAGCTGCTGGCTACGCCGCAAAAGATTGTAATCACAACCCATCATAAACCTGATGGCGACGCAATGGGTTCATCCTTAGGATTATATGCGTATCTAATTCAGTTGGGCCATCACGTTAAAGTGATCACGCCAACAGATTATCCCTACTTTTTGCATTGGTTGCCCAATAACTCTGATGTGATCATTTATACAGAACAGAAAGAGCAGTCGGCAAGCTACGTAGCTGAAGCCTCTATGATTTTCTGCCTGGATTTTAATACATTGAGCAGGATCAATGAATTGGGTGAGCTTGTTCGTGCTTCGAACGCTTATAAGCTGATGATCGACCACCACCTCGAGCCCGAAGATTTTGACGATTATCGCCATTGGAGTATCAATGCCTGTGCTGCGGCGCAATTGGTTTATGAATTTATTGTCAATGAACTCGAAGACGGTCAAATGATGAATAAGGACATTGCTACTTGTCTATATACCGGTATCATGACTGATTCAGGTTCATTCAGGTTTGAATCGGCAACTTCTGCAGTATACAGAATAGCGGCAAGTCTGATCGATCTTGGAGCTGAGCACTGGAGGATCCATCAGTTGGTGTATGATAACGCAACAGAGAACCGCCTTCGGTTTTTGGGGCATTGCATCAGTAACAAATTGGAGATATTAAGGGCATACAATACCGCAATTATCTCTGTAACAAAGGAGGAATTGAATGAATTCAATATCGTAACGGGCGATACGGAAGGAATTGTGAACTATGCACTCTCTGTAAATGGCATTAAGCTAGCTGCATTTATTATTGAAAGAACTGATAAAGTTAAATTATCTTTGCGCTCCACCGGAGATTTTCCTGCAAATGAGATTTGTAAGAAATACTTTAACGGGGGCGGACATAGAAACGCCGCAGGTGGCGCTTCTGATAAAAATCTGGCAGATACAGTAGAAGAATTTAAAACGATATTAACAGAATATAAAACTCAATTATTACAATAAAAACCACATGAAGAAAGGTATAATTATTCTTTTCGCGGCCACACTTGGATTGGCTGCTTGTAACAACTACAAAAAAGGACCAGGAGGTCTGATGTACCAGATCCATAAGGATGGCGGTAAAGACAAAATCAAAGAAGGTGATATCGTGAAGTTGAACTTTATCCAGAAAAACGAGCGTGATTCTGTAATGTTCAATACTTTTGATATGGAGCAGCCTCAAATCTTCCCTGTAGGTAAAAAAATGTATGCAGGTGATATGAATGATGTACTGTATCTTTTTGGTGAAGGTGACAGTGCTACTTTCAAATTGAACCTGGATACAATGGCTAAATATTCTGGCCAGCCTAAACCACCGGCAAATGCAAAAGATACTTATATCGTATTTACAGTTAAAGTAGAAAAAGTATTGAAGAAAACTGCTGGTGAAGCAGACTCTACTTTCCAAAAGAAAGCTCAGGAGTTCTTCCAGAAAGACTACCAGGCTGATGTAGCTACTAAAAAAGCAGCTGAGGCAGGGAAAATTTCTAAATTCATTGAAGACAACAAATTGAAGGTTCAAACTACAGCTTCAGGTCTGCAGTATGTGATCACTAACCCGGGAAGTGCTGAAAAGCCTGTTTTGGGTGATACGATCATGTTGAACTATACCGGTAAATTGCTGACTAAAAAGGCGGATGGATCTGAGCGTATTTTCGATACTTCTGTAGAGAAAGTAGCGAAAGATGCTAAAATCCATAACCCTATGGCTCAATATGCACCACGTCCTTTCACTATCGGTAATGCAATTCCGGGATTTGACGAAGGTTACCAGTTGATCGGTAAAGGTGGTAAGATCACATTGATCATCCCATCGAAACTGGGTTACGGTGAAGGTGGTCAGCCACAGGCTGGTATCACACCTTTCTCTCCTTTATGTTTTGAAGTGGAGATCGTCGATATCAAAAAACCAAAAGCTGCTCCGGCTGCACCAGTAGCACCTGCTGCTCCTGTTGCCCCTGCAAAATAGTATTCTGGCGACAGAACATCGACATAGAACCCTGTAAGGTATGCGCCTTACAGGGTTTTTTTATTAACTTCGTCCATGCTTTTAACCGATACCCACACGCATCTGTACTACGAAACGGATGAGGAGAAATTAGCGGAGCTGATGCAGCGCTGCTTTGACAATAAGGTAGAGCGCTTGTTCCTGCCAAATGTAGACGTAGCTTCCATAGCCAAAATTGAACATTTGGTAAAGAAATATCCTTCTAATTGTTTTGCAATGGCCGGTCTGCATCCCTGCGATGTAAAGGAAGACTATGAACTGGTTCTTGATGAAATCTGCCAGAGCATGGTTGACAGGGACATTTATGCCATTGGGGAAATCGGCATTGATTTACATTGGGACAAAACCACGCTGGATATTCAGAAAGTAGCTTTCAAAGAACAGATCAAATGGGCAAAAGATATGGAATTGCCGATTGTGATCCATTGCCGCGAAGCTTTCGATGAAATATTTGAGGTACTTGAAGCGCAAAAGGGCGCCGATTTGCGTGGCATATTGCATTGTTTTACGGGCAATACCGATCAGGCATTTCAAGCAATTGAACTGGGTTTTCACCTGGGGATAGGAGGGGTTGTTACCTATAAGAAATCCGGACTTGATGAAGTACTAAAGCACATACCACTTGAAAAAATTGTGCTTGAAACAGATTCCCCTTATTTGGCCCCGGTCCCTTTCAGAGGGAAACCCAATGAAAGCAGCTATCTGCTGCATATTGCAGAACGGGTAGCCGAAATCTATCAAATCAGCCTTGAGGAGGTTGCAGAGGTGACAACGGCCAATTCCAGGCATATCTTTAACATTTGAGCATGAACAATATACTGATCATTTATACCGGTGGTACCATTGGGATGGTAAACGATCCTAAGACAGGCGCGTTAATTCCCTTTGACTTTAAGCAAATCCAGCAAAATGTGCCGGAGCTGGAACGGTTGAATTACAATCTTGATGTGTATTCTTTTGATCCAATCATTGATTCTTCGAACATGACACCTGAGATCTGGGGAGATATTGCACAGTTGATCTCAGATAAATATGAAGAGTTTGATGGTTTCGTCATCCTTCACGGCTCTGATACCATGGCTTTCACCGCTTCGGCCCTGAGTTTTATGCTGGAAAATCTGAGCAAGCCGGTAGTCCTAACTGGCTCCCAGTTGCCAATCGGTGAGATTCGAACGGATGCTAAGGAAAATCTGATTACCGCGCTGGAAATAGCTGCGACAAAAAAGAATGGCAAGGCAATGGTGCCGGAAGTATGTATCTATTTTGATTACCAATTGTACCGGGGCAACCGCTCCATTAAGTACAATTCGGAGAAATTTGAAGCTTTTCGCTCCCCCAACTATCCGATTCTCGCAGAAGCAGGTGTAACACTTTCATTTTTCAACAACTACATATTGCCACAGCCCGATAAGGATCTGAAAGTTCATTTGAACCTGAATCCCAACATCGGTGTATTGAAGCTTTATCCGGGAATCTCTCCCCAGGCGGTGAGGGCCATTACGCTATCTTCAGTAGATGCGATCGTTATGGAAACTTTCGGTTCTGGAAATACCACTACGGCAGATTGGTTTACAGATTGTTTGGAAGAGGCCATCCGTAACGGAAAGATCATTGTCGATATTACGCAATGCCAGCGTGGTTCTGTAGAGCTGGGGATGTACCAGACCAGTAAAAAATTGCAGCAAATGGGCGTGTTAAGTGGTTATGATATGACCTTTGAAGCGACAACAACAAAGCTCATGTACCTGATGGGGCAGGGGCTGGATCGCGAAGCAATTTCGAGGCTTATCGAAAAATCACTCCGGGGAGAATTGACTGTTTAAGGTAAAACTTATAGCCCAGGCTTTTTGCTGAGGGATTATAATGTTAATTTTGATGATATAATGCAAGGGATCATGAACATAGAGCAAATTTATACAGGTTGTCTGGCGGAAGCCGCCTATTATATAGAGAGTAATGGGGAGGCTGCGATTATCGACCCTCTTCGTGAGGTTGCTCCTTATTTAAAGAAGGCCTCAAAAGACAATGCAGTGATCAAATATATCTTTGAAACGCATTTTCATGCCGATTTTGTGTCAGGTCATGTAGACCTCGCAGAAAAGTCAGGAGCTGAGATCGTTTATGGCCCCACTGCCAGAACTTCCTTTAAATCACACATTGCCTCCGACGGAGAAACCTTTAAAGTGGGTGACCTTACGATAACTGTATTGCACACACCAGGTCATACTCCGGAGTCGGCAAGCTACCTGTTAAGTGATAAAGATGGGAAGCCTTATTGCGTATTTACCGGAGACACCTTGTTTATAGGAGATGTGGGAAGGCCTGATCTGGCACAACAGGGAGAGTTGACAATGGAAGATATGGCATCTACGCTGTACGATTCTCTCCAAAATAAAATATTACCGCTTCCGGATGAAGTATTGGTGTATCCGGCTCATGGTGCAGGTTCTGCTTGTGGCAAGAATATGAGTAAGGAAACTTTTGATACCCTGGGTCATCAGAAGCAAGTAAATTACGCACTGAAGGCGGCTAGCCGTGAACAGTTCATTAAGGAAGTGACAGAGGGGATTTTACCTCCTCCTCAATACTTTGCGAAAAATGCGGCCATGAATAAATATGGTTATGATAGTTTTGATGAGGTATATAAAAAGGGACAAAACCCACTATCTCCTGCAGAATTTGAAGCGTTGGCCAACCAGACAGGTGCCGTCATTTTAGATACCAGGGATCCTCAGGTATTTGCCAAATCCTTTATTCCTTCCTCTGTAAATATTGGTTTGAATGGACAGTTTGCTCCATGGGTGGGTGCCTTGATCAGCGATTTGCAGCAACCTTTGCTGCTGGTTGTGGAGACAGGGAAAGAAGAAGAAGCAATTACACGTTTAGCCCGAGTAGGTTATGATAATACTATAGGTTACCTGGAAGGTGGCATCGAAAAATGGAAAAATGCAGGTAAAGATCTGGACGAGGTTCGTTCCATCTCAGCGACTGAGTTTGAAACCATCAGTCAATCCGACGATGCCTTGAAAGTACTAGACGTGCGCAAGCCGGGAGAGTATGAGGCAGAGCATTTAGAAATAACAATGGCACGTCCATTAGATTACATCAACGAATGGACTTCAGCTTTAAGCCCTAAAGAAACCTATTACATTCATTGTGCTGGTGGTTATCGCTCAATGATTGCCGCCTCTATACTAAAAGCCAGAGGAATAGATCAGGTTGTAGATATCGCTGGAGGTTATGGTGCAATTAAAAATACCGGACTGAAACGTACAGACTTCGCTTGTCCCTCAAAAGCAATGACGGTTTAGTTTGGATCAATTTTTTTATAAGATATACAAGAATCTATTATTTTAACCTGAATGCCGGGAATAAACCAGATCAAACAGCCAATCGCAGCAGATATAGAGGTCTTTGAAGAGAAATTTAAGGATTCAATGCACAGTGACGCTCCATTATTGGACAGGATCACTCATTATATTGTCAAACGAAAGGGAAAGCAAATCCGACCGATGTTTGTGTTTTTTGCTGCAAAGCTATGCGGAGGCATTATTGAGTCGACCCATCGTGGAGCTGCTTTAGTGGAACTGCTGCATACTGCAACTTTAGTGCATGATGATGTAGTGGATAACGCCTATGAACGCCGGGGATTCTTTTCTATCAATGCCCTATGGAAAAACAAGATTGCAGTATTGGTAGGCGATTATTTGCTGGCTAAAGGTTTGCTGCTTTCTGTAAACAACAGCGAGTTCAGGTTATTGCAGATCGTCTCTGAGGCGGTAAAGCAAATGAGCGAGGGTGAACTGTTGCAGATCGAGAAGGTGAGAAAGATGGACATCAGTGAAGAATTATATTTCGAGGTCATCCGTCAGAAGACAGCTTCACTGATTGCATCATGCTGTGCCTGCGGGGCGGCCTCAGCGGGAGCAGATGAAGAAAGCATCGAGAAAATGAGATTATTCGGTGAAAAGGTAGGTATTGCCTTTCAGATCAAAGATGATACCTTCGATTTTGGAACAGATGATGTCGGTAAACCTATTGGCATAGATATAAAGGAGAAAAAGGTAACTCTGCCATTGATTTATGCACTCAACAGGGTAACCAAGACTGAAAAGAGACGAATCATTAGCCTGGTAAAAAACCACCAGGATGATCCGGTAAAAATTCAGGAAATTATTGATTTCGTTAATGCAAATGAAGGTGTTCACTATGCAAATCAGAAAATGATACAATACCAGCAGGAGGCGTTTGACATCTTATATACTTTTGAAGCCGGCGAAGCCAGAACGGGTCTTGAACAACTGGTCCGTTACACGACGGAGCGTAAAAAATAAATTCTCGATGAAAAGGGTATTATTTCTTTTTGGGTTTTTGCTAAGTATGGCAACTGTGAAGGGACAAGATTTCAGTGCGACTTTCAGCAGGATAAATACGGAGGTGTTATCATCCTCTAAAGCTTACCCCAATCTCAAACAAGCTACAGAACTTATCGGACACCGGCTTACCGGTTCAGAAAATGGAGCTAAGGCGGAGGAGTATGCTTTTAAGCTGCTTAAGTCTTACGGATACGATGTGAAATTTCAACCTTTCGAAGTGGAAAGCTGGAATAGGATCAGTAACGAAACCAGTGTTGGAGACAGCACATCGGCACTGAAAAAGATCACTTCCGTTACACTTGCACATTCGCCTGTGAAAGCGGATGTTACAGCAGAATTAGTAGATCTGGGAAACGGCCTGGAAGCGGATTATCAGCAAATGGCAGAAAAGGTTAAGGGTAAGATCGCTTTGGTCTATCTTGGTGTTTTACCTGGCTCTCCTGAAGGGACACCAGCGCTGCACCGCTCAGAGAAAGCAGCTATAGCCGCCAGGTATGGAGCATCGGGAATTGTACTCATAAATGGGGTAAAAGGTGGGGTATTGCTAACCGGTACGGCCTCCGTTACGGGTAAGCTCATCACTATACCGGCGGTTTGCATCGGTTTAGAGAATGGAATGCGCATCAAGGAGAAGCTTTTGAAGCAAGCACAGTTTGCGAGATTAAACATGACTAATTTCTCCGGTTTGATACGCGCCAGAAATGTGATCGCGACGCTTCGGGGCAGCGAATTCCCTGAAGAAAAGATCGTGATTGGCGGGCACCTCGATAGCTGGGACCTTGCTACAGGTGCTATCGACAACGGCATCGGTTCTTTTGCTGTGATCGACATGGCCAGAACTTTCAAAACTTTGGGCCTAAGTAGTAAACGTACTATCGAATTCATCCTGTTTATGGGCGAAGAGCAAGGTCTTTTGGGTTCCAAAGCATATGTTGAGGCAGCCAGGCATTCCAACAAACTTGATCAGATCAGATTTATGCTCAATTACGATATGACCAACGATCCGAAGGGTTTTTCTTCCAGCAGGAAAGAGATGAAAGAATTGTTTGCCGAATGGGGCCAGCAGATCACAAAACTGGATACTGGCTTTAAGAATGTCTTTTTTACTGGTGCATGGCTGCATAGCGACCATCAGCCTTTTATGCTCCAGGGAATTCCTGTTGGCGGTGGGACCGGAGGCAGTTTGCCAAATAACTCGGCACCATTTTACCATTCTAACGGCGATGTATTTAAGTTGGTTGACGAATCTGAACTGAAGAACACCGTACGTTATAGTGCGATGTTACTTTATGCCCTGGCTAACGTAGCAGACATTCCGGTAGCAAGGCAAAGTGAGGATGCGATAAGAGATTTCCTGAAAGAGAATGGGGTGGAAGTTCCTCTAAAAATCGCAGGCGAATGGCGATGGCAGTAAGAGATACCCGTACGGAAATTTCCGTACAGGTGATCCGGGGGAGAGCTAGTGTTTCTGAGATGTCTTATTTTTGAGCATTTATCTTCACGGAGAAATACATCAGAGAGGCAACCGTAATAAACAATCCAAGACTTCCGAACAATAAAGCAAGGTCTTGAAGTTGGATGATGACGTAAATAAAGATGTAGAAAATGGAAAGTATAGCTGCAAATGTGAGGGCTACTTTTCTATTCTTTAAAAATGCGCCTATAAATGAACTGACCAGGATAACTGTTGAAGTTGAAGCAATCAGATATGCCATCGCAAAGCCTACTTGTTCTGTGAAAGAAAGCAAGAGGCTATAGTAGATGATCATAGCCGCACCAATCAATACATATTGTAGGAGATTTACTTTTACCTTCTTTAAAAGCTCAATAAAAAAGAGTGATATGAAACTAAGCAGAATAATAAGTATGGCATATTTTGCTGAACGTGTAGTTTTCTGATACTGGTCTACGGGTAACAAAAACTTAATGCCAAAGCTAGCCTTTTCTCTATTCTGGGCAACTTGTTTGTTATTTCCTATCCACTGCTGCGGAAAGGGACGAGTGAAATTGGACATTTTCCAACTACTCGAGAATTGTGTTTCAGTGATGTTTCTTTTTTCAGGTAGGAAGTTGCCGGTGAAGCTAGGATTGCTCCATTTTCCTGTGATGTTCACTGAAGTACTTTTGCCCATATGCAGGAAGTTAAGTTCTCCGCTGCCTTTTAGTTCCATATCTATGTCGAAATTTATTTTAGTGCTTTTAGCAGAACTTATGTTCGCTTGTACAGCCAAGCTATTGTCAAATAAGTTTTCTTCCGAGAAATCCGGTTCAGCTATATAAAGAGAATCTCCAATTCTTATTTTAGGATTACTTTGTAATCCTTTAAAGTCACTGATACCCGCAATTACTTTTGCTTTGTCCCAATAGACCATTTCTGGATTGATACCCGATTTTTTTAACTCCAGTTCACCAAAGCTACCTTTCAACCGGATTTGCGTATTGTACACTATAGCGTCAAATATCCCCCGGTGCAAGATTTCTGGATTAACCTTACCTTCAATTTTCACAACTTCCGGAAGCAGGTATAAGGTTGAAATTGCTTCTTTAAAAGTTACTTTTCCTGCATTATCAATACTTTTTAAATAGCTGCGATATGGAATTTGTATCACAGGACTCTCGATCAACTGCATGCCAGACCATTTGTTGGCAATGTCTGTAATGGCTTCCTCCTGACGTTGTTCCCGTTCATAGATGATGGATTGAATCCATGATGATGGAATAAGCAATAATAGCGTAAGTATTCCAATCAAGATGAGTTTTACAGCTACGGATTCCTGTAACTGGCTGAAGACTGATTTTCGGTTTGAATTTTCGAATGGTTCCATTATTTTGGTTTTTTAGAAAGAACTTTGTGATTCAAAGTATATGGTTAAAAAAAATTATTGCTTCTGCTGTTTGATTAAATTTTCAAGTGCCTGAAGATGCCTGATGAAAGCAGCCCGGCCCAGTTCTGAGGCGGCATAAGTAGTATTCGGCTTTCTGCCCAGGAATGACTTGTGCACGGTGATGTATTCCTCTTTCTCCAGGGCTTTGAGGTGAGAGGCGAGGTTGCCATCTGTTACGTTCAGCAATTCCTTTAGGGAGTTGAAGTCGTAATTCTCATTGGCCACCAATACACTCATGATCTGCAGGCGTATCCGGTTCTCGAAAGCTTTATCGAAATGTTCCAGTACTGATCTCACCTGTCGTATTTAAAATGCATAATTGAACCATAGATGATGTGCAGGATGCCAAATCCGATAGACCAGAAGATGATACCATATCCTGGATATAAAGCGCCAATAAGACCCAATATGATTTCCATAATCCCTAACCATTTTACATCTTCGAAAGTATAGTGGCTGGCCGCTACGAGCGCGAGGCCGTAAAAAAGCAAACTCGCAGGGGCAATGATGCCATAGTATCCCCTGAGCATGAGAATAAGGATGAAAATGCCACCTGTTACCAGTGGTATTGCCATGTTTAACAGTAATTTCTTACTACTCGGATTCCAGACATTCTGATTTTTTCTGGCGGCTTTTCTCAGGGTTAATATGAAACCTGAGATCAGTGAAAGCAATAAAACTGCGAGGGCAATAAAAAATAACTGTAGGATTGTACCCTCGTCTGAAACATAGTACTCTCTTGACTGTAGAGAAAAACCTTTACCGTAGACCGTTCTGTAACCCAACCATGCGCCAATAAGCGCATAGATACCAGCCAGTATCCCTGAAAGCCCACTCAGAGAGATAAACTTTGCAGAACGTTCCATCAGGTTTCTGATAGAATTGAGTTCGGTATAGATTTCTTTGTCTTCCATAAAAGTACTTTGATGTTCAAAGTAATGAAATAGTTTTTACACCTGCAATAGCTATTGATAATTAATTGTCTTCCGCCTCATTTCAAACACCCCTATTATTTAACATTGACCTAACATAGCAAGCGTAATTTTGTGGGCAAATGGGAGAGTTCGGGATGTATTTAGATTTTACAGACGAAGCATTAATGAATTTAATCAGTAACGGTGAATCGAAAGCGCTGGAAGCACTTTTCAATCGTCACTATAAATCGCTTTGTCAATTTTGCGTGGTTTATACCAAAGACTATGAAGCAGCCGAAGAAATCATCGCTGATCTTTTTATTAAAATATGGGATGGAAGATTGGGGGAGCCAATCTTAAACGTAAAGGCTTACCTTTTTGCTGCTGCACGCAATTTGTCCCTAAATCATCTGCAAAAGAAAAAAGCGCCGGTCACTTCTATCGAAGAACTTCCTGAAACACATCTTTTTCAGGATCTGAATACCCCCTTCCGGATCCTTTCGGGACGAGAATCCTCTACGGAGATACTGCGTTTAATTGATCGCCTGCCGGATAGACAGCGGGAGATCTTGCTGATGAGCAGGATTGACCAAATGGACAAGCAAAAAATTGCAGCAGTCCTGGCAATCTCTGTGAGAACGGTAGAAACTACACTTTACCAGTCTCTTCGTGAACTTCGGAGAATGCTCAACGATTCTCCGAATGTCAATTTGGGGCATTAACAATTTATTAACGCAAGCTTAACCGGATACGCTACGTAATCAATTCCAATATCCTGTCTTTACAGATAGAGACAAACAATGGAAGATTACAGATATCAATTAATAGTTGCCTATTTCGAAAAGACCATCACCGATGATGAGCTAACGGAATTGCAGATCTGGTTGGAACAACATGCCGATCATCAGGAGCAATTTCGTGAAACCATGCAAATTCTTGAAGCATCACGCTTATATTTTAAGACTACAAGGCCGGCCGCTGCCAGCTGGAATACAATCAATGCGCACATTCAGAAAGAAATGCCCCAGAAGCCAGAAAGGAAGCTAAACTGGCTTGCATATGCAGCTACCTTACTGATGGTTTCCGGTTCCGCAATCTGGTGGCTTGTACATCAGTCTGTGAAACCAATGGAGCCGATCACCTATTCCGTAATTTCAAATCCGGAAGGAAGGCAATCTAAAATACTTTTGCCGGACAGTTCTGTTGTCTATTTAGCTGGTGGTAGCAAGATCAGGTATGCAAAGAATTTCAGGGGAAAACAGCGTACTGTGTCACTGAATGGCGAAGCTTTTTTCGATGTAAGGCACCGAAAGCGGCCATTTGTCATCAAGAGTGGAGAAATTACGACAGTAGTATTGGGTACTTCATTTAACGTCAAGGCTTTTCGGGCAGACCACAAGGTCACGGTAACTGTGAATACCGGCAAAGTAGGGGTCATGAGTACTATCGGTGGAAAAAAAACTTTGCTGAGGTACTTGTTACCCAATCAGCAGCTTGAAGTAAATGCAATCAATGGCCGCTATGTCTTCACTGAGGCTAATGCACATCATGTGAGTGCCTGGATCAAGAACCATTTTGTATTCGATAACACACCGCTTTATGAGGTGCTTGCCACATTAGAACATAGGTATGGTGTAAATATAACCCTTATGGATAAGGAAGTTGGGAATGAAAGAATCACTGCCAAGTTCAGAAACCTGCCTTTTAAGCAGGTCATGCAGGAATTAGTAATCTTGTCCAGACTTAACTATCAGGAAAAAGACGGACAGTTTTTTATGTACGAAAGCAACAGCAAATAGGAGGAAAAATAATGGAATAGAGCTACTTCAGGTAATTAGAAAAGCCCGGAATTGCTGGTAACAATCCCAGGCATCAGTTCAAAAATTTAAACTCGGAATAAGTAAGTATAAACAAAGTAAATATATGAAAAAGTTATGGTTATTGACCATACTGGTGCTTTTACAGATGTCTTTAAACATTTTTAAAGCCCAGGCGCAAGTAAATGTTGACCGTGTGATTCCTTTCAGTGCGCAAGGAATTACACTCAAGGAAGCTTTCCAGCAATTGGAAAAATCAGGAGGACTTTCCGTCAATTATAACAATACGAAATTAAACGACAAACGGGTATTGACTGTCAGTAAAGCAGATAGAAGTATCAAAGAAATCCTGGACCTGCTGCTGAGCGGAACCCCCTTTACCTTCAGAAGGGGAAATGGCAACAACATCCTATTGGTTGAGAAGCCAGTTCCCAGCGGAAAAATCACCGGAAAGGTCGTTGACGAATCGGGAGCCCCGCTACCGGGAGCAATGGTCAGGATCACTTCCCTGGGTTTATCCAGACAGACGGAAGAAAATGGTAGCTATACATTATACGTGGTACCCGGAACTTACACATTGGAGATCAGCTTCATTTCCTATGAAAAATTCATCGCTCAAAATGTGCAGGTCCAGGCGAACAGTACAGCCCTGATCAACGCGAAAATGGTGCCTTCCAACAATTCACTTTCTGAGGTAGTGGTTACTGCACTGGGTATTAAAAGAGAAGAACGCTCACTGGGTTATGCGGTCACCAAAATAGACAGCACACAATTGACCGATGCGATTTCCAGCAACTGGACAGATGCCCTCTCAGGTAAAGTGGCTGGTCTGAACCTGGTCCGTAATGGTGGCCCGGCCGGATCAAACAAGATCATTCTGCGGGGTGAAAATAACCTGACCGGTGATAATGAGGCCCTGATCGTCATTGATGGCGTAGTGGCTTCCAGCAGTTCAAGACGTACCGCTGCTACTGGCGGCGGGGTGTACGGCACTTCCGGAGATATCATGCCGGCCGATTTTGGTAGTGGTTTAAATGACTTAAATCCTGATGATATAGAAAATGTGACGGTACTTAAAGGACCGGCAGCTTCCGCATTATACGGACAAAGAGGGGCAAACGGAGCCATCATCATCACCACAAAATCTGCGACGAAAAACAGAAAGGGAATGGGGATTACTTTTACCTCAAACAGTGTATGGGAAGATGTAAACCGGGGACCGGAAAGGCAACAGGAATTTGGAGCCGGTACTTTCGGGGTTTCTTACTTCTCTTACGGGGCTACAGCAGATGGGCCAAGTACAAATGCAACCAGTTCAACATGGGGTCCTGCGTTTAGCAACGGCGGGATGTTTTACCAGTTTGATCCTGTGACCAAGACAAGGGGGGTAGACAGGACACCATGGGTGGCCTACGAAGATCCGATTGACGCATTTTTTACTACCGGATTTGAATCTACCAATACCGTCAGCTTGGATGGAACTTATAAGAAAGTTGGTCTGCGCCTGTCCGCCAGTCACGGAGACAACGAATGGATTGTGCCAAACACAGGATTGGACAGGACCAGTGTGTCACTGAATGCGAATACCAACCTGACAAAAAAACTAAGCATCAACCTCAAAGCACAGTACAGCAACAGACATAGTGATAACCTGCCTGCTACAGGTTATGGCAACCAATCGCTGATGTATTGGTTTATGTTTGCCCAACCCAATGTGAATGTCGACTGGTATAGGGATTACTGGGCTCCTGGCAAGGAATTCCAACAATTGATCAATATCACTACCACCAATCCTGAAAGTCCATATGCCATTTCCGAGCAATACATCAATGCCCAGCGCAGAAATGGATTATTAGGTAACATTCAGGCCAATTACAATTTCACTAAGGAATTGAGTTTAATGGCCCGTGCATCAATGGACTTGAACAAAGATATCCGTGAAACACGACGTCCATGGGATGCTTCCGGAAATAAATTTGCCCAGGGCTCTTACCGGGTAGGAAACATCCGGTCCTATGAGGTGAATGCCGATTTCATGTTGAAATACAATAAACAGTTCAATAAAGACCTGCAGCTGACTGCCACCGCAGGAGGTAGCCAAATGCGAAATGTGTACAACAGGCTGGAAGCGCGCGCAGATGGATTGGTAATTCCGAATATTTACAGGCTGGATAACAACCAGAACCCTTTGGTCTATGCGCCTGATACTGCCAGGTACAGAATTAACAGTTTTTATGCCGCGGCTTCATTTGCCTATAAAAACTACCTGTTCTTAGACATCACCGGCCGTCAGGATTGGAACAGTACCCTGGCAACCCTCACAAGAACTGATAATGTAGGCTTTTTCTATCCTTCTGCTAGTGTCGCTTTCATTGCTTCTGACTATTGGAAACTCCCTAAAGCAGTAAGCTTTGCCAAACTAAGGGCATCAATTGCACAGGTGGGAAGCGGTAGTACCATACCTTACAGAACAGAGTACAATTACCTGTACGCATCAGATGGTATCTATCCGGATAGTGCAATGAACAATCCAAGGACTTTGCCGAACCCCAATTTAAAACCATTGATCACCACTACAGTTGAGCTGGGCCTAGATTTGAAATTGTTTAAAAACCGGTTAAATTTTGACCTGGCTGTATACTCAGGCAACACTAAAAACCAGATATTAAACCGCATTGTAGATAAATCTACCGGTTACAATGTACAGGTAGTGAACATCGGTCGCGTAGATAATAAAGGTATTGAGCTGGCAGTGAACGCTACTCCTGTTCAAAGCAGGAATTTCAAATGGACCACTTATGGAACTTTCTCTGCCAATAGAAATACGATCAAAGAACTGGCAGATAGCTCCCTGGTACTGCGTACTGGCGCTTTAGGTGGTGGTCAGGTCGTAGCAAACGTCGGCGGCAGCATGGGAGATTTATATGGCAGGGGTTACTTAAGGTCACCTGATGGGCAGATTGTTTACAATCCAACTACTGGGGTAGCCTTAGAAAATCCTGATCTTCTGTACCTTGGCAACACGATGCCTAAGTTTAAACTGAGTTTCGGAACAGGCTTCACCTATAAAAATTACAGCTTAAATGTGTTGTTCGATGCCCAGCTCGGCGCGGTAGGCCATTCACTTACTTTCTCCAGGATGGCTTCACTGGGCAAGCATAAGGTGACTTTGCCCGGAAGGTACAATGGGGTCATCGGAGATGGTGTGCTTCAGAACGCCGATGGTACTTATAGAAAAAATGATGTAATCGCTACTGATATTGCGGCTTACTACGAATCAATTTACGGCAGTGGACAGGCAGAGGGAAGTATTTTCAGAACTGATTACCTCAAATTCAGGGAAGCGAATATTGGCTATGCCTTTAATAAAAGATTCCTGCAAAAAATGGGGATGAGCAAGGCAACGCTAAGTGTGTACGGACGTAACTTGTTCATTTGGTCGCCATGGCCGGTTTTCGATCCTGAGTTCGGAACATTAGCAGGTTCAGATATTGTTCAGGGTTTTGAAACAGGTCAATTGCCATCAACCAGAACAATAGGGGTACGTTTAGTTGTGGGCATTTAATCTTAAAAAATTATGAAAAATAATAAAAATACGATTGTATATATACTCTTGACAGTGTTGGGGCTATCCGCACTCTCTTGTACAAAGGATTTTACGGAAGTCAATACAGATCCAATCGGTGAGCGCAGTACAGAAGCACATCAGCTATTGGCACCGGCCTTGGTGAATATTCTGAGCACCAATATGTCACGTAACTGGAGTTTCAACAATCAGTTGATGCAGGTTACCGTAGAGATCAACGACTCAGAAGGTAGGGTATTCAGGTATGATGTCAGAAGGACCTGGGCCGATTATACCTGGAACAATTGGTATGTAAACATCACCGACCTCAAAGACATCTACAAGATCTCCAGCCAGCCGGAAAGCATGAATAAATCCTATCAGGGAATTTCTTTAATTGCGCAGACCTGGGCTTATTCACTGCTTACAGATACTTATGGAGATGTGCCTTATTCTGAGGCCAATAACGGTAAGGAAGGCAATATGCAGCCTGCCTTTGATCAGCAAAAGGACATCTATGCAGATATGTTTAAAAAACTCGAGGCAGCTAATGAGCTTTTGAAAGAAGGAACGGCTATTGTGGCCACAAGCGACCCGGTTTATAAGGGTGACATCTCAAAATGGAGAAGATTTGGCAATTCACTTTACCTCAGGTTATTGCTGCGTGCATCAGGGAAAGCAGAAGTCAGGTCAACTGTAACAGCTAAAATGAAGGAGATGGTAGATACCAATCCTGCAAATTATCCGGTGATGGAAAACAATACGCATACGGCCAAAATCTTATGGAATGGAACAAACAGCAGTACCGCTGTTTATTCTTCACCACTTATGGTAGGTATTCGCGCCGTCGATTTTAGAAGTATGCCGATCTGTGATTTCTTTCTGGGCAAGCTGGTGGCCTGGGAAGATCCAAGGGTGCAGCCGAGCCTGGGTACCGGAGGGGTACCACGCTTTGGTATCGACAGGGGAGCCGACGGCTATGTCGGTGTGCCAAGTGGTTATTCGCCAGGTTCAGGTGTCGTCATACAGGCGCATTTCAATTCGGATGCAGAGAGTAAATTTACCTTACAGACAGATCCGAATACAGGAATCATCATGAACTGTGCAGAGGTCAGTTTTATCCTGGCTGAAGCTGCAGCGAAAGGTTGGATCAGCGGTTCAGCAGAAAACTATTATTATAAAGGTATGGCCGATGCCATCAATTATTGGATGCCCACTTACATTTCAAGTCCGACTGATGCCAGGTTCACAACTTACGTCAATGATGCAAATTTAAAGTGGGATGCCAGCCTGCCTTTGGAGTCTTCTGCTATGGGCAGCAAAAGCCAGATGGAGATGATACACATCCAGAAATACTATGCCATGTTTTTGGTGGATTTTCAGCAATGGTTTGAATATAGAAGAACAGGACATCCCATTCTGCCAAAAGGACCAGGTCTGGCCAATGGAGGTAAAATGCCTGCAAGGCTAAATTACCCCCTGGTTACACAATCTACAAATCCCAGCAGCTATAAAGCGGCGATTGCTGCGCAAGGTCCGGATGACATCAATACCCTGGTTTGGTGGCAAAAACCCTAATTCTTTATTTATTCATAAAAATATCATGAAAAAGATTTTAAAAAAACATATACTGATGGTTGGGGCCTTTGTGCTCATTCTGGCTGCATGTAAGCGGGATAGTGATTATGTGATGAGCACCCCTAGTCCTTATATCTCCAATTTAGATTTAAGAAAGCTCTATAAAGGAAAAGATGTTGTCCTGACCAAAAATGTAACCCGGGAAGCAACTGTCGTAAAGGGTCAGGTGACCTCGGATCATTCCGGAAATAACCTGCCGGCCGGACTATTGTTCATCCAGAATCTGAGAATGGTAGGCAGTGGTATAGATTCATTACGCGGAATCGCAATCAACATTGGTGCTGCAGCTGCCAGTTACAAACCAGGTGACTCTGTACACGTCATCATAGAAGGGAGCGTTTTAAAACGTGTCAACGGCATCCTGCAGATCGCAGATGTTCCTGCTTCCAATGTAACTAAGGTAGCCTCCAACATCAAGCCCTTCGTTACCCCTATTTCTGCAGTAAGCATGTTGGCCAAGCCAGAGAATTTCGAAGGTTGCTTCGGTGTCATTTATAACTGTAATTTTGAACCCAACATCGGTGTAGAAACCATTGAAGGGGTAAAAACACTGAATGAAGGCTCGGGCGATATGCAAATGAATATCAATGCTACAGCGGGATTCAAATCCGAACTGCTGCCCTGGTCTGCCAATGTTCAGGGAATCGTCATTCCATCAGCAAGTACCGGAGTTCCGCAGATTTGGCCAAGGGTGAAAGAGGATTTTATAGCGACCAGTATCGTAGTCGATCCAAATATTCCTCTGGGACCTAATCCGGCAATCATAACCGGCTACTTCGCAAACCCCTCTGGTACCGATGCCAACTATGAATACATACAGTTCATGGCTACACAGGATCTGGATTTCAGACAAAAACCCTTCAGCGTATATACAACTAACAACGCAGGCGCTTCTACACCCACAGGTCTTCCAATGAATGGATGGAACACAGGAGGGCTGCGTACCTATAAATTCAACCTCACCAAGGGTACGGTAGCTAAGGGCAAATTCTTTTACGTAGGTGGATATAAACAGATATCTGGCGTCACCTCTACAGACATCAGTCAGGCCAACTGGGTGGTAAGTAAGCTGTATAATGATAATGACGGAGACGATGGAATTGGCGATAAAACAGCTAACTTGTTGGCCAATAGTGGAAACGCAGCAGGTGTTGCTATTTTTAAAACCACCACTGTGGGCTTAACTACAGAACCATCAGACGTGATCTTTTTTGCCGGCGGTGGAACGATTTATGGCAGTGGTGTAGGATATTCGATCACCACTAATGATTTTTATAAACCAATGAACGGAAGTACAGCTCAGCCATTTTACACACAGGGGACCAACACCTCAAAATTTGCAGTGCCTGTAGACAGTGAGTTTAGCTACCTCGGTGGCGTGTACAGTATTGGCACCAAGACCTGGACCACTAAGCGGGCACATAAAACCCTACCGGTTCCTAAGGCGGCATTGCTGCCGGTAATTGAAGAAATGCCAGGGGTCACAAAAATTACAAATTAAGCTAGTCCACCTAAAAGAGTAGATGAATTATTTTTAATACCATACACATGAACAGAAAATCATTCTTGCGGAGTTTAGGCTTCATTGCCGGAAGTGCATTCATCAGTCTGCAGACTGATGCTTTCTCTAAACTACGCCGCAATAAAACCATCAGCGGAAAAGTAACAGATAAAAATAAAGGGGTAGCCAATGTGGTGATCTCCGACGGTTTCTCTGTGGTCCGTACCGATAGCAAAGGGCAGTATACCATCACCCTCAATGATAAAGCAACCAATCTATTTATGAGTACCCCTTCAGGGTATGAATTTAAAACCAATGCAAATATCGCCAGACAGTATGAAGCATTGGGCAGTCGTAACGAATACGATTTTACACTCACACGTCTGAAGAAGAACGACAATAAACATAATTTTATCGTCTGGGCCGATCCTCAGGTACGTACGAAAGATGATGTGAAACAAATGATGGAAACTTCCGTTCCCGATACCATTGCACAGATCAAGGCATTAGGGCCAGATGCCCTGGTACATGGAATCACAGTGGGAGATATCGCCTGGGATTTCCTGGAGTTTTTTGACGATTACAATAAAGCGATTGCACAAATGGGCATACCTTTCTTCCAGGCCCTCGGTAACCACGATATGGATTACAGGCAAGGTGGCGACGAGACTTCTGATAAGACATTTAAAGAATTCTTCGGTCCAACCTACTACTCTTTCAACCGTGGCAAAGCGCATTACGTAGTTCTTGACGATGTGAGGTACCTGGGATCTGAACGTCTTTATGATGGATACATCACCGAAGAGCAGATCGCCTGGTTGGCAAAAGACCTGCAATACGTAGATAAGGATGCCTTGCTGATCATCAACCTGCACATTCCTTTGCACAATGGTGTGAAAAACAATGCCGACTTCTACAAAATCCTGGAAGGCTTTAAAAATGTACATGTAATGTCTGGTCATACACACTATAATGTGAATAACATAAGCAACGGTGTTTTTGAACACAATCATGGTGCCGTATGCGGTGCCTGGTGGTCGGAAAACATTTGTTCCGATGGAACGCCGAGAGGTTACGGTGTCTATACCGTAGATGGAAACCAGCTGGAATGGTTCTACAAACCCACAGGTTTGCCTAAGGAACACCAAATGAGCATTTACATCGATAAACTGACCAATCAAAATCGCTTATTGGTCAATGTCTGGAACTGGGATCCGGAATGGAAAGTAGAGTACAGTCTGGATGGAAAACCAATGGGCCTACTGCAGCAGCAGACCGGAGCTGATCCGGATGCAGTGAGGTTCAATGCAAAAGGGAAGCCGGCCAAAGGTCGCGCTTTTACCAAGCCTACGCAAACAGACCACCTCTTTATGGCACATTTTAAACCGGAAGTAAAGACCGTAAAAATTACCGTCACAGACCGTTTTGGTGCGGTACATAGCAAAGAGCAGAGCGTCTAGTTTCTGCTGAGCACAACAAAAAGAGGGCTTTCCGCAAGGGAGCCCTCTTTTTGTTAAGCCTAATTGCAGGGCGTACAAACTAAGCGTAAGCTGCGGATATTTTTCTGGTAACCATACAGGATGAGCGGTTGATGTACGGGTTTTCCTCATAAGATTCTTTCCCGAGTCTACGGAGGGTTTTATAATGAGAGACCAGCGCATCGCTGAAAGTGATGCTTTCAATATAAGGCAGGTTAAATTCCAATGCCGTCTGCTTCACGATCTTTCCAATCTCCGGATAATGAATGTGACAGATCTTAGGGAAAAGGTGATGTTCAATCTGACGGTTCAACCCTCCGCAAAAGAAGGCTGCAATGCCGCTATTTGCAGAGAAATTGGCTGTAGTCCGCATCTGGTGCTCCGCCCAGGCTTCTTCCACATTTCCCTCTTCATTGGGGAGCGGGAAGCTGGTGCCTTCCACCACATGTGCCAGTTGAAATACCAATCCCAATACCAGGCCCTGCGCAAATTGCATCGCCAGGAAACCAATGATGAACTGCCACCAGGTGATGTCCATAACAAGCAGTGGCAGCACAATAAAAAGAAAGTAATAGATCCCCTTATAGAAAAACAGGTTGAAATACTCGACCTTAGGGTGAACAACAACATGTTCGCCGATCTTTTTCTGGAAAAACTTTTTGTAGTCTTTTCTGAATACCCAGGAAAGCATAGACAGGCTATACAGTGCAAAGGCGTAAAAGTGCTGATAGCGCTGAATTTTATTTACGGTTTCCGATTCGGAAAAGCGGATCAGCCCGGGAGCTACGTCGATGTCTTCATCATGACCGGCAATGTTCGTATAAGTATGGTGTACTACATTGTGACAAATGTTCCATACATATGGACTGGCACCAATAAGACTGAAAATCAGGCTTCCCGTGTTATTAATTGCAGCGTGTTTTGAAAATGATTTGTGAATGGCATCGTGACAGATGTTGAAACCTACAAAGGCACCCGACATGCCGAGGATGATCCCAAGGATGAGCTTGATGTAAAGATCGAAACCACCAAAGAGGATCAATAAATAGGTGCCGGAGAGTATGCCGAGAAAAAAGGCGGCCTTGAACCACATGGCCGGAGAGGCATGGGTTGAGAGGGCATTGTCAATAAAGTAGGTATCTACACGTTTCCTGACTGTGGCATAAAAAGTGGATTTGTTGACATTGGTAAACTTGACTTTTTTAGCCATGAAGTGATTTTTGTAAGGTATTGACTTAAAAGTCGATGGATAATTGCTAATGTACCATATTTTAAGCGGTATCACTCATCTGGTGCATTATTATTCAATTACGAGAATATGAACCTAATGGTTTTCCATTCCCATTGGTATAGGGATAGTCCGATTCATTAAATTGATGGTCTGTTCAGAAGGTAAAATGATCTTAAGCCAATGAGCCTGTAAAAGTTTTAAATAAAATACCTATTTTTACAGCCCCTTATGGAACAGATAAAAACATCATTTGATTTTGAAAAGCCTTTGGCTGAGTTGGTTCAGCAAATTGAAAAGGTCAAACAAGTTGCCGATAAAACAAAAGTAGATATGTCTGCTACACTAACAGAACTGGAAGAAAAGGTTGCACAAACACAGCAATCCTTGTACAGTAACCTTACGGGCTGGCAAAAGGTTCAGATGTCCAGGCATCCGGAAAGACCACAGACACTAGACTACATCAGTCTGATCTGTGATGATTTCATAGAAATGCACGGCGACAGAACAGTGAAGGATGATAAGGCCATTATTGGAGGTTTCGCGACTATTGATGGGCAAACCGTTATGGTCATCGGTCATCAGAAAGGTAAAAACACCAAAGAACGTCAGTACCGCAACTTTGGGATGGCAAATCCTGAAGGCTACAGAAAAGCACTGCGTCTGATGCGCCTGGCAGAAAAGTTCAATAAACCTGTAATTTCTTTTATCGATACCATGGGTGCTTACCCTGGCTTAGAGGCAGAAGAACGTGGGCAGGGTGAGGCCATTGCGCGTAACTTATTGGAAATGTCGGTATTAAAAGTGCCTATCATTTGCCTCGTAGTAGGTGAAGGTGCATCTGGAGGTGCATTGGGCATTGGTATCGGCGATAAAGTATACATGCTGGAACATACCTGGTATTCTGTGATCTCGCCTGAGTCTTGTTCATCCATTTTATGGAGGAGCTGGGATTATAAGGAAAGAGCAGCAGAGTGCTTAAAGCTGACTTCAGATGACATGTACAATAACAAACTGATCGACGGCATCATTAAAGAACCACTTGGCGGAGCTCATCAGAACCCCGAGGAAATGGCCGCAACAGTAAAAGCGCAGATATTGAAAGATCTTAAAGAGCTTAAAAAAGAGAAAACAGATAAAATGATCGCTGCAAGGATTGATAAATTCTGTGCGATGGGCGTAGTTAATGAATAATTAAACCCAATATAGCATCCAAAAAAGAAGCCTCCGAAATTATTTAATTTCGGAGGCTTCTTTTTTTATACCCATTTTTTCATGCAGGATATAATAGTATACCAGCGCAGCTCTTTATAAAACTGCGCTGATGATAATTACTTAATTTGGTGCGAAGTATCTGGAGAATCTGGATTCCAGGGCTGCAAATTCTGCATTCAAACTTTCAGTCAGTTTAGTCTGCTTGTGTTCGGCTGTAGTCCTGGCCATTTGGTTCAGGAACGACATGCCCAATTGTACATTCTGACCGCCTACAAACTTATTTTTGCTCTGCGAAACATCAGCCAGGTAAGTAAGCTCTTTCTTGATGTAAGCTGCAGACTTTTCAATCAGTTCATTGGCTTTCTTGTTCTCATTTAAATAATACAGGTTTTCTGCCATGAAATAAACACCCATCATAGAGCGGAGACCATAAAAGCGGTCAGGCATCACTTCGAAATAGCGGTCAGCTACCTTTTTGGCTTCTGCAGTCTTTCCTTCTCTCAATAAACCCGTGATGGCATTATTGAATACATTCGTGAAAATAGAGATGTCATCTGAAGACTGTGTATCCAGATATCTGGCATTTTTTACATTACCCCATACAAACTTGTTCATTAGGTTATTGTATAAGGCAGGGGTATTAATCAGTTCAGTTTTTGTTGCGGTATCTGTTTTCAAAGGAATCAGGCGCAAGGCAAGCCCTTCATTGTACAGGTAATTGTCCAGCCCATTATACTGATCTGAAGGTACTGTACTTGCAAAATAAATTGGACGTTTCCAGTTGTTGTGCGCCAGGATGTCCAGCATGGCCAGTGTACCTTTAGTCACATAGTTCTTATTGAAGGTCCATTGCAGTTCAGGTGCAATCTTCGCAGAGTCTGCTGCAGCAACTACATTGTTTTTGATTACATCCGCTTTATTAACAGTCAATTTGAAATTCTTTGTAGGAATAAAGTTCACCCGTTTGCCACCCTCCAGCGGAAGTTTGTCTTCATCATTGTCGGAAAGCAAGAGGTCTACAATGTTTTTCAATTCTACTGAACCCGCAATTTTATAATCCTGGTAGTACATTACGTCCCTTACACCCTGAACGTATTGAGATTCATTCATAGACAGTGGGAGCGGAGCCGAGCCATTTTGAACCCGCTTCATGCCGTTAATGTACCAATCGGTATCAAATAAACTCAGGTTGACCAGACGGATATCAGGTCTGATGTTCTCCACCTCTTGTGCATACCAAAGCGGGTAAGTATCATTGTCACCATAGGTGAAAAGGATCGCATTTGGTGCGCAGGACTGCAGGTAGTCGATCGCAATATCGCGCGCTACAAATTTGGTAGAACGGTCATGGTCATCCCATCCCTGGGCGGCCATGATCACTGGCGCTGCAAACAAGCCGATTACTGTAGCCAATACAGCGGCAGTAGCTGGTGTCAGTTTTTTAAAGATCCATTCCCTGATGGCCAATACACCGAAGCCCACCCAAATGGCAAAGGCATAGAAGGAACCTGCATATGCATAATCACGCTCCCTTGGTTCCAAAGGTTTCTGGTTCAGGTAAAGCACGATGGCGATACCGGTAAAGAAGAAAAGTAAAGCCACAATTCCCGCATCCTTCTGATTGCGTTTGAAGTGCCAGATTGCACCCATCAATCCGATGATCAAAGGCAGGAAGAAAAAGCGGTTATAGGCATTGCTGTCGGTAATAGAAGGCGGCAGATGACTTTGATCACCCAAACGGATGGCATCAATTGATTTTACCCCACTGAGCCACTGGCCTTCGTAAATGCTACCTTGTCCCTGGTCGTCGTTCTGGCGGCCTACAAAGTTCCACATGAAATACCTCATGTACATTTGTCCAATCTGGTAGCTGAAGAAGAAGCCGATATTGTCAATCAGGTTGGGGAAATGCGTATCGTCAAATCCCATCATGTCTTTATAGTACCCAACATGCCTTGCGTCGTCGCTGTACATACGTGGGAAAGGTGTAGTCCTGTCGTATACGGTCTCGGTTTTTGTACCTGCAACCTCATATTTCTCCGCACCTTTTCTGTATAAAGTTTTTCCTTCTTTATATTCTGTAGGTTGTGAATTGTAATTGGGACCAAACAGCAATGGGCGGTCTCCGTATTGTTCCCTGTTCAGGTAACCGAGGAAGGAGAATGCATTGTCGGGATCACTGTTGTTCAGGTTAGGGTCTGCTTTTGCACGGATAATGATCATGGCAAAAGAACCGTATCCAAAAATGATCAGCACGGTAGAAAGTAAAGCCAGATTGAGGATTTTCTTTTGATGTTTGATCGAATAGCGGATGCCCCACACTAAAGCGCCAATCAGAATGATCGCGAAGAAGATTACACCAGTACCAAAGCCCATACCCAGGGTGTTGACAAAGAACAGGTCGAAGTAGGCGCCAAACGAAACCAGGTATTGGATGATACCATATTGAATAACAGCCAGAATCAATATACCAACCAGACCCGCTTTAATGGTACCGGAAGTCGTTGGGTTTTTAGTTTTCTTAAAGTAATAGACAAAAGCGATGGCAGGGATGGTCAGTAAGTTCAATAAGTGGATACCGATCGATAAGCCCATAATATAGGCAATGAACAAAAGCCATCTGTCGGCCCTTGGTTCATCGGCCACAGCTTCCCATTTCAAAATGGCCCAGAATACGATGGCCGTAAATAAAGAGGAAAGTGCATATACCTCTGATTCTACAGCAGAGAACCAGAAACTGTCGGAAAATGTATAGGCCAATGCCCCAACCAGTCCTGCGCCCATGATGGTGATCAGGTTGGCTTTGCTGATTTCTTCAGCTTGCTGAACCAGTACTTTCTTAGCCAGTGCTGTAATTGTCCAGAAGAGGAACAATATGGTTGCAGCACTTGCAATTGCAGAACCTACGTTCATGAAATAAGCTACTTTACTGAGGTCACCAAAAGCAAAAAGCGAAAAGAAGCGCTGGATCATCAGGAATAGCGGCGCCCCAGGCTGGTGGACCACCTGCATTTTTAATGCAGAAGCAATGAACTCACCACAATCCCAGAAACTTACAGAAGGCTCTAATGTTAAGATATAAGTTAATGTGGCGACGGCAAAGCAAAGCCAGCCGGTAATGTTATTAATCTTTGAATAATTCATTTGTTTATTAAGTAGTTTTAATCATAAGGCTACTAAAGCGCAGCCGAAAATAAAGAATAAGATTGATAATCGGTAAAGTAATGCGGAGTTTAACACTTTTTGGGCTACCATCTCCATACCACCTTCGTACCTGAGTTGTACCTGCTTCGCAAAAAGGTACCTGTTTTGCGAAGCAGGTATGGCGCAGGTATGCATCAGCTGCGCTTCAGGCGAAGAAAGGGGAGCAATGGTCTTTGGTTGGCTCCGTCCCTCTTCCGTCATTCCTCCGTCTTCGCTCCGACTATTTGTACAAATAGTCGGAGAAAGCATGGAGTCTGATGGCTGGAGGAAAGTTAAGTACCACGGCGCTTCAATGCCGATAGGAAAAAGTTCCGTTCCGTGAGCGGAATAAACCCCCGGCCTTTGTTGAGTATAGATGGACTGAAAAATTTTAAAAAAAAAGTTTAAATTTTAATTTGCTGATTCTCTGTGAATAATTGATTTCTGGCGCTGGAAATGGAAAAATATTTTGATTTTTTTTGCGCCTGCATTTGCAGAATTCAAAAAACTGCGTACATTTGCATTCCAATTCGGAAGCAACGTTGCTAAAGAAAAGGAAGATTGTCCGATAGTATAAGGGTAGTACAACGGTTTTTGGTACCGTTTGTCTTGGTTCGAATCCAGGTCGGACAACAAATCATATTCGGATTGTGAATTAAACTCCACAATCCGATTTTTTTTAACCAGTATTGAAATTGTTCAATAATGCCATTGCAATTCAACCCAGTTAAACTTTTTGCCGGTAGCGGGACAAAAGATTTGGCGCAAAAAATTGCCGAAAGTTACGGCAAGGCTCTTGGTAGTGTAACCCTCAGTAAATTTAGCGATGGTGAATTTCAGCCTTCATATGATGAAACGGTAAGGGGATGTGATGTGTTCCTGATCCAGTCAACCTATCAGCCCTCAGATAACCTGATGGAATTGTTGTTGCTGATTGATGCTGCGAAAAGGGCTTCGGCGCATTACATTACTGCTGTTGTACCTTATTATGGTTTAGCCAGACAGGACAGAAAAGATAAGCCAAGGGTGGCAATAGGCGCAAAACTGGTAGCCAATTTATTGAAATCTGCCGGTATCCACCGGATCATGACAATGGACCTTCATGCAGCGCAGATCCAGGGATTTTTTGACATTCCTGTAGATCACCTGGATGGTTCAGTAATTTTCGTTCCTTATATCAAAAGTTTAGGTTTAGAAAACCTGACCATTGCTTCACCAGATATGGGTGGCTCTTACAGGGCACGTACTTTTGCTAAGTTTTTCAATGCTGAAGTGGTGATTTGCGACAAAAGACGTAAACGCGCCAATGAAATTGAATCCATGTCGATCATCGGAGATGTAAAAGGGATGGATATCGTGTTGATCGATGACATCTGCGATACCGCCGGTACCCTGGCCAAAGCTGCGGCTTTGATCATGGAAAAAGGAGCGAAAAGTGTAAGGGCAGTTTGTACGCACCCGGTATTGTCCGGTAAGGCTTATGAGACTGTAGAGAATTCAGCCTTGACGGAACTGATCGTAACTGATACCATTCCATTGAAGCAGGAGAGTTCTAAGATCAGGGTATTGAGTACCGCACCTCTATTTGCAAAGGCAATAGCCAATGTAAATGAGCACGGGTCAATCAGTGACCTGTTTACTGTTTAATACAAATAAATAATATATAACAAGATGGGGGCTTAAACCTCTGTCACAAATTCAAAAAAAATGAAAACAGTCGCAATTAGCGGTTCTACAAGAGAGAACGTAGGGAAACGCGATGCCAAAGAGCTTCGCTATGAAGGTAAAGTTCCTGCGGTATTGTATGGTGGTACAGAGCAATCACACTTTGCAGTAGTTGCAACAGAACTTAAGGATGCAATTTATTCTCCTGAAGCAAGCTTTGTTGAGATTTCTTTAAACGGTGTTAAAACTAACGCCATCATCAAAGAATTACAATTTCACCCATTAACTGACCAATTGTTGCACGTAGATTTTCTTCAGTTGTTTGACGACAAAGAAATCTTGATGGAAATCCCTGTTAAATTGACCGGAACTTCTCCAGGTGTTAAAATGGGTGGTAAACTGGTTCAGAAATTACGTAAACTTCGTGTGAGATCTTTACCTAAAGACATGCCTCAGGCAGTTGAAGTAAGTATCGCAAAATTAGAAGTTGGTAACTTATTCCGTGTACGTGACCTGGAAAAAGGTGCTTACACAGTAACAAACACTCCAGAAGATACCATCGTTTCTGTAGGTATGTCTAGAGCATTGAAACAAGCTGAACAACAAGCAGGTAAAAAATAATTTATCCGCTTCAGCATAAAAAGCAGCACCCATCACCGGTGCTGCTTTTTTTTTGAAGCAATGTGCGAAAGCTCAATTCAAATTTACTGTTATCTTTGCAGCATCATGAAATATCTAATCGTTGGTTTAGGAAATATAGGGCCTGAGTATGTAAATACAAGGCACAATATCGGATTTAATATCGCGGATGAACTTGTGGCACAACTTGGCGGGAGCTTTTCCAACCTGCGCCTGGCCTATTATTCAGAGGTATCTTTTAAAGGAAAAAAACTACATGTGATCAAACCAACTACCTATATGAACCTCAGCGGTAAAGCAGTGAATTATTGGATGCATGAACTGCGCATTCCTATAGAAAACGTGCTGGTCATTGTAGATGATCTGGCCCTGCCTTTAGGTAAGCTAAGGCTAAAGCTTCAGGGCAGCAGCGCAGGGCATAATGGCTTGAAAAGTATCGAAGGCCTTTGTGGCGGACAAGGATATCCGCGTCTGCGATTTGGGGTGAGTGACAACTTTCCTAAAGGAAGGCAGGTCGATTATGTACTGGCCCCCTTTGATAAAGAAGAGCAACCTGAGCTTCCTGCTTTGATAGACAGAAGTGTGGAACTCATTAAAAGTTTCGTTACAGTGGGGCCGGCCCACACCATGACTGCTTTTAATAAGTAATGTCTGTATACTTGCTGATCTTTTGATGAAGGAGTTCCAGTTCAAAAGGTTTACTCATTACGTCCGTTGCGCCTGCATCCATTGCAGTCTTTTTATCATTGTCCATCACTGCTGCTGAAAAAGTGATGATCGGGATGCGCTCTTTTCCTGGTACTTCGCCTTCCCTGACGAGCTTGATGGCATCCAATCCATTCATAACAGGCATAAAAGTATCCATCAGGATGATGTCGTAATCATTTTCTTTGAGTTTATCTATCGCATCTTTTCCGTTTTCCACTACATCGGCATCAATTTGCCAGTCTTTCAGGATCTTAATGATCAGGAATTTATTGATTGGATTATCTTCGGCCACCAGTACCCGGACATGTCCGAGCGGACTAAGGGTTTGGGCTTTTGGCTTGACTACAGGTGCCATTTCTTTGACAACCTCATACCAGTTGGTGAAACAAAATGTACTTCCTTTGTGCTCTTCACTAAATACTTCAAGGAGGCCACCTTTTAGCTTTGCGAGGTTCTTGACTATGGACAGGCCAAGACCCGTTCCGCCAAATTTTATGGTCGTTTGTTCATCTGCCTGTTCGAAAGTTTCAAAGATTTTTTCTATGTTTTCCTGCGCAATGCCAATCCCGGTATCAATCACCGAAAATCTGATCCGGATGTTATTCCCCTTACTGCTCAGGATCTCCACTTTCAGGGTAACACTGCCACTGGAAGTAAACTTAATGGCATTGCCGATGAGGTTCATCAGGATTTGGTTCAGTCGCAATGAATCAGCCATGATTTGCTGAGGCAGCTCGGGATCCAGTTCAGTCCTGAGTTCCAGTTTTTTTTCTTTGGCGCGGATGCGCAAGAGGTTGACCACAGCGTCGCACATGCCGATGATGTCGGTTTCAGCTCTGTTTATCCGGAATTTTCCGGATTCTATTTTGGATAAGTCGAGAATGTCATTGATTACGCCAAGCAGGGAGTTTGAAGAGATTTCCAGCAGATTGATCATCTCTTTCTGTTCCTGTGTAAGGCTGGTACGTTCCAGTAGGTGTGCGATACCAATGATCCCGTTGATGGGGGTCCGGATCTCGTGGCTCATATTGGCCAGGAAATTCTCCTTGATCCTTTTTCCCTGTTCTGCCTGTTCTTTGGCCTTGATCAGTTCCTTCTGATAGGCCTCTAATTCTTTGTTCTTTTTTTTGAGTTCCCTTTGGTTCCTGACAAATTGTATGAAAGAGTCCACTTTCGCGGATGTTACAAAAGGGTCCAATGGTTTGTAAAGGTAATCGACCGCTCCTGTATTGAGCCCTTTTACTGCATATTTGGTTTCTTTTGAAATGGCAGTCACGAATATGATCAGGATGTCTTTGGTCCTTGGATTGCTTTTTAGGATTTCCACCAGTTCAAAACCGTCCATTTCAGGCATTTGTACATCTACCAATGCAATGGCGATGTCCATTTCCCAGGAAATGCGCAGCGCTTCATTTGGATTTGTAGTGCTGATGAGGTTGATATCATTCCGCTGGAGCAAAGCTTCCAGTGCAACGATGTTTTCCGGTCGGTCATCAACAATTAATACATTAATCTTTTCCATCGGTAGCGAGTTTGTCAGTTTTTATAAAGCCTAAGCTATTTTTTGGTAAATGTTGTTTTTTTTATCGATTACTTTAAATCTCCCCAGCTCCGCGCTGCGTAATGTTTCTTTAGAGCCAAGACACAGAAAGCCGAAATTAGCCAGGCTATTGTAGAAGAGTTCGATCACTTTTTTTTGCAGTTCGGGATTGAAATAGATCAGTACATTGCGACAGGAGATCACCTGGAACTCGTTGAACACTCCGTCTGAAGCAAGATTGTGAACTGAAAACAGCACATTCTTTTTTAGGGAATGGTTGATCACAACAGCATCGTACTTAGCTGTATAGTAGTCAGAAAGCGTATGTTTGACACCAGTTTTAGTATAGTTTTCAGCGTATTGCTTCATTTTTTGAGGATCGTATATCCCATTCCTGGCATAGTCCAAAACCTCGGAATTGATATCTGTGCCGTAAAAGAAACATCGGTCGTAGAGGTTTTCTTCAGAAAAGAGTATGGCAAAAGAATAGAGTTCCTCTCCCGTGGAACAACCTGCATTCCAGACCTTGATGCGTTGGTAAGACCTAAGGTATGGTATGATATTAAGTGCAACTGATTGGTAAAATTGGGGATCTCTGAACATTTCCGTCACATTTACAGTAACCTCAATCAGGAATGATTCAAAGTAATCGTGGTCATTGGTCAATAAAGTACGTAAATCAAATAGATTTAGTTTTTGCAATTGCATAATTCTTGTCACTCTTCGCTTTAATGACGCAGGTGAGTAGTCCTGGAAATCGAAACCATGAATCTGTTTGATTAACTCAACGAGTTCAGATAATTGTTCGTAAGTGATGTTTTCTGGGGATGAATCGTTCATATACTAACCTGAATTATTAACTTAACCATACCCTAAGCATAGATAATAACTTGTCCATATCCACAGGTTTGGAGATGTAGTCACTCGCCCCTGCTTCTATACATTTTTCACGGTCATTTTTCATTGCCTTGGCAGTGAGTGCGATGATGGGCAGTTTATTGAAACGTTTGTCTGCCCTGATTGCCCTTGTTGCTTCATATCCGTCCATCTCCGGCATCATGATGTCCATGAGCACAAGGTCAATTTGTTCAGCATCATTTAACCGCTCGATGGCTTCACGGCCATTGTTGGCAATGACGATGTTCATGTCGTACAGTTGCAAAGCACTGGACAAGGCAAAAATATTCCTCATGTCGTCATCTGTAATGAGTATGGTCTTATTCTTTAATGCTTTTTCTATCGTAGAGAAATTGCCTTTTGGAACTGATGGGGTAGCAGGTTTTAGTTCTGCCTGCTTGAGTTTGTTCATGAAAAGACTCACCTCGTCGATCAGCCTGTCGTTGGATTTGTTGGATTTGAGGACCATCGCCTCCGTATAACGCATGATATGTGCCATTTTCTCGTCATCCAGTTCCATTGCAGTGTTGATGATCACTGGAACATGCACCATGGCCGGTTGGGATTTGATCATGTCCAGCAGCTCGAAGCCGGAAATATCGGGCAGTTTAAGGTCCAGTATGATGCAATCGAAAGTATGGGCCTTTAACAAATCAAGGGCTTGTTTTCCGGTGAAGGCCTGCCTGACTTCCACACCTTTTTCCGTTAGTTGCTCTGTCAGAACAGTGCTGTGCAATTCCTGATCTTCGACTAAAAGTACCGTGTTGAAGTCATATTTGGCATGTGCGGAACTCAACAGGTTGAAGGCCTCGTCTAACTGGTCTTTTTCTATCGGTTTTTTGAGGAAACCGATGGCACCTTCTTTTTTTGCTTTACTTTCCTTCTCGTTGCCAGCCGACATCATGTGTACAGGGATGTGTTTCGTGCGTGGATCGGACTTCAATTTTTTAAGTATGGTCCAGCCGTCCATAACTGGCAGCATGATGTCCAATACAATAGCATCCGGAAGTTCAGAGAAAGCCAACTCAAGTCCTACGTCTCCGCTATGTGCAAGGAGGGGTTTGAACCCTCTTTCCAGTGCATAATCGTTCAGTACGTCAGCAAATACGATGTCGTCTTCTACGATGAGCAGGGTTTGTGTCCCGTTGTCTTGTTTTTCAATGCTGACAGGAGTGGACTGAACTGGTTTTTCCTCTGTAAAGCTTGCCTGTTCAGGGTTTTCCTTTGGTTCTGCAGTTGCAGTCGCTTCAATATGTTTTTCAGGGATACAAAGGGTAAAAGTGCTTCCTACGTTCGCTTCACTTTGTACCTGAATTTCACCACCAAGGATGTAAGCAAGCTCTTTACTTATAGAGAGTCCAAGTCCTGTGCCACCATATTTTCTGCTGGTAGAGCCATCTGCCTGTTGAAAAGCCTCGAAGATCAGCTTCTGTTTATCGGCAGGAATCCCTATCCCGGAATCCTGTACAGAAATGGAGATGATCTGCGCTGAGGTGTCTTTTAACTGCTCTGCAAAATAAGTTGTATCTGGAGCTGCGTTGCTGATTTTAAGGGTAATCTCTCCATATTCCGGAGTAAATTTAAAGGCATTGGAAAGCAGGTTTTTAACGATCTGCTCCAGGCGTGCCTGATCGGTTAAGATGCTTTCAGGGAGCGCTTCGTCCAGCAAGGTATGGAACTTGATCTTCTTACTTCTTGCCAGTTCGCTGAACAGTGCTTCCATGTCGTTCCTGACCACAACAGGTTTTAGCGGCTCTATGCTGAGGTCTATTTTTCCAGACTCTATTTTTGACAAGTCGAGGATGTCATTGATCAATGTAAGCAGATCTGTTCCCGCATTGTGTATCACGCCGGCATACTTGATCTGGTCTTCATTCAGATTTTCCGGTCGGTTTTCTTTTAAGATCCTGGCCAGGATAAGGATACTGTTCAGGGGAGTTCTCAGTTCATGACTCATGTTGGCCAGGAATTCAGATTTATATTTGCTGGACATTTCCAGTTCCTCAGCTTTGAGGCTCATGGCTTCACGTGCCTGGTTGACCAGGATATTGCGTTCTTCCAGCAGTTGGGCTTTTTCTTCCAGCTCAGCATTGGTTTGTCTTAACTCCTCCTGTTGTACACGAAGTTCTTCTTCAGAAGCCTGAAGTTGTTCAGATTTATAAACCAGCTCTTCATTGGTAGTGCGGAGTTCTTCCTGCTGACTTTGCAATTCTTCAGACTGTTGTTGAGTCTCCTCAAATAATGCCTGTAACTGAACACGTGCAATCGCACTATTGACGGCCACACCGATACTTTCTGATATGGCATTTAGCAACAGCATGGTTTTTTCCTCGGGCTCCTGATACAAACCAAACTCCAGTACGGCCAGGGTCTGGTTTTGGAAAAGGATGGGAATGAGAAAAAGGTGGCTTGGAACCACGTCGCCGAGTCCTGAACTGATCTTCAGGTAGTCTTTTGGAATATTGGTCAGCAACTTTATTTTCTTCTCTGCCGCGGTTTGGCCGATCAGTCCTTCTCCATACTCATATTGAGTTTGAGCTCCCTTTTTAGGGGTATAGGCATAGCCCCCGCTGTACTTGAAAGATTTCCCCCCGTTGTTGACGAGGAACATGGCGCCTACAGATGCATGGATGTGTTCGCTCATGGAAGACGTGATGTTGGCAGAGAGTTCCTCAATCTCCTGTTCCCCCCGTGTGGATTCTATGATGGCGGTGGCGCTTGCCAGCAGCCAGTTCTTAAATTCATTTTCGGCAGAGATTACAGCCAAACGCTCGTTGGATTCCCTGATCTGTAGCTCTGTTTCTTTTTGCTGATCGAATGTGCGCTTGATGTAGGAAAACAAAAATAGAATGAGGCAAAATATAATCCCGGCACTCAGTAAGACCACCCATTCGCTTTGAGCACTGCTGTCCAATGTAGCCTTTTTCCTCGTGGCCAACAGCTTATATTCTACATCGATGATCTTTCCGGAAATCGCGAGTATCCTGTTCTTATAAAACTGTCCTTTACCTTTCATAACCCGGCTTGCTGCAGCAGCCTGACCCTGGGTGTCGTTTAGCTTTAGTACTTCCTGCATTTCTTCTACCTTAGCATGTGCGTAGAAGTCCAGCGAGTCAATCCTTTCCTCCTGTTCGGGGTTGTCTGAAACAATTTCCTTGAGATTCTGGACCGTTGGTAATATTTTAGCAGAGTTTTTATTGTAAGGTGCCAGGTATGTTCTTTCACCGGAAAGAATGAATCCCCTGATTCCCGTTTCTGAATTCAAGACGTAAGTTTCTACGTCTTTCGCGATGTTGATGACATCGTAGGTATGACTTTGCCAATTGGTGCTGTCATTTAATTTTTCAATACTCAGGTGGGAGGTAATGGCAGAAACCAGGACAAATAGCAATGAGATGCCAAATCCTGTCAATACCTGCTGCTTAAAGGACAGTTTAAACATAATAAAAGGTAAGTAAGAAATTAATTACAATATTAACATTAATATCTTATTTGCGTGTTTTTGTTTAGCTTTTATAGCAGATTTAACACAGGTCCTGAAGACAGTGCGCATAGGTAGCGCCTATCGGAATGCTCTTGTTTTCAATCCATACCTGTGTCCGGTCGAATTTGCTGATTTTGCTCCTTGCGATGATGAAGGTCCGGTGCGTCCTTATAAATTGGTTAGCAGGGAGGAGCAACTGCATTTCATTGAGTGTCACCCTTGTACTCAGTGTTTTTTGGTCGGAGAGGTGGATCTGTGTGTAATTTCCTGAAGCTTCGAAATAGCTGATGTCTTCCAGCAGCACTTTAATCTGCTCATAACCGTCTTTGATGAAAATGAACTTGCTTTCAGGAAGGTCTTTCCTGTTTCTCAGGTTGTATAATTCCAATGCTTTGTTGCAGGCTTTCAAAAAGCGGGAGAGTGGAAATGGTTTCAAGAGATAGTCTAATGCATCCAGTTCAAAACTCTTCACCGCATGTTCAGAATAAGCAGTGGTAAATACCACCATAGGTGGCATATTCAGGCTTTTTAAGAAGTCAATCCCACTGATATCCGGCATTTTAATGTCCAGGAAAATGAGGTCAACCTTGTTTTGTTGCAGATAGACAATGGCATCGAATGCATTAGTAAAAGTGGCTTTCAATTCGATAAAAGGCACTTTAGCGGCGTGTGCTGTTACCACGTCCAGGGCGATGGGTTCGTCGTCTATTGCGATGGCAATCATTGGCTCAAATTAGGGTTTTTCTGTCAGATTCAAAGTCAGATGTATAAAAAATTCCTTAGCATTTTGTCGGATGATCAGTTCGTGCTGATCTGGATACAGCAATGATAACCGTTGCTTGACATTTTGCAGGCCAATGCCACTTTGAAGTCGCTCGGGATCGTGCTCTGAATGTACATGGAGGCTATTGTGTACATCGAAATATAACGTTTGCTCGGCAATCTGCAGTGTGATCTTGATGTGTGAGGGATTGTTTAAGCTAATGCCATGCTTGAATGCATTTTCTACAAAAGGAATGAGGAGCATGGGGGTGATGAGCAGCAGTCCCTCGTAGGAGTCGACCTGTGTTTCGATACGGATTCCGCTGCTTGTAGCGGTTCTTAGCTTTTGTAGCGCAATATAATTATTGAGGTAATCGATGTCTCTGGTCAGGAGTATTTTATCCTCGGTATTTTCCTGGAGCATGAATCGCATCATATCCCCCAGTTTCTGGATGCCCTCTGCCGTGCGTTCGGAGTTTTCCTGCAATGCAGTTCCATAGAGGGTATTGAGTGCATTGAACAGGAAATGTGGATTGATCTGTGATTTGAGAAAATTAAGGTTTGCATCTGATTTTCCAAGTTCGGTTTTCAGATTGATGATTTCTTCTGTCTTTTGCAGGCTCCGGTTTTTGTAGGTCTGCCATGCAAAAGGCGTGACAAATATCATGAGGCTGAGGAAGTTGCCGAGACTTGCTATGGTCATGTATTGCTCCTCTTGGCGGCCAGATACCAGTTGCTTTATTGAAAGGGAGTTCATGCCGGGATAGACCCCAATATTACCATCTATAAATCCATTACCTGATCTGGACAATAGCACCAGGAGAACGAGCAATAAAGAGGTAAAGATTCCCAGTGAAAACATCCTGAAGAAATAGGCACTGAATTTCCATTTTCTGTCGAAGACTGCCGGGATCATCACGCGCAATGCATATAAATAAATCAGCATGGCTGTAGGTACCACCAGGATCAGATACAATTTGATGGTTGGATGTACATTGAGAAAATATGCCGCGGATATGGCCAGGATCCAGGCGCTCAGGAGAAAACCGGTTTCTTCTTCCAGACTATTTCTTGTGTTTCTTGAGTTTCCGGATAGCAATATAAATAAAGTCTTCAATGCCAGTAGTGCAGCCCAGTATACATTGATGATGCCGATGAGGATCGCAGCAAATATCAGGAAGTAAACCGGTAAAATATTTTTTGCAGCTCCCTCTTTCTTGTTCAGTTCAGGCTCGACGTGGAAATGGAGGAAAAGATAGCAGATGTAGATGACCAGGTGATTGAACAGGATTGGAATAAAGCGTTCGCCGATAAGGCTAAAGCTGTATTGCAAGACGCCGTTGACGGTGGCTGACTGGCTGATCGATGAATTGAAGGGGACGAGTATTTGATCGAATATGGAAAAAATGAATGCGATGACGACAAATGTGGTGACGATCCAAAATTCAATGCTGAGTTCTTTATGCTTCATGCCTTTAAGAGGTTTATTGGTAATTATCTTCTTTTATTTACTGCAATACTACGCACAGCAGAAGTGTCAAAAATAAAAATGTGATGAAAGCCTGAAAAAATGTGACGAATTATCATTTATTTTTGCAAAATGACTGTATACGGAATACCAAATTGCAATACTGTAAAAAAAGCAACCAGCTGGTTGACGGAGCATGGCCTTAACTTTGAATTTCATGATTTTAAAAAAAAGGGAATTACCGCGGAGCAATTGGCCGGCTGGTGTGAAGTTTTTGGCTGGGAAAATGTATTGAATAAGAAAGGGACCACCTGGAGAAGACTATCGGCCGGGGAGCAGGCAGCTGTATGCGATCAAAATAGTGCGATTGCCGTATTGCTGCAACATACCAGCGCGATCAAGAGGCCGATTGTAGAGGTCGATGGAAAAGCAGTGCTGATCAGTTTTAACGAGGAGGCCTATCAGGCTGAGTTGAGTAAGCCTTAGCTGACCTAAGAGGCTGTTAAAGTTTGTTAAATAATGATGGCCCTTGCAGTTGGAGTTTATCTTTGAGTATGTTCAAAAAGATGATCTTCCTGTTGCTGTCTGTTTTGCCGCTGTTTGCAGCAGCCCAACAGGTGTTTTCTGGTAAGGTGTACGACCTGAATGATAAAAAAATGCCTTTGCCTAATGCTCTGGTGAGAAATTTGAGTACTGGTAAATCGACAATGAGTCAGGCGCAGGGCAATTTTTCCCTTCCTGCCAAGGTTGGAGAGCTGATCGAGGTTTCTTTCGTGGGCTATCACACCGACACGCTTTATCTCATCAATCTGTCAGCCAGGACGATTTACCTGCCTGCAAATTCGACGAGTTTAAAAGAGGTAGCTATTTTAGGTGCAAAAGTGAACCCACTTTTGCTGTCGCCGGATCCGGAGGCCAGGGTTTTCAAGCGTTTTGAAAATGATGCGTTGAATGGAAAGGGAAATAATGACAGGGTAGGGGGCTTGAAATTCAATTTAGGCTACGGCAAGTACAAACGAAAGCAGCAAAAGTTGGAAGCTGATGAAGAAAGGGATTTTTATGAGGCGGAGATCAATCAAACATTTACAGCGGAGTATGTCAGTAAGCTGACTAAATTAAAAGGAGATGATCTTAAGAACTTTATGAGTATTTACAGGCCATCTGCATTATTGGTTGGGGGACAGCGTCCGTTTAACTATGACTTTTATACCGTAAAGGCCTATCATACCTGGCTGAAGCTGCCAGAAGCGGAACGTAAACTACAGGCGATTCCGAAACTTAAGAATAATTAATAATCCCGTTACATTGACGATGGATTTCTGGGGTTTTTATACCTTTAGTGATCAAACTTTTAACCTACATCAAATATGTTCAATAAGTCTATTTTACTAGGGGCATTGTTATTTGCCTTTGGCCTTTCTGCCATGGCTCAGCAAACAAGTGCAGTCGCCGGGAAATACGATGCCCATGCTGCATTCAGCCCATTATTTTATACACAGAATGGCAATGAGTATCGTTCTGCAAATGGCTATCCAGGTCCAAAATATTGGCAGAATAAAGTAGATTACTCGATTACAGCAAATTTAGATGAGGCTGCCAATAAGGTAAGCGGCACGGTAACGATAATTTATAAAAATAATAGCCCTGACAAATTGCCCTTTCTGTGGTTGCAATTGGACCAAAACCTGTTTGCCCCTGAATCGCGGGGCAACTCACTGATTGCCGCTGGTAGCCGTTATGGTGCACGTGGCGAGAAGTTGGAAGGCGGATATAAAATAGAGGGACTGTCTGTAGTTCAAAAACTGAAGCCTGTTAAGTTTACCTCGCTAATAGAGGATACCAGGATGCAGATCAGGTTAGCTGAACCATTGGCTGCGAATGGAGACGTGGTTACTATTAAAATGAATTTTGCCTTTGTTGTGCCTGTGAATGGTTCAGACCGGATGGGGCACCTGACTACTAAAAACGGGGAGATTTTCTCTATTGCGCAATGGTTTCCGAGAATGTGTGTGTATGACGATGTATTGGGCTGGAATACTTTGCCTTATTGGGGTGCAGGTGAATTCTATTGTGAATATGGCGATATCGATTTTTCCATAACCGCACCTGCAAGTCACATTGTAATGGGCTCAGGGGAGTTATTGAACCCGCAGGAAGTATTTACCCCTACACAGCTTCAACGATGGAATGCCGCAAAATCCAGTGATCAAACCATTGCGATACGTTCGGAATCTGAAGTAAATGATCCTAAGTCGCGCCCGGCAAAAGACAAATTGACCTGGAAATATAAAATCAAAAATACAAGGGATGCTGCATGGGGTTCTTCGAAGGCATTTGTACTGGACGCAGCCCGGATCAATCTACCTAGCGGTAAAAAGGCATTGGCAGTAGCCGCACATCCGGTTGAAAGTAACGGTAAAGATGGTTATGGAAGGGCGGCTGAATACGTTAAAGCTTCTATTGAACATTATTCGAACAAGTGGTTTGAATATCCTTATCCGATGGCCATCAATGTAGCCAGTAACGTGGGGGGAATGGAATATCCCGGAATTGTATTTTGCGGCTGGAAAGCGAAGAATGAGAGCGCATGGGGAGTAATTGACCATGAATTCGGGCATACCTGGTTTCCGATGATCGTAGGTAGCAATGAACGTAAATACGGATGGATGGACGAAGGATTCAATACCTTTATCAACGGGATTTCCAGCGCCGAATTCAATAAAGGAGAATATAAGCAACAGCCGGAAGATATGCACAAGGTTGCGGAATACCTGCAGAATCCTGGTCTGGAATATATTATGTTGACTCCGGATGCCATGAAGGAAAGAAATATCGGTGTGAACCTGTATAGCAAGCCCGGATGGGGATTGGACATCCTGAGAAATGAAGTGTTGGGAGCTGATCGCTTTGATTATGCCTTTAAAAATTACATTGAGCAATGGGCATTCAAGCACCCGACACCTTTTGATTTCTTTCGTTCGATGGAGAACGCTGCCGGGGAAGACCTTTCCTGGTTTTGGAGAGGTTGGTTTTTGGAGAACTGGAAGATGGATCAGGCCATTAATGGTGTGACTGAAACAAAACGGGATGGAAAAAGCGTTTACAACATCACAATTGCAAATCTGGAGCAGATGCCAATGCCTGTAATTCTGGAAGTAACTCGGAAAAGTGGTAAAAAAGAGATCATCAGACTGCCGGTTGATATTTGGATGAGGAATACGCAATGGACAATTCCCTATGTTTCCGATGAAGAAATTACAGCTGTGGTGCTGGATCCGGCAAAAGTGCTCCCTGATGTAAACAGCAGCAACAACAGTTGGAAAAAGAATTAAATATTCTTTTAATTGTGTAGTCCTGAAATAGGTTGACTTTTTTCTGATTTACAAAATTGATAAAAAACCTTAAACAACCTAACAAGTGTTTAAGGTTTTTTTATAGGTTTTGATTTCTACTATTTGTTGCCCATGCATTT